>Ga0310691_10000009_pt1 | contig 419306 bp, 349 predicted proteins | sample 176DNAGHGlowgp2_FD_203887 | JGI IMG/M metagenome (GOLD analysis project Ga0310691, IMG submission 203887) | Sheep rumen microbial communities from Palmerston North, Manawatu-Wanganui, New Zealand - 1766 DNA GHGlow gp2 (v2) (version 2) | ecosystem: Host-associated > Mammals > Digestive system...
CGTCTCAAATTGCCATTGAATTATCTCAGTATCGAGTTTTGCAACTTTGATCCATTTTTACACAATAATTCATATCAGGGCTATCCCATCAATATCAATCTTTGCAAAAACATTCGTCTCAAATTGCTATTGAATTGTTTCAGAATCGAGCTTTACAACTTTGGTCCATTTTTACACAATAATTCATATCAGGGCTATCCCATCAATATCAATCTTTACAAGTACATTCATCTCAAACAGCTACGGAATTGTTTCAAAATTCTTCTTTACATATTTGATTTTGTGATTTGTTGTAAGTATTATTATTTTCATAATAGTTATTATTAGAGCTTGAGGTTTCATTATTTAAACAATCTGCTTTTGCTTGTATAGCAGAATTATATTCTGCTATTAAAGATCTGTATTCATCTGCATATTTGCTGGTTAATAATACTTGTTCTACTTGTTCTGTAGTAAAGTGTCAATTTGATTGTCTTTGCGCTTTTTGTCTTAACAAATTCATTTGAGTTTCTATTGTATTGATTAAATCATCATATAGAGAACAATTTATTCAGTTTGAACATCCTAAGAAAAACAATGTAATAATATTACAAAATATTAATTTTAAAAGAATTTTTTTCATGTTAATATTCTAAAAAATAAAACATTGGATAAATATTATTGTATACTAGTAATAATATAGTCACTGTTTTCAAGTTTTTAGGAAATTTTTTTTATTTATAATTCTTTGCAAATTTGAAAAATTTTTATATAGTGTGATTGTTGTGGGAAAATAATACTGATTTTATCGTTAATAATTTTGGTATGAGAAAGTTAAAAATATTTTTATTATCTTTAATGCTGTTTTCGTTTATATGAAATGTTTTCGCATATAAAGAAGTTTTAATTGAAGATAGGGGTTGAAAGCCTATCAGGGTGATTAAGGTTGTTTTGGATTGACAGCATTTTGTTGTTACTTCATTGGCTTGAAACGGGTGAGATACATTGGAAAATCTGGTAAAAAAAGTTTGATGAGATAGTGGAATTAATTGAACATTTTTTTGTCCAAGAGATTATTCATATTGTGGAGGAGTGACTCATTCAAATTTTGAGAGGATATTTTTGGGTGATTGAGCTAGTTATAGTGAATCTTGGCCTGAGACATCTATTAGAATGATTTTTGGTTTTGATATAGAGTGAAAACCTTTTATGGCCCAGCGTAATCATACGGATCATGATGCTGGATTGAAAATGAATATAAATGAGAACAAACTTGATGATTTTGAATTTGGGCTGTCAAATTATACAGTATTATTAGTGGAAGGACAAAGTGTAATTGATATTAATTCAATCAATTTTACATCCAACATGTACAGCAGTGCAAATAGAAATTTTATTTGTAGTACAAAAGATGGTTCGACAATTTATATGTGAGTTGTTTGATGAATTAGTATTCCAAAATTAGCTGATTATGTGAAGAATAATTTTGATTGTTATAACGCATTAGCGTTAGATGCTGGAGCAAGTGAAGCTATGGTTTATGATTGAAATGTATTAGCTAGATCAAGTAGGAGGAAGATTATGGATGCTTTTGTGGTTGTAGATAGGGAAACTTATATAAAGCTTACTTGATATACTCCTGCTGAAAAGATCGCATATGTACCAGAAAATCAATATGAATTGACTGAAAAAGATATGAAAACAATTGAATTGTTTGATTCGGCTTTGAAAAAATTAGTAAAAGAAAAATGAAATAGTTTCAAAAATACAGAAAAAAAAGTGCTTCGTGAAGTATATTCTCTGGATAAATATAAATATGATTTTAAAAGAAAAGCCGTATTTCACGAGTTATTGATAAGATTATTTACTATTGATAAGATATAAAAAAAGTCATTCTGGTGAAACGAGTTTTTAAATTTTTTGTTTTGCTCAGAATGACAGGTATTTAAAATGTTTTTCTGATTTATTTTAATTCGATTGTGTATCAAGTAATTTGACTTGCAAGTTTTATATTTGAAGCAGCTTTTCATATTGCTAATGGCTTTTGTGAGTCATCCAATGTGATGTAAGCTTTTTTATCTTTGATTTCGATATTGTCGATTTGTGCAGGTTTCAAACAATTTGTGATAAGTTTGATATCATCATCAACTTTTTCGATGTAATCAATTTTTTCTCCATCCAATAGTGATAATACTGTATTAATTCTATCTCATTTGTGTCAAACCATTACTCATACTGGATCGATTTTATCGTTGTTTGATTTAACCAAGATTTTTGTCTTTTTACCTGGAACTCTAGCAATCTTTTCGATAGTAACTAGTCATTCATCTAGTTCTGGTACTAATTTTCTCAATATTGCTTCGATGTAATCAGGAGTTGATTGAGTAATACTCAAAGTAATTCATCATGTATCTTTTGAAATTTGTTTTAATAATACAAATATTTCTTCTCCTGGTTCATACATTCTGTGTGGAATTTGTCCATCTGGAGTCAAAACTACAGTGGATCATTCTATATCTAATATAACACTATCAGCATGAACTCTAATAACTTTTGCTTTCAAAAGTTCTCATTCTTTGTTTTGAAATTTTTCGAAGAATTGTTCTCTTTCAATGTTTTTAAGTTGTTGCTTGATTGTTTGTGCAGCAGCTTGAGATGCAATTCTAGATAACTCCATGCTTTCAGGTGTAACATCAATCAATAACTCTTCTCATTCTTTGATGTCTTTTCTGATTGCTTTTGCTTCTTTTAATCAAATTTCAGTATCAGGATCTTCAATTTCATTTTCAGCTTTTACAAGTAATTGTTTGTAAATATTAACTCATCAGTCGTTTGCAATGTTTACAACAATGTTTGCTTTTTTGAATTCTGGAAAATCTTTTCTAAAACCGGACCTAATTCACATTTTTACGATTTCAAAAATTTGGTAAGCATCAAATCTATACTCCTCAACCATTTGAGAGATTGCTGCTTGAATACTTTTACCATCTAATCTCATGAAAATTTTGATTAAAAAATAAAATGAGAATTCTAATTCTCATCATATTCAAGATAATGATAAATTTTATTTTTTCAAGAGTTTTTTGTGCTTAATTTTTATCTGTAAAACTTTAGATTTTTTTATTATAATTTATCTAAATCTAGCCACATTATTGATTCATAGAATAACTCTTTACCTTCGCCTTTTATAAATTCTAGTAGGTTTTTATCTTTGTTTTTATCAATAAATCTTATTGGTGGTTTGTCATCTTTTTGGATCTCTTCAAAGACAACAGCTTTTTCTGTCTGTTCTAAAACTTTTAATCTGTTAGATTTTTTGTAATCTTTTCATTTTCTAATTTTTCTTTTTTCTTCATAGGCTTCAATAAATTTTCTATTAGCAAGTCGGGTACAACGACGACAATATTTTATATCAATGTTATTTTTTTTGAAAAATTCTCTAGCTTTTTTGAGTGAATCTACATATTCTATATATTTAGTTTTTTTATTTTCTCTATCTATCTCTATGTGTGTCCTTATATAATATTCATTTTCTCATATTTTGATATTTCATTCTTTTGTTTCTAGTCATTTTTTTAGTTCAAAATTAATTCAATTTGGAAAGTTTATGTATTCTCAATTTTCATATTGTTTGATTCTTTTTATGTGTTTTTCTACTTTTTTTAATTGTCCTTTCATATCTTGTTTTTTGATTTCATTTTTAACAAGCATTATATGATTTATAATTTCTTTGTGTTTAAACTTTTTATATAATTTGCTGATAAAATTGTTTTTCTCTAATATTTTTAATTCTTTGAATAGTTTATTGATTGAATGTAATAATTTTTTATCAATTATAGTATCGTTTCATTTTTTTATGTTTGTTAGCTTTTTGTGGATTCTATTGTATTCTTCTTTAGTTTCTTTTATTATTTCTGTTTCGTCATTATTGGCCTGGAATATACTATTTTTTGAAATGTCTTTGATAGGCCCTAATTCATCAATTTCTTTTTTTATATTATGATTTAAAAATTCTTTTGTCCCTAATGGCAGTTTCTGCTTTATTATTCATTTATTATTGAATCAAATGTATTCTAATATTCATTCAATATTATTATTTATAATCATATTTTCTATATATTTTTTTTCATCTTTTTCAGATCTCTCGTTACTATTTTCTAATTTTTGTGTGTTACTGGTGTCTTGAGTTTTTTGTTCTTGTGGTTCTCAATTTAACTGCTTTGTTAGTGCAGCAGCTTCTTCTTTTTGTGAATTGCTTTGTTCTTCAATTTCTATTTGGTTATTTTTGTGTTGTTTTTCAACTTCTGTATTATCAAGTCAAATTGACTCGGTCTCTTCTTGGTGTGCTTGGATATCTTCGTTTATATTTGGATTTTCTATCATTTAAATGTTATCAAAATATAAATATTTTTATTATAATCAAAAAAATAAAAAAATGCAAAAAAATGAAGACTTTATTTTATATTTTGATGCTGTTTAATGATCCTTAATAATTTTGTTTAGCTGGAATTACACCTCTGATTCCGCCGCGAGGATTTTTTACATCGCCATTGTATCTTGGTATGATGTGAATATGAAAATGCATGATAGATTGTCAAGCAGTCTCTCAGCAGTTAAATCATATATTATATCCGTCTGGATGAAATTTATCATCTAGTACTTTTTTTACTTTTTTTATTGATGAACCAATCGTTTTTGTGTAAAGGTCAGGTAAATCAAAGTATGTCTGAAAATGCTCTTTTGGAACCAAAAGAGTATGTCCTTTTGAAACTGGATATTCATCGAAAAAAGCAATCCATTCAGAAGTCTCAAATAAAGTATTATTATTTTTATTTATTTTATCACAAAATATGCACATTGTATCTTTAAATAGTTAAATATATTTTTAATTTATTTGTGATTTTTTAGCCATCTTTTTGCAAAAGGGCAGGATGCAGTGATTGAAAATCATTGTCATTTGATGTATTCTTGTGCTTTTTGTACTAATTCGTCGGCGATTCATTGTCCTCTCATTGATTCCTCTACGAAAGTGTGGTCGATATTATAGGTTTTGTTATCAACTTGTTCAAAAGTTATTTCCGCTAAAATATTTCAGTCATCATCTGTCATGTAGATTCAATCTGATTGTGTGAGATATTCGTATTTCATATTTTTATTTTGTCGTAAACAAATATTTATAATAGAGATTGGAGTAGTGAAATCAAATGAAATTCATTTTGTATAAAAATTTCTTGTATTTTAGCCTTGTTTTTTTATAAGTGATTTTGCTCGTATGATGAGACTGTTTTACCGTGACTCAGCTTGGAAGCAGCTGTTGTCTTAACTCATGTATATCAGTGAGCGGTTTCAGTCTCATCATTTGATGTTTTTGCTGTCCCAATGCTTGTCTTTGGGACGTTTTGTTTTATAAATAAAAATTTAATTCTATTGAAAATAAATTGATAATTGATAAAAGTGGATTGAGAAAAGTTTTTTATATTGATTAAATTTTTTGATTATGGCTACATGGAATGATTTAGCTGAATTGATGTTTCCTGATGTAAAAGAGACTATTGCAGATTTGCAAAATAAATTTTCTGCAAGAAGTGGAGTTTGTACTAGGTTCGCTCCAAGTCCAACTGGATATTTGCATATTTGAGGATTGTTTTCTTGTTTCACTTCATGGAGATTTGCAAAGCAAAATAATGGTACATTGATTTTGAGGATAGAAGATACTGATCAAAAAAGACAAATTGAATGATGAACAGAATTTTTGTTAAATGCTTTGAAAAATTTTGGTATTGGTTTCGATGAATGAAATTTGTGAGCAAATTGAGAAGATGTTTGAAATTATGGGCCATACACACAAAGTCAGAGAAAATATTTTTATCGTGTATTTGCAAAAGCACTTGTTGCTAAGTGATTGGCTTATCCTTGTTGGATGACTACAGAAGAAATTGAAAAAATTAGAGCACAGCAAGAATTAGCAAAGATTATGCCATGAATTTATGGAAATTATTCAATATATAGAAATAAAACTGTAGATGAATTAGTAGAGATGGTAAAACAAAATCCTGATTATATCGTGAGATTTAGATCTCATGGAGATGCAAACAAAAAAATAGTTTTTGAAGATATTTTGAGATGAAAAGTGAGTATGTGAGACAATTACAATGATATTGTACTTTTGAAATCTGATTGACTTCCTACATACCATTTAGCTCATATCACTGATGATACTTTGATGAAAGTGACTCATATAATCAGAGCAGAGGAATGGCTGACTTCAGTACCTTTGCATTTACAGCTTTTCCAAGCTTTTGATTTACCAGCACCAAAATATTGTCATTTAGCACAAATTTTGAAAGTAGATGAAGAAACTTGAAAAAAGAGAAAAATTTCAAAGAGAAAAGATCCAGAGGCAAATGTAGAATTTTTACTTGAAAACTGATTTGCTGTTCAGTGAATTTTGGATTATCTTTATACGATTATGGATTCATGATTTGAAGAGTGGCAAAAGGAGAATTTGGATAAAACTTTCTTGGATCGTGAATTTGCACTTGAAAATATGAATAAATCATGAGCTTTGATTGATTTGGTAAAGATGGAGCAGATAAATAATGCTTATTTGTCTAGAATCTCTACAGATCAATTGCTCAAAGAATGATTAACTTGGGCTGAAAAATATGATACAGATTTGGCTGATTTGATAAAATCAGATATGGATTATGCAAGAAATGCTTTGAATATTGAGAGGCACACCGAAAAAGATCCAAAGAGATTTTATACTTTCAAAGATATTGATACACAACTCAGATTTTTCTTTGATTCTGAACGAGAGAAATTGGTAAAAAATGATGAATTACGAGCAAAATCTGAAGATGGAAAGATAAATTGATTTGGAGATTTTGATATGAATGTGATGAAGAATTTTGTAGATGAATATATTTCAGTATTGAATTTTGATATGACGGTAGAGGAGTGGTTTGATCAATTGAAACAAATTGGGAAAAAATATGGTTTTGCAGCAAATAACGCGGAGTTTAAGGAATGATGATATATCTGAAAGGTTTGAGATTTAGCAATGTTTTTGAGATTAGCACTTTGTGCTTCCAAGAGGACTCCAGATTTGTTTTCAGTGATGAAAGTAATGTGAAAAGAGAGAGTAGCTGGTAGATTGCAAGAAATTATTAAGATGGAATAAATCTTTTTTACACATAATTGAAAAAATCCAGACATGTGTTTGTGCTGGATTTTTTGGTATTATGAGAAATGTACTATTTTTGGTTATGTTTATCCTAGATTTTCTGTTTCATTTGGGTCGAATCATGTACTTACAGCATAATATGTTCCTTTTTTCCCAAATGTAATAGTTCATCCTGTAATTTTACATTTTTTAAATCTGTCTGGGATTTCGCTTGTTTTTATAAAATCTGTTGTTTCATTTTCTTCTTCACTATCAACGGAAATTAAAATATCTTTGTCTCAGATTGTATTTATTAAATATATTAAATCATTAACTGTGGCAATTCTTTTTGGTACAATGTGATATGTCTCCCCTGAATCAATAGATCAATCTTCTAATTTCATTTGTATATTAAGGTTAAATTTTTTAAACTGGAAATGTTTTAGTTTTGATTTTGTATTTTCTATTGTAAGGGCTTTTATTGTCTCGTCATAAATACGTACGTCATAATATGCTCACTCAGGGTTTTCTATATAAATAATTCATTTTATTCTTTCTCAGAAGTATTGTATTAATCCATTTCTATTTTCGATATTTTTGAATTCAGAATTATTTCAATCGCGGCAAATTGATATGCTTGTATTATGGGTGTCTTTTAATAGATTAAATAAATCTTTTACTGTAGTTATGTTTTCAGGTGTCATAATCGTTGTTTCTCATTCAATAGTAACACCGTTTCCATATTTACATCTCGAATATGGTCATTCTTTACTTGAGAAACCAGCTAAATTTTTCATATCGTATTTATTATTCAATAAAATTAGTATGCTTATATTGTTATCTAATTTATTATAAAAGTCAAGTGTTTTCTTGTTCGAATTAAAAAAAGCCATTGGCATACCAATGGCTATTTGTTGATCAAAGAGCTCCGGCTTGGTTTCATATAACCAATATAAATTACCTTTTTTGATAACTTATATTGATTATATAAGTAATCCGAAGCTCCTTGTAGATTTCTATCCGACCTTGTTGGATAACCGATCTGGATAGTTTTAAAGAGGAATACCTCTAACATAACAACCTAATTGTAAGGTTTTATAATCTGATACAGATTATGTGTAGTAGAGCCTTACCATAAGTCATTCTGTTACACTAATTATAATCCTAAAATATGAAAAAATCAAAAATATAAAAAAAATGATTATATTTAGTTAACCATTTTTATAAAAATGTTATATAATAATAAAAGACTTATTGAGGATCCTTTTTATGATATGATGGGGTAGTACACGATTAAATTTGCAATAAATATTTTTGTAAGTTGAAAATTTTTAAAAATTTAATTGATACGAAAAATGACTGTGGTCAGTCATTTTATAATAATTCTGCTATGAGGATCATAAGTTCTACTGCAACACAAATACCTATGCCAATGTTGTAGTTTTTCATCGTCCATTGGCCGGAACTTTGCCATCTTGTTTTATAGCCATGGAAGATATTAAATATACAACATCCAATCTCAATGACAGCAAAGCATATCATGAAGCTGGATAACATTGGATCAATGTCTTTTTTTATTATGTATGCGGCCATAGCAATAGAGGCTATTGTTGAACATATCCAGAATATTAAGTTCTTGTTTTTTCTTTTTCTGTGAACTGTATCCATAATTTTTTTATTTTTGATTAATATATGTTTTTTTTGTATAAAGTCAAGTTATTTTTTCATTCTAAGTACTTCATAATATACTTTTTTCCTATCCAAACAGTCTTTTATCATAATTTCATTTTTATTCAATAGAGAATTTCCACTTTTTATTTCTAAGAATACTACTTGTTTCAAATAACCTGTCGATAGTCAATCAAAAACTACATAATCAATACCTTTTCCAATGAAAACTAAGTCTTTGTAGTTATATGGGAAACCTGGTAAAATCGGTGCTATCTTTTCGTTTACTTGTCACATGATTACATGTTTTGACCTTTCAATAGCATTTTTCCTTTGTCATCTGTTTTGTATTCCAAAAAGTAATCTGGCTATCAAATATCATAAAATCGTTCAAATAACAATTCAGATGAGGATAATTTGTGTGTTTGCTTCCATTTTGTATTTTTCTCTTGTAAAATGTTTATTTTTTATTATGCTGATAACATAATGTTTTCATGTGTACATTATGTAGTTAAAATTTCTAATTTCAATACAAAATATTTCTTTATCTCATTTCGTAGGTAGAGGTAAGGGAAATTAAGAATGAATATTTAAAAAATTGATAATTGTTTTTTGTTTTATTTTAAAGATATTTTGTCTTTTTTGTTGTTGTGTTAAAGTTCTATTGTTTTTTTGAATTTCAATTCCAAAGTTTATCCTAATGGTTTTTATATTGACTTATTGTTAGTTTTATATGTAATTATTTTACGAAAACAAAACTATTTAATTATTAACCAAATAACGAGTAAAAAAAAGCTCGTTATTATAAAACGTTAACACTATGAATTTAGAAAACAGTTTACTTACCTTAAAGAAGAAGGAAATCAAGAACAAGGTTATTTACTGGGGTAAGTGGGACAGCAACGATGCCGACTACATCGAAATCGTTCGTGAGTTCGACTCCAAGGATTTCTTTGAGAATATTCATCTCCAGTACCTTCTGGCGTATGTCAGTATTGATTACAGGTATTCCAAAGAATTTTCAAAGATTGTCAAGAATGCCGGTAAGGGCCACAACGACCCCGCTTTTAGTTGTTACGTCTTTGAGAACAAAGACATTGACAACATCATGGATATTCTTGGCGGCGACGAATTTGATGGCGGTTATGACCTGATCCCTGGCGATGACTGGGGCCATGCTCATTCCTGTGAGGAAATATCGCTCACGTATTACAACGAGAATGGCGAGATATTCGAAATCGGCCTGGATAAAATCCAGAAGGAGTTCGAAAGCATGACCTATGAGGAAATCTGTGAGAGGATTAACTCGCTCAATACTTGGTCTGGTGAAGAAGACTTGGAAGATGAAGAAGATTGGGAAGATGATGATGACGAAAAAGAGAAGAACTGATGAGGTGTTACATCTGGTTGGGTAAACGAGAGGCGTATCACTCGCTATGGGTTAAGGCTCATGTGTAACAAAGCTATCGCCTAATTAAAAGAAAAATTTCGGCATACTATGTATGACGCACATTGTGTTGTATATTGTATGCCATTTTTTTGTTGTTACAAATAATTTTATAGATTTGTTTATTTGAAATATAGTTTTTTTGTTTTTTGTAAAAAAACCTCTGTGGAACAGAGGCTTTTTATAGTTAGTCTAGTGTGGATTTTTTGTGTGCCTTTGTAATGTTTGTGGCGTCACTCTTCGGCTAATTCTAAGTTGTTCGCGTTATACAACCATTTGATTTGCCTTTTGTAGAGTGTTTCACGTTTTTCACATTCGATTTGCATTTTTTCGATCTTGTCTTTGAATGCAATTATGGAATTTTCGAGAAATTCTTTGTATCTGCTGAGACATTCGGCTATGTCACCATCTTTGCAAATCATGTAACCTGTTGGTTTACATGGTTTGTAAACCGTACCAAAGGTTGTGCGGAAAAAAGCTTTTTCGTTTTCGCTGAGTACATTATAGTTACTAGGCTGGAAAACAAGAGGTTGCTCAAGAAGTGTAGGCCCACCTTCCACAAGAGTTGTCCATACCATGATATCAGGGTGATCATTCATAGTGAAAGATAATATTTGGTGTTTTTTACCGTATATTGTCCTGTCGGCTATTCCTTGGAGTGTTAATTTGATAATGCATAGCTCACTGTCTTTTTCGAAGGATGTCTCGATAAGAGTGTAGGTCTTTCCGCTTTCTAATACGATGTCTTCGTTTGTGTTCATATTGATTGATTTTGTTTGTGATTAGTTTTGTTATTATATAATAATATGTATTGTATAAATAATAATATAAATGTCAAGCAACTTTTTTTTAATAAAATGATTATCTTTTATTATGTTGGTGACATAATGTTTTCATGTGTATATTATGTAGTTAAAATTTCTAATTTCAATACAAAATATTTCTTTATCTCATTTCGTAGGTAGAGGTAAGGAAATTAAGAATTAATAATTAAAAATTGAGAATTTTGGTATTTGTGAAATTTTATTCTAGAATTTTTTTGCATCAAAATTCTATTAGTTTTTCGAAATCTTTTTTGTCTCATAGAGAAATTCGATATTCTTCTAATATTTTTCTAAATTCTTGATGTTGAGGATAGCCATTATCAGTACTTTTGTTTATTCAAGGGAATTCATAATTTATTAAAAATGTTAAAGATTCTTTTAATAAATTAAATTGTTGTTTATCCAATTTGTCCATCGGAGGCACTGCTTCATAGTATTTATGAGTTTGAAAATGTAGTAGTTCATGTATAAAGCATTGTGTTCGGAATTTATATCTAAATTCTTTTTTTGGTGCTTCTATCATCCGTTTTTCTCCTGTCTCTCGTGTGTAACGTCATCTTAGACATGTTGTATATCGGATTGTAAATGTTTCGTTGAAAATTGGCTTTTTTGTTAGTTTTTCCATTGATTCGAATATTGTATCTTTTGGGTCATCTAGTACTGTTTTTATTTGTTTTGCAGCGTCGTCAATTTCTTTTTTATTATTGTTGTATCTTTTTTTCTAAAAAAGGGATTAATATATACATGCTATCTTTGAAAGGCATTCCTGTGATTTTTTTAAAAATTATTTGAGCTTCATCATCCATATTTTTGTATCAATTTCAATTTATTGAGCGATTTACAGCTTCTCGTCGATTAGTTGCATCTTTTTCTATGTCGTAACTAGAGGTGATTGTTGGCATTTTTTACTATGTTTGTGTGCTTATAAACGTGGACAAGATTATGTATAAAATTTTTAAAATCAATCTTTTATTTAGTAAAAAAACACACATGACTGAATTTCAGTATGTGTGTCTTTGGGTTAATTGTTTTTACTTTTCTTCGCTCAAGAATATTCCTCCCTGAATCCAAATCCTTTTGCCGTTTAGATCAAAGAAGATTTGGTTATCTGATCCACTATCTCGAATATCGAATTTGCCTGACCAGACCTTGATTGTGTCTCCATTGTAGTCCATTAAAACTGCAGTTCTTTCAAGGCCACCGCCTAGATCACTACCAATTGATTTCATCCCTCGTGAGCAAGATTCACATGATGTGAACGAGAATGCTATTGCCAAAAGACAAAGGCAAATAGCAGCAAGGCTAATTTTTTTCATTTTATAAATATTTGGTTTAACTTTATAATAAGTATATATTTTATATACAAAATGTCAAGTAAAAATAAATTTTCTTTTATTGTGATTTTGTAAAGATTGATTATTATAAATTTTTGTTGTTTTATATTTTTTATCAATTTAAATGATTGATTTAAACAAAGTTCGTGAAAATGTAGATGGATATAAGAAAATTTGTGCTGCTAAGAACATTGAAATTGATGTAGATGCTGTGATTCAAAAAGATGATTTAAGAAAACAGTTGCAAAAAGAAATTGATGATTTGAAATTTCAGCAAAAAAAGTTTGGTGAAGAGAAAAAATATGAAGAAGCTAAGGCTTTGAAATCAGAGATTCAGGCTAAAGATTCAGAGTATCAAGAGCTTGTAAAAGAGTTGAATTTGATACTTTTGAAGATGCCAAATACTGGTCTTCATCCAAATGTACCAATTTGAAAGGATGAGAAAGAAAATGTAGTTTCTGAAGTTCATTGAGAGCCAACAAAATTTGATTTTGAGCCAAAAGATCATGTGACACTCATGAAAATGCATGATATGGTGGATATTGATAGAGGAGTAAAACTTGGTTGATCTAGAAGCTATTTCTTGAAATGAGATGGAATGCTTTTGGAACAAGCTGTTTTGCAATATACTTTGAAAAAGTTAGTGAAAAAGTGATTCATCCCAATGAATGTGCCAAATATTGTAAATCCTGAATGTTTGCTATGAACATGATATTTCCCAGGAGGAGAGGAGGATGCTTATTGGATGGAGAGAGATAATCAGTGGTTAATTTGAACTTCAGAAATCCCAGTTACCGCTTACCATATGAATGAGATTTTGGAAGAAAATGAATTACCAAAGAAATACTGTGGATATTCAGCATGTTTTCGTCGTGAGGCTGGAACATATGGAAAAGATACAGCAGGATTGTATAGAGTTCATCAATTTAACAAAGTTGAACAGGTTATAATTTTGCCAGCTGATGAAGAAATGTCTGATAAATATTATTTTGAGATTTTGCACAATTCTATGGAAGTTTTAGATGATTTTAAATTGCCTTATCGTGTGCTTCAACTTTGTTCATGAGATATGGCAATTTGAAAATATAATTCACAAGATTTGGAATGCTGGATGCCATCTCGTAATTCGTATGGAGAAACACATTCTGTGACAGCATTTTTGGATTTCCAAGCTCGTAGGTTAAATTTACGTTATCGTGATAGTGAATGAAAAATTAAATATTGTTTTACAATGAACAATACGGCTATTGCTACACCTAGAGTTTTGATTTCATTGATTGAAAATTATCAAGATAAAGATTGAAATATAGTTGTGCCAGAGGTTTTGAGAGAATATATGGGAAAAGAAATAATTAAAAATTAAGAATTAAAATTAAAATATTGAAAAATAGCGGTTTTGTATGGCCGCTATTTTTAGTTGTGATTAATTTATTTTTGAACAAATGGTCTGATTGCTTCCAGTAGTTTGTTTGTAGGACCAACATAGACGGAGATATTTTCTCCTTCACCGAAGTATTGCATTTCAATGTATTCGTGTTTCAAAAGGTAGTCAATGCCTATCTCAAGAAAACATGGTAAAAACATGAGAGTAAATACTTCTTTTTTGATTTTTTCGAAATTTTTTTCTTGTTCTTCCATCCGTTCACAAACCGCTTCAGCGGATACAGCTTTCCAACTATCGTTTTCTTGCCAGAATTCGAGGAATCGTGCGGCCATTTCTTCAGCCTCGGCTTTACCGAGAGTGTTTTGCAATGCGTATCTTGGAAACTTTACATCTTTTGGATTAAAGTCCACAGTTACAGGTGTTTTTAATTCTTTAAATTTTTCCATATTTTTAGCTTTTGTTTGTTTTTACGTTAGTTAAAATATAAAAAATATTTTAAAAGTCAAGTTATATTTCTGTTCTATGTTGTATTTTTTAGACTTTTTTTAGTGATTTGAATATAATTATATGTGGATATTTTATATTGTGTTTTGAATTGTTATATGTTTGAAAATACGTTACAATACAAAAATGCGCTTGATAATGCAATACTTCAATCGGATGTTGTAGCTATTTTTGATAATCTTTTAACAATTTCTGTAGAAGAGTGAGCATCAGATATCCATATTGAACCAATGGAAAATTATTCAAGAATTAGGATAAGAATAGATTGATTATTGCAAGAATTAGTACAATATCCAAAGACATTACATGAAAGTATTATATCAAAATTTAAGATTGAATCTGGACAAATGAGGCCAGATGAAAAGAGGATTCCACAGGATGCCAGGGTATCAAACGTTACTTTAACTTGAAAAGAGTTGGATTTGCGTGCCAATACTTTGCCTACAGTTTGGTGAGAAAAGTTAGTAATGCGTATTGTGGATAAATCTAAGAAGACACCACATCTTGAAGATCTTTGATTGGAGGGACGTAATAAGAGACTTATTTTTAGTGCATTGGAGTATCCTAACTGAATTCTTTTGAATACATGACCTACATGATCATGAAAAACAGTTACACTTTATGCTTGTTTGAATTATATTAATACACCAGACATAAATATTACAACTTTTGAGGATCCAGTAGAAAATAAAGTTGAATGATTGAATCAGTCTCAGGTAAGATCAGATGTCTGATTCACTTTTGCTAGTTGATTGAGAGCTGCATTGAGGCAAGATCCTGATGTTATTATGGTATGAGAGATCCGTGACGGAGAGACTTTGCAAATGGCGATAGAAGCTGCATTGACATGACATTTGGTGTTTAGTACGATCCATACCAATTCCGCAGTAGAGACTATTAGTAGGGCGCTTAATATGTGAGCTGAGGCATATATGATAGCTTGAACATTTAACCTTGTTATTGCACAAAGGTTGGCTAGAAGGAATTGTGTTAAGTGTTGTGAAGAAGTTGATATTAGAAATGATGTTAGACGAAAACATTCAAAAAGAGCATTTATGAATTTTGATAAAGAATTATTGAAAAAAGAATTGCACGATAGATGAATTACAAAAGAACAATGGTCAAAATTTATGATAGAATGAAAAATGATGAAGTGAACGGGAAAAGTTAATTGAGAAACTTGTCCTGTATGTTGATGATCTGGTTATAAATGAAGGGTGTGAATCTTTGAATTAATGGACTATAATGATGATATAAAAAAGATGTTAATGGACTGAAGATCTAATATAGATATAGAACAAGCAGCATTGCAGAATTGAATGATTAATTTGGAAAGGGATTGAATATTTAAGATAATTAAGTGAATATTGGATTTTGATGAAGCTTACCAATTCGTAAAGATAAAAGATGTATAGTTTTATTATTTAAATAAAAATAAAAAATGGCAGGTGAAGATAAAAAGATTTGATTTTTGGATAAATTACAAGCAACAATAGATAAACCTTGATTGAAAAATAAGACAAACTTTTATAGATTGTTTTCTGTGTCTCAAAAAGCATGATTGGGTATGATTGATGCGTTAAATGCTTTGTTGACGTCTGAAGAACATAAAGGAATGCGTATTATTTTGCAAGATTTGATAGATCAGTTGTCTGAATGAATGGAATTAGGTGATGCAATGGAACGTCATAGAGATCTCTTTTGACAAGATGAAATAGAATTGGTTAAGGCTTCTCAAATAGCATGAAATTTGGTGGAAACATTGAATGACATTGCAGATAATTTGGAACAATCTGGTGATCTTTCATGAAAAATAAAGAAAGCTATGATGTTTCCGATAATTTTGTTCTTTGGTGCTATTTGAGCTGCATTGTATATTGATATTAGTGTATTGCCAAATATTACTGGACTGTTTACCGATCAAGAAGCTTTGCCATGAATTACAAAAACAATGATGCATATTTCAGAATGGTTTTTGGCAAATTGGTATTATTTGTTACTAGGAATATTTTCTGTTATTGTGTCATTTGTATTTTCTTATCGTAAAATATTACCATTTAAAATATTTATTGATAATTTAACTATCACTATGCCAATTATTTCCCCAGTAGTGAAATGAAATTATCAGTATAAATTTGCAAAGCAACTATCGCAATTTTATGCTGCCTGAATGAACCCAGTAGTTTCTTTACAACTTATTTGAAATGTGTTTTCAAATTATCAATATAAGAAAAAAGTATTGGAAATAAGAAGGGATTTGGAGTCGTGATTCTCTATTTTTGAATGAATGGAATGATCAAAATTATTTGATGCTATCTTGGTACAAATTATACATGTGTGAGAAAGTACTTGAACAACAAAATCTGTTTTAGCTAAAATATCTAACTTTTATAAATCTCAGTTGGAAACTAAAATTGATATGATGGTTGAAGCGTTGGAGCCTGTTATGATGGTGTTCGTTGCCGGTCTTATCTGATCTGTAGTTTTGGCGATGTTCCTTCCAATGGCTGAAGTTGTAAATCAACTTTAATTTATTCTTTATTATATGTGAAAATGAAAAAACTTATTTATACTTTGCTGTCTCTTTGTCTTTTGGTATCATGCTTCAGATGAGTGGCTTTTTCGCAAAGTCTAAATAATGCTATTGCAGATATGGAATTATTGAAATATTACGGAGTTGTCCCATTGTTACTTAATGTTCATATAGAAATTTGAATGTGAGAAGCGTGAGATGAGACAATTGCTTCCTATTCATCATTAGTACAAAATATGAAGTATTATGCTGATGTTGATGTTGTTTCTTATTTGAAACAATCTATTAGTCCTGAATCTTCTTTGGATAGTTATTTGAAAAAGATATGAACATTATTAAATACTGCGAATTCCTTTTTAGTATACTTGAATAATAGTAAGGAAAATTTAGTTCAAAATAAAGAAAATTGTGATACTGCAAAAGAGGTTTCTGATAAAAATTTTGGTTTGGCATTGAAAGATTTTGATTCAGCAAGTATGGAGAAAAATTTACAAGTATCTCTTGAAAAAGAAAAATGTTCAGTTGAATCAAGAATTTTTTATAATGCATATGTTAAAATGGAATCTCAAATAATATATTATTATAATGTTTTGCAAAATAAATATGATTATTTCTATACTAATAAGTATGATATAATTCAATTGATGCGTAATTAATTTATCTTATGATTGTATTGTTATAAAGAGAGTTGAAACTGAAATATTTTTGTATATATTTCTGTTGTTTATTTAGTATATTTTTTATGGTTGCATTTTCTATATTTGGTATAAGTGTATATTGGTATGGTATTTTTTATCTTATTTGATTTGTGCTTGCTTATCTTTTTTTATTTTTTCTTTGAAAATCGAAAGTATTAAATAAGTATAAAAATTTACAAAATTTTTTGAGAAATGATTTGGAGGATTTGATGCTAGCTTTGATCATTTGAGTCCTTGTTGGTGGTAGACTTTGAGAAGTGTTCATTTATGAGTGGGATTATTTTTCTCAAAATTTGTCTGAAATTGTCAAAGTGTGGCATGGTGGAATGTCGTTTTTTGGTGGTATGATCTGAGTTATTCTATCTATCATAGTATTGTCTTTTATTAAAAAATTGTCTATAAAGGATTTGCTGTTACTTTTTGATTGTTTAGTAGTTGTTGTACCAATTTGAATTATATTATGAAGATTTGGTAATTATTTAAATCAAGAATTGTATTGATTGGTTGTCCCAGAATGAGCTTGGTGATTATCAAATTGATTAGTTTCTCTATTAACAAATTTAAATATTTTTCATGTGTATCCAAAAATAGATTTATTATTGAGAGTAAATACAAACTTTATATCCATATTTTTTGAATGAATAGTATTGTTTTTGTTGATATTTTTTGTTTCTAGAAAACAAGTTAAAAGTAATAATATAAAAGTGTGATTGAATTCTAGTGTGTTTTTGATTTTTTATAGCTTGTTTAGATTTTTAATTGAGTATTTAAGAGTTGATAGTCAATCTCAGTTCCTATGAATTTTCACCACAAGTCAGTGGCTGTTTTTCTGATTATTTTTGATATGAATGATATGATTCGTATCTCTTGAAAAGAAAAACAAGTAGTAATATTTAGATTTTTTAATTTAGATATTTTTGTTTATTTGCATTGTGCTCAGATAGTGTTTTTCAGTAGTGAATATTTCCAGAATTATCATGTAAATAATAAAGGTAATCAGTCTTTGTGTAGTTCAGTACGGCAGAAATAGTAGTTACAGCGGGATTTGAAATTGGTTGTGGTGGTATTCAAGCATTTGCTCTAGTGTTGTAAACATTAGACGTGTCGTCTAAATTTTTCACAATTACGTTTGGAGTACATTCTGAGTATGGCTTTTTAAGTCAGTAACATAGGGTAATATCTGCTCCCAATAGCATTTTAGAATCTAATCTATTTAGAAAAATTCAAGCTACTGTTGATTTATTTGAGTTATTCTTTTCTTCTTTTTCAATTATACTTGCAAGAATTACAATTTCATACCAATTTAATTTTGAAAAAGATGATATTTTTGAACTATATGTCTGCCACACTTTATTATTAAAATTGTCTAGCTGTAAATAAACAAGCTGATCTATAAAATTTCATTGTACATCTATATTATATGTATCAGGGTATAAAAATCATTCCAATGATTTTATGTTTCATGCTTTGGATAAAAATTCATACCTATTTTGATATCTTCAAATATAAGTAGAATTGGTAACAAAATCAATGTACTCTCATTGAGAAATTATTCATTTTTTAGTTAAATCATCATCTATATCATAAATTGACCATCACTCAAGGATTGTATATCTCTGATACATTGTTTTTGGTCATTCGGCAATTACCTTCAAAAATTCTTTTTGAGAGTATTCTCATGAAAATACATATGTTCATTCTTCAATTTTTGTAATATCCAAAATTGGATTGTTTTTTACACGAAGTTTCAATCAAATTTGTTTAATTTTTGGAAATTCATTAATAAATTTTGAAAAATTATCTCAACTAACTATTTTTATATTCTTAGTTAAAGAAACGTTTCAAAATGCTGATTTAGCAAATAAAATTCCAAATATGATAATTAATACCAACAATCGTCAAATCTTAAATGGTTTCTTTTTCTTTTTTTGAATATTCATAATTGTTCAGAATAATATAAAAATGACGACACAAAGATAATAAAATAAAAAGACATTTCAAATGTATTTGAAAAAGTCCAACTCATGTGAGTGGACTTTGTGAATCTTCGCATATTGGTTCTTCATTTTCAGTGTCTGTTGATTCTATTGCAATCTTTATAAGAAACAAGTTAATAGATATAATAAATATTATTGTCATATCTACTATACAATAAAATAGTTTTGTTCACAAAATAATGGAAAATGAACAAAAACAAGAATTTGTTTTCTACTGTGAACAAAAATTAAAAATTTGTTCATAAAATTGAAAAAAATGAACAAAAATTTGATTTTTGTAAAAAATACCATTTGATAGGCATTTTTTTAAATGGAGCGGGCGATCCCGGAGCACTCCGGGGCAACAGTCTGCTTTTTATTTTTTTGATAATTTTTTATTGATATTGGTGAATAGAGCATTTTTTTAATATTATTTGTAATAAAAAAATACCGTTTAATTGGCATTTTTTTAAATGGAGCGGGCGATCCCGGAGTCCTCCGGGGCAACAGTCTGCTTGTTATATTTCTGAAAAATTTTTATTGACTAGGATAAATGTTTCATGATTAATTCGATGGTCAATGTGTCCGTCACGTTTTATCATTTTTTCTAATTTTATTGCTTCTTCTTTTGTATTTTTTTGAAAATATCAAACAAGTTCAGTGATATGAAGCTTTTTTGTTGTTTTACATAATCAGTGAAAATGTTGAAATATTCTATATTCTAAATTTCAGGTATATCCGATATAATATTTGTCTCATTTCAATATATAAACATAATACATTTTTTAATATTATTTGTAATAAAAAAATACCGTTTAATTGGCATTTTTTTAAATGGAGCGGGCGACGAGACTCGAACTCGCAACAGTCTGCTTGGAAGGCAGGAACTCTAGCCAATTGAGTTACACCCGCATATCTTCTTGGTGGGCCTACTTGGACTTGAACCAAGGACCGACCGGTTATGAGCCGGTTGCTCTAACCAACTGAGCTATAGACCCATACAAACAATGTAACAAGTGATTATATAACAAAATATATAAGAATTGCAAGTCTTTTTTATAAAAAAAGCATCCCTTGGGATGCTCTTTGATATTCTTGGTTATATTATGATCTTTTTCTTGTTGCAAATCTGTAAACTACATATAATATTATTGTTCATATGATTATCATAATAATGTTTTCTTTTGGTCATACAACAGGAGGTTTTACAGTAGGTGTAGGTGTTACTTCAGGTGATGTTGTTTCTTGACAGTGAATTGTATAATCAACAGGAGTCGTTCAATCTGTTGGTTTTAATTTTACTATGTGATCTCAATTAAATACTTGGTTAAATGTGAATGATAAATCGCTACTTTGTGCTGTTCATATTTTTTTGAATGTTTGTTCACTTTCATACCACAAGAAAACTTCTATTTTTACATCATCATAAGAGTTCCAACCAACTGTTATTTTTTTATCATTACATCAGTGAGTATTATTGGTTGTAATAGTATATGGTATTGAGCTATTTCAATTTGAGTTACTATTACTTGAGCTATCGCTTGATGAAGATGAATTATCTTTTTTACAATCATTTCATTCTCAATATACTCAATCATCAATCCTGAAACATGGATCTTTTCAGTTTACAAAAGAGCTATCTCAGTATGTACCAATACTAGGTGAAATAAGATCATCAACATCAGATGCACTACATTCTCAATGATAATATCATGTGAGTGCGAGTTCAAGAGGTATTGCATAAAGATAATATACGTTTGAACTATTTAATCACTTAGTACTAAGCTCTAATGTAAATTTGTTTCAATTTGTTGTAATAAAGTCAGATATATCGTCATAGCATCGATAAGTCATAGAGTCTCAATAAACTTTGCTTGTAGATGCATAAAAAATATAACTTGTGATATCTTTTGATCAGTTTTTTACTATTGGAGAAGTAACTTCGATATAGTTATTTGAAACATATTTTATATTTAAATTATCTGTTTCTAAATATCAGAAATCTGCTGTGCTTTTCCCAGCATTTTCCATGTGATTTATGTAGTCTAAGATGTTGTCTGCTTGTAAAAATCCTAGAAATGATACTGACAATAAAGTCAATCATACAAGTCGTAAAGGAAATTTTTTCATCGGAAAAAATACATTGTAAAAATATAAGCTCCATGCTCATATATATGTGTATTATTTTTTTAATACATTTTTCAATAGAAAGTTAATAAAAAATATGAGATTTTGGTATTAAAACCTTGACAATCTTTGATAACGTGATACTTTGGCAATTGGTTTGCTTGATGAATTTATTTTTAATTTATAGAATGAAAATTAAAAATATCTTGCAATTATGATTGTCATATATATAAGGAGATTGCCAAATCATTTATACAATTCCGACAAAATTTATTTGTTGGATTTTTTTGTTTTTTGTGAAATTTAGTAAAATGATATAGTATATGTTATGAGTTAGTTTTCATAGTTTTAATTTGTAATTATCTATACTCCATCAATACTTTATTGCTAATTAATTATAATGAAAGAAGATGAAGAAATAAGATGCTGATTTAGAGTATCAAGTAATAGGAAAAAAATATGGAATATTGGATTATGACTACTTGAAGAGTTAAAAAAGATATGTAAAAAGCATAATATCAAATACTTTGCTTCTTGAGGGACGATGTTATGATCCATACGCCACAACTGATTCATACCTTGGGATGATGATATAGATATTCTAATGTTTAGAGAAGATTATGAAAAATTTATAAATATAGCTGAAAAGGAATTTCCTACACATATAAAAATATGGAAACATCCTTGATGATTTTCTCAAGTTATGAACATAAATACGGCTGCTTTATATCTGAATAATTGGTGGGATAAAGATTTTATATGAGGGATACGATTAGATATTTTCCCTGTAGATTATGCATCTAAATTTAAATTTATTAATTGGATGAAACACCAGATTTTGCGTTGTTTATGTGTTATCATGTCGTCACAAAAATCGTACTGAGCAATTGATAAATTGGAGAAATGGAAAAAGCTTTTGATATATCCATTTAAATCTATTTTTGAGAAAATTAATTTTTCAAAAGTATATCAATTACATGAAAGAATAAGTAGGAAAACACTTTTTAAGTGAGAAAATGTATGGTCAGTGTGATTCCCTTATCGTTTTTTTCCTAAAAAAATTTTTGATAAATCTCATGATGTAAAATTCGAAAATACAACTATTAATATTCCAAATTGATATGATGTGTATCTTAAAATAGCTTACGGGAATTATATGAAACCTGTTATTTTTCAATGATGACATGATTGTTGGTATTCTGTCGATAAATCATATAAAGATATTATAAAATGATTTAATAAATCTAAATCGAATGAATATAATTACAGTAATTGTAAATCTTTATTTATTCTATAATCATAAACTTTTTACTTCTATTATAAATAAAAATAATGCAAGCCATAATATTAGCAGCTTGAGTGGGTAGTAGATTAAAAGAGTTAACTAATGACTGTACGAAATGTATGGTTAAGGTTAATGGTGTAACTATGATAGATAGGATGTTGCACCAAATCGAAAATAAAAATTTAAAAAGAATAATAATAGTGGTTGGATATAAGTGAGAAAAATTGAAAGAATATATTTCAACTTTATGAATAACAACACCTATTTTGTATGTAGATAATCCGATTTACGACAAAACAAATAATATATATTCACTTGCTTTAACAAAAGATTATATGTGTGAAGATGATACATTACTGTTAGAATCTGATTTAATATTTGAAGATTCATTAATTGATATATTATTAAACGATTCGAGGGAGACTTTGGCTCTAGTTGATAAATATGATGATTGGATGGATGGTACATGTTTAAAATTATTACCAGATGATACGATAGTAAAATTAATACCTAAAAATAAATTTAAAATTGAAGATTCAAAAGATTATTATAAAACGGTAAATATTTACAAATTTAGCAAACATTTTTCTGAAAATAAATATATACCATTCCTAGAAGCTTATCAGAAGGCTTTATGATTGAATGATTATTATGAACAAGTATTGAAATTAATTATCGCACTAGATGATCCAGAAATAAAGGCAAAAAGGTTATCTGGGGAGCTGTGGTATGAAATTGATAATGTCCAAGATTTAAAAAAAGCTGAATCGATATTTTCGTAGAAATTAAAAATTGGAAAACGCAAAAACATTAACGACTAATTCATTTTCTCATATTTTTATTCTCGAATTTGTCTACTTTTTTTGTATGCAATAAATATTTATTATTTAATTAGATAAGTTATTTGTGGCATAAGGGGTTAGAAAGCATTTTCTTTCATATTCTCAATATATTCAAACAAACTATTTCAACTCAACTTTTTTCTATCGATTTTAAAATTTAGTTTATGAACACTAGATATTTTTTTCAATTCCTCAAATCTTTTTTTATTATATTTTCATAAAAGATCATATTGCATTGTGCGTGGGGGTACATTTGAATATTTTGGCATTTTATCCCATATTTCAGGATGTTTTTTTACAGCCATTGTAAAGAAAAAATAAAATACAAAATAATTAATCAAATAATTATTATCTTTAAAATATTCAAACAAAAGATCCCTTGTTGTCTTCAAAATTGGATTATTTTTATTTGATGTGATGAACCAATTTGATGCAACTTCAGAGTCATCATTGTTATCAGTCTGGAACACAAAAAAATCAGAATTAAAGAAATCTTTATTATATCAAGTCAAAAGAACGGTTGAATCAATCCATGTTCATCAATACTTTATTAATAGCTCTAATCTAATTAAATCAGAAAACTGAGCATAGGGAATTATACCTTTTTTGTGCTTTTCTATTATATATTTTGGGAACTTTACATAATCCTCTAAATTGTCTTTAGTTATTACTATTGTTTTTTTATCCTTGGCAAATTTTTTAATAGATTGTAAACATGACTTATTTAGTTTCGGAGCATTCTCTTCTCATTGCAACCAGCATCGCCAAATTACATTTTCTCTATCCTTGTTTTCTTTATAATGAGGTAAACTATATAAATAATTATTATACTTTTCATAAAGATAAGAATAACAATTCCAATTTTTTATTAATTCAGAGTTAATCTTTTTTCAATTTTTTTTCAATTCTGTTATGCTATCACTATCCTTATATCATTTAAAACGCAAAATAAATGAAATAATTTCTCATTTCAATTTTGAATAAAATTCTATTGGATGGTTAAATAACATCTTGAGACAATGGAAAAGAAAGCCCATAACGAACAAAAGAAACTAAAACTATTTTTATACAGCTTTGCCAAAAATATTGTTTAATATTTCTTCTCAATCTTTAGTATATTTATTAATAACATGCTTAACCTTGCTTTCACATCCTAATTTATATTTTTTATCTTTTTGTAGTTTTCCTAGTATTTTTATATAATCTTCAACATTTTTGCAAACAAGTACAGCATCCCTTAAATCTTTATCAAGTCACTTTAAACATGATGGTGTTGTTAATACAATTTTTCAACAATACAACGACTCTAATATTCTCATATTAACCCCTACTGTTTGATTAATTGGAACTACCACAGCATCACTTCATCTAATATAATCTTCTATCTTCTCAACAAATCATTGGAACTTTAGATTATCTTTGTTTGGTAAGCTATCTATATTTTTTCAGCATACATTAATTTGATATTCATTTGATAGTTTGGGACATAATTCATTATAAACAAAATTTAATGCTTCCTTGTTAAACTGAAGTTTTAAACTTCAATAAAATAGTATATTGAATTTTCAATTATCAAAATTATGGGCATCTCCATCATTAGTGTATATTTCAGAAGATACTCATAGTTTGATAAGTTCTACATTTTTGTTGATTCTTTTGATATATTCGTAATCATGCTGAGAAATCGATAATATCTTGTTTACTCTTTTTAAGACAAAATTTTCATATAATTTAATAAGCCACCATATCTTTGATCATTCTCTCTTATAATATTGATGTTCAATATTGTGTGCCATCATAACTATTGGACAATTGTTATTATGATGAGATATAATTTTTGCTATATGGTATAGGTATGGGAATTCTAATAATACAATATCAGTTTTTATGTTTTTCAACTCTCATCTAGAAAATAAAAATTCAAAATTCATCTTTTGTAAAAGATCTGGCAAACACGAAAATTTTAGCTTCTTGTTTACATACTTTGTTTTAAATGAAATATTTTTAGGAGTGACTCCTTGTTGGTTTTTTTCTTTGTGAAAATATAAAAATGATAAATCATTTTCTTTTCATAAAGTATTATTGACAAAGAAACTTGCGCTTTTTCATCATGTGTTCAACGGTGTATTATTTAACAAGCTGATAGTTGTTATTTTCATCTATGTCGAATTAATAATTTAAAATTTTAAAAAGTCACAAAATTATGTTACTAGGTAACAGCAATAAACACTTCTCTAAAAAGATATATATTCTATCACTTATACTTGGCTTAATTCATTTCTTGATATACTTCTCTTGTAACTTTATCGTATTTTTCAATGTTTGCTTTAATTTATCTGACTTAGTTTGTCATTTTCTTACTCTATATCTTAATAACACTTTGTCTAAATTTTTTATTTTGTATCATTTAAGATAAAACTTCAACCATATATCATAATCTTCTCAATAATTTAATCATTCTTCATATCATCATACTTCATCAAAAAAAGTCTTTCTAAACATTGTTGTTGGATTGGAAACAGGACTCTTTTTTAATATTACAGATGAAATGTTATCTGAATATTTACGTAATCATATTTTTTTTCATCCTTCATCTATTATTTCATTATCTCATGCTACTACTCAGTAATCTCAGTGTTTTGAAAGAAATTCGTATTCTAGTTTTAATCTATCTTTGCTGCTTATATCATCCGAATCTTGCGTTGCTATGTAGTCAGTTTCTGCTAAGGATAATAATCTATTTCTTGTATAACTTATTCATTGATTTTTCTCATTCTTATAGAGCCTAATCCTCTTGTCCTTATTGTCATATTCTTCACATACCTCATAACTTCAGTCAGTAGATCAATCATCCACTATAATAAATTCAAACTCTTTGAAAGTCTGATTTAATATACTCTCTATAGCTTCTCATACCCACTGCTTTGTATTATATACAGGCATAATCACTGAAACTAAAGGTCTGGTCATAGCATAGTTTTTAGTGGTAAAGCACCACCAATTAAGGTTACTGCAAAGAAAGTCAGATAGTTTGTAATCAATCATAGTCGCCAAACCATTATACAACCCCTTCTTTTTATTTAGATAGAATTGCGATTGACTACAAGCTACCTTTTTTTCTTCACAATTGCTTAATTTTTTTTTACAAAAATAAAAAGCACCCTAACAAGTGGTGCTTATAAACATCAATCAGCAGAAAGTTTTTTGCGTTTCTAGAGAAAAGATATTTCCACCCGCTAGAGTGCTATTTGTCTCCTCTCTACAACGACAAAAAAACGAAAAATCTGCCGATTGTTTTAATTGATGTTTATAAGCAATTATAACACTACATAAAAATTTAAAAAAATCAAGTGATATGGTTATGCTTTGATGAAAATTTTTTGATAAAAAAATCAGAAAATTTTATTTCTCTGATGTTTTTTTTATTTTTTTTGGAGATGGCCAGATTTGCACTGGCGTCTAAAAGACATAATCCGTAACGTCTACCACTATAGTTTATCTTTTGGCGGACAAACACGCACAGAGTTTGATATATTTAAAGCTATATCGGACTTTTCGTCTTACTTGCTAAGGCACGTCCTACTAAATTTCGCCTTTGTCCTTAGTAGGAGTCTGGAACAAAGGTTGATACGATCGTAAATACTAAGCGTAGCATTTAACGAAAGCGTTAGCTCTAGCTAACAAATTTCATCTGTTTGCATTTTTAGATGCTGAGCGATTATTTTTGATTCGGTACGCTCATCGAATGGTGGCAATTATTGATTATGGAAATCTTCTATCGAATCTAAGTTTCATCCCCATTTCAATGTATTTATTATAAGAAAAAGTAAAGGAATATCAATAAAAAAACGGAATTTCTTGATGTGTGCTTGAATTTTTTTATTCTATTGCTAATATTCATTACGTTTTAATTTTTATTGTATTTTTCATGAAAGTTAAGTTACTAAACGAATTATCAAAAAAATGAATTCCAAATTTATCGTTATTTATAGAGCCAGAAGCATTGAAAGTTATGCCGGAATTTTTAGATGATCTTTTGAATGAAGATAAACAATGGTTTAATAATTTGTTAGCAAAGAATAATGAAGATTTAGTTTTTGATGATATTATTTATGATTGAAAATTTGATTATTTACGAAAAATTTTAAATGAATTATCATCTATTCAAGATAATTCAGGTTTGAGAACTATTATTTTAAATTTTATGTGAACATATCAAGATTTTTGTAATGAGAAAGATTATTCTGTGGATTATTACAATAAATTAGTATGGATTGATGAAAATATGGATCTTGATGATGAACAAAAGAGATTATTATATTTGAGTATAAGAGCTTATAAAAATAGAGGTATAGATTTACCCTTACAAACCCAAGAAAAAATTAAAAAAATAAATAAAGAACTTTTGGAATTATGAGAGAAATTTCAGAATAATGTGAAAGATGATCAGTCAGATTTTTCGTATTATTTTTCAGATGATTCAAGCATAAAAGATTTACCAAAAGTATTGCTTGAAAAAGCTAAATTGGCTGCATGAGAAAAATGATGATATTTATTTGATGCAGATCCAAATGGATTAATTGATATTATGAGATATTGTACAGATCCAAAAGTAAGAAAAGATATTTTTGATATTCGTGAACAATGGGCAACAAAATGAAAATTTGATAATAGAGAAAATGTACTTTCATTATTGAAATTGAATAATGAAAAAGCTAAATTAATGTGATATAAAGATGCTGGATCTATGTTCCTAGCAGATACCATGGCTAAAATTCCAGAAAATGCTAGTGATTTTATATCTAAAATAGCAAAAAAGGCATATTGAAAAGCTAAAATAGAATATAAAAGATTAGAGGAATATTTTTGATTGGATGAATTGAAATATTACGATTTGCAGTATTATTCTAGAAAATTTAAAGAGGAAAATTATCAAATTGATGATGAAAAGATAAAAGAATATTTTGAATTTAATCATGTTTTATCTTGGTTGTTTAATTTTGTAGAGAAATTTTTTGGTATAAACATGAAATCTATTGAAACAGATAATACGGATCAAATGTGTTATGAGGTATATTATCAGTGAAAGCAGATTTCATATTTTGTGTTGGATCCTTTTTATCGTAAATGAAAGAGATCATGAGCATGGGCAAATTTTTTGAGAGAAAAATCTGAAGAGTCTTTACCAATTGTTATAAATGTATTAAATCTATCAAAAGTAGAAAATTGACCAATATTATTAAAATTACGTGATTGTGAGACTTTATTTCATGAATTTTGACATGCTATACATGCTATGGTTTGAAAATCTAAATATGCTGAGCTTTCATCTTTTGCAGTAGAATGGGATTTTGTTGAGTTACCAAGTCAACTTTTAGAAAATTGGGTTAGCGATACAGAATCTTTAGAAAAACTTTCAAAGCATTATGAAACGTGAGAATCTTTGCCAAAAGATATTTTAGATAAACTTGATAAATTGAGCACTTATTGAATGTGAAATTGGGTATTGAGACAAAATGAACTTGCTTTAGTTGATTTAGAGTTATACACGAGTGATATTCCAAATTCAGTTGAAGAATTAGATAAAAAGATATTAGAAATAGTAAATAAAAATTCAATTTTCCAAAGATGAGAAGAATACAAGATGTATTGTAGCTTTTTGCATATTTTTGGTGGATGATATGAATCAAAATATTATTCATATATGCGAGCTGACCAATTACAAGCAGATGTATTTTCAAAAATCAAAGCAGAATGAATGATGAATCCAAAAGTTTGAAAAGAGTACTTGGAAAAAATATTAGCTCAGTGAGCACTCAAGCCAGGAAAAGAATTATTTTTTGATTTCATGTGAAGAGATGTCTCTGAACAAGCTTTGATTGAAAAATATTGATTAGATAGCCAGGAGTAGATTACTTTTTATTCAAAAAAAATGGAGGAACTCCGCCAGCATTCCTCCGCACCTAAGCCTAAATCTTTCCAGTCTTTTATACTATTATTCGACAATTACCGCTAGGTGGACGAGTCGCGGATACTTCTATCCAATAATTCTATTAAAGTAAATGTAAGTAGTAATTGACCAGAAAGTTTTATTTAAGCAATCTAAATTTTGGAATAGATTAAACCAATTTGTGGGAAAGATATATAATCTGATAGATTGCCATAGCTTGTTTAGAATTATATTAATTTTTTTTGTTTTTTCAATTAATTAGAAGTTATTCTATAAAAAACACTGAAAAAAGTGGTCGAAAATTTGCATTTTTTTGATAAATGTAGTATAATGATGTTATTTAAATAATAATTAATTTTAATGTCAGTTAAAGATATAGATAGTGATGTACATAGTAGGTGATGAGAAATTAAAAGAGTACAAGATTTATTGAAAAATCCAGATTTTTTAGGACGATATAAAGAAAATCATCCGGAAATAAATACACATAAAGAAATGGTAGAAGCTTTGTTACAAGAACCAATTAAAATGGCAGAATGACGTGTACATAGACATGAATGAGTAACATTAGCTTTAATAAATAAATATGTGGATTGGCATAAGTATTTTCCAAAAGATTTATCGGAGTACGTAAACCGTAGTCCAATAACTATCAAAATTGATACAAAAGAAGTTCACAACTGTAATTTGATAGAGCTAACTCCAGAGCTTTATAAAAAAGCATTTTGGTGACATAGGTGAGGTAGATCGACATATTCCCATTTACTAGAAAGAGAAGATTTTGTATGAGAAGATGGAAAACCATTGGAAAATAAAACATCAACATTAACTGTAGTTGCTACTGTTGATCCAAATCTTGATCATTATTGAGATCCAGAAGGAGAACCATTTATATCGATAATAACTGCTTTTTGGTGAGACTGATCTGCTGAAAATGAAATAAGACGGTATTATAATTTTGACGAATCAGATGAAAATAGATATCATATGGATTGTTTGGAATATCGATTAAATCATGCTTTAATAGTAGAAGAAAATGATCGTATATCCGTAGATTTTCCAAGTAATGTCGAAGATTACATAAATAAAAAGAAGTTAGACAGTTTTTTGTCTTATTTAAATGAAACTGAAATCTCGACTGAATTTAAAGAATTTTGTTTAAAACATTTAGAAGATGAAAATAACGTATTTAGAGCTTTGTATTATGGCTCTCAAGAACATTATTATGATAGATATGAGGATTTTAATGAAGAAATTAAAAAAGAAATATTAAAATATTTGGAAGAAACTCGACAAGAAGAAGTTAGACAAACTGGCAAATGAGATAATTAAGTTCTTAAAATATTTTATGCAAAACACAAATTGAGACAATTATTGAGTATGTATTCATAAAAGTGAAAAATAATTTGTATTGATATGTCTATGAATACACAACATTACATATAGTAAAATTTTGCACCGATGTGAAAGTTTTTTATTTTGTAAGGAATATTTAAAAAAGTCCCTAAAAATTTGCATTTTTTTGATTTTCGAATATAATGAGATAAATGAAATTTATGTATTAAACAAAAAAAATGGGAAAAACAAACAAAGAATTTCGTTCAGATTTGGCGAAAGAAATGCGAGATAAGTTTGATAAAAGGAATGAAGATTTAAATCAAATTGATAGATTACCAATTTCTGAAGAATTAAAAGAGATGAATAGAAAAGCAATTATGGATAATTTTTATGCAGAAATAGATGAGATGAAAAAAAGACCATGATATGAAGAAGCGAAAAAGACCCATGCAGAAGAGATTAAAGCAAAAGTTAAACTGGAAAAAGAAGAATCTGCTAAAGAAAAATTATTAAAGGAATATGAAAAAGCATTGGCACAGGTTGATGCAAAAATTGCAGATAGAAAAAACTCTTACGAAGAAGCACAAATAGCTCATAGAGGGAATGTAGAAAATGTGGAGGTTCCAGAAGAATTAAAAAATTTTCGTAGAAAGTGGGAAATGGGAATTATGGGTATTGATGAGGATGTGATGGACACAATTATAGAAACAACAAAGGATATTAAAGTAAACGTAGAAACAGATAGTGATTGAAGTAGATTGATAGAATTTAAACTTTGAGATAAAACACGAAAAATTTTAGATCCAAAACTAGAAAAGTATTCTGAAGGTTTTAGACCGCAATGGGATAAATGATATCGTGATTCTATAAATAGAATATATGATTATGACTATGTAACTTTAAATTGAATGAAGTGAGGTGATATTGATAATTGGAGAAATGAGAAATTAAAGGAATATGTAAAAATGAAAAAGAATGAGTGTAAGTGATTAGATATAGCAACACAGGAACAGATTAAAGAGATTCTTTTAGCTTTATGAGAAAAATCAGGATTAGATAGAGAAAAAGACCAAATAGCAATGTTTATGTACTTAACCTGAATGAATTGATGGTATTGGCTAAAAAATACTACAGACAATGATTTGCCTTCTGTATTTCGCTGCCTTGATGATAGTCGTTGATTTTATCGCAATGATGCTTACACTAATGCAAGTTTGTGTATGATCGCTTGTAGCTAGGTGCCTATTATATTTGAAGGTAAAATTATATAAAATATGGGCTTCACACTAAAATGTGGAGCCTTTTTTTATTTCGGTAAAAAACAGTGAAAAAGTGTCCAGAAATTTGCAAAAAAAATTTTTTCGATTATAATTTTGGTGTATGGAAACTATCTTTTATTTGTTAAGATTATATAAAATGGCATGATCAGAAAAGGAAAAGCAGCCTTTTAACGTGGATGAGTCAGCATCTGATTTAGAATGAGATACAAAATCATGAAAAGTTCAAGGTGTAATAAATTTACAACTTGGACAAAATTTTGAAGGTAGAGATTGAGAGAAAAACTTAGATTGAGATACTGATGCAATTTTGAATGATTTAAAAGAAAATCATGTAAAAATCGAAGATGCAGAAATGATGTGATATAAATGAAAAAAAGTACATATCGAATTACCATCATATAGAAATTTTGAATGATTTAATTTTGATTATTTTGTTTCAGATGATATTTTCAATAAAAAAGATTTTGAAAAGGAACCTGAATTACAAGAAAAATCATATTCGATGAGTGATGTATCAAAATTATTGCAAGCAATGAATAGATATATTACAGAGCATCAAGGAACTAATGATGGAGATATGGATTATGAAAATGAATTAAAATATTGGGAAACTGAAAAATATAGGTGCAATGCGTGAGACTGTTTAAGAGTTATTACATGATTGGATTATTTTTATTGGTTGAGTGATAAAGATGTAGAATGAAGAAAAAATTCACGTGTTAGATGGTTTTACTATGGCTTTAATTGCCATTTTGATCTTTATTATGATGATTATAACGTTGCTAATTTATTTTTGAAATTGTCTGATTAGAAGTAATCTTAGTATCATTATATAGAAAATAGGTTTTGCAGAGATGTGAGGCCTTTTTTTTATAAAAAAGTGTTCCAAAATTTGCAAAATAAATTTTTTCGATTATAATTTTTAGTGTATGGTAAATCGTTTTTTATTTATTAAAACTATAAAATGGTAGCAACTAATACTATAAAAGATCCAGATTATCCAGTTGAAGTAGACCATAATGAGTCGTCTGTATGAAAACAGGATCCAGCAATATGAAAAGTTATACACGATAAGGCGTGAGGTATTTGAGAAGCTTTAAATGATAATGTTGAAAAAGGTTCAGAAATTCCAGAGAGTTTGGCAGATTACCGTAAAATGTGGGAAGAGCAAATAGAAGGTATTGATGAAGATAAAAAGAAAGCAATTATCGAAGTTGTAAACAAGATTCCGGTGAAAGTGGAGACAGATAGAGATGGAAGTAGATTGATAGAGTTTGAAATATGAGGTAAAACACGAAAAATATTAGATCCAAGACTGAAAAATCATACAGATAATGAGTATGCTTATACAGACGATTATAATCCAGATATTGTTTATGTAGGATTATGATGAATGAGAGATGAATCTAGTATGTTTAATTATGGTTGGAAAAATCTAAAATTATGTGAATATATAAATAAAAAATCAAGGGAAGGATTTGAAATGGCAACAGAGAGAAAAATCAAGGAAATTCTTTCACTATTATGAGAAAAAGCAAAATTGGATGAAGAAAAAGATCAAATAGCAATGCTCATGTATTTGACATGAATGGATTGAAAATATTGGCTTCTAGATTATTTACAAGAAGAAGATGTTTATCAATGAGAAGAAGATTATTCATGAGATTCGATAGAAGATCCTTTATGAAATTCACGTTTAGAACTCAGTTGTGATATTTATAATCGTGGATTTAGATATTATGACAAGGATGACCACAGTGCGAGTTTGTGTATGATTGCTTGTAATTAAGTTTTGTATGATACTTTAACCCTTGGCAGGTCTGAGGACTTTGTCGGGACACTGTAATACAGGTGCAAAAATATATAAAATATAGGTTCCATTGTAAAATGTGGAGCCTTTTTTTATTTCGGTAAAAGCATTGAAAAAGTGTCCAGAAATTTGCATTTTTTGGGTTTTTGAATATAATATATTTGATTAGGTAACTAATTGATTTATATAACAAATAAAAAAACAAAAATGTTAAATTATCAACAAAATGTAAAAGATTTAGAGAAACTTTATTCTACAAATTTAAAGTCTGGTTTAACAGCGAAATGAGTAGAGGAGAATAGAAAAAAGTATTGAGAAAATAAAATTCAATCAAAAAATAAAATCAACCCTTGGAAAATATTTTTTGAACAATTCAAAAGCTTTTTGATTTTGATTTTGTTATTTGCAATTGTAATTTCAGCTGTGATGTGAGAATGGGTAGATGCAATTGTGATTATTGTAATTGTAATATTAAATGCAATACTTTGATTTGTCCAAGAATATAACGCTGAAAAATCAATTGAATCATTGAAAAAAATGTCAGCATTAAAAGCAAAAGTTATCAGATGATGAAAAGAGGAGTTGGTTGATTCGTCAGAATTGGTTGTTTGAGATTTGATTTTGTTTGAAGCTGGAGATAAAATATGAGCAGATGCTCGTTTGATTCAAGCAATGAATATGGAAGTTGCAGAAGCTGTTTTGACTTGAGAATCTGTACCTGTAGCAAAAAATATAGATACTATTAACGAAATTGTTCCACTTTGAGATCAATGTAATATGGTATTTTCTGGTACGGAAATTACAAAAGGTCGTGGAATGGCTATTGTCACAAATGTTTGAATGGATTCAGAAATATGAAAGATTGCATGAATGCTTCAAGAAGCACCAGAAAAGCAAACTCATTTACAAAGAGATTTGGATGCTTTAAGTAAAAAATTATGAATAATTATTTTGATTATTTGTATTGTGATTTTCTTAGTTGATGCATTTACTTGAGAATGACTGCAATTATTTAAATCAGCATTGGATACGTGAAATTGGAAAGAGTGGCTGTTATCGTTAAAATCATGATTATTTGTTGCAATAGCTTTAGCTGTCGCTGCAATTCCAGAATGATTACCAGCAGTAGTGACTATTGCTCTTTCAATTTGAGTAAAAAAGTTGGTAAAGAAAAATGCATTGATGAGAAAGTTGGGTAGTGTCGAGACTTTGTGAGCAGTAAATGTAATTTGTACGGATAAGACATGAACATTGACCAAAAATGAGATGACTGTAAAAAAGTTGTACGTAGATGAAGAAGTTTTTGATATGTCATGAGTTGGTTATTTCTGACATGAAGCACACAGAATAAATTATGAGGAAATAAAACATGAACATGGTATTTCCAGACTTTTGAAGATTGGATTACTTTGTAATAATTCTGCAATAAATTGAAAAGATGTGATTTGAGATCCTACAGAAGTGGCACTTTTAGTCAGTGCTTTTAAATGATGATTAGATAGAAAAAAAGAGGAATCAGCATACAAATTGATAGATGAAATTACATTTGATTCAGAGAGAAAATTGATGACCACAATTCGTAAAAATTGAAAAGATATTTTGATGTTTACAAAATGAGCACCTGAAATGCTCATTGATAGATGTTCTCATATTTTGATTAATGAAAAAGAGGTAAAGATTACACCAGCACATAAAAAGAAAATTTTGGCACAAAATGAGAAATTTGCTAAATCAGCATTGAGAGTTTTGTGATTTGCATACAAAAAAACTGCTGAAATTGATATGGATGAAAATAATTTGGTATTTGTCTGACTTCAAGCGATGATTGATCCTCCTAGACCTGAGGTAAAAGATTCTATACAAAAGTGTCATGAAGCTTGAATTAGAGTGATTATGATTACATGAGATAATATTATTACAGCGAGTGCTATTTGAGCAGAATTGTGATTGCAATGAGAATCTATTGAATGAATTGCTCTTGATGATATGACAGATGCACAAGTTAAAAAACTTTTGGATAAAGTTTGTATTTTTGCAAGAGTCAGTCCAAATCATAAACAGAGGCTTGTAAAGCTTTTGAAAGAAAAATGAAATGTGGTTGCTATGACATGAGATGGAGTAAATGATGCTCCAGCATTGAAACATGCTGATATTTGAGTAGCAATGTGAATTACAGGTACAGATGTGAGTAAGGAAGCAAGTGATTTGATTTTGCTTGATGATAATTTCTCTACGATTGTAAACGCTATCAGAGAATGAAGATGAATTTATGATAATATCAAAAAATTTGTAAATTTCATGCTTTCGACAAATTTTTCGGAGATATTGATTATTTTTGTGGCAAGTTTGTGTTGAATGCCATCACCACTTTTGGCTATACAGATTCTTTGGTTAAATCTTGTGACTGATTCTTTGCCAGCATTGGCGCTTTGAATTGATCCAAAAGCATGAGATATTATGAAACATAAGCCAAGAAAAAAATGAGCAAAAATATTGGATAGAGAAATGCTGATTAGCATCTTAATGATTGCAATATTTGTGACAATTTGATGCTTATCTTTCTTTATGATAAATCGTGCTGATATAAATATAGCAAGAACATGAGTAATGTTATTGTTGGTAATCCTTGAAATGTTGGCTGTGTTTATTGTGAGAGCCGATTATTGAGTTAGCTTTTTATCAAATAAATGGTTGTTTGCAGCTGTATTTGGCTCAATAGGACTTACATTATTAGTAGTTTATATTCCGTTTTTTGCAAATATTTTTGATTCAGTAGCATTGAGATGAATTGATTTAATGGAAATGCTTATAATTACTTGAGTATGAATTGTTTGAGCAATTATTTGGCATAAAATTAAGAAAACAAAATTTATTAAAAGAAAAGTATCAGAATAATTTTTTATATTATAAAACAAAATAATGAAAAATTTGGATAATGTTAAAAGAATAGCAGATGATATTAAAACTATCACAATTCAATGAGCAACTAATATTGCAAGAGAAGCTTGTAAAATAATGGAGCAAGAACTTCGTAATTGAAAATTTGAAAGTCATGATGAATTATCAAGATTTTTTAATGAGGCTTCACAGATGCTTATAGATGCTAGAGAGACAGAGCCATTACTTCGTAATGCAATGAAATATGCAAAGTCAAAATTAAAAAAATGAGAAAATGCAAATCAAATTGCAGATGCTTTTAGAGAATATTTATGGTGGATTGAGAGAGAAGAAGATATAAGGCCAAAAATATGAGCTGAGATAATACATAATTGAGATGATGTGTTTACACATTGCCACTCAAAATCTGTGGTTGATATTTTGTTAAAAGCACGAAATGATTGAAAAAAAATTCATGTATACAATACTGAAACAAGACCGTTGTATCAATGAAGAAAAACATCATTAGATTTATTAAATGCTTGAGTACCAGATACTATGGTAGTAGACAGTTCAGCATGATTTTTTGTAGATAATACACTTTGAAATACGGTTGATATAAAAGAAATTTTTCTTTGATCAGATTGTATTAAACCTGATTGAACGGTTATCAATAAAATTTGAAGCTTCTCAATTTGATTATCAGCTTGGAATTCTTGAGTACCACTATATGTAGTGTGAAGTTTATTGAAGGTTGATACAACAGATAAAGTATGAATAGAGACAAGAAGTGGAAAAGAACTACGGCCAGAAGCACCAGATTGACTTGATATAGTGAATTTTGCATTTGATAGAATACCACATAAATGTATTACGGGAATTATTACAGAATTTGGTGTGATTAGACCTGAAAATTTGATGAGAGAGGTAAAAAAACATTATCCATGGATGTTGGAATAATGAATAATTAACAATGAATAATGAATAATGAATAATGAATAATGAATAATGTGTGAGGTATAAAATTATTAATTTTTAATCCTTAATTCTTAATTATATATGAAATCACTTAGTTTAAAAGTAAAAAAAATAGATATATTAATTTGAGAAAGTTTATCTGTATTGCTTAATGAAAAAACAGCCTTTATTTTGTGATTGACTGCTTATGATCAAGTAATTTTAATTTTTAAGAATTGAAGTAAAAAAGAAACAGTTGTGGCAAATGTTAATTTAACTGAAAGTGTACTTGATGAGTGAGAAGTTTGAATTTCCAAAGACTTTGATAATAAATATTGAATTCAAAAATGAGATATTGTAAAAATATCTGTAATAGACCATAATCCACTTTCGTTGCAGGCTATAAAAAGGAAGTTGCTTGGGAAGAAACTTACAGCTTTAGAAATAAAAGCATTGATGAAAGATATGTCTGATTGAAAAATAAGTGATATATTAGCTACCTACTATACAGCATGTAGCTATTGTCGTCCTAGTGATGATAGAGAATTATATCTTACTGCAAAATATTCAGCACAAATGTGAGATATGATAAAATTTAAAAAAGATACAGCTGTGAAATATTGCATATGAGGTGTTCCATGAAATGAGACTACAATGATTATTGTACCAATTTTAGGATCTCTATGAATATTTTCTCCAAAAACTTTTTCAAAATCAATTACATCACCTGCGGCTACTTGAGAAGCTGTAGAAGTGTTAATGGATACTAAATTTTCAGTTCCAGAAATGAAAAAATTAGTCAATAAATATTGATCTTGTTTAGCTTTGTGAAAATCTTTAAAACTTGCACCTGCAAATGATAAAATTATAAAAGTTTCCTATCCATTATATATGGAGGCGTATGCAAAGGTAGCGGTTAGTATTATGGCGAAAATTTATGCATGAGGTACTAAATATTGTTTGATTGATATTCCTGTGTGAAAACATGGTAAGATCCATCATTTAAAATCAGCTAAAAAAGTGTGAGCACATTTTGAGTATATATGAAAGCATTTGGGTATGAAAATGGCTGTCGTATTTTCTAATGCTGATGCTCCTGTATGAAAGTGAATTTGAGCAGTATTTCAATGTAGAGAAGCGTTGAGAATTTTACAAAATAAAGAAATATATTCAAGAGATATTAGAGATAAGTCGATTATGTTATCAGCTAAATTAATTGAATTGGTATGATTAGCAAAATGAAAAAAAGCAAAGCAATTAGCAGAACAACAATTAATATCTTGAGCAGCATGGGAATATATGAAAAATTTGATTATAGCTCAAAATAAAGTTCATGATAAACAACCTGATTTAGAATCTATTTCTTATTTATGAGTGGTAGATTCGGAAGATATTCCTATGGCACAATATAAAGCTAGTTTTATTTCAGATTGGACTTGAATTGTAAAAAATATTGATGTAGAAAATTTAAAGTCATTTTGTAGAATATTATGAGCACCTTTTGATAAACAAGCATGATTTTATTTGAATAAACAAGTTTGAGATAAAGTGAAAAAGGGTGATGTTCTTTGTGAATTTTATTCAAATGATAAAGAAAGTTTAAATAAAGTGATTAAATTATTGTGAGAAAAATTTTTGTATAAAATATGATAACTTGTCCTTGATAGACTCAATATTCACTTAAAAATTGAGATATTCTATCTCAATTTTTTTTAATAAGCTTATTATATCATAAAAAAATAAAAATGGCTAATTTGTCAAGGAAATTTTAAGTAATTTTTTGCAAAATATATTGGTTATGGATATCATAGTATATGATTTATTTTTTATGATTTATTATTATGAAAATGAAAAACTTTTTTGTAAAATTCGCTATAATGTTGTTATTGAGTGTAAATCTTTTAACTCCTATCAGCTACGCAGAATTGGCAGTTGAAGATGTGGATCTTTCAACTAATCAGCAAGATTTAGTAGAACCAGTAGATTCAGTAGATCCAGTAGAACCAGTAGAATCAGTAGCTTCAGTAGATCCTGTAGATTCAGTAGATCCAGTAGCTTCAGTAGATTCAATAGATCCTGTAGAACCAGTAGCACAAAATATTCCAAAATTGATGTCACCGCTTAATGCACCATTAACAGCTCCTGATCCAATGCAAGATGTGACAATAGTGGATGGTCTGACTTTTAATAATATATTAAAAAGTTTAGCTGGAAATCTAAGTAATATTATAGCGATTAAAAAGTGAACAGAAGCTCCAGATAATGCTAAAGATATTTCAGCAGATTCAAATAGTGGAGTAGTAGTATGGTATGATGATGGTATTATATATTATATATGATGAAAATGGGTATTAAATTCTGATAGTCATGCTATGTTTTCTTGATTAAAGAATTTGATGGAAATTGAATGAATTGAGGATCGGAATGTAAGTAATGTTGAAACTATGGAGGATATGTTCCATGGTTGTGAGAGTATAGAATCATTAGATTTATCATCATGGAATACATCAAATCTAACTAATATGAAAGCATTATTTACGGAATGTAAAAGTTTGAAATCAATAAACCTTTCAAATCGGGATACTAGTAAAGTCACAGTGATGTCCCATGTGTTTCATCAAAACTTTTCGTTAGAAAATATTATCTGAATAGAAAATTGGGATACTAGTAAAGTTACAACGATGAGGCATATGTTTTCTAGGGCTACAAATTTAACAGAATTAAATTTTAAAAATTGGGATACGAGCAATGTGAATGATATGTCCTATATGTTTTTTGTAGCAGAAGAGGATACAATTGAATGAAGAAATCCAAAATTGGAGAAAATATATGTTTCTGATAAATTCATAGTAAATTCAAATACAAATGTAGAAAATATATTTAAGAGGCAAGATAATTTGGGATCATATTATTGATCGTGTGAATGAGATTTATGTGCAGTTATTGATACTGAATATACTCCTGGATATTTTACAGTAGCTCCAGATATGGTTTTAATTACATTTGTTTTTGATTCAAATCCTACTGAAGATCAAATTAATTTTGTGACAATTGCAAAATGATGAACAATTTCTCAATGACCTGAAAAGAGTTGATATGTCGTGCTGTGATGGTATCTTGATTCAAATTTTATTGAGGAATTCTATTTTTCTAATCCAGTAATGGAAAATATTGTATTATATGCAAAGTGTCAGGTTAATTATGCGACCTTACTCAATGGGCAATCTTTTAATAATATTATGTGATCTTTGGCTGATTGAAAAAAAAGTAATATATTATATTTTATTAGGAGTGATACATTAGATGATTTAGTAGATAAAGTGGAAATCTCTATTGATGGATCAATACCTGTATACGCATGGTACAATCATGAAAGTCAGACAATATATTATTATTCAGATGTTAGTAAAATTTATTTAAATGAAAATAGTAAAAATATGTTTGATTATTTTTTGAATGTAAAATCGATTGATATGAGATGATGGGATGCTAGTAAAGTTATTACGATGGAAAATATGTTTCAAAATTGTAATAATTTGGTTAAATTGGACTTATCTTGATGGAATACTCGCTATTTACAAAGTATGAAATCAATGTTTAAAAATTGTTATAAATTGGAAAGAATTGATTGATTATCAAATATAAAGACAGACAATGTAACTGATATGAGTTTTATGTTTTTGAATTGTAATGGTTTAAGAGAATTAGATTTATCTTGATGGAATACTAGAAATGTAAGTAATATGAAACAAATGTTTGCGCGAGATCAAGATAATGCAGGTAAATCTAAATTAGAAACTATTTATGTATCTAATAAGTTTGAGGTATATAGTTATTCTGATCAAATGTTTTGAAGAGCTGTTAAATTGAAGTGATGAAATTGAACAACATGGTTAGGTTGAAATTGGTATGATTCAAATTATGCTATCATTGATGGAAAAAACTGACAACCATGATATTTTACAGATGCATCTCGACCTAGAGTTACATTTGATAGCAAAGGAAGTTATCAGGTGTTTTCTCAAGCAGTACAACCATGATGATATGTAAATAGGCCAATAAATGATCCTCAAATTATATGATGAAAATTTGTTGGATGGTTTGTACAATGACAAGATGTAGAACGAGATTTTGATGATCCAGTGCAAAAAAGTATGATATTGTACGCAAAGTATGAATGTAGAAATGGATATAAATTAAATACAAATATGGAATGTGTTTTGGATGTTGAATGAGAAAGATCAAATCAAATAGTGAAAGATTTGGATTTGTATTTTATTGATAGTACATGAGCTGTATATCATGAAACAATTATGGATAGAAATATGTGAGCAAAAGAAGCTTATACTTGAGTAGATAATGTGGATACTTATTGATATTATTATCAGTGGTGAAATAATTATTGATTTACATATCATGAATTAAAATCTTGATTAGTTCCTGTAATAAATACGCAAATACCATACAGTATCTGGTGAGAGTATCTGCCATCAACCTATGCTACGTGAGTATTTGTCACTCATAGTAGTAACTGGCAAGCTTGAATGGAAGATCAAAAGAGAAATAGTAATTTGTGGTGATGAGCAGATGATACAACTGTATCAAATTGATGATGAACAAAAGCAGATAGACAGTGACCATGTCCAGATGGATATTATGTGCCAAGTGCATATGATTTTGTATCTATGATAAATATTTGGAATGCATCCACAAATATAATGGATCATGATAAATTTGCATTGGATTTACTATTGCCTATGGCATGACACGTGAAAAAGGAAGATTGAACCCTTTTATGACAAAATGGTAGTTGATTTTTGTGGTCTTCATCACAATCACCAGCTGGTATTAATTTGTCTTATAGGATGGCATATCATGGTGATCAATTCAATATATGAAATGGTATGAATAGATCTAGTGCAAATCCAGTGAGATGTTTTAAAAATGTCGATAATACACCTATTGTTATAAATCCTAATTGATGAACGTGATCGATAATTTCTATTGTAGAAAATAAAGTTATAGCATTAGAGAATCCAACAAGAAATGATGATCAGTTTTTATGATGGTATACAACTCCAAATTTTGTTAGAGGTACGAATATAAATACATGAGAAAAGAGTGATATTACGTGAGCAACATGATTGTATGCTAGATGGGAATGGGATCCGGAATCTTATATTATTACCTTTATAGATGAAGATGGTACAGAAATTTCTTCTGATGAATATAGATATTGAACTAAGGCAGCAGATATTGTTAAACCACACAATCCTTCAAAAGCTGATGATTCGCAATACAAATATGAGTTTATTGGATGGACTCCAGCTGTTACTGATGTTGTATGAGATGCAACATATACTGCTGTTTATGATGCAGTAGAGATTAAAAGATGAAGCTGATGATCGAAATTAAAAAAAGATTATTGTCCAGATGGAGATTATTCTGATAGTTATTATGATTGAGACTGCGGTATTTCACAAGATTTACCTGATGATGAAGAAAATAAGACACATGGATCAGCTTGAGAAGAAAATAATTATACAGATGAAGAGTTGTCTGCTTATGAATGGGCTTACAAAAATGGAATTACTACGATGGAAAATATAGATTTGTCAGATCCAGATGGATATGTCATTAGATGACATATGGTAAAAATGGTAGTAAAGTTTGTAGAAAATGTATTATGAAAGTGAGCTCCTAAAAAAATTCCAGCAGAGTGCTTGAAATTGAATAATTGAACTATTGGTTGGGAATCTCAAGAAATCCAATGATATGCGATGAGGGCATGTGCACATTGAATTATGTGAATCGATATGGAAAATAATAATTTTTTGGCAAATGATATAGTGAGTAGAGCAGAGTTTGGAACTATAGTATCAAGAATACTATGGGGTGATACACATAATATAAAGCATACAAGAGAAACACCATATTATACCAAACATTTGAATGAATTAAATAAAAATTGAATCATTACTCAAATTGACAAACCTTTGACAAGGAAAGAACTTAGAAAACGAGTGTGGGTAGTGCTGAAGAGAATATCTGAGAGCGAAATTAATCATTAATGTGTTAGAAAATGTGAAAAATTATATCCAGATATTTTTCAACCTTGATTTTGGACCTATTCTCATAGTATAGTTTCTATTTGAAAAAATAGACGACTTGGTAACTGTACAAGGGTGTTAAAATTTTGACTTTTTTTTGTGTGTGTATACTTAAATATTGAATTTTTTTATATCATAAAGAAATAGAAAATGAAGAAAACAAGATTTTTTATATGATTGCTAAGTATAGCAATACTTGGAGCAGTAGGAATTGGAGTGGCAAATGCAGAGCCAATTCCTATTCCTTTTCAATGCCAATGTTGAGAAGGAGGTGGCCTTTGTTCAACATCACAAAAAACAGCAGAGGTTAATTATTATACTTGAGATATAAAATATACCGATGAGGAATGAAAATTGTATACATGAATCTGAACTATTACGATAAGTAGTGGAGATACAACTATAACTATATTAGATAGAAATTTATGAGCTACGACCAATGATATTACATCCACAGCATCACATTGATATAAATTTCAGCGATGAAATAATTATTGATTTTACCAAACTTGATATATGATATCAGAAGAATTAGTTGATACCTCTTGATATTGACTAGATAGACAATATTCCAGTAATATATTTGTTATAACTAATTGATATGATTGGTCTGATCCTGAAAATAATAATTTGCGATGATGAGATATGTCAGATAATGTATATAATTTAAATGATGAAACTTGGAAAGTAACAAATGCGATACAAAGGAAATGACCATGTCCAGACTGATTCCATGTACCAAGTGTTTGAGAATGGGAAAAAGTATTAGAGATGTTAGGTAATGATGGACAATATTTATCCAATAAGTTGTTGTTACCAGAAATATACTCATGGACATCTTCACCAAGTACTTGGTTATGGAATATGCCAAGTTTAGTTACTTTAAGTTCTGTCTTTGGTACTATGCCAGTAAGTTTCTGTAAAACATATTCCGATTTTGGTCGAGTAACAATGTGAAAATATCGTAATGAAGGTAATTCTATTCGTTGCTTCTATGATTCCTACGAAATTTATACTCCTGCCAGCGTGCAAGAGGAAGAAGAACTTTCTTGCGGTGATGGAGAAATATACTATCCAGAACTCGGAGTATGTGCCAGCATGTCAGAAGATGGATTAGTGTACTACAGTAGAGATGGACAATGAAATAGTGATATCACCATCTGCGACCCAAACGACTCTAGCAAATGTATCACTATGATGGATCGTAACTTATGAGCGACTACAAACGATATCACCAGTACTGGCTCATACTGATACCACTACCAGCGATGAAATAACTACTGATTTGCTCATCCATGAGTAAACTGATCAGATGCTATTACATCAGCTTCAACAACTACAAAAGCAGTACGAGATGATAGCTACAACAATAGCTGATACTATGGAACTACATTTATCAAAAACAATAGTAGTCCATATGACTATTGGTCAGATAATCAACCACACAACTGACTACGATGATGAGCAGAAGATAGTGCAAGCAATAATCGATGATATGATACATGAACAAATACAGTAATAAATGTGACATGAAGACAGTGACCATGTCCAGAATTATATCATGTGCCAAGTCAATGAGAACGATGAACGATATTAAAACGACGGACAGCAAATTATACATGAACAACATCAAATGAATTAACACTAAACTGAACCTACCCACTACAATACTTCGATGATGTTACAGCACTAGCACAATTTCAGGAAGATTTTAAGATGCCGTTTGCAGGCTATCGCGTTGTCCGTGTCTACGATGTGGGCCGCCGTACTAGCTTGTGGTCATCTTCGCCTAATGATATGTATCCATCCAACTTTGGCTTGTATTCATCTAATGTGAGCGGTGATGTGAGCGCAGCTTACAACGGTGGTCGTAGGGATGGAAATTCAGTCCGCTGTTTCAAGGATTCCGCTCTAGGTTTTCCCTCTGCAGCGAGTCAGGTAGCGTTCTGGACTGGAGAAGTAGCAGGAAAACCAGCATGTAGTGGAGAAGTGCTATCATGAGAAGTAGTATCTTGAGATTTGCTAGCTTGCATAAATGGATTAGCCAAAGATTGATATACTTTGAGTTTCACAAATAGTGACACAAATGAATCATGGAGTACATGAGATATTGTCACAACACCATTGACTATAAAAGTTGGATGGACACCGATTGAATATACTATTGAATATGATTTAGATAGATGAGCTCTTGAAGCTGGTTCAACTAATCCAGATAGTTATACTATTGAATCAGTAGATATCACACTCAAAAATCCAGTGAGAGAGTGATATACATTTGCATGATGGACATGAACTGACTTAATTACACCAGAAGTTGCAGTGACAATAGCAAAATGAAGTACATGAGACAGAGAATATTTTGCAAACTGGACAGAAAAACCAAGACTAACTTCTGGATGAGGATGAAGTAGTCTAAAAAAAGATAATTGTCCAAATGGAGATTATTCTGATAGCTATTATGATGGAAAATGCGGAAAAAACACAAAAGATTCTTCGGCTATGCCTCAAAATGATGAAAAAGAAGTGCAAGATTCTTCGGCTGAGCCTCAGAATGATAAATCTGGGCATAATTCGGCAAATGAAGTAGTATTTGACACATTGAGATTTAATCCTCATTATAGTGATGAGATGAATAGAGCATACCAATTTGCATATCATTATGGAATTACAACAAAAAGCAATATAAAAGATGCGGCAGTAAATCAGCAATTAACAAGGATAGCAATGGCAAAAATGTTGTCTCAATATGCGATAAATGTACTATGAATTCAACCAGATAAAACTAAAAATAATCAATTTGCAGATGTGTCTGATGAATTGAATACACAATATGATAATTGAGTGACTTTGGCATATCAGCTATGAATTATGTGAATTAATATGCCTAGTAATAAATTCAGACCGTATTGATATGTAACGAGAGCGGAATTTGCAACGGCACTTTCAAGATTATTATATCAGATATCGGATTGAGAATATGAGAAAACAAATAAATACTATGTAAATCATATGAATAAACTTTTACAAGAAAAAATAATTACAGTTACAGATCCAAATATGAAAGAGCTTCGTGGATACGTGATGTTGATGCTGATGAGGAGTGCGAAATAAAATTAGCTGATAGCTAATTGTTGATAGCTAATGGGAGAAGAATCCCTGTTTTGCAAGTTTGCAAGGTGGGGATTTTTTTTGATTTTTTTTATTGCAAAATATGGGAAAAATATTAAAGTATGTTTGTAGTGTTTTTTAGTTATTAAAATTTATGACATGGCAGACTTAACAGTTGATTATGTTTTAGATAAGTATGGTGAAATTATTAAGGAAGAAATTAATGTAAAAGATATTTCTTCAATGTGAAATGCATGAAATATAAAAAAAATATTCAAACCAATTTGATCACAAATTTCTGCAAAATTTTGAAAAGATACATGAAATGTTATTAAATTTGGTAAAATGGGAAATATCAAAGAATGAGATAATTGATCTATGATAGTTTTTGATGATGCTTGAAATGAATGGATTTTAGCTAGCGAAGATTACGAAATCGCTTATGAATGATTAGATTGAAATGATGTAGCAGCAGAATGAGACATTATTGCTAAATTAGATTTGCAAATTACTCCAGAATTAGAGAAAGAATGAGTAGCTAGAGAAATTTCAAGATTCTTAAATCAAATGAGAAAAGATGCAGATTACAACATTGATGCAAGAGTAAATATGTACTATGAAACGGATAATGAATATTTAAAAGATGTTATAGTTTCGTTTTCAGAATTTTTATCTCATGAAGCATTATTGAGTTCAATAAATCCATGAAAATCTGATTGAGATATACAAGCTGTATTCAATTTAGACGATATGACAGCTACATTTACTCTACAAAAATAAATCATGGTTACAAATGATGAAAAGACACTTTATTCTGACTGTTGTCAGTATGCCATAAAATATATTTCAAAATATCCAAAAACAGAAAAAGAACTTTCAGCTAAACTTTATCAAAAATGATTTAATTCTGAGCAAATCAGATATACTATGGATTATCTCAAAAAAAAGAGATTTGCAGATGATCGTATTTTTGTAGAAAGTTATGTTAGGAGTGAATTAGTAAATAAGTGAAAACCAGTCATTGCTGTTCGTACAAAACTTATTCAAAAATGAGCTGATAAAAAACTTATTGATGAAATAATTTCAGAATATCAAAATGATATTAATTGATGAATTAAAGAAAAAATTCAAAAAGAAATTGAAAATTATAAAAAGAAATGAGTGGAATGATTTGATATAATTCAAAAATTAATGAGAAAATGATATCAATTAGATGAAATAAAAAGAGTAATTAATAATGAATAATTAAGAATTAATAATTAAAAATTTTGGAAGTTTCCTACATTATTCATTATTAATTTTTAATTCTTAATTAAACAAAATGTGAGAATACTTAGATTATTATGATATAGATTGAAATTTTTTGTGAACGGGTACAAGAGATCAAGTACACAAAGAATGACTTTGGCACAATACTGTTCATTGTCGACTTTATACAAGTGATTGAAAAGTACTTTTCCAAATTAGGAAAGATACATGAACTTTTTATACTACTGCATCATGACATGTATTAGCTTGAGAAACAATAAAACAAGCATTTAGTCGTGAAGTAAAAGAGGAGTTAGGTATTGATGTTGATGTATCAAATGCAGAATTGGTTTGAATAGTAGAGTGGAGACAAGACAAAATTAAAGATGATTGAAGTGAATATCATGATAGAGCAAAAGCTAATGTATATGTAAATGAATATAAATGAAATTTTGATGACTTTGATTTTGACGGAAACGAGGTATCTGGAATCGTTTGTGTAAATGCAAAAGATGCTTTAAAGTTGTTCGAGATATGAAAATGAGAACTACCAGCAATTATAGTGGAAAATACCTGAGAAAAAGAAAATAGAAATGTAAGTACTTCTGAATTTTTAGTTACTTGAGGTGAAACTCTTATTGGTAAATATGGAGATGTGTTAAAGAAAGTAATATCACTTATAAAATAATATTTATTAATTAAATATATTGACTTTTGCTTACGTTTGTATATACTATGTGTTTAGTATATATTTTCGTAGTATCTGTTATGGATTTACTGGTAAGAAATAAGATGGATGTATTTACTATGCAGCCGGAATTAAACGATGCATGATTTTTGAATGATTTGAAATGAATAAACAATGGCTTGCTAGAAGCATTATCCGATGAATCGTTAAAAAAACATATTTGAGTATATTTGACTTGAGATAAAACAGTAGATGAAAAAATATTATATACCATATCATTAATTTTTTCTTGATCTGATAGTAATTGAAAAAAGGGAGATATCTTTGAATTTATTCCACATGATTTAGACGATCTACAAAATGATAATTTAAAAAAATTATTGTTCATATTAAGAATTATAATAGTCAGAAAAGATTTTCTATGATGGCCTGATTTATCTTTTTCAGATGAAATTAAAAAAAATATAAAGTCTATATTACTGACTGCAGTAAATAAGTATTCAATGGAAGATTTGAAGTTATTAAGTAATTTTGGCAATATAACATTTGATATATTACATGTTTTGAATGATTTTGATGATGGTCAATGGAAAAACGTGAAAAAAATAATGCAATTGTTGAATAACGATTTATGAATTACTATTTTTCCTATATCAATATCAGCGGATAATTTAGAAAATATAAAAGATAATATTATATATTTAAAAGAGACACCAATTCATAATGTAAATGTTTTTAAAGATAATTGGTTTAATCAAGTATTTTTAGCTAATTGAAGACCGACAATTGTTGATTTATTATCATTATCTCCTGATGATTTTAAGTTGGTTGCACCCTCAATTTGATCTGATGTAAATATGTTGTCAATAGAATTTTTATGACATGAAGTTTATAAAGAAATTTGTAATGAGTTGAGAAAAAGATGATTAATAGATGCTGAAATATCAAAAATTTTGTCAGATTTTAAATATAAAAAATGTATAACAGCTGTACCTTTCTGGATAGATAAATGATTTTCATTGGATATCTTATTAGCACTAGACAACTATTCTACTGAAAGTTCATATGAACAACGTGAATATATTTATGATAATCTAACACAAAATCCAAATCAGCTTTCAAAATTATTTGAATTTAAATATGATACGTTGCTGTATATATATAATAATATAACTAACGACGTAGATGAAATTATAAATAATTATTATTTTATAAAAGATATTGAGTCAGATAATGTAAAACAAATGTATGAATGTATACAAAATTATCAAATCGATAAGGTAGGTGAAAATTTTGGGAAAATTGTTAAGTTTTTTAGTGTGTCGAAATATTGCCATTATAATACGGGGCCTATTATGGAATTCTTTTGTAAATATTTTATTGAGGAATTATTTTATTTTATAGATGATGATGAATTTAGATGGATTATTACAAGATCATCATTAGAAAATTATAAGTTTTTTTATGAAAATTGAATATGTAATTCAATTCGTGATTTTGTGACTATAAAGCACTTATTGTACCAAAATATTGATAGTATAAAATATTTGTATGATAATTGATTGTGTGTATTGCATAGTGATTTCATTAGGCTTAGTAATTCTGTTATAAATTTAAATACTAGGGTTATTTGGTATGAATCCTGATCACGTTTTGGAACTGTGAAATATCTATATGAAAAATGAATGTATACTTCACTTGATGATCTTTTATCACCAAAATATAGTTTAATATTTTGAAGAGATGTAGATGAAGTTAAACTTTTGTGTGAAAACAAGATATGTAATAGTCTTGATGACTTTTTACTTATAGAGTGAGGAAATTATAAGGAGATAAAATATTTAATTGAAAACCATATAGTAAAATCGCTTCAAGATATTATTAAATTAAAAACTATAATTAATTCTGATATTGATTGTCTAAAATATTTGTATGATAAAAAAATATGTATTACTTTTGATGATTTTCTAAAATTAGAACAATCTTGAAAAAGGTTATGTAAAATAGAAACCATAATGTTTTTTTATACAAACAGAATATGTAATTCTGTGGATGATTTTGCTGCTATATGAAATTGTATATGAGAAGATATAGAAGTGATAAAATATTTCTATGATAAATGAATATGTACTAATCTTGATAATTTTGTCATTTGTTGAAAAATAAATATAGAATCGTGATATTTAAATCATATAAAATACTTATTTGAAAATAGGATAACAACAACAATCAATGATCTTACCAAATACGAACATATTATTTCTTTTGCTGATGATACGACATTATCTATTTTGAATTATATGTATAATAATGATGTGAATTTTAATGAAAAAGTTGATTTATTTTGAATAATTGGTGAAAAATGATATTCTGAAGTATGCAAGAATGAAATTACACATAAAATATGATATTTACCGATAGATATAGCTAATAAATATGTTAAAATATGTGAAATTTTTGATAATTCTAATTCTCCTGATATTCAAGTAGTAAAAGATCGTTTAATGGAAGATGTTTTAAATGTTGATAATCCTGAAGAGGTTGTAAAGAAAATTGATGCAATATTTTTACAATCAGATCTTCCATTTGTTTCAAAGATTTTCCAAATATTTAAATATATATATACAGAAGATCATTTTAATCATGAAATGGAATATCATGGTATGCCAAGCCATTATTTACAATCTCACAAAACATATGAAAAAAAGTTGGAAACGATATATCAAGATTTGATGAAAATTATGATTAAAAGTTGAGAATCATCATTGAAGGAGTTTATTGAAAGTATAATTTCTTGTAAAGATTTGATATATGATTTTGAGTCTTGAAAGACTTTGACTAGTGAGTGATACAAGCAAATTATATCTTTTATGAAAAAAATAGTATCATTAAGAGTAATTATAAATAATCAATGAAATAATGTTGAAACGCTAAAATTTGATGGAGATATAAATATTAAAATTTTAAAAGAATATTATGAAAATTTGAAAAAAACTCTTTTGATAAAAGAGTGAGATTCTTTATATGCATTTTTTCTAAGACTTTGTAAAAAGATTTGATACAATTCATTAGAAGATATTATATTGGATATGGAGAAAACTCAAATAAAATCTAATAATAATTGATTACATTGAGTTAATTCAATGAAGGATTGAGAAATATTTGATTGTTCTAGTAAATATTTTTTAAAATGAATAAATATGGAATCGTTTTGAGAAATATTAAATAGAGGAGTTACTTCTACTGAATATCTATGATGATGAGAGTGAACAGATGATAAGGTGTGATCAAATTGAACACCTTTTGATATAGATGGTGTTGTTATTAATTGAGAAAACGTTTTTAATATTGCAACTACGCATTGATACTGAGATTTGGCAATAATAATAAATTTAAATAAGTTATGAATCTATAATACAGATACATGATTAGAATGATATAGACAAGATTTGTATGAAATATTTAAAAATCATAAATGAGATAATAGTTATTATTGAATAAGAACTTGAATAGCTTCTACAGAATTTGATGCTATTATTTATAAAGAAAAAGATGTAAGTTTAGAAAAGTTGCAAAGAATTAAATATTTAATAGTGAAAAAAGGTTTTTATTTACCAGTTTTAGATCTTGAATGAAATTTATTATTTACACCAGAAGAATATCATAAATTGAGGCAATGTTTTTCATTTTCTGAAAAATATAAATGATGTGATGTAGAAAAAATAAATTGAGATTATGATTCAGTAAAGCAAAGAGATATAATTAATGAGTGAGATGAAACGTTTAAATTATTTGTACAAAATCAAAAGGAATTATCAGCATTAAATGAGAAAATTGATAGTGAAAATTTTGCAAAAGAAGTTTTTGAAAAAATTAAGAATACATTAGAATCTGAGTTATGAATACAGTGTAATAAAAATAAGAATTTACTTTGAGCGGAGTTATATGATAGTTGATCAACATGAAGGTGAACAGAAATACCAAGTAACGATATAGATTTAGACTTTACCTTACTTTTGAACTCTGAAGATTACAAAAGATTAGAGCAGATTAAAAAGACAATACATGACACAATATGAACAATAGAATTAGCAGATCATGGAATAGAAGAATGAACGTGATTACAATTAAAATCAGTAAAAAATGATTTATGAAAAGAATATTGATTTAAAGATTGAATTCATTTTGATTTATTAATTTTGAAAAAGACACAAAGTTACTTATATCCATCAAATATAGCAATGCAGGATAGATATAAAAAGATAGAGGAGGAATATGGTAAAGAGACATTAGATTTTGTAAAAGAGAATATAGTGATAATGAAAAAACTATTAAAATCGCAATGAAGGTATAAAAATACCGAATGATGATTATGAGGGATATGAGTAGAAAATTGGATAATGCAACATCATTGAAATTTTATAGAAGCATTAGAGTGATTTGAACAAGTAGCATATGGAGGACAATATGAAGAATGAAAGGAAAATATTCCACTTGAAGAATTTAAAAAACATTATTATGTGTGGGATAGCTGACAAAATTTTAGAGTTTGAAATAATGACAATTATATCCTAAAAATGAATGAGGCTGGATATAAGTGAACATTAAATATTATCAAAAAATATAGAGAACAATGATTGGATTGAATTTCTCAATTAATTCAAGACTATGAGACTAATAAAGCGGAGTTTTTGAAATAATGTATTATTTTTTTCTGATTAGAATTATTTGTCCTGTTCAATGTTCTTTAAGATCTTTAAATCAACGGAAATCATGGTATTGTTTTAATACTCTATTTTTCCCAAGAAGTTTATCTTTTTGTAATAAAAATTCACCATCACATTGAGTCATAAGCATAAAAAATGCTATATCTTCATCATGAGCTTTTCATTTTTTACCTGCTATCAAATTATAATTTTTTGCTAAACTTTTTAATATATCTTGGATATCTTTCTGACTTGCGACTTTCCATCATTGGATGCGTTTGCTTGATATTTTTTCTAAACCTTTTTCGTCTGTTTCATAGATAATAGCTGAATGATTGATGTGACTATTCCTTGTTGAGATATTGTATGATCAAAAATTTATTTTATTTTCGCTATTTCATAAATTTAGTATTTTAATTTTGTAATTCAGACAATCAAGTATGATTTCTCTTCATGTATCAATGAATTTTACACCTAATTTTTTTGTCTCAATTAAATTTTTTAAAAGATTAATCATTCAATCAATATTTGATACTCATTCAATTTTAGTTTTAAAGTATTCACACCATTTTTCTATGCTTTTAGTAGTTTTAAAAACATCTTCATTATATGTTTCCTTATCCTTTTTGGGCATAATAGGTTCCTTTTTTTCGCTAGTTTTTATTTCTTCATTTGATTTTGGTTGATTTTGAGTTGACCTTACGCTATTGGATTTATCCTTACCGATGCCAAGATTGTGGAAAACGGTCATCAAAGAATCTGTGATACTATCCATAGAATTTTTCTGTTCTTCTATTCCCTTTGGATATGTTTTATCAATGTTCTTTCATCATTCCATAGAGTTTTCTTTTATACAATAAAAAGTAGATATTCCATGTATTATGCTATATTAAAATAATGATTTTTTATATAAAGTCAATTATATTTTACAATATCTTACTTTTTGTATATACTTCCACATTATTTATATACAATTCTTTTAGCTTGAAAATCATTTTAATTTAATTATTGTACATTTGTTCTTGTTTTTATTGTATTAAAAATTTTTTAAGATGTGAAGATGGCATAGTATTGCAGCAAAAAAGGCTGCTTGAGATCAAGCAAAGGCTGCTAATTATTCAAAGATCGGAAAGATTATCCAAATCGCTGCTAAATGATGAGCAGATGTCTCAATGAATCCAGCTTTGGAATTGGCTTTGCAAAAGGCTAAATATTACAATTTACCAAGAGATGTAATCGATAAAGCTATCAAAAAATGATCTGGTCAATTGAAAGCAGATGATTTGCACGAAGTAATTTATGAATGATATGGTCCTGGATGAGCTGCTGTCTTAGTAAAGACATTGACTGACAATACAAATAGAAGTAGTTCAAATATTAGGATAATATTCTGAAAATATGGATGAAATATGTGAGAACCAGGTTCAGTTTCACGACAATTCAAAGAAAAATGAGTATTTGAAATAGACTGAATGTCTGAGATGGTAAATGATAAATGAAATACGGTAGAAAAAGTAAATCCATTAAATTATGATGAAGCAGAATTGGAATTGCTAGATATGGATGTGGAAGATGTAGAAAATGAAGATGGACACTTAATTGTTACAGTTGATAAGAATAATTTTACATCAGTTCGTGATATGCTAAAAGAGAAAAACTATCATGTAATTGATTGAGCTTTACGCTTTTTGCCAGAAAATACTATTTCAATAACAGGGGAGGATGAAAAGGCATTGGAATCTTTGATGGAGGCTTTGGATGAAGATGAAGATGTAGATTCAGTTTACGCAAATAATGCTTAAATATTGGAAATACTATTACAAAATAAAAAACGGCTTATATTAATATAAGTCGTTTTTATATATTGTTTTTTTGTTACTATAAATTACAAATATCTCATTCGTTTAGCATCCTATATATTTCAAATGTTTTAACAATTTTTTTATAGTTATTTAGATTTCTAAAATTATCTGTTATATCTTTTATTAATGTTTCTAATTCAAGTAGCATATTTGCACTATATGTATCAATATTTTTATCGCTTCAAATATTTGCGATTTTAGATGATATTTGCTCTAATGCGACTTCTGGTGTAAGATTTACTCATAAACATTTTTCTCATAGTAATTGTTGTATTTCTACAACTTCATTATCATTTAGTCATTTTCAATATATCTTTAAATCAATTGTTCATTTATACTGTTTTTTGTTTGTATTAGTCATATCTTTTTTAACTTCTCCTTCTCAATCATATGTGAAATTTACAACTTTTATAACTTGTGGTAATTCCTGGAAAAAAGTTCTTAACATTTCAGTTTTACTTCAACTTCCATTTAGTCATATAGTGTAAGCTAAACTTGGTAAATTCCTATATTTATTTCTGAATTTATAATAACAATATTCTGTTGATTCACTTTGACATATGGCTATTTCACGTATAGCTTCGTCTATGATATTATCATCAATTAATGTGTATTCACTATCTCATTTTATTCGGCTATATAAGCTATAACCTATTGCTTTATCTTCAGAGAATCATTCATGAGATTCTTGTAATGTTATGACTTCTCATGGTTTTTTTTCTTTGATTTTTTCTCGAAGATTATATGTTAATTCGTTTATTAGTGATAAGTTTTTTTTGTTTGATGTAACAGATAATTTTTCTACAAGTAACAAGAATCCGCGGTAAGAAGGTGCTGTATATGAAATCTTTATCGGTATGTAAAAATAGTTTCATTCATCTGTAATATTTCATATTTCTATTGTATTTATTTCGTTGTATTCGTTATTTATTCATACATCTTTTATAAAATTACTCCACTTATCTAATAATGCAATATCGTCATATGGGTTTTTTTCTAGATATTTTTCTCATATTATACTATCATCAATGTCTCATAAGTAGGTATCTTTCCAAATATTTAAACTTGGTAGTAGTAAGTATTGTAAAAAATTGTCATATGGTGATTGTATATCTGCAAGATATTGTACAAATTCTGTATCTTCATCTTTTACTGAAAGATTATATTCGATTACATCATCAATTGTTTTAAAATCAGATATTTTGTTTTTTGTGTAGTTATTTGTGTTTAATATTGATGTGTTATAATTTTTTATATTATATAATTCATTTGATCTGGTGTTTAGATTTTGTACATCGAATACAGTTTTTATTATAAGTCGAGTCATAACTCCGGTTGTAGCTATCGCTATTCAAATAAGAATTCGTAATAAATATTTTCATTCTCTTAAAAATGTACCAATTTTATTTAGAATTTCTTTCATATCAATACTTTTTTTAGGAGCTTCACTCTCTTCTTCTTCGATGATAATAGTATCTGACTCTTTCTTTTTTGGTTGTTGTGTCTCATCTATATTATCAGTTTGTGATGTTTCGCCTATTTTTGTTCCATCAACAGTAGTGTTTCTTATTTCTTCATTTGTTTGCTGTTGTGTATTATTTGTGTTTTCGTTACTATTTTCCATTGTATGATTTATTTATATATAAAATTAATATGAAAAGTCATCAATTTCTATTTGATTTTCTTTTTTGATAGGAACTGTAAATGAATGATTTGATGAATTTATTATAAATTCTGTTGTTCAAAATGTTTTTGTAACTTGATTTACTTTGATTGATTCTACCTTAATTCATTCAGAAATAATAACTCTACTCAATCTTAAGTTGTTGATTAAACTATTTAGGATAAATGAGTGTGGAGATAATATTCAATTTTTTGCTAATTCAACTTCATCTTCTTTAAATGTATTTATCTCTACATCAAAACTCATTTCTTTGTTTGCTTTATCAAATGATTTGAATTTTATACTAAAGCTTGGTATATCTGTTTGTTCTAATTTTGCATCAATAAATTCCATTAAAGCTTTGAAAAATTTTGTATCAAATCATGTATCTTCCGTTAATTCATAGTATTTATCAAAATCTCATATGTGATTACATTGATAATCTAATTCTGATGCATTTAATTTACAATTTTTAATATATAGATTTATATCTTTTTCTCATCTTTTTGATATATTTTTCATTTTTTCTAAAATTTCTTCTTTTTCTAATCAAGTTTCTCTAGATGTACTTTCCAAGAATGTGTCTAGTTTTGAAAAAACAGATATTGCACTACTAAATTTTATTGATTCTATTGCTGTCAGTGATTCTTGTATTGAAGTAATAGCTTCGTCATCAGATATTATACTTGATAATTTGTCTGAGAAAAATCAGTAACTACTGATATATTTTTTAGTTTCATCTATTTTGTTGGCGCTGCTTATTACTGAATTGAATAAATTTTGAACGGAACTTTTTAATGTTTCTTTTTTGTAGATATATGAATTATCTCATTCTATTAATCATTTTAAGTTTGATGTTCAATTTTCGTTGCTGAGCTCTATTTGGCTTTTTATTCACGCATATTCTTTTCATAATAATTTATAAATTTTTCCTTTGAGCTCCTCAAATTTATTATATATTTCATTTCCTATTTCTATTCAATTTCAGTAATCGATTATATATTTATCGTATTTGTATGACAAAAAACCTATAGCTGATGTTATGACTATAATGACAAGAAGTAGTGCCAAGTAAAGTATACGATTGTTTTTTTTCTTTGTTTTCTCTCCTAAATCAGTTCAAATTATTCTTAAATCACCATTAATAAGATCTGTTTCTTGGTAATCTTCAGCTTGTTGGTCGGCGTTTTCATTAACAATATTTCATGTTTCTGAATTGATAACTACCTGTGCGTTTTCTTGATCTTTTAATGCATTTGCATCTTGTTGTATATTATCGAGATTTGTTTTTTGATTAATATCCATTATTTTTTTCTTTTTATAGTAAATAGATTGGACTTAATATATTTTATATAATTTATAAATCAAAAGATTTTTCTTTAAAACTGGTTGACTTATTATATATTGTTATATTTTATGTTTGGTATTAAAGTAGAATCTTGATAGTTTATACATAATTGGTTTTAAAACTAAGTCGTAACTACCATATTGTTCAATTTTTGTTCATCATAATGATTCTTTAAATTTACTAACTCAATTTAAAGGATGTTCTGGGAATCATGTTGGTGCTCATCACATCATATCTACGTAAGTTTTTCAATTTTTCCTTGCATAACCGAATGTTTTAAATTTTAGATAGTGATGTCATCAAATATTGTTATAAGCTCTATTTGCAAATCAATAAAGATATATTATGCGGTTTTCATCATAAATACATATACTTCAAGCTATTATATCTCAGTTTATATGTGATGTGAATAAGTTTCCGCAATTATTTTGTGTAATATATCTAATCAATTTATCATATTGTGTTTTTGGAATAATATTGAATCATTTTGTTCAACTTACTTCTTTTCGTCTTTGATAAAACAAATCATATTGATCTGGTGAAGCTATTCAAAATTCTATTCATTTTTTCATGGCTTTTTTAACTCTCTCTTTACATCATGAATTCATTTCTTTCATAAGTTCTTCATCAGTTTTTGTTATGTCATAAACGATGTTCGCTTGTGGCATATTTTCTCTAAATGCTAATTCTAATCAATAATCTTTGCTTATTTGTTTACGTATGTTTAATCTCATTTCTTTTATATTTTCTACAAAATTTTCCTCTCTTGGTCCACAATTTTCAAATCTAATTATTTCGTTTAAAAAACAAAGTTGTATGAATATTAATCATTTTTCTTTTGAATACTTTGCTTTTAGTCTTTCTATTTCTTGTTTTACATATTTTTTATCTTGAGGTAATTCTATTCACATTATTTGCAACCATTTTATTTTTATTGGACCTATTTTTTTTTCGTGTATTAATCAAAAATAGTCTTTTCAGAAGAGGCGTTCGTTAAAAAATTTTTTATTGTATATTTGTGTTTGTATGTCCTTTCGAATTTTGCTTTGATATAGGTTATACAATTTATTTTTCAGAAAAAGTAAAAAATTCTCTTGTAAAATATCGTTTTATGTAGAAATTTCAATATTTTTTTTAATTAGTATTTGTTAATTTAATATGAGCGCATTTGTAAGTAAATACACAATTCATATTACAAATAATCCTATAACTGTGAATAATAAATGTTTTCATAATTTTTGGAAATTTTCAGCTTTGCTAGGACTTATCAATATTTTAAATCATTGTATAATTAATAAAATTAATATTACCAGTGATATTGCTGATAATGCTCGAGATATCACGTTATATACAATTGGGATATTTTTATCAGCAAGTATTCATGATCATATTTGTCAAAGGTCTGTTGCTGTGTTGTTGAAAACTTCGTTTTGTTTTCAGTAAATAGCTTCTACTATACTTTTTGCTCAAATCACTAGTAACATTGATACCGCACATCGTCAAATCATTCCAAGAGCTTTTTTCTGGCTTGTTCAGTCTGATTTTGTTACTAAGCTGATACTTTTTCATACTAAAATAATAAAAATTACTGAAAGTGCTAAATATATTGCAATTTTGATAAATGGGTAAGCAATTTGGTTATATATCTTTTCCGATAATTCTATTCAATTAATATTTTGTGAGATATCTCAACTGCTAAATAAATCATTGAATAAAACAGATCAAATATATTTTGCACTTACCATTATTATTATTCAAATTATTCAAAATATAACCATTTTTAATCCTGTTCCTACTTGCTTTTCGTCGCTTGAAAATAGTAATTTATAGGCTCATATTAAACCTATTACTACTCATATAGATATTGCTATTGGTATTATGATATTGTCTATTATTTTGAATACAAAATCCACAAATGTGTTTCATCATCATTCTGTGTTTTGTGTAAACGAATCTAATCTTTGGTGTATTGGCGAGATTGCTGTATCTAATGAATATGAAAATCTTCATGGTGATGCAAATGCAATAGAGAATGATTGTAGTAATAATATTGCTCAAAATATTACTTTTAGGATTTTATTCATTTTTTATTGTTTTAAATTTAAAAAATATGTTGGTAATTTCTCTAAATATTGGTAGATGTGGCAAATGCTGCCATTTTAAAGCCATTATTCAATATCTTAATATAATCATAATATCTCAAATAACTAAGAAGTGAAATCTATGTATGATTCATATATAAATTCATAAAATACATGTTAAAAATAGTAATATGTATTCACAAATTATTTGTTTATTGTCCAATTTAAATAAAAATTCAAAAATTTGTTTCTTTTCAGTTATATTATTTTGAACTCACTTTTTATTAAATAGTGATGCAATAGGTCATGTTATATATCATCGTATTTCTTCGGGATTTTTTTGAAACATGTTGTTTATGTTGTTATTTCGTTTTTTTCAAAAGTTAATTCAGTTTATTATGCATATGATTATTAATAATATTACAATTAATATTAGTATATTTATAAGATTGTTTTGAATAAAAATTGCAGATAAGGCGAATAAGGTCCATAGTAGTATGCTTCATTTTATTAGACTATTGTCTCATTCAAAATTGTGATTATTATACCAAATGTAAATATTGTACAAAGGTATATAATACAATAGAAGGTCTATGTTATTTTCATTATTTGCTTGGTCGTTTTTGTTGATGTTTATGTTTTTGTTTAATGCTGCTAATATTGTTCATAAGCATAAAGAAAATGCTAATAAAATTAAAAATCCTATGCTTATTTTTTGTAAAAGAATATTGTTCGTTTTAAATTGGATTATTCAAAATATTATAGCAACAATTAGTAATGATATATTAAAATATCCAAGTTTTATGTATCAGTTTATAAAGTGTTTATCTTCTTCAGATAGGCTTTTATCTGTTTTTAAATTGTTTTTTATTAATGGTGCAAAAAACATATTTGCACAGAATGCAAATTCATTTTTTTTACTTAAACTATTTTGGGTTTTTGTTTCCATATTATTTAACTCATGTAGATATAAAAGCTTGTTCTTGAGGTGAGGCTAATATCTTTACTCATATATGTTGATTTCATGCAAATATAAGTCATTCTCAAATTCAGCATGATATTAATCTTCTTTCTTCAGCTTCTGATAATCAAAGAAGGTTATTTAATGCACTAATTGATGTTGTAGATTGCTTTAAAAGAATTTGTAGTGCAGAGTTTGAAATAATAGGCTTTCCATACTCACTTCTAACAAAATCTTCAATATCTTGTGAAATAGTTGTAATTCATACTCAATACTTTCTTGCTCTTTTTATTAGTCAAAACAAGAATTCTGCTGAAGTTTTATGCCTAAGCATAATCCAAGCTTCATCGCAAACAAGTAATCTTTTTTTCTTTTGGGATCTTACTTTTGTCCAAATAAAGTTTAATACATTAAACATAGCAGGAGTTTTTAGAGCATCCTCTAAATCTCTGATACTAAATACAGTTAGGGCATTATCAATATCTACGTTTGTGTAATTATTGAAAATCTTTCCAAATGTTCATGTAACATATTTACTTAATTTTAAAGCCATTTTTTCTCAACCATCCATTCAGTTTAATGTGTTCATTAAATCTTCCATGATAGGAGGTTGTTTTCATGTGTAATCTGTTTCATCAAATGTAAATCATTTTAACAAGTATGTGCTTTGTAGAGCTTTATCCAAAAGAGCTTCGTCTTCTGTATCCATATCTCAAATTAGTATTTTTATTAATCAAATTAAGTTCATTATTTGACTTCTTAATAGATCTCATTTTCAATATTCAACATCTTCAATTTTTGGTGGGATATCAAATGGATTTAAGTATTGTTGAGAGTTTGTAGCTATATTAATATATGTTCATCATACTTTATCACACATATCTTTGTATTCGTTTTCAGGATCTATTACTATAGATTCAATACCATTTAATAAATATCTCATAATTTCTAATTTTACTGTAAATGATTTTCATGCTCATGACGTAGCTAATATACAACTATTCATGTTTGGTAAACTATTGTTGAATCTATCAAATATTACTAATCATCATGTATAACTATTTATTCAATATAATATTCATGTCTTTTGTGTTAAGTCATTTGATATGAATGGGAAGCTTCATGCAAGAGAGGATGTAACTGCGCTCCTTGTAATTCATAAGTCATCTAGGCAAATTGGTAATACACTATTAAATCATTCGTCCATTCTTTGTGTGGCATTTTTTAATCTAATTCAATATCATGAAATTTTTTGTTCAAATTTTCTTCAAATTTCTTTTAATTTTTGTTCATCTTCATTATATAAATTTATGTAATATCATAATTCAAAGTATCTTTCTTCACGAGTTGTTAACTTTTGCCTAATATCTTCTACATCTCTATACTGTTGCTCAATTTCTGTATCTAGTGTAATTCATTTTTGTATTGAATCATTGATTTCTGCTTTTAATTGGGTTGCTCTATTTTTTAACATGCTTTGTATTGCTCAATCATCTTCTGGATAAATTATGAAGCTCATATCCCATTTTTCATTGAATCATAATATATCTCTTGTCCATAAAGCATCAATATATGATGGATAACTTTGTACATAATATGATTTTCATAAGATTCAAGAGACATTAAAATCAGTAGCTTTAAATTCCCAAAATGATGGCGCAATATGGGTCTTATAATCATTAATAGTTGTGGTATAATGATTTTCTACTTCTGAAATGTATTTTCTAAGGCTACTTGTTAATTTTTTATCTGAATATTCTTCATCAGGCATAGCAATAATTGCTTTTACTTGATCTTTTAATTCTAAATTTTTCAAATCTATATTTTCTGGCATTTCGGCATTTTGCTTTCAATTATCGTCTTTTTTTGTATTTTGTGGCTGTGGAAATAAACTATCAACTAGTTTGTCAAAGAATCATTTTTTTTCTGTTTTAGAATCATTTGTGTTCTTTTGTGGTTCATCAGGTCTTTTTCAAACTTGCTCATTGCCTTTAGAAAGTTCTGTATTTGTATTTTCTTTTTTTGGAACAATATTTTCAATAAAGCTATCAAAGAATGATTTTTTTTCTATGCTATTTTTCTGCTCAGCTTTTTCTGTTTCGGCTGTCGTTTCAGTGTCTCAGCTGTTTAATTCATTTTGTTTACTTGGTGCTTTTTGTTCTTCTTTTTTATGGATAATGTTTGAGATAAGATCGTTAAAAAATCATTTCTTTTCTCCTTTATTTTCTCATACATTTGAACTATTGTTGTTTATATCAGAATTAGAAAAATTGTTGTTTATATTTGGAAATCATCCATTTTTTATGATGTTAGTGTAATTTGTATCAACAACTATGTTTTTAATTTTTTCGTTCATTAATTTTTATTTTTTTGTTAAAATTTACTCGATTTAATTATATGTATAAATTATTTTTTATCAAAAAAAATATAATTTATTGCGAATATTGACTTTACATTTTTTGAAAAATGTTATATAATTTCATAATTAGAAGTATTTGGCCATTCATATACTTTTTTTTTCTAATCAACATTTATTATAAAATCATAGATTTTTTGTATCACAATCCAGTATTACTTTGTAGCATGTTCTATGTGAGATATCTTTTAGGATTGATATTAAGTGTTCTCATAGTCATAGACCTCTGTACTTGGATGAAATAATAATATCTTCAATATGCCCGACAGATTTTCCATTGTGTATGAATTTTTTTTCAATGATTACGCTTCCGGATGCTGCTATATTTCAATTTTTGATATCTTCTCATATTACAATAAAATATTGTGGTTCGTTTTTGTTTATTTCATACATTTTATTGAAAATCTCATCGAATTTTTGTTCGTTAGTTTCACAACTTGTTAATTCGGATAAAACAGAACAAAATCATTTTTGAAAGTCTCAAATTTCTATTGGTCTGAATATAATTCAATTCTTTTCTTGAAGTTCTTGTTTGATATAATTTGATGGAAATAATTTTGTCATTTCCTTATTAATTATATAAAAACTAAAATTTATACTAAAGATTCAGCCTGTCGATCTATTTTAAATCAATTTTGATTTAATTTTAATTTTGTGTAAACAATATCCATAAAATTTCTTAATTCTTTTCCCTTCAAAATTATATTATATCTATATTTTCCAAATATTTTATAAATAAGTGGAGGAGTGGAGTAAATTTCCAAATCATTCATTTGATATTTTTCTTTTAAGTAGAGGAGTTCTTTGTATAGTTTATCTACTTTGTTGAATAGTCTTTCTTCGATTTCATTTTTGTATAAGATTATGCAGATATCTGTAAATGGTGGATAATTTCAGATTTTTCTAAATTCATTATCTGCATTTTCGAATTGTTTTTTATCCATTTTGCATGCAGATCTGATACTATAATTTTCTGTATTAAAGCTTTGTACAATAAAATTTTTGCAGTTGTGATTTGTAAATGTATCATATAAGAAATAAAAATTATTTTTTGCTGCAGAATAATCAGGAATATTTAATCATAAATCTGCATTTAAAAAACAAATTAGATCAAAATTTATTCATTTTATTGGTGTATTCAAAAGTGATGTCCCAATAAATACTTGTGCATTGCTATTTAAAATGTCATTTATTTTATTTAATGAGTTTGCCTTTTCGGATTCAATTAATTGTGTTTTTATTTTGAATTCATTTTCAATTAACTCTGCAACTTGCTGAGTTCAGATACCAAATTCTAAAATATCTGAAGATCAACAGTGTTCACATTTAGTTGGAAAATTATATTGAGTTTTGCATATATGACATAATCATATTTTTTGGTCATTAATCTTGTGGTAGCTAATGCTGACACTGCATTTGTCACATTTTGGCACAAATCAGCATTTTTTGCAAAAAATTCATCCAGAGTATCATTTTTTGTTTACGAGAATTCAGATTTTTTTTCACTGTTTTATATATTTTGATATTCCACTTTTTGCAATTTCGGAAAAAATGTAATCAGATTCTCTGGTCATATCTACCAAAAATATTCTTTTTTCTCAATGGTCAAATAGTTCGTAATTCATATGTTTTGTTTATTTATTTTTTTTGTTTTTTCAAGTTTTGGAAATTTTTTATAAAAAAAGAAAGGAAGGCGGAAAAGCCAACCTTCCTATGGAGCAAATTTTAGACATTTCTCAATGTTTTCGAATTTATCGTAATTCTAGCTTGCTCTCATTTCTCATGGAGCAAGTCATTGATAATGCCTTAACTCCATAAGAAGTTTTATCTCAGCAATAATAGTATACTCAAAAAATATTTATTTGTCAAATTTTTAGGTACTTTTTTGAAATAAAAAATAATAAATTATCTTAAAATACTAAAATTCCTTTAAACAACTGCTAAAATTTGATGTTATTATGTCAAAAAACATATTGAAATTTCATTTAAAATTGCTAAAATTGTATATATTTATTTGAAAAATTTTATGAAAAAAGATAAAATTTGAGATAATATAGATTTTTTTTCAAGATGGAAAGATAATGAGCAAGCTCAAAAATTTTTTGCATATTTACAAGAAAAAAATAATACAATATTTCTTACTTGAAAGGCTTGATCTGGAAAGTCTACATTGATTCAAGATCTGATTTCTTTTTACAAAAATGAAAATAAATATCCTGTAGTGCTTTGATCTACAGGAATTTCAGCATTAAATATATGAGGGCAAACTGTTCATTCGTTTTTTTCACTTTGAATTGATGATGTTTATTACAAGGAGATTCAATATTTCATAAAAGATAAAACTCAAAAAAAATATAAATTAAAAAAATCAAAAGTAGAATTGTTGCTCCAATCTCCGGTAGTTATAATTGATGAAGTAAGTATGCTGAGCTCAAATATATTGGACTGTATTGATTTTTTGATGAGATTTTATCTTGCGTTACGCACAAAAAATAAAGCGCTAACAAAGATCCCTTTTGGATGAAAAAAAATGATTTTTGTGTGAGATGTGTTTCAATTACCTCCAGTAAAAACTGAAAAATGGATTGAAAAATTTGCTGATAAATATGAAAGTGAATGGTTTTTTGATTCAAATGTTTTCAAAAAATTAGTAGATAAAGATTTGTGGAAAACTGTGATTTTGAAAAAAAATTATAGACAGTGAAATGATCAAAGTTTTCAAAATATTTTGGATAATATTAGAGATAATAATATATCTTTTGAGGATATAGATTTATTGAATAAATGTACAAAAAATTCAAAAAATATTGAAGATTCAATACTTTTATCTACACACAGAAATAAAGTAGATGTTGAAAATAAAACAAGATTATCATTACTGCCTTGAAATGAAAAAATATTTGAATCTCAAACAGTTTGACAATTTCCAGATTATCTAAAAAGAGCGGATGATGAACTTATTTTAAAAAAATGAGCCAAAGTGATGATGCTGACAAATGATCCAGCATGATGTCGAGTAAATTGATCAATAGGTGAGATTGTGTGATTCGATGAATGAATTATTTTTGTACAAATAAATTGAAAAGTTTATCCAATTGGTCAAAATACTTGGGAAAATAAGGATGTAAATATTGATGAAGATTGAAAAATAAATGAAAATATAGTTTGATATTTTGTGCAGTATCCACTGAAATTAGCCTATGCTATCACAATTCATAAATCGCAGTGAATGACTTTTGATAGCTGCAAAATCGATGTTTCTCATGTATTTTCAGGATGACAAGTATATACAGCTTTAAGCAGGGTAAAAACACTATCAGGTTTGTGTTTGATTAACGGTATTAAAATGAGAGATTTGTATTTTGATAAGAGGGTTTATGAATTTGTAAAAAAGTATATGATTACTGATAGTAAATAGTTGTTGTTCCGTGTTGATTAATCTAATTTTTTAAACTATTTAATATCCTAATTAGTCAATTGAAATCTTTTGTTTTGTTGCAAAGTTCTTTTGCTTCTTTTCATCATGGTATTCATTTTAAGTATTGGTGAAAATATTTTCTAAATGTGAGTGGAGTAAAATAAATTTTATCAATATTTTTTTCTATATCTATGCTTTCAATTTCTTGCAAGTTTGGATATATTTTTTCTTTTCGATTGTCTTTTAAACTTTGTAAATATATTTCAAATTTTGCTGATAATTTCAAGTGCTCGATAGCTATTTCTATTTTTTCTTGAATAGTTGGTTTATGATTTGTGAAAATTCGTGGATTTCAAATTGCTGCTTGTCATATCATTATTCAATCTAATTGAATTCAATTTTTATTTGATTTTGGCTGAATTTCATCGAATGATTTGACTCATCAGTTTCATATTATTTTGCAATTTTTATTGGCTTTAGATTTTAATTCATAGATAAAATCTCGATCTCATTCTCAATGATATAATTCTTTTAAAGTCCTTGAATGAACTGAGATTTTGTCACAATAATCACTTGCTTCGATCAAAAAATCTAACTGTCTACTTTTGTCTATATTGTCTAAACCTGTCCTGCTTTTTATGCTAAAAGGTAACTTCAATCCTTTTGAAATATTTTGTATGATCTTTAATGTCCTTTCTTTATCTTTCATTAAAGTTGATCCACCTCATGATTTCATAATGTTGTTGGCTGGGCATCATGTATTTAATTCAATTCAAGCAATTTTATCTCAATATAAATCTTGTATTTTTAATGTAGTATCAAGTAATTTGTCTTCATTTCAACCAAATATTTGTAGTATTATTGGAAATTCATATGGAGAATTTATAATTGATTTTACTACATTTTCTGGACATGCTAAAAATCAGTCCGATGTCATAAATTCAGACCATAATCGTAATTTATTATCAGGATTGCTATTATATTTATTGAATATTTGTTTAGTAATTATTCTACATGGCAAATCTGTCACTCAATCCATTGGTGCTAGTCAAAGTATCATGTGTTCAGTATATATTTTAAATATTTTTTGATGATATTTTTTTTACAGGTTTTTGCAATGATAAAAAATGTCCATATGAGAATGGACATTATATTTATATACTAAACTGTTGCTTTTTTTGAGGCTTGTTTATTAATGTTTTGTTGTGCGTTTTTTTTCTTGTTGCTTGCTTTTATTTTTTCTATTTTTTTTTCGATTATTGCAATTGTGTATCGTATCGAATGTGCAGCATCTTTGTCTGTTCGAAGTTCTTTTTCTTGGCGTTTTGTATTTGTACCGTTGTTTTTTTTCTTTTCTATTTCTTTTTCTTTTTTTTGTATTCGATGTTCAATAATTGTTAATAGTTTTTGTTTTTTTTCTTTTCTTGATGAAAGTTCGGATATCGTTTCATTAGTTCTATTAGTGGACTTTTTTTTATGATTAGAGTTATGTTTTTTCATATTGTTATATTTTTTGTTTTTTGCATATTAAATCTTTTCGTAAAGAAATCAATAAAAAGTATGTTAAAATTTGCAAATTTTTATTTTTTTGAATATAATATTGATGAGTATTTAATTATTAATTCTTTTGTCGTGAAAAATTTTTTAAAAACACTGTTTCATGGAGAAGATAAAGCAGTCATTGCTAATGATTGAAATCATTTTTCTGAATATGAAACGTCTGTAGAAAATTTAGGAATCATTCAAGAAAATCAGCATGAATCAAAAATTTCTAAAATGAAAAAAAATTTTGAGAAAAAGTTTTCTATTAGACTTACTGCTGAAAGAAAGCAAAAACTTGCTGAGAGCATTGTTGAAAATGCCCATGTTTGAAGGTTGTATTGGATTCAATTGATTGTTGCTTGTATGCTTGCTACTCTTTGACTATTGATGAATTCGATTCCAGTTGTAATTTGATCGATGTTGGTTTCTCCTATCATGACCCCTATACAGACATTTGCATTTGCAGTTATAAATTGAAAAAAACATATGTATATAAATAGTCTGAAAGTATTGCTTTTAAGTATTTTAGTCGCAGTACCATCAAGCTTCTTGATATGTTATGTTATTCCTTTTTCTTGAATTACAGAGCAGGTGTTATTAAGAGCTACGCCAACAGTTGTTGATTGAATTGTCGCTATATTATCTTGAATTATTGCATTTATATTTTTGTCTGATGAAAAATTAGAGACAAGTATTGTTTGAATAGCAATTGCAGTGTCATTAATGCCACCATTGGCAGCAGTTTGAATTTGATTACATTTTATGAATTGGTCAGTTGCTCAGTGAAGTTTTCTTTTGTTTATTACTAACTTAGTGTGAATATTAGTTGTAGGTATTTTGATATTTTATTTGTTTTGATTTAGAGCGACAAGTAAAGATTGAAAAAAAAGAACGAATGTTACTATTATAATGTTGATAGTATTTGTTTGATTAATTACAGTCCCATTGTGGAAATCTATGACGCAAATTGCTGAAACCCAAAAAATAAATAGCCTGATTACGCAAGTTTCAAATGACTATTTAGGTACATTAAATGATGGAATTGTTATAAATGAATTATCATTTCGTAATGTATCAGAAGATACTGTCCGTATTATCTCAAAATTGGATGTGCCTGCGGAATTTCCATTTACTAATTCATATAAAGAAGAATTGACAAAAAGGCTTTCTGAGTCATTATGAAAGTCTGTAGAATTAGATTTAGATATAGTTGAAATTTCAAGTGCTTATATAGAAAAATGAGAATCTTCTGAAAAAATATTGTTGGATAAAATTAATCAATATTTGGTTTCAAATAATATTATTTTGGTTGATAGCAAAAATTTGTTGTTAAATAGTAATTTCTTATTTTTGAATTTATATACAGATTCATATTTTGATAAAGAAAATGTGAAAGATGAAATTTTGAAAATTATAGAACCTGAATATCCATGAGCAAAATTAGTATTGCAACGACAGGATAATTTACAAAAGCAAAATGAAGAAATAGTTGAAAGATCACAAGCTGAAATAGATTTGGAAAAACAATTTTCATTGTTGTTTAAATGATGAGAAATCTCTTTATTTGATTTGGAATATTTGGAAAGAGTACAAGATGAAGAATATGAGAAATATGCACAATTGACAATAGAATTTACGACACCATATTCAGTCTACAAAACGAAGCAAGTACTTTCATGATGGAAAGACTTGGTGAAAGAATATTTATGAATGGATGTAGAGTTGAAAGTAAAATTTGAAGAAATTAATTTGTTGGAAATATAATTTAATTATTTAATTTAATAAGAATGACAAAAGCAAACAAAAAGTCTCTAGATGCAAAAGCTTATATTAATGCTCAAGTGAATGAAATGAGAGAAAAAATTAGTAAAGCTCCTGATGAAGAGATTAGACAAAATTTAATTGAAACTTTTAATGAATTAACATCGTCTGATGAATATCAGGAAAATCTTGCAGTTGTGCAAGAAGATACAGATATTGTTAGAGAATATGTCAAAAGAAAAAAATGATGAGATATTACACCAGAGGAGTTTGATCTAGCAAAAACAGAATTTTATGGTAAAAATATGAATTTAGAATTTTGAGAAGATTTTGAAAAATTAGATTTATGAAAGAAAGTAGATTATATATTTGAAAAGTTTTGAGATACAAATTATGCGGCAGATTTAATTATTGATATCTTGCATAAAATTTTGTTAATTAATATAAAAAAACATGATGATTTGGAAATAAAAAAATGGATAATAAAAAAAATTTTTAATAAAGAATATAAAAATAATAAAGATATAGAAAATATTAAGAGAGCTATAGGTGATATTAAAAAAAAGTTTTGAATGGGACCTATATGATTGAAATTATGTATTTTCTTTTGAGATACTATTGATTGAAAATATTATTCTGATTTATTTCATGAAATTTATTTTTGGTGGGAACAAGAATGAACTTACGATTTGTTGAAGTTTATAAAAAAATGAACTATTTGGTATGATATTTTTTCAGCTTCTATAAAAATTAATGATTTGGAAGAATGATTTTATGTTAAGAATAAATGAATATTAGATGCATTTATTAGAGCGTGAATTGTAATTAATTTTGGGAAATTAGATTCTGATTGGCAAAAATATTTTATATATAATTATTTAAAAAATAGAAAAAATATTTATTATCTTTTTGATAGACCTAATAAATACGATTCTAAAATGGTGTTAAGTAAAGATATTGATTTATGAGAGTGAACTGATTCGTTAGAATATATATTTATTCATATGGTAAAGTTTTATAGTAATAGTAATTTGTCAGAAATTATTTCTCATCCTAATTTTTGATGATTATCTGAATATCACAAAAAAATAGCAGATTTGTTGATAAAAAATTGAAAAGTAGAATTATTAAAGAAAAAAATAGATAAATTTACATGACTTACAGAAATAGAAAAAGCAGAAATTCTATGAAATACTGAAATTGAAGATAGATTAAATAAAAAAAAATTTGATAGTGATTTAGCTAAATTGCAAGAGCTATGAGAAAAGTTGTGACTAATTATAAAAGTTGAAGAGAAAGAAAAAGAATAATGAAAAATAAGATAATATTATTATATTTTATAAATCTCCCATTTGGGAGATTTTTTTTCTTGTTTTTCTTTTTTATATCACTATTTTTTTATTATTTAATTTTCTTATTTTTTGTGATGAAGAAATATTTAGACAAAATTATGACTTTTGTGAAATGAGTATTGATGTGAACTTGTGATGTGATTCCATGAGTAAGTGGATGAACGATTGCTTTTATTACTTGAATATATGATAAATTAATTGATTCATTATATGGCTTCAATTTGAAGACATTGAAATTAGTTTTTAAGTGAAAAATAAAAGAGGCACGAAAAGCAATAAATGGATGATTTTTGGTGGCTTTATTTTTATGAATTATTGTCGCTGTATTAACATTGGCAAAATTAATTAGTTTTTTGTTAGCAAATTATCCATCATATGTTTGGGCGTTTTTCTTTGGATTAGTAATATCATCCGTAATAATATTAATCAAATCTTTGAAACATTGATTTAAATGGTCTTATTTATTGTGGTTGGTTGTCTGAATCGCTATTTGATTAGTTTTGACTTCATTGCCAGTGATGAATTTATGAAATTGAAATTTAACTTTGTTTGTTTCATGAGCAATAGCTATCATGGCGATGATTTTACCTTGAATTAGTGGATCATATATATTATTGATTTTGTGACAGTATCAGAATGTACTTGGATATGTAGTAGAATTAACTAATCATAATTGGTCTGCTATTGTTCCCTTGATTATATTTGTATTATGATGTGTGGTTTGATTGATTCTATTTGCAAAATTGTTGCACCGAGTAAAAGAAAAATGGCATGATCAAATGGTGATAGTTTTGACTTGATTTATTATATGATCTTTACAAAAAATTTGGCCATGGAAAGAAACGGTTGAAACTTATTTAGATAGTCATTGAGCAGAGCAGCCATTAGTTCAAAATAATGTTTTACCATCTTGGTCAATGGATATTGTTTGGTGTGTATTATTGGCTGTTACATGATTTATGGTTGTGTGGTTGATTGATTATATTTCTAAAAGAAAAAAATAATGAAAAATGTGATAATGCTTGAAAATATTCGTAGTGCTTATAATGTTTGAAATATTATTCGTACTGCTGATTCTCTTGGGCGAGATGTGTGGATGTCAGGTTATACTCCTTGGCCAGATGAACAGCCAAAGGTAAAAAAAACATCGCTTGGAGCAGAAGAAAATGTTTGATTGAAAAGATTTGATGATGCTTTGCAGGCTATAAATTTTGCAAGAGAAAATGATTTTGATGTATTGGCATGAGAAATTACTCCAGACGCTATTGATTTGGCAAAATATGAAAAAAGTGGAAAAAATATTATGTTAATTTTGGGAAATGAGGTGGATGGCGTGCAGAAAAAGACATTGGAAACTGTGGATGCTGTAGTTTATATCCCGATGCAGTGAATCAAAGAATCAATGAATGTTGGGCAAAGTAGTGCCATTTTTATGCGAGAACTTAGAGTAATTAATAATTAAGAATTAAAAATGAAAAGTGATTGAAAAAATTTTATTTGTAAAGTTGCTACAAGAGATGAAATTTTGAAAAGATTTGATTATGAAATTTCTATAAATTCCAGTGAAAAGGAAAATTGGTTGACTTGGAAACAAGAATTTATGAATATGCCTGAATGAAAAAGAATTTCTTATTTTGGTCTTTTGGATTGAAATGTGATTTGTGAGGCTACTGCTGCAATATCTAGTGATGCTTGTCAAAATATGGAAAATTTGATTGACGAAAAAACAGCCTATTTATTCGCTTTCAGGACTGATAAAGAATTTAGATGAAAGTGATATTTCTCTCAACTATTTAAATTTATGATTTGTGATTTAAAATCGAGATGATATGAACAAGTAATTCTGTGAGTAGAACCTACAGAGATAGAAAATAAAAAAATATATTTTCACTACGGCTTCAATGAATTTGTGAAATCTGATGTAGAATTAAATCCAGATGGAGGTTCTGTGAATGTAGAATATTATAGAAAATATCTATAGTAATTATGCTTCATTTGGAAATGCTAATTTATATGCTTTTTCTAGGGTACTTCTATTAAAGTGGCAACCTGTTTCTCTTATTGCTGTTTGCTGTGTAAATGCCATCATAGTTTCTTTATTATCTGTATTTAATCTAGCAAATGGGCTTATATTTAAATTCTCACAAGCGTGGGTAATTCGTGTTATACGAAGAGCTTTTAGTGAATCTGGTTCGCTTTCTTTATATATTCATTGCATTCATGAGCAATTTATTCATTGAATTGATTTGTTGCGGTAACGTGGTTGTCTCATCAATCTCATAAATGATGCTAATCAAGCCTCTATACTTTCATATTGTGAATGGCTTTGTCAATCAGCGACTTTTGATGCACTTGTACGTCAGACATCTCATTCAAATGGGCTTACATTACAAGGATTCTTTTTGTTGTATCAAGCTGTTCATTGGACAAGCCTTTCTTGTTCATCTTTTACTTGTAGTGTTGTAAGGGGTCATTCGGTTCATTTTAAAGATAATTGTGAAAATCAAATTAGTGGTTTTAATTTTATATTATCGACTCTATATGAACTTATTCATTTGTATGGATCTGTTATATGCGCAAACGGCTTATCTCATGGTGTAAAACCACTAGTATCAACATCAGAATAATCAGGTCTTTGATGTGTATAATTTCATGAAGTTTCATTTTGATTTGTTTGTGTTTCATCTCAATTATTATTGTCAGTTGATATACCAAAAAATTCTTTTATTTTGTTGATTGCATTTTTAAAACGATCTCATATTACAGATAAGTTTAGTCAAAGTAATGATGTTTGTGTATCGTTCATGGTCTCAGTAATTTCTTTGCTTGAGTTATCTACTCATCAATTTAATTTTTCTGACATATTATTGTATTGAATTTAAAAGCTTTTGAAATTATTATTACAGATTTTCATTTAAAAAATTAACAAGTGGATAGAGTATTTTGCAATATTCAACTATTTTACTTAAAAAATTTGGTGATAAAACTTCTTCATTTTTGAGCGGTAAATCTATTAGTCGATCTTTATATTTCAGATATTTTTCTATTTTTCATAATTCTTTAGTACTTTTAATTTTTTCAATGTCGATATTTAGTCTTGGAATATTTTTTAGTGGCTCGCGAATTGTATAAACTCATCAAAAAATATTTTTGAATTTCTTATTATTTATAATATTTAAAAATTCTTTTGGATTTTCAATTATTGCTTCTCTAACTGTATTCTCATCTTTGTACAAAGGTCGAGCTAATCATCAGCAAATCATACTTTTGTTGTTCTCAATATGTATGTAGTATCCTGCTTTGTTAAATTTTTTTCAATTTGGAGTAATAAATCATCATAAATTTGTCTTGTATGGTGCTTCACGATTCTTTGGAAATCTTTGATCTTTGTAAATCCTGTATACACATTGTTTTGCTTTCAATCATTGTAAACTTTTATCAAATTTTGATATTTCGTTTATTGCTTCATCGATAAAATTATCAAACGATTCCTTAATTTTTAGGTATAGTGGTTTGTATAGATCAAAAAATTTTTTATCATTAAATTCTTCAAGTCATTTTAGAAATTCAAATGTTTGAGGATGTAACATTAACTAATAGTTAAGAATTAAAAATTAATAATTAAGAATTCAATGTCGTTTTGAGTGGGTAAAACAATCTAAAAATCCATTAATATTAATTTAGATTCTTCACTTCGTTCAGAATGACAATTAAGTGTTAAACAAAAAACTCTCTAATTCAAGAGAGGCTTTGTATATTTTGATGGATCCTTTTTAATTTACAGCAGATACTAGATTGTATGTGTCTGTTGCAATCATTAATTCTTCTTCAGTAGGTACTACAAGTACTTTTACTTTTGAGTCTTTTGTAGATATGATAACTTCTTCTCATCTAATTGCATTTTTTTCTTCATCCAATGTAATTCACATATATGCTAGTTTTTCGCAAATCCTTTTTCTGATGATTGGTCAATTTTCTCAAACTCAAGCTGTGAATACTATTGAATCTACTCATCACATTTCAGCTGTATATGCTCAGATGTATTTTATGATTCTGTGGATGTAAACATCTAGGGCTAGTTGGCATTGTGCATCTCATGTTTCGATGTCTCTCATATCACTTGATTGGCCAGATAATCACAAAAGTCCTGATTTTTTATTCATGATATTTTCTACTTCGTCTCATGTTAATTTTTCTTTTTTAGCTATGTAATTTGGAACGGCTGGATCTAGGTCTCCACATCTTGTTCACATTACTAGTCATGCAACAGGAGTAAATCATGTAGTAGTATCAATTGATTTTCAATTTAAAACGGCTGTAATACTAGCTCAACTTCATATATGACATGTAATCATTTTGTGGTTATTTATATCAACTCATAATATTTCAGCAGCTCTACCACTTACATATTTGTGAGATGTTCAATGGAATCAATATCTTCTAATTTTTAATTTTGTATAGTATTCATATGGTAATGCATATAAGAATGCTTCTGGTTTCATTGTTTGATGAAATGCTGTATCAAATACTGCAATTTGTGGGACATTTTCATTCATTAATGATTTACATGCCATTATTCATTCAATGTTTGCTGGATTATGCAATGGTGCAATTTCTACACATGCTTCAATTTCTTTTAAAATATTATCATTTATTATTACTGAGTCTGAGAAATTCTCTCATCAATGTACAACTCTATGTCATACTGCTTCAATTTCTCCTATACTGTTCATGATAGCAGTTTCTCATTCTGTAAGTAATTTGAAAGCTTCATTTAAAGCTTCTTTGTGGCTTTTAATAGGTTTTTCGTAAACTGTTTTTTCTCATTTTGCTTTGTAGTTTACAATTGACATATCCAATCCAATTTTTTCGATAAGTCATTTTGCTAGAGTTTCTTTTTGTGGCATGTTGAATACCTGGTACTTCAAAGAAGAACTTCATGCATTGATAACGAGTACTTTCATGATGTGTTATTATAAGTTAATTAAAATGATTATATTATTTTAATGTTAGTTAATCCATTTTAAAATTCAATACTATTTTTGTCTATTCATGTCTAATGTTGTCTATATTACAGTTTTTTCTCTCATATCAAAATTGTGTTGTTTGATAATCACTGATTGTTTGTTTCTTTTCAATTTTTATCTAAAAATGTTAATTTATTAATTGTGAATCAGCTTTCTTTACATAATAATTTTAATTCTTCAATGCTGAATATGTGATAAAATCTATATAATATTTCTCCATTAATTTTTCGTGGAATAGATAAGTCGTTTAGTTTGTGGTTTCAGAAAGTATATATTGTTTTTATGATTGATTTTATAATTTCTTTTTTATATTTTTTAGAAAATCGATTGGAATAACTTCGATTAGTCATTATTAATTTTCATCAATATTTTAATGCTTTATAAAAATTTTTCATCAAATTTAATCTTTCAGATTCTTTTTCTATATGTTGGAAACTTGCTGTTCAAATGATAAAATCAAAACTTTCTTGAGTTGTTTTTTTTATATAATCAATGATGTCGTCACAAATAAATTTATCTTTTGGATTGTCTTTTTGTGCATATTTGAGCAATTCTTTTGAAATATCTATTCATGTGTAATTTATTTTAATTCATTTTAAATTTTCATTTAAGTATTTTATACATCTTCATCATCAACATCAAAATTCTAATATTGAAATCTCTTTTTTTCAATATTTTTGTATTTCGTTTAATATGTAAGTTCCGTCATTTCGATGTTTATTTCTACTTAAATAATATTTTTTAGCTATTTTATTGTAGACATCTTTTAAATCGTTATTTTTCATTTATCAGAAAATTGATTGGTTTGTAAAAGTTTTTTCTTCTTCATTTTTGATCTCTGATTTTGGCTTTGCTAATTTAATAAAATCTTCCAATGTGAATTTTATTTCTTTATCATCTATGAAGATCTTTTTGAAATGTAGTAGGTATAATAATACAAATGCAGTCATTCTAACATCGTTTTTACAGTATTTTTTGAATTCTTCTAGATATTTTGTGTTTCATGTTTTTTGGTATTCTTGCCGTAAAACTTCTCATTCTGCTCATGATGTAAGTGTTTTTTGTATTCCAATGAGTGCTTCTGATAGTTTATTTAGTCCAATTCTTCTTCAAGATAAATTCCAGATAAAGTAGAATATATCTAAACTTTTTTTGTTTAAGATTGATAGTTCTTGGTCTGTTAATCATCCTTGTTTTATTGTGATCGGATTATCGAATGCAAAACTATTAAATCCTATAACATATCAATCAAAATCTACTAACTTTTTTGCAAAGTTTTGTAATCATTCGATATTTACATATTCATAATCCATCTTTTGATCTCATGGTGTCATTGAATATGCTAATAGGAATTTGAATGTATCAAGATTCTCTCACACTCAAACTGTTGTCTCAATATCATATACAATGTATGATTTTCAATTGATTGTATTAAATGTCCCGGCTTTGAATTCATCAAATAATATTTCTTCAATTGTTTTTTGTCATAATTGTCTCTCTTTCTTTAGTATGTAATGCTTTATTAGATCTTGTAATTTTGATTTATCGTTCATTGGAATTGTGAGCTGAATTTTATCTATTTCATCGGATAATTCTAGGTTGTCTCATTTTTTTGCTATTTTGAAAAATGGATCTCATCTTTCAAAGTAATAAATTTTATTTCATTCTTTGAAAACAATTTTTACCAAATCATTGATTCCTTGGCATCTTTCTTTTTTTATAATATTATATAAATGTGGAATGAAATTGTTTTTTACGTTTTTAATTTCTTCTATTGAAAAATTTTTGTACATATTATCTATTATTCATTGATTAAATTTTTTTCAAATAATTTGCTTAAATATTTGATTGTTAATAGTTTGTTTATCTCGTATAAGTAGTCATATGTTTCCAGTAAAAATCTATTTATTTCATTTTGATTTTCTGGTTTTAGATATAGAGAGAATTGTTTATATACAATGTTATAATTATTTTCATTTCATTGTTTTAAGTATAGAGGTCATAATTCTTTTGTCGTAGTGTCGTATATTCCAACGAATGTTACTGAATTTATTGTAAATTCTGCAGCGACTTTACCATTTTGTTCTGCAATATCTACTATATCTACTCATAAATATGTTTTGAAATCTTCTAGAGCTGTTATTACTTTGTTGTTTCATTCTAATGCCTCTGAAACTTCTTGTTTTGTTGGTTCATATGATATGATTTTTTCAATAGTATTCCATACATTTGCCGAATTTGTGTTTATGTTTGAATAATTTTTATTTATGAAATCTTGAATTTCTTTATTATTACATATCACGGATTGGATATTGTAGTTATCCATATTAAATTGATATAATATTTTACTTCAAGATTCTCATTTAGTGATGTTTACTTTGTTTTCGTTACATAATAAAAATTCAAGTCATTTGATATTTAAGTTATTTAGTTTGTTCTCTATTATGTCACAAGGTGTTATATTGTAGTCTTGTGAATTATATAATCAAATATTTTTTTGTATAAATTCGTATATTTCTCATAAACTATTATCTTTTTGTTGTATAATTATTCATAAAATATTATTTATCTCATCATATCAATTTAAATCTATTTCGCTCACTATTAAGCTTCAATTTTTATTTGTTAATTCAGCTCAGAAATAAACAGGATCTTTTATTCATTGTATTGAAAAATATCAATTTACGTTGATTGTATTTCAAACTATTTCATCGTTGATTAATTTTATGTAAGATAATTTTTTGATACTTTTTAGTAATATTGACATTGTATCTTCTGTATCAGAAGTTATATTCCATCACATGTTCTTGATGTCTTCTTCTAGTCATTTATTAGTGAGCATATATTTCAATCATAGGTATCAGTCAATGTTACTTCAGTTATTTATTTTTTCTATACTCGCTATTATTGACTCTATTTCATTCCTTTTTGTGGATGTAGATTGATATTTTAATTTGTTTAATTTTGGTATAATATATCAATTATTAAATCGATAACTCATATCATAATAAATTGAATCTATAGGTTCTGTACTAGATTGTTTTAGTATATTAATCAAATAATTTGTATAATATTTGTATAGTCATTCACTTGGAGGTATTCATTGTTCTATATTGTTGTATAAAATTTGTTGAAATGACACCAATTTGTAATCATTTATATCTTTATATTTTGATACATTTTGTTTAATGTATTTATTTTCTAATTCGTTTTTTGTATTAGAGAAATCTTGGATTATATAGTAGTTGTCTAGATATGGTTGTCAGCACAGTATTACAATATCTTCTAGTTCACTTGGTGCTTTGTTTGCGTATGTGAAATATTTATCAAGAGATTCACATGCTTGATTTTTGTATTTTTTATTTCAAATTAATGTCCTTAAAATTGTAAGTGTTCATGGAATGTCACTATCTATATTATAAACATAAAACGAATTTAAGAAATTATTGATAAATTCGTCACAAATTTTATTAAATAATCTTGGTCTATTTGCACATGAAGTTGAAAAAGTGGCATCAATATTGTTGTTTTTTAATCCTATTAAACTATTTGTTTCTGCACTTTTTGATCAAATCGCATCATAATCTATAAGTACTGCACTTTTCATTAAATGTTCTATTTCATTTGTATCATAATCTCAATTGCCAAAGTAATCTTTTTCTTTAATAGTATCAAGATTATCTAAGAATGTTCATCTAGGCATTATTAATCCCTTAAATGAAATTAGATTGTTGTATGATAGAATCATCGTATCTGAAATATCTAAGTTTCATTGCTTTATTATTATTTTCAAATTATCGTTAGTCGCTTCTAAATTCGCTAAATCTTTTTTATTTTCTTCAAGTAATTTAATTAATTCTAATTCTTGGGTTCATGACTCTTTTACTATGTTTGTCGACTTTTTTTTGATGAAAATAATAAATGTTATTGTTGCGATGATAACTATGAGGATAAATATTCAGTATTTGAAAAAAATAGTGTATAATATTTTGTAATTTTTATTAATATTATCTATTAAACTTATGTCTTTGTTTATCTTTTCATTTCAATCATTGTTTCAATTTGTATTGCTTAGCTCTTTATTTTCCTCCATTATAATTTGTTGTGATTTAAAATCATCGTATACTGGTCTTTTACAATTTATTTTTTTTAATTTGTTTTTCAAAGCAAAACCAAAAAAAACTATTGCATATTTTTGATTTTTATTTATATCATCATCCGTTTTATTTTTTGTGTATATTTTTTCAATGAGAAAGAATGTTTTTTTATTTGTTATTTCATTGTTTTTCGCTGTATTGTGCTCTTGATGTACAATGATGCCAAGTGATGAGGAAATTATTGAATGATCTGTTTTGGAAAATGAAATATTTTGAGATGGATTAATTGATGATGGTTTAGATCGTGATGAAGGCCAGTTGGAGTTTTCTGAGGAAAATTTTAATGAAAATATTCAACAAGATGACTGATGGGGGGTAGAAGATGGTAATGAAGATGAAGATGTGCAGTTTGAATTAGCTGAGTAGAAATATCCTCACACCATATATCAAATCAATAATAAAAAAAGTCAACTAAAAGCGATAGCTAGTTTAGAGATTTTTTGACTTTTTTTTTTGTATGTGTAAACTTTATTATACAAATTTTTATTATTATAATAAAATTAAAATGTGAGAAGTAATAAAAAACAATGAGTGAAGTTATGAATCAAGTCTTTATAATTTAAAAGAAATTGATGCTACAAAGGTCCAGATGACTGAGACATTAAGGTCTTTGAATCTTAATCCAGAGAATTCTTTTTATAAAGTGGATACTGATAACAATAGAATTAGTTATGATATGAATGCAGTAAAGACATATTTAGAAACTATAAAAGACAAATCTTGGGATGATTTAACAAAAACAAATGTAAGAGCATGGATATTGGCAGTACAGATAGCATTGGAAGCATTGGGTAAGGATGTTGGTACTATAGATGGTGTGTTATCGAGTCAAGGTAAAGATAGTCAGACAAAGAGAGCTGTTAGAGCATTTCAACGTGAAAATGGATTAACTGTAGATTGAGCACCAGGAAAGAATACAATTAGAAAATTATTAGAAAAAATGGAATCATTATGAAATATTTCAGAAATCCCTGTACAACAAGAGCCAGATGATATTGAAGATCAGGAATCTTTGAATAGTAGCATGATAGAATGAGTTAGTGAAGATGATTTTAATAATTTAAAAGAAATATTTACTAGAGATGCAAATAATGGTAATTTGAGATTCGTAATGAGAAATAGTGATTGAAGCATAAAGAAAAATTCTAGTTGAGATATTATCATTTATTCTGTATCGGATAATAATGATTTTTATTATGTATGGGATCAATCATATATTTGAGATTGACTTACCAGAAATTGAGGACATATTAGTTATGATACATGATTTTATAAACTAGTAAAAAAAAATCTTGATTGCTGACCATTTTCTAGTTTATTTAGTAGCTGATATGAAAACTTAATGGATGAAAAATCACAAGAAATTCTAAATAAAGACCCAAAAGATAGGACAAATTCCGATTTGAGATATTTATGAGGAAGATTTTCAACATGGACACATCCTATACATTTACAACAATTATGAGCTTGGTTAACTAATTCTTCAGATGATTTGTCATGATGAAGGAATTTCCTAGATTGGTGTGAAAGTATGAAAGAAGCATGAATTTCTACTAAAAAATTAACTCTTAGAAATCGATTTGCATTATCAGCAATGTGATGTGATAATACAAGTGATTTTATTGAAGAATGATGGTTTCAAAAGAAATTTAATAATAAATAATAGTTATTAATTTTTCTTGAAAAATTTTGCATATTGTTTAAAATGAAAATCAAGTGTTAATGTTTTATTAGTATCAAAAAAGTTTGCGTTTAAATAAATTTGTGCAAGAAAGCTGCTGAATTTCTAGGAGAAAATTTGTATCGTTGATTGATGCATGATGTGTTTTTGTTGATTGAAGAAAAATAGAATCGTATTCACATGAAGTGCAATGATGAGAAATTTTGGAAATAAAATGAGAAAATATAAAGCAAAAAATAAAAATTTCAAATTGAGTGAATATCGTATTATTTAATAAACCTGTTTGATATGTCTGTTCCAAAGATGATAAGCATAATAAAACTATATATGAAATTTTGCCAAAAGAATTCCAAAATTATTTTTATATTTGAAGATTAGATAAAGATAGTAGAGGATTGCTTGTTTTGACAAATAATTCTGAAGTGGTAAATAAATATCAGCATCCAAGTAACGGTGTAGAAAAAGAATACAATGTTCAAATCGATAGAGAATTTTCTATAAAAGATTATAAAAAAATTAAAAAATGAATTGTAGATGATTGAGAATTTTTAACTGTGAAAATGGCAAAATATTATCAAGATAAAAATAAGTATTTTGTGAAAATAATTTTGGTTGAATGAAAAAAAAGGCACATTCGTAGAATACTAAATAGTTTATGATATAAAGTTGTTGATTTAGTTAGAGTCCGTGAGTGACAATTTGAACTATGAAATTTGAGAGAGGGAAGTTTCAAACAATTAAGAATTAATAATTAAGAATTAAAAATTCCTAAATTATTAATTATTAATTTTTAATTTTTAATTATTATGATGTTGAAAAGAAAAAATAGATTGAGATGAAGAGATGTAAATTTTTTGGTAAGAAAGAGGCAATATTTTGTTTATGATTATTTTTGATTTTTTTATTTTGTTCAATATCCAAATTTAAAATTTAATCAGATCTCTGTAAATATTCCTTTGAAATTTAGTAAAAGAGCGGTTCAAAGAGTCGGAGTTAAAAGACAAATAAATTCTTATATAAAAAAGAATTGATTTGATAAAAATAATATAAATTGAAATTATTACAAGATTTTTGTTACAATGAACAAAAATAAATTATGAATTTTAAAAAGTCAAATTGAAAAACTTGACAAAAGGGACTCAAATCATTATATTGCTTCGGAGTTTGAGAAATCTTTTTTAAATTTCTTAAAAAAAATATGAAACGAAAAAAATCAGTAATCGAGTCTGTTAAATCATATTTTTTGGATAGAAAATCTAAAAATCATAGCAAGATAGTTGAACAAGAAAATTTTGAGGATAAGTCTAAACAAAAAACAATTAAATGATGAGAAAAAAATAGTGAATCTTATGATTGATGGAGTAATAAAAAAATTATAAAATTTTGGTTGTTTTGATTACTTATTGCCCTTGTGTGATATTTTTCTTATAAAGTGCTTGATATAATTTTTTTAATAATTTCTGCTTATATCGTTTCAATGATAATGGAATCGTTTATTTCTTGGTTCCAAAAACGTTTATCTAGGTGATTGTCGATATTTCTTTCTTATTCCGTATTTTTGGTAGTGATATTGTGATTGTTTATTGTATTAGTTCCATTCCTTTATAGGCAAGTATCTGAAGCAGGATCTATATGACTTTGATATTTATCTGATATTCAAACTAAAATCTCAGAAAATTGAGTTTATTCTACTATTGTTAATTCAGAGAAAATTCCGGATAGTTTGAAAGAATATTTTGTGAATGTGTCATCTGATCAATGAATGGTAGTTAAAATCCAGGAGGCAGTGCAAACTAATTTAAACGAAATAATAAGTGTATGAAAAAAATCTGTTGGTCAATTATGAATACTTTTGGTTAATTTTATTTCATGATTTACTGGATTCTTGGTAAACTTTTTGTTATTTTTTGTGCTATGTATCTTATTTTCAATTGAAAAAGATATGATGACCACTTTTATTGCGAGAATCGGATGAAATAACCAAGTTGAGTTGAACCGTCTAAAAATACAGAAAATATATTCTAAATTAGCAGTTTGGTTTAGATCGAGATTGTTCATAAGTTTATTATTGGCTATAGCAATGTGGCTAGGTTTGGTGATAATGTGACGATGCTGATTGGTTATCCCATGAAAATTAGGATTGGCTTTGTTGGCCTGAATTTTGGATTTGATACCATACATATGACCGATTTTAACTTGAATACTATTGTTTTTGGTTTGTATCTTGTATAATCCACTTTGGGTTGCGTTGGTCGCTATTTTGATTTTATGGGTTATAAATGTTATCGAAAATAATCTTTGGGCTCCATTGTTTATGAATAAATCTCTATGAATAAGTGCTGTATTGATATTTATTTCTATGATAATTGGATGATTGATTATGTGATTTTTTGGGGTTTTATTATCAGTGCCGATTGCAGTAATTGTTACAATAATTGTTAAAAATAGATATCAATTGGAATATGATGAATTAATGCAAGTTGATAAAGATGAGGTTAAAGAGTTACAAAAAATAAAAAAAGAATTGAATATAGTGGAACAATTAGAAAAAGTATTAAAAAATACTAAATAAAGTAATTTTAATTAATGTTTGTAATTATGAAAAAAAAGTTTTTTAATTTTTATTGCCGTTTGTTATCATTTTTTGCTAGAAAATATGTAGCGAAACATAAACCTTTGGTTATATGAATAAATTGAAGTGTGTGAAAGACATCTTGTAGGATGATTATTTATCAGACATTGTGTAAGTTTATAAATAATAAATGAATATATACATCTAGTAAAAATTTTAATTGAGAATTGTGATTGTCGTTGTCTATTTTCCAAATAGAGGAGTTTGTCCCATCATTGTTTTGATCATTAAAAGTCTTTTTCAAAGTTTTGTTTACGAGTTTGTTTTGAAAAAAGCCATATGATATTGTAGTATTGGAATATGGAATCGATCATCCATGAGAAATGGAATTTTTGTTAAATATTGTACAACCACAAATTTGAGTGTTTACTGCGATAGATTCTGTTCATTCAATGCAGTTTGGTAGTCCAGAAAATATTGCAAAAGAAGAAAAAAAGATGGTACAAAATACATTGGAATTGGCACTTTTGAATATTGATGATAAAGATGCAATGTCTTTGGTTGATAATATTGAAATAGACTATCTGACTTATCAGACACAGTGATATGATTCTAAATGAGACATAACTTTTTCAAATGAAAAGTTTGAGTATAAAGATGATAATTTATATTCAAATTTTGATTTATCGATTAGACAAAAAAATATAAATATTACTACAAATATTTTGTGAAAAGCTAATTATGGTTATATTTGAGTTGCTTTGGCAATATTGGATATAATAAATTATAAAGATTGAAAAGCTTCTATTTTTGATAGTTTTGATAAAGTGTTTTTAGAATATAAATTACAATGAGGAAGACTATCTGTGTTTAATTGATTGTATGATTCATTATTGTTTGATTCAACATATAATTCTTCACCTTTGAGTGTGCAAAAGATATTGAATACAGTTTATAATATCAAAAAGGATTTGTTTTCTGATAGTGAGATTTGGCTTATGTTGTGAGATATGAGGGAGCTTTGAAAATTAACTGAATCGGATCATAGGAAGATTGCTACTTATGTACATTCTGTAGCGGATAGAGTATTTTTGGTTTGAGAAAATATGCAAAAATATCTCAAAGATGAATTAGAAAAAATATGATATGATATGTCAAAGGTAGAGGAGTTTACAGATTCAGTGACATTGTGAAATAGAGTAAAAGATGAGTTGAAAAAGTCAGATTGAAAAAAGTTAGTAATTTGAAAAGGTAGTCAAAATACAATTTATTTGGAAGAGGCTATAAAAATTTTATTAGCCGATGATGAAGATTCAAAAAATTTGGTTAGGCAATCTGATTGGTGGTTGAGAAAGAAAAAAAGATTTTTTGATTCGGTAAAATAAGTATAGTTATTCTATAATTTAGATTAAAATTGGACTAAACTAATGCTTATTGGTATAGAGCTTTTTTATTTTCTATTCAGCTTAATTTTGCTCTATAATACGTTGCTAAGTATATTCCAAATAATGCTGTAAATGGATATACTATCATTCTATCTACGAAACTATGCAATACTAATCATTCAATACTCAATCAAATCATTCAAAGCGAAAATGCAAATATTATGAGTGATAGATTTTTCATCTCTTTTGATGATGTTTTATCCAGATAATCTTTTTTCAATGCCTTGAATCCTATAAAGTTCATATATAAGTACAAAGCCATTCGACCAATGAATGCAATCAATCAGTATTCAAGCCAAATTTGAAGATATTGATTCTCTGGATTATACTCTTGTCATTCTTCTAAATGATGTGATGCTGGACCAGCACTTGCAGCTCACTGTCCTAGGAATGGTTTTTCTTTGATTTTATTAACTGCTACTACTAATTCTTTTACATGTCAGGTGTTTGAATAATCTCTGTAGATTATTTGATCTCTTCAATAGTAAGTTACAACTCCCAATAAGCATATGATCGGGATTAAAAAGCTCAAAAATAATTTTTTATTTTGTTTTCGGTACAGTGCAAAAAATAGTATTACGGTTTGTACAAACCAAGCTCACCAAGCGGCGCGTGAAAATGTTGATAATAAAATTATTCAATATAATCATCATCGGATAATTCGGTTCTTTGTTCCTTTTTTGTATAGTACTAACATAAAGAATAATGGCCAAAATGCTACCAAGAAAAATCATAGACTGATTGGTCTCTCGAATAAAAATTGGTTACGAACATATCCATCATTATATTGTGTATAATACGCTACTGGAGGCTGCTCTCATACTTTTCATTCATAATTCCATCTATTATATCAAAATAGTTCTATAAATGCTGGGCAAAGCCAAATTATAGCCCATCGAATTAAAGCACATCATAGAACTCGTTTAATTATTTTTGAATATCGTTCTGCTATCTTTTCAGATTTCAGATTAAAGAATAGATAAGATATCACATAAAAAAGGATGAATATAAAATATCCAAACATACTATATCTGATTGAGAGTACGAAATTTGAAATTGATGAATTGAATAATGAAATTACAAATGCTACGAGAATTGTCAGACAAAACACTATCACAAATCGTTTGAGTGGAAAATCTTCCCACATTTTCTTTATTTTTTCTTTTTCAACTCTTTTTGCAAAAAATCGAATTACAAATATTGTCAGAGCAACAATCAAAAACTCTTTCCACATCCAAATCAATGTCCAAAGTGTTCCATCTCGTCCAAGCCTAAATGTCACAAATGTTTGCAAGAAAAATTGAAGTAATAATACTCCTAGGAATACTTTGGTTATCACTACGAGATTTTTTCTGATTCGATTTAGCATTCTGTGATTTTATGGATAAATCAATATTAGGTTTATAAGAAAATTTATGTCTTATTCAAGATTAATGAATTAAATAAGTTTATATTGACTTCTTGTGCTTGTTTTATATATATATGTATATAAATATATTTAAAAAAATAGAACAGGGGACAGGGGTTCTGAACATTTATGTTATGAAAAAAGTATTAATTCTTGATGATGATTCCTACTACCAATTAGCTGCAAAAGCAGCAATTGATGGAGCTTTTGAAGCTGTTTGTCCGAACTGTTTTGAAATTGTCAACGAAATTAAAAATGATTTGGGTAAGTATCTTACAAAGATCATTAGCGAAGAAAAACCATGTGTCATTGTAACAGATATCATGTATGGTCAACAGTCCGGCACTAATGTATGCAGGGTTTGACATTGCTCAATATGTTAAGGAAAATTATCCAGATATTCCAGTTATTGGGATGAGTAATGGCTGTTGTGCACAAAAAAGGATGGAGACAAGTGGAATGTTCAAGCTTATCGCAAAAATATGGCTCAAAACTGGATTACTGTCAGCTATTCAAGAATGTTTGGACAGCAAACAACAATAACTCATGTTTGTATGGCGAAATACTACGTACTTCGCTTTTTTCTGAAAGAAATTATTAAATTTTATATTAATTCTCCTCAAATCTGGTAAAACATCATTATTGCAAAAACAGCAGCCAATAATGCTTGAATCATCCAAAATTTCATTACTATCGTAGATTCATGTATTCATCTTTTCTCAAACAAATGATGCAATGGTGCTACTTCAAATAGTTTTTTATGAAATACCTTTTTCCAAAATATTTGTAAGAAGCTCGTACAAAGATCTACGATAAATGGTAAAAATAGGACTAAAAATGGGATTATTATTCATATTCTCATATTTAATAGATATATCAGTGTCGCAAATAATCATCCCATAGCAAATGCTCCGCTATCTCACATAAAAATTTTTGCTGGGAATATATTGAAAAACATAAATGATGCTAAAACTGCTCAAACTATTGTAACAAATGTCGTAGCAATATAAGTCTGATTTGTATAGGTTATCACAAGCAATGCCAAAAGTTCAAGTCACATCAATCCTCATGCCAATCAATCAAGTCAATCAGTGATATTTATTGCATTAACAATTGCTATTGTGAATATGAATGTCAAAATTGGTCGGAATATTCATAAGTGTACTTTTCAAGCTATAGGTCGTAGGTTTATGTAGTCAATTCATAGTTTAGCGTAGAACCATCGTGAAATCAATCCAGAGAAAACAAACATCATAATTAATTTGGCCTTAGCACTAAGTCACTTTTTTGCTCAGTATCATCTGATATTTAGAAAATCATCCAATAATCAAATTAATCCCATTCCAAAGAATCCGGCCAAAAGCACATATGTTTCTTGTCTATTTATCAAACTATTGTTTGTTCGTCATAATTTTTGTACCAATAATGATAAGATTATCATAAACAAAACTATAAAAATCAAAAGTCATCATCACATTGTTGGTGTTCATGCTTTATGCTTGTGCATTTCAGAAAATATTACTGATTTTTCTCCTGTAACAGCTTCTTCGCGGATAGTTTTTCCAGCATGAATTTTTTTCAAAAATTTGATGTATAATGGATACAATAATCGCCCTAATCAAAATGCTACAAGAGCAAACAATATGATACTATTTAGTTTTGTAAACATTGAAAGATTTTATTGAGTAAATTAAATCATCTCCAAGCCCCTTCCTTGAAAAGGAAGGGGATGTTCCCCCTCGTTTTCAAAGAGGGGGTCAGGGGTGATTTTTCTAACTTATTTCATATCCTCCTGGAATATCTTTGATAGTGAATCACATTTCTGTGATTTTATTCCTCAATTCATCTGCTAATGCATAATTTTTTTCTGCTTTGGCCTGTAAGCGCTGTTCTGCTAATTCTTTTACTTCAGCTGGAATTTCTACTTTTTCTGATTCTACTTTTTCAAATAAATCTAATTTCAAAAATACTTTGTCCAATCGTTTTATTACTCAAACAATTTCAAGAGTAGGTGTACGAAGTCATGTATTGATTTCGGCCAAAAGTTTTGGAGTATTTAAGTCGTCACAGATTGCTGATACGCATTTATCCAAAAATTCTTTTCATTCTTCTGTCTTTAACTGGTCTTTTACCTGATTATAATCTCAATTTAATTTTGTATATTCTAATTCACTTAATTTTTTGTTCAAATTCTTTCTCTGAGTTTGTGCTTGTTTTAATAAATCTATATTGAAATCCAAAAAGCTCCTATAATGTGCTGTCATATACAATAATCTTAAATCTAATGCACTAAATCATTCTTCTTGTAATCCATCTACCGTAATGAGTCCACCTGTAGATTTTGATAATTTCTTTCATCATAAATTTAAAAATTGGTTGTGCATTCGATATTTTACTCGAGGCTTTTCTCCAAATGTACATTCACTTTGGGCGATTTCATTCGTATGATGGATAGGAATATGATCTACTCCTCATGTGTGAATATCAAACTGATGTCATAAATATTTGCTGGACATGGCACTACATTCGATATGCCATCCTGGGAATCAAATTCATCGTGGACTATCTCGTTCCATTTGTCTTTTTTCTCATTTTGGAGAAAATTTCCATAAAGCAAAATCTGTGATATTCCTCTTATTATCATTTTGAATTCTAGCTCAAGCTTTCAAATTTTGATTTTCTAAGTTTGCTAGTTTTCCGTAATCTGAAACTTTGCTTGTATCCATATAAATTCAATCATCAGGAATTACGTAAGTATAACCTTTCTCTTCAAGAGTCTTTACCATATCAATTTGGTCTTGAATGTGGTCAGTAGCCCTACACATTACATCAGGTTTGTGAATATGCAATGCATCCATATATTCATAAAATTTTGCGATATAGGTATCTGCTAATTCTCGTACAGTTTTATTTTCTCTTTTTGCTCATTTTTCCATCTTATCTTCTCATTCATCACCATCATCTGTTAAATGTCAGACGTCAGTCAAATTCATGACATGTTTTGTCGGATATCACAAAATATTTCTGATTGTACGTCATAAAGTGTCTGCAAAAACGTATGCCCTCATATTTCAAATATGTGGATTTCGGTATACAGTAGGTCAACAAGTATAAATTCAAACAAAATCTTTTTTTCATTCATTCATCAATGGCACAAAAGTCTCTTTTTGGTGTGTCATTGAGTTATAAACTTTAAATTCCATATTAACTTTGCTATAACTATAAAATACAAATATAATTGATAGCTATTTCAAACTGTATTTCAACAATAATTATTTCGTGAAATGTAAAGTGGTATTTTTAGTATCGGTCGTAAAAATTTTGCTTTTTTTGTTTTTAAGAATATAATTGTGTTATAAAATTTTTATTTAATAAAAAAATAAAAAATGAATCTATTAAGTCATGAAACAATGGAATTGTTGGTAGAAGTTATTGGTGCAGTATTTGGTTATATCGGAATCGTTATTATGGTTGTTTGATGAGCAAAATCTCTTGTTCTTTTAGTTAAAAGATGGATAATTGACCATAAAATTCCTATGTGAACAATTCGTATTAAATTAGGTCATTATTTGGTTTTAGCTTTGGAATTTTTGGTAGCAAAAGACATTTTGGAATCAATCGTAAATCCATCTTATCAAGGATTGATTACATTATGAGCTATCGTAACAATTAGGACTGTTCTTTCTTACTTTACAAATAAAGAAATTGCTGAAGTAAAAGAAGAAATGAAAGCTGATGAAGAAGATAGAATAGCAGAAGAAAAGAGATGGAAAGAAAAAATCAAAAATGTAAAAATTAGAAGTTTGAAAAAGAAATAAAAAATTATTTAATATATTAATTTAAAAATCCCCGTAATAGGGGATTTTTTATTGTGTGTTTTAATTTATGAAATAGCTGAATTTTTTGATTAAGTTTTTTAGCTTTTCTGAAATGTCTGGATCAATTCAGAGAGAAAGTTTGTAGAGCCTATTTATACTAGAGTGATGTTTATTGTTTCTTAATACTTGTTCGAATACTTCGAAGTTTAGTGTTTTCTTTTGTTTCCTTAATATTTTTTTTATAATTTCTTCTACATATCATTTATTTATAATTGATGTATTATATAGGCTTTCTAACATTGCTAATTCTGTATTTGCAATTGGAAATACGTTTTTTCAAATATAAATTTTTTTTGTAAATTTATTGAATATATTAAATAAACTTTTTTTATCTGATTCGTATGTCTTTAGTATTATTTGTTTAGAAAAAATAATAGTCTCGTTTGACTGTTTTTTTTCGTTTACTACTAATATCTCTTCTGGAATATCATAATTGGTTATATTTAATTCAAGTGCTTTGAGTCATCAGATATATCGTTTTCATTCTGTGAAATCTTTACAGTGCTTTTTTAGAATTTCTCGGTAAAAATTTTCTAATAGCTGATCTTCGCTATATTCTTTGTCTGGATCTTTGACCAAAAAGATACTTTTTTTTAGATTAACTAGATATCATCTATTTTTGAGTTGGTGTATCATCTTGTATGCTTTGTTTTCAGAATAGTCTGTGTCCATAATATTTTGTATTATCTCTTTAATTTTTTCTATTCAAATTAATTTATTTTTGTGTTTTAATAAGTTTTTTACAGTAATGTCGAAATTGTTTTTTCTCATATCTCTTTATTTAAGTATAAAATGACAAAAAAATATGTAATGATTCTACCAAAAAAATCAAGATGATTTTTCCAAAAAAAATCTAACGATTTTTCTATTGTTTTTATTGACTGTAAAAATATTAATACGGCTGTCATGAGATTGTTGATGTTTTATATTTTAAATTTTTACTTTATCATGTTTGAAAATGAGTTGTTGAATAGTGAATTTTCTGCGGGTAGAGTAATAAATTTAGAATGAGTTGAAGCAGTGTTTATGCAGACTGATGACAATTCTTGTGATGTATCTCTTAATATTAATTCTCAAAGATTCTTGGTTAGATTCACTGATGATTGTGGTTCTATATCTGACTTTGAAGTTATTTCTTTTAAGGGATATATAATGTACTTAACGAATAGTCTTATTATTGCCTTAAGAAATTTGGTTGAAATTCTTAGGTCTAAACTATAATAAATTCGATTTCGTTAGGTGTGGGGATTAGAAAACTAAAGTAAGTTTTATGTTTTTTTTTCAAAAAAGTCTTGAAAAAAAAGATTTTTTTGTTACAACAAAATCTGTAGTTTTTATTCTAAATGTTAGAAAATCCCCATGCCTAATATGAAAAATATCAAAACTAAATTAGATTCTGTTTCAAATATGAAACAACTTTTTAATTCTATGGAATTATCTGATGCTGAAAAATTAAAAAGGACTGAAAAACAAGTCTCTAATTATAAGTCTTTTATGGAGGATTTCCTATGAATATTGTGATCAACAAATCTTGATTTATTTAAAAATAATGAAAGTATTTCAAATAATAAAAAATTAATTTTAGTTTTTTCTACTGATAAGTGATTGTGTGGAAATTATAATAATAAATTGTTTAGGAATATTTATAATGAATATTGTGATGGTATATCAAATGTAGATGTCTTTTGTGTTTGAAAGAAATCTTTTGAGTTTTTTGCTAAAAAATGATTTAATGTTGTGTGATATTTAAAATTATCTGATGAATTTGGATTGGAGGATATATCTGAAGTTTATGATTATTTGTTGTCTAGTATCTCTAATAATTTGTATTGAGATATATCTGTTTATTTAAATCTATATAAAAACAAGATAAATTCAAAAACAGTAAGTTATTCTGTTTATCCATTACAGGAAGATTCATTGAATGCTTTTGTTGATAATTTTGGAATTAATGTTGTAAGCTTTTCTGAATGAGTTTCAGTTTGAGTAGAGTCAAGTCAGTTTAAGTTTGAAATGGCAAAACAGTTGTTGCAGTATATGTTGTATTGAGTTGCATTACAAAATAAAGTTGCAGAGTTGAAATCTCGTATTTCAGCAATTCAAAATATGAAAAGTACATCAGAATTTGCTGTTAAAGATTTGAAATTATCGTTTAATAGATTGTGTCAATCTTTGTTGGCAAGAGAAGTATCAAGTATTATGGAATTGAAAGCAGCTTATTAATATAAGAGTGTAGTTCTTATCATAATTGTGCAAAAAAACATAACAGTCTTGAAATTGTTATGTTTTTTGTTATTGTTAAAAAATCAGTGATTTTTTTGATTGGGAATTTATTTTAATTATTAATTCTTAATTATTTTATGTGATTGTTTTGATCAAAGCAGGAAAATATTATATTGCAAGAATATTCAAAAAATCCAGTTTATAATAACGAATTGAAGGATTTTACTATACAGTATCATGAATGAAATTTTATTTGTTGAGATGATATTACTGTATTTTTGAAGATTGATGGAGATAAGATAACTGATTATTGATATACTGGAAATTTATCTACAGTTTCTTTGGCGTCGGCATGATATTTATCAGAGTTTTTGTTTGACGTAACTCTTAATGATATTTTAGCATGGAATTATGAGTTTTTGGTAGGCAATTGATTTGAAGTGTCTACGAAGAGGAAGAGAGCTAGTGTCCTGCCAATTTTAGCACTTAGAAATGCTATCCATCAGTATTTAGCTGATTGAAAAACGGATGATTTTGATGATCTTATAGATGAGTAGACAAGAATAGACAAAAAATCTTGAAATAAAAATAAATATTTGTATATGTTGTATTTATATGTAGTTCTTTATCTATGTGAAAGCGATTATTTGGAATATTAAAGAGTTTGTTGTTTAGTATATTGATATATGGAATATTTTTGTTTGTTTTACATCAATATACTGATTGGTTTTGGATTGAAGCGACTGAATATGATGTCTTTTTGACATTTATATTGCTGGCAATATTATTTCGAATTGTTAACAATTTTGTGAAGGCAATTTTAAAGTTTTTGTCTTTGCCGTTAACCTATTTGACATTTTGATCATCAGTATTGGTTTTAAATGTCATATTGATGTATGTGTTTGAATATCTTGTTAATGGTTCGTGATTGTGAATTACTGTGAAAATTTGAAATTTTGTCCAGGTCATACTCATGTCAGTAGCTGCTTCATTAATCGCCTTTTTAATTAGGAAAATAAAATTATAAGATGAAAAAATGAAATTTATTTTTATTAGTTTTGTTTGTAATATTGTTGATTATTAGTGTAATACCAATGTTCAACTCTTTGAATTCAGCAATGGTGGTTTATTTCTTTTCTAGTACACCAAAAAGGTTTACTAGTGTATATATGCCAATTCTGTTTTTTGGAATATGTGAGTGAGCATTCTTGACACTGTATATCCAGTCATTGTTCAGAGATATCAAGAGACAAGATGCAACAAAATTTGATTTAGATAAATAATCTGAAGTATTTTAATTTTTTAATATAGATTTTTTGTTATGGCTAGAACTTATGGAATTACAAGGGAAAGTGCTGCAAAATTATTGGGTATCTCTACTAGAACTATTGATAGGTATATCAAATCTTGAAAGTTATCTTATAAAAAAGTAGCAAATAAAGTTTTATTAGCAAAAGAGGAAATTGCTAGTTTACAGGAAGATTATGGTGCTTTACACCAAGAAATTAGTACAGAAGTAGTAAAGCAAACAGAACTTGCTACACCTAGAGCTGTTAGCAGTGTTAGTCCATCTTTGGAAAAAGCTGTAGAAGAGAAAATTGACAAATTTATGCTTATTTTTAATGAAAAAGACAAAATTTTGGAAGAAAAAAATAAGGTAATATTTATGTTGCAGCAAAGAGTGGGGGAGTTAGAGGCTAAATTGAAGACAATGGTTGCTTTACCAGATTATACAAAGGAAAAGCAAGAAGCAATTTTAGAAAAGCAGAAATTAGAAGAAAAAATTGCAGAATTAAAATGAACTGTAAAAAGAGAAAAGAGTAAGAGTGTATGGTTTTTGGCTGTTGCAATTATTGTCATCCTTGGTTTGATATATTTCTTGATATTTAATTCTTAATATTATTTGAAATATTGATTATGGAATGTCGCCAGAAATGGCGATATTTTTTGTTAGTATTTTGTATCGGGCGCTTCGCCCCGAACCCCGACATACTTTTTTCACAATTGAGCAAAAAAAGTATGCAAAAATGCCCTCTACCTAGCATGCCAATTTCAGCAAGCGACGTTTAGTATTCCATGTCTTTATATTGAATACGAAGCTCACTCGCATAGGCTCGTTCGCCTACTTATGGATAATTATTTTTGAACTGACTTGAACAGCTTGCAAGTGAAATTGCACGAACTATATTCCGAAGGTGGGATTTGTTTATAGAGAAAGGTTTTTTTTAACAATCCCCTCGAGCCGATTTTATCGGCTCACTCCCCCTGTCAGGGGAGAAATTTCCTCTCTGATAGGAGAGGGGGACCACGAAGTGGTGGAGAGGTTTTCTCTTGATAGGGGAGCTGGCTGAGAGTTAGCGAAGACTGAGTGGTTGTTTGCAGAGAAGAAAAAATTTACAATTCATTCCTAATCTTCATACAATGTGTATGTGATTATTCCACGATATTCATCAGCAATTGTGTGTGCTGGTATCGAAATTTTTAGATCAAGATCTATTCAATATTCTCATGGTTTACATTCGTCATCTATTTCAATATTTCATCTCGTAAAGTATGTCTTTTGTCATGCTGCTGTTGTCCAATTTGTTATATTTGAAACTAGTCAAACTTCTGACATAGGAGATCATGATACCAGTACAATACCATTAGATTTTATTTGTATGTTTGATGCCGGAATGACACGATTTTCATTATTTGCTCAAATCAAGTTTCAAACAGATATAGTTGTATAGTAACCAGTTTCTTCTCATCTTGTGTCTGATATCCTGAATGAGTCACTTGTAAATGTTCATGTCAATTCACGGCTATCATTTGATGTTCAAAGAAGACTTAAATCTAATGTGCTTTTCTCTGGATTTACATTAATAGATACTAATCAATCTGTCAAAACTCGGACAGGTTTTGTTGAGAGTCAATTCAATGGCATAGTTTTAGGAAATTCTGGGGCTCGTTTTTTAATACTATATCATGGTTTTGTAATTACTGGTTGTGTTATGTTATCTCAATATTTTCAAGTTAATGATGTTGGTCATGTTCCACCATTTAAATTGATATTGATTGTGTATATATTTCTATCATAATAAATGTCTACATGTGTATCATTTCATTGGATAGTCTGCTGTTGGAAAGTTTGTGCTGTAAATCACTGATATGTCTTACTTGTAGCTTGAGTTAGACTATCATATGATCATGTCTTATTTTCTGTCTCAATTAATGTATATCCATTATTTCATGTATTTTCTTGATAATGATTAACCGTGTAAGGTAAAATATTTAATACACAACCCTGTCCCTCGATAGATTCTATATATCAACTATTACATGTCCATTTTGCATACAAAGTGATAGTGGAATTTTCAGAATTATCTACTATCGCATTCGTTGTCACCTGAGTTCATTCTTGGAAACCTGACGTCGTATACCATCATGCAAATGCATAAGTTTCTTTGATTGTATTCGATGCTGTAGAGAGATTTATCGGAGTATCCCACCATGTTGATGTCGAAATAGGTTGATTGTATGTACTACTTCATCAGTTATACTCAAAAGCTAAAGTTTTGGTAGAAGAATTCTTGAAACAGCGTATAGATCATCCTACTCAACGAGATGTATAATTCTGGGGTGCAATGCTATCTCATTTAATGTACAAATTATATGCATTTTGAATTGATCAATGAGGTGAAGATGATCTATAATAAGCACTTGCTCATTGATTTATAACTCTAATTCGTGATGCGACTCACCTGTAACCAGCAAAAGGAAGTCTCAAATCTTGTGCAAAATTTTGCGATACATTTGAATTGATTGTGCTTTTATTAGTCGTTATTCAACTATATGTAATTGTTGAATTCGAATTATTCCGTATGGTATATGCTTTGTTCCACTCTAATGTTGATGGTATATGATATCATTCTGGACATGGTCAGCGTCTATCTATATCTGTTCATGGTCATCTCCTAGTAGTTGTATCTCAACTTCATCACCAAAGATTCTTATTATTTGAATAATCCCAATAACTATCAAATCAATATATGGACGATAAATAATATCAATTAAGCGTATTGGGTCAATATCCACTTGCATCTACTTTTGTAGATGATGTTTCTACATCTCAAGCATTTGGAAATCCATAATTATTTCATCGTTGATAATAATATCATAATTTATCGAGTGATTCTCATGAATTATGGTATGTATCATTTCCCATTCGTAATTCTCATGTACTGTATATTCATTCAGCTATATCTGTAGCTCATAAGTTACGATCCATAATTGTAAATGATACTCATCATCCAGAAACTATTATATCATCCCATGCTCAAGTTCGTTTTGCATACAATTTTAAGTTTCATGTAATTGGTATATCTAAGTCAAATTCTTGAATTAATCATGAATCAAGATATCGTATAGGTGTATACATTTTTTGTAATTGTATTAATCATTCTACATTTGGCTGAGCTATTGTCGTTCATCGAGGTATATACTGATTTTCTACTGTACCCCATCAATTAGTCTCAAATGATACTGTCACTCATGTAAGCCATCATGCATACAATGTCGTATTCTTTGTAATAACTTCTGTAGTAAAATCAAATGGCTCGTTTGATCCAGTTTCATACCATTCATCGAAGAAATATCATGATCTTTCTGGATAGGAATTTGGTTGTTGTGCTTTTGTTCATCGAGGTATATACTGATCTTCTACTGTACTTCATCAATTTGTATCAAACATTACCGTCACTCATGTAAGCCATCTTGCGTATACTGTCATATCCTCTATAATAGCTTCCGTAGTAAAATCAAATGGCTCGTTTGATCCTGTTTCATACCATCCGTCAAAGAAATATCCTGTTTTCTCTGGATCTGCTCACACTCAATATGTAAGTCACTTTACTACTGCGTAATATCAATATCTTGGTCATCAATAATTTGATCCATAACTTCTAAATGAAAATGTCACGGTATCTCATGATACATTATACAATCTCGTTGAGCGTGTTCATCACAATTTGTTTGTTAATGCAGAACTATAGTTACTAGCCGCTGTATAACTTGGATAACTTCATACCCACATAGATGCCCAATCATATGAAGTTGAATATGATCAATAATCTATAGTTACTTGTATTGACGATGCTCATGGAATTGTAATTACATGTGCATTGGATGATGCACCTGTCCTATCTGTACCACGAATGTTTGAATTTCACCAATTAGTACCAAAATCACTTTGTTGTTCTCAGGAATCTGTAATATTTTGTGTATGTGAGTATTTATACACTTCACTAAATTTTGCTTTTTGTCATGGCAATACATATACAGTATTTTTCTGCGTTCATCAATTTGTCTCAAATGATATAGCGGCATATTCTGGGTCTCTTGTCCATTTAGCATATAAGTTGATATCTTCTGTGATAGTACCGCTGAAGTCAAATTCCTCACTTGATCCACTTTCGTACCATCCAACGAAATTTAATCACGCTCTCTCAGGATCATTTGGTCTAAAGACTTTTCAACTATTTGATCTTCTTGCTCCTATTTTTTCAACTCAATCCCAGAATGTAAGTAATGGTTGATCTACAGAGTTGTCTTTGAAACAGCGTACTGAATATCAGTATTCTCTATATGTACTACTATTATTTGTTCAATTTGAATCTATGTAAAAATAATATGCATTTGATGAGGTCGGTGTTGATGATCGATAATATCAGTAACTTCACATATACCTAACATATATGCTTGATCAATATTGACGGTAACCAGCAAATGGTATCAAAAAATAATTTCTAAAACTATTTGATCATATTGAATTACTAGTAATTTTATATAATGGTGCCGTGCCTTGTAAGGTCAAATCATTTCATTCTCATGTATATAATGATGCTCGATATTTCAAAGTCTTATTCCATTCTCATTGACTTGGTACATGGTATCCGTCTGGACATGGTCACTGTCTTCATGTAATGGCATTTGAAGAGTTTAGTCATCGATTATTTGTTGTACTATCACCATTTCATCACCATAAATTGTCATTCTTTGGGTATGACCAATCATAAGTACTATTTGCCGAATATGAATAATAAACAAATATTCATTTATTATACCGATTTCATGGTCAATATCAGTTTGTATTTACTGTCGTATTATAAGAAGATGTTTCTCATCATGGGAATGTTGAACAAGAGTTACTTGTACATGGTAAGAATCAGTGGTTATTTCACCATTGATAATGATATCCACATGTTCATGTGCTTGAAAAAGCACATCATGTACCTGCTGTACTTGCTCACAGATTCCTATCCATCATAGTAATACATCATGTACCATATGGATCACATATTGTGATATCTTCAAAATCCCATGCTAAATTCCATTTTCCATACAATGTGATATCTTCTGTTATGTCTGTATTAAAATCAAATTCCTCTGTTAATCATTGATCTATGTACCATCATGAAAATGTATACATCTGTCTTGTCGGATCTGATGGTCTTTCTACTCTTATTGTTCACTCTGGCAAAAATTGGGTTGCTACATTTGTTCATCAATTACTATTAAATGTCACATGTATTCATGTTCATTCTTCCCATCTTGCATACAATGTGATATTTTGAGCTGGTGCTGTAATTGTGTTGTATGTAGTTTCTTGATCTATTAAAGTATCTGAATTTTTTATAATTATATTTCAGATATATCAATTGAAATAACTTGGTGTTGATGCAGGTGTTGATCATGCAGCAACTTCTGCTCATACTAAAATTGAATTCGCTGTATGATATCATATTTTATGTGATGTATATTGTGATGATGTAGCAATTTTTACTCCATCTAAATATCAATATCAATAATTTCAATCAAATACTATATCAAAGTAATGCCATCATGGCGTCAAAGTATTCCATGCTACAGATGAAATCATATTTTTGTATCAAACACCTGAATCATACATTGCAAATTGGATATTACCGTTATTTGATTCAATATCCCATCATCAACCTTCTGTACAAGATATCGCTCTTCAATAATTACTCCAATTATCCATATAGGCTTCTATATGGATACTAATTTTATCTGAATACATATATGTACGTCAATAATTTATATAGTTACTAGATCAATTAAATTTTGCATACCAACCTTTAAATATATATCATGTCCTCGTTGGTGTTGGTAAATCATCATAAGTATTACCATAACTAACTACTTTTGTAGCTGTATCTACAATTCATCAATTAGCATCAAAAGTGATTGTATATTCATTTGGTATCCATCTCGCATACAAGTTTATGTCTTCATTGATTGCTGAACTAAAATCAAATGGTTCGTTTGCTCCACTTTCATACCATCAGCTAAATGTATATTGTGCTTTCGTTGGATTACTTGGTTGAGTCGCTTGTTCTCATGGATATATTATCTGTGTCGCTACATTCGTTCATCAATTACTATTAAATACTACATGCATTCATGTTATCCATCTTGCATACAAGTCTATATCTTCATTGATTGCTGAACTAAAATCAAATGGTTCATTTGCTCCACTTTCATACCGTCAACTAAAGTAATATTCTGCTTTCGTTGGATCACTTGGCATAACTCATAGTGCATTAGATCATGAATCTACTCTAACACTTGAAAGTAAATCCTGTCAATCTAAAAACTTTATTTGATATGTTCCAATCCAATCAACAGTCGCTGTTATCGTTCATACTGCAGTCATTCCTCACACACAATAGTTTATCATATCATCATAATTAAATGAGAATGCAGAGTATCATGTATATTCAAATGTAAAACTTCAGTTTTCTGTAAATTCATATGTATTTGATCAATTATTATTTGTTACAGTACATCACGATACAGTGGCTATTACATTTTGATCTGTAGATCATGTAATATTGTATGTTATGGTACAATTACTTTGTGATCCTGTTTTTAATTGATATAATGTAAGTGAGGATCGACTAGGTGTTCAATAGTAGTAATTAGATGATGATAAGCCATAATTGTCTTGATTACTATTAACGTTTATTAAAATATTATAATTTGGAGAATTCCAAAAGAACACTCAAAATCTTCCATTATTATAAACATTTCCACTACAAAAGACATTATGATTTGAACTATTTCATGGTTGAATTCCAGCATCTCTATTACTATAACTAACAAAATTTGATATAAAATTGTAATTACTTGATGATACATTTATTCATGGTCATCGAGTAACTTCTCTTCAAACATTATATGTAGTAATATTATTAACTTTATTATAATTAGAATTTACTATTTGAAGTCCAGGATTATAAAATCAATGAACAGATATATTATTAATTGTATTGTATGTTCATCAGTTTAATGCTACTCAAGCTGCTGTGTTGTAAGAATGTGTTCATCAATTACCATTTCATCATCAATCTATATTAATATTATCTAGTATACAATTCGATTTACCATTATTAAAGAGATAATTATTGCTTATAGTACTAGAACTATAAAATGTGGTTTTAGTATCTAAACTACTAACAATAGCTGAACAATTCGACATATTTATCTGATTTTTGATAATTGTATCTGTATCTAATACATAAATTGTATTAGCGTTCAGTGTTGTTGGCAATCAATCGTTTGTAGTAATATGTACTACAGACATATTTGTACATGTTGATGGCCATCATAAGGTATACACTGTTGGATCTCATTCACTTCAATATAATGCATCAATAATATCATCATCACTTGGATTTTGCGCTCGGAATGAGTGATCAAGAAGATGATTATTATTCCAAATAATATTTCAATTTTCTATACACGAATTATTATCTGTTCAAGTTTCATATCCAATATTACAACTTCGATCACATGTTGGTATATCCCAAGAATTTGTTCAACTATTCCAAGTTCATGTGACATTTACTATATTATAGCTTGAATTCACTGGAATTTCTCATGTCTGTGTACATGCCGCTTGCTGTTCATTAGCTATACATTCTCAATTCTCTTCATGAGTTCATTCTTCACATGAAATTTCACACGAATTATTATCCATTCAAGTTTCGTATCCAATATTACAACTTCGATCACATGCTGGTATATCCCAAGAATCCGTTCAACTATTCCATGTTCATGTGACATTCATTATATTGTATATTGAATTGGTTGGGATTGCTCATATCTGTAGACATGGTACTTGTTGTTCATTATCTACACATTCTCAAATCTCTTCATGGGTTCATTCTTCACATGAAATTTCACACGAATTATTATCTGTTCAAGTTTCATATCCAGTATTACAACTTCGATCACATGCTGGTATATCCCAAGAATATGTTCAGCTATTCCAAGTTCAAGTGACATTCATTATATTGTATATTGAATTGGTTGGGATCGCTCATGTCTGTAGACATCATGTTAGTTTTTCATCATCTATACATTCTCAATTCTCTTCATGAGTTCATTCTTCGCAGGTAAGGTCTACGGCCTCAGGATCCTTGAAACAACGAATAGGGAAACCGTTGGCACGGTAATCGTTGTCTTTCGCGTCTGCCCCGCTCATATCCATGTAGAAGTACCGCGCATCCTGACCACCTACACTAGGAGACGAAGACCACAAGTAGCCTAGGTCACCTTGGTCTTCAAGGGACCCATCGTTGTGGTAGCGGAGACCAGCAAATGGAATCTGAAAGTCCGTGTAAAATTGAGAAAGATTACTGTTAATAGATCAGTTTGTTTCACTTTCTGCCCACATATCCATTATAGCATACCACTCTCATTTACTTGGTACATGATATCCAGTGTCACATGGTCATTGTCTTTCTGACTCATTCTCTACTGGATAAACTGATTGATCATTGTCACTTCCTCATCACCATGCATTATTAGATTGTATATTATTACTATTCCAATCTGATTGTGTATGTGGTGTACTATCTCACCATTGAAAATAATCTCAGTATGATGTAGATGGTGCATATGGTCAGGCTCAGGTTTTTTGAGCTCACACATTCTTTCACTGAATCGTGATACATCAGTATGCACCATTGCTATTACTGATATACTCAGTTCCACAAATTTTGATATCTCAATTCTGTAGGTATGTTATATTATTATTTTGTGCATTTGTCCCTCCTATTGGATGTGAAGTGAATGCAAAAACGAATCAGAGAATAATTCCTGTTAATGTGAAAAATCTGACAATCCGTTTAGATTGGCTCTTTAGTTTGATTATTCTCTCATGAATTTGATTTCTCACTTTGTAGTTTTCTTGTATAAAATTTTTTGTTATCCGACTATTTTGTGTGTAAAGCATAATATAGTCAGAATATCATAATATTATATTTTTATCTTCTAATTTTTGCAAAATTTGATGTAATTTCTCTTTATTATGACTTGACTTTTTTGTAAATTGTGTATGGTAGTACCATACTAAATAGTCCTGGAAGAATTTAAAATATTTTTATTTTTGGGGTACATAAATTTTTATCAAAAAATTTTTTTTAAACAAAAAATCCTTAGATTGTTTTCTAAGAATTTTTTGCTGAATTATCTATTTTTTTGGTACCTTTTTATTTGTGATAATATAATATTCAGTAATATTTATTATCTTTCATAAAGAGTATATGTAATTGTTCCATGGTAATTATCTGCGATTGTGTGTGGAGGAATTGTTACCTTAACCCACAAGGCATCTCCATATTTTCATAGTCTTCAAGCGTTTGCTGTTGTTGTAACGGCTCTATTAAAGTATGTTCTTGCTTCGTTAGCTACTAAGTAATCACCACTTAGAACTCCTAGATTAACTCAAGCTAATTCTGCATTTATTCATGTAATTGTACTTATTCAACCAGCTTTTATTTGTATATTGCTGTTGTAGATAACATGATTAACTGGATCTGCTGCTCATGACAAATTTGTTACAGATAATGTTGTGTAATATCCAGATTCTGCTCATTTAAAATCTCGTAATTGAAATGTGTCTGCTACAAATTGTCCAGATAGGATTTGTTCGTTGTTACTGATATAAACATCACCTAAATCTAATCCTGAAGATGCTTCAGCAACGGAGATAGTAACTTGTCATGGATTAACAGTTAGTTGAACTTCTGCTGTAAGTGGGTCAGCTTTACATTGGCTTATTAGAGTAAATCCAAATGCCATGATAGTACCAATTGATAAAACAGTTTTTAACATTCATTTTTTCATTTTGTGTTAATTAATAAATAAAATGTATAAAGTTGAAAAATTATCATATACGATGTTATTTTAATCAGAAATTTTTATTTGTCAAATTTTTGAGGACTTTTTTTAATACTTTTAATAAACCCCACTAGTCTTTGACAGAACGGCTCCCTCTCGCTTTGCGAGGACTTCGTTACCTCGCTTGTCAGGGATGAATTTAATTTTTCTTTTGCTCCCTGATAGGGGAGCTGGCGAGCGTAGCGAGACTGAGGGGTTGTGTAGAGAGAAGTATTTTTTTATATAACCCCCTCGCCCTACGGGCACTCCCCCTATCAGGGGAGAAAATTTTTATGTTGTACAAATCTCCCTCTACCCCCTCTTTATCAAGAGGGGACTCCCTTCCTTGATAAAGGAAGGGGTGGGGATGGATTTGTGTACAGAGAAGTGTTTTTTTGTTTTGTGCTTAAAAGGTGAAATTTATCGTTTATTTTTAATTTTCATATAATGTATATGTAATGGTTCATTTATATTTACAAGGAGAGTTGTTTGTACATCATGAGTATGCTTCTAATGGAATGTTTATTTTAATTTGTGGATTATCTCCATATTTTCATAGTATTCAATTTTTTGCATAATTATAAAAATATCTGACTGGTAAGTCTATTTGTTGATATTCATTTAAATCATTATTTATTTTTAGTTCACTATTATATGAACCTGATAAAATTGTAGGTCCATTTCATTTTTTTATCCAAATATTTTTCGCTGGAATGATATTTTTTGTAATATCTGATACTAGAAATAAATCTGTTGCAGATATGGTTGTCCAATATTCTGTAGATCAATTTAGATCATAAACTCGGAAGGAACCTGTACTAAATTGTCAGATGGCGTCTCATCAGATTCTTCAAGATATTGATAATTTTTCATTAGTGGTTCATATAATGAGTGGTCATGCTTTTATGCTCAGTGATATTTTTGCTGTTGCACTTTTGTTTGCATTACAAAAATTGGGGATCACTAATGAAAGAGTAGCTATTATTGGTAATATTCGTACAATAAATTTTTTGTTCATACCTATAATATAGTATAAAATTTAAATAATACATTTGATATTATAATCAAAATTTTTAATTTGTCAAAAAAAAGAGGATTTTTTTTATTTGCAAACTTTTATTATTTATGTAAACTATATTAATTATTTTTAGTTATTTAAATATTTTAATGAAAAAATTACTTTCTTTATTAGTTTCGTTTGGAGCATTATGCTTTGCTACTTTTGCTTTTGCACAGGATTTGTGATGAGTTTCTGTGAGATTTTGTAATAATGACGAGGAAACAAAAAATTTGAATTTAATTTTGGAGTCCGGTGTAGAATGAGAAATTTGTATAGATTTTTTTAATGAGTCATCAGAGGATGTAACTATTAAGTATGGTTTTGTTGATGGTGTAGTTACAGCAGATGAGTATAAAAATAAGGCTTGTGGAAATGAATGAACAGTTGAAAAATTCGGTCAATATGTGTCACAAGTTACAGATACTATATCTATTCCTGCTTTGACTTCAGTTAGACAGAAAGCTACTATAACTTTCCCAGCTTGATTATCTTGAATAGTTAACTGATGTTTAACATATTATGTTTGAGGTGCTAATGTTGAGAATTCTGACTCTATGTTCAATGTTTTAGTACGTAAGGCTCAGTTTATTGATGTATCAGTAGATTGAAATTTTAAAAGAAATTTACAATTAGCAAATACTAATCCTTTGAAATATGTATATGATAAAGCAACAAAATCTTACAATATAGAATTGTCATTGCTTAATAAATGAAATATTAGTGAATTTGTTACAGTAGCTTGAACAATATCAAATAGATTCTGATTTAATGTAGATGTTGTAAGTGATGAACAGAGAATTTTGCCAGATGATGTGGAGACAATAGTATTTAATGTTTGAAGATTACCTTGGTACAAGATGCGTTATAATGTAGATTTAAAAATAGTTAGTAATCCTAAATTTGATTTTAGTCTTGATTTTGTACCAGATGAATTGGAAGGACCAATGGAAATTGCATTGAGTTTGTCTGTGTTTGTATTCCCATGGATTTTGGTTTATATGTTTATAGGATTAGTAGTATTAGTAATATTGATCAGATGGTTGTCTAAACATTTAAAATTTAAATAAGATATGAAATTTTGAAAATTTTTGATTATCGTATGTTCTATTTTTCTTATGTCTCTACATGTTTTTGCGGCAGATGGTGTAGAGACATCAGATACAAGGTTTTTCTTTTATACAAATTCTGGCTTAAAAAATAATTTGTCCTTATGAAATGTTGAAACAGGTAAAGATTATTCGTTTTGAGGTAGATTTGTAAATAATTGAGATGATAATCTTAGATTGTATATTTGATTTGTGGATTGAATAACAGATAGTGATGGAAATTATTTATGATGTAAAAATGAATGAGATTGAACTTATTTTGGTGATTATGTACAGATATCTAGTTCATCAAATTTGTCGTGAAATATATTAACGTTGCCTTGAAATACTACTGTGGATGTGCAGTTTATGTTGAGTATTCCATGATGATATAATTATCTTTGAAATCATGTTTGATGTGTAACTCATTATGTTTTATGAACATCTTGAGACGATTCTTCGTTTACGACACTTTCTCGTAAATGAAATTTTGTAAATATATCTGTTGTTAAACATGAAATACGTCCTAGTGGATGATGAAATTGAGGATGAGGTTGAGCTATTTTGAAAAAAGATAAATGTCCTGATTGAGATTTTTCTGATAGTTATTATGATAATGATTGTTGAGATGTAAGTAAAGTACATAATGCACCGGGGTATGATAAGTCTTATTCTGATGAGATGAATGAAGCGTATCAGTATTGCTATAGTAAGTGAGTAACAACTATGTATCCTATATGACAAGCAAATATGGGGTGATATCTTACTAGAATTGCTATGGCAAAAATGTTGAGTAAGTATGCTATAAATGTATTGTGATTAAGACCTGATACTACTAGGCAAAATAAATTTAAAGATGTGTCAGATGAACTTGATGCTGCTTATAACGATTGAGTTACTTTGGCATATCAATTATGAATTATGTGAATTAATATGCCAAATAATGAGTTTAGACCATTTGATTTAGTGCCAAGGAGCGAATTTGTTACAGCGTTTTCTAGGATGAAATATAAGACAACGGATGGTCAATATGTTATGACAGCAAAATATTATACGAATCATATGAATAATTTAGTAGAAAAGTGAATTATAACAAATCCAAATCCAAGTATGTTGGAAATTCGTGGATATGTAATGCTTATATTAATGAGAAGTGCTAAGACTGATTAGATAAGAATTGGAATTTCGTATAATTAGTATTTTCTAATGAAACTAGAAGTTTATTTGTGTTTATATAATTTCAAAATGAAAATATTTAAATCACTAGTTTGATTATTTGCAATATCGTTTGTATTGCAGATATCTGTAGCAAATGCTACAAGTAGCTATATACATGAAAGAGTAGTAAATGGAGTAAATACGATTTCAATTTGTGATCCTTCTAGTAATTGAGAAAAATGTATTACTATGAAAGATAGAAATGAGTGAGCTACCACAAATAATCTTTCAAGTACTGGTGCTTATGGTTATAATTATCAGTGGTGAAATAATCAGAAATTCGTGATATGATGCCGGACATATAATTGTCCTGATAGCGTGACTAATAGAGCAACAGGTACTAAAGCTATATGGAATAGTAGTTATGATAATCATTGATATAATTGAATAAATTTTATAGTATGATCATCGTATGATTATTGGGAAAATGGTTTATTCTATAATAATTTGTGGTGATGATGAAGTGATGGGCCAGAAAATAATCGATGATATGATGATGTAGAAAATATTGCGACGAATTTAGCTTGAAGAAAGTGACCATGTTGAGATTGATATCATGTACCAAGTATTTGAGAATGGAATAAAGTATTGGAATATTGGGCAGAAGAAAATTGATATCATATGAATGATTATGTTGATTGATGAAAGTATGGTAATGTAGATTGATTAAAATTTAAAGACGATTTTTATATAATGTTGGGTGATTATTATCGTAATTTCTGAGACGGGCGTATATATAAAGATGATGATTATACTACACTTTGGACTTCTTCTCCATTTGCAAGTGCTGCTTATGCTCGTTTATTGGTTTTATCTTCAGGTGAAGTATCTAGTGCTTATTATGATAGACGTTCTCTTTGACTTTCTGTTCGTTGTTTCAAAAATATTCCAGAGAGCTTTCCTGGACCTAGGTCGGCACAATTAAATCTTTTAATTTTGAAATGATCCCTTACAATCTGAATAAAAACATGAAACTTAAATTTGTGACAAGTAAATGTTAGTAATAGTGCACAAGAATTATCATGAAGTTTTGGAGCAGATAGTTTTTGGATAGAGGATATGAAATGAGCAGAATCATGATATTATACTACAATTTCAGTGACAGATTTAACATGAACTGTAGCAACTCACGTAATTTCTGCAGATAATGTATATTTGAAAACAGCATGAGAGACACCTAGTTATATTTCATGAGCTACAGTAAGTGATTCAAAAGTAATATTCTGAAGTGCAATTACATCACGACATAATTGATCAGCACCAGTATATTATTTCCATAGATTAAATACATCAGCATCAGATGCGTGAAGGATATGAAAATGGTGAGATAATCTACAGATAAAGGTAACTATCCCAGCGCATACACCATCAGATACATATAGATGAACAATTACATATACGTTAATTGATTTGGATTTGTAAGATTTGTGTTTCTAGTATTTAACTCAAAATAATTTTCGTATTCGTTTTTGAAATGAAATTATAGGTGTGATTAATATTTTTTTTAGTAGTTTGTAAATTCAGTCGTTGGATAATATTAATGGTACAATGATTCATATAGCAAATCATCAAATTATATCTGTAGGTCGATGAACTCAAACCATGATTCTTGAAAATCAAGTAATTATCGCAAATAATAAGAATATAATTCCTAATCGTGTATATTTTTTGTCTTTTGTTCTGATTCATCGAATTAAAAGTCACATTGCGAATCACATGGACATTGCAGAATGATCTGATGGAAATGAACTATGTGGTAAAAACTTATGTAACATTGTTTCTTCTTCATGTCAAAACAACATCATTGTTGGTCTGGATTTTGTGAAGAAGAATTGCATGCAAATATTTATTACTGATGTAATGATTGCTGACCAGAAAACTCGTAGTGCTGATTCTTTGATTTTGTCACTTTTTTTAATTAATCAAATTATATATATAGTTACTAATAATATAGGAAATAGAAATACAAAAACATCTGCCGTAATTGGAATTACTTTTAGTAAAAAGTCATGATATTTCATATATTCGTTTAATGTTGTGACTAAATTGATTCATCGTGTTGGCTCTTGTAGTGGAAACATATTAATAAATTAGTGTTATAAAGATTTTTTATATTTGCATAACTTAGATAGTTCGCAAGTGTCACATTTTGGATTTTTTGCGGTGCAGTGGTAGCGTCCAAAAAGTATCAAAGTGTGATGAGCAATTTCTTTATATTTATCTGGGACTATTTTTTCAAGTGTTTCAGAAGTCTTTTTCGGAGTCTTTGTCTCAACTAATCAAAGTCTATTTGAAACTCTATGGACGTGGGTGTCTGCGGCTATTACTTTTGATCAGAAAAGCACATAAGAAACTACTTTTGCTGTCTTAATTCCGACTCATGGTAATTTTTGTAATTTGTCCAAATCAGGGCAGAGTAGTTTGGGTTCTTTGTCCAGCATTTTTGATAGTTCAAATATATGTTTCGCCTTGTTTCTATAATAATTTATTGAAGATATTGATTCTGTAAGTTTATCTAGTCACATTTTTATCACATCTTTTGGTGTCTTGATTTTTTGAAATAAAGTTTCAGTTACTTTATTCACTTGTTTATCAGTGGTTTGAGCAGACATGACAACTGCTAAAACTAATTGAAAATTGTTTCAGAATTTTAATTCTGTATCGGCGTTTGGATAGAGCTTGTCTAATGTTTGAAATATATAATCAATATCTTTTTTTTGCATAAAAACATATCTTTGAATAAAGATTTTTTTAAATTTAGAAAAATTTTATTTTTATGCAAGGAGAAATTTATTTGATTCAATAAAATTTTAGTATTTTATCAACTTCTTCCTTATTTCATACCACTTCTGTAATTACAGATTTCCAATCTATTCAGTCTCTTTCACAAAATTTTATTAAATCTTTACTTGCTTTTGAAATTTGTTCTAGTTCTTCTTGGTTTAATAAATTTGGATTTTTTTGATATGTATCATAAAATCTTATGATTTCTATCAATCATAGTGTATCTGTGCGGAGCAAATCATCTCTAGATTTTTGTAAATCATCTCTAGATTTTTGTAAATCATCTTTAGACTTTTGTAAATCATTTTCAGCTGTTTGTTTCTCGTTTTCAATAAGTTCTTTTAATCCTATTTTATAGTTTTCTTCACAATTTAAAAAGTATTCAAATGCTATTTCATATTCGTTATATCTTTGTCCATTTCAGTCACTTCAATCATATAGTTCTCAGTTTGTTAGTATGTAATAAATTGCACATCGAATGAAAAGATATTGATTTTCTGTGGATATTCATCGGTTTTGTGACATTTGCTCTGATATAAACTTTTCAGTGAATTTAGCTACGGCTTCGTAGTTTAATGTAATACTATTTGAAATAAAATTTTTTAAATTTTCGTTGTATTGTTGTGGTAAAGTAATTCAAAATTTTTGATTCATTTTGTCTAATAAATTATTTGTTTCACTTAATTCAATTGTGTTTTTAAGTTGTTGATTGGTTGTTTGTGTTGTGGCTTGTATTTTTGCTGGTGTGCCTAAAAGTGAGAGAAATATTAGAGTAGATATGATACCATTTTTTTTGATTAATTTGTTTTTGCTTTTGCTTTCAATTGTTTTAGTATATGATTCATCCATGTTTAATATTATTTATGAAATAAATATATACATATCTATTTTATCATATTAACAAAAAAAATCAATATAAAAATTTGCATTTTTTTGAAAAAATATGTATAATTATTTTGCAAATTTATTATTTTATATATTGATATGATAGAAAATAATAATTTTGATAGAGTAGATAACTTTCAACAACAAGTTTCACAAGTTGATTATCCACAAGTTGATAATTTTTTGAAGAATTGATTTTCTGATGATATTAAAATAGTTATTGAAGATATTTTTAATGATGATTCTGACTTAAAAGATTCTTTTGAATCTTTTTTAAAAATGGCATCATTTCAGGATAAAATGGTTTGTAAAAGACATTTATTGGATGCTAAAGATGGAAATGAGATTAAGAATACAATAATGGAAAATGTGTCTTGATGATGTAGAATTGTTGAAACTGTATTGCCTTCTTCATTTGATAATAACATAACTAATATTATAGATATAAGAGAAAAAGAACAAGAGAATAAAGAAGAAGAACAGGGGAATAAAGAAAAAGAACAAGAGAATAAAAAAGAAGAACAAGATTGATTAGATACAATAAATATATTAAAGTATTATGAAGAATCGATTAATCTTCGTAATAAATTGTTAGTGGAACATCCAACTCTTGATAATGATACAAAGCAATGATCTCAAGCATATAATGATGCAAAGGATTTGTTGCAAAATAATGGGACATTGGATAAATTGACAGCTCTTGGAATAGATCAAGATGGCTATATTTCTTTGATTGCGACAATAAATGTTGCTCAAAATAATCCTGAATATCAAACTTTGCGTGAATCGCAAGATTTTTCTTTGCTTTATATAGCAGTGAAAAACTTGAATAATGCTTGTAATATCCCTGATACTAGTTTTGATAGTTTTTCTAAAAATAATATTAAAAATACTAGAATAGAGTTGTTTCATGAAACGATTTGAAATAAATGATTGATTGAGCAAAGGCAGAAAAATATTGAATCTCATAAATCTGATTATGAAAAATTATTTAATGTGGAAAATGATGATGAGTTAATTCAAAAATATTGAAGATTTTTGGAATGAACTTGAAAAAATCTTATGGAAAAATGGTTAAAAAATCCAGCATCATTGTCGCCAGAAGAAAGTGATAATTTAATGAACTTTGTGTATTTCAAGCAGCAAGAAGTAGAAAATAAGACAAAAGATATGGTAGAAGAACATTGTATGACTTCACAGGTGAAGTGATTTTTGAGTTGTATCCCAAAAAGATATGTATCACAATTCCAATTTAATAAGGCAAATGAAATCGGTTTTAATCAAGATGGAGTGTTAAAATTGGATTGACATATAAAATGAGTCGATTTTTCATTGAGACAAAATACAAATGATGAAAATGCACGTTTGCAGACATCGACTAAGTTGTTTAGAGATCAAGATCGTAATTTGAATTTTACATGAAAATATAAAAATTCTCCATTTATTTTGCCAACAGCTTTTCAGGTTTTTGATGCAGCATTATTAGCTGTAAAAAATGATGATTTAACAAAGTTACAAAATCAAGATGATTATTTTGATATGTTGGAAGATTCTATATTGAAAAACATGGATAAATTATATGCTGGTACAGAATACGCACATCATTATGTTGAGAATCAGATAAAAAGTGAGGAAATTATCCATGAGACGATGCAGATATTTAATTTAATTTGAGGATGAAATATTGAAAATTTATCGAATATTGACAATGAAAAATTGTATAAATTTTTTGATACACTTGAATTTAATTTGAGTGTGATGACTAATAAGGAAAAAGAAAGATTTAAGCAATGTCTGTGAATATTGTGAAAAAAAATAGTTGAATGATGAAATATTGCTTGAAGTGATAATTTCGTGAAAGATACACAATTAGCAAGTTTTTTGGGTTCGAAAGATAGTACTATGAAAATTTTAAGATGAATGTGATGATTGGATAATGATTTATCTTTTTTTGATGTGTTTAGCTTTTTTCTTTGTCAAGATGAGCGTAATGAATCATGAAATAGAAAAATTATAAATTTAAATGAATTGTATAATGCAGTTAATGGTGATAGTGAAAAATGTTTAATAGCTATGTGAAGGTATGAAGATATGAAAAAATCTGACGCAGATACTTTTTTGGAAGACCAAATTCAAATGTGTTAATTTGTAATAAATAATTTTAATTTTTGCTTGAAGTTTTAATCTATTTAATTAAAAGTTGTTTTTGTCTAAATGAGGTACTAATCCGATATAATTGGGTAGGAAAGTCCTGACATCATAAAATGATTAGCTGCTAATGGCTGCTGGACCGTCCCGAAAGGGAGCAAACGAAAGTGCCACAGAAACGTAAACTACTGCAAATAATGCAGCCGTAAGGTTGTCGTTTATTTGCGGGAAAGATGCAACGTGAAGATGCCTTCGGGCTACTTCTACTCAGTTAAGCAGATTGCTTAAAGAGGGGTAAACCGTGGTCGATGCAAGCTTACCTGGAAACAGGGTAGTGCGCAATGCTATCTACAAGGTAGCTCAGATATATGTACCGTAATACATAATCAGGCTTATAGTTTAGACAAAAGAAAAAAATAGGGCCTTAGCTCAGAGGTAGAGCGGGAGTCTCCAAAGCTCCGCGTCGTGAGTTCGATTCTTACAGGCCCTGTTTTTTTTTATTTAAAAATTTTTTTTGGTGCCTCTGGCGGGTTACTTTTGTCCAGAGCCACAAAAGTAACCAAAAAGGCTCTTATCTGGCATGCCAATTTCAGCAAGCGATGTTTTGTATTTCATATCTTTATATTGAATACCAAGCTCACTCGCATAGGCTCGTTCGCCTACTTTCGAATAATTATTTTTGAACTGACTTGAACAGCTTGCAAGTGAAATTGCATGAGATTTATTTTTTTATTATGAAAATTTTGGCTGGCAGATGTTTTGAGTTATTCTCAGAAAATTGATCAAATTGCTTTAATTATTACCGGAATAAATTGTATTATAAGATAGAATATTATTATGTATTTTATTACTTTTTTGCGAGCTTGTTTATCTCATGCTTTTGACGCTTTTTGTATGTCTAAAAATTTTTGAAAAAGTGGTGGTAATTCTCAATTATTTTTTTGCTGTTTATCATCTCTTATTGTGTCATTGTATGTTATATTACTTTCTTCTTCTAGTCTCTGATTTATAGTATCTGTAATATAATTTCATCCGGTATTTCGCCATGTAAGTGATTTTAGGCAATATGGACATTGCTTATCTTTTTTGTCGACAGCATTGTTGCAGTATGGACAAATTTTATAATCTTCGTTCATTTTACTTATTTAATTATTTAAAAATATTTTTTACTATTTCTTCAAATTCTTCTCTGTATTGTGCCATTCTTTCATCGTGTAATCGATAATAGAATCAATGATTACAGAAATTTATTGTTGGTTCAAGTCATTTTTTATCTAATGCTAAATATGTTTCTAAATCTCATTTTTTCATTATGAAGATTCATTTGTCATAAAACGATTTTATTTTTGTGATGATGTATTTATACCTGTGTGGATAATCTTTTTTGATTATTGAAATTATTCTTGTATAAAATTTTTGTTTGTTTATTTGTTCCATTGAATACTGATTTTTTGCTAGTTTGATGTATTCAGACATCTCTTGTGGAGTGACGATATCATTTTCAATTGTGTTATCCCAGTCTCATATGAAATATCATTTGATACCAAATTTATTTAGGAATCTTGTCCATTTTCTGTAACTTCATTTTCAGTTAATATTTAATATTTCATAATCTTCAAATTTTCATTGAAATTCTGGTTGAGTTGATAAGTAGTTCATATAAAATTTTCGGAAATATTCGTCGGTTTCTCATTCAACCATGATAATTTTGTTTATGAAAAATATTTTTGAAATATTTTCAAATTTCAAAATATGTATTAAAGAACTTTCTGAGTCACGGATTCATTCAACAGGATAGTTGATTACTGTTTTTCCATCAACTATACTAAATTTATATACATTATGTATACTTTGCTCATCGATCAGAAGTGGTGAATGTGTTGCACAGATAAATTGCATATTAAGTTGTTTTCAAATTTCTTTTAGTGTTGCAACAAGTCTTTTTAGCATATATGGATGCAGGTGTAATTCTGGTTCATCAATGATGAATAAACCATTTGATAGGTCGTATCCAAATAGTGAAAACAAAATCATAATGATTGATTTTTCTCATGAACTAAGTTTTTCAAATGAGAATTTTATTCACTCACGATTTTTGAAAACTATGTATATCCTTTCATCTAATCAAATGTCGATATCCATTACAAATCAAAGCAATGATTCAATATATTTTGCTAATTCTTTGAAAAATGATACGTTTTGAATTAATGAAACTTTTTCATCAATAGTAATGTCTTCAAAGTTTTTTCACATTGAACTGTATTGTTCTCTTATTTTTTTGAGTACTTTTATGACAAATAAGTCATATCAAATTGATACGGAACTAAATTTATCTTTGTTATGCATTTCAATGTTTTGGCTTCTATTTAGTATTGAATCGATGATTAATGGATTTGTGTTTGTTTGTGTATATAAAAATGGTCTTTCAGATTTTAAAAAGGCAAAAGTATTTTTCAATGCGTGTAATTTTTTTTGATCTGGTTTTCTGGCAAAATCGTTGAAAACGTTTATACAGATTTGAATTAATTCAATGTGTTGTATGTAAAATAAGATATATTTTATAGAATTTGGCATTGCTTCTTCATTTGTGATTGTAATTTCTCAAGTTTTTGTGTTTATAGTAAATTCCAAAAAAATTTCATTATTCAATAGTAAATGTGGATCTTTGTATTCTGAGAAATTTACGTCTAATTCGGAATAATTTTTAATAATTTCGTTTAATGTCTCATAGTTTTCTGAAACAAAATTTATGTTTTCAAAATCGTATTGGCTTAATTTCAGTGAAATGTAGACTTTTGACAATTTTCATTGTGATTCACTGTGTTTATAAAATTTCTTTGGTCTTACTGGTTCTATTGTTATTACATTTTTGAAATTTTTTTTATCATTATTGTCTAGTATTGATTTGTCATAACGATAGGATTTAATTAATCCTACTCTAAATACCTGATTTATCACATCTAAAAATGTACTTTTTCATGATCAGTTTGGTCAAATCAAAATATTCAAATTATTTCTTTCTTTTGTATCAAAAACAACTCCTTGTTTATCGGAAAAATGTTTGATATAAGGAAATGTAGAAATGTTTGATATTTTAATTTGTGAAATTTTCATAAAGTGGAAGTTTTTTTTATCGATATAAAACACAATCTAATTATATTTAAATTGTGAAAAAAAAGCAAATTTTGGTGAAAGTTTAGGTGGACATTTATTGATTTTAATATAGCACTTTATTGATTTTTGTTGAATTAATAAAAAAACTTTGCCTCCGGCGGGTTACTTTTGTCCAGAGCTACAAAAGTAACCAAAAAAGCTCTTTAAAAAATTTTTCAGTCATACTTTCCGTTTGTTGATCTTCTAATTGAATACGGAGAATCGTTACATCCGATTCTAACGAATAGCTTTAGCATATTTTTATCAGTAATTTCAACGCAGTCTGACAAATGAAAAATTTTTGGCTGACGCCTTTTCCCCCTTTTTTATAAAAATTTGAAGCTGAGCCGATTTATTTGGGAAATGGAAAATTTTATGATTTTCATCGATGTAAACTTGAATACACAGAATCAAATTGATAACTTCAAATTAATGTTCAGTATTTATTGTAGATTTGTTTAAATACACTTGAGCGATATCAATTTATGTTTTTGATTATTTCAACGTAGTTGTCTACTTTTTCTGGTATTATTCAAACTAAGTAAACATAGTTTCATTTTTCATATGCGATGAAGTATATTGATGTGTCGAAATCGTTACGTATTACAAATTTTTTTGAATTTTCGTACATGGCAGCGTCATCTCCCATAATATTTGAACCATAATATAAGGCTCGCCATTTTGTGTGTCCGGCTCTTTCAAGTACTGTAAGGTCCGGCATGATTAAAGACAATCTGAATAATTGTGAGCTAGCTCCACATGATCATCAGTAAAATAAAAATGATTTTGTGCTGTTTCATTTACATGAACGTGGATCGTTTGAGATTAATTTATTTAAATCAAGGATTTCTCATGGTTTCAATTCTAATCAATTTAATTTTGAAATTGCCAATTTATAATTAGTCAAAGAACACGGTCATCTGTTTGCTAAATTTGTTGGAACTGAATAAAAAGAGTAATTTTCAAACATCATTTTTGCTAAAATTTCATTATCAATTTTTATCATTCTATCTTCTGATGTTCGATATAAGATTGCTATTTTTTCGTAAATGCTTCATTTGTTTTGTAGGTATCTTTCGTAAATTGTATATTTGAAACTTGGTTGTGTGGCTCTATATTTAAAATAATAGGAATCTTGTTGATATGTGTCGTAAAACATGTTTAAATTATTTGTTAGGTATTGTGTTGCTTTTTGTGGAATTAAATATTCTCTATTTTCTAAAAGACAAATAGGAGAAATATACGAATATTCTTGATAGTTTTGTATTATGCATTTCCCTTTCTCTAATGAGTTTATTTGTTGTTGGTATTTTGGAATATTTATTTTGTTTTTTACTTGTTCCACTGTTTTTACATCTGACAAAAATTCTTCAAAATCATAAATATCATTTGCAAAAGCTTTTACACATGTTATCGTTAGTATTGTGAATAATATCGCTATTTTTGAAAAATTTTTCATGAAAATTATTTAATTTAAAAGTCATTTTATTATAGTCATAAAAGTGTTAAAATGCAAATTTTTCAAAAGAATTTTTATAATTTTTGTTTGACTACAATGTTTATTTTATTATTATTATAATTAATTGTCATAAGGTCGTAGCTCATCGGTAGAGCAGTGGTCTCCGAAGCCATGTGCAGTAGGTTCAATTCCTACCGACCTTGAATTGTTTTAATGTTGTTATTCTGAACGAAGTGAAGAATCTTTATTTTTTTATAAGATTCTTCGGTCACTACGTTCTCTCAGAATGACGTAATTATTCATTATTAATTCTTAATTGTATGATTGATCCACAAATAGAAGAGTCTTGGAAAAAAGAATTGTGGGAGGAGTTTCAAAAACCTTATTTTTCTGAAATAAAAGAATTTCTACAAAAAGAAAAAAGTGAGTGAAAGATAATATATCCAGAGTGAAAAAATATTTTTAATGCGTACAACAGTACACCATTTGATAAAGTAAAAGTAGTATTATTGTGACAGGATCCGTATCATCAACCGTGACAAGCTCATTGATTATGCTTTTCTGTTCAACCTTGAGTGAGATTTCCACCATCATTACAAAATATTTTCAAAGAATTAGAAGCTGATCTATGAATTAAGCCACCCAAAAGTGGATGCTTGCAAAAGCGGGCAGATCAATGAGTATTTATGTTAAACTCATCGTTGACAGTCAGGCAATCTGAGCCTATGTCTCATTCAAAAATTGGTTGGGAAAAGTTTACTGATGCAACAATTAAATGTTTGTCTGATAAAAAGGAATGATTGATTTTTGTTTTATGGTGAGGCTTTGCATGGACTAAAAAGACGCTAATAGACAAAAGTAGACATTATATTTTAGAGGCAGCACATCCATCTCCTTTGAGTGCATATAGGTGATTTTTTTGATGTAAGCATTTTTCAAAAATAAATGAAATTTTAAGGAAAGAATGAAAGGAGGAAATTAATTGGGATTTAAATTAAATTTTTTAAACAGCCCCCTCTAGCCTGCGGCGAACAACTCCCCCTGGCAGGGGAGAATTTTCCTCACTGCTAGGGGAGGCTGTTTTGCCGAATGTAATGAGGCTAGGTGGGGCTGTGGCAATATAAATATTTTTTGAATATTATACTATTGATATTTTTGTCAATATCTTTATAAATATATTTTGGTATATTTTGATTTTTTTGTATGGAAAAGGAGAGAAAAAATATTGATATTAAGACTAAATTTTCTTGAAAGATTAAATGAATACTTGCAGCTTTGTTACTAGTACTTTGATCTTCTAGTTTTTCTTATGCTCAAGAGAATGATAGTCTTCAGCAAGAAAATAGATATGAAAAAATTGATTTTAAAAAAATGAATTCTTATATTGTATTTGATGAATTTGAGAATGTAAGGCAAAATACTGTAAAATATAGGAATAGTATTTTTGAGATGACTCGCCAATTGTTTACAAAAGATGATAGATTTTGATTCCATGAATTTGATGATATTTGTGAGGAAGCTAATAATCTTTTGGAGTGAATTGAAAATGAAGAAAATTGTCAATGGATTTTGAATAATTTAATAAGACATCTTGAATATGATATATCAGTAGAAAAAAATGTGGAATGTCGTAAGGCTCTTACTAAAATTTTGAGTATTGTAAAAGATAAAAAGAATATACTTAATTGAGTTGTAAATGATCCATTGGAACTTTTGAAGCAAAATTTGAGAGTCTGAGATATTATTTTAATTAATAAAAAGAATTCTCCTTTTGATATTTGAACAAAAGCATTGAAAATTTATGATGATAAATATTTAACCGATTTTACACATGTGTTGATTTTTATTTGATTTGATGAAGATTGAAATATTTTGGTAAGACATTCTACGACGGCTACTGAAAAACTTCATAGGATAGGTGTAGAAAATACTAGATTAGATAGTTATATTTTTGATTTGGATAGGAGTGGTGCTGAATGATACGATTTAATAGTTTTAAGACCTGATGCTTCTATTTTACAATCATTACTGGAATTGAGCGAAGATAAACTTGGTTCTTGATATGATAATTTATCGGCATTGAGACAATGATTGTGATTACCAAATACTTTTAATAATAAATACAATTGTGTTGAATTGGTTACACAATCAATAAAATTTGATGAAACTAAAAAAGTTTATTATTGAGATGAATGGGATTATTCCTTCTCATGACAATTGCAAAGGAATATTGAAAATATTTATATTGAAGATTTAAAAAATGAAATACAAAGATTAAGGTCTGATGCATTTCCAGCTAATATTCTTGAATCAAGTTTGTTTACTAATGTGTATTTAACAACTATTAATAAAAAATAATTTGTTTTATAATGAGTATCTGTTTGTTTATTTATTTGATGACGGTTAAGATGTCTTAAGCCAAGACATTCCCAATTTTTTCGTTCAAGTATTTTTGTAATCAATCTAGTCAATCAAGATTTGGATATTTTTGGAGGAGTCGTTCTGCTCATTCTCTGACTTTTTCTATAAATCTCATGTCGCTTAAAATCTCCAATGGGATATCGGTTTCTCATGATTGCATTGTTCCTAAAATTTCTCATGCTCAACGGGTTTTGAGGTCGAGTTCTGCTAATTTGAATCAATCGTTTGTCTGCTCCATAGCTTCAAGTCTTTTCATTACTTCTCAGCTTTTTTTCTTTGTCTCCAAAAAACAGTAGGATTGCAAACTGTTTCTTCAGATTCTTCATCTGAGTTGGTGGAGTTGAGAAAGTCAAAATCTTTCTGCATTTTTTATTACCATGATTGTAGCTTCTGGTACGTCGACTCAGACTTCGATTACGGTTGTGGAAACTAAAATATCGAATTTTTCTCATTTAAATCATTTCATGACTTCGTCTTTTTCTGCTGGTTTCATTTTCCCATGAAGGAGTCAAATTCTGTTGCTGAGTCATGGGAAGAGTTGTTTTACATTTTCAAATTCTGCTATAGCTGATTTCAAATCTTCCATTTTGTCTGATTCTTCGATTAGAGGAGTGACTATGAAAACTTTTTGCTTTTGGGCAATTTTTGTTAAGATTCGTGTTTTTAATTTCAAAAATTCGTTTTCAGAAATTATTTTTGTGTTAATTTCTTTTCTTCATGCTGGTAGTTCATCGATTACACTGACATCAAATTCTCCAAAAAATGCTAAAGCCATTGATCTTGGAATTGGAGTGGCGGACATTTGTAAAATGTGTGGACTTCAAAATTTATTGAAAGCAGATCTTTGTTTTACTCAGAATTTGTGCTGTTCGTCGATTACTACATACATTAAATCTTTGAACATTACATCATCTTGAATTACGGCGTGTGTTCAAACTAAAAGATTTATTTTTCAATCTTTGAGGTCTTGTTTTACTTTATCTTTTTGCTGTTTTGTCAGTGATCACTTCAAAATTTCAATTCTCATCCCAAGTGGTAGCAAAAGTTTAGCGAGATTTTTGTAATGTTGATCTGCTAAAACTTCCAATGGAGCGAGAAATACAGATTGTGCTCAAAATTTTTTGAAGGTGTAATATGCAGCGATTGCTGCGACTACTGTTTTTCAACTTCACACATCTCATTGGAGTAATCTCATCATTGGTTTTTCTTCGTGAAGATTTTCTATGATAGTTTTTAGTGCTTTTTTTTGTGCATTTGTGAGTTGAAAGTCTAATTTTGACACTATGTCTTTTATGATAGCCCGGTCTACTTGACGTTCAGTATTAAATGTTGTTCAATCTTGGTACTCTTTTCTCATAAGTAGTGAATGTAACTGAACTCTCAATAATTTATCGAAAAAAACTCTGTATTTTGCTTGTCAAAGTTTGTCTACATTGTCAGGGTAGTGAATCTGTTTAAATGTGTCTTGAATTCACATTAACCCAAATTTTTGCAAAAATTCTGTTGGCAAATATTCTGAAAATAGATTTTTTATCTCAGGTAAAACTAATCGCATTTTATTTGCAAACCAATTTGGTTTGATTCCGTTCATTTCAGAATAGATTGGAAAAATTCATCACTCTGACATATTGTTTTGAAGCTCTGTAAACTCGGATGGAGAGACTTCAGGGTTTGTAAAAACTATTCTTCAAAATTTATATGCTGGTTTTCAAGTGATGATATATCGTTTGTCTTTTTCGATTTTTGAGGCAAGATATGATGCATTGTAAATTGCAATCTTTCCCAAATTTCATAGCTCGTCTTGAAATTTGATATCGTAGATTTTTAATCTTCATTTTTGGAAAAATCATTTATCTGTAATGAGTCATTTTACTGAGCAAACAATTGATTTATCTTGCAAATTGATTTGATCTAAAGTCATGATACTTTCTCTGTTTTCGTATGTTCTAGGAAAATATTGCAAAAGGTCTCTTGTTGAATTGATTCAGTTTTTGCTCAGAATCGCAGTGTATCTTGCTGTTGTTTTTAATTCTTTGTAGAATTCCATTGTGTAATTTTATTGGCTAATGGCTGATAGCTAATGGCTGATAGCAAAGGATTCTTTTGTTTAATAATACTATTAGCTATTTGTTATTGTCTATCGGCTAATTATTATTTATTTTGTTTTTTTATTCAATGAGTTTTGAATTTTTTTTGTTGCAACCTCATCCCCCTTGCCCCTTCTCCTAACAGAGAAGGGGAGAAAGTCCCTCTCTGTGAGCCGCGTCCGGCTTTAGCAGGAGAGAGGGATTTAGGGTGAGGTTGTTTCACAGCAGTCTGACAAATGAAAAAATTTTGGTTGGCATCTTTTTTCTGAAAATTGTTTGATTTTGTGTAATAGTTTTGTATAATTGAAAATGCCAAATACATTTTATCAAGTTTGATAAGATTAATATATTTTTTGAACATCAGAATAAAGACGATTGGTATTGATCTTTGTTATTGGTGTTCTATGAGAACTTGATAATTAAGAAATGTGTTTGGCGACCACAATATCAGTCGTCTTTTTTTATAAAATAAAGAAATTTGATGAAAAAGTGATACAAATTTTGTCCATATTGTGCAGAAGAAATTAGAGATAATGCTGTAAAATGTTGTTATTGTTGAGAATTTTTGTGAGAAAGTGTAGAAAATGAAAATCTAAAAAAACATATATATTGAGATAACAAGCAAGGACTTGCTGATTGGGAAATCGCTTTGATTATAATTGCTAGTATTGTGTACCTATTCTTTTTTGCTCGGATATTCACTCGTGGTGAATTAAAAGATTGATATAATACAATACAATATGAATGAGGTAAGTATGAATGAAATATTGTAAATGGACAAAGAAATTGACGATGAATTGCTTATTTTGCAGGTTGAGACCGTTATGAATGAAATTGGAAAAATAATGAGTTTGAATGAAAAGGGACATATTATTATTCAGGTTGAACTCATTATGAATGAGAGTGGAAGAATGGTAAAAAGAACTGATATTGAAAATACTATGGAACTAATTGATACAAATATCAATGATATTATAAAAATGGTCTTAAAGATTGAGAGGCGATAGAATATCGATCCGATTGAAGAAGGTTTGAATGATATTTCAAAGTGTGATATGAATATAGCGGAAAGGTATTAGATAATTATGGTAAACAAGTGTGATATGTTAAAAATTGAATTTTTTATAATAATGACTGAAGTTATATCCAGACATTATATAAATTTGATGAAGATCCTGAATGACTATTAAAATAATAAAATTTTATATATTGTGTAATTATTAATGAAAAATTGTCCTTATTGTGGAGAGGAAATAGCAAACAATGTAAAAAAATGTAAGTATTGTTGAAAAGCTATTTTTGAAAGAAAAAGAATTTGAGATTTTAGAAATTTTAGATTGTGTCCATATTGTGAAGCTGAAATTTCTGAAACAGCAAGGAAATGTAAGTATTGTTGAGAGTGGCTAAATGAAGAAAAGAAATATGTGGAGTATGAATCTGGTTGAAAAACTGTGAAATGAGATAAAATTTATTCTCATGAAATAATGAGGAAATGATATAAACTTTGTCCTTATTGTGGTGAGAAGATTAGAGAATTAGCAAAAAAGTGTCATTATTGTGGAGAATTTTTGGATGAAATGAGTGAGGAGAAAAAAAAAGAAATTGTGGAAAAAAATAAAAATGAGAAAAGTTATAGAAGTTGGGAAGATTTATCTGATTGAGAACAGAGGTATATTATTAAAAAATTAGGTTGAATGAGAGTTCTTACTTTTTTTCTACCACCTATATGATTAATACGATGTAGAAGGTGGTGAAGTTTCTTTTTAATTATAACTATATGGTTTGTATTCTCAGCTATTGCATCATCAGGTGGTCCTTATAGTGATGCTAACATGTACAGTTCTATACTCAATCTCATATTAAGTCGTCTTATATCTCTTGTTAGTTTTTCAAAAAAAGCATATGAACATGATAGACCTTATTTTCAAAAACATTTAGCTGAGTGTGCTAAGTTACATAGTAAATCTTAATGATTTTTGTTTATAGAAGAATATATAAAATTTTTTCCAAAATCAATTGATTTTTTGACAAACTTTTTTATATTGGAGTTGATGATTTTAGTTTAACTTCGAATTATGGCATATATTTACATGGATGAAAGCGGAGATTTGGGATTTAATGGTAAAGAATGAGCTTCTAAATATTTTATCATTACTTTTTTGATTTCAAAAAATGAGAAAGATCCTGAAATTGTTATGAAAAATGTTCGTAAATGGGCGGCTTGAAAGTGAGCTTTGCCATATTGATCTTTTTTTCATTCATATAAACATTGAGAAAATATTGTAAAGAGGATTTTGGATTTACTTTCTCGTAGAGATATTTTTTCTATTGCAATGATTGCTAAGAAAGAAAATGTGCCTTTTAAATTAAAAAAAGACATTCATGATTTGTATAATATGCTTGTTTTTTCTTTATTGGAATTATGATTTAAAAGGTGAGTATTTCAAAATAATGAAAAGATATTTTTTATTGCCTCTCGTAGGGAAACAAACAAAAATCTTAATTTGAATTTTATTGATTATTTAAAATCGAAACAATTGAATTTTTGAAATATTGAGTATAAAATTTTATCACCAAGTCAGACTAAATGACTTGAAGTTGTTGATGCTGTTTCTTTTGCATTAAATCAAAAGTATGAGAAGTGAAATTTAGATATATATTCAGTGATAAAAAATAAGATTATTTTAGAGAAACAAATTTTTTAATTAAAAGGAAACCCTATACGTACCGCGATCCCGAACAAGTCAGGACGGACCACCTTTACGGAGATCGACGTATAGGGATTTACTCCAACGATTTTATTATAATCAAAATTTTTTAAAATGCAAATCTTTTTTTGACAAATTTTTAATTAAAAGGAAACCCCGTATAGCAACGTAACCACGCAATGTTGCGCGGAGAGGCTACCATCCGGCAACCGGCCATACGGGGATTTACTCCAACAGCTTCATTATACTCAAAAATTTTAAAAATGCAAATCTTTTTTCATGTTTTTTTTGACAAGTTTAATTTCTTTTTTTATTTGAAATTCCAATGTATTTTTGTATAAGTAATTAGTTATTATTGTATTGATGTTTTTTATTAATTCTAAACTCAAAAGTTATGTTTAAAAAATCTAGAAATGTATGGATTTTATTAGCTCTTGTAATTATCTGAATAAGTGCTATCCAATGATATATGTTGAATGAGGCTCAAAATGAGGAAAAAATAAACGAAGAAATTGAAGCTTCTTTGAGTGCTTTTATGGAATATTATAATTCTTGATCTTTTGAAAAAATTGAAGTTATTAATGATAAAAAATTGAATTGATATATTTTGCTATCTGAGACTGAAAAGCAAAAAGAATATGATATTTTGAAATCTGAGAAACCTGAAAATTCATCTTTGTCAGATATTTGAATTGATGTTTTGTGAAATAGTAAGATTATCGTAAAAACTGAAGATGAATCGATTTTGAAATCGATGGCAAAAGAAATTTTACCTTTGTTTTTATTCTTAATCTTGATTGCAATTGCATTTAGGTTTATGATGCCTAAATGATCTGGACCTATGGGAATCAATACGAGAGCCGGAACTGATACGACAAAGACAAAAATTACTACTAAATTTGCTGATGTTGCTGGTATGGAAGAAGTTAAAGAAGAATTGACTGAAATAGTAGATTTCTTGAAAAATCCAGAGAAATATCGTAAAGTTTGAGCAAGACCTCCAAAATGAGTTTTGCTTTATGGACAGCCTGGATCTGGAAAAACATTGTTGGCAAGAGCTGTAGCTTGAGAAGCTAATGTTCCATTTTTCTCAGCATCTGGATCTGAATTTATGGAGATGTTGGTCGGAATGTGAGCTGCAAAAGTTAGAAATCTATTCCAAAAAGCAAAGGCTGCTGGAACAGCTATCGTGTTTATCGATGAGATAGATGCTATTGGTTGAAAGAGAGGAGTTTGACATACTTGAGGTCATCAAGAGCAAGAGCAAACATTGAATCAGATTTTGACTGAAATGGATGGATTTGATAACAAATCTCATGTGATAGTGATCGCTGCTACAAATAGGCCGGATATGCTTGATCCTGCATTGCTTAGAGCCTGAAGATTTGATAGAAAGATTTTGGTTTCTGCACCAACATATGAGGAAAGAAAAGCAATATTTGATTATTATTTGAAAGATAAAAAAATTGATGATTCTGTAAATTTGGATTCATTGATCAAGAGAACAAGTGGTTTGGTTTGAGCAGATATTGAAAATATCGTAAATGAAGCATCATTGAAATTAGCAAAGAAATGAAATAAAATAGTTTTGTCTCAAGATGAATTTGAATATGCAATTGAAAAAGTTTTGATGTGACCTGAAAAGAAAGTAAAGAGTATGCAAGAAAAAGAGAAACAGACAATCGCTTATCATGAATTGGGACATGCTGTGACATCTCATTTGTTGCCTGAAGCAGATAAAGTTGAAAAGATTACAATAGTTCGTAGAGGACAAGCTTTATGAGCAACATGGAAGACTCCTGAAGAAGACAAATATTTGTATTCTAAGACGAAAATTTTACAGGAGACTATTTCTTTGCTTGGATGAAGAGCATCTGAAGAAGTATTCTTGTGAAAAGATAATATCACAACTTGAGCTTCAAATGATTTTGAAAGAGCAACACAAATGATTTCTGATATGGTTATGAAATATTGAATGGATGAAGATTTATGACCAATTGTTTATTTCGATGATAGTAAATGAGATTATTCATTGTACAAACCATACAGTGAAACAACAGCAAAAATCATTGATGATAAGATAAAATATTATATCTTTGATTGCTATGAAAAGTCTAAAAAAATAATCAAAGACAATAAATCATTGATTGAAAAGATGTCTAAGATTCTGTTGGAGAAAGAGTATTTGACGAGAGATGAATTTAAAGATTTGATGGATAATGGTTGAGTAATGAAAGAAAAAGGTTATCCTGAGTGAAACGAAAAAGATTCTTCGACTAAAACATCAGAATGACATAAGAAGTGAGCTAAAAAGAAAGAGTAGGGTGTCTTCCTTTTTAAAGGAGCTCCCCGAAGGGGGTGATGATTTAAAAAAATCCCCTGGCCTTACGGCCACCCCCTTTAAAAAGGGGGCAACATCCCAAGGTTGTTAAAAAATAATTTTAAATATAAAAATGCTAATGACTGAACAAAGTAAAAAAGCTGTATATGTATTAGATTGGTATACGAATAAAAATATCAAAGTAGTCGATATTGATTCTGCTGTGATTGAAAAATTGAAGCCTGGAGATAAACTTGTTTATTCTATGGAGGATAATCATCAAAAGCCATCAATTTGAATTTTTTTGGGACATGAAATTGAGACGGATAGGATTGGACATTTTACGAAAATTCTGGAATGAGAAGATAAAGACTTTTTTGAAGAGCAGAGTAAATTTGCATTGAAAATATTCCCTATTTTCAAAAAGAAATTCAAAGCTGAATTTCCAAATTCAATTCCTGTGACTGCCAGATTCCATATTTATTTGGATCAATTGTATTTCTATTTTTATTCTGAAGATAGGTATGTGTTTACAGATTTTGTGAAGAAATTTAGAGAGAAAATTTGAAAAAATATCTTTTTATTTCAAGTGTGAGCAAGGGATATGGTAAAGATGGATCCAAGAACTGACAATTTGCCATGTGGAGCTGATGGAATAATTCCTATGCATTGTAAAACCACATTGCCATTGCCAAGTATTGAGATGGAAAACTTGATTTTGCAAAATTTGGAATGAAGAGATATCGAGAGATTGAAATGAAGATGTGGAAAATTGAAATGTTCATTGATTTATGAATTGGATATTTACAAAAAAGAAAGTGGAAAGTATCCAAGAAAAGGTAGTGAGGTTAAAATGTTGAAATCAGATACTACATGAATTGTCACAACTTACAATATTATGACTTGAGATGTGACATTTAAAACAAAAGATGGAGAAATGTTTAGAGTGCCAACTTGAGAGTTGAAGATAATAAAAGCTCCTGATCCAAGAGTAAAATCAGAAGAGGAAATCGAGTTGGAGAAAATAAAAAATCAAATTGAGGGTTAAAAAATTTATTATTATTTTATCAAAATGTTAAAGTACGGAATTACTATTTGGCTTGTGCTGACAGTATTGTTATCTTTGTTCCCGATATGACTTTTGCTTTATTTTTTGGGGAAGCAGTTGGTTTCTTTGTATAAATTTTTGAAGCAAAAGGTAGATAATGTGAGGGCTTTGGAAAGGATAAAGAACGATTTATTGCAGCAAACAGCAAGGGAAACAAGGGAGGAAAACAATATAATATGAACTGAGACAGATATTATTGCGAATGTATTTGAAACTCCAAAACCTGAAGAACCAGAGAAAAAAACAGAATCTGTATTTGTTGCAGTAGAGGAGACTCCTGAAAACAAGATGATTCAGGAAAAACAGAAAAAATTATTGGAAAAAATTTCTTATGAAGCGAATATTTACAAAAAAGAGTGAAAATTGGAAGATTATGAAAAGAAATTGATTGAATGATTGGCTATCGATCCAGAGAATTTGGAACTGAACAAAGAATTGGCAAATTTGTATTTCACAATTTGAAATCATAAGAAAGCTTTGTCTTTGTTGAAGAAAATTATTGAAGTTGATCCAGAAGATCACAATGTGATTTGGCAAATTTGAGAGATTTATCTCATGATGTGAGATTATGAGACAGCTGAATTATTGATTGAAAAAGCAATTAATCTTAAGCCAAATAATCCAAAATATTACATCAGTATGGTGGAGATAATGTACAATACTGAGAGGAAAAAAGATGCTGTGGCTGTGATGGAAAAGATTGTGAAATTAAGGCCAACAAATTCAAATTATGTCATGACTTTGGCTGAATTATATGAGGAAATTGGTGATGAAGATAATTCAAAAAAGTATTACTTTAAAGTTCTTGAGCAAGAACCTACAAACGAAAAAGCAAAAAGAAAAATACAAGACTATTCATTGAATAATTAATTTTATATTGTAGCTTTTTTGAAAAAATGAATGCTGAATATTATATGTTGTTGAGAGAATTTTTGTCTTTCAAAACATTACCTTTGAATTATGGTTTAGATTATGTGAAGGAACATAAAAAATGTGGAGAGTGGTTGCAAAATTTATTTACGAAGTACAATTTTGATGTAAGGGTGGTAAATTGAAGGGAATCTCCAATTGTTATCGCTCAGTACAATGTATCTGATGAAGCTGAGACTTGAATTATTTATGGACATTATGATGTAAATAGTGCCAATATGAAAGATGGATGGAAAGACGATCCATTTTCTTTGTATTTTTGAAAAGATAAAATTATTGGTAGAGGAGTAGCAAGTGGAAAAGCAACAATTCTCTTGAATATGTTTAATGTTTTCAGGCTAATCCAAGAATGACAGTTGAGGTACAATGTGATTTTTATGATTGAATGAGAATATTTTCAGTGATCTAAATGATTAAAAAAGATTCTCCAAGAAAATAAATTTAAGGCAGATTTTTTCTTCTCAAACATAGGTACTACCGCACAGAAAAATTTTGTAGTGAGCACAGGATTTAGAGGTGCGTTCAGTTCAAAGATAACACTAAAATCTGCTGAGAAAACATCTTTGGTCTCTCAATATGGATGAATGTTGCAAAATCCAATTCATGATTTGAGTAGATTATTATCAAAAATTTATGATTCAAATGGTCGTATCACGATACCGTATTTTTACTATGAAATGGATGATTTATCCGCAAATGAAAAAACATTAAATTCAAGATTTCCATTTGATAAAGAATTGGTTTTACAAGAGCTTTGAGTTAAAACATTTAAGTTAGAAGATATTGATTATTATTCTAAAAATGGTTGAAAACCTTGTATTGAAGTGACAAGTTTTAATTCATGAGAATTAAATTTTTCTACTGAAAATATACAACCAACTGCTAGTGCTATATTGAATTTCAAATTAGTTCCAAATCAAAAAGTTGAGGCGATAAAGAGTCTATTTCAAGAGTGGGTAAAAGGAAATATATTGTCTGATTCTGATTATGAACTTACTTTTTCATGAGAATCTGAGCCATTGAAATTGGATATTTCAAATTATTTTGCAAATAGAGCAGAGACTTTGTTGAGGCAAATTTCAGGTGAAAAAGTTTGAGAAATTTTGTCATGATTCTCATTACCAATAGCAAAAGATATGTTGAGCAATACACAAAATATTGTAAATGTCCCATTGGTAAATGTGGATAGTAATATTGATGGAATAAATGAAAATTTGGATGTTGAACTATTGGAAAAATGAACAGAGTTTTTGTATGAGTTTTTTGGGAAATAGATTTAATTTGTAAATGAAAATATGAAAAAATTTTTAAAAGATAGTTTGCTAGTTTTTATACCGTATTTTTTGTTGTTTTGATTGTGCTTTTGATGGTATTCAAGTACGGAATGTACTTATAGCCATGTTTATCAGTATGTTTATTTTTATTACAATTTTTGACTTTTTATTTTATGAATTCTAAATATCGTTTATTTGATTTTTTTGGTTGTTAAATATGAAAATTGGCGCAAAACATCTTTGAATGATAAGCAATGGTATGTAAGGTGGATTTTATGATTTTTATTATTCTTGTCGTTGTTATATCTATTTTTGTGTATGAATAATGTTTATATTGTTTATATCTATTTTATAGTTTATCTTTTATTTTTATTTTGTATATTAATATGACAACCAAAGAAGTTAGTTTGAAAAATAATATTGATAATATTATGCGTTTTTAATATTATGCAAGTTATATCGCGTATATATATTACATTGTATGAGCCTGAATGTGTAGAAGTTTTTAATACTTGTGGTCAAAGTGAATGGGCACATAATAAGAAAATAGAAGAATGTAATGATAAATGTGAAATACTTGAATGATATAATGAACAAAGTTTTAGACAATGGTATATTTGAAAATATTGAAAAGGGCCAATATATGTACCTTGTAATAACGCTTGATTTAGTAATGATTGTGGTATTTATCAATATCCTAAAGATTTTTCAAAAAAATATTATGGTTCATGATATAGTGAATGGGTGCAAATAAATTTCTCTTCTGATTTAGAAAAAATAAATGAATATAATGAATGTATTAGAAAATGTTGACCAATGGTAGAACAACCAGAATGCCCAGCCTAAATTAAGTTATTTATTTTCTCATATAAAATCACATGGAAAAAAACATTTCACTTGTTTACATGGTAGCAGGAATGTCTTCTCGTTTTGGATGAAGAATTAAGCAATTTGCAAAAGTTTGACCAAATGATTCTACTTTGATTGAGTACTCTTTGAGTCAAGCATTGCCAGCATGATTTTCAAAGATTGTGTTTATTGTTTGAAAAATGACAGAATGACCATTTAAAGAAATGTTTGGTGATAATTATAAATGAATCCCTGTAGAATATGCAAAGCAAACTTTTGATGAAGCTGATAGAGACAGACCTTGGGGAACTGTAGATGCTGTTTGTTCTGCATTATCTTGTATTGATTGACCATTTGTTGTTTGTAATGGTGATGATATTTATGGAAAAAATTCGTTCAAAATTTTGTATGATCATTTGGCAAATAATCCTGATGAATTGTGTACTTTATGATATATTTTGTGAAATGTAATACCTGAGGTTGGAAGTACAAATAGATGAATTTTTACGGTAGAGGATTGATATGTAAAAAATATAAATGAGACAATCTGAATTGAAAAATCTAAATTATCTGATTTTGGATTGACTTTGGATGCTTTGTGTAGTATGAATATTTTTGGTTTGAATAGGAAAGCACTGGAGATGTTGAGCGAAATTTTGGCAGAATTCAAGAAAGAGCATGTCTGAGATAGGAGAATTGAATGCTATTTACCAGTAGAATTGACGAATATTATCAAAAATAAATGAGTAAATATGAAAATTTATTCGACTCCTGATCAGTGGTTTGGAGTGACAAATCCAGATGATGAAGCTATTGTGAAAAAGCAAATAGAGGAGTATGAAAATAAGTAAGGATTAATTATGAAGAATTTTTGTTGAACACCCCCTTCGCCCCGATAAAATCGGGGCACTCCCCCCTATCAGGTGAGAAATTGGCCCCGCTTTAGCGGGACTGCCCGTAGGGCTGAGGGGTTGTTGAACGTGTTTAATTATAAATTTGTAGTTGATGAATGAAAAGATAGAAAATAGATAAGTTTAGAGAAAATTGATTTTTAGATAATATTGTAATAATGTAGTTAAATTACAAAGTATGTAGCAATAAAAAGTTGTCAAAAAATCCATTGAAATTGATTTAGAATAACATATAAATATATTGTAATAAAAAACTTAACTATTTTAGTTAATTTTTGCTTGATTTAAGAAATTTTATCATTATTATTTATATGTTAATAAGTAGTTACGATGAAGATTGTGTTTAGAAACAACGAATTAGAGGAGTTGGCAAATGGATTTTGAGACTATATGTATCCATTGTGAATTGGTAAAAAGTATCGTGCAGTTTTGCGTGCTATTTCATGTATGGAGTCTATAAAAGAGATTCGTGAAGTTTCTTGATGGAAAGCTGAGCGAAAGAAATGAGATAGATGAGACCAATTGTGAATTAGATTAAATGATCAGCGAAGACTGATTTTGAAATTTCAGTGAGATGTGGTTGTTGTTGCGTTGGTTTGGGAAGTATCTAAGCATTACGAATAATTTTATTTAATAAAAATATTAAAATGAAATATGAACATCCTTGAGTTTTGTTAGATTTGTTCCTGGATTCTAATGATATGACTCAAAAAGAATTTGCAGAGTTGATTTGAAAAAATCCTGTGGAGGTAAATCAAATTATAAACTGAAAAAAGAATATAACATTAGATTGGGCTATGAAAATTACGGCTGTGTTTGGTTGAAATTATAAGCATTGGTTAACAATGCAAGCTGATTATGATGAGCAGGAATATAGAAAATCAAAGAAATATCTTGAAATTAAGAAAATTCAGGAAAGGGCTAAGCAAATAATTCCACAATCTTAGCAATTTTTTCGTGCAGTATCAAACTTATCATTTGGATATCTTTTTAGAAATTCTTGTTCTGATTCTTTGCGGATTAGGTTCCGTTTTTTTCATTCATGTGCTCAAACTATAGAAGCAAGTGCACAGCGACAAAGTGTATGATCAACTTTGGTTTTTAGTTCATGGAAAACTTCATAAGGATCTCTTTCAAGAAATTCTTCTGGAGTTATAATTCAGATTTTAATTAAATTGTCTGCTATTTTTGGTCAGATGTTTTGAAGTTTTGTGAGCGGAGATTTTGGCATGGTTATTTATTGATTATAATTTAATTATCTGCTTTCATTTTGTTGAAAGTGTATCATCCAATGATGATGAATAAAATCATCATTATTCAAAGTACGATTACATTTGTTCACATTCAGAAAAATGAATTTGAGCTGAGGGCTCGTCTCATTCAGTCTACTCAATATGCTAATGGGTCAAATCTTGCTACTCGTTGAAGCCAGTTTGCTGCTGTGTTTAGTGGGTACATTGCTCCAGATAGCATCATTAGAGGCATGATTAGAAAATTATTTATCAGTTGGAAACCTTGGAAATCTGGAATTAGTGAGGCAATGATTATTCCTAATGCTGCAAACAATATTGAAACTCAAATCATGAATAGAATTGCTACGATGATTCATCATATTCATGGAAAACTGATTCATCAAAACAGGAGTAGGATGATGAGTAGTATTAATCACTGTAAAAATCCTGTGGTTGCTCATCAAAGAGTTCTTCCTATCATTATGAGGACTCTCCTATTTGGTGAGACTAAGCATTCTTTCATAAATCAAAGTTCTTTGTCCCAAATGATATCTATTCATGAAGCGAGAGATCCCATCATTGTGTTGATTGCGATTATTCACGCTGCAAGAAATCACATGTAATTTTCTTGTCCTGCTGCTTCAAATATTCCAGAGAATCATGCAGATAGTGCAAAAAGCATAATCAAAGGTTGTCAGATTGTTCAAATTAATCTGGCTTTTTTCCTAAAGAATCTTTTTACCTGTCTTCGTCGTAAGATATATATTACTCTCATAATAATTAAGAATGAAAAATTAAAAATTAATAATGTTTTGGATGATGGCTTCCCGTGATAATGGAGGTGGCCGGAGGTTGGGAGATTTTTTAAAAATCCCCACCCCTTCGGGGAGCCCCTTTAAAAAGGGGCAAATTTTTTTTATCTTCTTCTTTTTGCTTGCATGGTGGCTCTCATTCATTCTGATTCGGAAACTAATTCTTCACGGATGTCTCTTCATGTTAGTTCCAAAAATACATCATCGAGATTGTCTTTTCATGTTTGTTTTTTTAATTCATTAATTGTTCCGATTGCTTGAATTGTTCCGTGATCAATGATCGCGACTCTATCTGCTACTTTTTCTACTTCATCCATATAGTGTGTCGTGATGAAGATTGTTAATCATTGTTCTTGGTTCATCTTTTTTAAGTATTCCCAAATGTGAGTCCTGCTTTGTGGATCTAGTCCGACAGTTGGTTCATCAAGGAATAATATTTTGGGGTGGTGCAAAAGTCACCTTGCCATTTCAAGTCTTCTTTTCATTCATCAAGAGTACTGTTTTACTATTTTGTCTTTAAATTCTCGTAATTCTACGAATTTCATCAATTTTTCTATTTCTGGTTTGATGTTTTCTTGTTTTACTCAATAGAGCATTGCGTGAAAGTACATATTTTCTCGTCAAGTTAATTCATCGTCTAAACTAGAATCTTGAAATACTATTCAAAAAGTTTTTCTGATTGCATCTTGATTACTTAAATCGTTTCAATCTACTTTTATTTCTCATGAAGTTTTGTCCAACATTGTAGTTAGAATTTTGATTGTTGTAGATTTTCAGGCTCAGTTTGGTCAGAGAAATCAAAAAATTTCTCATTTTTTTACATCAAAACTTATTCATTTTACAGCTTCAAAATCTCAATATTTCTTTACTAGATTTTTGATTTCAATGATGTTTTCAGATTGTTTTTGCATAAATTAATTTAAAATAAATTAAAAACTAATTTTTATTAATAATATCTAATAATTTTTCAAGATTTCTGTATTTTTATTGTTGAAAAAATGTTAATATTGTGTTAGAAATACCAGTTAAAAACTGGTATTTTCTCTTGAAATGAAAATATTTTTTTGTATATAGTGGATAATGAAAATTGAACTTCTTTTAGTGTACAAATCTCCCCTAACCCCTCTTTGTCAAGAGGGGAACTCCCTTCCTTGATAAAGGAAGGGGGGATGGATTTGCTTACACAGAAGGAGCATAAGGTTCTTCACTACGTTCAGAATGACGTGTTTAATTTTAATTCTTCACTACTAATTATCTCATGGTTACTATGGATGATATCAAGACACCACCACAAAATTTAGAAGCTGAAAAGGGAGTTTTGGCTTGAGCTTTGATGGACAATGAAACTATTTGGATTTATGATGCAGACAAGTTGGAACCTGCTGATTTTTATCAGAAAGAACACCAGGCAATTTATTCTGCAATAAAAAAATTGTGGGGAGATCGCAAAACTATTGATGTAGTGACTGTCTGAGATCAATTGCAAAAAGACTGAACATTGTTGGATGTTTGAGGAATGGATTATTTGTATGATTTATCAACTTTTTTGTTATCAACTTCTGGTTGTGGAGATTATTCTAAAATTGTGAAAGATAAGTCAATCTTGAGAAGTATTTTGAAAGTTTCTCAATGAATTATTGGTGATGTGTACAAGCAAGATGATACGGTTTCAATCATGGAATCTATTGAGAAAAAAATATTTGATTTAACACAAAATCAGACATGAGAGTGAATCGAATCGATTTCTGATATTTTGAATTCCAGAGTGGAGGAGTATGTTTCGATAATTGATAATCCTGAGAAAATAAATGAGAAAAAAGTGTTTTCATGATATAAATGATTAGATGACATGTTGGCTGGATTTAAGCCTTGAGAATTGATTATTCTTGCGGCAAGACCTGCTATGTGAAAAACATCTTTTGCATTAAATATAGTTTCTAATGTGTCGATGCAACAGGATAAATTAGTTGCTATTTTTTCATTGGAAATGAGTTCGGAATCGATTGTTGATAGGATGGTTGCTGAAGTTTCGCAGATTCCAATGTCAAAAATTACCAAATGAGAATTGGATAACGAAGATTTTTCAAACATGTGAGAAGCTATTTCATTATTAGGTAGCAAAAAAATATTTATTGATGATCAAGCTTGATTGACCGTGCCAGTTTTGAAGTCAAAATTAAGGAGATTGAAAATAGAAAAATGAAGTTTAGATCTTGTTGTTATTGATTATCTTCAGTTGATGAGATGAACAAGCTATGAGTGAAATAGGGTTCAGGAAATCAGTGAGATCTCAAGATGATTGAAAGAATTAGCTAAAGAGCTTGAAGTGCCTATTATTGCTTTGTCTCAGCTTTCTCGTAATGTAGAGCAGAGGATAGACAAAAAGCCACAACTTTCAGATCTTAGAGAATCTGGAGCTATTGAGCAAGATGCTGATAGTGTAATCATGCTACACAGGGAAGATTATTATGATCCTGATACAGACAGGAAATGAGCAACTGATGTTTGTGTCAGAAAAAATAGGAATGGAGCAGTTTGAGAAGTTGAATTGAAATTCATGGCAAGTATTATGAAATTTGTTGAGACTGAAAAAGGGGAGAAAGACGATTGAACGTACTAGCATTATATTAAAATATATTTAAATATTCTATATTGACATTTTCTTAAAAATATTTATAATTTTTGTGTTATAGAAATTAGTTAATAAAACATATCAAAATCTAAAGTTATGTATAAAATTCAACCTAACAGCATTGAATGCTGGGCGAGAGACGCTGAAAAGTTGTTTGTGCAGTCAAGATCTTTTGAGAGTGAACAAATCGAAATCTTCATGACTTGCCTTGCTGGCGAGTCTGAGCTTGAGGCTAATTCAAAATTGAAAAAAGATTTGGAAAAAGGAAGGAATCTTGTCCTTCCCTCGGCTTTCTATAGGCGAGTGAAAGAATGTCACACTTATACGGTGTCTCTTGCCGTTTGCCTGTGCATTGGCGGTATGGCTAGTAGCTTTGGTGAAGTTGCGATCTTTACCAACTATCTTCAATACCAGGCCTTTAAGCATAAAAGAAAGCATGTTGATATGGATTTCATTTCAATCTGTTTCGCTGAGGGCTTTCCAACCAAAGAGGTACTCCGAAAGGTTTGGGATTTACAAAAAGTTGACCCTGCTGGATGTGGGGATAACTTGTTGGACTACAAGGAGTGCCAGACTTCTATCAGGTAACAAAACTCTTTTAGAGGCGTGCTAGAAACCTAGCATGCCTCTTGTTGTAATTGTAATAAATTTATTATGACTAGAGTGGTATGCATTTATTTGATGCTTTTGGCAGATTACAAACCCTACTAGTTTCACTGAGCAGCTCCCCTTATCAGGGGAGAATTTTTTTTATAGACAAATCTCCCACTACCCCTTCCCGATTTATCGGGAGGGGTGCCCGAACAACGGAGTACTACGTGGGAGCGGGTGGGGATTTGTTTACAGTAGTTTGATAAATGAAAAATTTTTGGCTGACGCCTTTTTTTGTCCTCCTTCACTTGAAGGAGGGGGACCGCTTGCGGTGGAGGATTTTTTTATACTTTATGCCTTCGGCGACCCACTTTTGTCAACCAGCGACAAAAGTGGGCAAAAACGCCTCTCGGCTCACTTCGCAATTTCAAAAAATATCTCACTTCGTTCGATATTAGTGAAATTCGAAGCTGAGCCGAATTTTTTTGTTATTTTTAATAAATTTTATTAGTAAAAAATTTTTTCGGTTCTATTCGAGCTGTTTTTTTTAATGTTTTCAAAAATCTTAGGTAAAAACTATTGTTTTAGTTAATTTGCATTGCAAATTATATCAAATATTCTCTAAAATGTCCATATTCTATGTTGATTTTTTAGAAAGATGTGGGAACTAATGGTTAGAGTATTTTTATATATTATTGTTGTTTTTTTTTGTTGCATGATTAAACACAAGATGTAAATAAAAATTAAATAAAAAATTATCGAGATATGATGTCCCGTAAGGATGGATTGTCGCGATAAAAAGATTTTTTCCATGGTTTCTAAATTTGTATTCAAATTAGAGCTATGTGCATGAATAGTAACTTATCCAAGTGAAGGACATGCAGAAAAATCTAGAGACGGTTTTTTGATTTGAAAGTAAAGTTTTGAAATCAAAAAATGTATGGAGTTATAAAATGGGATTGTAATTTTATGTGGATTAATTTCATTTTATAACTCTCATATATGGTAAGGGAGTGCCCGTCTCTAGGTATACCTAGATTAAGCGGGCCGCAACATGTTTCCATGTAGTGGTCTTTTTTTTTAATTGAAAAAAGTTTTTCATATATTCTTTTAAACTTTTGTAGTTTGTCTTTTGGGGTACTCTCCCGCCTTGCGGGACAGGCTGTCCCCAAATCCCAGGCTCGACTTTTCCCTCAGTCGAGCTGGAAAAGTCGAGGGGAAAGAGCTCTCTCAAAAAATTTTTCAGTCATACTTTCCGTTTGTTGATTTATGGCGAACAACCTCATCCCCCTACCCCTTCTCCTAACAGAGAAGGGGAGAAAGTCCCTCTCTGTGAGGAGAGGGATTTAGGGTGAGGTTATTTCAGTGCAATCTGACAAATGAAAAATTTTTGGCTGACGCCTTTTTTGTCCTCCTTCACTTGAAGGAGGGGGACCGCTTGCGGTGGAGGATTTTTTTTATACTTTATGCCTTCGGCGACCCACTTTTGTCTGCCAGCAACAAAAGTGGGCAAAAATGCCTCTCGGCTCACTTCGCAATTTCAAATAATGTCTCGCTTCGCTCGCCATTAGTGAAATTCGAAGCTGAGCCGAATTCTTGTGGTTGTTTCAATGCAATTTGGCAAATGAAAAATTTTGGTTATTACCTTTTTTATTGAATTATTATTTATTATCTTTATCTTCTATTTGTTTAACTGAGCAAAACCATGGAAGAAATTATCGAAAAATTAAAATCAATATTGAAAAAATATAAATTTTTGCATGAATATTCGTGGGCGGATAGGTATTTTGTGCAAAAGAAAACTGTGAAAAAATTAGTTTTTTATTTTTATGTAAAAAATGAAAAGTATGTCGTTTTGGGATTATCGATTCAATGAACGGCAATATTGGAAAATTATCCTATGTTGAAAGTGGCTTGTGATGAGTCTGGAGTTTCGACATTGAGATGGAAAATCTTTTCGTTGGATGATATAGAGAAAAAATGAATTTCAAATATTGTCCAAATTGTGGCTAAGTATTTTTGAGTATAATTGGTTATTTAATGTGTGCCCTGTTGGTTATTTTGTTATATTTGGGGCACTCTCCCGCCTTGCGGGACAGGCTTGTCCCCAAACCCCAGGCTCGACTTTTCCGACCCCGCCTTGCGGGACTCCCTTTGGTCGCATTTAAGCTGGAAAAGTCGAGGGAAAAGAGCTCTCTCAAAAAATTTTTCAGTCATACTTTCCGTTTGTTGATTTATGGCGAACAACCTCATCCCCCTACCCCTTCTCAAACCCCTCTGGCTTCGCCACCTTCCCTTATCAAGGGAGGAAAAGAGAGGGGGAGAAAGTCCCTCTCTGTGAGCCGCGTCCGGCTTTAGCAGGAGAGAGGGATTTAGGGTGAGGTTATTTCAATGCAATCTGACAAATGAAAAATTTTTGGCTGATGCCTTTTTTGTCCTCCTTCATTTGAAGGAGGGGGACCGCTTGCGGTGGAGGATTTTTTTTTATACTTTATGCCTTCGGCGACCCACTTTTGTCTGCCAGCAACAAAAGTGGGCAAAAATGCCTCTCGGCTCACTTCGCAATTTCAAATAATGTCTCGCTTCGTTCGCCATTAGTGAAATTCGAAGTTGAGCCGAATTGTTGAGATGGTTTGATTTTTCCAATAATCTGTCAGCTTATTTCTGGTTTCTTGTCACATCATTCTCTGTTGAATCCACTTTTCACTTCTTCACATTTTTTGCCAATTTTCTCTAGCTCTATCGATACTCATCGCAGGATTAACTGTTTCTTGCATTCTTTCGTATCATACTTTAGCTAACCAAAGTTTGAAAGGCTCTGCATTTGGACTTGGAATTGATTGAATCAGACGAAGTATTGCTTCAACATCAGCAGCATCAGTTAGGTATCTTTTACCGTCTGAAGCCAACATTTTCAGTTGGTGACAATTTGTCACCGACTGATTTCATTCATCTTTCAATCTTTGTTTTAATTTATTCCAATATTTTCTGGGATCTTTACTTTCAGATAAAACTCAAACAATATCAACGACAGAAAAATATCGTTTTCCTTGTTTTTCGTCCCAATGGCGACGAATTCTTTGTTGTTTAAAGATTGCTAAATTTGGTTCCATTTTCATAATTCTTATCAGCTAAAATTTCAATATCTAATTATTGATTAATTAGAATATACAAAAAATAAAATCAAAGTCAAATGAATTTTGGACAAGATGGAAAATGGCTTGATTGAGCCTGTAGGGGAGTGTGGAGAGAAAACTATTTTTTGGTTTTGTGTCGAGTAAGTGTACATATATGTATACTTTGATGGTACAAAATATTTTTAAGAAAAATTATCATATCTATTTTGCAAATTCAACCAAAGTTGTATTGAAGTTCAAAAAGTATTTGCAATCGATTTTGCTGAATCAGAAGTGATATCTAATTTTCATTTTATGAGATTTCTTACTTGTTCTACAGTTAGTCAGCTTAGTTCTGCGAACTTCTTTTCTGACCATTTTCTAGCCTTTAATTCTTCTCCTATTATTTCTCATGGGTGTATGGCTATCATTTTATCAATTTTTAACCTGTAAAAATATAGTAATCAACTATTATAATATACGAATAAAAGCCGATTTTGTGACAAAATAAAAAAAATTAGCAGTATCACTACTACTAACTCTTCCGAGGTGGGCATTGTTGGGCCCTCTGTTACCCAGTCCCCCCTCTGCGTGAGTAGCTTGTCTCATCTCTCACTCTGTGGTTGACAAGCTTCATAACAGAAGTCTATCGACTTGTCAGTTAGTTACAGTATAATTATTTTTTTAAATTTTGCAACTTTTAAGCATGATTAAAATAAGAAACCAGAATTACTGAGAATTCTGGCCTTTGGTAGATGTCAAGGGGGAAGATTTTTACATCTTCACATCGATCTGCCATTATTGAGTATAAATATTTTTGGTTGATTTACAACTTTTTTGTTGGGTGTTGATAGAAGAATAAAGTTGATTTTTTGACAAGAATTTTATTTACTAGGTTTTATTGTTTTATATTCATAAATTTTTATAATTAGTTGGATATGTGCTGTTATAGCTTTATTTATTTGATAATTTGTTTTTCATGAGTGATATAAAAATTAATTTGGATAATGAAAAATTTATAAAGGAAAATATGCCACTATTAAAAGATTTGGAAGAGAGGGATTATGATTTAAGAAAACAACATAATTCAAATTTTTTAGTTTTTATTTGATTTTTAATTGCTACTGCATGAGTAGTTATATCCCTTAATAATGTGACATTACGAACAAGAAATATATTAGTGTTTTCTATTATCTCATTTGTTATTTGATTTTTCTTTTCGTTCTTACATTCTGAAATTTCTATAAAAAAATTTTGAAAAACAATGGAATCTTTATTGAAATTTTCAAGCATTGATTCTATAACATGAATGGTTGAAGAGTTAAATAATAGTAATAAAATTTGGGAAGAATCAAGGAAAGAAAGATTTTATAAGTATTCTTATATGATATTTCAAAATTTATGAATATTGTTATTTATATTATGATTAATTCTTTTTGTAATTTCTTTGTAGATGAGTGATAATCTTTGTTATATTTTATGTTATTGATTATTCATCATTTTTTTATAATGCTCTTCAAAATTTGTTTCATTAAAAATTTTCTCAAAAGCCTCATAAAATATTCATAAATCAAAATCTTTCATATCGTATATATTAGTTCAATCTGAATGAGACTCTCTATTTATATACCTTGTAAAGAAAGTATATTTTTTATCTTTATCTAATGTTTGTAGAGCATTATTTAAAGTTTCTCTATTTATAAAACTAAAAAAGTACTCTAATATATTCCTCATAGCATTTGCCACCAAAGTTTTATTATCCTTATAATCACTGCTCTTATTTTCCTTTAATATTTGCCAATATGATTGATATTCATTTTGAATTTCATCTTGTTTTAATGTAGATATCATAGAATTTTTATTTTTATATATACGAAATAATCAGCAATTTGTTTTTTGTGTTCTATTTCAATTTTCATCATTTGCTCTTGGTCCTATTGTTATTAATTCATGAAAAAAATATAAATTATGAGTTAAAATAAAGACTTGTTCATAATCATTATCTTGGAAAAAATTTTGTCAAATCAACTGAGCGACATTAAATACATACATATTAGATAAGCTCGAAATAGGATCATCTATTACAATTATCTTTTTTAATGTAATTTCATCTTTTTTTTCTTTACCTTTACATAACTCTAAGAAATATAAAAAACTGATAACAGTTTTTTCTCATTCACTTAATGACTCAAATTTTGCATCATCAATTCAAGGTCTTGCTAATTTATATTCATTTTCTCAATTAGTTCACGAAGGAATAATTGAAAATCAACCCAATCAAAAGTATAATAACTGTTTATTAATGTTATCAATAGCATTTTTTGTTGTAATAATTTTTCTTTGATTATCATTAATAATATTTGACTGAAATTTTATATTTTCTTTTATTTTATCTATTTCATTAAATATACTTTCTTTTCACTTATTTAAATCTTTTAAAGATTTATGGTATTCTTTTATGTCATCATCATATTGTTTTCTCATTAAATTCCAAAATTTCTCCTTTATTTTTTGCTTTGTTTTCTTTTTGTTTTTTAATTTTTCATTAAATCATTTTATTTCAAAAATAATATCATTTAAAAAACTATTTAAATTATTTTGTTCAGGATTACTTAATTCTATTTTTATATCTTTATTACTAGGATAATCTCTTTTTCTTTTAATCTCTGATAAATTATTTTTTAATTTTGCATCGAATGCAAAAAACAATGAATTAAATTCCTTTTCTTTATCTCTTATAAACTTAACTTTTAGCAAATCATCATGTAAAATTTTAAGATTATTATATGCTTTTTCATAATCCGAGTAAAGCTTATCTATTTTTTTAATTTGTTTATCATAAGTTTCATCAAAATAATTAAGAATTTCATTGTAAATATTCTCAGAAATTGTCATTTGTTGGCAAAAGGGGCAAATCTCAATATTTCATCATGTAGGCTCTTTAACATAATTTTGGAATCATATTTTTACCCAATCTGAATTTTTTAGGTTGTTTATTAACTCAGATATTTGTAAATCATTGTTTCAGACAACAGAAATGCCAAAGATTTTATCGCTTTCTATTTCAGAAAAATTAAAGTCAATCGTTTTAACAATGCTTTCGTTAATTTCTTCTGCATTATCATCAAAAATATCTGTGGCTTCTTTTTCCAAAGTTTCTATTGTCTCATTTTCTTCAACTAATTCTTTTCATGAAATAAAACTCAATAAGTCATCTTTGCTCCTTTTATATCATTCTAAGCAAATAGACAAACTTTTTTTATCATAATTTTCAATAATTTTCCAAAACTTATTTTTGTATTTATCATTCAATTTAATAATTTCATTTTCTTTATTTTCTAAATCAATGTTTAATCATTTTTTTGTATCATCATTATTTAAAATTAAATTCAATTTTTTTATTTCTTTTTCCGCATTATCAATATTCATTTTTGCTTCTTTATTTTCTTTTCATAAACTAAAAATTCAAGGAAAATTTTCTTTTTCATAAAAAGTATCTTTGATAAAATCTTGATTATAAACTAATATTTTTTCTCAATTATATCCATGTATATTACAATTTGAAAAAGCTAGATTATTTTTATTTTGTAAATATCTAGAAATTGTGGTTTTTCAAGTTCAATTTAAACCATAAACGAGGTTTACTTTTTTGTTTGTTTCTAAAATGGCTGGTATATCTCAATAACATGCTACTTTTTTTAGTGTAATTTTTTGAATCATTTTATTTTCTCGATGGGGTTAAAATTATATATCATATATTTTAATTATTATATATGTATATTATCTTTTTTATCAATCTTATAATTTAGTTTTATTCTCTCTTGCATAATTTTGAAAAAAATATAACAGTTAATTTAGAATATTTACATTTTTAGTAGCTTTATGACGGCTCCAATTGTAAAACCATTGCCATATGATAATACGAATCCTGATTCGATTTTGAAATATGCTCAATTTTTAAAATGAAAAACATTTTGGGAGGTTTTAGAAAAAGATCCTAATTTAACTAAAGAACAAAAAGAAATTATAAAAGAAAATTATGATAGACCTAAAAATAAATCACGGTTTTGAGATTTTATTCAAGAAAATTTCTTTTACATAGATAGAAATTCAGATTCAAATGCAGATTTAAATAAAGCATGAGTTGAATTAAAGGTTTCGCCATATATAAAATGAGCAAAGTGAAGAATAAGAGCTAAAGAAAGAATGGTCTTAACAAAAATTAATTATATGAATGACTATAATATTGAATTCGAAAAAAGCCATTTATTGGAAAAGTGTGGGTTAATGTTGCTTATTTATTATTTTTATGATAAAAACAAATATGATGAAGACTATTTAATTAACTATGTTGACTTGTTTCAGTTTCCGGAAGATGATTATGAAATAATAAAAAAAGATTATTATACAATACTTAATAAAATTAAAGAATGAAAAGCACACGAGATATCAGAATGAGATACAATATATTTATGAGCATGTACAAAAGCAGCAGATAGTAGTGTGAAAACAGAACAACCATTCAGTGATGTTTTAGCAAAGCCAAGAGCTTTTTCGCTTAAAAACTCATATATGACAATAGTATTAAATGAGTATTTGGCAAAAAATATACATACTTATAAGCAAAAAAGCGATGAAATTAAATCTCAACTTGAGCAATTAAAAAAAGATGTGATAACATATTGAAAAGCGATTACTGATAAAAATGCTCTAAAAGAGGAGTGATTTGAAAATTATATTATTTCGAAAATGAGACAATATTATTGAAAAAATGTAGATGATTTATTGAAAATGTTTGATATTGATTCGAAATCGAAATCAAAATATTATATGTTGGCAAAGAAAATGCTTTGAGTAAATGAGGATAAAATAGAAGAATTTGAAAAAGCTAATATTGAAATTAAAACGATTAGATTAAAATCTAATGGAACTCCTAAAGAAGCTATGTCTTTCCCTGCATTTGAGTACATGAAAATAATTAATCAAGATTATTATGATTCAGAATTGTACGATTTACTTTCTGAATCAAAATTTCTATTTATGATTTTTAAGTATAAAGATAAGAAATTAAAAGATTTGGTATTTGAAAAAGCTATGTTTTGGAATACACCATGAATAGACCTTGAATGAAAAATTAAAACTGCATGGGAAGAAACAAGATTCAGAATACGTTGATGAGAATATGACAACTTAATTAAAATGAAAGATAATATGATAATCCATGTTAGACCTCATGCTAAAAATAAGGCTGATACATTTAAAACCCCTAATGGTTGAGAAGCAACAAAAAAATGTTTTCGATTTAATCCAAGATATATAAAAGAACAAATTGAAAAATGAGGAAATTAATCCTCATTTTCAAATATTGAATCAAATCTATGTCATATTTTTTCTATTAAGTGTACAACCAAAGCGTTTCACATGCAAAAATATCTGAATTTTTCCGGCATCCCTGTGTTTGTCCAATCATCAGGAAATCAATTAATACGCTCTGTTTCAATAGGTGTTAGTATTCTGTAATTTCATTTTTTATCTTTTATAACATGTGTACTTCTATTTAGACTTCATTCGCTTGTTAGCATTGTTCTAGCTGGTCTGTCAAGTGGATCTGGAAATGCTATAGCTCATTCTCTAAAATGATATTCTTGTGGTGTTCAAACTTTTCTTATAATATCTTTAGCTCACTTTAAGTATGTCCATTTGGACATATCACTTTTTATATTAAATTTTTCATCAGCAGACTCTTGAATTATATCTTTAAGCAAAGTTTGTTTTCATTCATAATGTGGTATAATTTCTTCTGTGTAAATTTCTCAATTTCTCATTACTCATGCATTTCAAAAGTGCATTTGAAAATGCTTTGAAACATCTAATAAATCTTTATAATTAAAATTACACCTTTTTTTTCCAATAGTTTCTTTTTTAATCGGAAATTCTTCATAAAAAAATCCGTCTTTATGTAAAATATCTTCAAAAGATTTGTCTTTTAAAAATTCACAAAACTTTGTATCTTTTCTACATGCAAAAATGAAAGTTCTTCTTCTTCTTTGAACAAAACCATATTCAGCAGCATTAATAACTCTCCATTCTACAGTATATCACAAATCATTGAAACATGCCAATATTATTCAGAAATCTCTTCATCTTTGGCTTGCAGGAGATTTTAAGATTCTATCAACATTTTCTAACAAAACAAAAGCAGGTTTTTTTTCAACAAGAATATCTTTTATTTGTCGCCATAAAACTCATTTTTTACCTTGTATTCATTTTGCTCAAGTATTTGCTACAGAATAGTCCTGACAAGGGAATCATCAAACTAATAAATTGTGGTCTGGTATCGTTTTTTTGTTAATACTTGCAATATCTTCATTTACATAAATATCTTTTTTTCATCAAAAATTAGCACAATAACAATCAAAGGCATATTGAGATTTTTTACCTGGTTCTCGTTGATTTGCTCGAACCGTTTCCCATCATTTATTTGCTCTTTCTAATCATACTCTAAATCATCAGACTCAAGCGAATAGTTCACATAATGTTTTCTTCATTAATTTTCATAATCATTAAAAAATACATTTTTTAAGATGTATGAAATTTTTATTAAAAAGCAAGAAAAATATTTTAAATATTATTTTTTTCTAATATATCTATTATTTTTTCAATAAGTAATTTCTGAAATTGATTGTTTTCAATACTTGTTTTATTTGGTTGAAATTTTTCAGATAACTCTTGTTTTAATACATTTATGTCTTCATCTAAATTTTGAGTTCAATTCTGATTTAAGTATTTTTCAATTTGAGGTAAAAATGCCTTATTTCAGTCTAATTTTATACTTATTTCTTTCTTATAATGTCATTGTATGAATTTTTTTATTGATGATTCTACATAGTCAATATCTAGTATATCTTCGATAGTTGCATAATCTTTTTCCCATTTTATAATGTCTTTAATTGTAAGGACATTTTCACAGTTGTATATTCATTGTATTTTTAATATTTTTTCTTTATATTTTCTTCCATCTTCATCATCATCAACTATAATTAGTGATTTAATATCATCTCTGTTTAGTAATGTAGCAATTGAGTTTATATTTGATCAATTTCAACTAATGATACCGTAAGATTTATTGTAAATTTTTAATAATTTTGAAATAATTACTTTATCACAAGCTCATTCCACTAAAATTCTATATGGATTTAATAAATCTTTAAATACATTTAATCCAAAAGCAGAAGCTAAAACCTCATCATCTAATATATCTCATTCGTTTTTTATTTCTACTTTTTCTGTTAAAGATTTTTTGTTTTTTTCGACTATAATGTTTCTTTCTTTAGAAATTTTATCTATTAAAAATGGTGAATGTGTAGCAATAAATACATAATTTTTTTCTCATATTTTTAGTAGTTCTTCTCTTAAATCTCTGATTCATGATGGATGTAAATGAATTTCTGGCTCATCAATTAGTATTATTTTATTGTTTTTTCAAAGCTCTTTTGTTTCAATTGATAGTGATAGAATTAGTGATATAAAGTGTTTGAATCAATCACTCCTTGCTGATATCTTGTAAAAATTATTTTCATTATCTTTTCATTCATCTTGTATAGATATTTTACATTTCATTGTATCTGTTATTTCTATATCAAATTTTATATTATGTTTCCATATACTTTTTACATAATTAGTAATATTTGTTCATAGTTTTTTCATTAATTTTTTTCTTTGTTCATCTTTTGTAGCAAGATTTAATTGGTTTTTTATCTCATCTTGTGTAGAATATCATGCTACGGCAAAAATATGCTTTAATGGTATATTTGAATTAATATCTTCTTTAAAACTATTTAAATCTACATCTGTTATTAAAAAGTTATCGGTTGGCTTTCGAATAGATACTATTGGTTCTTTATCTTCTATTATGGTATTTATTATATTATCTAATTGTTCGTGACATTCGTTTGCATCATTTTCATATCGTTCATCTTCGCTCATGTCTTCGATTTTTAACATATTTATTTGTTTATCTTTAAATTCTTTTGTCTCGGCGATGTTATTAATTTTTATATTTGAAGAAATTTCAAGACTGTATAAGTATAATCTAGAAAATTGGTTATTACCTGGCCTTAGCAATACTTCTTTTTCAATGTTTTTAATTTTTATATCTAGTAGGTCTTCTCATTCTTTTACGTAACCTCTTATGAATCATAAATATTCGTTTTGTGTATCAAATTCCATGGAAAACTTAATGGTAATATCTTCACTGTTATCATTATTCTGGTTGTGATATTCTTGATAATCATACGTTTTTCATGTATCTTTAAATAAAGATATTGCTTCTAAAATATTTGTTTTTCATGATTCGTTTATTCATAAAAACATTGTTGTGTAGCTCTGACCATATTTTTTTATATCTAATTCTAAATGTCATATAGATTTAAAATTGTCGATTGTGATTTTTGTCAGTTTCATATTCTTTTTTAAACCATAGCTAAAACAGTAATTATAGTATCACTCCTGTTTTTCAACTATATTTTTTTATTGTGCAAAGTCAATAATTATATTTGAAATTTTGTAATTTGAATACATCTTGTCGGAAGGAATTTTCACTGAAATTTTATTTTTTTTACTAATGTAAGTCTCACTTGAATAAAGACAGCTTTTCGCAGTAAAATCATTTTATCAAAAAAAGATTTGACATAAGATTTTGTTTTCGTATATTGAAAATGTCCAAAAAGATTTGCATTTTTGTTTTATATATATATACTGGACATATATGTCCGGTTTATGTAGATAAGATACTAAAATGAAATATTTGAGACAATTGATGATTACAAAAAAAACTGTGTTTACAACTGATGAAATTAGAAATATTTTGTCAGAAGTATCGCCATCTGCTTTGGAAAAATTGCTTTATAGAGCAAAAATTGATGGAGATTTATTGAATCCACAAAAGGGAGTTCGGGCTTTGCCAGTTTATGATATGAATGAATTAGCTGGTAAGTTGTTTCCTGGAGGGTATATTTCGTTAGAGCCTGTGTTATTTCAAGCTGGTGTGATGTTTCAGTATTATGGAAATACAGTTCAATGTGTTTGGCACAAAAATGCAGATATATTTTTCAATGGGCAAAATTATACTGCGAGAGTGATGAAAAAAGAGTTGTATGAAAATCCTGCTTTTATACAGGAATTTGATGGATATCGTAAGGCTATGCCTGAAAGAGCTTTCTGTGATTTAGTATATTTGCGACCTAATGCACAATTTGACAATCCTCAGTATTTTAAATCACAATGAAGTCAAATAAGGTTAAAAGAACTTCTGCCTTTTTATCCGAAAACTACTCAAAAAAAAGTGATAGATTTAATTAATCAAGAATTATAAAATGTTTGATAAACAAGTCCACGAGCTGAATATGAAAAAGATTTTAAAAGAGATTTTTACTAGTGAAATTTCTGATTTTTTGTGATTCAAATGATGAACATTAGCTTATTTTTGCTATTGATTAGATAGATTTTCAACGGATATTGATATAGATATATTAGATTTATGACAAGAAGATAAAATTATCAATATTGTTAGAAAATCTTTGTATAAATTATGAGATGTAAAAAATGAAACTTTGTGAAAGACATTACATAGATGGATTTTCCGTTATGATGACAGGAGTATGAATATAAAAGTTGAATTAAACAAAAGAATATGGCAAAATAATAGTTATGGTTATCAGATTATTGATTGAACAAAAATTTGTTGTATGAAAAAAGAATCTATTTTTGCAAATAAATTAGTTGCTCTTTATGAGAGGATGAAAAATAGAGATCTCTATGATGTGCATTTCTTTTTGGAAAATAATTTTCCATTAAACGAAAAAATTATTATAGAAAGGACTTGAAAAAACAAAAGAGAAATATTAAATGAATTGGTTGAATTATTACCGGAACACTACCAGATGAATAATATTTTAGCAGAATTGTGAGAAGTACTTACTGATCCACAAAAGATTTGGATGAAAAATAGAGCAGTGGATGAGACTATTGAATTATTGAAAAATTTATTATAATATTATATTAAAATGACATATTTTGCAATTTTGGGAAAGAATAGGGGAATAAGTTTAGAGGAATTAAAATTGGTAAAGCCAGTCAATCTTTTGGAAATAAACAATATTTTGGTGACTTTTGAGACCGAAAAAGCAGAGGAGTTGAACAACTTATGATGAATTATTAAATGGTGAGAAATAGTAGATAAAGACTGATTAAAAAATAGACTGGAGTGACAGAAAATCTTGTGAACAAAGGACAAAGATTTTTGAATAAGGTTGAAAAAAGAGTTTTGAATCAAGAGATTTAAGTTGGTTGATTTATTTAAGACGGACAAGGAAGTAAAAAATAAGTGAGTTGAGGTTGTGAAGATTCAGAATAATTATGGGGTAGTGCTATGATATCAAAATATCGGATTGTATGAGGAAATCGATTTTTCCAAGCCTTCTCGTAGTATGAAAATGTGAATGATGCCAGCGAAATTTACGCACATTATGTTGAATATTTGATTGTGAATTTGTAAAAAAAGACCGGTTGCGATTTATGATCCTTTTGCTTGATCTGGAACGACATGATTTTTGGCAAATCATTTTTGATATGATTTTTTTTGATCAGATATCGATATTCAGCACTTGGAAAAAAATAGAGAGTGGTGGTTAAAAAATCCATTACATACAGAAAAAAAATTTGAGATTTTAAAACATGATATCACGAAAGAAATTCCAAATGGTTTTTTGGATTGAGATGTTTTAGTTGTCTCTGAATGATGGTTGTGACCAATCGTTTTTGAGAAGTCGACACAACTAGACATTATGAAATATCAGAACCAAGTTTGGGATTTGTACAAGAAATTCATTACTACAATTTCAAAAACGAGAGACCCTCATCATACGAAAGCTGTGTTTACTATCCCATATTACATAAATCAGTCGAATTTTTTGGAGCAGGAAATTAAGACATGGAGTAGTACTTTTGGTTGGAAGATGTCGAGTATTGATGAGGTGTACAGCAGAGAAAATCAGAAAGTTTGAAGAAAGATTATTGTTTTAGAATAGAGTTTTATATTTATATTTCTGAAAAATGACAAAAGAGGAGTTGGAGCAAAAAGTTTTGGAATTGGAGGATGAAATTGATAAAATAAAGAAAAGAAATCATAGAGTTGAAGGTGATAAATCTTGGGAGACTAGTTTGATTAGAAAAATTTGTATTATTATTTTCACATATATTTTTGCGTTATTGTACTTGAAAGTAGCTGATACAACGAATCCGTTTTTATGAGCTATTGTGCCTTGTTTAGGTTTTTATCTTTCTACATTATCCTTGAAATTTATTAGGAAGAAGTGGGAGAGAAAATAAAATTTTATATTTTAAAAATTCAATTATGAAAAAGATTTTTTTGTTTGTTTCGTTAGTTTTTGCTTGTTTATTCTTTGCATGATGTGAGAAAGTCCATGTAATGGATTGAGACTGAATGGAAAGAAGTGCAGAGCAGATTTGTCTTGATTTTGATGGTCAGATTTCTGAGACAGAGGATTGAGAAGCTATTTGTATTTTACCAAATGATGAATTTTGTTATATGTTTGATATTGAGGATGGTGGATGTGATTTATTGTGATATGAATACGAATATGAGTGAGATATGCCATCATCTGTTTATTGTGAAGAAAATTGATGAACTTATCAAATTTGGTTAGAATGAGGAGAAGAGCAGGAAGTTTGTACTTTCGATGACAATAGCTTTTGTTATTTTGATGATTTAGTTGCCTGAAATTGTAGTAAATGAGAGTTTTATTACGATGAAGATGAAGTCGAGGAGTATGATGCAATTTATGAATCATGTTTATCTGCTTGAGAAGATTTAGTTTGTTGAAAAGATGGAAATACATATTTTAATAGATGTATGATGATGTTGGAGTGAGTTGAAGAAGAGACAGAATTGGCTGAAATTATTGATTGAGAGTGTGTATTTGGATAGAAATTTCTGTCTCCCTTTTTAAAGGGAGAAGTCCGAAGGACAGAGGGATTTTTTTATTGTTATATTTGGGGCGCTCCGCCCCCAAACCCCAGACTCGACTTTTCCCACAATTAAGCTGGAAAAGTCGAGAGAAAAGAGCCCTCTCAAAAAATTTTTCAGTCATACTTTCCGTTTGTTGATTCACTAATTGAATACGGAGAATCGTTACATCCGATTCTATCGGACCGTTTTGGCATATCTTTTTCAGTAATTTCAACGCAGTCTGACAAATGAAAAATTTTTGGCTGACGCCTTTTTTGACCACTTTTAGCAAAACTTGATTTTGGTAAAAAATTTTGTATAGTGATTCGTATTGTGAATTGTTTTTGTTATTATTTTTAATTTTTAAATAATTTAAATGGCAAAGGAAAAAACTTATGTAAAGGTTGAGAGTTCAAAGCCAGCAAGTAATGAAGTTTACTGAAAGGATAGCCATGGAAAGATTATCAAGATTGAACAAACATGAGATCCTAAAAAAAGAGCTTGATGTAGAAGATTTTTTGCAGTTTTATGTTGGGTAATCGCTATTGCATTTGAAGTAATTGGAATTTTGAGATTAAATGGTAATATCGATTGGTTTAGCAATATGAAAGTTGTGACTTTCTTGTTAATCTGTCTTTGAATTGATTTGGTATTTGTTATTATTTGATCATTATTATGGAAGAAAGCAAATCACATTGATCCTGCTTCTGAAAAGAACAAAACAAAGTTCTGGTTGTGGAATAATTTAGGTACAATACTTTCTGTAGTAGCATTTTTACCTATAATTATTTTAGTTTTCACTAATAAAGATCTAGATAAAAAATCAAAAGGTTTGGTTGGAGGAGTTGCTATTGCTGCTTTAGTTATTGCTTGATTAGCTAGTTATGATTTCAATCCTGTTTCTATTGAATGATTAGAAAGAGCAGAACAAGAAGTACTACAAGTAAGTCCTGATGGAAAAGTTTATTGGGCTCCATACAGTAAAAAATATCATGTAGATCCTGATTGTCCAGCTTTCTCAAATAGTGAAACTGTTTATGAATGAACAGTTGCTGATGCTTACGAAAGAAATTTAACAGACCCATGTAGAAGATGTATTCCAGAATTAACAGATGAAGAATATGAAGCTCTTGGGCATAGTCATGAATGAGAAGAAGCTGAAGTAGAGGAGGAAGAAGGTGGAAATGTAATCAGTGATTTATTGTGAGAATTAGTTTGAGAATAATTAAATAAATAATTTCTGTAAGTATAAAAAATAGCAAGTAGGAGACTACTTGTTATTTTGCTTTTCATTAGAATTGGTTTGGTTGGCCTTTGATATCAAAGACGACAAAAATGAGGTTGAGGGTTGTGTTGTTGTTGACAGAGACCACTTTGTAGTTTTTGTTTTCTTCTAGAATCGCTTTAATGTGCCCGGTTAGAGTCTTGGCTACTTCATTACTGTCAAATGTGGATCGATCGTAGTTGAAAATACATAATGTGTCTACAACGTGAATTTCAATAGGGTGTTTACCCATGTTGATTGTGTCAACCAATTTGTCGGATACGCAAAACTTGTTTTCCATAAAATAGGCCCTTTCTTTGTTTGAAAAATTTTTGTTAACTTGGTACCTTTTATGAAAATGAGATCTATTTTCAAGATGTATTATTTATTGTCTTGTTTTTCAGTTCTTAATTAATATAAAGTTCTTTGTTTTAGATTAGTGTATTATTATGTTTGAACGTATTGTTTCGATATCATGTTGACTTTTGTGAATTGGAGTTATGGTCGCTACACTTTTTATATTAACTAAGTGAGTTGCTAAGATGATTCCGCCTCTTTTTATCGCAATAAGACGTTGAGAATCTAGATGATTTAAAGATATTGTTTTATTAATCTCTTTAGTTTTCATTATGTGATTATTTATATATGATTGGTGAATATTTTTTTATAAAATGTATCTTCTTGTATCTGGGAAATGGGGTGAATAAATTATCTATTTTTTCATTTTTCTTGAAATAAGATTGATTTTATTTATAGCAACTTCTGTTCTTTTTTTTATTTTTTGAAATTTCTTTTATTTGATTTTGGATAATTGATTCAATTAAAATCAGATGTATCATCTAATATCATTGATTTTTCTTGTAATGTGCGGATAGGGTAGACTTCCCATTCTTTAGTGTTTTCGTTGATTATGATTGCGATTCATGATAGGTAGTTTATTCGCGTTTCTATGGTAAATTGAATTTTCAAATCTGTTACCCATGAGATTAGTGGGATGACTTGGTGGTCGTGCGATGTTATGAAACTGAATGGGTGTCATTCTGTTAATTTGCAAAGTTCATTTGCCATATTTATAGATTTTGATTCTAATTCTTCAAAATCCATTTCATATGTTAGATAAAATGGATCTATTACGTCCATTGAATTTAATATTTTTTCGTATTCTATTCGGCTTTTTTCAAATAATTTTATATCTTGTAAAAATGGTTTATGTTCGCGTCCGTATCCGACATAATATGATGTTTGTGGTGTTCTTTTGTATATTGTTCCTCAATAAAAATCTAGATCAGAGTTTCCTAATTTTCATCATTTTAGTCTTTTTCACAGTGATTTTGCTTGCTCTATTCAATTTTCACTTAATCATCATTCTTGTCATCGATCAGGTCAACGTTCTGCATGGCGGACAATGAAAATTATTCTTGAATTGTCTTTAATATTATTATAAACATCATCAATCAAATTATAATCATATTGATTGAAATTATATGTATTTTTTCAGCGCTTGTAATCTGTCATAACTTATAAAAAATATAAATATTTATTTTATAATTTATCATTATCTTTTTTCAATAAAAAGTGATTTTATTGATTCTATTGTAGATATTGTTATAAATATAGTTGTTTATCTTTTATTTGTTGTTATGAAAAAATCTATAAAAATATTATTAATAATTCTAGCTTCAAGTATAGCTTTAATATGATTGTTAATTCTTTGCTACAAATACATTTGACCGAAATATTGATGTATAACGGTACAGAGACGTTGTACGATGTATGATTTAAATGAAGTAGCGCCAGAAGATGTTGAATTTTATCGTGGTTTAAATGAAAAATGTGCTTCTGGTGGTAGAAAATGCGGACTTGATATTCTATTCGGCAATCTGTTTCATAGGTAATTGTATTTTTGTTTAAAGTTGTTAATTATATATATTGTAAAAAGGATGACTGCTTACAATCATCCTTTTTTAGGGTGGATTCATGGTGCTTTTTGCCATATTCACGGTTTTGCGATTAGTCATCGTCTTTATCGTCGTCTTTGATAACGACAACAAAGTCTTCGTTCATATTGTCGCCATCATACCAGTGTTCGTGCGGATAGTCGGCACCGCCGTGAGGTCCGTCTTCGCGGATGTTGCCTCCATTTTCTTTCCAAAGCTCTGCTTGATAGTCATGTTCTTCTTGAGTCATAACTTCGGGTTCAGATCCATTATAATGAATGTTTCCCATAACTTTTAGGCTAGATAGGTGTATACCTATTTTCTCTGCCTTTTCAGAGGGTTTTTAAACTAGCTATAGTTAATATAATTATTTTACATAAAAAGTCAATATGTAGTCATAATTCAGGAGTTATTAAGGGTGGAGTAGTGTTCTTTCCCCTATTAACTCTACTCTGTCCAAAAGTAATAAAATTTTCATTTGTAATATATTTTTTCATAAAATTTATCATTTTTTTTGAAAAATCGGCTTAAAAAGAGGAGTATCTAAATTTAGCTAAAAATAGGTATATTTTTGGTTTGCACAATGTATCTTGTGCAAAGTAAATGAGATTTTCCCTTTCTGGCTCTTTGAGCTATTTTTTTGAAAAAAATTAAATTAAAATAAAAAATTTTATTTTTTATATCTTATAGATCTGGAAGATTTTTTCAGAAATTGATAAATTTTGATCTTCAAATTCCTCTATTTTTTGTAATATTGTGTAATGTATGGTACTACCTATCATTTCTAAATAATTTCAAATTTGATCAAAATTTCATCATGGTGGACAAATTGTGCCACTTGAATCAAAAAATGAACGAATTTGAAATTTTATTTTTCGTATTAATACCCTTTTCTTACAATTTTTTTAAAATTTTTTTCTCTAAATTTCTGATCTATTTTTTTATTAAATTTTTATGATTTTTAAATAAATGTATTTTGAATTTTTTTTAGATATAAAAATTTTATTAAATTTATTTTTCTACTTTGCACAATGTTTTGTTATAGAAATGTTCTTGAAAATATTTTTTAATTGGATAACGTATATTATTATTTTTAAATTTTAATTCATTTTGGATGAAATCAAAGAACATTTTATTTTACTCTATTGCTTCTATATTGGCTTTATGAAGTTTTGTTTCTGCTGTGAATGTTGATTCTCAAATTGAAGATGAGTTGAACAAAAAGGAACAAGAAGAAATGATACAAAAAACGCAGGATTTAACTGAGAAAATTACGTTTACACAGGTGAATTCTTGTCAAGATATGGAAAAAGTTATGGAAGATTTTTTGGAAACTTACAAGAAATTACATCCAAAAATAGATTATGATTATCGTATATATAGGAAAGGTGGTATGTATCTAGAAGATGGTATCGTTTATGAGACTAATTCATTTGCTGTTCAGGATGTTGATTATGCTTCAGCTGAATCTGTTGAACCATCAAAGTCTTTGTCTGTTGATAAATGAGAAGTTTCTGACTACTCTACAACTAATATTCAAAAAATATGAGTTGATGAGCCTGAAATTTTGAAATCAAATTGAAAATATCTTTTCTATTATTCAGAGGTAAATTATAATGATAAATATATATCTATCATAAAAACTCCAACACAAAAAGATTTATCGGATGCTGAATTAGTTTCAAAAATTAAAATCCCTGATAGTTTGGATGATATCCAATTGTTTTTAAATTGAGATAATTTGGTTATTTTAGGTTCTCGTTATGATAGAAAATCTGATTCTGTTTTATGATCTAATCGTACTTTGGTAATCGTATATGATGTAAGTGATCTTGAAAATTTGAAGATGGAAAAAATGACTGAAGTTTATTGACGTTTTGAAGATGCAAGGATGATTGATGATCAGCTTTATTTGATTTCTTCTATTAGTTTGGATTGGTACGAAATAGCTTGGAGAGATCGTCCTATTAAATTCAAGGATATGCAGCCAAAATTAATTGATGTTACGTTGAAAAAGAAATCAGGTTTTTTGCAAAAGGTATTGGGATCAAGGTTTATGTATGACAAAAAGATAGTAAAGATGCCTTGTGATAGTATTTTCTACTTATTGCCATCTGAGGAAACCATGAAAGAAACAAATACTTATCCTAATTTTACTTTGATTTCTCAAGTTTCTTTGAGTGATTTAAGTGCTACTCCTAAACAGGATTTAGTATTTGGAAATGTTGATGAGATTCATATGAGTCAAAGTTCTTTGTACTTGCCTTCTCCAATTTTTTTCTCTAGTCCAAAGAGATGTCCACATCGATGATGTTATGGTTCTTGGTATTATAGAGATGAAAACACATTGATTCACAAATTCAATCTTTGAAAAAATGTAAAATATCAAGATTCAACTATTATACCATGAACTCCATTAAATCAATATTCTATGGATGAAGATGATGCTTGAAATTTCAGGATTTTGACTACTACATGGTATGATCAAAAGGCTACTCACCTATCAATTCTTGATAGTGAATTGAAATTGAAATGAAGCCTTTTGAATATTGAGCCAGGAGAAAATTTTAAATCTTCTCGTTATATTTGAGATAAATTATATTTAGTGACTTATCAAAATATTGATCCTTTGTTTGTTGTAGATATGGAAGATATCACAAATCCAAAAATTATTTGAGAGCTAAAAATTCCTGGATATTCTACTTATTTGCATCCATATGCAGAAGCTAAAAACTGAGTTCAATATTTAATTTGAATTTGATATTCTACTACAGATAATTGATATGGTTGATTGAAGCAAGACAATACAAAAGTTGATTTGTACAAGATTGATTATAATTGACATGAAACGGCTGAGACAAAATGTAGTGCTTTGATTACAAAAAATGTTGATGTAGAATTGACTGATTCATGTACAAAGGTCGAAACTGGATCTATAAGAGTAAAAAAATGCAATGAAGAACAGAGATTGTATGAAGATTGTCTCACAAAAGTAAATCCTGAAAATATTGCAGTTTCAGTAATTGCTTCTTATGAGTTTACTGGAGATTCAAGTTATTCTCCTGCATTGGACAATCCAAGAGTTTTTGTTCGAAGATCAAATAAACAGGAATTAGTATTACCAATGTCTATTTCTACTGTCACACAAGAGTGAACGAGAGATAATAATCGAAATTATAAATATGATTATTTCTTGTGATTAAAATGATTGTCTATCAAAACTTCTACGGCATTGATCAAAGAAGTTTTATCTCAAAATTTTGTAGATGATACATCAGATGATAATTATCGTTATCGTCGAAATTCTTATGATGCAAGAGTTTGATATATTGATGACACATATTATTTCTTGATTTGAGGATTTGCTGGATTTTTGAATAAAGATGGAGATGTCGTAACATTAGGTTCTTTGAAATAATATTTTTTATTCTTTTAATTAAGAAAAAATGAAAAAAATTAGACTATTATTTTGGATTGAAGCTGCTTTTTATTTGATATTCTGATTGTATTTATTGTTTAGACCAGAACTGGCAATTAAAACAATAATTATGGTTTGTTGAATTTATGCTTTGGTGTCTTGAATTGCTTGAATTGTGTTCTCAATCAGAGAAAATGAATATTATGATAGGTTTTTATTGTGAGTAATTTCTGCTTTTTCAGCTGTTTTTGGGGTACTGCTACTCTGCTTTCCTCAGATTTGAGAAACGATAATCCAGATTTTTGTTACATTATTGTGAGTAGGTATTGTAGTTAAATGATCGTTTTTGATGTCTGAGAGCCTAAGTGCAAAGAAAATGTGAGTAAAAAATTGGTATTTTGTTATGATTTTATGATGCTTATTAGTTGCTCTTTGAGTATTTATCGTTATGAATTGATATCTTACAGTAAAGGCATTTAGTAGATTGATTGGACTTTGTTTAATAGGTGGATGAATTGCAATGTTGGTTTGGTCTTTTCAAGTTAATAAGCTTGTAAAGGATGTGAAAAAAGAATTAAATAATGTGGAAAGTGTAGAGATTGAAATTAAGTAGATAGATAGTGTATTTTTTATTTATAATTTAATTGCCTCCGGCGGGTTGCCCCGCACCGTTATACGAGTGTCTTCGACCTTGCGGGATTCCTTTTAGTCACTTTTGTCCGGAGCTACAAAAGTAACTAAAAAAGCTATTCAAAAAATTTTTCAGTTATATTCTCTATTGAGCAAATCCACCTATCCCGACAAGTCGGGAAGAGCAATCCCGCCTTGTGGGACAGGCTCTCCCTTGTTAGGGAGGAATTCTCCCCACGCATAGCGTGGTAAACCTGATAAGGTTTATGCCGCAAAGCGGTAGGAGTTGTTCTGCGGAGTTAGTGGGGTTTGCTTAAACTCAGTCTGACGAGTGAAAAATTTTTGGTTGATGCCCTTTTTTGTGGTGGGATTTTTTGATTTAAAAAAAGAAGCAGACAGCTCTGCTTCCAAATTTTCCAAAATGTGGATCTAATTTATGTAATATTTCATAAGAATTGTTTAGATTTTATATGAAACGAATTTTAAAGCTTTTTATCAGATAGAAATGAATTCTATTGAACTAATATTGAGATAAATTCAATAATCCTTTTTGAATCAAGAACAATATAGTAGCATTTAAAACTGAAATATCCGTAGCATTGTTTCCTAAACATTGCCATCATGATAAGTTTAGTATTCCATAATAATCGATAATTTAACAATAGTAGATTTTGCTATCATGATTATCGCTATTTTAAAGCGAAATATTAAATTTAAGAATATCATAATAGATAATTAGGACTGCTTTCCTTAATACTAAAGATTGTTTAGGTTTTAGCATAAAACTCCAAGGGGTTTTAGAAGAAAGCTAACTTTAATCACTACTCCTCTGCTTTTTCGATGAAGAAAAAACAAAGAAATTAATTAATTGTGTTGTGTTCATGATTAATAGTATAGAATGATTTGCACATTCAGCAATGAGTTTAAAGTAAATGGTGAACATTCCAAATTACATAAATTATTAATGATCTCATTTTGTTCCATCAAGAACTTCTTGTTTTTCTTGATGACGTATATATTATAATCAGAAAAAATTATTTGTCAAATTTTTGGGCGCTTTTTTTGTGTTAATTTCTATAGGTCTGAAGCTGTAAATTAAAAAATGGCTCAAAAAAGTGTATTTTTTTTCATTTTTTTTGAAAATTTTTTAATTTTTTTGAAAAAAACTGTCCCCCTTTTTAAAGGGGGTGTCAGCGAAGCTGAGGGGGATTTTTTTTGTCAATTGGGGCGCTTCGCCCCCACAAACCCCAGACTCGACTTTTCCCACAATTAAGCTGGAAAAGTCGAGGGAAAAGAGCCCTCTCAAAAAATTTTTCAGTCATACTTTCCGTTTGCTGATTCACTAATTGAATACGGAGAATCGTTACATCCGATTCTATTGTGCAGCTTTGGCATATTAATATCAGTAATTTCAACGCAGTCTGACAAATGAAAAATTTTTGGCTAACGCCTTTTCCCTCCTTTTAAATTCCACATTGGAGTTCTATAAATTAGGTATGCTTGTTTAGTAATTATTCATATAAAAAAACTTGTTTATTTGGTATCATTTATTATTATGTAATTAGTTTATTGTTTAATACATTCTTATGTCTAAATACTCTACTTCCCAGGTACAAACCTATGTTCAATGTCCATTGAAATATCGTTATCATTATGTTGATAAGATTCCTGTACCTGAATTTGTTGAAACTGCTGATACTTTGCTTTGAAGTTTAGTACATGAAACTTTGGAAAAATTATATGATGATGTAAATGTTTTGAAGACCCCTAGTAAAGAAGATTTGATAAAGTTTTATTATGATTTATGGACTAAAAAAGAGAGAGAAGCAAAAGAAAATTGATGAGAAATTCAAGTAATAAACCAAGAATTTACTCTTGATGATTACAAACGTAGAGGCGAATCTTATTTGACTAAATATTATGATAAACACTCCCCTTTTGAAGATATCAAAGTCATAGATACTGAGATGCAGATTATGTTTAAGCTTGATGATGATATCAATTTTCAGTGATTTATTGACAGATTGGATAAGGTTTGAGATACATTTGTGATTTCAGATTATAAAACAAATAAAAGATTGCCGACAGAAGAGAAAGATTGATATATTGAACAACTGACATTATATGGAATTTGAATTAAACAAAAATATGCAAAGTATTTCAAAAATATGAAAGCGAGGCTTTATTTTTTGCATTTTGATATCGAAGATGAATGGGATTTAACAGCTGAACATATGGAGCAAGTCAGGCAGAAATATATTAGTTTGATTAGAGAAATTGAAGAAAAGAAGAAAAAATATTGATTAGGAGATAAAAAGTGTTTTGAATCAAAACAATCTCCGCTTTGTCAGTGGTGTGACTATTTTTCGATTTGTCCGCTGTTTAATGCGATAAATACTGATGATGAAGTGGTTTCAGATTTATCTGAAAAGACCTTGTCTTCACTTGTTGATGATTTTATTTCTTTGAGTAATCAGGTTTCAGATTTGGAAAAACAGAGAGATTGATTGAAAGAAATATTTCAAAAATATGTGCAATTCAAGGATCCAGATAATGAGCAATCGGATTTTCTCATTGCAGGAAATAATTGAAATGTCAGAGTTTCAAAAAAAGCAAAAATTTCAATATTAGATAAAGATAAATTTATTGAAAAAATAAAAGAGTTATGACTTTTTGATTCTTATGCAGATATACCACGGCAAAATGTTGATAAATTATTTCTCAAAGATTGATCTGCAACTATCGAAGATTTTTTGTGAGCCGTTTCTGAGGATATTAGGTTTGATGTTAGAAAAGTGAGTAAAAAATTCAATAACTAGGATGTAATTTTTGAATGAGCAATTTTTTTTGTTGAATTTTTGTTTTTTTAGTATATATACTATCGTATTTATTTTTTAGTATTTAATTATGGCAACAACAAAAAAAGTAGTAAAAGTGTCTTCAGGTTCTGCTAAGACATCAAAAACTTCTAAATCTTCAGCTTCTGGAGTATGAGCATTACTTTGAAAATGTAAAGGTTTACTTTGAAATTCAGGATGACTATTGGAAGATCTGAAAGAAATTTCTACTAAATGATCTAATTTCTTAAAAAAATGAAAAGATACTTTAGCAAAAGCAAAAAAGAAAAATAAAGCAGCTGCTGATAAAAAGAATCTTTTGACAAGTTGAAAAGAGCTTTTAGTTGAATGAAAAGAGTTGTATACTAAAGGAAAGAATTTATTGAGCCAATTGAATAAATCAAAAGGTGGTAAGAAGACAACTAAGTCTACAAAGACAGCTAAAGTTGCAAAAACGACAAAGAAAGCAAAGTAAATTATTCATGCTTGAAAAAACGAAATGTTTTTGATATAAGGACAGCGCAATTTTTTATATTTTAAAATATGTTTGATGAAAAATTTAAAAGTTTTATCTTTTGTTTTATTATTTTCAGTATTAGTGGTTGCTTGATGTGAAAAAGCAAATAATCAGGAAAAGTATTCTTGTGAAGGTGATGAAGTGTGTCCTGTAGAACAGACAGTTGAGTCTCCTTCAATCGAGATCGAAGAAACGCCATCCGTAATTGTTGAAACTGATGATGAAGAGTGAGATTTAAATTGAAATTGAGCATGAACAAGAGATGATGAAGTTGTTTTTGAAAATAATGAACAAACAGTTGAAGAACCAAGTGATCAACCAATGATGAGAATTATGGTGGATGAAAGTGCGACAGTAGAAGACATTGAACAAGACATGGTTAATACATGTGCAAATGCTAACTGAACATGGGCTGATTGAGTTTGTACATTGGAAGATGGTTCAGTAATTGCTTTCTAGTTGAAAAAATATTTGTTTTAAAAAAATCTTAGCTTAGGCTGAGATTTTTTTGTATGTTATTGAATTATTTTTTAGTTGTGTAATGCTTGTAATTTTAGGTCTGCATTTACTTTCTCCAATTTTACTAATGAATTTTCAATTTCTTCTAAGCTACCCTTTTTTCTCAATTCTCTAATTTGTTTTTCCAGTTGTGCCTTTGTTTCTTTTAATTTCTTTTCATCTTCACTGATTTTTGTGGTAGCAACTGTGGTGGCAATTTTTATTAAGTCTTCACAAATAAAAGCGATTCATTTTGATATACTAATTGAAATTCATTCATCTGTTTTTACAAAATCTTTTTCCTTGAATTTTCAAACTGGGGAAATTGTGATAATTCCTGGTTTCAATGAAGTTACAGTAGGCATTTGTCATGGCTTTACTGTGACATCACCTATTTCTGTAGGTAAAATTATTTTGTCAATTTCACCTTCAAATATAATTTTCTCTGGACTCGAAATTTTTAAAAGCATAACTTTTTCTTGAAATAAATTTCAAAACCACCAATCATAAAAATATCATAACAATTTTCATTAAATAATCAAAACTTTTTTAATTCTCGTTGTTGCTTAATCTTTTTCTGATGAATGCTGGTGTTTCGTCGTCTATATCTTCTGATTTATTTGAATTGAAGAAGTCATTTTTTTCTTCTACTGCTGGAGCTTGTGGTTCTTCTGTTGTCCTACTTACTATTCTCTCAATAAATCACTGGCTTTGATTCATAGGTTTGTAATTTGATTTTCTTGCATCTGGTCTTCATAATTCATCGTATCAAATCTTTTTGTGAGCTGGTTCTGAACTTTGTTCTTCGAATCATGTAGCGATAATCGTAACTTGCACTTCATCTTCCATTGTTTCGTCAAAAGACATTCACCAAATCATGTTTACATCGTCATCGATAATCTCTTCAACGATACTTGCAGCTTCTTGTACTTCTGTTGGAGTTAAATCAGATCCTCCTGATACTGCGAAGATGATACTCTTTGCTTTGTCCAAATTCGTTTCCATCAATGGATTGTCGATAGCTTTTCTTGCAGCTTCTACTGCTCTCTTTTCTCCTGCTCCGTATCCGATTCACAATAATGCATTTCATGAATTTTGCATTACAGTCTTGATGTCGGCAAAATCGATGTTGATGTCACCTGGTTTTATAATCAAATCTGATATTCATTTAATTCCAGAATAAAGAATTTGATCAATCATTAAGAATGCTTGTTTGAAAGTTGTCTTTTTATCGATTACATTAAATATCTTTTCGTTTGGAATTACTATCAATGTATCTACTGCTCATTTAATTTTTGCTAATCATTCTTCAGCATTTAATTTTCTCTTTTTACCTTCAAATTCGAAAGGTTTTGTTACGACTCATATAGTCAAAATTCACATTTCTTTTGCTATGTTTGCTACAACTGGGCTAGCTCATGTTCATGTTCATCCTCACATTCAAACTGTGATGAAGACCATGTCTGTGTCTTGTAACATGTTTTTGATATCTGCTTCACTTTCTTCGGCAGCTTTTCTACCAATTTCTGGATTAGCTCCAGCTCATAATCCTTTTGTCAAATTTAATCAGATGTTTACTTTTTTATCTGCTAAGCTTCCTGCTAAATCTTGAGCATCTGTATTTATTGCTACGAATTCTACTCCTTGTAGTCATTCGCTAATCATCCTATTTACAGCTTTATTTCCGCATCAACCGATTCACAAAACTTTAATTTTTGCTCCTGGTATAAATTCAGGTTTTACTTCATTGATAACCATTTTTAATCTATAATTACAAAGTAAATGTTTTGCACCAATGTGCTAGAATAAATTTTTAAAGAAATCTCATATTTTTCATCATATTTGTTTTATACCTTTACCAAATCAAGCTCATCATTTCCTTCAATCTTGATATTTGTTTGACCATACAAATGTTCATAGTACATTTGTAAATTGAATATTATTTGAAATATCTCATAGGTTCAACTGTGTATCTTTTCCATAGAATGTTGCTAATTTGAATACATCTTTTGCCAATAGATCTAAATTTGGCATTTTTGCTCATCATCAGATTAATATTACTCAACCAGGAAGTCTTCAATCTCTGTCTAGAGCTTTTAGATGTTTGTTGATTTTTTCAAATATCTCCTCGTATCTTGATGATATTATCTCTGTCAAGAATAGTACATCTAACTGATCGTTATCAGCAGGTTTTCTATTTGAAATTGCAGTTCAGTGTGTCTTTTTGATTTCTTCAGCATCTTTGATATCAATTTGCATTCATATTGAAATGTCTTTAGTTACATCTTCTCATCATGCTGGTATTGTTCAGTATCACAATGCATATCCGTCTTCAAATATTGCATAGCTTGTTTGATTCTTACCAATATCAATTAAAACTGTTCATAGATCTTTGTGATCATAATCCAATATTAATTCACTTGCAGATAGTATGTTTGGTATAATATCTGATATTGATAATCAAACGTTATCAAATGCTTCTATTACTCCATTATAAATGCTTTTTGGTACCATGAAAGCGTCTGCAACCAATTCTAATCTCTTTCCTTTTAATCAGATTGGATCTTTCTCTTTCTTAGTCTCGTCTATGATTCGGTGAACAGGAACGATTTTGATTGTTTCCATATTGTTTTCTATTGCTATGTCAGCAATAACTTTTGATAAATGTTCTACATCGTTTTCTGTAATTTCTGGATCCATAATTCTCTTTTGTTCAGTAATTCTTTTTACAACAGCATCTGGGTGTGAAATTCAAACGAATACTTCGTCGATGAAATCTCATCATAGTTTCTTTACGAAATTTTCGATAATATTGTTTATGCTTTTTGTAAATGCCTCTGTGTCTAGGATTTTTCCTTTACGCATTCAGCGAGTTGGCTCTATGTGTTTTGCGAGGATTGTGTTTTTTCACTCATCGTTTGCAAATACTACAGCCTTGATGGAATCGTTTCCAATGTCAAAAATAGCTTTAATATCCTGCATCTTTTTTATGAAAATAAAAAATTAAAGTTGTTTACCTACGAGATTTTTTGTTACATTCTACAAATTATTTTATTTACGATTTCGTATTTATCAAAAAAGATACCAAATGCAAATTGGTTTTTAATTATTGTGATATATTTTAGTTATCATTTAGGTCTGAACTGATTTTTCGTAAAATTTAGCGTCTCTAACTTTTGGTTATCATTTAGTATTTATTGTTGATAACTGTGTTTATTCTTTTTTATCATATCGGGCGCTTCGCCCCGAACCCCGACCCACTTTTGTCTTCCAGCAACAAAAGTGGGCAAAAATGCCTCTCGGCTCACTCGCTCCCGGAGTACTCCGGGACGAAGATGAGCCGAATTTTTTTAAAATTTTCAAATAAAAAAAGAAGCAGACTTATCTGCTTCTGAATTTTCCAAAATGCGGATCTAATTTATGTAATATTTCATAAGAATTGAGGTTCAATATGAAACGGATTTTAAAGCTTTTGATCAGATAGAAATGTATTCTATTGAACTAATATTGAGATAAATTCAATAATCCTTTTTGAATCAAGAACAATATTAGTAGCAGTAAAACTGAAATATCCGGAGCATTGTTTCATAGACATTGCCAATATGGTAACTTAATATTCCATAATAGTTGATGGCTTAACAATAGTAGATTTTGCTATCATGACTATCACTATTTTAAGACGAAACATTAAATTGAAGAAACCATAAGAGATAACTATGATCGTTTCTCTGATGAACTGAATATAGTTTAAATACTCAGCTAGAAACACGAGGTTTCAAAGAGAAATACAACTTTAATCTTAGCTCCTCTACTACTCGATAAGGAGAAATAGAGATATTAGTTAACTATGTTTGTTCATAGATAACTGTACAGAATGATTTGCACATTCAGCGATGAAATTAAAGCAAATGGTGAACATCTCAAATACATAAATTATTTTAATGATCTCATTTTGTTTCATCAAGAACTTCTTGTTTTTCTTGATGACATATATATTATAATCAGAAAAAATTATTTGTCAAATTTTTGGGCACTTTTTTTAGTTAAAATTCATTAGGTCTGAAGCTTGTTTTCTAAAATCAACCATAAAAAGTGTACTTTTTTTTCATTTTTTTTGGTAATTTTTTTTAGTTTTTTTGCTCTATGGTGAAAATTGATGCGATTTGGTATCTTTTGTCGTCATAAAATTTTAACATTTTATCGTTTACTATTATTCATTTTCATTTATCTCATATCTTTTTTGTTTTGTATCGAAGTATTGGTCTCCATATGTATTTTATTATTTGTTCTATGATTTTTCAAAATAATCATCAAAATAGGAATTCTACAATTTTTTTGAGAAAAGTTTTTCATGTGAAAATTTCTGTTCAAATATTGATGCAATATTTTTGTGGATGATTTGGGAACATTGCTCAAAATCGTGGATTGGCTTTGTATATTCAATCATCATTTTGCTTTTCTTGATATAGAGGTACTAGATGTGCTAACCGATATCACAAGTAGATGTCGCTTTTATTTTTTAGCATTATTGAATATAAATTTCTGTTATCTTCTCTTGTGTAAAATGATAAGCAGAATTTTTGTTTTTTATTATTTTTAAATCTTTTTTGTCATAAAATTGTGAAATATAATTCACTGAAAAATCTTGCTCTCCGTAATTTGTTTTTCTTTGTAATTATGAAAATATCTATATCAGAGTCCTCTTTTAATGAATTGAATGTGATTGAGTTGCACAGGAATATTTCTGAAATAAATGGCAAAGATTTGTATAGATTTCAGAATTTATTTATTTTTGCTGTGAATTGATCAGTGTATTCATTTTTTTTATCTCGTGAAAATATTTGATTTTTTTTAAAATCTATATTTTCTTTTTTTGTTCAGTACTCAAAAAATTGCGAGTCTTTTGGTACTGGATATTTCATTATTTCGTAAAATAGTAGCTTAATATCTTTCATTATTTATATTATTCACATGAAGCAAATTCCTCGCATTTAATTCAAGCATATTTTTCATTCTCACATCGTTCTAGGTTTGTAGTTTGTACTACGGCATTTATAGAAATTATTCATATTGGCTGTGGATTTGAGCTTCAATATCATCAACAAATTAGAAATTTATATGTATGATTGTTTGTATCTTGTATTTCTTCAAATGCTTGTTTTAAATTATTATCGAATATAAAATCAAATGTTAATCTTTGTAATGGGTTTTCTATGCGTTGTCATAGATTTAATGTTTCTCACGATTCATCTAATCTTATTGTACTATCATTTATAACTTTACTTAAATGACCTTCGAATATCTTTCAATTATTTGCAACTAATATAGATGTAATTTCTCAATTTGATTGATTACGAGTATAGAATGAATAATCTTCGGCTCATTTTAGAGATTGAAAGGCAGAATATTTTTGGTCTAATATTAGTGGTGTTCAGTCAAAATGTCATCTTAATTCATTATTTCATGTATATATAAATATATTTCATATCACTAAATCATTTCATATTTTTATATCTGCTGTGTCAGTATTATTAAAATTGAAATATAGGTAACTAACTTCATGTGTTATTCAATCTGCATCTTCTCGAATTCTGTTCCTTTGAAAATCTTTTATGGAACTATTCATTTCTTTGTAAAATACTGTTAAAGCTTCTCTTGAAATATCTTGATTTGCTTGTATATTCCTTCTAAAATTTACAAGTGATGCAGAGACTATTCCTATTATTACAATTACCAATATGGTTTCTAATAATGTGAAAGATTTAAGATTTTTCATGATTAATTTTATATTTAAAATATTTACATATTTTTATGATTAATGTTTATAAAAATAAATTATTTTTTCAAATGAAAAAAAATCTCGTTTTTTAGGCGAGATTTTATTTCTATGTATGGATTTTTTAACCGTTAATTAATGGTCTGATTACACAATTGTAATTCTTATCATTTTTATTTTGAACGATAAGTGGCCTTTGACTGTCTACTATATTAAATACTATTTCTTCTGTGTCCATTGTCCTGATGAAGTCTGTGATGTATCTTCCGTTGATTCCAAATGATACTGGTTCTCATTCTACCAATACTGGAATATTTGTTTTTCATGTTCATTTATCTGTTTTTCCAGAAGAAACAGATGCTTCTCAATCATTTACTTCTATTTGGATGAAGTTGTTTATATCTCTTGTCAAAATTCAGATTTTTTTGATTGCTTTTTCACAGTCATCTTTGTTCATTATCAATGTTGTATTGAATTTTGTTGGCATAACCTCCTCTCTTTCGTAATCTGGGAAGTTTCATTGGATCAATAGTGTTGTAGCCAAAATTTTCATTCAATCTATATCGAAATCGAAAGCGACTAAGTTGTTTGAGTATTTTAGTTGAACATTTTCGCATCATTTTTCTCAAGCATAGTCAGATATTTTTTTGATATCCAAAACTGATGTTTTTGGTATGATTAGAGAAAAATCATCTCAAACTATTGTAGAATTTGTTTTGAATTCTGTAAGTCTAAATGAATCTGTTCAAACAAAAACTAATTTTCTATTTCACTCCTCCTCTTTTGATTTCATCAAGATTCATGTCAAGACTGGACTGAAGTTTTTTTCTGTAACTGAATATTCTACTTTTTCGATACCATTTGATAGACCTTGTGTATCCAATGTAAGTTTGTTGTCTTGTGGTACATCTGGCAAAGCTACATATTCACTTGCGGATATTCCAGGAATCTCGAAATTGTCTTTTCATGATTTGATTGTCATGATTTGGTTTTGTTGATCTACTGAAATCTCTACTTGTTTATCTTCGATTGCCTTGATGATATCTGAAAACATTTTTGCATTGATTGTAATTGCTCATTCGAGTTTTACTTCACAAGGAGCTTCAATTTCTACATATTTTTCCATATCAGTAGCTCTAACTACTATATTGTCTATAGATGCTTTCATGTAAATATTTTGCAAAATTGGCAAAGTGGCATTCTTTGCTACAAATCTACTGCTGATATCGATGATATCATTTAATTTAGCAACATCTATGATAATTTTCATGGTCGGAAAAAATTAGAAATTAAATAATTTTTCTCAAATATGTAAATAACTAAAAAATATAAAAATTCAAGTGAAAAAATATTTTAGTTTTTTTCTTTTTTTTTGTCATTCTGAGCGATAGCGAAGAATCTATTATAGAAAAAATAGGTGTTTCCTTTGTGTCTTTATGTTTGCCTCCGGCGGGCCACAACCCCTACTATCCCGCTTTGCGGGAGAACAGCTCCCCTTATCAGGGGAGAAATTTGTCCCGATGAATCGGGACTCCCCGAAGGGGTGAGGGGTTGTTTCAATGCAATCTGACAAATGAAAAATTTTGGTTGCCACCTTTTCCCTTTAATTAGTATTTGTTGTATTCTCTTTTTCAATCTATTTCACAATAATTAACTTTTTTATTACTTGCTTCACATTTTTCTACTAATATTCATTTTACATATACATTTGCTATTGCTTTTTTCCCATCAATGGCATTTGTTAGGTTTAATGATTGTCATCTTGCTACTGTATCTTCATCTACTCAATCCCTTTCTTTATCAAGTTTATCACTAAAATATATAGCTATTTCTGCATTGTTGCAATTTCAAACACATTCTACTTTTTCAAAATTATTTAATTCTCACTTAAATAAATTATTTACATAATTTACTCTTTCTTGGACTTTTAATCATACAGAATTATCTTTTGTGTTTGGAGTACCGCTTTTTCAAGATTGTCATATAATTATAAAAATTGTTACTATTCAGATGAATATCCGTGCAACTCTGTTGCTCTTTTTTTTTACTGCTTTTGTTTGTGCAATTGTTTGTCATGGAATTTCAGATGGTGCTTGTTCTTTATCTAAATATTCGTGGCAATACTGGCATTTTACAGCACCTTTTTTGATTTCGTTTTTACAATAAGGACATTCTATAAATCATTCTTTCATATTAATATTTTATAAAATAAAAAAAGACACCATAATTCCTGGTGCTTATGAATAAGTATAACAGATTTTTCATCAGAGATAATTATTCCCACGAACTATGATGTCGTTTGTTATCTCTAACTAAAAAATCTGTTTAATAAAAATCTGTTTTTTTACAAATTCATAAGCAATTTAATAAGTAGCAATCTTGTTCCTATTTTCAAGATTTTTTGCATTGAAAAAATTTATGTATCTTAAAAAAGATTCTTCGCTTCGCTCAGAATGACAGGTAATTATTCATTTTTAATTCTTAATTATTAATTATTATATTCTCCAAACAATTTGAATACTACTCCATTTGTGATTTTTGCATCAATGAAATCTCATGGAATTAGTTGTGATTTTGATGAAATTATGATTTGTTTATTATTGTCTGTGTATCATTCGTACAAAAATACTCAATCTTTGTTTGTTCATGAGAACCTATTGATTAAGACTTTTCTGATATTTCAAACTTCTTTTTCATTATTTTCTTTTGAAGTCTTGTTGAGTAATGAATTGAGTCTATCTCGTCTTTCTTGTTTTATATCGTATGGGATGTTGTCTTGTAAATGCTTTTGTGCATAAGTTCCAGGTCTGGTGGAATAAACTCAGATGTAAATCATATCAAATTTTCCGTACTCTACCAAATCCAAAGTTTGTTGGAAGTCTTCTTCTGTTTCATCGCAAAATCATACAATGATATCTGTTGTGATACTGATATCTCTTTTTAGTCATCTAATTTTGTCTATGAATTCTCTGGCTTTTGCACTATCATATCCTCTATTCATTAATTTCAAAATTCTGTCTGATCATGCTTGAAATGGGATATGGATGTGTGGACAGAGTTTTTGTTCTTTTTCGTGAAGTTCGAGTGATTCGTCGCTGTAATAAGTTGGATATGGTGATGTGTATCTGAGTCGTTTCAATCAATCTAATTTCAAAACTTCTTTGACTATTTGTACGAATTGTGGGTGCTTGTTTACAATTTGTCCTAGTAGTACCAACTCCTCTGCTCCGTTTTCGAGGTGCTTTTTGCACTCGTTGACTATCTGTTCTACAGAGAAATATTTTTCTAATCATCTGGCAAATGGCACGATACAGTACGAACAAAATTGGCTACATCATGTGGAAATTGGGATGTATGCAGTTTTGTTGTGGTTTGTATTCATTGATGTATTTGTCTCTGGTACTATTTGGCAGTAGTCGCTGTATAGAGTTTTGTCGTATGAAATATCGTATCAGATATGTTTCAAAATTAGTGGCAAGAATCCTGTGTCATCAATTCTTCGATATAATTCTAGATTGGCAAAAGTTTTTTTAAGATTGAAAAATTGTGGATTGAAAGCGTTGTTTATAGGAATTATGTTTTCTCATTTTATTTCATCAACATCGTTTGTATTTAATCAGACTATTTGTGCTTTTTCTGGATCAATTGTTCACAAAAAATTTCATTTCCTTAAAGTTTCAGGAAGCTTTTTTGTAGTGAGTTTATTTGCTCTGATATTGTGCTGAATCATGCATCCAGTAATCCATATTTTCTGTTTTCTATCAAATCATTTCAAAAGTCATGTAATTTTGTCTTCGGCTTTTTGTCTGACAGAACAAGTATCGAGGATGATTATATCGGCATTTTTAATATTTTCTTCATAAGAAAATCAGCAGTTTTGGAGAACTGTTTTGATTCTTGCAGAGTCTGCATAATTCATTTGGCAACCGAATGTGAGAATATGGAATGATGGCATAATTAAGAATTAATAATGAAGAATGAAAAATCATCCCTAAATCCCTTCTTTTCCCGGCAGGCCGAGGACTCACTACGTTCGAAAAAAGAAGGGACTTCCCCCTCTTTATCGAAGGGGGTTAGGGGGTGATTACTATTTGTGGATGATTTCGAGGATTGTATTTAGATTGTTTTCGTCTACATTTGTGATGATGTATCTATCGTAAACATGTGGTAGAGCTTCGTATGAGACTATGACTGTATTTTCATCTTTTCCGAAAACTCGAGTTCATTTTCAGGCATCTCGGGATCATTTAGCTTCAAATCTTCAATCTCATCAAAAGTAAATTGTATTTTTTCAATTATCTTGTGCTACATAATCAAAGTGTAAATCGTTTGTTTCTTGTAGCTTTTCATCTGCTTCTGGAGTGAAATTGTAGTATCGAAGTTTGTCGCAGAATTTACACTCAAAATCATTGTCTCATTCTGGGATGATTTTTGTATTGAAGTACTCCTCTGCTTGTTCGAGGAATGATTTTGTATTATTGTATTTGTATTTTGCATCTTTTCGGATTTTGTAGGCTTGGTCGCTAAACATTTCTTTTGTTGAACTATCATATTCAGTTCAATCTTTTGCAACTTCGTAATCTACTACTTTTCATTCTGAGTCTACTGTGATTCTTGTTGGAATTCAACCAAATCAGCAATCATCACTGATATTTCATCTTTCATCTATATGATATCATTCTCAGTTTACTGATAAGTAGTATTCTGTATCTCAATTATCATTTGATCATGTTCATAATATTGCGTATGCGATAAATGTTTTTGAACCCATGTCACAGTCTTCTTTTTCATGTATTGCAGCTGAAAGAATATCATCGATTGTTGTCTCTGTATTATTTATTTCATTTGTTTCGTTCGTGATAACTCATTCGTTTTCTTGATTTTCAATTTGTTGTGTTGTATTATTCTTTGGTGTACATCAGCAAAGTAGTAAGAAACTGATAGCGAAAATTGGTAGTAAATTTTTCATGTTTATTTAGTTTTTATGTAGTAAAATCGTGAATTTTATTTTATTGAATGATTATTGATTTTCAAGATATTATTGAAAAATATTTTTGTTTTTTTATATTCAGTTTTATTGTTTATTAGTATTTTTTTGAAATGTTTTTGATTATTTTGTTTTGAATAATTGTATTGTGTTTGTTATTTGTGTTCTTTTTTCCACAATTTTACTTTTGTGAATTAGTGATTAGTTTTTTGCCATATATTTGTGCTGCGACGTGAATATTATTTGTTTTATCTTTTATACTTAGGAAAAAAAAATATTTTCAAAAAGTATTTCCACTTTTTATTTTATTGTTTGGTTTACTGTTCTTTCTTTATTCTAGAAAATATTGAGCATTTTATACATGAGAGTGATTTCAGCGAAATTCAGAGGAAAACCAATGATTAGATATTTTGTATTCAAATATATTGTATAAGACAAAAAATTATGATGAATTGAAACAATGGATATCCGAAAATGATGCAGATATGGTTTTGATGGTGGAATATACAGATGATTTTAATGAAAATATGTGAGATGTTTTGAATGAAAAATATCCATATTCTTCTCGTGTAGAATATTCTGATAAGTATTATTGAAATGTAGTATTTAGTAAATATCCTATCAAAAATTTGACTGAAGAAATGGAACGGTGAAAATGGAGATATTCTTATTTTTCAGTAAATTATAGTGGTATAGATTATTATATTTATTTGGTACATACTGCAGCTCCTGTTTCTTTGAAACATTTTAGGATGAGAAATAATCAGATTCAGGAATTAATATGAGATTTTGCTGATAAGACCTATTGAGAAAATGATAGAGTTTTAGTAATCGGAGATTTTAATCTTTCTCCATGGTCATATTACTATCCTGATTTAGAGAATGGTTTAGTGTGAATGAAAAATATGACAAGGAAATATTCTCGTTTGTTTACATGGAGTTTGTATTGATTGTGAATATTATCTTCACATATTGATCAGATTTTTATCAATGATAGTGCTGAGATTTGAAATATTGTTCAAGTAAAGACTCCATGATCGGATCATAAGGGATTTTTTATAAAGAATTTTAAATAAAATTGTGTTAGAAAATTTGCAAAAATAAAATATTTTAGTATAATAGTTTTGTTGTTTATTATATAAAAATAAAATATGGTGAAAAAAGATAAAAAACCTAATTGAACAAATGTAAAATTTTTGTTGAGTACTGATACTTTACCATGATTTTGATTAGATCTTGTGTTCCAAGTAGCAAAGGATGCGTGATTTGATTGATTGGATTTAGCTATTTGGAAAAGTGTTGATGCTTGGAATGTTAGATATGTTAGAAAGCTATCTGAAAAATATGATTTCCCTATTAGAGTAATTCAAACATCTTCAAAGTTGAATAAAAAAGAAATTGATAAAGCTTTGGATCTTTGTGAAGCGCTAAATGTTGATACTCTTTGTATTAATGCACCTAAGTTTTTTGATTATAAGTCTTTTTATTTTATTAGGGATAATATTGAGCAATATAAAACTAAAAATAAAGATATCAAGTTTTCTATAGTTAATCCATCGTCTTCTTATTTTCCACCATTTTCTATAGTTCCAAAATATCGTTTTAGTAATATCACTGAAATTATAAAAACATATTGATGTAATTTATGATTGGATGTTTCATGAATGGATTTAGATTTGTTTGAAAGTGATTTTTTGAGAATGGTTGATCGTTATGTTCCTTATGTGTCCAATCTTTATTTGTCTGATTCAAATTCAAAAAATAGACATTTACTTCCTTGAGAATGAAAAATGAAACTTCCTGAATTGTTGAGAAGATTTAAAAGGGAGTGATATAGTCGTTTTATATCATTGAAAGTAAATATTTCAAAAGTAGATTTATCTGATCCTGATAAGGTAGATTTGTTATTGAGAAAAGCTGTAAATTATTATACAGATTATTATGTTGATGCAAAGATTGATTAATTAATAATATATAAAAATGTTTAGATTCATATTAGATTTTGTAAAGTATCCATTTGAACCTAAAAATTGAAATAATAAATTTTTCAGATTTATGAATACTGTTTTTAAAGATTATCCAGCATTTTTGTGGGTAAAGCCGACGTGGCAGAGGGTTGTTTCGGCTCCTCTACTCTTTTTGGCAAAGATTTTTCAAAAATAAATTTAAAATAAGCTTGTTTGTTGTGGCATTTGATACTTGTTTTTGATTTCTGTAATTACTTTTTCCATTGATCAGAAATTGTATTTTTCTACCAATGTTTTTTTGTAATTGTTGAAATCTATATCAAGTTTGTACTTTTCTAATCAAATTTCACCTATTTCTGAAGATATTTCTAATTGAATTAATTTTTTTGCATTTTCAGCAAATTCTTTTCATTCAATTAGTTTTTCTTTTGTTTTTCAAGAAATTCAATCTATGTTTTCATAGATGTTTTCAATAGTTTTGTATTCTTTAATTAAATCACTGGCTCACTTTGGTCAGATTCAAGGTACTCATTTGATATTATCTGCATTGTCTCAGATTAATGCTAGATAATCTAGAATGTATTTTGGTTCAAATCAAAATTCTTGGATGAAATCGTTTGTTTTGTATGTGATTCATTTGCTTGGATCTGTGAAAATTACATTTTCATCTAAAAGCTGTTTTAGGTCTTTATCAGCTGAAAACACATTACATATTAAATCTGAATCGGTTCTGAATTTTGTAACTATTGATGCAATTATATCATCTGCTTCGTATCAAGGGAAAACTATATTTGGAATTCATAATTCATTTGTAATTTCTTGCACTATTGGAATTTGGATTTTGAAATCATCTGGAGCTTTTGCTCTATTTGCTTTGTATTCTGGATATGCTTCATGTCTGTGTGTCTTTGATGGTGCATCTCGAGCTATCATGAAATAATCTGGTTTTTCGAGGAACATTTTTAGTATCATACGGAAAAATCAGTATACAGTGTTTATATTGTGTCAGTCTTTATCAGGCATATCAGGGAAAGCATAATATGCCCTGTACAAAAATCCAGATCAATCTATTAAATAAAATTTTTTCATGTGAGTCGTTGTTATTAAAACGAAAATCATCGTATCTTTTGTTGAATTAAAATCAAGAATAAATAGATTATACTAATAATGCATTAATTATTTACATTTTATTTTAAAAATATGGAAGAACAAAAAACAGGAAGGAGATTCGTAGTTTTTGTTGCTTTGTTTGTTTTGTGTTTGTGTATTAGTTTGTATGTTCGTAATTGGTATTTAAAATCTATGCATTTTAATTTTAGTTACACTGGTACCGATTCTGGTCCTGTTAATGTTGACTCTGATATTATTTACCTTGATTCTGATGCTATTGATGTTGATTTAAGAAATGTTAATGCTGATTACAGTGCTATTGATGTTAATTCGGGTTATGTTGATATTTATTGAGATGAATTCACTTGGCAAGATATAACTATTTGTAACGATAAGGCTTCATGTATTACTTTAATGGATAGAAATTTATGAGCAACAACTAATGATATTACACAAAAAGGTTCATATTGATACTATTTCCAATGGTGAAATAATTATTGATTTAATGCACGTTCTTTAAATGGTGAAGTTTGACAAGTAGATACGAGTCAATATTGACCAAATAATCCGTATAATAGTGATGTCTTCCTGTATTGATACAATAGTCGAGATTCTGTATGAAATGATAATTTACGATGATGAAGTTGAGATTCAGAAAATAATCATCGATGACGGGACAATAGGCATACTACTGTTGAAGATAGACAATGACCATGTCCAAAATGATATCATGTCCCTAGTATTTGAGAACGAAATGAATTACTCTATTATCGGTATAGTTCTTTGGGTACTAAATATTGAATTTTAGCTAAAAGTTATTCGTTATATGGGGTTACTGACCAGGAGTGAAATATTTGAAAGATGATAACTGAATATTTTAATATTCCAACAGCTGGTGAGATTATAACAAATCGATGGCAGCCTAATGGTACAGGAGAATTAATTCCTCATTTAGTATGATTAACATCTGCATGAACGATTGCTAAGGTCTGGTCTTCCACTCCATATTGACATTATGATAAATGATGAAGCCATGGCTTTATTCGTACATTTTCCGTAAGTTTGTATGAATATAGTGATTCTATTAGTGTTGGTATATCTGGTATTGGCAGTAGTGAATGACTTCCTGTTCGTTGTTTTAAAAATTTTGATATCAATGATTAATATTTTTTGTTTTTTTAATTTGTAATATATATTATGATTATAAATACTCCCGAAGAAATGTTCAATTTAGGTCAAGAATTATCAAAAAAATATAAGATTTTATTATTGTTTTGAGATTTGTGAGCGTGAAAGACGTTATTAACTAAGTGATTCGCAAATTGATTGTGAATTAATGAAAATCTTGTTCAGAGCCCCACTTATGCTTATATAAATTCGTATAGTGGAAAATTATTGCATGTGGATATGTATAGAATTTGAGAAGAAAATGATGTTTGGGAAAAATGAATAAATGATCAAATTTCAAAGCACGAATATATTGCTATAGAGTGGCCAAAATTTATTGATAGTTTGGATATTTCTCATTATGCAAAAATTACTATAGAAAAAGATTGAGATATTAGAAATGTGGAAATTGTAGAGAATTAATAATTTTTTATTTCTTATAATTATTTATTATTAATTATTTAATTATTCCATGTTTTTCTAGTGTGTTTTTAAATTTGTTTATATAATATTGAGTCATATTTTGTTTACATTGATTGTTATCATCTTTTACTAGTTTTACGACTATTAAGAAATTGTTTAAATCTTCTGCTATTTCGTCTAGTGCGTTTTGTGAAAGATTTTTGCTTTCTATTTTCTTGGATAATACAGCAATAAATGCGTTTGCTGTTTTTTTTGTAGTTGCATCTTTGTATTCAGGTACTTTTACGTTTATATTTTTTTGTTTATTTATGGTTATTTTTAAAGTTTTTGTTTTTATATCTTCAGAGCAAGCATAAAAAGTATTTGTGAAAATTTGTGAATTACTTTCATTGTTTTTAAATCAGATATTCGTTAAAATTTCTGATTTTTGTATTTCTTTGCTAGTAAATATTACATCATTTCATGATATGTTAAATGTTCATCATACGTATATTGCATTGTTTGCTTCATCTTGTACTTCTATACTATAATTATAAGTGTATAATCTTCTGATATCTTCTATTGTAATTCTGTGTTGATCTTTTCAAGTACTATTGAAATCTTTTGTTGAATTTATTCCTGATAATTGATAAATAAAATTTGTATCTGTTTCCTTATTTGTGTTGAATGTTATTCTAATTTTTCAATCTCAAATCGATGTAAATGATAGATTTGATATTGTTGGTTTTGTGTAGTCTAATTCTCTATTATCATATCATTCTATATATCACTCATTTCATATTTTATCTTTGAATGTTATTCAATATACGATTTTTCATATTGTATTTTCTTCTGAAAAATCCATTGAATATTTATATTTGTTTCACACTTTTTCTTCTAAATTAGCATATTGTCCTAAAATATTTACTGTAGTATCTTTTAATTCTTCATCTGATTCAAATATGATTGTAATTGTATCTCAGATGCTTAGTTTTTCATTTTCTGTAGAATATTCTATATTAATATTTGAGATTTCTGGCTTTTTGTTGTCAATTGTAAATTTTCATCAATCCTCTATTCGATAAATTGTTTCTCATTCATCGCTGACAATTGATAATTTGTGTCATGAGAAATGGTTTGTAGCATCTCATTCATATGTTCATTCGTGTAATATAATTGTATCTCATGACTCGTTTGTTCATGTAATTGTGTAGAATTCTGTTATTAGTTGTGTACTGTCGAATGTAAATCAAGTTTTTTGTGTATCTCATGAATATATTGCCAAATACTGGTCATTTTGGTCTCGTAATTTTATTGTATATGTGTTATTTTGGCAATCATTATTTGTAAATTCTCGTTCAATACCGAAGATTCCTCAAACAATATCTCATTCGATTGGACTTGTAATTATAATATCTCATCTATCACAAAATCAATTTCAGTTATCTAGATTTCATTCATAATTTATATTTTCTTCGTTATCTCATTCTCATGCATTTGTTGATTCTTCATTTGAGTACTCTTCTTCTGTGTTCTCTTCTTCATTTATATTTCAATTGTCATCGTTTGTAAGTCATCAGTTATCTGTTTCTTCGTTTAATTCTTCGTTATTTCAATTTTCTTCTTCGTCTTCTCATTCTTGTGTAACAAGATAGTCTTCTTCGTTATTTTCTTCTTCATTTAATTCAATTTCTTCTGTAAATTCTTCATTGTTATTTCCAGTTTCTTCTGTTATTATTTCTTCTGTTATTTCTGTTTCAACTATTTGTTCGTTTTCTCATTCATGGTGAATTATATCAGCAAATGAAAATGATAAGTTATGTACTACAGCATATGTGGCGATTAATCAAATTCATTTCCATAATAATGTTGCTGATAAAATTCCAAAAATATACTTTTTGTGGTGCTTTTTAAGGTGTACTGTAATTGTTTTTCAGTGCTTTTTTACATGATGAAGAATGTTCATTTTTTGTTTTTGTTAAAAATATAAAATTTCTGCTGTTTTAAGTATAGTCGAAAATGTTTTATTTGTCAAATTTTTGAGGACTTTTTTAGTAGAAAAAAAAGCCCATATTAAGAGCTCTTTTTATATTTTATAATTTTTTATTCTGTTTGTAATTTATAATATTCGTAATTGCTTGGATAATCGTTTCGTTGTTTTTCATTGAATCGGACATCGTATTCTCATGATTTTAGATTTGTGATTAGTGCTTGTTTTTGGAATAAACTTTGATCTATTCTTTTGTAAATAAAATCTGGTCTTGGTAAGATATTTAAAACAAAGTATTTTCCATAAATATTGTATAATGATTTTCAAAGTCATTTAATATTTCATTTGATGTATCATTTATTTGAATACATTGGGAATTGGAAGGTTGAATTATATGTTTCAGTGTCTTCATCTGAAAGTAATTTGTAAGCATAAAGTGCAATACGTTTTGTATCTTTTTTTGAATATAATGGAAATAAATGCATAAACCAGTTTTCTTCGTATTCAATAAATTTTATTTCTTCATTGTATAATGCGAATTCTCATTTAACTAAATTTGATATTAAATTTTCTCTATTTGGCATAGTCTTTTCATATAAATTTGCTATATCAATTCTTGTTTCTTCTGGTAAAAGTTTTATGACTGAATTTAGAGTTTCATCAATGAGAGTTCGATTTGCGTTTATGTTTAATATATTTATTGTTCATCATAGATTGTTATATAAATTGGTGATTTTATTATTTATTTCTACTATATATTTTACCATTTCCCAATCTTCTTTTTGTGTATAATATAACAAAGATACACTCAAACCACGGTGATAGTACCAAAGACTACGTGGTCGTAAAGAAATTTGTTGGTCACTTGGTAAATAATAATCCATTGAGATTAATTTATTTAATTCTTGTAGGTCTGTTTTGAGTTGTGATTCTTTTTCATCTAAATATTCTTTGATTGTGAGGTCTATAGATTTTCAACCTTCTGTGATTTTATTAAAATGACTATTGAAGATTCTGTCTAGTGTTTCTTTATTGAATACCCAAGTTCCACAGAATGCTTCTTCTCATGAATAAACTAAAATGCATTCGTCTTGGTGTCGTTCCCATCAAATTTGATTATCTTTATATGGATTTGGATTATCAAATTTTCACCAACTTTGTCCATTATATATTTTATATATTTCACCAAAGTTTTTCCATAATTCGTTTTTGTATAAACTACCATTAAAGTTTATGTATCATTCTTCAGCTTTTTGTAATTGAATTAAGGCGTCTTCATCATCTGGTAATTTTTTTTGATGTTCAGTGCGTAAGAACATTGACTCCTCTACTTCAGGGATTTTTGAATATTGAATTTTTCCGTAGATAATATTTATGATTAATAGTACAATTCCTACCAATAATATCATTCAAATAATTTTTCATATTCGTTTTAAAATTTTCAATCATTTTTCACGAGCTTTGTCGCTCATTCTAAAAATTATTATGTGTAGTATTATCATGATGATTAATGCAAGTATAGCAATAGATATTCATAGTGTCATGATTCATAATTCTGTTCAGGATATGTTATATCATCAGAATATGGCAATTGTTACTCATGAAAAGAATATTAATCGAATAAGGATATAACCAACAGCTCACCAAAAACTTCTTTTTGTTTTTTTCATTTTGTATTTATTTTAAAATGTAAAAATATTGTTATTGAAATTCTATTCAAAAAAATAAAATTTGCAAATTTTTGAGGACTATTTTAATTAATTAATTAATTAATTAATAACTGGGATTATTCTGTTTTTGATAGTATCTTTTTATATACATAAATCATCCCCAAGCCCCTTCCTTCCACGCTGAAGACGGGACTCACTCTGTTCGGAAAAGGAAGGGGATGTTCCCCCTCGTTTTCAAAGAGGGGGTTAGGGGGTGATTTGTTTTATAAGAAAAAGACGGATCAAAATCCGTCTTCATCTAACTGCTTTATGATACGATTGCTAATTTTTTTCATCAATTTGCTAGACCTTTGATATTTTCGATTAATCTTCATATGTGACTATCATTTTGATATTGAGTACCTGAAACAGCCTTTTTTGCGCTTGGCAATTTATAAGCTTTATTCAATAAGCTAGCGACTTCTCATCTAGTAATGTACTTTTTATCTGCACTAATGATGTCATAATCGAATGTAATTCAAGTTAGTTTCGAAATGATGTAACAGGCTTCGTGCTGCGTAACCTTTGAGTTCAAATTGAGATAGTCTTGTCATCTGACAGTTTCTACCAAGTAATCAACCCATCATTCATTTTTGGCAAGTAATATATATGGTGCATATTCGGCTTCATAGTCTAAATCGGCAAGACTTTGTTCTAAAGCACGATTTTCTACATGCTCTCCTGAATGTTTTAAATGAGTTTTTACAAGCCAGAGGATGAAATCTTTACGAGATACATCTGCTTCTGGATTAAATCTTTCATCGGAAGCAATAATTCAATTGTCCGCTAATAATTGTACATCTGCTCCATATTCACTATAAGCGATATCCTCAAATGAATATGTTTCTTCAGAGTCAATCATCATAGTTCTAAAGATAGTCCTTGCTACTTCTCATCTTTTCAAGTTTGCATTAGATTCTTTGATATCCATATAATATAAATTTACCAAATCTGGATATTGGGCTTTGAAATTTTTTAGGATTTTGTTGAAATCGTTGTAGGAAACGAATCTTTCAAAATCTTCCAAATTTTCAATTCACTCAAAGATTCACATTTCATAAGCAGTATTGTAATACTTTGGCATTGCTTTTGCAAAGTATACCTTGTCCGTCAATCAAGCATTTCAGTCTATGTCGTATCCAACTTTGAAACGATAGCTATTCACAATCATTTTAGCTACTTCATTCAGACGAACGAAGTTGTTTGGATAAAATTTTTGTGATTTGCTGATAATTCATTTCTTAGCTAAACTTTCAGCATAGTACCTGTTTGGATCAAGTTCCATATCAATGAAGATAGGAGCCTCTGATTCCAATGAAATTACTTCATTTTTATTCACTTGAATTGTTGAGTCTTTTGCTCGGAAATCGTACTTGTTTCTAGATGTACTAGTTTCAAGTCAATCCTTTACAAAATTAACAATTTTTGATCGTAATCATGAAGCCATTTCTCTTGCTTCGTCTGATATGATCGGACTTTGTGTAGAGATTGTAGGGTGTACCTCTGCTGCGGAGACCTGGTTTCCTAAAGCTGTACCCGCTACTAAGATGCTCAAAGCTACTACACCAAACTTCAAGCAACTTTTTTTGTTAGCTCTACAGATTTTTTGTACCATATAATGTTTTATGATATAAAATATTAAATATGGCAACTATATTATAACCCAATTTTTTTATTTGTCAAATTTTTGATGACTTTTTTTGTTGTGAGTTTTCTTCAGTCGGAACTGTGGTCCAGCCATTTACCAAAAAAAATTGTAGTTTTTTTGTGTTTTTCTTATTTAAAATTATTTTTTTTAATAAAAAAGTCCGAGTTTTTAATTCGGACTTAATTTACTTTATTTTTTTACCAATCTGTACCATCAAATTCTTTAAGTGGCTTTAGATCTCTATATCTTTTCATATAATATTTATCTTCTCACATGGGTATTACAGTACCTTTTTTTGTTATTTTGTAAAACATTCATGTTCACGTTACAATTGTTATACTATTATCATTTTCATCTAATATATATGTCTTGGTTGCTTCATTTAATTTCTCATCTTTTTCTGATAATTCTTTTTCGTATTTTTCTTTTATTTTTTCTACATATTCTTTTATGTATTCAGAAAGTCAGTCATAATCGTTATCGTTTATATATTTTGCTATAGAATCTATTCTTAAGACTTTTTTGTCAGAGACTTTTTTGTCAGAGATTTTTTCTTCTCAACAAATTAATGACTCGTAATATTGTTCGTCATTTGTATTAAGTATTGATCAATTGTAAAGTATTGTATTTATTATAAAATCTTTTTTTAGTTCTGTTTTTATATTTTCCGTGTGGTATATTACTAGTGGTCTAATTAATTCTTCTACTTTTTCTCTTATTTCTGGATCTTTTTTAATAGATTTATATGTGTTTGGTCATATATTTTTTTGTTCTCATTTTTCTTCTCATATAGATTTTAGTATTGTTCAATAAAATGATTCTGAAACTTTTTCGATATTTTGCACAATATCATCATCTGTCATTCTTTGTGATTCACTTGTGTATAACTTTTCTCTATATGGTGAAATCATATTTTTAATATCAATTGGAATTTTTTTATATCAATCGATTTTTCCTCTTAAATCGTTTAAAATTTCTTCTAATTTTTCTTCAGGAGATTTTTCAAGAGCATTTTTTATATTTTTGTTTGTTTGTTCTGTCGTTTCTTCTTTGGTTAAGATATCCCATTCTTTAAATTCTGGGAATTTTGTTGGATCTTTAAGTGCTAAAGAATAGGCTTCCTTGTTAACTTTTCCTCGTTCTGTTGCTGGATATATTCTGTGATCATCTTGTATATAGAATGTCTTTCAATTATTTTTGCTAAAAATTGTTGTTATTCCTTGCTTTTCATCTTTTTCAAATATGTAGAATTTTGATGTTTCTTTTAATTCATTTATTTCTTTTTCGTAATCGTCTATTATTTGTTGAATATAGTTTCCAATATAATCTGATAATCCTTGAAAATCGTTGTTTTCGATGAATTTTGCCATGAAATCGGCATTTTTAGTGTTTGTAGTAAAGTTATCATCGTATATTAATGATTTTTCTCGGTTGTTACTAATACTTTCTTGAGTTGTTGCAACATTGTATAAAAAATTTTTACTTAGTATTGTCTTTTTGTGATTAATATGATATTCGATTAAAGGGTTTAATAGATCTTTTAATTCATCGTAAATAAAGTTAGGAACACCGTGTAAATATGTAAAGTATAATCTTTCTTTGTCCGCATAATCAAAAGTAGTTTTACTGTATAGACTTCTAGTATTAAGGTGGTTTTTAGCGTTTAATAATGAAGCGCAAAATGAATTGATATAATTATTATAGCGTTCTTCATTATTAATTAGTCCTTTTAATCGTCCAGTATCTGGAAGTTCTTTATGTTTATATTCTTCGATTTTGCTTTTTAAATCGTTTAGGATTTGTTCTAAGCTTTTTTCTGAAGATTCTTTTATATCTTCTTTTGTACTTCAAATATTGTTTAATGCCATTTTTATAAATTAAAAGTTAAAATTATTTATTACTTTATTATAATCCAAAAATTTTATTTGTCAAATTTTTGAGGACTTTTTTGTTGTGAGTTTTTCTCGGTATTGATTGTTATTCTCTAATAATATTAAATATATTTTTTTGAAAAATTTTTTGCAATTTTTTTGTTTTTAGAAAAAGATCCGCCTATTTGACGGACCTTTCTTTTTTTTTGAGTTTTCATATCATTCCTCGTTCCAGGCTTTATCCGGCAAGTACGGCGTAATATCGCCATCGTTGGAGAATGCCTTGCTGAGCTTGTTCCAGATTTTCTTGTCCAAGCCTTCAATGTAGTTGTGCCAGAAGTTATACCACTTTTGAAATGATTCGCTCATGTAGACTGGCTCACATCCTTCTTTTGGTTCGAATGTGATTCCAAAATGTTTTGTCTGGCCTACGACCCAATACCGTGCGTAATTAATTTCCCAGAACATTTTCCAGTTTTCTGGTGTATGTGGAATAAGTTCATGACCACCTGGCAGTACACGGTTGAATTGGAAGCACATTGCGTCGAGTTCGTTGAAAACGGAATAAGCCCAAAGTTCAGCTTTTTTCGGGTTATCTTCCAAAAGCTTTTTAAAACTTTTGATTGATTCTTCGGTAAGGCTGCCTGTGTCTTCACCATAAATTCTTTTTTTCTCATCCTGTGTTTGGGATGTAGTCTTTTCTTCTGCCATAATTTTAATTTTTGTGTTTTTTGGAATTGTTTATTATAATATATTATATATTTTTATTTAATTATGTCAAGGTTTTCTAATTTTTCTTTCCTCTTGTTTTATTTTTGAATTTTTGTAAATTTTTCTTCGTTTTAATTTATTATTTTCGTTATGAAGTATGAAATAAAAAAATTAGCATGAATTGATTCTATTTTCGTTCCTATGGAAGATTCAAATTCTACGACAATGTTGATTTTGGCGAGGGCTGGTAGTATATATGAAAATAGAAAAAATAATTGAATTAGTCATTTTTTGGAACATAATTTTTTTAAGTGATGAATTAGATACAAGACTCCTCAAGAAGTCGCTGAGGCTGTAGATTCTTTTGGTTGAGAATTTAATGCATTTACATGAGATACTTATGCTTGATATTATGTAAAATCTGCACCTGATTTTGTAGAAAGGTGAATGGATGTTTTGTGAGATATGATTATGAATGCGCAGTTCCCTGAAGCTGAAATGGAGAGAGAAAAGTGAGTTGTAATTCAAGAAGTGAAAATGTACGAAGATCAGCCTACTGCACTTGTGATGGATAAATGGCAAGAATTTTATTATTGAGACAATAGTTATTGATGGAGCACTTTGTGACCTGTTGAAAATATAAAAAATTTTACTAGAGATGATTTGATAAATCATAAATTAGATTTGTATACGAAAGATAATTTGATAATTATAATCGCTTGAAAGATTGTTGATCAAAAAGCTGTCGAAGATCAGATTACTACTCTGTTTGCTGATTTACCTGAAAAAAAGAGAATTGATAGACCTGATTTTCAATGAATATTGGCAAAGCAAAAGGAGTGAAAATTTGTGAAGTGAACCGCTCAAAATCATATTATTATTTGAGCAAAATGATTTGATTGAAATGATGAAAGAAGGTATGCCGCTTCGATTTTTTCGACTATTCTTTGATGAAATATGTCTTCTAGGTTATTTCAAAATATTAGGGAGAAAGAGTGATTGTGTTATTATATCAAAGCTGCTCACCATACACAACCTCATGATTGAATTTTCATGGTTAGAGCATGATTAGAAAAGGAGAGATTTGATTATTGAGTAGAGAAGATTATGGGAGAATTGAAAAAAATTTCAAATTGAGATATTTCAAAAGAAGAGTTTGATAAGGCGATTTGATTTAACGTTTGACAATATCAGATGTGAATAGAATCTAGTGATGAAATGGCAAATTTTGTCTGAAGTCAGTATTTGTTGTATTGAGAAATTAAATCTCTTGATGATATTTTAGCTAAAATCAGAAATGTTAAGATTGAAGAAGTGGTTGCTGTTGCAGATTGTTTAAAAGAAGATAAGTTATATAAGTATTGGATTGAATAAAATTTGTTATTTTTTCTATTGATTATTTTGTTAAAATACACACACTATTTAGTGTAAGTATCTTTATAATAGAGTCTGCGTTTGTACTTTTGTATGAAAAAAACAAAATCATGCATTAGGAGAGGCTTTTTTTTAAAATTTAAAAAATTAAGATTTAAGGTAAATTTATTTTTAAATTTTCTTGACATTTTGATTCTAATTATTATAATTCATTGTGTTAGTTAGATATGTGCTAACCTAATTATTAATATATTTTCACTGTCCAATTTCTGTTGTAGAGCATATGTGGAAGTTTTGGTGCATGCAGCAGAATTGGGCAGTTTTTTTACAAAATCAAAGTAATTGGACAGTGGTCGGATCAGAGGATGAATTCTTGATGTTCCATATTTTTTACTGATTTTAGGATTCATTCTGATACTCGGAAATAATCGAGTCTCCGTCAGATATTCCTTGGTCTGGCTCAAGCTCTATATGACCACCAAGTATATTTATTTGCTAATTCTGGATTTAGGTGGCGGAAAACGTCTGTATATCAATTTTTTTGTAATTTATCCATTTCAGCTCTTTCGATTGGAAGGAATCAGATTGAATTTGCGTTTTCTTCAGGTCTGGCAATGTCGATTGGTTCGTGACAAATGTTGAAATCTCATGTGACAATGATTTCTTTTCATTCATCTCTATTTGAATTGATGTATTTTATTACGTCTTCATAAAAATCCAGTTTGTATGACAGCATTTCAGTTCAATCTGCTCTTGTTCATCCATTTGGGAAATATATGTTCAAAAGTACTATTTCTGTATCGTTATATTTGAAAGTCAGTTCCACTACTCTACCATCTTCGTTGAATTTTGGAAAATTTTCGAATGTGTTTTTTGTGGAAATTATTTCTAAGTTTTTTTTGTAAAAAGTTGTAGTTCAAGCATATCCAGGTCTTGTACCTGTGTGCCATATGTAATCGTAATCTCTGAGTGCATATTTTAATTCTACCGGAATCTGGTTTTCAAATGCTTTTGTTTCTTGTAAACACAAAATATCTGGATTGTCTTTTTGTATCCATTCACAAAATCATTTATTCAGTACGGCTCTAATTCAGTTTACGTTTCGTGATGTGATTTTCATATGAAAGTTTTTTTTGAGTTAAATTTTTTTGCTTATATATTTAACTTACTAAATTTCAATATTTATGGTGTGTGAAATTAAATTGTAAAAAATTTGCATTTTTTTTGTGTTTAATGTATAATATGGTATGTGTTTTATTTTTTGATTTATTGTTATGTGAAATAAAGAAAAAATTTCAGAGAATGGAGATAATTTAAAATGTGGAGTTTTTGGAAAGTTAAAAGGTCATATTGCAAAAAAATTAGTTCGTAATTTTAACTGTAGTAATCATAATAATTTTATTAAAGTTAATGATCTTATTTCTTATTGAACGTCGCATCATTCAATACATATTCATTTAATTCCTAGGGATATATCTCATGTCTTTGAAGATCCAGAAGAAATGAAGAAATGTGAATTACTATTTATTGATGCCTTGGAAAAATTAAAAGTGATATTAGCAAAGAAGAAATGAAAAAATAGAATTGATGCTATATCCCCAATTGTGAGAAGAAAGTCTGTTATTTGAAATTTATTTGAAAAATATTGATTTGATGTTAAATCTATGACAAGAGAAAAAGCGTTTGATGATGAAGAATTAAGCTATTTTGTAAAAAATATATTTACAGATGAAAAAAATAAACGTCATTTTACTAAAATTTGAAGAGCGAGAATAACAAGAGAAACTTTATTTTCTGATGAGTGGGAATGTATGAAAAATAAATATAAGCAAGAATTACTTAGTAAGTAGATTTACTTGTATTGCTATAACTCAAAATTTCTTTTCTTCTTCAGGTGTATAAAATGAATAATATACATTAATGGCTTCTTCATCACTTTTTGCATTTGGTAAGATGTTTTCTTTTCAAAATATTCATATCATTTCAGAAAAACTTTTGTGATATGTTAGATTTTTGATTTCAAAACTATCTCCATTTTCAAAACTTAGAGTGTCTCATACTTTCAGAGATGCGTATTTTCATCTGTTTAATCTTCACTCAATTGTTTTTTGTCAATTAAGTAGGTATGTTTTGTATGGCTCTTGTACGTTGAAAGTGTAATTCATAGTTTATAGATTATGATATAATTTTATTTTATTCACCAAGATTCTTTCCTGATTTTTACAAAATCGTCATGTAAATCTGGAAATTCATCGTAATGTGTTTCTATTATTCATGACCATATTGCTTTTCAAAACTTATTTTTTTCTGCTCATAAATCAAATCAAACAAATTTAATATTATCTAATTCTAATGTAATTTCTCAGTCAAATTCTAATAATTTTTTATCTTTTAGTGCTTTTTGAATTGTTTTCAAAGTATCTTTTTTTGAATAATTTAAATATTTTTGCAGTGATAAGTATACGATTTTTGGTAAATGAGTATTTCGACAAAAAACAGTAATTTCTTTATCTTTTATTTGTTTTAATATTTCTGCACAATACTCAACATTTTCAAATGTAGTAAAAGATTCTTCTTCTAAAATTCGTTCTCAATTGAAATTTATATTGTTAATTATTGCGTTTTTTATAGCTTCTGCTTCTGATTCATGGATATTTTTATCTGTAAATCATCATGTAGGAATTATTATGTCAAAATTTTGTTTTTTAATATAATTTATTAAATTTTTTTTGTACAATTCAAAAAGTTTAGGATTTGTTCTCATACTTCCATATCAGTGGATTATTGCGATATTTTTCATAATTGAAATTTTAAAATATAAATTTTATTTTTCTAATCCTCTACCAACTCTTTGAAATTTTCGTATGAAATTTTTCTCTTTACACCTCTAAACTCTATTTCTAAATATGCCTCAGAATTATCATTCCTAGGATAAAACACATATTTTATACTTTCACAAAAATCCAATGGCTCAACCCATTCATCAGGAAAATTATTATCATAAATTAAGCACCTTATAACTGACATATTTGGTATAACATGTGTAGATGCTAAAATAGTATCTTCAGTTTTTACACTTTTTAGATATTCATTAAGTTTCTTTCATAGAAATTCAGCTTGCTCTCTTCATTTACTATTAAGATTTCACTTGGAATCTTTATCTCAATGTCTAAAAGAAATTAGAGATATTTGTATATTTTTATTAATAGCACGCTCAAAAATTGTTTCTAGTTTTCTTAGATATGGCTTTGCTAATGTGTGAGATTTAACTTCTCGTTCTCATTTTAAAAATGATTTAACAATTTGATTTTCAGTTTCTTGTCCTACTAACCTTCTTCTCATTTCTTTATTAAAATTTTTTGGATGTTCTTTATGTGAAAGATAATGCTTAATACGAATATCACTATATCAAATTTGGCTTCCAACTATTTTAGCAGTTTCTTCAGATCTATGAATCGGGGAAGTTAGCATAAAAATTACCATTTATTCAACCATAAAAACTAAAAAATTTAACTAAATTTTTGTTTTCCTATTATGCTAATTTTGCAAATATTATAATCATCTAAAATTTCCTAAAAAATTCATGGTATTTTTTATTATTTTTTTCTTTTATAATATTTCAATTATTTTTGGATCTTTTCACTGTACAATATTCGGATTTCATCATCCTCTAACTCAAAGATTTTTTGCGATTTCTTGAGCATTCTTTTTATTTGTGATAATTGCGTATCATCAATCATTGTTGAATACTACGATGTCTAATCATTCAAATACAGTTTTACATTGGAATGTGATATCTTTGAATGATAAGTCTTTTAGAATTGAATTTTCTGATACGTTTATGATTTTGTCGAAAGTATCATTTGATTTGTAATTTCATGATTTCAGTGAATCAATGATCATTTTTGTATTGATTGATTCAAATTTTGAATTCATTTCTTCTTTTTCTTTTAGTTCTTTTTCCAATTTATCCAGAATTTGATTTTCTGCTTTGACTCAAAGTTTATTTTCTACTTGTCTCAATGTACCTTTGATTTCTTGTAATCTTTCGAGTACCTTTGGTCATGTATATGCTGTAATTCTCTTTATTCCACTGGCTACTGCTTCTTGGTTTATTATTACGAAAGATCAAATTTCTTTAGTATTTGAAACGTGTGTTCATCCACAGAATTCCATAGATAATCTCTCTCAAAATGATTTGAAATATTCTACATTATCATCATTTTTTATTTCTTGTGGCAATTCTTTGTTCATTACTTGAACTACACGGACCATGTCTCAATATTTTTCTTCAAAAAACATTTTTGCTCACAATTTACTAGCTTCAGCGATTGGTAACTCCTCTACTTTTACTTCACAGGCTAAGTAAATTATTTGATTAACTCTTTTTTCTATTTGATCTAATTCCAAATCTGTAAGCAATCTATCAGCTTGAAAATCAAATCTTAAAAGGTCATCATCAACTAGTGATCATGCTTGTTTTGTATTTGGAAAAATTTTTGCTAATTGAGCATGTAGCAAATGAGTAGCTGTATGTGCTCTCATTTTTGCATATCTTTGTGGTAAGTCTATTTTTAGTTCCATATTATTGTGCATCTGGTAAAATACAAATATTATTTTCTGCATACCAAGTTCATCCTGCTTGTGTACAAGATTCTTCTTCATTAATTTCAGTTGTTTGTATATTCTCTTCAATAATTTCTTCTACACAATCTTGTATTTCTTCATCTCGAATATATCAATCTTTACATCTACTATCGTTTCATCATTTAAATCACGCATACATTACTATATATACTGCAAATGATGTGAAAATGATGAATATTAGGGTTAATCGGATAAAAATTTTTGCAACTTTACTTTTTTTTTGTGCCATTATTTTAATTTAATAATAAAATCTTCTGTTTTTAGATTAAGTTTTTTTTCCTTATATTCAAGATGGAATTGATTTTATGTTTTGGATATTTATAATATATTCTGAAATAGAAGTATAAATACAAAAAATTAATTATATGTTAACATTTGATGAATACCAGGACCTGTATGGTCCAGTGGATGAACTTGATTTGCCGGTGAATGCTAAAGAATATATAGATGGCGTGTTGTATGTTTATCCAGAACTTATCCCATGAGATTCCTGCAGAGCGCAGGGATCTTTTTTATAAATATTGGATGCTTAATTTTTCGTATTTTTGTAGCTTCTGTACTCTTTCTTTGTAAAAATCTACAATATCTTTTTCATCGTATCAATCTGAAATGGGTTTGATTATTGCCAATGGTCATGTGGTTTCTACAAGGCGAGCAATTTTATATTCTTTGTTGTCTTTTGTTAATTCGTGTAGTTTTTCGTTATCTGTATTGTCCCTTCAAAGTATTACAAATCATCGATCAAATACTTTTAGTCTTCAATATTTAATTAATTCAGTATCTATGGATACAATGTCTTCTTTGAAGTTATCAAAAAGCGATTTTAGTTTTTCTGAGTATCATTCTTGGGTTAATAAACATCATCCTCATGGCATTTCAAAATCTTTAAGTCAAAATTCTTTTGCTAATTGCATTTGTCTTTGTCTTCATCTTCAACTGATATCCAATAATTTAGATCTATCTACTAATCATAATTTTTCATAACTTGTTTCTGGTAAGTGCTTTGCACAAAGAGGTCTAAGAATTTCTACTCATGAAACTTTGTTTACTGAATTTAATCCTCTGGTTGTCTGACTCATTGGTCTTTGTCCGAGGACTTCTCATGATGCTATGATGTCATATCACTCCTCTTTTGCGATTTTTGCAGCTGTTTTGATCATAAATCAGTGACAATCGATACATGGATTCATGTTTTTCCCGTATCAATATTTTGGATTTTTTACTACTTTAAGATGGGGATCTGAAATGTTTACTGTTTTAATTTTGATTCAATTTTTTTGTGCTAGAGTTTCTGCTTTTTCTTTTCAAAAAAATGGTGTGCAAAAAGTGATTGCTGTGCAATCAATTCATTGTGATTCCAAAACTTTTATAGCTAATATGCTATCGAGTCATCCTGAAAATAGGACTAATGCTTTTGTCATTTCTTTATTTCTTAATTTGTAATTTGAGGAATATATAATGAATTATTTTTTAAAATCTATTGAATTTTGTTTTTACCTTATTATCATTCTGTTTGTTAGATTTTTAGCCTTTTTAAATTTTGTTATGACTTCTGAAATATCATACAATAGTGATGCAATATATAATGAGATAAAGAATCAATTTAAAAACGATAAAAAGAAAAATAAAGTTAGTGTTTCTGTATATATTTGTTTATTAGTTATTTTGTTAATTCCTCTTATTGTTTATTTTTTTAAGAGGAAACCTTATGCGTTTGTTACTTCTTTTGATAATTTGCCAGATCCAGTACAAACTCCGATAAGCTGATGAACTGTTGTTACTGCATTGTGAAAAAATTTTAAAGTTGATTTTCTAGCATCTTATGATATTGATTGAAAAGTGATAGTGATAAAGGATTTTAGCTCTATATCTGATTTTTCTGATAAACTTTCACCAAAAGATTTTGTTTTGTGATGGTGATTTATGTGAGTTCAAGATAATATTGATAGATTTATTTGGAATGAAGGTCTGGATAATGCTCTTGTTTTTGCTTATATAAAGTCTGAAAATAGAGAATGGCTTGATGATTTTTGAAATAGGGTTAAGCCTCAAGAAAATTATTCAAATAATCGTTTAATTCCTAGTGATAAAAAGACAAGATTTATGTTGAATAAAATTAGTGAGTGAGATGAAGTTAGAATTAAATGATATTTGGCGTATGTATATCTTGAAGATTGATCTCGACATTGGTGACCATCTAGTATGTCAAGAGAAGATAGATGATATGAGATTATATATGTTACGGATGTAACATGGTTGAAGGAAATTTAAAGTAATTATAATATTGCTAAATAAATATATTGACATCTTTAACTATATTCCTATAATGAATCGGCAATTTTTTTAATCTTTCTTTTTTTTGTTTTTTTTATGAATTTAAGGAATTGTAGTGATAGTTTAAATTCTTTATGAGTTGGTCAAAATTTGGCAGAATTGCTTGATTCTGAGAGGGAGTTTTTGATAAATCTTTTTGAGATTAAAGAAAAAATTGATGAGAAATTTGATGAATTGGATAAAAAGTGATTAAGAATGAAGCAAAAGACATTATATGAAAATTTATCTATGACTAATGACTTGTTGTTTACTGAGTTTTATAAAAGATATTGTTGAAATAGGTTTCCGATTGATATTGTAAAAAATGATGTTGTTTCACAAGTTTTAGATGATACAAGTGATGAAATTGATGTGTCTATATTCGATGATTTCTTTAAAATTGATGAATATGTCCGTCTAAATTTGTGAAGATTGATTTTTGATAATGTAAACAAGAAAGATGTTTATCTTATACTTGGTCCTTCAATTTCTGAGAATGTAGACTTATCAGCGTTATTTAAAAGTCTTACTGAAGATTATTTTGATGAAAATAAAGATATTATTATTAATTCTGAAGAATATAAAAAAAGTCAAAATTTGGCAGGATCACTAGATAATAGTAACTTAAATTATGAATTAAATGAAAAAATATTTGATGGTTTTAAGGAATCGTATGTTGAGTTTGTTGTTTCAGCAATTAATAACTGATTAAATGATAATCCTCATGCTGATTTTGATTCTTTAATTAAAATTATTGATGTCGTATTCTTGTTGTTTTTTAATAAAAAAAAGTTTTTGGAATGATATTCCGCATTTGTTTCAAAGATGGATAAATTATTGGCTGAAGATGAATTAGATTCTCATGAATCAATTATTCAAGATGAACAACTATTATTTAATGATACTAAATCTATTTTTGAATCTTTAGGTAAAACATGTGATATTGAATTTTCTGAATTAGATATCGATGCTATTATTGATGACTCATTTAAGTGTTATTATACTTTTATATGAAAGATTTTTAAGCAATTAAATATTAGAGATCTTTTTGAATTTGGTGAAAATTTAAAAACATATGATCATGATAAGATTGTCGAATATACCGAAAAAATGTATATGAAACATAAGAAGGCTATATTTTGTCAGTGGAAGCAACATTTTGTTTTAGAGATAAGTAAGCTGATGATTAATCAGGATAATTTAATTATATCACCAGATGAAGAGCAGAAATTTCTGGATCAAATGCGTCAAAAATATCCTAATGCTAAAAAATATGCTTGAAATATATGAACTCAAAAAAGAAAGCAATTAAAATCTGATTTTATTAAAAATCAATGAGCCTTGTTTGAAAATATAGTGAATATAGTTGTTTTAGATAATTTTGATTTTTTTGATGGTTTAAGTTTGCAGGATTTGTTTCTTTTTGTTCAATTCTCTAAATTGTTTTTTGAAAGTGAAAAGAGAGAAATAGCTGAGAAATTTAAAGAATATGTTTTTAATTTTATTGAAAATAATTTTAGAGAGTCTCATTTGAAAGTAACTGAAAAAGAAAGTAGTAAATTAAAGCAATCTTCGAAAACTGATCAAAAAGTTGATAAATCACAAAATTCAACTGTGAAAGGAATCGAAAAACCAGCATTCACCGTTAGAAAAAGGGCATTACCAGAATGATTAGTCGTTGAATTGAATAATTATTTTTGATGAGCAATTGATCCTGTTTTAGAGAGATCTTTGAGAAATTCTTGATGAAAGTATAAAAGGAAATGGTTTGATAGATTTAATGTTACTGAGAAATTTTTTGAAATTTTGGATAAGTATTGATTTGAGTGCGAAGATTTAGACATATTAGATAGTAAAGATGCGTCATCTGGAACTCCTTTATCTGAATCTCTGGAAATAAATGGTGAAGCTTGATTGGATGATAACGAAAATCAAGATATTATAAAGTTGTGAGATATAATAAGAAAAATTAATGAAACAGATGATATTGAGCAGAAAATTGATTATATCGTTGATGGTTTTGATATTTTTTATGATTTTTCAAATAAAGAATTATTTAGATTCCTTGTTTCTAATTTTGTTAAATCAGAGGTTCGTATATTGAAATGAATTATTTCTGTATTGTGTTGAATTATGAAATGACAAAGAGAAGAGTTAAAGACATCAAAAAATATTAGAGAGAGGTATTTTACATTTGATATTTGATATAATACCTGATATAGGATTGTTTTGCAGGATCAAGACCAGTCTAGTAGAAAAAAAATAGTAGATTTTGTTGATCATGATACATATATGGTTCGTATACCATCTTATTTAAGAAAATATTAATTTTTTATTAGATTAATTATTACCATTTCACTTTGTGTTCCCAATCTAAACGGCAATCATCGTGTTCCAATTCATTGTGTGATGATTGCTATTTTTCAATTTTCTTCAAATTTTCAGTATCAATAATCATTTACTATTTCAGTTAATCTACGAAGTCAGAAAATTTGTCCATGATGTGTATGACCTGCGACTTCTAAATCAATTTGATAATCATTTAATTTTTCTAGTGAAATTGGTTGATGAGTTATTAGAATTGTAAAACCACTATTTGATTTAATATTACATTCATTTAAATTTTTATCTAAAACTTTTTCTCATCGTATACTTTTGTCTGTGAGTCAAATTATTTGGATTCAATTTATCTCTATACTTTCGTTTTTCAGAAGTGTTATTGAAGAGTTTTCAGATATTTTATTTACTGTTTCTTTGTCTCACATAACATCATGATTTCACATTACAGCGAAAATTGGAGTTTTGTTTTCTTGAATAATATTGAAGTATTTTGGATAACCTTCATTTGCCTTATTCATCATGTCTCATGCTATTAATACAAAATCTGGATTCTCTTTTTCAATGGTTGCTTTTATTTTTTTAATGTGAAAATCTTTGTAAATATGATCTACATGGATATCGCTGACTAATAAAATTTTCATATCTTTTTCAATTTTGTCTGTGTTTATTTTATAGGTGATAATCTTGGTTTTTAATGAAAAATATGCTCATATTCATAAAATTGTTGCTATAAATCAAACGATTATTCGTGGATTGATTTTATATCGTGTTCAGATTATTTGTTCACATACTAGCACAAGTGCAACGAAGAAACATAGTACGAAAATTCGTGATGAAAATGTTCAAACAATATCAAGAAATTTACTATTTCAGTGATATATAATAGTAAATAGAATTATCAGTGAAAGTGCTATTGATATTGATAGTGTTATTGGTCGTGATAGGTGTAAATTGAATATTTTTAAAATTCTGTAAATAAAGTAATAAAATATTCAAACTATCATTGCGACTAAGATGTAATTCATTCGTGGTTGTCTCATTTTTTATATTAAATTTTAAAGATTTTGTCAGCAAATATAGCCACTGCTTCGTGCTCGTTGTAGATTAAATCATCATGTTTCCCCTATAACATCTAATGTTTCTCAAATAAAATATAGATTTGGAATGCTTTTGCTTCCAAAATTTGGTTTGATTTCGGATAAATCTACTCCTCCACTACTGACTTTTGCTTCTTCCAATGGTCTGAAGTTTGTGATTTTTGTTTCTATTATTTCTTGTTCTGTGTGTAATGTGTCCATGAACTTCTCTAATTTTTTTGTTATTTCGTTTGGAGTAATTTTGATATTGAAATCACCCCCTAGCCCCCTCTTTGAAAACGAGGGGGATTTTTTTTGTTGGGAAGTCCCTTCTTTTTCAAAGAAGGGATTTAGGGATGATTTCGTTAAATATTCAGCGAGTCAAGCACTACAGTTGAAGATTGCTGGACCTGATAATCATCGATGAGTAAATAAAATATTTCATTGATTTTCATAAATTGTTTTATTTCAATCCAAAATTTCTACTTTTCAATTAATACTGCTTCATGAAAGGTCAGAAAAATTAAGTTCTGTCTCAAGTCAACAAAGTGATGGCAAATTTGGAACGATTTTTAATCAAAATTGTTTTGCAATATCGATTCAAAAACTGGTTGCTCATACTTGAGGATATGAAATTCATCATGTAGAAATTATGAGTTTTTTGCATAAGAATTCATTTTGTTCTGTTGTGATTTTGAAAAAATCTTTATCTCTTTCTACTTTCGTGATTGTTTGTCAGGTCTGAATTTCTGTGTTGTTTCTTTCACTTTTTTTGATTAAAAATTCTAATAATTCTTTGGCCTTTCAACTTTTTAATATCACTCTACCATTATCTTCTATATTGTACTGTATTCAATTTCCATCTAGATAATTCATAAAATCATAATTTGAATATTTATGGAAAACTGATGCGAGCATTTTTTTATTTTGTCAGAAATATCTGTCTGGATCAATATTTAAATTCGTAAAATTGCATCTTCATCATCACGAGAGGAGAATTTTATTTCATAGAGTTTCTTGTTTTTCTATGATTAATTTTTTACTATCTTTTTGTGCATTGATTGAGCAAAAAAGTCAGCTTGCTCATCATCAGATGATTATGATATCGTACATGCAATTAAAAATTATTAATTAAGAATTAATAATGTATTGTATAATTTTTTTTTGTTATTTTGCAAATTACAAATTATGTAATAATAAATATTCTGTTTGCTAATTTTTTTTGTATTGATGTGCTTTTTTTCTAAAAATTATTGCATTATTAAAAAATTTTTCATTTAGAAGAAAGCTGCATGTGAATGCATGCAGCTTTCATTGTTGGCTCTTCAGAAGGAATCACTCCTTCTTGTCGAAGATTCGGCCGAAGCAGATTACGACGCCATGGATCACGTCCTTGGTCGTGTCGATGAATTGGTCGGCCAAGTCGGCGAGGTCTTCTGCACAGCGGTGTGCACCATACACCTTTTCGATCCGGCGCTTGATCAGCGCATGGCATGCCGGGTTGTCTCCGGTGATCGTGATGGTCAGCTTCTCGCCGCCATAACGGAACACCTTTTCGGGTTGCTTGGGGAACTTCGTCGTAACTTCAAATCCGATGTCTTCGGCTTCTCCGACGGCGGTTGCGATGCGGCCGATAACGGACTTCAAGAACTCTTCGTAATACTTGACTTCTTCTTCGTTTTTGATTTTTTGGCCATCATATTCGACGACGGCCACGATGTCGCCCTTGCCACCACCTTTATATGCGATGGCTAAATTACATGTCGCTTTTTCCATCTTGTTAAGTTTTAAGTTGTTGTTTGTTGTATTTGTTTTACACTTATTATTATAATAATTTTATTTCGCAAGTCAACACTTTTTAAAAAAAATATTTATTTTTTAATTTTAGATTTTTTTACTCAATCATTTAATGTATGTGTTATTTAGTTTTGATCTTTTGATAAATATTTTTAATGAAAAGAGTATGAAATGAAACATTCCATACTCTAAAAGGATTGTTCTAATACTTCTCCATTGACGGTATCAACAAGAACTTTGCATTTAGCCTCATCTCCTATCATGTCGTAGAGTGCTCTGGCTTCTTTTTTTGTCTTTGCTGGAACGTCAGACCAATTACCATCAGCTTCTTGGTAACTAATGAGGTACCGATTGTTGTTCTTTTTCATTGTTCTGTTTGATTTATTCTAATTATATTATAAATAACACATTTGAAATGTCAATAGTTTTTTATTTTAGATTCTAGTAGCTTTCTTCCAGTGCTTTAAAACCTCTTTCTAAGTCATGGTAAACTTAAAACGATTAGTAATTAGAATTTTGTGAAATGTTTTTTATGGTATTTATATCAATATTCTCGATAAAATTTGTATGTTGCTTTTTTGAAATATAATATCATGTGAATAGTGCAATAATTGGTATGTAAGTTCTATTTTTTCATTCATTTATATCGTTTATGTACGTTTTTTTGTAGCATTCGAAAAATTCTTTGTTAATTTGTTTTGGTAAATATCATTTCTCAAAATTTAAAATCATGTATTTGTCAGTTATTGAAATATCACTATAGTCGTATCGATATTTTCATTTATTGGTATCTATGTAATATTTGTAATCGTTTATAAAATCTAAAAAGAAGTCTAAAATTAATATGTCATATGGAGTTTTGTATTCTGTAAAAATATTATCAAATGCTTCTCATTGAAATTTTGTTAGTTTATATTTTATTATCGACTCTTGTTTGATTTCTGGATCAAATTTTATTGTTTTTTCCATTCATCAGAAATTGATCAGTTCATTTTTATCATCTACTAAAATCATATTTTCTTTTTTGTAATATTTTTTTTGGTACTTTATAACGTATTCGAATTTTATTCAGTTTTCTATTGAATTTGAAATAAGTTTTTTATTTCATGAAATTTTTCTAAGTGTGTCTATATAAACTTTTTGTCAAAATGATGCTCAATTTAATTCTCTTTTTATGATTCTTTGTTCTAGATTGAATGATTCTTTGTTTATTGGTGCTTCTAATTTTTTTTGTAGTGAATTTAAATTTTTTTTATCAAATTCGAATTCTGTGTATCATGTAGCAGTTGTTGCATAAATTGGAATTTGAATATTTATAAAATCATTTATGTTATTCGTTTGAAGTATACAATGTTCAAGTAGGTGTGGAACGTATTTATTATTATTTGGCCAAGGTGTCCTTATAAATAATCTCATGGTATAGGAGTTTAAGATAAATTTATTTTATTCTCGATTCCAACAACTTTCTTCTAGAGCTTCAAATCCTCTTTCTAAATCATGGTAAATTTCGAGCTGTCAGTTTGAGAGGACTCGAAGTAGATTTGATGTTCATTCTAGGAAATCTCTGTCGTGAGAGACGATTATGCTTACTCAATTAAATTCTGTGAGCATATTTTTGATCGTTTCTTTTGATCATAAGTCGAGATGGTTTGTTGGTTCGTCCATGATGATAATTTGTGGCTGTGAAAGTAACATCTTTGTTAGTGCTACTTTTGCTTTTTCTCATCCAGATAATGTTCAGATTTTTTGGTCCATTTTTTCGTTATCTATGAGTAAGCTTCCTAGTAAACTTCTGGCGTCTTTTATTGAAATTCATGGTCAGACTATCTCTTTCAAGATTGTGCTTTCATAATCGAGTCAGTCTAATGCTTGTGAGTATGATCAAATTTTTAGATTTTCGTGAATTTGTACTCATCAGTACAAAGGATTTAATTCTCAGAGAATTGTCTTGATGAGCGTTGTCTTTCAGATTCAGTTTTTTCAGATAATTCAGATTCTCATATCTTTCGTGATTTCAATCTTTTTTGGAAGTGAGATTAGCGTTTTTCCGTTGTATCAGATTGATAATTCATCCAATTCCATGATGAAATTTGGTAATCTTTCATGTAATTTGAATGTGATATTCCTTGTCGTGATATCATTTTCTGGCATCTCGATTTTTTCCATTTTGTCCAAAAGTTTGATCCTACTTTGTACTTGGGATGCCTTGGTGGCTTTGTATCTAAATCTTTCGATAAAAGCTTCTTGTTTCTCCAAATACTTTTGTTGAGCAACGTAATTTTTCATTTGAATTTCGTGATTTTTCTCTTTTTGTGCAATGAAATCGTCGTAATTTCATCTGTACTCAAATAATTTCTTATTGCTGATTTCTACTATTTTTTGGAAACTTGAATTGAGAAATTTTTTATCGTGGCTGATACAAATTAGTGTCTTTTGCCGTAATTCGCAAAATCTTTGCAAAAACATGATTCATTCGATATCCAAGTGATTTGTTGGTTCGTCCAATATCAGTAAGTCTACTTCTTGAAGTAGAAATTTTGCTATTTGGACTTTTGTCTGTTCTCATCATGAGAGTTGTGAAATTTTGAGGCTTAATTGATCTTTTGTAAATCAGAAATATTTCAAAATCTCGGTTTGCAATCAGTATTTTTGATATCAATCATTGTTTATCATTCGTTGAATTAATTCGTTTTGCTCCTCTACCAATTCAATTGAATTTGCTGGATCTGATTTTAATAATTCATTTATTTCATCCAATCTCTTTGATTTTGCTGTGATATTTGGTAGTGCAGTGAGCATTTCATCTTTTAGTAATCTGTCTTTGCTTTCCCAGAAAATATCTTGTGACATAAATCATATTTTTATTCATTTTGGGATCTCAAGCAATCACTGATCAATATTTTCTTTTCAGATTAGCACTTTCAAAAGAGTTGATTTTCCTGCTCAATTTTTTCAAATCAAAGCGATTTTTTCTCAGTATTTGATTTTTAATTCAGCATCTTCAAAAAGGACTGTTTTCCCGAGTTGTTTGCTAAATCATGTGAGTTTGAGAATGTAGTCTTTATTATCTTGTTTTCACTGAAAATATGACTTTGGGATAGACTTTAATGGTGTTATTTTTGGTTGCTCATTTGAATAACTGTCGTATTCTGGTGTTCAAAGTAATTCGTCCTTGAATAAATCGAGTCAAAATTCTTTATTAAGGTATTTTTTCAAGCTTTTGAGTTTGCTTTCTTCTTTTGTTTTTTTCTTAAATTGAGAAAGATAGTCTATGCACAACTCCTGGACCTCTTCATAGCTAAATTCTGGGTGGTAATGTATTACAGTATTAATGCACTCGTCGAGATTCATAATTAAGAATTAATAATGAATGATTAAGAATTGGATAATTTTCTCAAGGATATTATTTTGTTTTTGTTTTACAAGTCAAATACTTGAAATTTTGCTTTTATTTTATATAATATTATTATGTCTAACAAAAAAAATTTTTATTATGGAAAAGAATAGTAATTTTGAAGTTGGATATTCCACCTATTTGGTGGTACTGATGGGACTTTCTGTCCTATTGTTTATCCTTGGGTATGCACTAAATTCTGATGTACTATTAGAATTTACTAGGTATTGCTTGGTAGCCTTTGTTCTATCTTTGCTTATACCATTATTTGAAAAATCCCAGACTGAATAGTCTGGGATTTCTTTATCCTTGTATTTCATTTGGTCTATTGTTTTATAATCACATAACTTTTTCGTAAAGCTTTTTTTCAACATCAAGGTGCTCTCCTTTAGTCCAGTCGATGTCTAATTCTAATTCTTTTGCGATTTGTTGTAAGATGAAGAATTTTTCTAGACTATCTTGAGCAGCTTTTGAGATGTCTTCTACAAAAGCTCTGGCTTTTTCGTCTCATAATTGTTGGAAGTATTGTTTTACTCCATTTTCTCCTCACAATCTGTCTTCCAAGCTCTTAATTCTTGATTTGAATTCTTCTTGGATTAATGTTTGAGGAATTGTGATTGACATGTTTTTTCATCTGATGTCGTTGATGTACTCATCTACTGCTTTGATTAATTCGTTTTCGTACTTTTGTCTTTCGATTTCTCATTTTATATATGTTTTTAATTCTTTTTCATTCTTTACATCTTTTTGATCTGGGAATAATTTTTGGATTTTTTCTTCAGTGAATTCAGGAAGAACTACTTTTTTGATATCTTTTACTGTAACTTTAATTTTCTTTGGATCTTTTTCTGATTTTCTTTTGTGGAATGTTGGTGGTAATTCTTTTTCTTTGTATGCTATCTCGAAATCTTTTCCTTTTTCTTTTCAGATGAATTGATCGTAAAATTTAGCAAAATCTTTGTCTGTAAATTCAGGTTCTCATAGATAAACTGTTCATTTTTCTAATTCTGTACCGTCTTTGTCCAAAAAGTCTATTGCTATTTTTGAAACTGTATCTTTTTCAATTTTGTCTGTGTCTTGATAGTCTGCGTAATTCTTTTTCAAATTTAACAAAGCTTCGTCTACTTCGGCATCAGTAGCTTTTGATTCAATTTTTTTCATTTTATTTTTTTTCCATTTGTCGTCTTTTACTTCTACTTCTGGGTAGATGTCTAATTTTACACTGATAGTTTTTTTTGCATCGTCCTTGTCTAAGTCGTATGGCTCTCAGATGAATTTAATATCTTTGTTTTCATCCAAGATTGCTTTTAGTCACTCATTTATCAATTTTTCATAAACTCACATTTCTACATATTCTGGATTTAGTTTTTCCATAATTAATGCTTTTGGTGCTTGTCCAGGTCTGAATCATGGAATTTTTACATCTTTTCAGAAAATTTCAATCATGTGATTTCTTGCATTTTCTTTTTCATCATCTGTATATGTAACTTCGATTATGTAGTTACAGTTTGTTCATTTTTTTAATTTTTTTTCCATAACAAAAAATAATTAAGTAAAATTTGCTTTTGTTTAGAATAGTGAATTGGTCGATTAATTCAAGTTGAAATAGTGATAATTATGTAATGATGTTTGAAAAATATATTAGATTCTTGGTGATTTTTAATAACTGTATAATATACGAGGTTTTAATCAGTTTGTTTATAGTGACTTGTTTTGGGTACCGGAAAAACGAGAAAAATTTATCAAAAAATTAAGAAAAATTTTTGAAAAAATAAAACTTTTTTAAAAAAATGAATAATACCAGTTTAGTATTAGTGAATTTTGTCTATAAAAAATTTGACTTTTTTTTTTTTTTTTGCGTATAATTAAGTAGTTATATTGACAGATTTTATATCTTAATAAAAAATAAAAATGAGAAAAACAAAATTTTTATTATCAATGGCGGTCTTGCTTTTTAATATCTTATTTTGTAGTGCAGGTACTATATGAGCACAACGGCATAATAATGTTATAAAAAGTAGTGAAATTCATACACACAGCTCAACATTATATGTTAATTCAGTATCTGTAAATTGAGAAAGTCGTATAAAATATCTTTATTCGCCAGATATTTCGCGTAATGCAGAGGTTTTGTATGCTTTGAAATATGTTTTAAGTGGAGATTTTGCAGATTTGGCGCCTAGTGTAGGAGGAGAATGATATGGTATTGCAGTATCAAATTTGGATAATACACCAACGAATGAGTGGATATCCCCAGGTTATGTTGCTAGATTATATTATAGTTGACAAGTGACTAGTATTTCTGGCTATGCTGTGACTTCAGAATTGGCAAAACTGAACGAAGAAGCTAAAGAGAGATATGCTAAAGAAGAAGCTGCAGAAGCTGAAAATTTAGCTGCTTATAATGAGAGAAAAGCTGAATGGGAGGCTGCACAAGTAGCAAAAATGGAGGAAGACCCAGAATACACACCAGTAGATTTTCCTGAAGAATATGTTTCTACTTATAAAGATGAAGCTGGTTGATGTATTTCAAGCAATAATCAAATTTCAGTAGATAAAATATGACCTACTACAACGAGTTATATAATTAGAGATTGAGTAGTAACTCAGGTAGATACTACAGTTGTGTACAGAGAAAAAATTAGCATTTATACAGAAGCTGTAAATGTTAAGACTTATTCTACCTATAATTATTATACCAATTGATGAGAATTTGAGTGATGAAATACAACAACATGAATCAACTATTCAATATGAGAAACAATTAATCCAAACGATTTATTAGTACCAAGTAGAGAATGATATACGTTCTTATGATGGTATACAGAAGCTGAATGATGAGATAAAATTACATGACATGAAGTTTGAGTTGACATGGATTTATATGCACAATGGAAAGAAAATGAGAGACCAAGATCATCTGGTTGATGATCAACGATCAGTAGAGATAAATGTCCAAACTGAGACTATTCAGATAGTTATTATGATTGAACTTGTGGCGAGCAGAATATCTCGGAAGATTGACAGAAGATTATAGAAGATGAACAGGATATTACAGAAAATGAACAGGATATTACAGAAAATGAACAGGAGGTTGTAGAGGATGATACAATGGAACAAATAGATGCATATAAATGGTGATATGACAATTGAATATTAGAAAAGAAAGATATAAACATGGTATCCATGAAAAGTGGAATTACAAGAATAGTAATGGCAAAAATGTTGAGTCAATATGCAATTAAAGTATTGTGAATGAAACCTGATACAGCCAGTCAAAAATCATTTAGTGATGTCTCAACAAGTTTAGATTTGAAATATGATAATTGAGTGACTTTGGCATATCAGCTATGAATTATGTGAATTAATATGTGAAATAATTTTAGGCCATATGATAATGTGACAAGAGCAGAATTTGCAACGGCACTTTCAAGATTACTATATCATACACCAGATTGAGATGAAAAGTATTATACTACTCATATGGCTAAATTACAGTATGAATGAATAATAACAAATACAAATCCTACAATGAAAGAACTTCGTGGTTATGTGATGCTTATGTTGATGAGAAGTGCGAAGTAGATGTTAGTTGCTAGTCACTAGTCGATAGTCGATGGAGAAAGTCCCCGTTACATAAATTTAAGTGATGGGGATTTTTTTAATACAAAGAATTTTGTTTTTCCTTAATTTTTACTTGAAATAAAAACGAATATTCTTACGATAATTTGGACGAGTTTTTCGTATATTGAAAAATTTTCTATTTATTCTTATCTATTATCGTATGCCTCGTATTGATGATGTAATAAAAGAATTGTGAGTTTCTAAGCAGACTTTTTCGAGATATTTTGAAAAAGTTATGTGAAAAGAAATGACTGCAAAAACAGCCACAGTTTCTGATGCAAATCTTGTAAAAATCAAGAAACTTTTGGAAAAAAATTGAAAAATTTCGAATGATTGAAAAACTAAGGCTGTAAAAGTTACTTTACCTTGAAAAACTGAAAAGAAATCTGCTGAAAAAGCTACAGCACTAAAAGCTGATGAGTTGTCTGGTGGATGATTTTTGGCTGGATTGTGATTTTCTATGACACCATCAACTCCTGTTGTCGCAGATGATGATGAAGATGAAGAGATTATAGATTTGACAGAAGATGAGGAGGCTGAAGTACAGGCATACATCCAGAGAGAATATGGTCATGAAGATAAGAAAGAGAAAAAAGTAGATAATATTTGAGTTTCATTTGATGATTTGATCCAACATAGTGGATGACCAGCTCCAAAACAAATTACATACGATAGACCAAGATATGACAAGAGTGAAAAACAATTTACAAAAGAAAAATGAAAGTGAAGATGAAAAGATAAGTATGAAAATAAACATCTTTGATGAAATGTTAGTTTTGGTGAAAATACTAGAAAATTTGTTGAAAAAACTCCATTAGATTCTTCACTTCGTTCAGAATGACAAAATGTTCGTGATAACTCATATGTTGAAGAAGAACAGGTTCAAGAACAACCACAGATCATTAGAAAGCCTAAAAAACCTTCTACATCTGCAAATTTGGTAAAAAAACAAGAAATAACAATTGATCAAAAAATTACTGTAAAAGAATTCTCTGAAAAAATGTGAGTTCCTTTGCCAGAATTGATGAAAGTTTTGATGCAAAATAAATTGATGCTTTGAATGACAGCTAGTTTGGATTTTGATACTGCAACATTGATTTGAGCTGAGTTTGGAGTAACTGTAAAACAAGAAGAAAATAAGCAATTGGATGTGGAAAGCTTCATTACATGAGATTTGCAATCTTTGCTTGATATGGACAAAGAGGCTCATCATTTGGAAGAAAGAGCTCCTGTTGTCACTGTGATGTGACATGTAGATCATGGAAAAACTTCATTGCTTGATTATCTTAGAAGGACTAGTGTTGCAAATAAAGAAGCTTGATGAATTACTCAATCAATTTGAGCATCTGTTGTAGAATGTAATTGAAAGAAAATAACATTTATCGATACTCCAGGTCATGAATTGTTTACGGATTTGAGGGCAAGATGAGCTAAATTGACAAATATTGCTGTAATTGTTGTTGCAGCAGATGATAGTGTCATGCCTCAAACTATTGAATCAATTAACCATGCAAAGTCTGCATGAGTACCAATTATAATTGCTATCACAAAAATTGATAAACCTTGAAAAAATATTGAACAAATTAAAACTGATTTAGCTGCAAATGGTATCACTCCTGAGGATTGGGGATGAGAGACTCCAATTATTCCTATTTCAAGTCATACATGACAATGAATTCCACAACTTTTGGAAGCAATTTTATTGCAAGCTGAGATGCTGGAATTGAAATATAATCCTGATAGATCTGCTATATGAGTTGTATTGGATGCAAATAAAGATCCAAAACAGTGAGTAGTAAGTAGTATCATCGTTTTGACTTGAACATTGAAAGTATGAGATGTAATTGTTGCTTATAATACTTATGGTAGAGTTAGGAGAATGCAGGATTGGACTTGAAAATTGATTAGAGTGGCAAAATGATGAGATCCAGTTCAGATACTTTGAATTACAGATTTGCCTGAAGCAGGTAGGATGGTTGAAGTAGTAAAGAATGAACATGAAGCTGAGCACAAAGTTTCCTTGATTAAAGAACAAGAATCAAGTAAAAATACTCAATCAGCTGTGCAAGATTTTATCGCAAAATTGTCAGCAAACGCTGAAGAATGAGAAAAAACTGAATTGAGATTGATTTTGAAATCTGATGGATCTAGTAGTTTGTCTGCTTTGAAACAAGCTGTTGAATGAGTTAAAGTACCAGAAAATGTAGTAATTAAAGTAATACACAGTGATGTTTGATATTTCTCTGATTCAGATTTGTCATTGGCTCAGGCTTCAAAAGCATTGCTCTTGTGATTTAATATCTGAGTAAATGCTACATTGAAGAAAAAAGCAGAGCAAATGAAAGTTGAAATAAAGAATTTTGATATTATATATGAATTGACTGATTACTTGACTGAATTGACTCAATGAATGATAAAATACGAAGAAGTTGAAGTAGTTGTTTGAAAGTTGAGTGTCATGTGAATATTCTATACAAAGTGAAAAGAGATGACTGTTGGTTGAAAAGTTATCGAGTGAAAAGCTAAAAATAAATGTAAATTCAGAATTTTAAGATGAGATGAGATTGTTGCTAATTGAGAAATATTATCATTGCACAAAAATAAAGATGAAGTAAAGGAAATAGTAGAATGAGATGAATGTGGAATGAAAGTAAAGGTTGGAAAGAAAATTGAAGAATGAGATGTTTTGGAATTCTGGGAAATGCAAGAAGTGAAATAGAAAAAATTTGTAAAATCTCTAGATATAGGAAGATTTTGGATATTTCTTTTAAAAGTAAATTTGTATATAATGAAAAAAATTTGACTTTTTTATTGATGAATGTGAAATGAATCCGAAATTTCATTTATATCTGCGTTGAATATAGAAAAAAATATTGATAGAAAAATTTATCAACTCTTTCCAATATTTCGAGATAAAAATTGAAATTTTTTCCTTTGTAATAGAGTAGAAGAAAAAGATACAGGGACGAAGATAAATATTGAGGATTTTCATAATGTTTTTGATATTGCATTTTTGATTACTCATGGTAAATATGGTGAAGATGGTGTTTTGCAAGCAATTTTGGAAAGTCAAAAAATAAAATATTGTGGTTGTGGAGTTTTAAGCTCTGCTCTTTGTATGGATAAATGAGTTTTTAAACTTTTTTGTCAGGGGCATGATATACCACAAGTTCCATTTAAAATTTTGACTGATGATGAATCAGAAAATTTTAAAATTGTTAGTAAATTTTTGTTGAAATGTAATTCTACTATTTATGTAAAACCTGCGAATTCTGGATCATCAATTGGAATATCTAAAGTTTATAGTTTAGAAGAATTTGATCAAGCTTATAAAGAGGCAAAAAAATATGATGATAGTATTATTGTGGAAAAATGATTGGAAAATCATAGAGAAATAGAAGTATGAATCCTTTGAAATAAAAAAATTATTATATCTGATCCGTGAGAATTGATTGTGGAAAATTCGTTTTATGATTTTGATAATAAATATAAAAATGGCAAAACTAAAATAGAAATTCCAGCTAAACTTTCTGGTGAAATAGTAGATAAAATAAAATTCTATAGTGAAAAAGTGTATAGACTTTGTAATTGTAAAGGATTTGCTAGAGTTGATTTCTTTTTAATTGGTGATGAAATTTATATCAATGAAATCAATACACTTCCGTGATTTACTGATATTTCAATGTTTCCTCTACTTATGCAAAATATGTGAATAAGCTATACAAAATTATTATCAAAAATTATTGAACTAGCTGACAATATATAATTTTTAGATTCTTCACTATGTTCAGAATGACTAACAACTTGAAATTGATTGTTTGACTTGGAAATCCTTGAGAGCAATATAAAAACACCAGACATAATATTTGATTTACTATGCTTGATGAGTTCGTAAATTCAAATAATTTATGAAATTTTTCTTATGATAATAAATATGGTTGAGAGACTTTCACTACTCTGCTTGATTGATGGAAAATAACTTTTCTCAAGCCTATGGAATATATGAATAAATCTTGATGACCTGTTTCAAAATTAGTTAATTTTTATAAGATTGAACCAAAAGATATCTTGGTAATTCATGATGAAATTGATTTGCCTGTTTGAACTATAAAGTTGAAATTTGGTTGATGATTAGCAGGACATAATTGATTGAAGGATATTGCTTTGAAATTGTGAACTCAAGATTTTTGGAGGATTAGAATTTGAGTTGATAGACCAGGTGACTCCTCTACACAATCTGTTGCAGATTATGTTTTGTGAAATTTTAAAAAGGAGCAGATTGAAACTATAAAAGATAAGTATTTAGATATAGAGAAGTTTATTTTTGAATTTTTGGAAAAATAATTCTATTATTTCTATCTATTAAAAAAAAAACTCGAGTAATTCACTCGAGTTAATTTTTAAATGCCAAATGAAACTATAGCTTCGTTTCCTGTAATTGTTAGGAGCTTTACTTTTACTTTTGTTTCTTCGTCTTTTTTCCACTTTCTACTCCACCATGATTTTTTGTAGACATTGTACCAATTTTCAGCAATATATTTGGATACAAAACCAAAAGCTTTAGCTTCATAATTTCCACGTATGTCGATTTTTAGACAGAATGTGAAATCATCAATTACGGTTCCTTTGACTTCAACTGTCTGTATAACTTCTTGATTGATGAGTTTTTCTGTTTCTAAAAACTCGATTTTTATTGGTGGAAAGTAGTAATGAGAGAATCCTTTTCCATTTACTTTTCTTCCGTCAAAACATGTCATGCAAGGTTTATTATCACCTTTTCCAATTAATTCAATTTTTCTTTTCATAGGTTTAATATTTTATTGTGATTTATATATAAGTATAATTATAAAAAAGTCAATAAAAATATTTTCTCTTGAAATATTTATTTGTATGAATATCTTTAATTGTTAGTTATTATTTTTTAATTTTTAATTATTTTCCATGCAAACATTTTTTGAATCATTATGAGTACAAATTCCAGAAATTTATTTACCAAAAGATGGTGTTGATTTGACTAAATGGTCTGTAGTTGCTTGTGATCAATACACATCACAGCCTGATTATCGAGATTGAGTAAAAAATTTTGTTTGAGATGCTCCATCTACATACAAACTAACTTTCCCTGAAATTTATTTGAATGATCCTGATAAAGAAGAAAGAATTGCAAAGATTAATCAGAATATGAAGGATTATTTAGATCAATGAATTTTAGAAAACAAATGAGTTTGATTTATTTATTTGGATAGACAAACTTCACATGTAAGATCTAGAAAATGATTGATTATGGCTTTGGATTTAGAAAGATATGATTTTTCAAAATGATCTCAAACTTTGATTAGAGCTACTGAATGAACAATCATAGAGAGAATTCCACCTAGGATGAGGATTAGAGAAAATGCTCTTTTTGAATTACCACATATTTTAGTTTTGATTGATGATCAAAAGAAACAAGTAATAGAGCCATTGGCAAATAGGATTGATAAATTCAAAAAATTGTATGATTTTGATATGATGATGAATTGATGACATATTACTTGATATCAGGTTACAGATGAAGAGTCAATTAATTGAATTATTTCATGATTAACTGCATTGGCAGACAAGGAAGCATTCAAAGAAAAATATGGAGTCTGAGATGATTTATGAGTTTTGCTTTTTGCTATGTGAGATGGAAATCACTCATTTGCTACTGCAAAAGCAGTTTGGGAGACAAAGAAAAAAGAATTATCTGAAGAAGAAAGAAAAAATCATCCTGCAAGATTTGCTATAGTTGAGATTGAAAATGTACATGATAATTGAATTAATTTTGAGCCTATTCATAGAGTATTATTCAATGTAAATCATGAGCATTTGTACAATGAAATGGTGAAATATTTCAGAAATATTTGATCTGATGTTGAAATTCAGCATTTTGGTTCAAAAGATGAATTAAAAGAAAATTTAAAAGAATCTACAAAAGATGAACATTTCTTCCGAGGAGCAAATAGTGATTGATACGATATAATCTGAATTAAAAATCCAAAATTGAATTTGGAGGTAGGAAATTTACAAGCATTTTTGGATGAATATTTGAAAAATAATCATGATGTGACTATTGATTATGTTCATTGAGAAGATGTGGTTGAAGAATTGTGAAGAAAAAAATGAAATCAGTGATTTATGCTTCCAATAATGGATAAGTCAGATTTCTTCAAGACTGTTGTCTTGGATTGAGCTTTACCAAGAAAGACTTTCTCAATGTGAGAAGCTGAGGAAAAGAGATTTTATTTAGAAGCTAGGAAAATTGTGAAATAATATAATTTGTTTACAACCTCACCCCAAACCCCTCTTACTACTAGGTAGTACAAGCCTGTCAGAGAGGGGCTTTTTTGTTTTTCCCTCTCTGTTAGGAGAGGGTGGCCGAAGCTTGCTCAGCTATGCTGAGGCCGGGTGAGGTTGTTTTAAAATAATCAAACTTGCATTGGTCATTTTTGTTCAACTTTTGGTTGAATATCTTTTAAGAATGGGAATTCTTGTGTGATTTTTTCCCGTGAATTGTAAATTTGGATTCACAACTCCTCTGCTTTTGTTGCTTTGCTACCTGGTTTTTCTCAGATGAACATGATATTTGTATTTTTTGTCGGATTGGAGTCAAATACAAATCAATTTTTTTCCATTTCTACAATGATTTCGGGCCTGGAAATTTCAAAAGATCATGTGATACAGAAATGTTTTGCATCAGAATCTTGCTTTGTATTTTGGTAGCAATTGAAATTCAATCATAGATTTTCGAGCTGTTTCAATAATTCTTGATTATCTTGTCGATATTGGATTATTCATTCGATTATTTTTTCTCCTACTCAGTATATTCAAGTCAAAAATTCTTGGTCAGTTAGGTATTTTGTGATATCTTGTAATGTTGTATTTCAGTTTAATTTTTGGGCGATTCAGTTGCAGATGTCTTTTGCTGTCTTTTTTCCTATTCATGGAATTCATAGTCCGTTTAGTAATCTCCAGAAATCTTTTGTTTTTGATTCTGTTAGTTGAGATTTGATTTCTGATACTTTTTTGTCTGCAAATCATGGAAATCTGCGAACTACTCTCTCAGTTTCAAAATCCAGTAATTTGTATAAGTCAGCTACATTTGAGATGATATTGTGTTCAACTAATATATCGACGATACTGTCTCAGATTCATTCGATATCCATACAATCTTTGCTGACAAATCGAATTATTTTTTCTTTGATTTGAGCTGGACAGTTTGGATTTTTGCAGTAGTAATGGATATCGATATTTGTGATTGGTCAATTACAGCTTGGACAAAAAAGTGGAGCTGAAATTAGATTTTCATCGGTTCTGGATTCTTTTATTACGGATGTAATATATGGAATTACTTCCCCACTCCTTTGAATCCAAACGAAATCTTTGAAATGGATATCTTTTTCTTTGATAAAATCAAAATTATGGAGTGAAACTCTTGAAATAGTCACTCAACTTAGCTGAACAGGGACAAGATTTGCAACTGGTGTGATGATTCCAGTCCTTCATACTTGAAAATCTACAGATTCAATCTGTGTACTAATCTGCTCTGCTGGGAATTTGTATGCGATTCATCGTCTTGGGTGATGTGCTGTAGTTCCTAGTTTATCTCTGTTTTCTTGTCAGATTATTTTAATCACGAGTCAGTCAAAATCGATATTTTCTTTTTTCAAAATTTCTTTTGTGTCTGGATTTTCGCATAATTCTACTACTTGTTGTATTGTATCAAATTCTTTGTTTCGTGGGTGTACTGGCAATCCTAATTCTTGTAGTGAATTGTCTATTTTTTGTTCGGAATAAATTATTTCATAAACACAGCATAGTAAATTTCTTTGTGCTGTGATGTTTGGGTCAAGCTGTTTCAAACTTCCTGAGGCTAAATTTCTCGTGTTTGCATATGCTGTTTCTCATTTTGACTCTCTTTCTTTGTTTATTTTCTCTAGTTCATCTTTTCAAATCAATACTTCTCATCTAAATGAGCAGATTCATGGAATTTGAATCTTTAATTTTTGTGGAATTGATTTGATTGTTTTTACATTTGCTGTCACATCTTCTCAAATATATCAATCTCATCTTGTTATTCCTTGTACAAAAATTCAATCTTCATAGATTAATTCGATACTGAGTCAGTCAAATTTTGGTTCGACTAAATATCTGAAGTTTGTATCAATTCATTCTTTTTCTCAGACTTTTTTTGCTCTTTCTGCTCGTTCGATTAGGTCTGTGGCATTGTAGCTATTTTCCAATGATAGAAGTGGTGCTTTGTGTGTTCATTTATTAAATCAATCTTGGATTTGATTTACCAATTTTTGTGTTGGAGAATTTCAGCTAATTAAGTATGGAAAGTCTTCTTCTATTTTTTTCAAATATGCAAAAAGTTCGTCGTATTCAAAGTCTGAAATTATTGGAGCTGAATCGATGTAGTAGAGATGGTTGTGATCTCATATACAGTCAATCAGGTCTTGGTAGATTTTTTTTATTTCTACATCAGAAATTTTTGATGGCTCTGGATTGTCATGGATGTGGCTTTGTAATTCTCTTGTTTGGTCGATTAAGGTCATGTTTTGTTGTTAGAAATGTTGCAACCTCATCCCCCTACCCCTTCTCCTGACAGAGAAGGGGCATATTAATCGGTAAGTCCCTCTCTGTTAGGAGAGGGATTTAGGGTGAGGTTGTTTAAAAAGTAAAATAGTTTAATATCTTTATATAATTAAAGATTTTGTGTTATTATTCAATGAGTTTTGAAATATTCTTTTCAAAAATTCAATTGATTTTTTGACAGAATTTATTATATTTTTATTGATGATTTTATTTTAACTTTGAATTATGGCATATATTTATATGGATGAAAGTGGAGATTTAGGGTTTAATATGAATTATTGAAATTCGAAATATTTTTTGATTACTTTTCTTATTTCTAATACAGAAGACGATGTTGATATTGTTATGAAAAATGTTTATAAGTGGATGGCATGAAAAAAATTGAAAAGAAAATGATCTTTTTTTCATTCAAATAAAGAATCTGTTCAGTCTGTAAAAAGAGCTTTAGATTTGGCTTCTCGTAGAAACTTTGTTATTGTTTCTTTGATTTTAAATAAGCAAAATGTTCCATTTGAATATAAAAGAAATCAACATATTTTATATAATAATGTGTTGAGAGAATTATTATTTCAATGTGAAAAAAGGGGTTATATAAATTCTAACTGACCTGTGCATTTTATAGCATCTCGTAAAGAAACTAATAAATATTTAAATAATCAATTTATTGTAACTGTAAAATCTGCTGTATCGTGATTGATTAAATTTGATATTAAAATTAAGAGTCCAGAAAGTAGTAAATGATTAGAGTTACTTGATTCAATTTCTTTTTCATTGTTTCAGAAATATGAAAAATCAAATTTTGACCTATATTCAGTTATAAAAAATAAGATTGTTTTAGAAAAACAAATTTTTTAATTAAAAGGAAACCCCATATGCACCGCGACTCTCGATTTCTCGAGGTGGGTCACCTACGGCAACCGGCATATGGGGATTTACTCCAACATTTACATTATATACAAAAATTTTTAAAATGCAAATCTTTTTTCATTTTTTTTTGACAGGCTTGTTAAGCTTTATATTGTTCAATAAACTTTTCTACATTTGGGAATAATTTCTCTTTTTTCGCTTCTTCTTTGTTGAAAAATTTGATTTCCAAACATTCATCTGATGGTGTGAAGTTTTTCAAGTCTTCAATATTAATTTTTGTTTCGTATATCACATTTGCAATTCGTGTTCAGTTTGCTTTTTGGCATGTGAGGAAGTATGATGGATTTTGGTTTACAGATATTACATTGATTCACATTTCTTCTTGTAATTCTCTTTTGATTCATTCTTGTGGTGATTCTCAAAAATCGAGTCATCATCATGGTAATTCTCGTCATTTTTCTTCTCTAACCAACAAAAATTCTCTCTTTTCATTTAGGATTACAGCTTTGATACTTGTTCTATAGAATCAATTTGGAATTTCTGGCATGGTTGTTTTTTTTATAAAGTTTAATTTGATACTAATTTTTCATACATTTCCATAAGTTTTGCTACACACTCTGATTCTGTCATTTTTGTACTGAATCCGTATGCTTGCATAACGGCCTTATCATTTTCTTGATGAGCTTTTCTTAATTCTATTGGCATAGTCAATTCATCGTAAAGGTCTGCAAGTGAGCTATCTGGGTAAAGATTTCTTGCATTAAGAATAGCTTGTGCTGTTTGTTCTATTTTTGTTTTTTGTTCTATTGTAGGTGATGGTCGTGGAAAGTTGTTGTAAACAATATCACTCGTATATCTATATCAGTTTCATAATCTTCAACAAGTTAAATCAGTCCGTAACATATGGATTGAAGATTCTATTATTCAAAAAACGTATAAATTTGCATTATTTATTAATGATATACTATCTCAAGGAATACATCAAGGTTCAACATATCAAAAAGGGATATATTTTCTACTTGAAGTTGTATGTCTTGGTAAAACTATAAAAGAAGATTCTTTAAATTTACTTGTAGGACGCATTAATGTTGGAATATCTTTTAATTTAAATGCATCTCATGTCTTTTTTTGAGATTCTCTCCATTTTTTGCAATTTTCCACTCTTTGTTTTATTTGTGGAATTGAATTTATTTCATTCGGTGTAATTCACTTTAATCGTAAACACCATCTATTTTTATTATTTACATATTCTTTAGCCGTAATAAAAGGCCTTATTCGCTTTTCTGCTGATGGTGATTTTTTTAACAATTCTTCTTTTTCTTCGTCTTCTAATATAAGATTTCAGTTATCTGTAGGCTGGAATCATTTTATTACTATTGGAGCATCTTTAAATAATGGCGTTTTTGACTTTTCTATAAAAATATTTTTCATAGGAAGTAAGTATGCGTTTATATTGTCAACTTTTTTAAATTCATTATTGTTATATAATTTTTTAATTTTTCTATTTTTTAGAGAAAATCATACGATTATACAAACTACTTTTGCGCTTCATGAAGCTTCAGAAGTCCAAATAAAAGATTTGTGGGCAAAATTTATTTTTAGTCATTTATCAAATAGAGGTTTCCGTAGTGGAAAAACTTGTTGTCATTGGCATATTGAATTTGTAGATACGAATGCACATTCAATATTGGTACTTTCAATATAATTAATGGATTTTTTATATCGGCATGCTACATAATCAAGCTCTCATCAATTTTCTCAAAATATATTTTCCCTATCTTCTTTTTGTTCTTCTGTTAACTTAGAGGATCCGATAAATGGTGGATTTCACATAATATAATCACATTCTTTATTTGATATTACTTCGTTCCAATCCATTCTGAGAGCATTTCATTTTACTATATTTGCATTAGTTTTTAGTGGTAAAAAGTCTAAACTTTCTCACAAAATTTCTTCAGTTTCATGCATCATTTGTGATTCTGCTATCCATAGAGCAGTCCTTGCTACATCTACGGCAAAATCATTTATTTCAATTCAATAAAATTGGTTAATATTTACTTCAATAGGGTTAATTAAACGGGCTACTCATTTTCATTCTTTTTTAATAATTTTATTCTCTATTCTTCTAAGTGAAAGGTATGTCTCAGTTAAGAAATTTCAGCTTCCACAAGCTGGATCTAAAAATTTTAAATTTGCCATTTTTTGCTGTAAAGTTTTTCATTTTTTTCTAATAGCTTCTGGTTGTGTTAATTTTAGTATTCCGTTTAGTTCTTCATTCAAATCATCAAGAAATAATGGATCTATGACTTTGTGAATATTTTCTATCGAAGTATAATGCATTCCACCACTTCTTCTTGTTTCAGGATTTAATGTACTTTCAAAAACAGCTCAGAAAATGGTTGGAGAGATTTCACTTCGGTCAAAATCTTCACTTGCTTGTCTGAGTAAAAGGTCTCTAACTTCTTCTGTTATATTTGGTATTTCAATATTTTCGTCGGCGAAAAGTCATCAGTTTACATACGGAAATTTTTTTAAATCTTCTTTGAGATATTGGTCTCTTTCATTTTCTTTTTGGTCTAAAACGACAAAAAGTTTTATAAGAGCATCTCTCAAATCATCAGTTTTATAGCTGTTTAAATAATCGTGGAATAAATTTTTAATTCAGAATACTCCCGCATCTTCAGCATAAAGACAGAAAACTAGTCTAACACAAAGTACATTTAAACTTTTTTGTGATTTTGGATTTGTAATATCTTTGTAGAGTGGGGCTAAACTGTCATATAGTTTTCAAACAATTTCTCATGCTTTTATTGATATTTCCATTTCTTTCTTGATGTTCTTATCTCATGTATCTACAAGAAATTTTAATCTATGAAATTCTTTTTCTAAATCTTTCAAATATATCTGTTCAGGGTTTTCATGAGGTTTTGCTTTTTCCATATCATAAACTAAAAATTCTTGGAAATTTGAAACAACTATTCGTCTTGCTTTTTGCGAAAGTGGTAAATTATCATTATATCTTTTAGCTTGTTCGTATGGTGTAAGTGGTGTTCAATCAGATTGATTTTCAGGTTTTGTTAAATTTACATCATGGCTTTTTTGTTCAATTAGTATTCTTGTACTTGGAATATATGCATCGATGAAACTTGTATTTTTTAGGTTAACTCTTTTTTCAAAATCAATGAATTTATGTAAGCTTTTTATTCCAAAAATATCTCAAAGTAATTGATTCCAAAATTTTTGAGTATGTTGTTTTTCATCTCATATTCATTCCCAATCTTTAATAAATTCTTTAATTTGTATTTTTTTTAGTGAATCTGATGACATTTCATTTTATTGGATTTAAATATTTTATTTTCCTTTAAATACTACCTTGAATGTTGCAAGGATTACATACAGGTCGAGGAATAGATTTCGATTTTGGATGTAATAAAGGTCGAGTTTTGCTTCTTCTTCAAAGCTAAGTTTATCTCTTCCAAATATTTGTGCATATCAGGAAATTCATGGTTTTACTGAAAGGAGTCTTTTTTGCCATGTTTCATAATTTTCTACTTCTTGTGGCAAGTGTGGTCTTGGTCAGATGATGGACATTGTTCCGATTAGCACGCAGAATAGTTGTGGTAATTCGTCGATTGAGCTTTTGCGCAGGAATTTTCAGAATTTTGTGACTCTTGGATCGTTTTTGATTTTGAACAATGGACCTGATCTTTCGTTTTGTTTGATTAAATCTTTTTTCAAATCTTCTGCGTTTTGCACCATTGAGCGGAATTTCAAGAATGTGAATTCTTTTCCGTTTTTACCTACTCTCTTTTGCTTGAATAAGATTGGTCATTTGCTATCGATTTTGATTAGGATTGAGATTATCAGCATTAGTGGCGACAAGATAATTATTGCACATATTGAGATGATGATGTCGCACAATCTTTTCCAGATGATATTTCGTCAGTCCAATGTGGAATATTTGTATTCCATGGCTACGAGATTTGATATTGTTTCTGGTCTATAAACTACATCTTCCAAAAAATATCATTCTGCGATGTGGTAAAATCTTGTGTTTGAAAATCTCAATTGTTCAAGCATGTTTTGTAAATCTTCTTTTTTGAAAATTCAGGCAGCTATAATCATAAGATAATTTGTCAATTTTATATCTCATAAGTCGTTGTATTGTACAAATTCTGCTTTGAATGTTAGGTTATTTTGAATTTTTTCTATTATTTCGTAGCTGTCTGAGCTATTGTCTCAGATAATCAAAACTTTATTATTTCAATTTCTATTGTCTCTGGCTTCCAATCTATTTCGCATTTGGTCAAATAACAAAATTATTCCAAATGTTGCGATTGCTCAGACTATGATGATAAATCTTGATAATCAATATTTAAATACAAATCCTGTTCCGAAATATGAGATGAATGTGATTGTGATTATCCAGTATATTCGGACTTTTGTGAATGTTTGGAAATATCTTTCGATTGGTTTATTTAGTTCGTATAGATTTTTCAGTATTCAGATTGCTACAAATGCTAATCCTGAGATTAGGGCAAACAGCATTGTCTCATTGTAATTGATTGCTGGGATTGGTAACTGGAATCCTGGAATTAAATCTGTGATTAGACGAAGTCTGTAAATTAGATAAAATATCAAAATTATGATTCAGAAATGAAACACTGGTCTGAGAACTCTCAGAACTATACTTTGATATCTTTCTTTGTGATCCATATGCGGTTATTATCGAGTAAAGAGTGCAACCTCACCCCAACCCCTCTCCTGACAGAGAGGGGCTTTTTTGGAGTTTATCCCTCTCTGTTAGGAGAGGGTGCCCGAAGGGCGGGTGAGGTTGTTTTATTTAAATATTCAATTAATTTTGTTGTTTTATTTGTATTTTGGTCACGAAGTGACCTTTTCTTGTTGAGCGTGAGGTTTTAACCTCGCGCGATTGTGTAATTTTTGTTTGCACGTGGGACTAAAGTTCCACGTTATACAAGGATTTGTCCTTGGAGATTCTGTTTTATTTCAACATTCAATTAATTTTATTTACGATTTCTTTTATTGTTGTCTCAAAATCTTTTTCAATTGGTCGATTGAATCATGCAGCATGAATGTGTCATCATCATCCAAATTCTTGTGATATTTTTGCAATATCTACTTGTTTTGATCTCATTGAGCATTTTATTTGATCTCAATCCTTTCTAATTGTCATGACTATTTTTGGTCATTTAATCATTTGAATTACTGTGAGTCCGTATCATGCTTGTTCGTTGTCTATTCAATAGTTTTTTAGTTCATCTAAATCGTAGTGTGTGTATAAAATATCTCATTCAAATTTCATCCTTTCAAGTAGTATTTTGAAAAATTGAATTGTTTCAAGAGATTTACTATTTGTTAGATTATCTGTGATTAATTTTTTGTCTGCTCAACATTTAATCAGATTTAGTGCGTTTGTGAAAATCCTTTTATGGTTTTCATCGAAGCGGAAGTTTCCAGAATCAGTAGTAAGTCAAAGGTAAAAACATGTTGCAACTTCTGGAGTCAGATATTTTTTTCGTACATCTTGTACAGTTTCAAAAATTACTTCACAGCAACTTGTTGCTTTTGAATCAATTATTTTTAATCGTTTTGGATCTTGATTTTTTGTCTCGTGATGATCTAAAACTATCACATTTTGTTTGCTGAAATAATCTTCTTTTCATTCAGATATAATTCATAAGCGTTTTAGCTCTGAACAATCGACCAAGATTATTAAATCATATTTTCCGTAATCAAACTCTGACTGGATTTTGTCGAATCATGGTAAAAATCCAAATATTTTACTTGGTTTTGTTGGTGCAACAAATTTGATATTTTTTCACATATTTTCGAGCAATGTTCAAAGTCATACTAGACTTCCTATCGCATCTCAATCAGGATTTTCATGGCAAAATATTGCTATTTTTTGTGATTGTTCTATTTTTTCTATTATTTGATCTTTCATATTTTTTGATTATTTCGTTAATAAATTTTTTAGTTTTTCTAATCATTCTGGAGATACTGATTTTTCTATGATTCAGATTTGTACTTTAATTTCTCATGGATTGTTGTTCAATATTTCTTTTAGTTGGTTCATTTCTCATGTTGTGTTTGGAATATTGAATTTGTAATTTTCAGGTTCGTGTGTTTGTCATTCTGAGGCGATAGCCGAAGAATCTTTTTTAGATTCTTCACTTCACTTTGTTTCGTTCAGAATGGCGTCATTGTCGTCTAAATCATCTGTATCTTCAATATATTCTTCATAGTTTTCTTCTTGGTTATTTTCTGGTTCTGTTCATTCGTCTACAACCCCATCTTCCCCGTTATCCAGTGGGGTATCTCCCCCTGTCAGGGGAGAAAATTCTTTTTCATCATTTTCTTTCTCTTCTATTTCTTCAAGAAGTTCTCTTTTTACTTCTCAAATTCTGAGTCATTTTGCTTTTGTGACGGTCATTTCTGGGTTGTATGAACTTCAAGCAAGTTTTATCAATGTTTCGCGGTCTGTGATGACCATTTTATCCATTTTTGGATATCTTCATTGCTGTTTAAATCATGATATTACTACTAAATCAAATTTTTGGACATCTAATAGTTCTTTCATAAAGAATTCTCTCTTTCATGAGATATCCTCTATTTCGATGAAGAATCATTTCTTTTTTGCTCTTTGGATATTTGAGACATAACCAATAATTTTGTATGGTCAAACATTTTTTTCTACATTTAACCGTGATAGGAATGTATTCTTTTTGATATATGGATATAATCAATCTAGTAAGTGTCATGAAACGAAACTTTTGAAGACTTCTTGTTCGTACATCAAATTTTCTTCAAATGTTGTGGTACATTTTTTAGCAAAACTTATTTGTGTTGTCGCTGTGTCCATTCCAAAAAGTCACATACTCATATTTTGTGAAGATTTTGACCATTCGAGGATTGTTTCGATGTTTGCAAGCATTGTATTACGGTCGTGGAATTCATCTAATGCTCATGATTTTATGAGTCATTCCATTGATTTTTTGTTTATTACTTTATCACATCTTTTTAGGAAATCTTCCAATGAGCTATATTTTCATCATTTTTTTCTTTCTTGTTGGATGAATTCTCCTACATCGAATCCGATTCATTTAATTCACAAAAATCCGAGTCTAATATTTCAGTCTATTGCTGCTACATGGTTGAAAGATTCGTTGATGTTTGGTGGTAGGACTTGTATTCCGTGGCACTGTGTTTCGTAAATGTATTTACTTTGTTCGTCTGTGTCCTCCTCTACTGACCTAATTAATGCTGCATAAAATTCTACTGGGAAATGGGTCTTTAAGTAGGCTGTCTGGTAAGCTACCCAAGCATAACAAACTGCATGTGATTTGTTGAATGAGTATGATGCAGCTGGTTCGATCATTTTTTCGTAGATGAATTTTGTTGTTTCTGGTTTGTATCATCTAAATTCTTGTCATCTCTCTGTAAATTCTATTTTCAATTTTTCGATAATTTCTTTTTTCTTTTTTCAAATTCATCTCCTAAGCAAGTCGGCTTCTCAAAGTGAGAATCATGCCATATTTTGTACAAGGAACATCAATTGCTCTTGATAGATGGCAATTCAATATGTGTCTCACATGATTGGTGATAGGTCTTCAATTAGCTTTTTTTCTTCTTCGTCTGCAACTTCAGCTGAATATTGTTTTGTCAATATTGCTCTAAGATCATCATGCATATATTTTACTGGTTCTGCTCAAGTTTTTCTGGCAATGTAACTTGGTATAAATTCCATTGGTCATGGACGATAAAGAGCATTCATAGCGACTAAGTTGTCTATTTTTTCTGGTGCTAGTTGTATCAAATATTTTCTCATTCAATTTGATTCGAATTGGAAAATTCAGCTGGTATCTCATTCTTTGAATACAGTATTATAAGTATCTTGGTCTGTAATATCTGGTTGAAAAGACATGTTTTGGAAAAATTTTTCAAACATTTTTGGCATAACTTTTCATTCTTTTTCGTATCTTTTTTTGATGATTTTTATACAGTTTTTTATGATTGAAAGGTTTCTTAGTCCCAAAAAGTCCATCTTGAGAAGTCAGATTTTTTCCATTGTTGGTCAGTCGTACTGGCTGACTATATCTGTCGTATCTTCTTTTACATATTGCATTGGTGAATATGTATCGACTTTTTCTGGTGCAATGATAATTCCACATGCATGTACTCATAGCTGTCTCATATTTCACTCCAATTGTTCTGAGTACTTTACTGCTTCTTGGATGGTAGTATCGTTATCATACAATGATTTCATTTCTTCGTTTCATTCTAATTCTATTGCGACTTTGATTGGTGTTTTATCTGGGATTAAGCTTGAAAATTTATTTGATTTATCAAATGGTACTCAAACGGCTCTGGCTGCGTCTTTGAAGGCAGCTTTGGTTGCCATTTTCATAAATGTTCAAATTGAACAAACATTTTGTGAACCGTATTTTTCTCTGACATGTCAGATTACTCTTTCTCTCTGTGTATCTTCGAAATCAATATCGAAGTCTGGCATACTAACTCTGGCTGGATTCAAAAATCTCTCAAATAGCAAACCAAATGGTAATGGGTCAATATCTGTGATTCATATTAACCATGCTAAAATTGATCAAGCTCAAGATCATCTTCATGGTCAAACCATAATTTCATTTTCTTTTGACCAGTTTACATAGTCAGCCACGATAAGAAAGTATGTGTTGAATCACATTTGTTTGATTACTTTCAATTCGTATTCCAATCTATTGATATAATCGCTGACTGTAAATTCTTTATCTTTGTACAATAATTTATCTTTGTTTTTTTCTACGAAATCTTTTTTGTATTGTGTGTAAGTTTCGAGTGTTAATTCATGGATTTCTGCTGGTGTAATTTCTTGTAGCTTTTTGTCTGTGACTCCTCTACTTGTGATTTTTACTAAATTTATGATTGTATCTAAATCTCGTCAAAGTTCAAATTTGTCGTTTAGTCCTGAGTATGCCTTGTAACGTAGTTCAAATTCAAAGATGTCCATAGAAATACTTATTTTGTAAAATGGTTATTCTCCTAATTTTTCAATATAAAGATTTGCTTTTCTATTTCAAATTATAATGAATTTTTTTTGTAAAAAAAGACCCCATTTTTGTGGAGCCTTTTTTGATATTTTAGTTTTTTTATCATTAAGGTGTTGCAACTGCGTTTTGGTTGATTAGTCGGAATATGAAACTTACAAGTAATCGTGATATTCATATTACAGCTAATCATATTGCAGCGTGTTTTAATACTTTAGTTCAAGATTTTACTTTAGATTCATCTCCAGCAGCTGTAAGCATTTGGAATCATCACCACAAACAAAGTATCAATGCAATCAATCATAAAATTCAAAGAACTCGGTTGATTGTTGTTTTTATTGTTTGTATCAATCTAGGTGTAGATCATTCGTTTCATCATGATGCAGTTCAAATTACGTTATAATCTGTAACATAATTTCATCAATCTGCTTGGAATCATCATGTTCAATTTACGTATAAACATCACATTAATAATGTTCAGCAGAATACTGACATTATAATTTTTCAAAATTTTTTCATTTTCTGATTTTAATTTTTAAAATGTTTCTTCATTTTTACTGTTCCTATGATGCGACTGCATTTTTGTTGATTAATCGGAATATGAAACTAACTAGTAACCGTGATAATCAAATTACAACTAATCATATTGCAGCGTGTTTTAATACTTTAGTTCAAGATTTTACTTTAGATTCATCTCCAGCAGCTGTAAGCATTTGGAATCATCCCCATAGACAAAGTATTAATGCGATTAATCATAATATTCATAATACTCGATTTATAGTTGTTTTTATAGTTTTGATTAACCTTGGTTCTTGTCATGTTGGATCAACTTGGCTGTGGTCTGTTCATATTACATCAACTCAGTCAATATATCATAATCATGCAGCTGAAAATCATATATCATCATCAGTTGCTTGTGTATAATTATATCATAGTAATATTGTTAATCAGATGCTTAGCAATAGTATTTTTCAAATTTTTCTCATTTTATTCATCTTTTATAAAAAATTATCATGCTGATTATGCTGATGTAGTACTGTTTTTATTGATTATGTAGAATATAAGACTTACAAATAACCATGCTAGTCATATTACAACTAATCATAATGCTGCTTGTTTTAAAACTGTAAATCATTTTTTATATTTTGTTTCATCTCCAGCAGCAGTAAGCATTTGGAATCATCCTCGTAATGTTATTATCAATGCTATTAATGATAATATTCATAGTATTCGGTTTACGAATGTTTTGATTGTTGAGATTAATGATGAGCTTCAAGTTCCTGTTGTGTTATCTCAGATTACACTAACATCTGATGTTGTTCAATCTGGATTTTGCGTTCAAAATGAGTTTGCACTACTTTGTGCATTTACCATTCCGAATGTTCCTGTTCAAACTACTCAAATTGCTCATAAACTAAATAAAACCTTTTTAAGTGTACTTTTCATCTTTGTTAATAATTAATAAGTAAAAATAAATCATTACATAATTATATTATACAATTTTTTTTAAAATGCAAATTTTTTGGGACTTTTTTTGACTGTTTTTTGTTTGTTTAGATTGACATATGTAAATTTATTTTAAAATATAAATTATTTGGGTTTTTGTGTTGAAAATTTTTGATACTTATTTATAAGTTTGTTTGAAATTTTTATGTTTTTGTTGTAATGAAAAAATTCCAATTAAAGAAGTGGATAGAAAATAAATTAAAAAATAATAGAAATTTGGCTGATTTTTTGAATAGGCCTGAATTTGTTATTTTTGTTATTTTTTGTTGTTTGTTTTTTATCTTGATTTTGAGATTGTTCTTTGTTCAGATTATTCATCACAAGAGATATGAAGATGTACTGAATAGTCAGCATTTTACTCAGTCTTCTTTGCAAGCTGAGAGGTGAGATATTTTGGCTTATGATAAAGCATGAAATGCAGTAAAATTGACTGAAAATATTTCAATGTACAATATGTATGTGGATCCAAAATATATTTGGGATAAGGAATTATTTATTGATTTGATAGAACCTGTTGTTTATGAGCATTTGTGTGTCTTGAATTGAATGAATAAAGTGGATAAAGAATGATGCATCAAAAATATTGAAACTTTTACAAATAGGGATATTTTACCAAAAGCTCCTGAATTTTTTTATATGTGAAATTGAATAGTTTCGGAATGATATTATAGTTATGATTGGACGTGATTTTATGAAAATTACAATAATATTGTTGAAAATTTCACGACATGAACTGCTGAAACTATGATAAAAAGTGCATTGGATAGAAAAATTCAAATTTGAATTAAGGAGCAAAATTATCTTTGATTTTTTTCAAATGAAGACTTTATTTCAGATTTATATGATTTGGAATTGCCTTGTGTAAATGTGATGAATTGAAATTATGTTTATATTATTCCAACTAAATCAAGTACCAGGGATATTACCAAGTTAAAATCTCTTTTGAATAAGTATTGATATTTAAGTAGTTATTCGAATATTGATAGATATTTTGTTGAGCAGGAAAATAGATATGTAAAGATTATTTCTAATATGAATCCTGTCGTTGCTCAGATGGTGAAAGATTTAAAGACTGAGAATTATAGTAAAAAAAGCAAAGATAATGTCCCTATTTTGCATTGATTATGATTGGAAACATTTACTACTAGGTATTATCCTTACTGATCATTTCTTTCAAATGTATTGGGTTATGTGGATAAAAATGGTGAAGCTTTTTATGGTATTGAGCAATATTTCGATGAGCAGCTGCGCTGACATGATTGAAAAATTATTGGTCGTGCTTCTGCATGGATTGGTTGAGTTTGAGCAAATGATTTTGAAATTGAAGATGTGGTAGATTGAAATGATATTTATTTGACTATTGATCTTTGAATTCAAAAAGAGATTGAGTGAATCGCTCAAAATTGGCAAGAGACTTTGAAAGCTGATTCAATATCTATTTTGGTTTATGATCCTAAAAATTGACACATAAAAGCGTCTACATCGTATCCTTCATTTAATCCTAATGATTATAACGATGCGTATACTTTGAGACCATTATGAGTTGATGATGCTTATTTGATTGATAATGATACATATATAGATATTCCTGTTTATATAAAAACTTGATGAGAGGCAAGAACGGCTACGACAAGTGAGAGGGTCGATACATCGTTAAATAAATATATAATGAATAATATTTTTGGTCCACAAGTTTTTGTTGATAAAAATATTGCATCAGCTTATGAACCTTGAAGTGTATTTAAATTGTTTACTGTTGCTATTTGATTGGATTCTGATGAAATAAATTTTTATGATTTTTATAATGATCCATGAAAAGTAAAAGTTTGAGAATATACAATCCAAAATGCCGATAATAAAAACTGTATGTGAGAAAAAACTTTTATGAATGCGTTTGTTTTTTCTTGTAATATTTGAATGGTTAGAATTGTGCAAGCTGTATGAAAAAATAATTTTTATAATTATTTACAGAAATTATGATTTGGTGAGCTGACTAATGTTGAATTAGCTTGAGAAGTTGCTTGATCAATTGATTCTGTGAGTACTGTTTCTGTAGCTAGGTTTTTAAATAATGCATTTGGTCAATGACTTTTAGCTACTCCTATTCAAGTTGCAGCTGCATATTGAGCTTTAGTAAATTGATGATATTATATTAAACCAACAATCTTAGCATGATATTATGATTCTAAAGATGGAGTTTATTATCAAAATAATTCAGATATTTGAATGCAAATAATTAAGCCTGAGACTGCTGAAGCTGTGAAAGAAGCGTTGTTTACTGTTATGGAAATAAATCCTGATTATCAGAGAATTGCAAGAGTTGCTTGATTTACTCTTTGATGAAAGAGCTGAACATCTCAGATTGCTTACAAATGAAAATATATGCAGTGAAATGGTTGGACAAACTGATCTTTTGTGTGACTTGTGACAAAGGATGATCCAAAATATATTGTGGTTGTTCAGGTTCGTAGACCTAGAGCTACGCTTTGGTGAGCACAGACAGCATGAAAAGTATTCTCAGATGTTGCTAAGTTCTTATTGTGATATTCATTTATCGAAAGCTAGAATAATTAACAATTAATAATTAAGAATTAAAAATGGAAATGTAGAAATTTTGAAAGGTTCCTTAATTATTAATTATTAACTTTTAATTCTTAATTATTTCTATGGAATTTATTAGATTAGTAGATTATATAAAAGAATGAGAATTGTTTGAAAAGATTGATTGAGAGTATGATCAAATCGTTTCTGATTATGATTTTTCGGATTTTGATTTATGAAATTTTGTTAGATTGAAAAAAATATCTGATATAAAAAAAGTTGATATTAGTAAAAAAACTTTATTTATTTTGGATAAACTTTTGATTGATAATATTTTTGATTTGTTGTGAAGTATGAAAAATTTTGCAGTGATTGATATGAATTTTTGAATTACTTGATATTGAAAGAAGATATGACATACGAAAAAGATTGTCCGTGAATTATTGGATCTATGAATTGAAATTTATGAGCCTTATGATTTATTGAGCTTTTTGATAGAATTATCTTGAAATGATTGAAAAAAATATTTTAGAGTGACAAATTTTGATTTACCTGAGAATATTTCAAATTGAGAAAAAAAATCTTATATTTCGTTGGAATGATTTTGATTTAATTGATGAAAAATTTCGATTGTTACGACATGATCAATGTTTGCAGAAGTTGTTAGATTTTGAAACCTTTTGAAAGATAGTTGATTAGATTCTGAAATTATAGTTTTGAACAAATTACATGATTTTGATGTTTTGAAAATTTGAAATAATAGAAATTTAGTTTTTATTGTTGATTGAAAATTTCTTGATTATGAAAATTTTTTAAAAGATAAATTTTGAACTAGTTTGAAGGTTATTGTTCCTAAGTATGAGAATCTTTCAACAATATTAGATGAATATATCTTGGAGAGTGCAGAATTTGCTGCTGAGAATCTTTTAAGTAAATTTTTGTAAAAGATTTTAATATACTTGAAAATTTATTCTTTATATTTATATATTCGTTGTTTTTAGTTTTTAAAAAATATTATTATGTGATTAGCTGGAAATTTTTGAAAAATTTGACAAATGAAACAGGCTTATGACAAGTATAAGACTTTGAAAAAGACATTGGACAATTTAGTTATTAGGGCTAAAGAATGAAAGTATGTTGATGAAGATTGAAATGAAGTTCAATGAGCTGTTATTGTTGATATTGATTGAGAAATGAAATTAAGAAATTTTGTTATTAATGATACTACTTTATTGAATCCTAATAAAAAGTCTGAATTAGAGAGTCTTGTTATAGCAACATTTCAAAAAGCACAAGCTAAAGCTCAGGAGGTGGTTGCAGAAAAATCTAAAGATATTTTGTGAGTTGATCCAAATAATTTATGAGCATTATGAGATATGCTTTGATGATTGGGTGGATAGTATTTTTAATTGTTGTCATTCTGAGTATAACGAAGAATCTTTTTATATTATTTTTAAGATTCTTCACTTCGTTCAGAATGACTGAAATGGAAGATTGGCCGAGTGGTTGAAGGCGCACGTCTCGAACACGTGTATTCGTCAAAAGCGGGTCTAGGGTTCGAATCCCTAATCTTCCGATTCTAATTTGTTTTTTTTGTTTTTAATGTTTCAGAGATTTAATTCTCTGATTTTTTTATTGACAATTATTAAAAATACATATAATACATGTAGCATTATTTTATTCTTTGTTTTGTTATTATGTGAACTATTATTGAAACTATAAATAGGTTGCTTGAGGAGCATGGGACATTAGAACCTTCTCCCAAAAAAAACTGAAGATATTGAGAGTTATACTACTAGAAAAATTATAGATGTTGCTACATTGAGAGAATTGATTGATAAAAGTAGTCGTGTTAGAAAGCGTTTACGAGCTATTAGATCTTATTGAGATGATTCTTTAGTTCCTATTATTTATAATCATTTGAAGTCATTCCTTGTTGATGATATTAATTATCAAAAACTTTTTGTGGTAGATTTGGTTTCGGATGATGCATTTGAATCTTATAATTTGAAATATATTATTTTTAATAAGGCCGTTAGATTTTTGGAAGATAAGAAATGTCTAGTTGAGATTGCTGAAACTTTAAATTTTCTTAAAAGTATGGATACTTGAGATAGTATCCCTTTAAGAGATGAAGCCTTGAAAAGAAAAATATCAGGTTAGATAGACTCTTCTATTATTTTTTTTACGTCAATTAGTAGATTATTTAGATTTTTGTTGTTTGAAATATCTTGTATTGAGTGTATTCTTCTCAGTGTTTCTTCTTTTCAGAATTTTTCGACCATTAAATCTGCTAATTCTTCCTTTTGCTTTTTTGAATAATATATTAATTTTTCTTTTTTTTGAATTGAAAATAAATTTTGTACGTTTTCAAAGTCTTGTTTTGATCCATTTATTATTAAGTCATAAATTCAATAATAGAATTTTCAATTTTCCATGTTTATAATTGCTCGATCTGCTTCTCATGGTGTTCGTGTTGTCATACTATTTGTGAAATCTGTATTGAAGTATGATATTCATATTATTTCTGGATTTTGTTGCAAAAAATCTTTGAGCTGTACTAATCGTTCATTTTTTTTGTCGTAATCTTTATTGTATGTTATTTTTGATTTTAAAAAATTATATGCTCAATCATATCGTACTGCAGTTGTTCATACTTCGTCGATGAAGATTGGTTTATTGAATGACTTTAATCTTGATAATGTGTTTCGGTTTGTGTCATTTAATATTCTGTTTGGTCAATATCGCTGCCTACTATATGTAGCTTTTCATCGGTTGTAAAATGTGACTCAAACTATATCTATAAAATCATCTCATGGATAGTAGTCTTCAAATTTGTAGCAATCTGTCTTGTATTTGTTGCATGTAATTAATTTTGCGCTTTGTGATGGTGTCTCATTTGTTGGCATATCTCGATGATTTACAGAAAAATCAAACAAAATATTATTTTGATCAAGTCACATTTCTCTGGAAAGTTCTCGGACATGGATTCGTGCTTGTTTAAATTGTTCTGGGTTTGATCATCGTGGATATCGTCCTCAATTCATTTCGTGCATTGTCCTAAAAATTACTTTTAGGTCATTTTCTTTTATTGTTTGGAAAAATTGTCTGTATTGTTCATCAAATATTCATTCTGCAACTTGTTTTGCTGAATATGAATTTGGTGATAATGTAATGTGATATATTTTTCAGGTTCATAGAAATGTATTCAAATTATTCATTGTCCATAAAACGTCTTCTGATCGTGGATCAAAAATGAATCAAACTATTTTGAAATCGAAGTTGTACTTGTTTTGTATTTCTACTATGTTTGTAATTGTGTTGTCTGATGACTTAATACCAAAAACATATCAATTTGTTGTTGAAATTCAGAGTGTTAATAGGAATATAAGTAGTAATTTTTTGATTTGTTTCATAGTGTGATTTCTGTTTTATTTTGCCTCCGGCTGGATACTTTTGTCCGGAGTCACAAAAGTATCCAAAAAGACTCTTATCTGGCATGCCAATTTCAGCAAGCGACGTTCGGAATTCCATACAAGTGCATTGAATACGAAGCTCACTCGCATAGGCTCGTTCGCTGTCGTATGGGTAATTATTTATAGTCTGACTTGAACAGCTTGCAAGTGAAATTGCATGAGCTGTATTTTCCTTTCCTTATAATTTAAATTCAAAATTCTTCAACAACTTTGCTGATTTGGTCGTTTAGTTCTTCTAATGTTCAATTGTTTGTAAATATGTGATCTGATAATGCCATACATTTTGATAAATTTTGCTTAGTTGGATCTGTATTTGTCATTTCTCTCTGTTCATTTGCTATAAATTCTTCGTATGAAATGTGGTCTGTCTCGCTTCATCTGAGTACTGCTCTTTCGTATCTGATTTTTGGATCTGCATCTACTGAAAATAGCAAAAATTTGTCTTTTCATTTCAATGCTAAAGCTTCTCATTCTGCTCTGATACTTTCGATTATACAATTTTTTCCTGTTTCTTTTGCTTGTTTGTACAACTCCTCTACTATGTATGATGGTCAGTATTTTGCACGAAGATCGTTTGCTACTTCTACCATACTGTCTCTATTTACTGGCATTCATCTTTTTTCGATTTCTTGTATTAAATAAGCTCTGACTGAAAAATGTACAAATCATTTGTTTTTTACTAAATAATCTACGATTGTTCATTTACCTGCACCGAGTGTTCAAGTTATTCAGATAATCATGATAACTAAGAATTAAAAATTAAAAATTAAGAATTTTGGATCATTTTTTAGTATGTTATATATGGATACTCTGCTTTTTTTGCTCTTTTACACAAATCTCTTTCTTCTTCTGTTTGGTTCATATCTCGACAGTTTATACTATATCCTCAAAATCTGTCTATTGTTTTTTTACATATTATTGCTTCTTTTACGGTTAGAAATGGCCATGTACATGGTTCATATTTTCCTTTTTTTAAAATAATAATTGTTGTAATTATTACAACTATTATTATTGATATTATTAGTATTTTTTTGTGTTTTTTTATATTTTTCTGTTTTTTGATGTTTGTCATTTTTTTTGGTTATGTATTTAAAGTTTTCTAGTAATGTATGTTTTTGTTTATTTTATATTGTTGTAATAAATGACATTAAAATTTCAATCACAATCCGATAATTCTGTTTTGTTTAGTTTTTCGTATTGTGTTGTTCATTCAAAATATCGATTTCAGTTTCCATTATTTTCTTCAGTTTCAAACTGTCATCGGTTGTCGTATCTATAACATCAAACTAATTTTAATTTTCAATCTTTTTTCACTTCCATTTTTGAGACATATCAATCTCAGCTTCATCATCCGCAAGTGTCTAATATATTTATGAATAATTTTCATTTTTCTGCGGTTAGTGAAACTGGCTTATTGTTTCTGTGGCAACTTCATTGGTCGTTGCTTGTGTCTTTTATACTAAATCGTTTATTTCGATTCTCTCAAGTGTTATAAGATACTTTTGTGTCTTCAAATTTGATTTTGTAATATTGTCATTTATTTATTACTTTAAATTCTTGTGGTGTTGTGTAGTTTGATTCTCTGACTTCTCGATAATTTTCGTCAATTTGGCTTTTGTGTCATATTGCAAATCTAATTCTTGGAATTAGATAAATTGCAATAATTATTGTATATACTACTTTTAATAGGATTCATCACAAAAATCATATAAATGATCAAAGTGCTGCTTTGAGTGCTTTTTTGTGGTCTATTATTTGTCATTCTGAGGAGCTGTGCGACGAAGAATCTTTTTTTGTTTTTTTTAGATTCTTCGCTTCGCTCGGAATGGCACTATGTTTTTTTTGATATAAAATTTCTCAGATGTATGCTCAGACAAATGGTCATAAAAGTAATCAAATTAGTCCAAATGGTCAAAGTACTATTCCCAATAATGGAAGAACGATAACTCAGACAATCAATCAAATTGTACTTCACCTGGTTCATCGTTTTGTTCATCACATTTTTTTTGTTCATATTATTGGTGTGATGTAATCTACTGCTGTGACTAATACCATAAATATTCATAGTATTACTATCTGTATCGTTGTGAAGCAATTTTTATCTGCTATTTGAAAAAATATTACTGCTATGTAGCTCAAAAGTGGTCATGGCAGAATAGGCAAAAAATCTCCAATAAATCATAGGAGTAAGAATATTATTCAAAGTATTATTCGTAGTCGAGTCATTGTAGTTAAGAATTAGTAATTAAGAATTATGAATTATAACCTCACCCCAACCCCTCTCCTGACAGAGAGGGGCTTTTTATTTTTGCTTTTGCCCTCTCTGATAGGAGAGGGTGCCCGAAGCTTGCTCAGCTATGCTGAGGGCGGGTGAGGTTGTTTAATAGATTTTATCCAACTTCCATATCGATTAATGTATTGAGTTCTCATGCATATTCGAGTGGAAGTTTTTTTGTTATATCTGAGAAGAATCAATTTATAATCATGCTTGTGGCTTTTTCGGTTGTGATTCAACGAGATGTCAGATAAAATAATTTTTGTTCATCGATTTTTCAGCTACTTGCTTCGTGTGATACTGAAGATTCTCAATTATTGTCTATGATATTTGGAATCGTAACACTTACCGAATCTCAATCAATCAAAATCGCATCACATTTTGTATTGTTTGTGCTATTTTCGGCTTTTTCATCTACATATACTAATCATCTGAATGTGGAAATTCATCATGTCTTGCAAATTGATTTGCTGACTATGTTTGAAGTGGTATTTTTTCATAAATGAATCACTTTGTTTCAGATGTCTTGGTCTTGTCAGTTGCTTGCTACTACAATTCAGAGCATATCAGTTTTGCTATTGTCTCATTTTAGGACACTACAAGGATAAAGCATTGTGGCTCTGGATCATAGGTTTCCACTAACTCGTTCCATGTATGAATTTTCTCATACTTCTGCTCTTTTTGTGTTTAAATTATATGTGTTTGTGGACCAATTTTCTACTGATGAATATCTCATTTTTGCATTTTTTCACAAAAATATCTCTACAAGTCATGCATGGATTGAAGATTTATCGTATTTTGGAGCAGAACATCCTTCAATATAGCTACATTCAGCATCATCATCAACTATTATAAGTGTATGTTCAAATTGTCATCCTGCATAGGTATTCATCCTGAAATATGCTTGAAGTGGTTCATCTGCTTTGACTCATTTTGGCACATAAATAAAAGTTCATCCGCTCCAAACTGCCCCATGAAGTGCAGCAAATTTATGTTCAGTTGGAGCAACTAAAGTCATGAAATGATCTTTTATCAGATCTCAATATTTTTGCAAAGCATTTGGCATATCTTCAAAAATTACTCATTTTTCTGCTCGTTTTTCTTTGATTTTGTGGTAGAAATTTACGCTGTCCATCTGTCATCATGCTCATGCAAGGTACTTTCTTTCAGCTTCTGGAATTCATAGTCTATCAAATTTGTCTTTGATTTCTTGTGGCACATCATCCCAATTTGTGGCATATCATGTATTGTCTAAAGCTGGTTTAGCGTACCAGACAATATCTTGTAAATTCAATCAACTCAAATCTGGTCAATATTTTGGCATTGGCAGTTCGTTGTAGATTTTCAGACATTTTAATCTGTGCTGGAGCATTCGTTCTGGTTCTTTTTGATCTAGAGAAATTTGTCTAATCGTATCTTCGTTTAGAGTATCTAGGTATATATCGTACTTTATATTACTTGCTGTTTCAAGTGTTGATTTTAAGGTCATGAAGTTTTTTAGAAATGTTTTTTAAAAATATTTTTTTAAAATATTTTTGGCATTCTGTGTAAGCAAAACATAAATTTGATTATGTTTTCTGTTTGTTTAAATGCTGACATCATATAAGTTTTCAAATATGTGAAATTAATTTTTATATTTTTCCTTTTCAATTCTTCGTTGATTTCAGCAAGTTGTTCATCAATCAGTCTGTTTTCAATTTAAATAATCCATATATGTACTTGTATAACAACCAAACAATTCTTTTTCTCAATTTAAATAATCAACAATATAGTATCAATAATCAGGATACGGTTTCATATTATCATCTGTATCATATGTAGCTCATCGTAAAGAATATGCACATATACAACTATCTAACTCTTTACTATAAAAGAATTCATAATCAGATAAATATCTAGTATATCCGTATTCTTCTCTTGAATTATCATCACTATTATATAAAGATTCAAGATTTTTCTTATAACTATCATAATATTTCATACACTTTTCCTTATCTTCAAAAGATGGTTGACTGCTTGTTTTACTTATGGTATTTCACGTTTTAAAATATATTCCTCAAATAACCAAAGTTACAATAACTCACGCCATAAAACAAATAATGTTTTTTTTCATTTTTTAGTATTTTTAATTAAAACAGATTCTTCGCTTTGTTTATAATGACATTAAATCCTCCACTGCAATCTATCCCCCTCCTTTAAAAAGGAGGACAATTTTTTATATCTTTTTTTATTTTTTTTTCCAGAATTCGTACATCATTTCTGCTGCTCAATTTGGTCGATTGTGTCATCAATTGTAATATTTACAGAATACTACATTTGATCATGGAAGGCAATTTTTGTATTTCACACAATCCATATCGTATGAGTTTTTGTAATTTTCTGTCTCGTTTGAACATTGATTTTGTTTTACTATTTTATTACGAATTTCTTCTCATCAAGCATATCATGCAAGTGGGTCATTGGGATTATGAAATATTATCGCTGAGATTGGTGCTGAGCATGTTGGGAAAGTCATTGGGCTTCATCCTACTATTCAAATTCAGTGAATTTGTGCTCATCTAGTACATCACAACATACTGGTAAATCGTCATCAAAGTGAATGTCAAACCACATAGACTTGTGATAAATCTATACAATAATTTTCTGATATTTCTTTTAATATTTCATCAAATAGTTTGTAATCTCTAAGAGCTGAAACTTTGTCTCATGGATTCATTCGATTTCTTTGTGGTCATTCTTCTGGCAATCATGCTGGGTAGATTATTATACTATTCCCATCTCATTTTCTTTCTATATTGTAGTATCAAAGTGAATCGTATGGTTGTGTACGACCATGGAATGCAAATATTAATTTTGCTGGTCTTGATTGAGAATAATTATTTCATATTTTTGTGATGAAATGTCTTTCTATTCAGTCAATCGTGATGCTTGATGGTGTTGATGCTGGCTTTTTTTTGTTACATCATATTGATGGGTATCAAGGTTGCTGGTTCCGGTTTTCTGCTTTTCAGTTTATCAAACTTACTGCTAAATGTGCCATCATTCCACGCGTTAGTTCTTGTTCTGGATACAGTGAATATTTTGAAAAAATTGAATTTTCATCAGCAAAGTTTAGATATCTTTCGTATCGATAATTTGATTTTGTTTCTTTAGTATTGATTTTGAAAGATTCCATTCAAATTTTTAGTCATTCTACAAATGTCACATTTTTGTTTGGTTTGAATGTTCCGTCTGGATATCATTGTATTGTTCATATATCTTTTGCCGTACAAACTATATTGTGGAATCGTTCTCAAGTATTTACATCAGGGAAACATTCTTCTTCTCGTTCTTGGATTTCTGTGTTTGATGCTAAAAGTGCTATTTTAAGCATTTCTGCACGAGTTATTCATTGATCTGGTTTAAATGTTCAGTCTGGATATCATTTTACTACTCCTCTGTTTGCTAAATCTGATATGTCTGTCTCGTATTTATTTCAGACAATATCATAAAGTTGTGATGCCGTTATTCAGCATGTAGTTGTTAATATTGTAAGTGTAAATATGAGTCGTTTTTTCATTGTGATTTTTTGAAATCTTTTTAAAGATTTTTTTTAATTATTTTTCATAATTCTTCGAGCTTATTAGTATATAGATGGTCCGTATTTTCTATTATTTCTATATCGCATTTTTTTATATTATTTTTTAGATAACTTTTTACAATATCAATTGGTTGTGTTAGGACGCATTCGTCATGATCTCAAAATATTATTAATGTTGGTATATTTATTTTATTTAGTATTTCGCTTTTTCAATTTATTCAATCTGAATATCTTATAAAATCATTATCTCAATTTGGCAGAAAATCATAGAAAAATGTACCTGCACTTATTTTTCAGTTTGCCATCGCTGGAAAATCTATTAATTCATTTTCTTTGCTTTCATTTACTAATCTTGTTGATTCTTTTTTTGTTTTTTCATATTCTTCTTTGCTTAAAAATTTTTTTGTTTCTGCTGGAATATCACATGGAGCTAATAAAACAATCTTTTTTATGCAATTGTCTTTTATATTGTTATAGTAGTATAAAATTTTATTGCATCAATAGCTGTGTCATTCGAGAATTATTTCTTTAAATCAGTATTCTTTTGCTCGATTAATTACTCCTTGTATATCTAATATACAATCTTTGAATCTTTCCAAACTTCAACCTATTGTGATAAAATCATCTCATTTTAATAGTTCTGTTATAAATCATCTTCATCTGTTGTTGAATGTCAGAAATGCATAATTTTTGTCTGTGTAAGATTTTGCTAGTATATCTAAAAATCTATTTTCATAAAAATTTCAATTCAAACCATGAATATGGATTACTATTTTGTTGGTTTCTTTATCTGGTGTGTATAAGATACCTGGTTGTTCTATTCAATCTATTGAGTTTATTCTTACTAATTCTTGTCTCATTTTTCTTCTTTAATTTTAAATCACTCCTTGATCCCCTCTTTGAAAAAGATGGGAAATGTCCTTTCTTATTCCCCTTCCTTTTCAAGGAAAGGGTTAGGGGATGATTTTTATTTAAATCAATTCTTTTTAATTTTTTCAATTAATGTTTTGTCACCAGTCTCCTCTACTCTTCCATCTTTTAGGACATATACTTCGTCTATATCGATGTTGTTTATTATCTCAAAATGGTGTGTGATGAAGATGAAGCAATTTGTCTCGTCATTTAGCTCTTGAATTGATTTTGAGATGCTTTTGAATGCATCAACATCCAATCAACTATCAATTTCGTCTAAGAATATGTATTTAGGTTTGAGGAGTTTGATTTGGAGTAATTCTATTTTTCTCTTTTCTCATCAGCTAAATCATACATTTAGGTCTCTTCGCAAAAATTCTTGATTTAATCAAATCTCTTCTAAGTAAGGTATGATGAAATTTTTGAATTTTAAAAATGTGAGATTTTCTCATGTACTATTGTTGTAAATTGTTCTAAGAAATTCGAATAGTTTGATTCATGGAATTTCTGGGATATTTTGAAATGCCAAAAATATTCAAAGTTTTGCTTTTTGATCTGGTGTGAATTCGTTGATTTTTTGTCCGTCTACTATGATTTCTCAGCCTGTGATTTCATATTTTGGATGTCACATGATAGTGAGTGCTAGACTTGATTTTCCGCTACCGTTTTCTCCCAAGATACAGTAATTTTTCCCTATTTCAAAATTCATATCTATATTTTTCAAAATATTCTTTCATTTGACTTTTGATGTTAGATTTTTTATTTCAAGCATTGATTTTTTTGAATACTAAAAACATTCATTTTTTCATTTTAATAAAGATGTTTTTTATTTCAATTGTATTTTGGTTGATTTTTTATCTATTATGATTATACATACTAAATGTCAAGCTTGAGTGTTAAATAAAAATTTTATAATTATGGAAGGTATTCTTATTTATTTTGTGTTATTGTTGTTTTATATCTACAACTATATGTTGGAAATTAAGTTCGACAATAGTGCAAAACGACTAGTCATGGTCCCTCTGTGGACTTTATCGCTTGTATTGATATTTGCTTATCCTATTTATTTGGGTGGCTGGTATCTCTTACTTCTTATTCCGTCTTATGCTTTGTCTTTTGCTTCTTTTCTTTGGGAGTCTAATGATTCGATAAGCAATTGGATACGGAAATATTTATGGTTCCCATTTTAGGAGCCATTTTTTTGTTTTTATAAACTCTTGTTTTTCTTTGAAAAATTTGTAATTATATCTACATTTATTAGTTAAATGTTTTTATGGATTTAGAAAAACTTTTTGGTAGTAAGACAAAAGTTGATATCTTGAAATATCTTTTATTTAGGAGGCAATGAGTTTCTATGAGAGCTTTGGAATGAGAGCTTGAGTGGACTTTCCCTGCTATAAAAAAGCAAGTTGATTCTCTGAAATCAGCCGAGATTTTGAAAGTAGATACTGATTGAAATTGATGGTCGATTTCTATTGAGCCTTGAATCCATGATTTATTGAAGCAAATATTTTATTATTGATTGAAGTGAAAATTAGTTAATTTGTTCAATTCTTATGAGGTTATGATTGATAAATATTTTTTCTGAAAATGTTTTTGAATGACTTTGGATATGGATTTGGTTGTGATTTACAAGAATATGGAGAAACCTCAAATTGAGAAATTAAAGGAGTCGATTAGTGATATATTTAGATGATATTTTATTGAAGTTGTGAATGTTGTATTTATGTCTAGTGATGAGTGGGATAAACGTTATAGATTGGCTGATAGATTTGTTTTGGATATTTTGAGAAATAGCAAAGCCAATTTTTAAGATGTCATTCTGAGGCTTTTGCCGAAGAATCTTAAATTAGATTCTTCACTTCGTTCAGAATGACCTTATTGTGTAATTTATAATAATTATGGTTGTAAGTAAAAAAAATACTGATAATAAAATAGTTTTTGATAATGATATTTTACTTTCATCTGTGATGTTTGATGTTTGTGGTGCTGAAAGTAATTGATTTTTGAATGATTTAAAAAAATCATATAATGTTGCTCTGATTCCTTCATGACATCGTCTTTATTGTTGAGAATTAAAAGCATCATGATATAAATGTTTGAATGATAAAAAATGAGTTTTATCTTTGATTTTGCCATCGTCTTGAACTTGAATAACTATGTGTTCCAAGGAATTTAATTGTATGTGAGAGATCTTGTGAATAAAAGAGATTTTCGATTTAGATTTTATAAAAAAATTTTGAATTAAATTATCTGATACATGATTTGATAATATGATCTATGAGTTGCCTTATCCTAGAGTTTTATGTGAATATAATGATGTATATATTTTCAAAGTTTGAGAAAAAACTTCAAAAAAGAAAATAGGCGAATTTTTTGGTTGTTTGTATGATATGTGAAATGTTGTGATTTTTTCTGATTTACATTCTTGATTACCGTTGGAAGAATGTACAAAAAAAGATGAATTGACTGTGAATTGAGAAAATGATATTGTCGCATTTAATTGGTTTTTTTCTTTAGCTGACTCTAAGAAGAAAAAGGTAAAATTTGTCTGATATGTAAATTCTGCTGATATTAATTGAAATAATAAAAGTACTACTGGTTTTTGTACTATGGTTTTTTAGTTTTTAATTATTTTTGATGAACAAGGAAAAATGAAGATGATTTAATTTGTTTGTAAAAATCTTTTGATTGATTGCATCGGTTTGTGTTATTGTTTTAACTTTTGATTGGTTTATTGGTTTAGATATTTTTGAAGATTATGATTATTCTTGAGAGTATCATTATTTTCCGTCATCTTGTAATGTTTGAGTTGTAAAATTGCATGGTGATTTGTATTCTTATTTAATTGATGATGATTTGGATTATAATTGAAATAGTATTTACGATGAAGTTTCTAGTGAACATATAAGACAATGAATTGAGTATTTTTCGAATGATGACCAGTTTGATATGATAGTTTTGGATATTGATAGTTATGGTTGATCTCCTTATTGAGCTGAAGAAGTTATGAATGCATTGGTTAGATCTGATAAAGATACAGTTGCTTTAATTCGTGAGTCATGATTGTCTGCTGCGTACTACTCTGCTATTTGAGCAGACAAAATTGTTGCATCGAAAATGTCTGATGTTTGAAGTATTTGAGCGACTATGTCTTATTTAAATTATTCTGAACAAAATAAAGATAATTGAATTAAATTTGAGGAATTAGCAACATGAAAATTTAAGAATTCTTGAAGTCCTGATAAAGAATTAACTGATGAAGAAAGAGAGTTGTTTATGCGTGATTTGCAAAAAATTCACGATTATTTTGTCACTGATGTTGCTGAACATAGGAATTTGGATATTGAGAAAGTAAAAGAATTGGCTGATTGATCTAGTATGCTTTGAGTACAGGCTTTACAGGAATGATTGATTGATGAAATTTGAGATTTAGATACGATAAAACAAGAGTTTTTTGATAAATATTGATATGAAGCAAATTTCTGTGTTTATTAATTTTTTTTGTACTTTCATCGCTTTTTTTTGTGAATTTTATTTAATTATCAGGTTGTGATTTTACGGAGTTTGTATTTCCTTTAGTGTGTCAAATTTTTTTATATCTGGCGCTTCGCCCCGAGCCCCGACCCACTTTTGTCTGCCAGCAACAAAAGTGGGCAAAAATGCCTCTCGGCTCACTTCGCAATTTCAAATAATGTCTCACTTCGTTCGCCATTAGTGAAATTCGAAGCTGAGCCGAATTTTGTGACATATGAAAAAAATTTAGCTGGCGCCTTTTTGATTTTGTTAGTTACTGCATTTTTTTGTAAAAAAGGCTTGAAATATTACTTGTAATATGTAAATTATTTGTGCGAAAATTTTTTATTATTGAAAAAAATTCAAAATGATGAAGTTTATTTATGACAGTTTTGATACTGTTAAATGATTGAAACACCCAACTAGAAAACAATATATTGGGCTTACAATTGCGATTTTTGCATTAGTTATTTTCGCTTGATTGTATTTTGTTTTCGCTGATTTCATATTTACTTCTGGTTACGAGCTATTTAATAGCTTTTTAGCTGGATAGTTTTTTGTTAGTTTATTTTATATCTAAAATAAAAATAAATATGGCACAAGATTCAAATGTAGTTGAAATTAAGAAACAGATTCAAGATGACAACTTCAAATGGTATGTTTTGAGTGTGGTTTCTGGACAAGAACAATTAGTAATTGATAATATGAAAGAGAGAGTTCAAAAACAATGATTATCTGATGATGTTGTTGATTATCTTTCACCTATAGTAAATGAGTATTCTATGAAAAAAGGTGAAAAAGTAGTTAAGCAAAAGAAATTGTATCCTGGATATGTTTTCTTCAAATCTAGGATGAATGATAAGATATGGTATGTAATCAGAAATACACCTTGAGTTAGATTGATTGTTTGAGCTGAGACTCGTCCTGTTCCACTTGAAGATTATGAATATGAAAATATTATTAGTCAAATAAAGAAATCACAAGAAAGATCTGATTTGAAGATACCTTACAAAGAGTGAGATGTTGTCCTTTTGAAGACTTGAGATTTCAAATGAATGAAATGAAGTATCAAGACTATAGATACAGAAAAAGGAACTGTAATTGTAAATATTGAAATGCTTGGTAGATTGACACCAGTTGTTATCGATGCTGATAAAATTGAATTGATGTGATAATATTTATTAATAAAACAAAAATGGATCAAAATTACAATAATGAATCAAATACTGTAAAATGGTCTATCGTTGTATTGTGTATTTCACTTTCATTGGTTTATGTAGTTTTGTATTATGTGAAATGAGATGTCTTTAAGTGAACTTGAAATGAAGTTGTTGCTATGAATAATACTTGATTGACTTTGTCTGAAATAGCTGATGAGCAAGACTTTTCAATGAGGACAGATACATGAAATATTGACGTGCCATCTCAAACTTCTTGATTATTTAATCATAGTGATTGAAGTGTAAATAATAATACTTGAAATACTAATGTGGAATTAAATAATAATCAATGAGGTTTGACAATAATCGATCTTTCAAATCCAAATAGTAATAGTAGTTCGAATTCAAATAATTCTTTGTCTGAGATGGTTGTTTTGAGATGAACTCATACATATTATTGAGATTTGGATTTCGTGAATTTGCTGTGAATATCTTACAAATATGCGTTAACTGATTCGAAATGAATTTATTATCTGAATATGGATGGTTATACTTATGACTTCTCTGATATAGCAAGGAAGTTGTGATGAAATTTGTATATAATGAATACTGAAAGTGAGATATTGGCAAATAAAATGTTCGGTAATAAGGTTACTTATATAAATATACCTGATTATGCAAATAAAAAGGTATTGATGTTGATAGATGTAAATAATCAATCACGGTTGTTAGCTGTTGATTATCCTATCTATCATGCATCTAAGTCTTATTTACAATCTTTATTTATTTACTAGTTACAAATGGCAAAAGTACAGAACATTTTGAACTTAGAGATCGTAGCTGGAAAAGCTCAACCTGCACCTCCACTATGACCTATGCTTTGAGCAAATTGAGTAAACATTGGACAGTTTACAAAAGAGTTTAATGAAAAAACTCAAGAAATGATGCAGAAATTTGGTTGATTTGATGTAAAAGTTAAATGTAAATTGACAGTTTATGCTGACAGAACATTCGCTATGGAATTATGAGCTCCTGTTACATCAAATTTGATCTTGTGGAAATTGAAACAAAAGAAAGGATCATGAGAACCAAACAAGAACAAATTACAATGAAAATTGTCTAGAGCTGATTTAGAAGAAATCTATGAATTAAAAAAATCTGATCTAAACGCAAATTCTGTTGATGCTTGAATAAAAATCATTGCATGAACAGCTAAGAATATGTGAGTAGAAGTTGATCTATAGTCGCTAGTCACTAGACACTAGTCGCTAGTTGTTTTAAAAACTAGAGACTAGAGACAATCGACTATTGACTAATCTTGTGGGAGGGATTATTCCTGTTATGACCACTTTTATACTATTAAATTATTAAAAAATGAAACACGGAAAAAAGTATGTAGAAGCAGCTAGCTTAGTTGAAAAAGGAAAAGCTTATTCATTGGCTGAAGCTGTAGATTTGGTAAAGAAGACATCAAGTGTTAAATTTGATGCTACTGTAGAACTTGCTATCAAAACAAATGCAAATCCAAAGTACAATGACCAAATGTTGAGATGAACAACTATTTTGCCTTTTGGTACTTGAAAAACTACAAAAGTTGCTGTATTTGTTTCTGATGACAAATTAGATGAAGCTAAGAAATCTTGAGCAGACATCTATGGATCTGCAGATCTTTTGAATAAAATCAAAGATTGAAGTATAGATTTTGATGTTTTATTGACTACTCCTGAATGTATCAGAGAATTAGCACCTGCTGCTAAAATTTTGTGACCAAAAGGATTGATGCCAAGTCCAAAAGCTTGAACAGTTACAAACGATATCACAAAGACTGTTGAAGAATTCAAAAAATGAAAAATTGAATATAAATTAGACAAGACAGGAAATGTTCATGTAGCTGTTTGAAAAGTTTCATTCCCTGCTGAAAATTTAGTATGAAATATTTCTGCTATCTTGGCTGCATTGGATGAAAATAAACCTGCATGAGTTAAATGAAAATTAGTTAAGAAAGTTGTTATAGCTTCTTCTATGTGACCTGGAATATTAGTTGAATATGTTGGTAAATAGTAATTTAATTCTTAAATAAAAAATCCTCCTTTCGAAAGTTTGGAGGATTTTTTTATATTCATATTTTTTTCTCCCTTTTTAAATGTTTTTATCTATCTGTTTTTCCTATATTTGTGAAAATTGGTACATCAATTGATATTGGTGTAATTTTTATCTCTGTTTTTGATGTTGTATCTCTTTGTGCTGAAAATTGTACATATAATTCATCGTATCAATATGCTTCGTTAATATGCCAGAATTCACAATTTTCATCATGTAATGATTTATCTGTAGCTGTGATAGGATTTAATGGTGTTAAAATAATACATGCAGATTCTCATTCTTTTAGTGGTTCAGTGCTATTACTGTATCTTTTGAATGAATTATAGCTATATAATATTCATTTTTCTCGGAAGTGCTTGTGTTTGCTATTGTTTCGGAACATATCTCCTCCATAATTTTTGGCATTTGTTAATTCAATTTTTATTTCATAAATTCTATTTCATATTCTTATTGGATCTCCTCTTTCGTTAGTTTCATCTCAATAAATTGCTTCTCAGAAGGTATCAAAATATTTATTTCATGAACTGTATGGGAATTTAAGATTTGTCCAAAATGGTGTTTCTGTTATTTCAATTCAAGTGAAATCATCGTCAACTATTATGGCTTCTTTTTCTATATCGTAGTTTACTGTTCTTTCTAAAATACTTAATCATTTTTCATCTTCTGGTACTTTGAATATATCCATTCAGAAGATATTAAATTTATAATTATTCATCATTCAACCTCTTGAATATCATAAGTCGTACAGCATATTGTCTATCATTTCATCTGTATTTGCAAATGCTCATCATAAATACTCATAATTTTTTAATTGTATAGAAAACATTCTTATTGCTATAAATCATACAATTGCGAAAATTCAAACAACAATCCAAAGAATTGTTTTAAATAAGATTTTTCCAGCCTTACTTAATCAAAATAATTTCATTTTTGTTTTTGCCATGTTTTGTAAATTTAAAATATAAAACTTTTTATTATTAAAGTTATATTCAAAAAAATAAATTTTGCAAATTTTTTGAGACATTTTTAATTAATTAATTAATAACTGGGATTAATAAATATTCTTGACTTGAAAATTTGATGAATTTTTTATATTTTTTGATGCCTCCGGCGGGCCACTTTTGTCCAGAGTCATCACGGAGTACTCCGTGATTACATCCGATTCTTTTGGACAGCTTTGGCATATTTATAATCGTAATTTCAACGCAGTCTGACAAATGAAAAATTTTTGGCTGACGCCTTTTATCTATACTGTTTTTTTATTCATGTAAAATTTTTTTTACAAATTTTTGTTTTGTTTATTTGACAATTTTATAAAATATTATATAATATTATTACTATAATAAAATTATGTTAAACAAATTTAATTCTGTTTATTATGTATACAATTATTATTTGTGTAATCATTGGAGTAATTGTTTCAATTACTGTCTCTTCGAAATCTTCTATTGAAGAACGTGGTTTATTAACAACTGGTTTGTTTGGTATTATTCCTGGTTTCCTTTTGGGCTTATTTATTGGCCTTTTTGTACCTACTGACTATGATACTGAAGAATATGAATATTGTATTGTTTCTGAACAGTTTGATAGTCATATCTTTAATATCTCTGGTGAATATCTTAGTTTTTCTTATTTTGATAGTGATGGTTCCGTTGCTGAATTACAAATTAAAAATCCTAGTTGTGTATCTGTTGTGTATAGTTTAGATGTTGTTAAACCTGTTGTTTTTGTTACTAAGTATTCGGTAAGAAATAAATTTTCTACCAATATGCGTTCTTCTTCAATTAAGATTTTGATACCAGTTTAGTAGCTGATTTTTGAAAAAATGCCCACACTTTTTGTGCGGGCATTTGTATTTTTTGTTGTTTTCTGGAATTTTATTTAGAACTTTTTCTCCATTTTAACTAACATCAATTGTCCTGTTGTTAATGCGATTGCTGAGAATACTATGTATGGTATTAGTAAGTATGCCATTACTTTTCGATCTGTTAATCATAGATTGATATTGATTGATTCTAAGTGCATATTTACTAATCCGCATGTTGATCGTCGTAATAAGTATCCGATTATGAATCATAGTGTGATTGTGAATAGTAGTGTAAGTAAGAATCATCCATTTGCATCGATTTGTGTTGCTCAAAGCAGTTTTTTTACTTGGTTTTCTCTATATGACTCATAGAAGAAATGTCTCAAAAGATGTTGTGTGAAGGCGATGATTACAACTCACAAAACGATTGTCATTACGATTGTGAAGTATTTTATTGTCTTCATGATTCCTATGATTTTCAATGATCTGTTTTCTTGTTGTTGCAACGTTGCTCATTTATCTACATCTTTTACGTTTAAGATAATGTCCTTGTTTGCGACTATTATGTCTTTCATGATATTGTATTCTTTTTCGTTTTTAAACATTACGTACAATGTTGATGGTAATGTGTTTTCAATTCAGAATTTTTCGAAATTCTCTGTGATTTCTGGGATTTTGCTTTCCAAGAATCCGAATGCATCGTTTTTTGATGAAAATTCTGCTTTAATTCAGTTTTCTGCTAATTCATCTTTGATATTGATGATTCTTTTGTATATTTCATCGCTTGATGGATCTTTTTCGTCTTGGATGTAGAAGTACATTCCAATCTTTGATGCCATGCTTTCATTGATTTCTTTTTCTTTAATTATCATTCCTGAGAATGTGTTGAACAAAAAGAATAAAAATCAAATCAAAATTCATGTAAAGATAATACTAATGAATGAATGTTTTATAATATGTTTTGTATCCCATCGCAATAATGACTTTTTTTCCATTTTGTAATTTAAGTTGTAAATTATTTTGTTTGAATTCTTACGAACTCTTCAAATAAGTTAATTTTTGAATCGTAATTTTCAATAGTTTTATCAATTAAAATTAAGCTGTCATGGTTTTTGTGATAATATGAAATCATGCTTTTTGCCTTGTTGTAATTCCTTTCTAATATATATATTTCGATTAAATTGAAAATTACTTCTGCATCTTTGTTGTTTAATGAAAAAGAATCTTTCAAGAAATTCAATCCTTTTTCTCTATTTCCATATCGATATTCGCACAAACCATAACACCTCAAGATTTCGTGGTTTTCTCAATTTGTGAGTACTAATGCTTTTTGTAAGTATTCTTTTGCTGTTTTTCGATTATTTTTTTCCATTTCCAAAATTCACTTTACATACAATCATAGTGGATCTTCATTATTTTTTTCTGAATTCAAAAAATCGATGGCTTTACTCGCCTTTCCGATTTCTCACTTTCTATATTGTATATCAGCTACTTGTAATAATGCATCTTCGTTATGTGGGTCATCAATAAGAACTCAGTTAATAATTCTCATTGCTTCATCGAATTTTCACAAATCTTTTAGTTCTTCCAACTCATCTAATAGGGATTCAGGTATGTATTTGATCATATAGTTTTCTTATCGATATAAAATTTTTATATCTTAATATATATGATTTTTTCAAAAAAACAAATTTTTCATAAATATTTACAAATTTAATTCTTTACTTAGTTTGAAAAAAGTACAAAATTATTGTTTATTTGATAATGTGACTTGTATATTGTTTTTTAATTCTCATTGTTGGATATTTAGTACTATCGATTTTCAAGCATTGTGGCTGTATAGTACATACAAGAAATTATTGTAATCTACCGGTAAATCGTTGATTCAGATGATGATGTCTCATACTTTCAATCATGCTTTTTCTGCATTTGATCATTCTTGAATCTTTGTTACTTTTATTCATTTATCATTTTGTTCATACTCAATATCTAGGCTTGGTCTGATAATTTTATTGTCTTGTTTGATGCTATTTAGACTTTCTGAAATCAGTTCTTGATTAATTGGAAGTGAATAACTAGCTCCGTATTCGATATTATCAATTGCTGTATTTATTCATATTGTGTTTCAATTTATATCTACCAAAGGTCATCAACTAAATCCAGCTTCGATAGCGGTACTTGATTTAATCAATCAAACATATATGTTTCAATTTTTTTGTTTCAATTTCTGGTTTTTTGAATTTATAATTCACATTTTTGTCCAGTATTCATTTGATTCGATATCATTTTTTATGGCGAAAACTATGTTTCAAATCTTTGTTTCCACGTTTAGACTTGGTATCTTTGCTGCTGTAAGTGTCTTGTCTGCTTTGATTTTGATTATTGAAAAATCTAATTCGTCATCGTTTCGAACTTTGTCTACTGGATATTCTTTTCACTCGATTATTACACTATATATTCATTGTTTATCTTCTACAACGTGTTTATTTGTCAGCAGATATCAATCTGTTGTGATTACGATGGCATTTCATTCTTGGCTTTTGCTTGTTTCAATCTCAGACTCCTCTTCTCAATCTTCTCCTACTATTTTGATTTTTTTAATTTTCATAATTGCTGCTGTTGAGCTTTTTTGTGTTTCTATAACGTTCAAAAATTCGTCTTGTATTGCTTGTAAATCGATATTTTTTTCTGTTGGTGTGATATTGATTAGTCAGCTATCTCATTTTCAGAGATCTTCTTGGATATTATTTAGCTTTATGTAAAAAAGTGTCAAAAGTACAGCTATTATGATGAATAATGTACATCTGATAGCTGTTTTTATTTTTGATTTTCTTTGCATTTATTTTTGTGTGTTATAGTATAAATTTGTGTACCTCCTCTGTGGGAGGAGAGTAACGAAGTGACAGTGGAAATGCTCTGCCACTGTGGGGAAGTTGTTCGCCGTAGGCTAGTTGGGGGTTACCCCTCAGTCTCGCTACGCTCGCCAGCTCCCCAAGGGAGCGATTTTTTTTCAAACCCCACTAGCTTCGCGAGCAGCTCCCCTTGTCAGGGGAGAATTTTTTATATTGAGTGTAATTCCTCCCTGATAAGGGAGGTTGTTTTATCGAGCGTAGCGAGATTAGGTGGGTTTGTCTACAAAAATCGTTCGAATTATATTTTATGCTACTGTTACTGCAGTTCCTGAGGCAGTAATCATTAACATGCTATTATTCTTTCCAAGTGTATCATAATCAATGTCGATGCCGACAACAGCATTGGCTCACATTTGCATTGCGCGTTGTGCGAGTTCTTTTAACGCATCATTACGAGCAGCTATTAGTTCTTGTTCATAAGTTCATGAACGTCCTCATACCATGTCACGGATATTTGCGAAAAAATCTTTAACTAAATTTACTCAGCTTATTACTTCTCAAAAAACTACTCCGTGGTAATTTGTAATGTGTTTTCCTTCAACTGTTGGTGTTGTTGTTAATATCATTGTTGTTATTTTAGATTTTAAATATTTGTTTTTTATTTTTATTTATTTCCTTTTGTTATTCAATGAGTTTTTTTGGTATTAATTCTTTTTCTTCTATATTTTTGTTTATGATATTTTACTATTCTGAATTTGTAATTATTCGACCTGCAAGTTTTTTATTCATTTTGTTAATAAATATAAGATTACCGTTATTTTCTGTTTAAAAAAAGCGGAGACTATAAGCTCCGCTTGCTTTAATGTTGTTTGAATATCGAATACTTATTGTCACTCCAGAATACATTGTTGAAATCCAGATCAAGATTATCTTTCATTATACCAACAACTGTTTCTGGAGAAACAGTTTGAATATTGTGTAGTCCACCGTAGTTCAGATAACTGAATTTTCCGGTGGTCATTACCTCGTCCATATGTGATATGACGAGATTGAAGTTAAATCCAGAGGCGTCCCTGAGTTGGTGGGCTTTGATGCCGTAGTTCAACAAATCAAATTCGAGGGCTCCTGTTTTGAAGTTACCTTGAAATTCGTTGAATACATTGGTTTCATCAGCCATGTTAAACTCTTTAGGAATTATTGGATTGTAACCATTGCCATGGCGTGTCAGATACGTTCGCGTGACAAGGTATACGTCTCCGGATTTCAAGCCAGTGTCTTTCAAACCTGTACCCGTTGCGGTAACGTTGGGTTTGAATCCCAAGTCTGCATCCAGCAATAGACCTTGAGTGCCTTCATAAATGAGGACATCGTAGTCTTGCGGATTTAGCCTAGAGTTGAGTTGTCGAACGATGTTTAAACAGTTTTTGAATGCTCTGTCCCAAACGTGATCTCTTTTGAAGTTGTACCATTTGGCACAATAATCGAGAATCGTTTCAGAATTATCATAGAGATGGAAGGCTTTGCCTTTTTCGCTTCTCTGTAATGATACATATACTCCTTTACCACAGGTTCCATCCTTTTTGATCTGAGAGGATGATTGATTGTATAATACATCGTAAGGTGTGATAATTGGAGCATTAGAAACATCAAATACTGGTCTAACACCTTTTTCATTGAGGACAATTGCCTCCTTGACTAAGCAGATAGGATTGAACAAAACATTTATCGCGGAGTAATAGGTTGGGACACCTAATAGTACGCCAGATCCAAATGAAGAACAGATGTGCTCTATGCCGTTCCACCAAATAGTATGAGCGGATTGAGAGCCACCTGAGAACCTTATTACTAATGGTTTTTTTCCTTTGGATAAGGCTTCTTTGCAGAGCCCTTGGACGGTGGCACCTTTTGATTCGTCTCCGAATCCGGCGCCCAATACTACTTTGGTTTCTTGCATATTAGAGGTGTCTGCGATGAGTTTTTACCTCATCATGTTTTGTCTCATCTTTTGCTTCTGCATCACTTTGTGATGAAATCTGTTGTGAATGACCACTGTTTTGTTCTTTGTAGGATTTGATTGCCAGTTCGGCAATCATGTCTGACACTTTTGTGTTGTCATTGTTTTCCACATTGATGAAGTGATCACCCAACAGCTCCTTCCAGGAGTCTTGTACGACCTTTCTTTTTCCGCTGCTGTCGAGGATGTTGATGTGATAAACATCCCATCCTTCTTTTGCCTCTTTGAGGATTTCGGCAGCGGTCAGATCTGATTGTAAGCTGTCACCGAAAATCTCTTTAAGGTTTTCAGCAGGATAGTTCATTAGAGTAGGCTCATCACCTACTGTGATTAGAAGGCCTTTTTTCCCGCGTTTTGTAATTGCGTCACAAGACGTGTGCCTTGCGGCAAAATAATGAACGAGGGAAGTGCTTTCACCTTCATTTGGTCCTCCTTTGCCCTCAAGCCATGTTGATTTGAGCCATTTCTCCATCAGTTCATCACTGGCTTCGAATTGGCCAATCTGGAGAGGCGCTTTGTCCCACTCATGATCCCCATATGCAACGAAGCAAACTTGAGGACATTCGATTCCCTCTTCAAGGATTTTTCTCATCACATTGACGAAGTCGTATTTGATAAGACGTGTAGGGATATCTCCCATCGATCCTGTATCATCAAGTCCCAAGATCATTGTAAAGACCTCAGGATGCTCTGCGTTTTCACAGCATTCGCGGACCTGTTTGAACGGGTTCATAAGTGGATCCATACTTGTTCGAGAAAAAATCTCTCTTTTATGAGCGTGTTCGTAGTACTTCTCTCTTCGTACGTCAGCTCTGTCTGGCAAATAAAAGCCACCGCCCATGATCATTCGTTTTTGGGTTCTTCGTTGGTAATCTTGGACTTCCAGGTGGGACTCACTTCCTTGATCTGGTCTGCCTGTTTGTACGGTCCGAAGTAATACTCATAGCGATCGACTGTAACCTCGAGTTCGATCACCATTTCCCTCCTGTCAAGGGCGTTCTGAAGGTCTCTTTTCACGAATTCGTCGGCCTTGTAGTCTGCTGGGCCGACTTGTGTACTCGTAGTGCTTTTTGGGCAGAGATCGAGCAGTTGATTTTCCACTGCACGATCAATGTTTCTGACTCTACGGTACTTGTCTTCGACGGCTCTGCGATACTCGATTTCGGTATCTTCTGTGAGTGCCTTTGCGCGGCTTTCGCGAATCTCCTTGTAGTTTTGTTTTAAGTTGTTTTCAAAAAATGCTGTCATAGCTTTTAATTTTTTTTTGTTGATAATTTAGTTAATTGTATTTGTTTTTTGATCTATTAATTTGTTAAAGATGCATAGATCGGAACATCTCTGATTCTTTTTGTTCTTTTTTCCTTGTTCTTGTTTTTTGTTTGTTTTTTTTGTTTGTTTTTTTGTTTCAAAATAGGTTATCTCGTTAATGTGAATATTTTATAAATATCATTATTAATGTAAAAATTACAATAATAAACGTGTATAGTGTCCAATATGTAAAATTATTAATGTAAAAATTACAATAACTATTATGTAAAAAAATAAATCACTTTATAACTTATTCTGCAGAATTTTTTGTCACATTCATATTATGCGACTAATTGTATGCTATACAATTTCTATAAAAAATCAAGAGATTTTTTAAAAAAAGTTTTTACTGGTTTATAACTGTTTTAACCTAAAAAATTATTTATTAAAAATTACATCAAAAAAATAAAGGAATAAATTTAATTATATAAAATGTAGTCTTGTTAGATATTAAAATACAACAAAATAATATAATTTATATCTATTTTATGAAATTCAATTCTAAAAATGAAAGGAGTCGCAAAACGACTCCTTTCATGCTTAATTTTGAGTTTTAATCTGTCATTTAATCCATGGTAGTATTGCAATAAGCATCCAGAAAATTGTCCATTGAACAAATCCTTTTATTCTGCTGGTTTTGCTGTCATTTTTTTATGACTTTAAGATAAGTAAGCTTTCAAGTATGCCAACTACTAGCCATGCAATTTCATGGATTATTTTCAATACATTATTTTCCATGTTGTATTCTCCCTTTTTTGATTTTTTTGATTTTCTTTATTCTTCGCTATTTTCTATCTCTTCTGCTGCCCCGCTTTGCGGGATTTCGCTTTGCTCAACTTCATCTATCTCTTCTTCAACTTCTTCAGCTACTTCTTCTGACTCGGCTGGAGCTTCTCAGATTTTTACTCAAGCATCGTTGAATAGGCTTGATTGATGAATTCTTTCTGCTTCTTTTTCAGCTCTTTCCCTTGCTTTTCTCTCTTCTTTTCATTTTAAGTTCTCTTCTTTTTCTTCCCAAGGTCTGTATATTAATTCAATGTCTTTATTTACTATTTTTCTCAAATCTGCGTCTGGCATGTCCAAATGAACATCGTTTGAGTGAAGTGTCTGGATTGTTCAGTCTGTGAATCTGATTCTGATTGCTCATTCTTCGATACTGATTCATCATTCTAGCTTACAATCTCATGTAGCCCAGATATCTCATTTTCTAGCTCTTTTTCGAATTCTCAAATCTTCTAAATTCAATAATTTTGCATCTCTTGCATTATGTAATAATAAGAATGGTTCTCATTGATGTAAGAACATATTTGAAACTTTGTCTCCTTCTTGTAGATCGATAGCTTTCACTCATCCAGCAGTTTTTCACATTGGTCTGATATCTGTCACTGGGAATAGTAATCCTCGACCTTGTTCTGTGATGATAGCTACATTATCTCAATCAGAAACTGGTAATACTGTAGCAATTTTTTCTCCAGGTTCTAATTTCATCACGATTGTAGGGAATTTCTTGAATTTCAATAATAGATCTTTGTTTATCTTTTTGATATTGTTGTTCTTTGTAAGGAATAACAAGTGGTCGTAATTATAATGTAGTGTATTTGTGAATACGATATTTCATTTTAATCCAAATTGTTCTCTAAGATCTAAGGCATTCTTTGCCATTGTGAATTGTCAAAGGTCTTTTAATCTTTGTACGACTAATTCTCAAAGGTCTGTAATTACTATTAATTTGTCTTGGTTGTTTGTGTATATTAGATCCAGTGTCTCTTCTGGGATAGCAACAATCCTTGATTGATACAAAACTCTGATTGTGTGGTCGTTTCCAACTCGTAGTATTACATCTTCTTTTACTTTGTCTGCTGCTTCTCTGTAAGCTTTTAAGCTGCTTCAGATGCTGTAAACACTCAAATCTTCAGATAATTCTGTCCTTCTTGGATCTCAATATTTATCTTTGATGTATCTCATTTCTTCTTCTACTACTCCATCAAGTTTAACAGGATCGTTTATGATTCATTCTAAGTATTCGATTAATTTGATCTTTTCATCGATTTCATCTATGATTTTTTGGATTTCTAGTCAAACCAAAGACTGCAACCTCATCATCAAGATGTATTCAGCTTGTTGTTCTGAGAATTCGAATTTTGACATCAAATTGTCTTTTGCCTCTTGTTTTGTAGATGATTTTTTGATTGTCTCGATTACTTCATCGATGATATCTATTGCTTTTTTCAATCATTCTAAGATGTGTAATCTATCTTTTGCTTTTTGTAATTGATAAACTGATCTACGATAAACTACAGTCCTCCTAAATGTGACAAATTCCATCAAAAGATTTTTGATATTCAATGTCCTTGGCTGTAATCATTCATCAACCAATGATACATTGTTTATATTGAAATTTGTTTGGAGCTCTGTCATCTTGTAAAGTTGTGCCAAGATTGCATCTGGATCAACTCATTTTTTCAATTGAACTACTACTCTAACTCAGTCTCTACTTGATTCATCTCTGATATCTGTAATTCATTCAATTTTTCTATCTACTACAAGTTCTCCAATTCTTGATACCAATCATGCTTTATTTATTCCATAAGGGATTTCTGTGATTACGATATTTGTTCATGATTTAATTTCTTCTAGTTTATGCTTTCATCTTACTATGATTGAACCTCTACCCTTTTCGTAAACCTCTTTTATCCTATTTGAATCAAAAATTATTCATCATGTTGGGAAATCTGGTCATTTGATGATTTCCATGATTTCATCGATTGAAACTTGGTATTTTTCTTTTTTTGTTTCTCAAGTTTCAGGATCTGTGACTTCACAATCTTTTCATTCTTTATCAATTAGCAAAAGACATGCGTCTATCACTTCACAAAGATTGTGTGGAGCCATATTTGTTGCCATACCTACAGCAATTCACATTGTACCATTACACAAATGATTTGGAAATTTTGTAGGTAAAACAATAGGTTCTTTTAATGTTCCATCAAAATTGTCTCTCCAATCGATAGTATCTTGATCGATATCTGCGGTCATTTCTTCAGCTAATTTTGTTAATCTAGCCTCAGTATACCTCATAGCAGCTGCTCAATCTCAGTCCATACTACCGAAGTTTCACTGTCCATCTACCAAAGGATACCTCATTGACCATGGTTGAGCAAGTCTTACCATAGCTTCGTAGATAGAACTATCTCCATGTGGATGGTATTTTCACATTACATCTCAAACGATTCTGGCAGATTTTTTGTGCTTTCCACTGTAAAAATTTTTCATATCATACATACCATACAATATTCTCCTGATTACTGGTTTACATCCGTCTCTTGTGTCTGGTAAGGCACGTGAAATGATCACTGACATAGCATAATCAATATATGACTGTGATAAGTCTTTTTCCAAAGGAATTTGTACAGTTTGTCATCAAAAAATGTTGTTTGTCTCTTCTGCCATCGAATTTTTATTAAAACTCTAAAAATTATGTGAAAACTTCACATATCCTTGTTTTTATAGGAATTTTGTGCAAGATTTCAAGTTGAAAATGGTCTGTTTTGTCCTCTTTTTTTGTCGAAATATTGGAATTGTTTTATTATTTTATTTGTCATTCTGAGCATCGCGAAGAATCTTTTTATCTGCCTCCGGCGGGATACAACCCCCTCTCCCGCTGAAGCGGGATCTCCCCCTATCAGGGGAGGAATTTTTGTCCTGATGTATCGGGACTCCCCGATGAAATCGGGGTGAGGGGTTGTTTGCAGATGAAAAATTTCTTTCTGATGTCTTTTGTTGTCCTCCTTTACTTAAAGGAGGTGGCCGAAGGCCGGAAGATTTTTATTTTTTATTGTTTACAAATCCCCTCGGTTTCGCCATGTCCCGTTTTATAAAGGGGAACAGATTTTTAGTTTAATTTTTCCATCTTCAACCGGGCTTTCATGAGTCGTCTGTCAGGGATAATACAAGTGAGAAAGTGCATTCATTTTGAATAAATGCTGTATAATGATAGGTCTTTTCATTTTTTTGCATCTGAAATAGCTTTTTGAACTACTTTCTCTGGATTTACTGTAGGCTTGTAAATCTTTGGGGCTTTCTTGAGTCAGATATCCCCTACTTTCATGAAATTTGTTTTCATCCAAATTGGGCAAACTGCTGTCACAGAGACTCATTTCTCTTTCAATTCCATATTTAACGCTCTGGAATAACTTTTAACAAATACTTTTGTTGCCGCATAGTCGTTTATATATGGTAATGGTTGGAAACTTGCTACTGAAGCGATATTGATAATATGGTCTCATTTATGCATAAATGCAGTGCAGATATGGCACATACTTACTACGGCTTTGATATTTAAATCAATCATATTCAGAGAATCTTCAAGTGGAATTTCATCACTTGCTCAAAATTTTCAATATCAAGCATTATTCACGAGATATTTGATTTCGTATTTTTCTTCTTTTAATTTTTTTGAAAATTTAGTTATTTCATCTTGTACTGAAAGGTCGATGGTGTATGGGACTATCTTGTCTCAATATTCTTTTTTTAGTTCGTTTAGTTTGTCTGTGCTTCTGGCAAGTACTCGGATTTCTTCCAACTCTTTTTCTTTAATTAGGTTGTCTACAAAGATTTTTCATAATCATGAACTTGCTCAAGTGACAATTGCGATTTTCATTTTTGCTTAAAATTGTTATTATTAAATTGTTTATTTTTTATAGTAATTCTTTTGAATATTACAAGAAAAGTATTTTTTTGTTTTTTTATCTTATGTTGAAAAAGTCAAGTAAATTACTATAATTATTGTGTGAACAAATCATTAAAGTTATGAATAAATCATTGATTATTGTTGGAAAGTCTCTGGATTTTTCATTAGTCGCAAAGAATTTTGCGGGAATGGCATTAGATGTCCGTTGTTGTGCGGATCATTATGATGCTATAGACTTTATTAGAGAGAAAATTGTGGAATCGAGGTCAAAAGATGGTCTCGTTGTCGCTTGTTGCGGTACTTCTGGGAACATTCAATCTACAATCATGAATTATGTTCATCAAGTTCCGGAACACTCAATTGGTGTTATTCTTTGTGACCCTGTTGAGTTTCACGAGACTTTAGAGTCTTTACAACGAATGGAGAAAAGATCTGCTCAGGGTCATTTGTCTGATATTGGGGTATTTTCTCTTGAGCTCATTCAAAAAACTTTTGAACAAGTAGATGATCTCTCGAAAGTTCTTAGGATGAATGATCTTATACTAGTCGAACATAAGCAACAGTTTTTCGCTCCTCGTAATCAGAAAATTCCGGCAAAGCACAAGTTTGCAAATAGAAATCTCGGACTTCAACGCAAAATTCTTCGACGATGAATCGGTTCAATTCTTGGACCGATTTTTTTTATTTAAAAGAAACGCGTGAAGATAGTCAACACGCGTTCTGTTTGTTATTCATTTAACCAATCGTTTTCAAATTTTACGAATAGGACAACTAGTCCTGTGATTAACGCGCACCATATTATCCAGAAGATTGTTGGTGCGTTATCGATTCTTTTTTCTGCACATTTTATGACGCTTTCGATTGTTTTATTTCTCAAGAACTCTGTCTCTTTGAAACATTTTTCGTCAGCATTTCCGATTATCGTGCCGTTTACTACAACTGGAGCTGTGTAATAGCAGTATCTTATATCCGAGCTTTTGTAGATAGTTTTCTCGTAATCTGTCGGAATACTGTATTTTAGCTCTTTTGCAGTGAAACGCTGATTGAGAAATGAGAAACTTTGTGTAACGAATTCCTCGGTTTTTACATGATCCCATTCATAGTAGGTCTCTTCTTCTGTGTAAGTCTCTCCTTTTTCATTCGTTTTTGTTACTGTCCTTGTGTGTCTCGTGTATTCTTCCTTTACTTTTTTTATCTTTGAATATTGACCTGAAAGTTCCGGAAGTGTTATGATCTCGTTTGATATTAGAGATCCTTCAGCCAGAAATGTACCTGCGTTTACGCTTTTTATGTAGGCAAATGTCTCGTCATCATACACTTGAACAGCTGTTTCCAATTCAAATGCTTTTTCAGTCACAGAACTGACTATTGAGTCAACAATGAGCTTTCCAATAATAAGCATTATACAGATGATTATTGTACTGACATAGATCTCTCTTTTTGTTACTTTGTTATCCATTTTCAAAAGCTTTTACTGGAATGTTGTTATCGAATTTTGTATATTCATATGTCTTTATCTCATATTTCCCAATTTCAAGTATGTATCTTGTTGGGAAGCGTTTTACATATGAATTGTATCTTGCAACGCTCTTGTTGTAGGCTTTTCTAGCATTGAAGATGGCGTTTTCGCAAGTTGCCAGTGAAATCATTAGATTCTTATAGTTTTCTTGCGAACTTAATTCGGGATAAAATTCCACGACGATTTTTTTGAATTCTGCAACGTTAATTGCGGTATCCACAGACCTTTCAGCGACAACTTCCACAAATGTTTTGTATTCGTGTTTGTTGTAACTTTTGATGCATTCTACTAGGTTCGGGATTAAATCAGCCCTTTTTTGTTGACTAATTTCTACATTTGAGTTTGCCTTTTCAATTTGCTCTTCAAATGAGATAGCCCTGTTACCGTCGATCTTGATCCAGGCGAAAATGGTGATCGTCCATACTGCGATGACAGCGATGATGATTAATACAGTTTTTTTCATTTTTTTAGTTATTTTTGTTGTTGTTTATCTTTACTTTCTTTATATTTACATATATTATATATTTTTTTATAAAAAAGTCAAACTGTTTCGTTTTGAGTTGTGTGTATTTTTGTTGTTTACTTTTTGTTTTCTTTTTTTCCCACTCAGAAATTTGACAAAAAAAAATTTTTAATTATACTTATTTTGTGTTAGAATTTTTATAAAAATAAAAAACAAAAAATGATTAAAAAACAAGAATTAAATGAAGATTTAAGAGTGCAGCATGGTGATGTTTACAAGAAATTTTTTTGTGAGCATAACTTAGTTTTCTCTACAAATAATGTTATTGATCGATGAATTTGAATATGAGAATCTTTTAATAATTTCAAAATTAAGCAGAAAGTTTCCACGAAGACTTACTGTTGAGTGAAATTTAATCAAACTTGAAAAGTATATTTGAATAAAATTTATGAATTTGATTGACTTGAGAATTCTTTTGTTGTAACAAATTTTGATGATACTGTTGCTGATTACTCCCCTATCCAAAAATTTTTGGATGAAAATTATAGAGCAATTTGAAATAAATGAATTGAATTATCTTTTATTTGTGAAAATCCTAGATGACATGGTTTTGGTGCTTGAGACATTGTGTCGTTATTAACTGTTTTTGCAATTATGTATACAGAATGAACTATTACTCCAAATCTTTTGAAAGATTATGATGCTTTTTTGCAGTCAGAAGTCGCTGAGGAATTACATTATAAAGCATGGTCTTTTGCAGACATCTTGATGGAATGAAGATCAACGGGTTCTGATATCTATGTAAGTATGTCTAATGAATCTATGCCTACGGTTTATGTTTCAAAAAATATTGCGAATAAACATTTGTATGAAAATGAAAAAGATAAGACCATGACTATTCACAAAAATATTTTTGATTTTTTGTGAATCAAAAATCATGAACAAGAATTACCATTTGATTTTTGAGTATTTTATTTTGGTGTAGATTATGATACTGATTATGTGGATCAAGTTAGTCAAATTTACAAAAAGGATATAAATGAAGTACAGTCTTATATATATGATAAGTTTAAAACCAATTGAGTTGTTGATGATGATTTCTATTTCTGAGATTTGGATTATGAGACTTTTTACAATAATTTTGTAGAAGTTTGAATTATTTTGCATTTTAAACTTTTGAAAGCTTTTGATGAAGTTTTGAATAGTCCTTTAGATGAGAATAAAATTGATAAATTTATCAAGATTGTGAATGAATTTGGAGCTTTCTCTATCATCGTTGAATCAAATAATACATTTATCCCAGACATAAAAAATACTTTCAATAGTCTGAAATTGTTTGATAATGAAAAGATTGGTATTTGTCCTCTGACATTGTGAAAGATGTGATGAAGCTTTTTGTTTGTTACTCCATTCAAAAAATCTAGGAGAACAATAGCAAAGATGGTGGAAAAATACAATTTCACATGAAGTAAAATGCATCTGGAATATGCATCTTGGATTGATTGATATTCAGATGAATGAATAGTCGTTAATCAAGATTTGTCTCAGGATATATTCTCAGAATATTTGCAGTCAGGAAGTGTGCTTTATAAAGATAATTTTTGAAAGAATTATATTTGAGATTATAGTGCAATAATTGAAAAGGAGTCAAAGTGAATTTTGTTAGATTGTATTGAATGAAAAATATACATTAATTGAAAAGATCTTACTTCAAAGGATTTGGTTTCTCAGTCCTCTACTGTAGAAATTTTAGATTATCTGATTTCAAATATGTGACAAACTATTTCCAGCAAAGATTTGCCTTATTCTAGCTACTCTACTCAGAGAAATCAAATGGCTTGAAAAATCATTCTTCCATTGAAAAAATTAACTAAGAAATATTTTGGAAAAGAGATTGACCTTGATTGTGTGGGTTGATTATGATGATTTAATCTTACTTTGGATGAGAAAGAAATTAAAATATGAGTTGTTAAGAATGTTTAGTTTTTAATTGTTATATTATATGAAAAATCAAATAGAGAAAACAAAAATAGATTTGTGAGAAGCAGTGAAAAAATGATGATTTTTTGCTAAAATGAAGGATAAATTTTTTCTTGTACCAAAAAATGTCAGGCTGATTTCACTGTCTGTCTTTATATTTATGCTCGGATGGTGAATTTGATGAGATACATTTTATTCGGTATTTATAGAATCAATCGTAGAAAATGTATTTCGAGTTTCATTAATTTGAGCTGTTTTACCGCTCGTGAAACTTTTTGTAGCTCCATCTGTCTGAGAATTAAACGACGATTCGGACAAGAAACATGTATTTTTGTTTAGTAAATTTTTGTACATCGTATCTAGTGTGTTTTATGTGGCTGCGTGATTGCTCAAAAATCCTTGGTTATTATTGATTGCTGTAGTTATAAATTGACTTTGAAGCTCTGCGACTTTCGTTACTTATTATAGTGCTGTTCGTGAAAATTGTAATAAAAATCATAGTGAAGCTTCTCGATGACTATTTCTCACATGATTTAATTGAGCTTATGTTGTTTGAGCGTTAATTTCAGCAGCTGTAATTTTATATATTCATTTACCTTATTTATATGTCTTTATTGCTGTCTTTTCAATTCTATCATTGTTTATAGATTGGAAAATTCCATTTCATGAATCAAAAGAAAAGGAAGTATCTGAAAATCACTTCGATTTTGTGAAAAAATTTTGTCGCAAATTTTGTTCTATTCAGCCGATGAAAAAAATGATTTTATCGTTGAAACAATCTTCTAGGACTTTGTGGAATTGACTTTGATATTGTGCATTATATGCTGTTTTAGATTATTTGAGTTTATTATTCATCCCTTTAGTTGCTTTGGAGCATGGTTTATCTTTTTGACAAATTGCGTTGGTATTTGCGATGATGAGATTACCATATATTTTCAATCTTTTCGTTTCTTGAGTTGATGAATGAAAAAATAAAAAATTATTCATTGCTGTGATTTTGGTCTTTTTAGCTTGATTATTTGTGTTGCTTTGATTCAATTTATCTTTTCCAATGATTTTGATTGTATCATTTTGTATTGCTTTTGGTTTGTCTGTCATGAAACCAGTTGTGTCAGCAATGATTACTGAGCATACGCACAAAGATAATATTTGATTAATTTCTTGAGCTGAACAATTTGCAACATTTCTATGAAATATTGCTTGATCAATTTGATTTTGAGTGCTTTCTTCTATTTTCACTATGGATATAGCATTCTTTATTGTTTGACTTTCATTGGCTGTTTTGGCTGGTTTGAGTTTCTTTAAGAGGGGAAAAGAGAAAGTGAAAAGAATGAAGACTGTATAGAAAATGTGGAGTATTTAATAAAAATTTTAAATTATCTTAATTATTGTTAAATAATTTATTTATATCTATTGTTGTTATTTCGGCGCTATTAAATATTTTGATGCATTCATCCAATGTTACTTTATGCTTTTCACTTGTATTTCGTGGGTTCACAAATATAATGTATTTTTCTCATGTTTTATTATCTATTAATATTCTTTCAATTGAATATGCATGATCGCTGTCAATTGGGCATTTACTTCAATCTTTTAATATGTAGTTTATTGCTTTAGGTCTAATTCCTTGTGTATCATATGATAGTCATATTTTAATTATTCATGTATTAACAAAATCAAAAATACTTTTTATGCTATTTAAATTGTCTGTTGTATACTGGTGTGTCGCATTTTGTATCATTTTTTCCATGAAGTTGTTTACAAATCATCATTCCACAATATTTAAAAGTTCTCAGGTTATTTCTATATCTCATGTCCTTTCATATTCTGATTTTTTCCCAGTTTTTTCTAAGAATTCTTTTCTTCTTTTACAATATAAAAAGTCCTTTTCGTTATCTTTAGGTGGGTTGATTATGTATTCTGGTGGGTTTATTATATATTCTTTTATGAATGCTATTTCTAATATTTTGAATCATAATGATGATTTACTATTAATATTTATATTATTTTTGTACTTTCAGTCATCAATTGATTTGTATGAGAATTTTTTATCTATTTCTTCTTTGTTTACTTTTATTATGTGTCAATTTGTATCTCATAATGGTATTTTAATTTCCCATCATGTGCTTTTTTCTTTCATTGATGTTTTTATTAATGTTTCAAAAAAATTTGACTTTTTTAATAGTTCAAATCATGTATATGCATAACAATATCATAAATCTGTTTGGTGAATGTTTTGTATTCAATATTTTCATTTGTCTATTCAATTTTTAAATAACTCATCAAATCTTTCATCTGACAATGTTTGATTTTCTTTTAGGAATTTATTTTTTTTATCTAAGTAATTTCTTTTGTTTTGAAATGTATTTCATATTATATCTAAAATTACTTTTATTTCTTCTGTTGATGTTATTATTATTCAATTTTTTTTAAATGTATTGTCTGCTTTTTTTAATATTCTTCTTTCTTCTTCCGATAAGTTTAGTTTATCCCATTCATTTTTGTTTGTACAAATGATAAATCAGTATTCTTTATATATTTCTTTTATTCGTTTAAAATCTTCTAATTTTATATTATTTAATTCAATAATATTATTCTCATCCATTTTTATTCATAATTCCTGTATTTTTTCTTTTATTTCTTTTAGCTTTTTAAAATCAAAAATTGTTTTATTTAATTTAATAAAGTTCTGTTTATTAATGTTTATTCATAGATTTTTTAATTGTTGTAATTTATTGAAGTCAATATCAGTTTTATTTAATTCTATTACATTATGTCTATCGATATTTATTCAATAATTTTTTAGTTTTTCTTTGATTTCATTTAATTTATTAAAATCATAGTTGACTTCATTTAATTCAATAATATTATTCTCTTTAATGTCTATTCACAATTTTTTTAGTTGTTCTAATTTATTGATATCGAAATCGTGTTCTTTAATGTCTTTGATTTGTAGTAGTATGTTAATATTTATTCATAATTTTTTTAGTTGTTCTAGTTCTTTAATATCAAAAGTTGTTTCGTTTAATTCAATAATATTATTCTCTTTAATGTCTATTCACAATTTTTTTAGTTGTTCTAATTTATTTATATCAAAATCTGTTTCATTTATTTTCTTAAAATATTTAAAGCTAGAAATCTTAAATAAAATTTTATATTGTAGATTTTTGATTTTTTTAATTTGTTCTTCATCTAATTTTATGCTTTTTATTATATCTACATCTTTTCCATTCACGTAAATTCAAAATTCATTTTTGATGATTTTAATGTTTTTAATTTGTTCCTCATTCAATTTTATATCTTTTATCGCATCTATATCATCGATTGAAATGGAAATTCAGAGTTCATTTTTGATGATTTTAATGTTTTCAATTTGTCCTTCATCTAATTTTATGTCTTTTATTATGTCTATATTTTTTTCATTCACGTAAATTCAAAATTCATTTTTGATGATTTTAATGTTTTTAATTTGTTCCTCATTCAATTTTATATCTTTTATCGCATCTATATCATTGATTGAAATGGAAATTCAGAGTTCATTTTTGATAATTTTAATGTTTTCAATTTGCTCTTCATCTAATTTTATATCTTTTATTATGTCTATATTTTTTTCATTCATGTAAATTCAAAGTTCATTTTTGATGATTTTAATGTTTTTAATTTGCTCTTCATCTAATTTTAAATATTCCAAGTTTGTTTTATGATGTTCTTCCATATTTATTCAAAGTGCTCTTATTTTCTGTATTATTTCTTCAATTCCCTTATTTAAAAAATTATAGTTAGTTTCATTTAATTTTATCATATTCATTCCTTTAATTAATGTTTCAATTTTTTTAAATTCTTTTATTAATTCAATACTATGGAATCAAAGTTCATTTTTGATGATTTTAATGTTTTCAATTTGTTCTTCATCTATTTTTATATCTTTTATCGCATCAATATCATCGATTGAAATAGAAAATCAAAGCTCATTTTTGATGATTTTAATATTTTCAATTTGTTCTTCGTTCAATTTTATATCTTTTATTATGTCTATATTTTTTTTATTCACGTAAATTCAAAATTCATTTTTGATGATTTTAATGTTTTCAATTTGTTCCTCATCCAATTTTATATCTTTTATCGCATCTATATCATTGATTGAAATGGAAAATCAAAGCTCATTTTTGATGGTTTTAATGATTTTAATTTGTTCCTCATCTAATTTTATATCTTTGATTTTATTTATATCATCTCCCCATATATAAAATCAAAGTTCATTTTTGATGATTTTTATATTTTTAATTTCTTCCTCATTTAATTTTATGTCTTTGATTTTGTCTATAAAATCTATTTTAATGTTAATTCATAAATCATATATTATTGTTTTTATGTTTTCGATTTGTTCGTTATTTAATTTTGTATTTTTGGCTTTTTCTTTATGTGATTCATTAGATTCATAAAAATCTATTCAAAGTTCTTTTAAAAATTTTATATTATTTTCTTGTTCTTCTGTTAATTTGCTTTGGTTATCTTCTTTCTCATCTTTAAAAATTTTAGAAATTTCCTTTTGTGTTATTTTACTTCATTCTTTATATCTTAATTTTTTACCTTTTTTGTCTTCATCAGAAATTATTAGTATATTCATTTTTCTTTTTTATTTGTAAAACTTGATTTAATTATAATTATTTTTTCTTAATTTGTCAAAAAATATGCCACTTTTTTCGTTTAAAATGGCATATTTTTAATTTATTTCTTAAGATTATTTTATGCTAATGGGAATCTTTGGCAAAATGAAATTACTTCTTTTTTAATTTCTGCTAATTTTGAGTCGTCGTTTCTATTTTGGATTGCTTGATGGATGAATAAGGCAATTTGCTTTGTGTCTTCTCATTTTACTCCTCTTGTGGTCATAGCTGGCATTCAGATTCTGAGTCCTGATGGGTCAAATGGTTTACGTGGATCATCTGGAATTGTGGATTTTGATGTAGAAATTCAGACTTTATCGAGTGCTTTTTCTATTTCTCATCCTGAATACTCCTCTTTTGAGAAATCCATGATAATCATATGATTTTCTGTTCATCAATTAACTAATTTGTATCAATAATTCAATAATTCATTTGCAAGTATTTGAGCATTTTCTAGTGCCTGTCTAGCATATTCTTTGAATTCTGGAGTACTGGCTTCTTTGAGAGCTACTGCAATTCATGCAATGGTATTCATGTGCGGACCTCATTGCATTCATGGGAATACTGCCCTATCAATTCTAGTTGGAATATTTTCTATTGTATCTTCTGGTTTTTTTAGTGGATTACTTACAATTCATTTACTTAATATCAGTGCTCATCTTGGTCATCTGAGTGATTTGTGGGTTGTTGTCATCATTGTATGGAATCAGTGATCTAGTGGGTTTGGAAGTATTCATGCTGCGATGAATCATCATATATGAGACATGTCTGCGTACGCTACTGCTCTAACTTCGTTTGCTATTTCAGAGAATTTATCAAAGTCCAATGTTTTGGTATAAGCACTGAATCATGCTAAAATTATTTTAGGTTTGTGTTCATGTGCTAATCTTCTGAGTTCATCGAAGTCAATATCTCAATTTTCGTTTGTCTTGTATCTAATAAAATTAAATACTTTTGAGATAAATGTCACAGGAGCTCAGTGTGTCAGGTGTCATCAATGGCTTAAATCCATTCACAAAATTGTATCTCATGGATTCATGAGTGCTGTATATACACACAAATTTGCAGCAGCTCCGGAAAGTGCTTGTACATTAGCATGGTCAGCATGAAAAAGTTTCTTTGCTCTATCGATGGCAAGTTGTTCAATTTTGTCAGTATTTTCTTGTCATCAATAATACCTTTTTCATGGAAATCATTCTGCATATTTATTTGCAAATACACTTGATTGAGCTTGTAAGACTGCTTTTGATTGGTAGTTTTCACTCGCAATAAGTTCCATTCAATTTGTTTGTCTTTTCTCTTCATCAAGTATTGCTTGGTAGATTTCTGGATCTGTGTTTTGTAGCATAATGTGTATTTATTATTTAAATATTGCTATGCTTTTAAATTTTTTTTCTTTTGTTTCAAATGAAATATTTATTTTTTATTTTCTTAAAATTTTTGTTCAGATTCCTATTTGCAAAAATTATTTACTCATTTTTATGTCTAGATATTGACTTTTTACACATAATGTGTATTATTTTCATATGAGTAATATTTTGAAAAGCTTTTAAATTATGGAACAAAACAAAAAATTGAAAAAAATTGAAGATGCTAGGCATTTAGCTATAGTTACTTCAATGCGCGCTCTAGGAGTAATTATTTTTTGGTTAATTATGCTTAATCTTCTTGGGTTTTTCTCTAGTGAAAGTTCCTTTAGCACTATTGAAAAATTGGGCTGTTCTTTGGCTGTGTTAGTACCAACTGTGGTTGCGATGCTCATTATCTGGGTTAGGTATTGGAGCATTCGGAATGCATTATCAGATGATGAGCAAAAAGACTAGGGTCCCCTAGTCTTTTTTTTAATTGTGTAACTTTAAAATAAATTTTTACATTTATTTAGTTTATACTGTTTTTGCAAATGTTTTGATTTTATTTTATATATTCTTTTATTTTACTGAAAGTCGAAAAAATTAAGTTTCTATTTTTAAATTTATCATCATTTGTAATTTCTTTTCAAAATCGATCAGGAAATATGAAATTTTTTGATTCTTTTTCATTGTTGAATTCAATCTCGCATACTATTAATCATTCAAGTTTACCATGATAAATATCAAGTTCAATGTTATGACTATTGTATGGTATTACATAACGTGTTTTGTATACTCTTTTTCATTGAGTTTTTGGCCATATTGAATCAAATTCTTCTTTAGATATTTTGTTTTCATATTCTTCTCTAATTTCTCAGTGTCAGACTTTTTTTGTATGATAAAATTTGTTTCATCTATGACGAATACGTTCTTCTGTATTTTCTTCTAACACGAAATATCATTGTTCAATATCATCATGTTTATAGCTTTCTAGATTTTTTGGTAATTCTGAAACTATGAATTTTCTTTCAATTTCGAATCAATCCATAACTTATTTCAAATGTATTAAAGTAAATTACTTAAGTAGTCCATTTTATCTTTTCGTTGTTTTTGGTTATTAATATTCTCCTCATTTTGTTCTGATATTGCTGACTCTATTTTACTTCTAATTGTTGTATCATTTTGAAGGAAATCAACAATTCACTTAATTTTATCTTTAAATAATTGTGTTTGGTTTATGATTTCTTCCTTTGTTTTACTATCCGGTTTTATGTAGATTTCATGTGTTAGAGTGTTCATGTAAATCTTAAATTCTGGTTCCAATATTTTATTCATTCATTTTAATACGTCATCTATAATTTTTTTCATTTTAGCCCAATCTCTTAGTCAATGTTTTTTTAATTCTCATACTATATCTATACTTTGTAATCATGCTAAATCACATGCTTCATGTATTTGAAGGGCATCATCTGTTACCACATCAATTCACTTTTCTCTATATAAAATTTTTGCAACTTTTTGTAAATCTGGACATTTTGAAAATGTGTAGATTGGTAATGCAATATCTGGAGTACCAGGTTCTTCATTATCAGAGTTAACTCAAAAATTACAAAACCAGCTATGAATTCTCATTCAATCATAAATGAAATCTGTATACTTTCAATTTTCATCTTTAATTAATTTAAGTGTTTTTCATGTTAGTTTTTTTAATTCAAAACATAGTAATCAATTGGATGTTTCAGCCAACCATTTTTCTCTGTCTTGATTTTTTACTTCAATTGTTTCCATTTTGATATAATTATATGAAATAAAACTAATAATCTTCTGTTTTTAAAGTCCAAGAATCGTCTTTATAGTTATCTATATTATCTCATTCTTTTAATCACTTTATACCTTTATATATTTCTTGTAATTCTGCAAATGTTTTTCAATCATTTATTATTGTCATCATATCTTGTCTATCTTTTGGAGTAAATTCAGCTGATGTTTCCATCATTGATAATTGATAGTAGGTTTGAGCTGTGCTAAATTCATCTACAAAAATAGCTTTTCATTGTGCATTTGTTACTATATTTCAATTATAGTCCATAAGCGTATAGTATGGCTTAAATTTTCAGTTTTCACTACAACGTGTGATTACTCACATTAAATTACCATCTGCATCAACCATTCTTATGTTACTAGCTTGTCCATCTATTGTTACTTTTGATGATGCATCAAATAGCCTCCAAACATGGTAATCATTTACGGGGATAGATAATCATTTTTCTCTTACTGTCTGACTTGATAATGATGAATCATAATATACATTACGATCTAATTTTACTACAAAATTTCAGTCATGTATACTAACATCTTCAATACATGTCAATCATGCTACATGTCTCAGTGAATATGATCAAGTTTTCTCTTCTTGTGATACTCATTCTATTACCTCAAGATATTGATTTGTTCATCTTGGTCATCACTCTGGGTATTCCAAATTATTTAATTCAGTAACGAGAGATTTCTTAAATTTGTTTAGTATGTTTATTGCTTCCTCTTCGAGTTTGCTAGTTTCCGTTGTTTGCAATTTTTCTATGTCTGTTTTCCATTCTGAATTAAATTCCATTGTTCATGATAAATCTCGTCTTCTTGTTCATTCTTCAGCGTTATATGTAAATACTCCTAATGTGGTAATTTCTCAGTATTTACTTAAGAACTCTCTAACTTTTGTTTCAAACTCTCCGCGTGTTATTTTACCATCTTCTCTGTCTTTAGGTGTTAATTCTCATTCTTTTACTTTTTTTGCTGCATTTTTTAATCATTCCATTTCTTGAAATATCTTACTTGCAGGAGGATTTCATGTTCAATCCCATACAGCATCCATTCATAAGTTATACATTAAATCCATGAATACTGGATTTTTTTGTACTTCACTTAGTCTATTGTAAGCCATATCCATATTGTCTGCAAGACGAACTATACCTGCTAATGGTGAATCATATAAATCAATTGGCTGAATTTCTATTCATATTGGCCATCATTCTGCATCATGTCATTTTCTTCATCTGTAGTATTGATTAACCGTTCATGCTTCTGTTTCTATACTTGTAGTATAGCGATTTGTTGGTTCATCTATTTTACATTTTTCAGCAACTTTTATTCATTGTGATTCTAGTGCTTGTTTTAATTTCTTAAATGCATCTGAGTTCTCGTTAAATGCTCAATCTTGAGTATGTATTTCTACTTCACCATCATCTATACAATAAGATTCTTTTATCCATTTCGCACATTCAGCATTTATGTCTTCGTTTATTAATATGTCTCATTTGTCTGTATGTAATTTATATTTATATGGTGGCTTTTCAATTTTATCTGCTGAATGAAATGAGATTGCATCTCTCATATCTGTTACTATTTGGTCTAATTTTGTTCATTCTGCTCAATATAGCTTCATGAACTCTCTAAATGCTGGTTCTATTTCGTTTATAAATAATAATCATCATTCAAGTCAATGCATTGATTTATCCATTGTTAAAACTTTTCAGTTTTCATCTACTTTTACTATCTCTGGATATCAAAAATCATGGAATACAGCAGATAATCTTAACAATACTTCTGCTCATTCTGGAGTTATTCAATATTCTTCGCAAACTTTTCCTATTGTATTTTGGTCTATAACCATTTGTGAATAGGCATCTACTAATATTGAGTGATCAAATCAGTGTGAATTATATTGAAGTGGATTGTCTAATGATTGATTAAACATCAATCATTCCATTACTTTCCGTAATCATTGACATTCTGCAGTTTCAAATTTGTCTCCAAATAAACTTTTTCCATAATTAAATATATTTCATTCAACTATTTCTTTTGTCTCTGGATTTCTAAATCTAACTTCGTTACCACTAAAGAATTTTAATGTTGCTTCTCGTTTAACTAAAAATTCTTTTACTTCTTCCTTTGTTTCAAGTCATGAAATTCTTTCATTGAATATCTCATATAAATTATGTTCTGACATAAAATCAGTTTTTGTACAATATTCTTTTATTTTTTGATATTGTTCTTTTTTTGTTTTATATTTGAACTTTTCCAGCTCTGTATCTCAAACATCTGTTCATAATGCTTCTACTGCTGCGTTATAATCAATATTTGCCTTTGCTATTCTTATAGAAGTTTCTGATTTTCCACAGAATCACGCTTCGAACAAAAACCTTACAACATTACCATCAGTAAATACTTCACCTAGTTTTCTTCTTTTTGCTGCTAATTCTTCTTGTGATAAATTTCACAATTCTCATTGCATGTTGTGTGTGTCTATAATTGCTTGTATTTGATCTAATGTTAAATCTATTTCCATTCATGTTATTGTTTTGTATTGTTCTTCTATTCTTGTCTTTATTTCCTGTAAATTATTTGTTTCTGAAATATAGTCCATAAAATTACTATTCATGCGTGCTTGTACTTCACTGACCATAAATCTATGTGATTGACTTCAAAAATATTCTGCTGTCTTTGGTGCAAATTCTAGTGTTATATTGTCTTTTGTTGTTAATGTTAGTGTTCAATTTTCATCGATTTTTACTTGTCACAGTCATAATTCTCTTGCTTTGAATATTAAAAGATCTTTAAATTCTGGATTGTAAAAATTTTCTCATGTTTCATGATCTACTGTAAATCATCAGATTTGTCATAATTGTGATGCTGCAATTGATCTTGCATCTAATGATACTTTTGTTGGCTGTAAATGAATTACATTTATACGATGTTCACCATTTTCCATTTTTAAATTTTCATTTACTTTTGTGAGAGTGTTTGTTTCTGGGTGGTATGTATATCATCAACTTTCATAATATGCTCTTAATTCTGCTAATACATTTTCATTAGTTTTTCAGTCTATATTTGACTCATAATATACTGTCATATTTACATTTGCTCATTCAATTATTCATCATCATAAATGTCACATATCAAAGCTTACATGATTGTTTTGCAATACATTAATATTTGGACTTGGTGCTAAACTATGATATAATGAAGCTAATCATCATAGTATTGGTAATCATGTTGCTTCTCATAGAGCATCTGCACCTTGTTCTACGAATTCTTCTTGGCATTCTTCAAGGAATTCTCATGCAAATCTATTTAATAATCATTCTTTTTCTCCTTGATTTATTATATTGTTGAACATATTGTCAGTATATTGTGTGTTGACATTTTCAAATGCTTTTGGTCTTATTTTTTCTGCAAGTTTTGTTCACCATTTTGTTTGCATTAATCATTTTCCAATCCATTGTCATGCTACCATAAATCAAAATGTACTTGCTGTTCATATTGCAAACTCTTTTCATAATCATTTCCAAAAGTCTGGTCATGATAGTTGTCATGATAAATACATTTCTACGTCTGTTGGACTGTCATATCTTATTGTATACTGCTTTCCATCTACTACAATTACCTTTCTATGAAGATTATTTAATCACTCATTTATAACTGTTCATACTCTTGATCACACCATTCAACCTAATGTTCCAGCTGCTGCAGCTAATAATGTTGCTAAATATGGCATTGAAGCTAATGTTGCTCATCATGTTGGGATAGCACATATTGCTGCAACTGCAAATCCAATTGCAGTTAATATTACTACTCAATTTTTCTTTAGCCATCATCGGATTATCTGTCGGGCATTTGTTTGTTCATATACATTTTGTTTATTTAATACAAAATTTGCTAAACTATCTAATTGTCATCATGGTTTTATGAAATCCAACATTGCACATACTGAATTATACAATCAATCTATGTAGAGTTCCATTTCATTTGAGATTCAATTTTTTGACCTATTTTTCATGTCTTTTAACATGTTTTTCAAGTTTATTCGGTCATTTTTTTGTGCACGAACCTTTTCTCACATTTCTTTCATGCTTATCGCTACTGATCGTATCCTATCTACATCATTTTGATCAAATGGATTATCTACTGTTTGTATTTGATCTACTCATAAATTATATGGTGTTAGTGTTTGAACTTGTGCAAGTGCTATTTGTCATAGAAGTCATCACCGATTTATTGATGTATTATCCATTTTTTTCATTAATTCACTTATTTCTCATTGCATTCATGTCAATGAATTTCATTCATTATCAATTCGCAATCCTTGTAATTTTTCAACTTCTGGTTTGTTTAAGATATTCATGCTTTCATTTTGTATTTGTGATATTTCTGTTTGAGTTTCTTTGTCTATTCTTTTTATCTCATTTCAGTTAAAATCTTTTAATATTATCTCTCAGTTTTCTCCTTCTTCTACTATTGCTAAATCATTTAATGTTAATAAATTTTGTGATTTTTCATTCGTGTGATTTCTGTCTCGTTCAGTTCCATTGCTTGATACATATCAGGATGAATTGTTTATTATTGCTTTGTAATTTTTTAAAATACATCTTTTTGAATTTAATTTTTCTTGAATTGTTTCATATTCTTTGTCTTCAATTCTAATTATTATTTCACCGCATCATGGAATTTTTAATTTATGTATATCTTCTGGGACAAATTTGTTTCTTGTTTCGTATGTCCGTCCTGGGCTTCAAAATGGTCTATTGTAATCATGAAGTACTCATACTCTACCTCATCTATTACTGCTTGCATCTACAGGCCATCTTTTTGCATATTCTTCCCACGTAACGCCGTTTGATATTTTATATTTTTTATTGTTTTTTAATGCATTGTATTGGCATAATTCGTCTATGTCTTCTTCTAGTTCTGAATATCTTTGATTGTTCTCTTCTATTATTTGATTTACTTCTCATCATATGTTTATATTTGAATATCTGTTAAATTTTTCTAATTCTTTTTTTGGTACACTATATATTGTTGTTCCTAAATTGTTTATACATGCTGTATCTATTTTTCTGTAATTAATATTATTTCATTCTTCTACTGCTGTGCATATTACAAATGTATTATCTGCGTAGCTTCTAATGTTTTTTGTTATTATATATGTAAGTTTTCATGGAATTTGTATTTCACCGTTTTGAATTTGTTTTATATAGTTATATGAGCTATTATTAATTTTGTGTCGTGAATTATCATTTAATTGTACAAGATATTCACCATTTTGTATTTTTAAATTTCGTTTACTTGAATCTTCTGTGTGTGTTCTTTGAATGTGTTCGTTTATATCAGTTGGATAATTGTTATTAATTTCTTGTATACTAAAGTCTGAATTTATCATTAACATTAATGATCTTTTTACATCGTCTGGTAGCTTATCATATTTGTCAGATAAGAAAATTTTATCATATAATTCTTTTTTCTTATTTACAATTCTTTCATCAATTTCATTTGATGGTAATGTGTTTATTTGCACCAATTCTTGTATATATCAATATATTTCTTCCATGTATTTTGCGTGGTTCCATTCTATATTTCCTTGTGATATTGTAATTATTTGTTCGATACTTCAATTTGCAATTGCTAAATAGTATTCTGATGGATTTCTAAATGCTTTTAATTTATCTTCAATTTCTTTTAGTCATTTTTGAAATTCCTCCTCATTAAACTCTTCTCCTTTTTTTATTGTATATTCTCGTGTGTATAATTGTTTTTGTGTATATATAAATTCTTCCATTGGTGTTTCTTTAAATGCCTCTGCATTTACAAAACAGTCAAATACATGCTCTAAATTTTCATCTCATATTTTGTTTTCAAAAAATAATCATGGTTGTCTTATCTTAAAAAATAATTTTAAGAATTCTCTCATTATGTTCTCTTTTGATTCGTTTGAAAGTCATTCAAGTTTTTTGTCAATGTTTGGAATGTGTAATAATTCTTTGAATTTCATTCTATTTGTTACATCTATTCTGGTTTCGAATTCTAATTTATATATATATAAATTTGTTATTCATTCGTTTGTTCAATCTATTCTCCGTATTTCTCATGCGTTTCATCTATTTGTGAATCAATTTATTATTAAATTTTCTCAATAACATACATTTGCCCGTAATTGTATTAATCTTTTTTCGTTTTCTTTGTAATAATCTGCATTACCATTTACGTTTCCAGCAATTCTTTTATTTACAATTTCAGACATTGTTTTAATTTTTCTATCAATTATATTTTTTAATTTTTCGTGTCTTAGATTATCGTGATTGATTATTCAATTTAGTATGTTTAATGCATTTATTATATCTTTATTTTCAAAGTTTAAATTTGTATGTCATCCTTCTAAAAATGAATCTATATCTCAGATTAAATTTGCTCAAATGTTTAGTTTTGATAGTGTTAGTATATCTGTTTCTACTAAACTATCATATTTTTGCATTATTATTTCTTCTTCTGTTGGTCATTCGGCGGTTTGTGGAGCTTCTTCTGTTATATCTTGATTTGCTTCACTGTTTTGTGTTGCAATTAATTCTTCTAATTTTTGTACTTGTACTCTATCGTCATTTTCTCCTAATAATTCTTTTCGTACATTTATGAGTATTATATCTTCTTCTGTGGCTGTTCATCTTTCTATAATTGTGTTTATTTCGTTGTCAATTGTTGTTGTTAATGATTCTAATAATGCTTTATCATTTTCATCTAATTCTTCATTATTCAATAATTTTCACACTTCTTTAATATTATTTTCATCACTTAAAAATCATCCTGGTTTTATTGCATCCCTGAGTTCTGCTATGCTTATTTGATTATCTATCTCTTGATTGTTGATTTGTTCTAGTGCTGGCATTTTTTTATATTGTATTTAAAAGGTTATCTAATTCTGCATCTAATTCTTCATCTAACATTTCTTCACGCTCCTCTCTTTGTTTGATTTTTTGGATTGCTTCAATTCATTTTCTTAATGCATTTTTATCTGAATCTTTTTTTGCTGTTTTTATTGCTGCATTTATTTTGTTTGTGATTGAATTGATTAATTCTTCTGTACAATATGAACTTTCTATCAGAATTATTAAATCTTCTGCCATATTTCGATATCATTTCAATCTTTGTAATACTTTAATTATTAATTGTTTTTTTTGTTCCATTATTTTTTTTAATTTATAAATTTTTTTCTATTGTATTTAAAAATTGTTTTTTTTGCAAAAATATTCATCATCTTCACTGAATATTATTTGACAAATGTTAAAAAAAATCCGTAGTTATTATTCTACGGATTTATATTTTAATTTCTTTTTTTTTATTCGCCCATCATCTCAAAAATTTCTTCCAATACGTGTCTGTCGTTCATCAATTTTGGTACTTTTGAGCATCACATGGCTCTATTATTGTGCTCCAACCACTTTTGGAATGTTCAGGCTGGGGCTTTGTGAACGATTAATTCGTCTAATGTGTTATTGTAATTTCTTTCATCGTAATAGTTTGAAAATGCTTTTTGTAGTTCTTCATCTAAAACTTTTTGGAATTCTTTGAGATCTTTTGGCTCTTTTCAAAATTCTATAATTCGTTCATAAGCTCATCTTTGAGTTCATTTTGGAGTTACTGGTCATGCTGTGTAATCTGTAGCAATTGCTCATACTTTTTTACAAGCCTCAATTATCGCTTTATCTGTGTATTCTACTGTTGTTCACTCACCTACTACATCTATGTAATATTTTGTCCTTCATGTGATTTTAATTTTGTAATATGGATCGATTTCAGTGAATTTTACCGTGTCTCAAATAATATATCTTCGAAGTCATGCGTTTGTTGTGATAACAATTACATATTCTTTATCTAATTCAACGTCTTTTAATGATAATACTTTTGGATTTTCTTTTCAAAATTCCTCATGAGGAATAAATTCGTAAAAAACTCAATTATCAGTAAGTAATAGCATATCGTCAGCATCATTTTCACATTGGCAGGCAAAAAATCATTCTGACGCATTATAACTTTGTCGATACTTGAATTTTGGATCTGGGAATAGTTCTTTCAAAGTGTCTTTATACAAATCTACAGCCATTCACCCTCAAAAGAAAATTTCAAAATCTGGCCAAATTTCATGGATATTCGATTTTCAAGTTTTTTCTAGTACTTTGTACAAAAATTGAGTACATCGTGATGGTTGTCCTGTAATTCAAGTAATATTTTGATGTAATGTCTCTTCAACAATCTTCTTTGATTTTTCTTCCCGGTCTTCTATAAATGCTATATCTGGGCTTGGACTTTTGAAAAGTCTAGCATACCATGGCGTCCTTTTTTGTAAGATTGCTGTAATATATCATACATTATGCTCTTGTGTATAAGGATTTTTTACAAAAGTTCATCAAATTGCGATTGTTTTTCATGTACAGATTTTTGTCTTTGGATTTGCTTTACAATAATATGAAATAAGTTTTGTTCATCAGTTAAATTGTGATGAATTTATGTGCTCTTTTGTAAGTGGCAAATATTTTCATTTTTCTCAAGTTGTCCCAGATGAAACGGCAAAAAGTGGAATTTTTCAAGGATAAGCAATGTCCTTTTCTCATTTCAGCATGTATTCGACTCGTGGCTGAAATTCTTTGTAAGTGAAAATTGGAACTTCCCTTTGAAATTGCTCTATCGTCTGGATATCGGCAAATCAGTATCTTTTTCAAAATACAGTATTTCTACATTTATGTATTAAATTGAACAAAAATTTTTCTTGATGTTCTAGACTTTCTTTTTTTCAAAAAGTTTTGATTTTGAATGCAGTTTTTGCGATACTATTTGCTATCATTCTTGGTAATTTGAATTTTTTTTGTGGTTCCATTTTAAAAATTTTTTGATAAATATATTTTTTTGTTTTTAATGTTCGATTTTTTTATTTCAAGAGAATATATTTTTTGTTTGTAAAAAAGATTTAAATATGTAAAAATATTTTTGTTTTTTAGCATTATTTTCATTAATGGCAATTAAAATTATTTTAATATATTTTTTATTGTTAAACGTTATTACTTTTATTGTTCGGTGAATTGATAAAAGGAGAGCTATCAAAAAAAAATGGAGAATTAGTGAAAAAACTCTTTTGATTTTGACTTTGATGTGATGAATTATTTGAGCTGTCTTTTGAATGCAAGTTTTTCATCATAAAACAATTAAATCAAAATTTTTGATATATTTTCGATCTGCTGTAGCTGTTTGGTTTGTGATTTTATGAATACTATTTTATTTTTATTTGAAAGCATAAATGTTATACATAATTCCAACTCCTATTTGAAATAAAGATGATATTACATTAAGGGCTTTAAATTTATTTAATGAATTAAAGATTTTTATCTGTGAAGATACAAGAACTTTTAAAAAACTGCTTTCTATGTATGAAATAAATTATTCATGAAAAGAATTTTATTCTTTGACTAGTTTTACTGATAAATGAAAATTGAATTTTTTTGTAAAACTGATGCAAGATAATGATATTTGAGTTGTTTCTGAGGCGTGAACTCCATGACTTTCTGATCCTGGTAAATCTTTGATACAACTTTGTAATGAAAATAATTTGAAATATACTGTTTTGCCTTGAGCTAATGCTCTCGTTCCATGTATAGTTTCTGCATGATTTGATACTAGTAGCTTTGTGTTTCTTGGATTTTTGCCACAGAAAAAATGAAGACAAACAATTTTGAATAAGATAGTATCAGATGAATATTGAATACCTGTGTTTTTTTATGAATCTGTTCATAGATTTGAAAAAATGTTGTCAGAGCTTGAATCTCTTTGATTTAATTGAAAAATTTTTGTTTGAAGAGAAATTAGTAAGATGTATGAACAAATCTATAATTGATCTTTAGAAGAACTAGTTGATTTAGTAAAAAATAATAAGTTTAGTGTAAAAGGAGAATTTGTTGTATGATTAATAACTTAATTATTGTTTTCCCTGTAATCTTGAAATTTCCTTATCAATAACACTTTTTGCTCAATTATAATATTTTTCAGTTATTATTTTATTTTGGAATTCTAATGTATATTCTTCTTTAATTAACTCTAATTGTCTTATTTGAGTATCAGTATCTGTCCGAATTTTTGTTTTGTATTCTTCATACATCATATCTCACTGTGTTCTTGTTCCTATACTAAGTCTAATTTGATTTATATCATAGTTATATTTCTTAAAAATTTCTTCTAGTGCGTCTTGTATTCATAATATACGTGGAACGTATTTTCTATTTTCTCTATTAGTTTGTTTTACAGGATACTCATCAACGTTTCAGCTTGATGCATTATATCATCTTCTTACTAGTTTTGGACTTCAATTATACATGTAGAATGCTAGCATTCGTTTGTCACTTTCTGTTAGCCTTTTATTTTTACCCCATGTATTTTCGACGTATTCATAGTTTGCAACTAAGTGTCTCATTGCAGCTTCGGTGCTTTTTACTGGATCTTGGCGATTATCTTCTCATCATTCTTTATTTAATCCAAAGCGTATAGCTGAGTCTCTTGTAAATTGTCGTGGTCATCATGCTTTACCAGAATTTGCTCCGTATTCTCGACGTGACTCTGCTAATGCTAAGAATACGCATTGTCGTGGGACTCCGGCTTCTTCTGCTTTTTGTAAAACCATTTCTAAGTCTCATGATTCGACCATACGAATAAATCATTCTATTAGTTTTGCTCTTTCTTTTAACCATGATTCGTCATTTCATAAGTATCTATTATACCAATATTGTTGTTGTTTCTTTCATGATCCTTCTATATCATGTATAATATCTTCTTTTTCAAATAATTCTTTTATTATTCTTTGCTGTTCTTCGATAGTATTTGCAAATGTTTCATCCATTATTAATTCTTTTTCATCATCTTTTTTTTCTTTTATTTTTTCACTAATTTTAATTCATCAAAAAGTACCACTTAATGCTAATAATATTGATAATCTTATAATATTATTTCTTAATAGTGATTTTATTTTACCTGTTGTATCTTTTCATTTTTCAATATTCTTTTTTTCGATTAATTCTCATACTTTTTTATTTAGTCCATCGTATCATTCCCAAGTTCATTTTATAGTGTCTCGCAATGCTTGAGGTAAGTGTTTTATTCATTCCCATACTTTTCAATATCACTTTCATGCATTATTATATGATTCTCATGATTCTTGAAATCTTTCATTTGATGTTTTTGACATTTTAATTTGGTAAATGATAAATATTATTAAATGATAAATATTGTAAATATTCTATATTGACATTGTTTGTTATATATAATTTTTTATAAAAATCAAAAAAAAATACACTTTTATGTTGTAAAAAAGTGACGACACTTATTTAATGCTTTGTTGTTAGTTTTTTTTCTGGAAAATCTATAGTTAATTGATGTTTATCTTCTTTTAGATTGATGTAATTATAAATTTGTAATTTATGATGAATTCTATCTATATGCGGTTAATTTTTTAACGCTTCAATTTTTGTTGCTAGTTTATTAAGATCTTCACCTGTAATTGTATTAAATCATCGACTACTGATTATTTTGTTTATTTTGTTAACATCTTCGTTTCAATTAATTTGTTCATCTTTTGATAGTACGATTTCATTATATTCTTTTTTACCAAATGGTTCTTGTTGTGAATCTCTGATTGTTATTTCTCAATTTTCATATTTTACTATTATTGAAACATCTATATCATCTGGTCATGCTTCACTTTCTGCTAATACTATTGCAAATCATTTTTCTGATGGTTTTAAAAATCAATCAAACTCATTTATTATTTTGTATCATCATATTTTTTCTTCGTTTTCTTCTACGTCTGCTTTTAACTTTTTTTGTTCTACTTTGCTTTTATTTACTACTGACTCAATTTGCTCTTTTATTGATAATTCTTCATTGTGGTTTTCAAAACTCTCCATTTTTTTGTTTGTAAAAATTTAAAAATTATTTATATATTTTATATATAATAATTATTTTTATTCATTTTGTCAAATTTTTTGGCATGAAAAATTTAACAATAGAAAAATTTGTATTTATAGTAGCAGTTTTACTATGTATTCTTGCATTTTTTACAAGAGATTTGACGATAACATTTAATAATGATTTATTTTCAAATATTTGAGTTAATTCTGTTGAAAAGCATGTGTCACAGAATTTAAAGAATTTAGAAAATGTAACTGGGAATTTTTATTATTCACCAGTGAATAGCTGGAATGCTTTTTCAAGATCTTTGAGTTCTGCTGAAGATACTGTAAAAATTCAGACTTATGAATTTACAAAAAAGGAGATTAAGCAAATTGTAAAGTGACTTTTGGAAAAGTGAGTGATAGTAAATCTGATTATGGAAAATAATAAGTATCAGCAGTATCAAAATACTCGAAAACAGATTGAAGAATATTTTGCGGATTATCCAAGATTTGAAATAAGGAACGATGAGCAGATGTGAACTTTGTATACACATAGCAAAATTGCTCTAATTGACTCATGATTTTGGATTCAGACTGCGAATTTGACGCATTCTAGTTTTACTGCTAATCGTGAACACTTTTTTTATTCTGAAAATACTTGAGTTTGGAATAGTTTGAATACAATTTTTGATAAAGATTGGATTGGTGAACTAATTAAAATTGATGATATTCATCCAAATTTGGTTGTTTGTAATATAAATTGTCGTGCTGTGATTGAAAATCTTTTGTCCAATGCTAAAAAGAGCATTTATATCCAGACTCAGTACATTCTTGATGAAAGTATTTTAGAAATTTTGAAAGAAAAATATGATGAATTAGATGATATGAAATTCATTGTCTCAGATACTGATTCGAACGATTTTTTGATTGATTATTTTGGTCCATGAGTTGCTAGAAAATTTAGCAAATATTATAATCATACTAAAATGATTTTGATTGATGATGAAAAATTACTTTTGTGAAGCATGAATTTATCTGACACTAGTTTAGATAAAAATAGAGAAATTTGAATAATATTAATTGATACTTGAATTATCACAGAATTTAAAGAATTGTTTGAAAATGATCGGAATATTAGTAAATAGTTAATTGTTTGTCATTCTGAACGAAGTGAAGAATCTTATAATTTGAATAAGATTCTTCGTCGCTTTGCTCCTCAGAATGACAAATTGAGTCATTCTGAACGAAGTGAAGAATCTTATAATTTGAATAAGATTCTTCGGTCACTTCGTTCCCTCAGAATGACAAATTGAGTCATTCTGAACGTTGTGAAGAATCTTTAAATAGATTCTTCGGCTAAAGCCTCAGAATGACATTGATATTGTTTATATTAGAATTAATTTTTATGAGTGAGAAGATTATTGCAGTAGATATTGATGAAGTTTTAGCTGAAACTATAAAGTCAATGCTTGAAAAGCATAATTATACTCGAAAATGAAAAAAAGTTAAGCGAGATGATCTGATAAATTATAATCTTTGGGAGATACCAGGTCTTGGTTTGTCTAAGAATTCGGCACTGTGGATGTTTGTAAAGTTTCAGATGTGATCAGGACTTTCAAAAAAGATAAAACCTGTCGACTGAGCTTTGAATAAATTATTAGAATTAAAGAAAAAATGATATTTGCTTTATGCTGTGACTGCTAGATTATCTTGGATGAAACTTTCAACGAAATTGTGGCTCAGAAAGAATTTTCCAAAATGCTTTGATAAGGTAGTTTTCGCAAATTTTTTCACTAGTCGTGCAAGAAAAAAATCCGATATTTGCAAAAATTTGTGAGCAAGTATAATAATTGATGATAATTTAGATACGTGTATTGATTGTGCAAATAATTGAATTAAAAGTTTTTTGCTTGATAAGCCTTGGAACCAATGTGATGCTTTATCCGATTGAATAACAAGAGTTTTTTCTTGGAATGAGATTGAGTTATAATTATTCTGAACGATTATTTTGTCATTCTGAACGAAGTGAAGAATCTATTATTTTAAATAAGATTCTTCGTCGCTTTGCTCCTCAGAATGACATCCTATATTTATATTGTAAATTGTTGCCATGGAAATAAAATTTGTTAAATTATCAAATGATGCGATTGTGCCTAAACAAAATACATCAACGGATGCATGATATGATTTATTTTCTACTGAAGACTATTTGTTGAAAGTTGGTGAAAGAAAGTTGTTTAAGACAAATATATCTTGTGCAGTGCCGGAGGGATTTTATGCAAGAATCGCACCTCGTAGTGGTTTAGCGTACAAATATGGAATTGATGTATTGGCTTGAGTTGTAGATAGTGGATATAGGTGAGATATTTGAGTGATTTTGATAAATTTTGGGCAAGAAAATTTTGAAGTGAAAAAATGAGATAAAATTGCTCAATTGATTATCGAAAAATGTCACTATGTAAATCGAATTGAGGTTGAAAATTTGGACGAAACGGATAGAAATGAATGATGATTTTGATCTTCTGGAAAGTAACCTTACCCTCCCGCTAAAGCGGGATCCCTCTCCTGACAGAGAGGGAAATTTTATCACTTTGGAAGCCCCTCTCTGATAGGAGAGGGGTTTGGGGTGAGGTTTCTGCAAATATATTTTATTTTCGAATTTTTTTGAAAATGTCTAATCATGATTGAATTATTATAAAAAACAAGCAACAAATTGAGTGAATTCGTGAAGCTTGAAAGTATCTGAATGAACTACTCTATCTGATGAGAGATAATTGTAAAGCTTGAGTTAGTTTAATTGAACTTGAAGAATTGGCTCAAGAATTTATGGATAAAAATAATGTAAAATGAACATTTAAGTGATTTGAGTGATTTCCCGCAAATTTATGTTTGTCTGTAAATGATTGTGTAGTTCACTGAATTCCTGATGATTATATTTTAAAAAATTGAGATCTTTTGAAAGTAGATACTTGAGTGACTCACAATAAATTTGTGTCTGATAGTGCTTTCTCTATCGTGATTTGATGAGAAATGACGAATCCCCTCGCTCAAGATTTAATAGACAGTACAAAAAGAGCTCTTGATGCGTGATTTAATGCTGTTTGACCATGAAAATTTGTCTATGATTTTTCAAAAGCAGTTTATAATGTTGTTACAAATGATTGATTTAATATAATCAAGACTCTTACATGACATGGAGTTTGAATTAAATGACATGAAAGACCATATATATACAATTATCCACATCCTGATACAAAAAAAATTCAATTTGTACCATGAATGGTTGTTTGTTTTGAGCCTATTACTGCTGTAAAAAGCGATGATGTAATGTATAAATGAAATAATGACCGAAATTTGTATTGTAAAAAATGAGACCTTTGAGCTCAATGGGAATATATGGTAGTAATTACTGACAATGGTATTGAGAGATTGAGTGGGATTGATTAGAAAAAGTCATTCTGAACGAAGTGAAGAATCTAATTTAAGATTCTTCGGTCGTTCTACTCCCTCAGAATGACAAGTCCGAATTATTTTCTTGTCCCTAAAAATGCAAATCAAAGGGCATCTGCTGCATCATGAAATTCTGGAATATCTTCGAGTTTGTAGATTTTTGTGATAAATTTTTGTACTGTTTGCTTATTTGCTTTTGGATTTCAGGTAATGTTTTTCTTTAATTCTTGTGGGGTATACTCAAATATTTCAATTCAATTTTTTATAGCAAGTGTCATTACAACTCACCTCATTCAGTATAAAAATTCCGCATTTTTTTTATTAAAGTCTGTGATGAAATATCTTTCCATTACTAACTTTTCAATTTTATTCTTTTTTATCATTTCTTCAAAAAAATTATGAATTTCAAGCATTCTGTGGTACTGCTCTACTCTATCAAATTTTTTTTCTTCCATTTTCAAAATTCAAGCATCCATGATTTTCAAATCAGGCTGTATTAAGGCGTATCAAAGTTTTTTTATTCATGGATCGATTCAGAGAATCATGAATTTAATTAATTATTAAAAATTAAGAATGATGAATTAAGAATTTTTCCATAATTTTTAATTATTCATTATTAATTCTTAATTATATTATTGATTTTTTTTCAAAATGTAATGTTTTTTTTTTAAAAAAGTTCCCAAAAATTTGCATTTTTTATGTTTTTAGATTATAATATTATTAATAAATTTTATATTTATAATTTTATTAAGATGACTGACGTAGTACCAAACATTTGATATTCTGATGTTTCAAATGAAATTGTTGATAATAATTCTACTGAAGAAAGTGAATTTAGGGAAAATTTTAATACAGCAATTGATAAAGCAAAGGAGCTTTATCATTTAGAGTGTGAAACTCTTGCAGAAAATTCTTTAGAAAACTTAAATAAAGAGCAATTATCTGCATTTTTAATGGTTAACTATTTTGATTGATGAGTAAAGACTTATTCTCAATGTAGAGAAACATGAAAATTTTTAGATTTTTCAATGAAAGCAGCGTTACAGCTATTGTTTAAAGGTGATACAACTAAATATGATGATAATTGAAATCCTTCTGAAAATTGAAGAACCATGGATGATATTATTAAATCAAGGTGAGGTATGGATTTAGATAGTGATACTGTACTTGTGAAAATTTTACAAAAAAAAGTTGGTGCTCATCCTGATTGAAAACCTGGACCTCAAACTATTGCTTTGGTAATTAGTGCTTTAGGAGGTGATATTTCTTCAATTTATGATTGAGTCAATAGTTTAGCAAGAAGTGAAAAATATAGGATTCAAAATATTGCTGAATTTACAATTAATTGACTCAATTATAAGTATGATCAAAATCAATTTAGTTTAACAACTGTTGATTGAAAAATTTATCTTACTTTAAAATGATCTTCTGATTGAAAAGAGGTTGTTATGAAAGATTGAAAACCAACATTGACATGATTTACATTTGAAAATTGATGGATTAAAAAACTATGAGCTGTTTCTTCATCAAGTGAAACATGATTAAATGATGTGTATGAAGCGATTAGTTGTGATGTATCTGTTGATCAAAATGGTAATTTAGTTGATGTAAGTTGAGAAAATTTGAATGGTAAAAAAACTGATTTTGTTAGTTGATTAATTAATTCTGAGTGTAGAAGACAACATCGTAAGGAATGAAAAAGAAGTTGATATAATATTTCACATTCTGATTGTGTTAGAAGTATGACTAGTTGAAAATTAACTTATTCTAAAGAAACTAAAAAAATTAATTATGAGAATTGAAAGATTAAATTCAATATTTCAATGTCTGCTGATAACGGTCAAAACATATTTACTATTGATGATAACTCATATGAATATAGTGGTGATATATCAGGTTTAAGATTTACAAATCTTTCAGAAGCAATTAATACTTTAAAATTGATTGAATATATAAAAATCCGTTTTGATTGAGTTGAAACGTGAGCAAATACGTGAAATAGAGATTATAATGGTTGAACTGATAATGATTCTCCATTTTTTGCTGCAGACAGAGCATTGTATTTTTCATCAGATCATGGTTCATTTTGAGGTGCTTTTTGAGCTTATGATGATGAAAATATTATAAGTATTGATAACTTAAAAAAAATTAGTGAAGTTTTTAGAAGAAATGATAATCGTGTTAAATTTGCACAATATTTGATAACTGCTGTTGGATTTGAGGAGGAACACTAGTTTTAATTTATTTACTAACCATCTTGATGAAGACATCTCATGGGACATTTACACTTCCCATTGTCTTCATCTTTTTTTTACCTTCTTTTTGCTTTGCAAGTAGCTTTCTCTTACGAGTAATATCTCATCCATAACATTTTGCTAATACGTCCTTTTTCATTGCTGGGATATTTTCTCTAGCTATCATTTTTGTTCAAATTCAAGCCTGAACTGGGATTACGAATAAGTGTCTTGGAATTAATTCTTTTAGTTTTTGTACTATTTCTCTTCATTTATATACCGCATTGCTTTTGTGCAAAATCATTGATAGTGCTTCCATTTTTTCGTTATTTAGAAAAATGTCGAGTTTTACAAGGTCTGATTTTACGTATTTTCTAAACTCATAGTTCATTGTTGCATATCACTTTGTGGCTGATTTTAGTCTATCGTAGAAATCAACTAGTATTTCTCACATTGGCATCATATATTTTCGTACTACTCTCGTTTGGTCGATGTGTTCCATGTTTTTCATTTCTCATCTATATTCTTGGCATAATTGCATTATATCTCATGCGTATTCTTGTGGTCATACAATTTCCACATCAGCCATTGGCTCATAAATTTCATCGATAATTCACTGCTCTGGAACGTCTGATCATGCTCTTGCTATGATTCGTAATTTCAACTTTTCTCAATATTTTTCTATAATTTCTCAAACTGTCATATCGACATTGTCGTTTTGATTGATTGGTTCAAAATTATTAATGATTTGTTTGTAATATCACGTTTTTGCTAGTTCTGTCACATTTGCTCAAGACTTTATTTTTTCCAATGCAGGAGTTTTTGATTTGATTAGATAAACTACGGTTGGGGTTGTAAATATTGTTTCTATTCAAAATTCTCTAAAAAGTCTCTCTTTGATGATATCCATATGTAACATTCACAGAAATCCACATCTGAATCAAAGTCAAAGTGCTTTTGAATCCTCCATTGTATATTCAATTGAGCTGTCGTTCAAACAAAGTTTTGCTAAGCTGTCTTTGAGTTTTTCATATTCGGTTGTTTCAATTGGATAAACTCAAGCATATACAAATGGCTTACTTTTTTTGAATCAAGGAATTGCGAGTGTTTGTAAATATTGTGGATCTTCTTCTGCTGTTTTTTTGATTTTCTGATAATCCCCAATTATTGTGTCTCCTATTTGTGCTTCACGAACTGACTTTAATCATGTCACTATGTATCAAATTTGTCATTTCGTTAATTCTGGATCTTTTACATATTCTGGAGAAAAATGTCAGACTTCGGTTGGCTGTAGTCAGATTTTTGAATGAATTAGATAAAGATTATCTCATATTTTGAAAGTTCATTGTATTACTTTTACGTAAGCTACAACTCATTTATATGGATCGTATACACAGTCAAATATTAATGCTTTGGAGATTTCAGAATCGTTCATAAAAATTTAACTACTACAAAAATAAATTTCTGTTTACCTTGATATTGAAATATGTTTTTTATTCAAGATTTTTTGAAAAAAGTGAGGATTAGTTACCTCACAGTGTGAACATATCCTTGTAGTCAAGGATTTCACTTGAGTGAACTGGCCGTAGATTTCGATTGAAACCCAGCATAAGTTGGATTACCCCTGTCTTTAAATGTACTTTCTTTGTTTTCTTCTTTTTCCTTTATCGGAATTTCTTGGTTTCCGTGGTAACACATAATTAGCAATTTTTATTAGCAAATATCTATATTCTGTGTAATATTAAGGAAAAGGGGGTACAGAACCCTGCCCCCTTTAATCGCCGTTGGATTGGATCCTATTGGCGAGTGCTTCGGTGGAATGGGCCTTATCAGAGCCATTCCCGCGTTGATTGACACGGCTGAGATTCTCACCGTCGTCTTTGTAGGGGCCGTTAGCCCCATCTTTAATGATTACTTCTGACATTTTTTTAGATTTTTTTGTTATTATTACTTGTTAATGTGTTGTTTGATAAAATTCTTCCAGATTCTTTTTTCATTGTCTTTTTCGGTTGGCATTGGATGTGGCTTTATGTAAAAGCCTGCGTGAATAAAACTCTCTTCACCTGGTAGCATTGCAGGTTCGGTCGGGTCATTTCCTAGGAACTCACAGTCTTTTAATATTCCAATTGGCAACTCGGAATTCGGCGTGCCGAATCCTTTTTCGTTTTCTGACATTTTATCTCCTTTCTTTTATGTTTTTTTATTATATAAAAAAATCTTGTCTTTTCAAGAAAAGATTACAAAATCTCAATCTTTCAATCAATCTTTAGGTTTTTGGGCATCAATTCTCATTCTGGGATACCAATTGGTAATATAGCAAATGGTGTGATATTCTCGTCTAGTTTGAAATGTTTTTTTATCTCTTTTATTGGCTCTTCGTGTGGATAAGTTCAAATTCGTACCATTCAGTATCATTTTTCATGTGCTGCTAGTCGGATATTTTCGATACTTGCTCACATATCTTGCTCAACAAATTCTTTGCTCCTAATGTTATTTTCATCAAAACAAGCTAAAATTACTCATGAAGCAGTCGGAATCATCTTTCATCGCTCCATCAAATTTCAAAGAAAGTTTAAATCTTCTTGTTTTGTAATGATATAATATTTTCGAGCTTGCTGATTGTGTGCAGATGGAGCATAAAGTCAGTATTCTACTACTTCAGCTATTTGCTCTGGAGTGAGTTTTTGACTTTGTGAATAGGTCCTAACTGATCTACGAGTTTTGATTGCATCTAGAGTTTGCATTTTTTAATTTGAATATTTTAAAGTATTTGTCATTCTGAGGCGTTAGCCGAAGAATCTTAAAATAGATTCTTCACTTCGTTCAGAATGACATGATAATTCTCCATTTTTAGCTTTTAATTACTTCGGTTCTGGGATTTTTTCTATTATGGCATCTAGTACTGCTTCGACTCATTCTCAAGTCTTTCATGAAACTAAGTAGATATCTTCTCTTGGGATTCAAATTACATTTTCAATTTCTTTGGCTACTCTCTCAGGATTTGCAGCTGGGAGGTCGATTTTATTTAGTACTGGTATAATCTCCAAATCTTGGTCAATTGCTTGGTACAAAGTAGAAAGTGTCTGAGCTTGGATTCATTGACTTGCATCAACAAGCAAAATTGCTCATTCTACTGCAGCAAGAGAACGAGATACTTCATACTGAAAGTCTACATGTCCTGGAGTATCAATCATATTTAATTCGTATCCTTTTCGATGCATCCTCACTGGAGTAAGTTTGATTGTGATTCCTCTTTCTTGTTCCAAATCCATACGATCTAATACTTGATTTTTGTCTGATTTTCTGATTGTACCAGTAAGTTCTAGCATCCTATCTGCTAAGGTAGATTTTCAGTGGTCTATATGTGCTATAATACAAAAATTTCTAATGTTCATTAAACTTTTTTATAATTTTTCTAAAAATTATTTGCATTTTTATTTTTTTTGATTATAATCATTTTGTGAAATTAATCCACATCGAAACGTGTCGTTTAGCGACTGCATTCTCTTAGGAGATAGATGTGGATTTTTCTTTTGGTCGAATTTGTACATTTATTTCTCTATATTTAATAGGTCATAAAAATGATTCTTTTTTTGAAGAATGTTCACGATGAATTCACGAGGTTATGTAGTCTGCCAATTGAATTAAATTATTTTTTCTTGAATCTTCTGTCCTTACTTTTTTTATTTTATGTTCATTGTATGAATTAAATTTTTTTCTTAAATATGTTTGTAAATTTCTATCAAATGCCTTCCCATATCATCAATCTAGGATAATATTTGCGTTTTGTAATCTTGATTTAACAGATTCGAACAATAATGAGCAAGCATAATTGTAAAAAGATTCTCTTAATTCTAAATGTGTCAAATTTAATTCCGATTTATCGATAACAACTCAATAATAAAAAAAATCATATGGAGCTATTTTTTTTATAAATTCTTGTTTTATGCGATCAGAGTCGTTTTTATAGTGAAATTCATATGTTTTTGGTAGTTTTAACTCATTCTTTATTAAATCTATTCTTTTATTACAATATTCAGCATCTTCATCATTTTCAAAAATTACCATTCAAATAGTAAAGTATTTACTTGAATTTTTGTCAAATTTGAATCCTGAATCTCATGCTTCATCTATAAATACTAACATATCGTGTTTAAAATTCTAAATTATAATTTTGATATGACTCGTTTGATTACATCTGTCATATTTTCGTTTGTGATTTTTCAATCATACTCTTGCAAAACTTTTTTCACTGATGTAGCTTCATAACCAAGTCATTTCATAGAAGAAACGATGGCTTTATAAAGCTTTTGGTCAACATCCATCTTTGCGACATCAGACAATTCAAATGTTCATTTCAATTCAATCAATATCTTTTTCGCTGATTTTGGTCAAATTCCTGGAATTGATTGAAAGAATTTTGTATCAAGAGTCTTAATTGCTTCTTTCAACTCCTCTCTTGGCATTGCAGCAATTTGAAATGCGGTTTTTGGTCATACTCAATTTACTTTCAATATATCTTCAAATGATATTTTTTGTTCTATTGTATCAAAAGCAAAATATACAGTAGTCCTTTTATTTTCATCATAGTATGGGTACAAGAAAAATTCTCATTCATTTTTATTTCATGAATATTGGGTCTCTACTCAAAAAAGTTCATTTTGGATGAAATTTTTGTTTTGATATCTGCGAAGTTTTCAATTGATGTAGTGAAACATTTTGATTTGTTATTAGATAATTATTTTGTTCTTATATTTTAATACAAAAAAAAATCAAACAAAAATCAATATTATTAGAAAAGGTTTTATTTTCCCCTATACCTTGACATTTATTGTAAAATAATTATTATCACATTCTAAAACATAATGTCATACAAATCATAAACAAATATTAAAAATATGAAAGACTTAGAATTCTTAACGACAATCGAGGATGTTAAGGCATTAGCTAAGCTAGTCTTGGGAAACGACCCAAAAATCACGGGTTGGGAATTCCTTAACAAGTGTTGTGTGGAAGTTAACCAATATCAACTTCCGCATCCATTCAGATGGCGGTTACGCATGAAAGTCATGTACCATGGGAAGCCATTTATCGAAGATTTCATTTTAGATGATGACTTCAATGGTAAAATTACTAGACATGGTCCATTGAAAAGTAAGTACAAAACTGATCTCTTCAAGGACGACAGAGATTATCGTTCCTTTGAAGTTTTCATGGATCATGGATTGCCAGTTGTCAAAATCACATGGCACTTCCCAGACTTTCCATGGGAAAAGTCCAAAAATGTGTACAACTACAGCTCAGATCCTGAGCATATCTCTGAGTTTGAAGACAAGCCTGTTGTCTTCCTGAATAAAGACGATATTTTCAGGATGATTGACTCTAAAGCGGCAAGAGCAACCACCTTTATTGAGCCCAAATTGTTAAATGGACAGCCATTTTGGTTTGATAGAGGTTATATCTTGTGCCGATTGTCTCCGCATATTGCATATGATACGCAGTTCTGGTCGCCAACTAATAGAAAGGCTGAATTGCAAGATATCGAAATCGGCAAAGAGTATCCGCTTTATCGTCTTGAAACAATAGCGGATATCTCAAGTGACAACCTTCTTTCCGTCAAATTCGATGGAACGAACTTTGAGTTGATTCGCCCGAGTCAGTCGTTTCTCATCAAGTAACTAATCAAATAAACGAAAACTCGACTATTTTTTGGTCGGGTTTTTCTTAATTTTTCGTCTTGATATCTGAGTAAATTTTAGTATATACTATGAAATATGAAAGTGGTTTTTTTATTGTCTTAAAATCGAATTAGAATAATGAATTTTTCATCAATATTAGGTAAAATCTATAATTTCTGAAATATAGTTATATTTGAAAACACTTTGCGAAGGATATTTTTTGCTATTGCTGTTTTTGTTATTTTGCTCTTTGTAGCAAGATTTTTGGTAAAAAGATTGAAAAAGAGATTAGAAAATGCTGAGTGAAAGAAATATGAATCTATTTTGTGAGCTGTAGCAAAATTGCCTTCTGTATTTTGGCTTTTTGTTGTTTTGTTTATTGTTTCAAAAATATTAGTATTGCCTCTAAAGGCTGTAAGTGTGATTAATGCAATATTTTTGTTAATCGTAATTTTTTGAGCAGCTAGAATCATTGTGAAATTGTCTTCGTATGTTTTTTGAAAAGCATTGCATGGAAATCCAGCATGAAAAAAAGCAGCTGAATTGATTGTAAATATTGTAGTTTGGGCACTTTGAATATTATTATTTTTAAGCAATATTTGAGTTAATTTAACTCCATTGGTTGCTAGTTTATGAGTCGCTTCAATCGCTGTTGCATTTGCTCTACAAAATATTTTGGCAGACCTTTTTGCTTCATTTTCGATACTATTTTCAAAAATATATGTTATTTGAGATTTTATAGAAATTGGTGATATTTCATGAACTGTAAAAAATATCACATTGAAATGTACTACATTGACCAATGTGTTTTGACAGGATGTGATAATCCCAAACAATATGGCATTGACTCATAGTATTGTAAATTATTGAAAATCAAAATATAGATGACAAAGAGTTACGATTTGAGTGACTTATTCTACTAGTATAAAATATCTAAAAGAAATCCCAGAAATCGTTAAAAATGTAATTACAAATGTTGAATGAACTGAATTTGAACGATGTTATTTCAAGAAAATGAATGATTATAGCTTGGATTTCTTGATTAGTTACAAATGTCTTTCTCCAGATTACAAAAGAATGCTTGAAATAAATGAAAAAATTAATTTGTGATTATTTGAAGAATTTGGAAAGAAATGAATTGAATTTGCATTCCCAAGTCAAACAATATACTCATATAATTTAGATGATAAGGCAAAAGAAAAATCTTGAATTTAATAGATTTTTTGAGAGCTTGATAGCATATTTTTACTTGTATATATACCTTTCTTTTTTTAAATTCTTTTATTTTTAATACATTCTAATGAAAAAAATATTTGTGAGTATTTTACTTTTATCTTTGTTTATTGTCGTTTGATGTAATATTACTAATAAAAATAATAATGAATATAAATTAACTTGAAATGTTGAAATTAATGAAATTTCTTGAGATTCTCAGTTTTTTAATGATAAAAAAGAAAATATTCCGTTATGTGAAGAAGTTGACCTAATTCCATTTGATGAACTTGATGTTATTAATGTTGATGATGTTGTGGAAAATTGTAAATATGAAGATGCTTATACATTTTATTCTCCATACGGTTGATGATGAAGTGATGATATGTGAATTTTATATAAAAATTGATTATGAGTAAATTTCACAAGAGGAAAGTGAGAACAACCTTTTTGTATATGAAGTGGCTGATATATCTATTATAATGCTTCCGATGTCTGATATCCATGATTGTTTGAATTTTTAGAGAAATGGAATGTTGTAGATAAAAAATATATTAGAAGTATAAAATTAAACACCGATAATTTTCAATATATACAATCACTTTATAATTGTTATGATGATTCTGTTTGTAAGCAATTTGTTTCAATTCCTTGGTGAGAATCTGAATGACATTTTTATTTTTATTGAATGATTTGAAATGATTTAAAATGGAATGATGTTTTTGTGTTTGATAATAATATTTATAATTTATGAGTAAATGAATTTTTAGATTTAAATTATAATTGAATTTCAACCGTTAAACAAACCAGTCGAAAAATAAGTGAAATTATTTGAGATAAAATTGTAGTAAGAAGATGATTAAATTGAGAATTTGTTGATTCTTTTAAAGATTTTGACGATGTAGATCGAAATAAAATAGATGAAGGAGTCTTTGGGAAAAATGAAAAAATGGTATTGTGAAAATTTCAGATTCAAACATGTGAAATTAAATTATAAAAATCCTCCAAATATTGGAGGATCTTTGTCTTAGTGCTTGTATTGTACATGTATAAATTCAGCTTGTACATTTGGGATTATTGATGTCGATAGTTGACTCAACCTATACGAACCTGTTGAGCCATCATAGTTTGAATATTCAATTACACCATTTTCTACCGAATGTACAAATCCTACATGGCCGTTATTTCCGCTGTATGTAATGTTGTTATAGGTTACATTTGCAGGAAACCAAATAATATCACCTTTTTGTGGAGTTGTAGTAACAGAATATCCATTATTAACGAACACTTGTTTCCAGTTTTTTGCATTACCAAGATAAGCACCAGTACCAAACATTCTGTTATTGAATGTTGTACTTGTACCCCACATTTGATTTACTTTTAATGCGACCCAACTTGTACAGTTGTATGGTACAAAATACCATTGGTCACTTGGACCACTTTGATAGTTATAAATGATTACATTTGATAAGTAGTCATCTCCAGATGTTGGTATGACTAATGTAGTAAAAGTAGGACTCGTTCCTGTACTAAGTGGTCTTAGATTATTTGTGCTTGGGTCTTCTCTTACAAAGTATTTGTAGGAATACAGTGCACTGCGGTCAAATATTGAATCTACCATATACATTTTTGGAGTTGAATATGGGTTTATTCTTTGTAGTTTTTTGTAATTATCTAGATCATCAGTATGACAGTATGTTTTTACATATAATTCTTCGTTTGAGTTTGAAGAATTGCTTATAACAACAAATCTGTATTTTTTTTCAGAAAGTTGTATTGCACTATACAAATTGTAATTTTGACTTACAGTTGAACTGTAACTCAGAAAATTCCAATTCCTACTTTGCAAAACAGTTGGATCGTTAATCGTAGAATCAGCAGTACCGTTCAAAGTGAAAGTTTCCACTTTTCCGGTTGAGGTCAAATCTTCTTTTTGACATGATACTGTCAAAACACCAAGTGCAATGATTAGGAACATTGCAACAACTTTGAAATACTTTAACATAACTTAAAATTTTTTTGTTGAACATTTTGTTTATTTCCCACTATTGGGGGTGTCCTTATATCAAAATTTTTTTGAATTTCAATACAATTTTGTAAAATGAAATTTACCTTGATATTTCTGTTAATTTTCATATATACTTGAAATATCGAAGTGGTTTTTTTATTGTTTTAAAATTTGTTGTTTTTTTATATTTTATTACAATACATGGCTACAAAAATTAAACAGCAGTTACGAGAAAAGTTTCAAGATGATATTTCAGAATTAACAAAACCATTACAATTATTGTTAAATAAATGATTTCAGACATGAAGTGTAAGTGAAGAAGACATTATCTCTGAAATCGATGATATGGATCAAAGTGCTAAATTGTTGGAAAAATTCTATGATTTAGCTGATAAATTGAGTATAAAAATCCTTACTATCGAAGAAGTATTGGAGTTAGAATCAAAAGAATTGGTAAAGGAAACAAAATTATGAAAAATTGAATTGTATGATAATACTTACAAAACAAACGACAAGCAATTCAAAGATTATATAAAATTGTATTTCAATGATATCTCAAAAATTCCTCTTTTGACTTGAGAAGAAGAGAGAGAAATTGCTAGAAAAATCAAGAAATGAGATGAAAATGCAAAGAAACAATTGATTGAATCAAATTTAAGATTGGTAATTAGTATTGCAAAGAGATTCTTTGGAAGTAGATTGAGTTTCTCTGACTTGATTCAGGAATGAAATATTTGATTGATTAAAGCTATTGAAAAATTTGATCCAGATAAAGAATTTAAGTTTTCAACTTATGCTACTTGGTGGATTAAACAATCTATCACAAAAGCAATTGCTGATATGACAAAGAATGTTAGAATCCCTGTACATTTGATTGATGAAATCAACAGTTATAACAAGACGTATCAATTATTATTCCAGAAATTTGGTAGAGAGCCAACAAGTAAGGAAATTTGAAAAGAATTGAATTTTCCAATCAAAAAGATAAAAAAGCTTGAAGAGGTGATCTTTGGAAATGTATCTTTGGATAGAGAAGTTTGAGATGAGTGAAGAGACACATTGGCTGACTTACTTGAAGATTCAAATACTCTTAGACCAGATCAATTCGCTGAAAAAAATAAATTGAGACAAAATTTGGAAATGATATTGTGAATGCTTGATGATAGAGAAGCTAAAATTATCAAAATGAGATATGGTATTGATTGACCAAGATACACTTTGGAGCAGGTTTGAGAAGAGTTTGATGTTACTCGTGAAAGGGTTAGACAAATTGAGCAAAAAGTTATCCAAAAATTGAAAGATCATGAATGATTACAAAAGATACTTTGAATTGAAGATGATGTAGCAAAGATTGAAGAATTAGAAAAGATGTGAAAGAGGAAAAAATGAAAGAGAGTAAAAAAAGTTGAATCTCGTGATTATGATGATGACGATGATGAAAATGTAGATTACGCTTATCAAGAGTACCTTTCAGAGGCAGAAGATGAGGACTTTTAATGAAATACTACGTCATTCTGAACGAAGTGAAGAATCTTTCTAAAGATTCTTCGGTCACTTTGTTCCCTCAGAATGACGGGACTGATTTAGTTATTATAAAGATTAAATGACTGACAACACAAATTATGATGCATCCAATATTAGAGTCTTGGAGTGATTGGAGCCTGTAAGACAAAGACCTTGAATGTATATCTGATCAACAGATATCAAATGATTACACCACATGATACAAGAAATTGTGGATAATTCTGTAGATGAGGCTTTGGCAGGATTTTGTCATCATATTACGACAATTTTACACAAAGATAACTCTGTAACAGTATACGATGACTGAAGATGAATTCCAGTAGACAAGCATCCAAAAACAGGAAAATCTGCTGTAGAAACAGTTTATACTGTGCTTCATGCAGGATGAAAATTTGATAAATCTGTATATAAAGTTTCAGGATGATTACACTGAGTTTGAGCATCAGTAGTAAATGCTTTGTCTGAATGGTTGGAAGTTACTGTCCACAAAAATGGTCATATTTATAGACAAAGATATGAAAAATGAATTCCACAAACTGAATTAGAAATAATTTGAGATACAGACAGGACTTGAACTATTGTTTCATTTTTGCCAGACAAGACTATATTTGATACTATTGAATTCTCTGGAAGTACTGAAATTGCAAGAAATAAACAATGTGCTTATTTGACTCCTGGTGTAGCATTCACATTTATTGATGAAAAAGAATGAACAAAAAATAGATTCTTCTATGAATGATGATTGAAAACTTGGCTAAATAATTTGGTTTGAAATCAACAAAGACTTTCAACACCTCAATATATGAATGTTGAATGAAATGATTGTCTTGTTGAAATTGCTTTCCAATTTACAAACTCAAGTAATGATAATACATTATCCTTTGTAAACAATATCCCAACAAGAGATTGATGAACACATGTTTTGTGATTCAAATCTGCTCTTTTGAACGCTATGAATGAAATTTGAAAAGAAAAAGATAAAATTGATAAAAAAATATGAGAATTCCAAAATAGTGATGTAACGGATGGTTTATATGCAATTGTAAATGTAAAGATCCCTGAGCCACAATTTGAATGACAGACAAAATGAAGACTTTGAAATGCTTATGTGAGATGAGAGGTTGAAAAAGTTGTATATGACTATTTGATGGAAGAATTCAAAAAAGATGAATCAGCTTTTGATAAAATATTTGATAAAATCAATCTTGCAGCTAGAGCAAGACTTGCAGCAAAGCTCGCAAAAGAGACAATTTTGAGAAAGAATGTAATTGCTTGATGAGTTTTGCCATGAAAATTGGCTGACTGTGGAAAGAAATGAATGGAATGAACAGAATTATTCATAGTCGAGGGAGACTCAGCTGGTTGAAGTGCTAAATCTGGTCGTGATAGTATGTATCAAGCTATTTTGCCATTGAGATGAAAAATCTTAAACACAGAACAAGCTGCAATGCAAAGAATCATGACGAACCAAGAAATAAAAAGCTTGATTACAGCTATCTGAGCATGAATTAAAGAAAGTTATGATGAACACAATTTGAGATATCAAAGAATCATAATAATGACCGACGCCGACGTTGACTGAGCACACATTAGGACATTATTATTCACATTCTTCTTTAGATTTATGAGACCTTTGATTGAAAATGGACACTTATTTGCAGCATGTCCTCCAATATATAAATTCTCACAATGAAAAACTGAAAAATATATTTATAGAGAGGAAGAAACTCCAGCAGACCACTGATTTGATCCTGAAAAAACTGAAGTTCAAAGATATAAAGGTCTATGAGAAATGAATGCAGAGCAACTTTGGACAACGACAATGGATCCAAACAATAGGAGATTGAACCAAGTAAGCATCGAAGATGCTGAAGAAGCGGATAGATTATTTAGGATTTTGATGGGTGAAGACGTACTTTCAAGAAAGCATTTCATACTTACTCATGCAAAATCTGTAAAGAATATGGATATTTAGTTTAGCTGATGACTGATAAATAGATGATAGCTTCTTTGTTTGTCATTCTGAATTTATGACGCTATGCGGTACGAAGTGAAGAATCTAAAATAAAAGCCAGTGACTTTGTGTCGTTGGCTTTTTTGTTTTTATTCTTAAATCTATACTATTTTTAAATCTTTAATAATAGTTGTCAGTTTTGTGGTTTGTTATTAAAACTGCTATATGTATGCCAACAACATAATGAAGCATCACTTAGTAAATACATATCATTTAATCATGTTATTTCTTTTAGAAAATCTCATGCGAAACAGTATTCTGCGTCTTTTTCAAATAAATCTAATTGATTTTCATAATCATAATCATCTCAATCACACCATATGTTGTATTCTTCCATATATTCTCTTATAGCACTAAATAATGTTGAAATTTCTTTTTTTGAATATAAATCTTGTTTTGTAGATTCTTTTACGTCTTTATATTTAAATTTATCATTTGTAATAAAACAATCAAATTTAAATCATTTAAATTTTCATTTTGCAGGTAATTCAATTAATAGCGTTTTTCATTTATATCACATCATTTCAACATTTTCTTGTGTCTTAACATAATTATTTTTTAAATTATCAATAATTTCATCTTTATTGTATCTCTTTTTATTTCTTGATTCTTTTAGTTGCTGAAGAAACCGTTTTTTGGCTTCGTCTTTCTTTTCTTGAGTTAATCAATTTTCCTCATCTCAAACCAATTCGTTTGTTTCTTTTGTTGTCATTTTTCATTCTCAATCATTATCTTCAATTCATCATTCATTATCTTCGATTCATCATTCATTATCTTCGATTCATCAATCATTATCTTCAATTCATCATTGTGCTTGTCTTTTTAATAAAATCTCTAATAGTGCATCCTTTTCATTTTCTGATAATCATTCAATTATATCTTTTATCTTTTTTTTGCTTTCTTTACTTAATTTTTCTATATCCATACTTAATTTTTCTATATCCATTTTTAATTTGTTAAAATTTAAAAAATTTTATAAATTTATTATATATAAAAAACTTTTATTTGTCAAATTTTTGAGGACTTTTTTTATTATTAAATCTTTAAAATTTTTAATAGCCAAGTTCTGATTTGAGAAGTATCTTGAAGTTGCTACGTCAAAAGGGATTTATGATAAATTCTCCGTAATTTTATTTGTGATGATGCCCCTTCAAGGAAATATTTCATACTTACTCATGTAAAGTCTGTGAAAAATATGGATATATAGTGAGAAATTTCATAAATATGAAAAAGCCAGTAACTTTATAGTCGCTGGCTTTTTTTATTTTGAAAAACTACTTATTCCTTATCTTATATCTTTTTTCTGAAATATTTATTTCACAATTATCTTTATCACTTATTACATTATCTATTCATCATCGAAATTCAGTTAAATCTAGGTATTCTTGTTCAGATTTTTTATTGAATGATATAGTTTTTCAAAACCTTTTGCTGACTCGTGTAAATAAATGATTCCATTTTTGTATTTTTCTTACAATAATTAAATTGCTGAATAACAATATTTTATATCATATTCAATTTTTTCATTTGTATTCGATGATTACTTTTTGATTTGCGAGTTCTTTGGGTATATTTGGAAATGCCTCATAAAGTCTTTTTTTTACTTCATTAAAAATTTGTTCATAATTTATCTTTGTTTGATTCGTGTCTTTTCTGTTATTTAAAACGTTTAATTTATTCATTTATTATGTAGAAGTTTTTTTTTATGTGTAAATTTTTTTAATTATCAATAAATAAGTTTATTTTAAGCAAGTCACAACAAACATTGATAGCTAAGCTTTGATCTAGGAAATATGGTGAGGTTGCTATAGTCACTACTCTACTTTTTGAAATCAATTCTTTAGTTTTTTCAACAGTTTCTGAATAGTTTTCTATACTCATTTCTGGTGCTCGAAAATCTAAATCAACGTCGAGAATTAAATCTTTTTCATTTGTTTGGAAATTTAGTAATTTATATTCTGTATTGATTTGTTCTACTTGATTGATTAATCCTGATTTGATTGCTGGCTGGATGAAATTTCACACATTATAAACATTGAGATTTGGATTATCTAAATCTAATTTAAATTCACTTGAGTTCATATCTGTGTGCTGATCTATATGGATTAAATTAAATCAAAATGGGATATTTCAATTTTTGTGTTCTTCAATTCGATATTTTAAAGCGTGATTATGATTATCAAAAATATAGATTGATTGATTTTTATTTTTTATATGGATGAAATGCTTTAATCATTTGTATTCGACTACTTTTCAATTTTTCATTTCACGAAAAACCGTATTTTCTCAAATTTCAAGATCTTTTGTAGTTCATTCAATCATGTCAGCTATCCAAACTTTTGGACATTCAACTTGATTGAAACAGAATTGATTATTTCATATGTTTTCGGTTATTCGTGACATGTAGTATCATTTTATATAAATCACCCCCTGCCCCCTCTTCGATAAAGAGGGGGAATATTACATAGAAACAAGAAGCCCCTCCTTTTCAAGGAGGGGTCTGGGGTGATTTCTAATTATCAATTTGCTTTATATTTACTCAGATATTTTGAAGATTTTGAACTATATTTTCGTATCATCTCAAAATTATTTTTTCGTTCATTATGTTTGTAGTTCATTGAGCCATAATTCAAGCCAAAACCATTGCTCATCATCATCTCAAATCTGTGGATGAGACGTAGTTTCATTTAAGCTTTGTTGGTCAGATTACTAGTGCTTGGTGTGGGTTTAAAATTTCAAGTTTTGCTCAAAGATTTTCTAATTCGTTCAAATATCCGAATCTTCATTCAAATAAAGTTTCAAATATTTTTGAAATTCAGTTTGCTTGTGTAAGTAGAGTTCAGAATATTGACTGTAAATCTGTTGGAAATCATGGGAATATTCTTGTCTCAAATTTTACTGCTTTATAATTTTTTTTGTTGAATGAATTGACTTTTATTGTTTGCTTATCAATTATTTTGAAATCTATTCAAATTCTCTCAGCGATGCTGTACATAGAAGATAAATCATCTACATTCACATTTTTGATTGTGATTTCACTATCATCCGCTCATGCTCATATTGCAAAGTATGTTCAAGCAGCGATATAATCTGAAATTATTGTAAAGTCTTTTTCTTTTACTTGAATCTTCGATGGCCTTACTATTATGGTATGGTCGACATTCAATGTAATATCTGCTCAAATATTATTGAGAAATTTGATTAGATTTCTGACGTGTGGCTCGATAGCTACTTGGTAGATATTTATTTCATAATCAAAATTATTCGCAAAAGTAAGATATGTCAAAAGTGCTTCAACTGCTGTTACAGAAAACTCTTGCATCATAATATTTTTCTTTGGTTTTCAAACTATTTCATAAGTTTTATAGTCTTCATTTGTAATTTTAATTCAAGCCTTAACTAGTCAGTCATCAAAAGTATCAAGTGGTCTTTTTCAAATATTACATCCTCCACTTCAAACAAATTTTACTTTTCAGTATTTACAAAGTCAGTATGGGATAAGCAGTATTGATGTCCTAATTTTTGTCGCTTTTTCCATTGTCAAATCAAAAAAGTCCTTTGATTTCTCCTTTGCTTCTTCAAAAATTTCTTCCAAAACTTGCAAATCTAAAATATCTGGTTTGTTTGTCAACTTTACCGGTTCGTCGAGCAAAAAGTTTGCTGCTACAATTGGCAATGATGCATTTTTACTAGCTCAAATATTCACTTCTCATCTCAATCATTTTGAATATGAAATTTGGAACATTGTTTTGTATAAAAATGTAAAATAGCTATTGATTTACTCAATCTAAGTAATCTGTTGTTTTTGAAATTTTATTTAATGTAGCGTGAATAATATCATCTTCTTTAAATCATAATTTTTCTCATAACAAAACGTATCGGCTCAATATTTCATTTAAATTATCATATTTTTCATTCAAAAATTTATTATACAAATTTATTAACTTTAGGAATAAATCAATTATATTGATTTCTTTATCTACTTGCTGTATATCTATTTTTTTGTTGCGAGTATTGAAAAAATAGAATAGCATTGTCAGTCAGTCTGCATATTCATATAAAGTTTCTTCATAGTCCATTGGCTTTTTTTTCCAATATTTGAATACTCTTGAACTATTTGCAAGTTCCATCAATTCTGCCATTAACTCTATTTTGTTACAGTCATCCAAATTTTTAACATCAGCATAAATAATATCGAATTTATCATCTAGCTCTTTGTTTGCTTTATACATTTTTTCTAAATTTTCAATTTTCATACTATGGACTTATTTTTTAAATAATTATTACCATTTTTTGAAACTTGGACAAACTGATTGTACATTTATGTGGGCAAATCATTCATATTTGATTCCATCTACAATAGCTTGTTTCAAAGCTGGTAAATCTGTACATGGTACAGAAACACAGTATTTAGCTCAAGCTGCTTTTACCAATTCTACTGGGTTGAATGGTGGAGTTGTGTTTCATTCAGGAGTAGATTTTGTCTTGATATTCAACGGTGTTGTAGGTGATGCTTGTCCTGTAGTCAAAGCATAGTTTTGATTATCTCAAGTGATATGAACTATATTGATATTTCTCCTTGCTGCATGTAATAAATGTCATAATCAAATTCAATAAGTATCTCAGTCTCATGAATATGAAATAACAGTCAATTTTGGATTTGATAGTTTTACTCAGATAGCAAAAGGTACTCCTCTACCATGAAGAGTTTCACATCCATATCAATCTATATACTGACTCATTTTGCTACTACATCAAATTCATGTGATGACTACAGTTTCATTTTTTGGAATATTTAATTCTTGTAATGCTTGTTTGATGGCAAGGTGGATTATGAAGTTTCCACATCCTGGGCATCGTTGAAATTTATTTAAGTTAGTTCTCATTGTAAAAAATATTACTAGGTAAAGCTTCTTGTCATTCTGAGGCTTTAGCCGAAGAATCTAATTTAAATTATATAAGATTCTTCGTTTCGTTTCACTTCACTCAGAATGACTGTTTTTTTATTTCAAATCTTCTTTAAAGAATGGGTATAAGTTGAATTTTCTAATGTGATTGATTTTATTTTCTCGATTCTCAGATCTTAGATTACATTCATTTGTTATTAATTTCTCAAGTGATCAGTTTTCATTCATTTCTACAAATGTAATATTTTTTATTTGATTTTCGTGCTCTGTAAATCGTTTCTTTAATCTTGGATCTAATGGCTGGAATACTGTAATGATTATTAATCAAGTATTTGAATCTCATTTTATCAAATCTTCCAAAACATATCTATTAAATCCAAATGTTACATAAAATTTTTCTGCGTTTGGATTAATAATTTCGTATCAGTAAAAATTATCATTAAATTCTGTATCAATGAATGTTTTCATCTTTCTACTTCTTTTTGCCATCATCTTTGATTTCATTTCTGGATCTTCGCTTGATTCTCAGTATTCACCGTGTTCATATGATGTAGCGATAAATTCTCAATTCATAGTTCATGGAACTACATATTGTGAAATTCCACTTTCAGTATCTGCATATCTTTTGTAATCATTATTACTCAAGTCTACATTTTCTGGTTGTAAAACTGGTTCAGCTTTCAAATTATTTTCATCAATTGAAATGTAAGATTCGCTGAATTGTTTATCAACTAAATAAATGATTGGATGTTGATATTTATCTGATCGATTTAATGTTTTTCATATTAAATTATATCCGTTTTCATAAGTATCAGGAGCTACAACAATTGGGAAAGTTTCTCCGAAACTAGCATTCAAAGCATAATCTATATCTCATTGTCATGTGAAGGTTGGTGTTCAAGTACTTGGTCCATCTCTTTGAGACAATACATAAACTCATCATATTTCAGCTTGATTTGAGAATGATATTGATTCTGTCATCAAAGCAAATCATCATCAACTTGTTCCACACATAGCTCTCTTTCATGCAAATTTTGCTCCGAGCATCGACATAGCAACTGCAATTTCATCTTCTCATTGAAAAAATGTAATTTCATTTTTTACATTTCATTTACTCATTTCTCATGTCACAACATCGATTATTGAAGATGCAGGAGTCATAGGATAAGCACTATATCGTCATAATCCACTTGCAATAGCTCATTTTCAGATTATTTCATTTCCAAAGTACATAACTTTTGGATTTCAAATATTTGTCGATAAATCGATCACTTTTGATTCTTGTAAATTGTATCATTCTTTTAAAATTTGCAAATTTTCTTCTATTCATGCTTTTTGTCAGAATTCTTTTTGTACTATTTCTTCTCATTCAGCTAAATCTATTCATAATAACTTTAATGCACATCAAAATGCTGGTATATTTTTATATTTCCAAGGTTTATCTTTTAGATTGATTATATTTCATAATTCATAGACTTTTTCATTTTTTGAAATTGAATAATCATCGAAGCAAATGAAATAATTTAATTTTTTTGAGATAAAAAATTTATCATCGGAAACATATACAGCGATGAAATTATTATCTCATTTGATGACTGATGCGTATTCTTTGTCAACTAAAATGTTGTATCATTTTTTTGCCAACAAATCTGCGAGCATCAATCATGTAGTATTGACTCATCATCAGGCTGGTCACGAAAATCAAATTGAAAAATTCATATATCAATATTTACGAAAATAAAGCGTTTTTTTTATATTGATATTTATTTTAAAAGCAATGGAGATTTTCTTGAAAAAATTTATTTATTGTTGAAGTATTCCACTATTGTTTTTTGTATATTTGTTCGATCAGTATTATATGCATCTACTGGATAATTATTCCATACATCAAATTTTAAACCATTATATTTTTTTAAGTATTCTATTAAATCGATTGCATCTTTTTGCGATACACTACCTTTAATTGTAACCATCATAGAACATAGATTTCATCCTCGCGATCTACCTCCTGGTTCATCTCAAAATACACAAATATGAGATACATCATCCCTATGATTATATATACATCATATTTTTCCTGGTATTGATATTTTTCAGTCTTTTTTAATTCATAGTCATTCTATAAGTTTTTGATTCCCTCTCATATCAAAGTATGGAACTTTTGTATTTTTTGTTACCTCGTGATATCATCCTTGAAAGCATGCAATACAAACATCTTCCTGTTTTAACAATGGCAGAATTGTTTCAATGTCTTCAGATCTTGTAAAACTTGGAAAATCTATGTAATTTCACGCAGCATCTTTAATATTATAGCTTTGTGCTTCTTTTTTTTCCTTTTGGGGTTTTAATTTTATTGGTCATTCTACAAATATCGGATCATCTGGAGAAGCATGTCTAAGATTTAATCTAGAATTCATATACTCTTTTCTTTTTTTTCTAAATTCTTCAACAGCATCGTGCGAATTGTTACTATTATATTGAAACAAATAAGCAATATCTTTCCAATCTGGGAGTTTTTTTAATAATGCTTGTGTATATCATGAATACATTCCTCCTTCTATTCAAATTACTTTTAAACAAACGTTATCAAATAATTTTTGGCTTGGATTTTCTCAATCACATATACGTTTGCATAATTCTGAAACGATTTTTTTAGCATTTTCTTTCATTGCATCAGGATTTTGTAGTTTATCGAAAAATTTTGTTTCTTCTTCTGTTAAAAAATCATCTGCAACAACTTTTTCGAGCGATTCACTAAATTTAGTTGTTTTGCCTATTAAAGTTTTTGGTAGTCAAGAAATATTTTCTATTTTTCCACCAGGAATTCATCTTAATCAATTATTCATTTTATATTTTTTATAATAATAATAAAACTTATATAATGTATTATAAGTAAAAAAACATATTTGTCAAATTTCTGAAGACTTTTTATATCGACAATAAAGTTACTATAAGATAATTAACAATTCATGAAACACACATTTAATTTTGCATTTTATAACAATTCGATTGTGCTTTTTAATTCATCTTGATATAAATTGATAAATTTTTATAAGATTTGAAATTAATTTTGTTAATAATTATATGAAAGAAGAATCTAAAATATTACAAGATCAGCCATTATGAGAAAAATTAATCAAAAAATGATTTTGGTTGTATCTTTTTTCTTTTTTGTGAATTCCTGCTTGATATTTGACTAAGCTTTTTATTTCAAACTCCATATCTGTTGCTGATGTGTGAGTATTATATAGTATAATATCATTAATTTGAATTTTGAATACATATAATGATCTTTGATTAACTGAAAGTTTGCAGTATTTTTTACCAAGATTTTTGATAAAAAAGCAATACAATTATGCTAAAACTGCTATTTATTTAAGCTTGGCTGTTCAAATTTTTACTGCATTAATTATTGCATTTATATTACGATTTGCTGCACCATGGTTAGCGACACATTATTTTCATAGTGAAAGTGCTGTGCTTATTTTGAAATACTTTTGTTTTTACTTTTTATGAATTAATTTATATCAAACTTTACAGAGTATATTTATATCTATACAAGATACGTTTTCACAGCAATTTCCAGAATTTATAAAACTGTGGTGTGTCTTGTGATTTACTATATTGTTTTTCTTTACATGAAAAGCTAGTGTCCAGCTTTATAGTCTAAATCGGATTATATGATTATTAGTTTGAATTATTGTAGCATTAATTTTATTTCGTAAAAAGTACTCTAAGGAATTGTTGCAATGAGAATTTGAATATAATAAAAAAATTGCAAATAGATATATAAAATATGCTTTGTGGTGCTTTTTATGACTTGAAGCATGAGTTTTATTTTGAAATTTAATCCAACAATTTATTATTGTGTTTCTTTGAGCTGAAGCAGCCTGATATTATACGAATTTTATCAGTTTATTTAATATTGTATCTACTCTTATAGGACCAATTATGATGCTGATTTTTCCTATGATATCAGAGATAATTGCGAAAAGAGATGATTGAAAATTAAAAATCGTTTATTCGTTTTTTTATACTTATTTATTTATTGCATTAATTCTTTTGATTTCATTTTTATTGCCTCTCTGAAAAGAAGCTTGATATATTCTTTTGTGAACAAAATTTTCCTTTTCATGAGTATTGTTGTCTTATTGAGTTATTTTTTCAATATTTTCAATATTTAGTAATTTTAATTTCAGCGTGTTAGCTTGAATGTGAAAAATAAAAGAAAGAGTTAGATTTATATTAATTTGATTAGCTGTTTCTTTGGTATCTTTGATTTCTATGAAATGGCTCTGAATTTATTGATGAATTTTAGCTCTATGAACATGATATATCTCTCTTTGGATTTTGAGTTTTAGAGAATTATATATTAAAAATAGTTTTTCTGTTAATTGGAAATTAATATTAAATAATCTATTGATATGTGTTTTGATGTGAATTATTGTTCGAAAAATTAAAAATTGAGTTTTTGTCTTTGATGATTATGAAAGATACAGAAATTTTTGAAAATTAATTTTGATTGCCATCACTATGTGATGAATCTTTTGCCTTGTTAATATCAAACAGTTACTTGCGTTAAAAAATGAAATTATGAAATTAAAAAATTAGTTTTATATTTAATTTTTCTGATGAAAAAGAAAAAAATCATTTGCTTCGATTTGGATTGAACACTTGCTCCGAGCAAGGAAAGACTTGATGATGAAATGGCTAATTTAATTAATGAATTACTGAAAAAATATCATGTATCTGTAATTACATGATGATGAGAAGATCGTTTTCAAAAGCAAATTTTTGATTATATTACAGATGATGAAAATTTATTAAGTAAATTTATTCCATGTCCAACATGTGGTACTAAAATGTATAAGTATGATAATTGAAAGTGGAATAAATTGTATAGTTTGGATTTCTCTCCTGAAGAAAAAGAATTAATTTTGAGTAGTATGAATGAAGTGATGGACATATTAGATTTAAGGCCTGTTAAAGTTTGGTGAGATATAGTAGAAGATAGATGATCTCAAATAACATTTTCAGCATTGGGACAAGAAGCACCTTTGGAAGAAAAAAAAGTTTGGGATCCAGATTTCAAAAAGAGAAAAGTTATTCAAGCTGAATTGGAAAAGAGAATTCCGAATTTTTCAATAAATAGTGGATGATCAACTTCAATTGATATTACTATGAAATGAGTAGATAAGGCTTTTTGAGTTAAAAAATTAATTGAGAATTTCCCTGTGGAATTAGATGAAATTTTATTTATTTGAGATGCTGTTTTCCCTGGTTGAAATGACTACCCTCCTTTCACTATCGGAGTCGATTCAATTAAAACAAATGGAGTGGAACATACTAAAGAGATTATTAGGAGATTGATTGAGAATTGAGATTTGGAAGATGAGTGGTTGTATGAGGGAAATTAAGAATTAAAAAGTATCTGCATAACATGTAAAAATATTTCAAAAATTTTTACATGTTTTAATAATGTGTAAAAAAAATCACGATTCTTTTACATATGGGACTTAACTATTATAAAATGTCGCACAAACATGATAAAGATGTCGCAGTAAAATATTTCATCATCACTACATTTTTCTTTTTTTGTTGCATAAAAATGTCGCAAAAAAACAGTGTCTTAATGCAACTTATCGCTCTTTAATTTTTTCTAAAATATATGCTTTTCAGTTGGTCTTTATAAAATTAACAACATCCTGATTTTCTACAAAATTTTTTATATCTAATTCTACTTCATTAAAATTCGTATTTTCAACCACAATGCTAAGCTTTTCTTTTAAATCATTAATATTTTTAATTCATTCAATACACGAGAGATTTGGTTTTGTTCATCTTTGCAAATATCGAAACAAATCATAAAAATCTCTTCATTTTACACAAACATTTATATTATCTCATTTCCTTTCTCGTTTTCTGTATAAAACGGCATTTAATTTTGTGGAAAATAGACTAGATTCATCAAATGACTTTAAAATTAAACTTTGGTTGTGTTTAAAAATTGGATATAATTTTATTTCAAAATTTTTCAAAAATTCTGTATGTTCTGATATTTCAATTTTAATGTATAAATCTTTAGAATTTTTATATTGAATATCAAAATTTTGCAATAAATTTCTAAATTTTAATGTTAATCTGAACTTCTGAATCTTATAGTCTACTATTAATCAATAATTTTTTAGTTTTTTTTGTAAAAATTGTCATAATTCTTCAAATTTATCAAATCATGCACTTGCAAAATCTAAATCTTCACTCAGTCTATTTAATCAAAATAAGAATCTACTTGCTGTTCATCAATAAAAAAGAATATCTCTACATTCTGGAAATTCATAAATTTCTTTTAAGATAATTGTTTGTAAAAATTCTTTTATGTATCATATTTTAATGATATCTGGTTTATCTCTGTAGTTTTCTAGCTCAATTCTGATATCATCTACAATCATAGTGTATCTTTTATAAATTTAAAAATTCTTTCCATTTTTCTTGATTTGTAATTTTTAATTAATTTTTCAAATTTTCTCATATTTACATTTTCTCGATTAATTCTTAATTCCTCTAAATAACTTGCTGAAAAGATAAAATCTTTTTTGAAATATAAATAGTCAAATAATGCTTTTTCTGGTGCTGCTTTGTAAAAACTAAATCAATTTTGATTATGTACTTCATAATCTCCATAAAATGGTTCTTTTATAGATCTATAATTAAAAGTTCAAAATGAATTTGAAAATTTTGCAGTTTTTTTTGTCGTAATAAGCGTGAAGGCATATACATTTTCTGTTATAATATTATTTTCAAATAGTACATATTCCAAACTTAGATAACTTGGTGTATAAATTAGATTTGTGGCAGCAAATTCCAAAAATTGGGTAAGTTTTCAAGTTAATGTAATCTCTTTTAATTTTTCATCGCTGATATAAATTCATTCTCTGATACTATAAATCTTTTTTTGTCTGATTCTATTTGATATCAGAGTTGATGCTTCTTTTTTATTCTTATAAAAAAGAGAAACCTGCGATAATGTGAAATATGGTAATGTATTTAGTTCGAAATCTTTAGTCATTTTTATTTCTGAAAAATGTAATTTTTATTAGTATATAGAAATAAAAATAAAATGCAAATTTTTTATAACATTTCTGATATATGATTAAAATGGCTCCATAAAATGTCCCCATTTTAATCATATATCAGGAAAAAATCAAGTTTTTTTCGTGTTTTTTTTAGATTGCCCTTGCAATTCATCCCATTCTCTGTATAGTGATATAGCCAAATCATTATACAGACCGAATCTATATTAAATGACTAAAGATTCGTCTGTCTTTAGTTTTTTGTTTAAGATGAAAAAAGCTCTAATTACATGAATAACATGACAAGACTGATCATATCTTGCAGAACTACTTATAGAAAAAGGATATGAAGTACATTGATTAAAAAGAAGAAGTTCATTATTCAACACGGAGAGAATTGATCATATCTATGAATGACCAGAAGTAAAAAATAGGAAATTGATATTGCATTACAGTGATATGACGGACAGTGCCAATTTGATTAAATTAGTTTCTGAAATAAAACCAGATGAAATTTATAATTTAGCGGCTCAATCCCACGTTTGAGTAAGTTTTGAAATACCTGAATATACTACAAACTGTGATGCAATGGGTACTTTAAGATTGCTTGAAGCTATTAGAGTGGCTTGACTAGAAAAGAGCTGTAAATTCTATCAAGCATCTACATCAGAATTATTTTGATGAATGAATTATAATAGACCAGAAAGCTGATATAATGAAAACTCTCCAATGCATCCAAGAAGTCCATATGGGTGTGCAAAACTTTATGCAATGTGGATAGCTAGAAATTATAAAGAAAGTTACTGAATGTTTTGTAGTAATTGAATCTTATTTAATCATGAATCTCCTCGTAGATGAGAAACCTTTGTGACAAGGAAAATAACTATGGCAGTGGCAAAAATAAAGTTATGATTACAAGAAAAATTATATTTATGAAATCTGGATGCCAAAAGAGATTGGTGACATGCAAAAGATTATGTAGAAGCAATGTGGTTAATATTGCAGCAAGATAAACCCGACGACTTTGTGATTGCGACATGAGTATCTAATACAGTTAGAGATTTTGTTAACCGAAGCTTTGAAGAAGTTGGAATTAAGTTAGAGTGGAAATGAGCTTGAATTAATGAAAAGTGATATGATATAGAAACATGAAAATGTTTAGTAGAAGTTGACTCAAAATATTTTAGGCCAGCTGAAGTGGATTTCTTATTATGAGATTCTAGTAAGGCAAGAAATGTTCTTTGATGGAAGCCAAAATACTCTGTAAGAGAATTATGTAGTGAAATGGTTAAATCAGATATTGAGAAGTTCAAGAAAGATGAGTTATTAAAAGCTCATGGTTTTGAAATTTTAAATCAATATGAGTAGGAATGGAGTTGAATAGTAAAATATATGTAGCATGACACAAATGATTAGTCTGATCAGCAATTGTTAGAAGACTACAATCTTTATGATATTCAAATATCATTTATAGAACACATTCAGAATTAGATCTTTTAGATTATAATGCGGTTAAAGATTTTTTTGAAAAAGAGAAGCCTGAATATGTATTTTTAGCAGCAGCGAAAGTATGAGGAATAGTTTCTAATAATACTTATCCAGCTGAGCATATTTATGATAATCTACAAATTCAAAATAATGTAGTACATTGTTCATATCTAAATAATGTGAAGAAACTCATTTTACTTGGGTCAAGCTGTATTTATCCTAGAGACTGTCCACAGCCAATAAAAGAAGAATATCTCTTAACTTGACCATTAGAAAAAACTAATGAGCCTTATGCAATAGCGAAAATAGCATGAATTAAGCTTTGTCAGAGCTATAATCGCCAATATTGAACAAATTATATTTCATGTATGCCTACTAATCTTTACGGACCAAATGATAATTTTGATCCAATTAGGTCTCACGTATTCCCAGCTTTAATAAGAAAATTTCATGAAGCTAAAGTAAATAATTTACCAAGTGTAACATTATGGTGAGATGGGAGTCCATATAGAGAATTTCTTCATGTAGATGACATGGCAGATGCATGTATCTTTATGATGAATAACTTCAATCCTACAGCTGAGCAGAATGAAAAATGAGAAATATATTTAAATGTATGAACATGAGAGGATTTAACAATTAGAGAATTAGCAGAAAAAATGAAAAAAATAATATGATATGAATGAGAAATCGAGCGAGATACAAGTAAACCTAACTGAACTCCAAAAAAATTATTAGATGTGAGTAAATTAAGTGAGTTATGATGGAAATACCAAATTGGTTTGAATGTAGGAATTAAGGATGTGTATGAATGGTTTTTAGAGAATAAATAATAAAAATGATGAAATTGTTTACTTGATTGTACTATAGCCTACCTTTTTCTATGCAAAAATACATTAACGATATATTTTCTTTTATTAGAAAATCTTTAATAGGCAGCCTTATAAAAGTTTTAACAATTAAAAATGTATTAAAAAACGTTCCTTTTTGTTATTTAAAATATTTTCCTACTGATAGTTTAAAAAAATGACAAATAAAAATTTGAAAGGAAAGTAGTATCTGAAAATGATTTAAATGCCTAGCCCCATGAAAAATTGAAATTTGAGATTATACTTACCTAGCAGGTAGCAATTTATTAACTCCTTCTGAAAAAAATTCAATAAAGATATGAAGATACTGTTCAATTGCTGATGGTGTAGATATGATTGCATGATATTATCATGATTATAATAAGTTGTCTATGTCGCCATCTATATTTTCAGATTATGAGCTTTGAGCATCAATAGAAATATGAAATGATGTACGAATTTGAAGAAATGCAATAATTTTAAAATGAGTTAGAATTTGAGATGGATGTGTCATTTGAGCATGAAGCGTTGTAACAAAATCTTTTCCTCCTTATACAATTATTTGATGAATACCAGCAAAAATATTGAAAAAAAGATTTTCAGATGATGAAATTAAAAAAATACAAAATTCAAAGTGGCGAGAAAAAGAGCCAGAAGAAATAAAAAATTTAGATTTATTTTAACCAACAAATGCTAATTCAAAAGATTCAATGATGACTTTGAAATCAAATGTTCCAATACGCTTTTATTAAAGCTTTGTCTTTGAGATCTAAGACTGATTTTAAATTAGATATATCTGAATATGAAACATATTTTAGGCCATATGAGTTAGAAATTTTTAATATACAAAAAATTTATGCCAAAGAAGATGAAGTCCCGTTTTATGAAAAAATACAATTTAAAAATAGGTATTTAAACTGAATATTCTTTTTGTGTATAAAACCAATTCTTTTTAAACTTAATGGAAAACATTTCAAAGAAAGAGAATGAAAATTTGAATCTGATTTTATAAATAAAAATAAATGATATTTTGATTGATACTTTCAATGTGAGAAGTATTTCAAAGATTTTGAACCAGAAATTAGAAAAGATTTTACTTTCAAAAACACTTTATCTAAAAAAAATACAGAACTTCTAAAAAAACTTGAATGAAAAAATATTGTTAGCGTGCACATTAGAAGATGAGATTACTTAAACAAACCTGATTTTCATCCAATATGTTCGTTAGATTATTATAATGAAGCTATCAAATATATATATAATATTGAAAATCCCATTTTCTTATTTTTTTCCGACGATACAGAACGAGTAAAAGAAAATTTTAAATGAGATAACTACTATTATATAGATCGAAATACATGAAAAGATAGCTGGCAAGATATGGCGTTAATGAGTAGATGTAAACACAATATCATTGCCAATAGTAGTTTCTCTCGGTGGTGAGCTTGGTTGAATGATAATCATGAGAAAATTATCATAGCACCAAAATTGTGGAGTAATAGAAATACTTATAATTCTAATTGTGTTCCAGAAAATTGGATTCAATTTTAGTTAATAACAAATGACAATGGATTATCCACTAGTATCAGTGATTGTTGCGACATATAACTGAAAGGAAAAGTGGTTTGCACAGACTTTAGATGCAATTTTGAATCAGTCTTATAAAAATATTGAATTAATAATCATTAACGATGTCTCAACCAATAATATTGAAGATGTTATACTTTGATATTGTAAAAAATTTAAAAATATTGTTTATCTAAAGAATGAGAAGAATTCAGAGAGATCATATTCAAGGAATAGGTGAATATTTGAAAGTAAATGAAAATATATAGCATTTTGTGATGATGATGATATATGGAATGATAAAAATAAACTAAAGAGACAAGTAGAATTATTAGAGAAAGATAGAGACTATGTATTATGCTGAACTTCTTTTATAGAAGTTGATGAAAATAATAAAGAGATAAATAAGATAAATGTCCGTTCATGAAACGATGATTTAAAATCTTCATTATTACAATTTAATCAGTTTGCATTTTCATCTGCTATGATAAGAAAAGATGTATTGTCTAATGCGGGCTTATTTAATTCTGAAAAAAGGCTTTGAGAAGACTATGATTTATGGCTTAGGATATGAAGATATTGAAAGATAGATAATATTAAAGATTCATATATACAGTATAGAACTTGGCAATGAAATACATCTACTTCGTATTCATTTAAAATGAAGAAAGAGTCTTTTAAATTTATGTGGAATAATAAAAAGTACTATCCAAATCCATTGAAAGCGGTGTTTTATAGAATTGCGATTGATTTTATATTGCCAAAATGAGTTACAAAGTTTTTAGTAAAACTAAAAAACAAATTAATTCAATAAAGTTTATTCCTCTACTATTTTTAGAGAATTTTTATAATTATTAATCATAACAGTAATACCAAAGTTACTTTTAGCGAACTCATATCACTTTTTAATCATTTCAGAATTATCTTTTTCTATGTATTTGTCTATTAATTGAGAGTAATCGTTAATGTCCCAATCTTTTGCTATTATTCAACAGTTTCAGTTATCTAAAATTTCTTCAGATCAAATTACAGGTACAGTTAATACAGGAATTTTTAATATTAATGCCTCAATTAAAACTGTAGGCAAAGCCTCTGATAATGAAGTAAAACAAAATAAAGATGCATTTTTCAAAAATTTGTATGGATTGTTGCTAAATCAGGCAAAAATCACATTTTTTTCTATATTTAAATCTTTTGCCAATTCTCATAGACACTCCTTTTGGGGTCATTCTCATAAAAAAAGTAATTTGTAATTCTTTTTGCATTTAGATTTTGCATATGATTTGACTAGCATTTCTTGATTTTTATTACTATTTAATGCTCATATATTTATAATATATTTTCATTTAATATCTATTTTTTCTTTAGATAGTTTTAATATATTATCAAAATTAAATCAATTATATATCGTAAGCGCCTGATTAATAGGAATATTATAATACTTTACAGTATCATTCAGTACTTCATGGGATACACAAACTATTTTATTTTTTCCTATTAATTTTTTGATAATAGATATTTGAATTCTATCTAGATATGTCGAATTATTTTTTAGTTTTGTAGAAATATGCTCATGTTGTGTTAATAATAACTTAAACTTTAAAAACTTTTGAGCTATTAATCACAAAAAATTACAATACGACCCTATAGACATAACAACATCAGGCTGTTCTTTGCGTAAATATCTTATTGTGTTTATGATATGTGGAATAAGAGCAATCCATCATCTTAGAGGAAACTCTTTTTTTCAATACTTACCTAAATATAATTTTTTTCATTTTATTGGATAGATCCCTTTGTCATAAAATCATATTAAAGTTGTAGTTTTATAATTTTCTGATAATGAATTTTCCAAGATTGATGCGATTCTTCATCCTCATGTTCATTCAAATCAACATGTTACTATGCACAATTTTTTCATGGCTACTTGTTTTTTTAATTAAATTGACTTATTAAATTAATATATTTAGAGGCATTCAGATCTGTTGCATATTTTTTAGAATTTTCTAATCATTTTTTAATCAATAACTCTGAAACTTTCACGTTTTGCAGCTCCATTATTTTTTCTATGTAGTCTCCCTCATTCATTGGATTATTTATTAATAATGCTCAATCTCAACAAACTTCTTCTAATGCTCAACATTTTGTGGATATTACTGGACATCAACATGCTTGTGCTTCAATAATTGGCCTACCAAATCATTCATATAGAGAAGGCATTAAATAAATATCAGAAATCTGATATAATGATATTAAATCTTCTTCGGATAAATCCTGTAAATGGTAATATCTATTTTTAAGATTGTTTTCATCAATAATTTTATTCATTTTTTCTAGTTCTTCGATACTTCAGTCTTTTCAAACTCTGACAAGAATATAATCATCAGATAGCTCAGACAATACTCTAAAAAGAGTTAACAAGTTTTTTCTTGATTCATTACTTCATACATACAGTAACCACTTTTTATCCATTGGTACTTTATATTTTTTCGAGATATTTTCTCTTTTAATTTTCTTTCCCTTTTCATCTAACACTTTATAACATGATAAATCCACTGAATTTGGTATAACAGTCATATATTTTTCTTTTATTCAGATACTTTTAAGCACATCTTTAGTTTTATTTGATACAACTATTATGTGCTGTATTTTCCTTAAAATTGTATTGAATGTCATAAATGATAACCATCTTACCATATGTTCCTTTAGATTTGTAACTTTTGTTTTGAATGGATAGTGATGAACAATCGCTATTGTACTTTTAGCATACTTTGGTCTTGCAGATATTAAAAAATTTTCATCAAAAAATATTTTAATATAATCATTATATTTTTTCTTTAATATTCTTGGGAGTATGAAAAATCTCCAATAAAGTCATGAAACCATTCAATGTTCTTCTGGTTGATAAAGCACTTCTACATCAAAATTCTCTTCTAAGTAAGGTATATAATTTCATATATATTTTCCAACTCCACTATTTGTAAATAATGATTTTTTTGTGACAATTATTACGATTCTTTTCATATTTGGTGACTTAAATAATAAAATTACTTTTTAAATATCTCTCTAATAAATCACCATCCATACATTAAAGGATGTAAGAATACTAAAGGGTAAATATATAATGAAATCAGACTTTTCGTCTTTTTGATATTCTCTATAAATACAGCTGTTGCTAATAAGAAGACTAATCAATATGGTAAAATAAATATATAGCTCCAAAATAATAAAGGAATCAATGCTATCGTATAAAGTAAATATCATAAACTTAAAACTACATATAACCTAGGAATAGCTTTATAATATTTGGTCATTTTAGCTGCTCATCATCAGTATTTTTGCATATGTTTCAAAAACTGTAAGAAAGTTTCATTTAATCTATGCCGTATTTTAGCTTCGGGACAGTATAAAAATTTATATCAATCCTTTGATAGTCTATAATTAATTTCTATATCATCAAAAAATGTAGCATATGCTGTATTAAACATGTATTCTTTTATTATTTCAGCTTTATATATACTATTATATCATGCTATTGAATGAATATATTTGATTCATTTTCTTACACAATATGCTGGGTTTCATAGAGTCATAATATAACTGCAAAAATAGTTGTTTAACATTAGTTCAAATTTCGATATCTCTCATTTAGTTTCCACCAATCTAGGTCATCCTGCTCATGCTATTTTTTTATCATTTTCGGCTTCGCTTATTTTTTCATATAAGCTTTCTAACCATTTTTCATCAGCTCTACAGTCTGCATCTATCTGAGCTATATATTTTGATTTATTTGAAACTAGATCTATCGATACATTTCTGGCAAACGAATGTCCATAATCATATCATCACCATTTATTTTCGTATGTCTTTTCATTTACTATTGTATGTTGGATTCACTCTTTATTCAGAAATTCATCAGCAGATTTTATAGTATTATCTTTTGAATTTCAGTCTACTATTATAATTTCAAAGTTTTCTTTTCAGTAAGACTGTTTACTTAAATATTCTAATGTCTTTAGAAGATTCTTCTCTTCATCTTTTGTAATAATACAGACAGAAATGAAGTCTTTATACATGATTAAAAAGAAGTGGATAAAATCACGAGAATTAAAAAAGGCAACATTACTGTCGCCAAATCATTTCTACAAATCTCCCCTACACCCTCTTTATCAAGAGGGGAATACCTATATTTCCCCCTTGTTAAAGGAGGTGGATTCGACGTAGTCGAAGACGGAGTATTTGTAATCTTTAATTCTCGTTTGTATAATGATTTGGCAATTACAATATATGGACATATAAAAGATTTTCAAGTGAAATTAAAATTATTTTAATAGTATATTTGCTAGTATGAAAATTTGTTTTTATACTGAAATTATTTGTAGTGTTTGATTATGATTGAATTAGTAAAATTTTCCTTGAAAAAACTTTTAACATAAATATCAATTCTTTTATATTTTATTTCGGTTTTTTATTCTTATGAAAAAAGGATTAATTCAGAAAATTTTTTTATGATTGATGATTTTTGTTATTGCTTTCTTTGGTGTGGAAATACTGAGAGAGTTTAATAGCAATCATACTTATTATCAAACAATGTTTACTACAATGAAGAATTGGTGGACTGTTATTGCAGCAATAATTTCTTCATTAATACCTACATTGTATATTTTATTTAAACATAAGAAATTTTCAGTGCCGGTTTTCGCAATATTTCTTTTTGTTTGATTGTTTGTTTTTTGATTAACTAATTTATGAATTAAATGAGATATAGTATTCCCTACTTGAGTTGTTCCATATCTTTTTAATGAATTAGTTTTATTTATATTTTGATGATTCTTTTTGGTTTGAACACTTGCATTATGAACTCGACTATCAAAATTAATTTTTAAATTTAAAGAAAATAGAGTTCAAGAAATGTTTTTGAATTTTTGAATTTGATTGTGAGCGTTGTTGATATTGCGACAGATTCTAATTTGATTCGGTTTGTTACATCCTGCTGTTTCTTGGATACTATTTTTATGACTTTGATTCTTTATTTGGCGTGAAAAAGGGCAATTAAAGTCTTATAATAGTATTTTGTGAGAAGCTTTTGATTCATTTAATAGTGAGTGAAATAATCGATGGAAATATATTTTATTGGTTTTAATTGTGTTTTCTTTGACGTATTATTTTTATTGATTTCAATTATCATTTATTCCTTATTCTACTGCTTGGGATGCTAATCATGAATACATGTATATTCCAAAAGTAATCGCAGAAAATCACTGATTGATTTGGTGAAATATGTGAGTTGCAGACAAAATGCCTTTTTTATGGCATACTTTCATATCTTTTTGGTTTAGTATTGGTTCTGTATTTAGTGGTAATTGGTTGGCTCCTGATACAATCGCTGTTTCAATGAACTTCTTATCATGACCATTATGTTTGATATTCTGATTATTATTAATAAAGGAAGTATTAGATTTCTTTATCCCAAAAAATGATGATGAAGATGCTGCTAAGTGAGTATCCTTTGCTACTTGATGGGCTACATTATTGCTTTGGTTGTGTAGTGGTATGTGAGCATTTTTAATCTTTGTAGACAATAAGACAGATCTTTGAGTGATGGCTCTTACTATTTTGGCAATGCTTTCGTGATTTGTATTTATTCGTTATATTGCTGAACATAAGTGAAAATGAATTATAGATAGAGAATCTGTAAAATATTTAGTAGTTTCATGAATATTCTTTGCTTTCTCTTGTATGGCAAAGCCGACAGCGTTTATTGATGTTACGATATTTGGTGTGCTACTTTGTGCTTTATGGCTTAATTCATTTATATGATTATGAGTTGGTCTTATTTGACTTTGATTTATGGGAATACTAAAGCCACTTTATGCATCGCAGTTTATGACGGTATCTCTTTGAAAATGGTTTATACTTATATGACTAATTGTTTCTATTTTTTGAGTAGTTATGATGTTTATTAGACAAAATAAAGAAAAAGTTAGTATTAAGTCACTATTTTCTTATATAGTAATATGGTGAGTTACTTTAGTATGTTCATTGATTGTCTTTAAATGACCTTGGTTGGCTTATTCTCAAATTATTTCACACAATTTTTCTATTTGAAATCGATGAAAATGATTACTAATGTCATATAATATTGATGAGTGAGAAATTAATGATATTAGATGAAAAAATCTTGTATTATTAGCAACAACTTCTGAATCTTTAGATTTACAGAGACAAAATGAAGTAGATAGAGAATATCTTGAATGACTTGAGAATTGAGAAAATATTATTGTTGCTTCTTGAGATGAGTCTTCTGAACAACTTTATACAGATGTGATTAAGCCTGATCAATGTTCTTTGATAGAGTATTCTGATGAAGAGTTGCAAGAATGATTACAGTCTGCTCCTGTTTGAAATGAGGATTTTGGTAGATATGTTTGATATGGTTGGAAAGAATTCACTCATACAAATAGATTATCATATAAATTGTTGAGATTATTTTATCCAAAAGATTGAAAATGTTATTGAGCCAATGCTGATGCAAAAATTTTATGTGAAAATCAATCAGCAATCAATAATTGAGATATCAATGTGATTAAAAATATACAGTTAAATGAATGAACTCCTGCTTATGAAATTTTACAGTCATGACTTATTGATTACAATGAAAATCCAGATACTTTAATGGATCTTGTATCGAATTTAAAAACATATTATCAAGATCATTCAATCTATACTCAAAATTGAAAGATGTATATTCCTTATAGATATGTAGTTCCTCTTAATATAGTATTTAATCGATCATTACAAAATTTGAGTAGTTATTACACTGATATATGATTTGTTTGGATGTTTGTATTTATATTTATTATTTTATCGTTCATATATTCGATAATCAAAAAAGATAGAAAGTTATTTGCTTTAAGTATGGCTACAATAATTTGACGAGCTATTTGGCGAGTAATTTGATCTGCTATTCTTTGGTACTGAGTTTGATTACTAATGTGGACTGCTTTAGTTATTGCGATGTATGTACGTGATCTTTTAAAATGAAAAGATAGAGTAATAAACATTCTTTGAATATTTACATTATGATTATTTGGTGTGATCGTTGTAATGCAATTCTTTTATAACTTTATTAGAATTTCTAGTCAATGATCTAGTTGACCTTTCTTGTGGTATAAACAATCTGTTTGAAATGTAGATGTGATTGAAAATGATTTATCTGTATCGCAAAAACTAAAAATTTGATACTCAAAGAAAGATGTTTTTGATTTACAATTTCCTCAATACAATAGATTTATTGAATATGTAAAAAATAGGAATGATAAAGATTGAGTATTGATCGCTTGAACATATATTCAGTATTTCTTAGATAATCAAAGAAATATTAAAATGGATTGAAATTTGAGTCGATTCCGAGAACAGTGATCTGATTGAGATGTATGTAAGATGTATCAGAGATTAAGAAATGCTAATATTAAATATTTAGTTATTGATCCAAACATAGCTTCGATCGTTATGTGAGAATGAAATAAATCTTTGTTTTATAGGTTCTTCGCGAAGGAAAATGATAATTGAAAGATTATTGAAAAATGAGCATTAATGATGTTGAGTGAATTAATTGATCAGTGATATGCTAAGTTGTTGTATTCAAATAACCTTTGAGCTACATATTGATTCACATTAAGTGATACTGATCTTCAATCTGTATTTGGTGAAATGAGCAAAGATGATTTGGTATATTTAAGAGCTCAATTAGCTGCTGCAAGATATATGGATAATGCAAATGACTTAATCAACTGAATATGGTATATATTTAATGATAGAGTTTGAAATTGATGAGCAATTCAAGATTTGGCTGATGTTTATTGAAAACAAATTGAATTGTGAAATTTAATAAAAGCTGTTAATGAATATATATCTAATCCACAGACCGCACCTCAATCAACATCTGAGCTTACTGAAGATGAAAAATTTGTCTTATATTATTTTATATATTTGTATAGACTTTCTCAAAATCAAAACTCATCTCAATACCAAAATTTTGTAAATAATATTTTCTCAATGAGTATTGCATGATGAAGTCAGTTGATTGTCGTTGAATTATTGTAGTGATATATTGAGTAATTATAATTTTACTGTAAAAAACAGATCTACAAGAGATCTGTTTTTTATTCTTATTGACTTTTAGACAAATTTGTTTATACATATTTATTGAAAAGTATTGTCAAACTTAAATATAGGTCATATGGAAAAGCGTCATCAAAATCCAAGAAAGGACCCGAAAACTGGTGGTTATCCTATCATTAAAGGTCGATTCCATCGCAGGCTTGTCCAAGAACAACAAGAACCTGTAAACAAGCACCGTGAACCAGACTGGTCAGTCGATACCAAGGCAACACGTATTGTTACGACAATCATTATCCTTGCTTTTGCAGTCTTGGTAATTGGAGCTGTGCTCTCTTAAAAAAAAACCGCGTATTGCGGTTTTTACTTTTATAATTCAAATTCTTTTTCTTCTCAGGTTTTTAGATTCTTTATCTTGTAGATTCAATCTTTCTTCTCATTTTCTCATAGTATTACTATTGCATCAAATCATTGTTTATCGGCATACTGGATTGCTTTTCAAAACTTTTGCACTTCTAATCATGTTACTATATTGTTTCCTTGGCTTCTCAATGCCTTTGAAAGAGTGAAAATATCATTTTCTAATCACTCGTCGATAATTGGTGCATAAAGTTTTTCATTATTTGTCTGTTGAATAATTGAATCGAGCATACCTCGTCATTCCAAGAATAATTTTGTAGTTTCATCACCAGGAGCAAATCAAACTGCTGGAATATCATCTTTGATAAAGATTTTTGATAATCAATTGTATCTTCATCATCCAAACAAAGCTCTTTTATTCTCTGGGTTAGTATCAAACATCTCAAACACCATTCAATCGTAGTAATCAAATCCTCTAATTAAGCTTGATTTGAATTCTATATATTCTCAATATCATAGATTATTTAACACTTCCATTATTTTGATAGTATCCTCTACTCCTCTACTTCATTTTAGATTTGGAAATTCTTTTTGTAATTCATCTAATGTTTTGATATTCATATATTTTACAATTTTTTCAACTTGATCTTTGTTTAATCAAATTTCTTCAAAAATTGCTGTAATATCTTCTTGTGGAAGTTTTTCTCGTTTATCCATTAATCTTGTAACTTCTCTTTTTACATCATCAGAAATTCACAAAGTAGAAAGTACTCAGTCTATGATGAAACGGTTATTCAAGTGTAATTTCCATGATCATTTTGGTGCATTAAATTCTATCATGATTGACATTGCAAGTGTCAAAATTTCTATATCTGCATAGATGCTATCTGCTCCAAACATATCTACATTCAATTGCCAAAATTCTCTGTTTCTTCATCTTTGAGGTCTCTCGTTACGATAGAAGTTTGCAATACTGAAGTATCTAATTGGTTTTGCTAATTGTGCATAATTTTTTGCTACCATACGAGTGACTGTAGGAGTCATCTCAGGTCTCAAAGCTAAATCTGAGATTTCTCATTCTCTGTTTGTGATCCTAGTCAATTCAGATCAACCTACATCTTCTCATGATTTTGCTTTCCATATTTCAGCAGATTCTACCAATGGTCAGAGGTATTCTTGGTAACCGAATCTGATACATACTTTTCTCCATGTATCAAATATATATTTACGAACTTGATATTCTTGTGGATATCGATCAAATGTTCATTTTGGTGGGTTCGTTGATAACATAATTAAGAATTAATGATTTAAAATTAGTATGTTAGCATTCTATAAATTTTTTTCATGCGCTCTTTAATGATTCAACTGATTGGTCGTATTTATATCAGCTGTTTCATTCTCTTCTGTAGATATACTTAACTCTATCTGTACCTTTTTTTATATTAAATGAAATATTTTGTGGTATAGATTTCATAATTTCTTCAACAACTTGAATTTCTTCTTCAAGATTTTCACTATTATTTCAAAGCTCATCAATTATTGCATTTCATTGTCTCTGAATTTGTGTTAGCACTCGTAAAACATCTTTTCTGATAGTCCTCATTGTCTCATTTCGAGTTTCTTTTATTTCTTTAATATTTCATTCGCTTGATAATACTTCAGTAAGGGCTGTTCTCATATTTTTTATCTTTTCTTGCATTTCAAATTCTGGGCTATTTTCCATAACTACTAAATCTATATTCTCAATATTTTTTGAATGATCTCTAATTCGTACAAGGGTTTTGTATAAGGCAGGATATTCTTTATACTTTTCGATTCAACGATATCGAATCAATTTCATTTTGTTTATTTCTGCTTCTTTCTTTTTCTCTCAAAGTTTTTGATATTTATTCATCATTTCAGTTTCCCGATCCTCTCTTCGTTCTTTATGTTCTTCAAAATAATTCCATCATTCTTCTCGATCTTCTTCTAATTCTTTCCTTTTATCTTCAGATACTTTCTTTTTTCAGATTTTCTTTTTTAACCATTCATTTTTAAATTTCTCTAAATATTCCTGATCTATTGAATCAATATAATCAGCAGGTTTTGTTCAATTTTCATCAGGTTGTACCTTAATTTGCACATGAAATAGTTTTGAATTTTCATCACTAATAATATTATTTATATCTTCATCATTTGCGTGAGAGATATTGTAATTTAATCTTAAAATCTGTGGTAAAACTTCTTTTTGTTCTGCTTGTTCTTTAATTTCTGGATCGTTCATTGTTGTTTATTAATATTAAATATTAATTTCATATATTCTTATTTTAGTAATTTCTCTAGTGAATTTCAATTCAAAATTGTATTTGAAATGAATTTTCATTTATAGAAGTTTGCTCGGTTGTTGAATACACAAGGTGCATTCTTTGCTTTTTCAAGTGAATCGATTTTGATAAAATTGATTTTTATTTTTTTATCTTTTGAATATTGAGTTAATTCTTGGACTTGGTGTTCTACAAATGGGCACTCATTACTGTAATAAATCGTGAAATCTTTGTCATTGATTTCCATTTTTTTGGCTCAATCATTGAATTTTGGAGTGTCAGCATTGTCAAATGATAGTGCCATTAATTCGTAGTCTGCTACTGAATCAACGACTTTGAATCAAAAATGTTCAAAAAATTTCTTATCTCAGATAAATGGCTTTTTCTTTTTGGTTACCAAAGTACAGATTCCACTCATTTTCTTTTCTTTCGCATCATTTATGGCATATTCCAATAATTCCTTTCAGATTCATTTATCTTTGAAACTTCAAGCTACTCGTAGGCAGTAAATGTATTCGTAGTTTTTTCCACTGATTGGAACCCAAGCTGTCTCAATTGGTTCGTACTCGATGAACATTTTTCATCTTGCATTCAGTTTTCTGAAAACATGTCAGTCTTTCAATCTTTCTTTGATTCGGGCTTTTTTGCAATCTACTCAGGCTTGGTGCTTTGGATCTCAGATAGCACAACAAATGTGTTCATTATCAATATTTTCTGCAGTTAGGTTGATGTATTCGTTCATGTTGTTTGGAAATTTATTATATAATAAATTTTATAGTTTTAAGTATATTGAAAGATCTTCATAGTTTTGATTTTGTAATAAATCAAACATTCGATCATGTACCATATTGCAAACTCAATTCTGTCACTCATAGTAACTAAAATCAAATTTATTAAAATCGTATCATAAACTATCTCACATTGTATTGTCGTACCATGTAATGCAATTCAAAACACTCTTTCAATCAAACAAATCATAGATTTCAAATGTGAATCATAAATCTCATTGAGTATAAGTATCTACCAAACAACTATTGTACATATTACTATAGAATACTTGTGCATAATCATATCAATACTTTGTTTTTTGATTATCTACATCTGTTTGGTATTTATAACACTTTTCTTTCATTAAAAATTCATTGTCTGAATTCTTTCAACATCATGATACTAATATAATTGATATTAAAAATATAAAAACTAAAAGTTTTTTCATAATTTATAAAAAATGCTAAAATGAACATCAATTGTTTGTAACAGTTTGTTTCCATTCTAAAATTAATTCATCAAATTTTCTATTATATGCCCTTTCTTGGTTACATTCATTTATACTAAAATTATTTATACTTCGATATAAACTATCTATTTTTTGTTTATATTCTTGTGATAAATTACTTGCTCTAGCATCTATTAAATATTGTGGCACATCTCACTTGAATGCACTTGCTGCTTCTGCTTTTACATTATTAAGTTTACTTTCCAATTGCTGAATCTCTGCATATTGACTATTTAAATTATCACAAAATACATTAGATTTTTGTGATTCTATTGATGCAATTTGTTTTTTTGCTTCTGTTCTTAAACTATCACACTGTGCTTTTTTATATGCTTGAGCCTGTGCTTCTAATTCTGCTTGCATTTGTGCTTCTGCTAATTCTTCGGCTTGTTTCTGTTTTCCGTTCTCTTCTGCTTGTTTTGCAGCTTTTTTTTGAGTTTCTTCAAATTCAACATTAAAGCCTATTCATTTTTTTGTATCTTCACAGTTGTACAAATCTCAATAGATTCATGTTACTTTTTTACACTTATATCAGCATTCACTATCATAATCTTCATTTCGTCTTTTTACTTGATTTAACCATGATAAACACTCATCATATGATTTTAATGGGTCACTAATAATCCAGTTTTTTTGATTTCACAAATCATACCTATCTTTGTAATAAAAACCAATTCGGTTCTTTGAATTTATACCAGAAATATTAATTAAAGAAACAATTCAAGCAATAATTATTATCAGTAATAAAACACAAATTCATAAATTGTTTTTTATCCAATCTATGATTTTATTTGATTTACTCTTTTTTTTCATAAATTTTAGTGCAATATATTGTAAATTTATTTAGTTTTTTTTAAATTGTTTGTTTTTTTCTGTTTCATTTTCCTTGTTTCTTCCATAATTTCATTACGCTCTCTAATTTCATTATAAAATGCTGTTTCGTATTCTTTTTTATATTCTTTATCAAAATGGCAAAGTAAGCTATTACATAAACTTTTAATTTCAATTAACGATTTTGTTTGCTCTGGTGTTTGGTTTTCCATATATTGTTGGATTGTATTTAAGCGACTAACAATTATTCCCAACAAAATTGCAATAATAATAAGCAAAATGATGATAAATGCTTCCATTATGTTTTTTTAGAATATAAAACTACATTATGAATTAGACATAAAATAATATTATTCTTCACTATCTGGTTTCATGATTGGGAACATAACTACATCTCTAAGATTATCTTGTTCAGTCAAAATTGCCAAAATTCTCTCAATTCACATTCCAAATCATGATTGTGGAGGCATTCCATATTCCATAGCTGTCACGAAATCTTTGTCTCAGGCTGTAGCTTCTTCATCTCATCTAGCTGCTGCTTCTGCTTGTTTATCGAAATTAGATTGTTGGAATATTGGATCTACAAGCTCTGAATATGCTTTACAAATTTCTCGTCCATTTACCAAAAGTTGGAACTGCTCTACTATTCCAGCATCTTCATCTGAAACTCTTGCCAAAGGTTGCATGATTACTGGGTAATTGTAAATAAATGCAGGTCATACTATTTTTGGTCTAAGGACTTTCTTGTATAGGTAATCAATCAGTGTTGTAGTTCACATGTCATCCATTCCATCGAATTCGATTCATTTTGCTCTGATATCTGCACGAAGGTGATCTGCATCATTTTCTGTATATTTTGTGATATCAAGTCCACTTGCTTCATTTACTCATTGAACATAATCTATTCTTGGCCATGGAGTCGTGAAATCTACTTGTTTTACCACTCCATCTTTGTCTTTTACATTCAATTTTCTATCAATTCACATATTATCGAAGATGTAATCCATCATTTTTTCTGTGAATTTCATATTGTCTTCGTAATTTCGGTATACTGCATAATGCTCTACTTGAGTGAATTCTTGTAGATGAGATGGATCTGATCACTCATTTCTGAAGTCTTGTCCTATTTCAAATACTTTTTCAAATCTTCAAACTGTAGCTTTTTTCAATGCAGTCTCGAAAGCGATTCTCAAATAGAATTCTGTGTCAAAATCATTGTGATGTGTAATAAATGGTTTTGCTGCTGCTCATGAAGCTGCATTTCCTAGTATTGAAGTCTGGATTTCAGTAAATCACTCTTTATGATAAAACTCTCTCAAAACATGATAGAATTTTGATTTGAACAAGAATCTTTTGTAACTTTCAGGATTCATAGTCATATCAAGATATCTTTTTCTGTATAATTCCTCTTGGTCAGTCAATCCGTGGAATTTTTCTGGTAATGGGCGGATTGCCTTGGAAAGAAATTTAAATTCAGATACAAATATTGTTAGTTCTCACTTGTGAGTTTTGAATACTTCTCATGTTACTCAGATGAAATCTCAAACATCAACCATCTTTTCCATGAATTTGTATGCTGATATTCCATTTTCTCATTCTCCCAATGAATCCACTAATTTTGGCCCATTTGCAGAAGTTGAGATATCCATTTTGCAGTTATCTCTGTGAAACATTACTTGGATTTTTTCTGTAGAATCTACGATAGTTCAAAATGATAGTTTACCAAAACTACGATATAAAATCAATCTTCCAGCTGTAACGACTTGTTTTTCTGGATTTGGGATAATATCGTTTATATCTCTAAATTCTTTCTCAGAATATTGTTTTATTATATCTTGTATCAAATCTTTTTTGTTGAAATGCTGAGCATAAGGTTTGACTCAAAGTTCTTTCATCTTTTGAATTTTTTGGATTCTGACATCTCTTTCAGATTGTTGTGTGTTTTCAGTCATGTGTATATATTATTAATAAAATTTAATTTGCATCCTCTGGGATATATCATTTATATTGTTCAATTGGATATTTATAATACGAATTTTTGAATCATAATGTTGTTGTTATTGTCGTCTCTTCAGATGATGAATTATTATACATATTTAATGTGAAACTCAATTTTATATATGGGGAAACTAGAAACTCATCTTGATTTATTGCTAGATATGGATCTTCTATTGGATAAACATCGACTCTAAAATTACTTACTGTTACTATATCACTTGTAATATCTACCCATCAATCATTTTCATCAGCAGGAATATTGTATGTTTTTCCATCATCAAGATATACATCTGCTCAGTGGCATTCAAATCATTGATCTGAATCACAAACTCGGGTATCGATAAATCAATCATATGCTCACCATGAATTAAAATTATGATTTTGTCATGCATCTAATCACTTTAGTCTAAGCATTTGAATTGTGTATAAATTTGAATTTTTTCATGTGTTTGATAGATCTCCTTCTTTATGAAATCTCCTAAAATAATATCTTTCTGTATTATCATAATTAATCAAATATAAATATTCTAGTCAGGTATTTGGTGATATTGCTACTGGTCATATTCACATATTACTTCATGAATTTGATTTATCATTTAAATTTGATAGTGTTGCTAATCTTCGGAATTGAAAGCTATATTCTCAAAATTTTTGATTTTGTCCGTATTGTACACATCATCACGATGTATTTCGGTTATAAATATTATATGGATAATCAGTTGTATTATTTCAATTTCAACAATAATATCGAGTTCATACATTACCATAACTAGAAAATTCTGTTCAATCCGTTGGTAATCATAACATATGACGGTTAAAATATTCTTCGTAATCAATCGTGTAATACAATGATGCATCGTGTATCCTATCAATTAAGTCACTTGCTTGTCACATCAATTGTCTTTGATTTGACATTTTTTGATCAGCAGCTCTTACTGACATGTAGATTGATAATATTACTCATACAAGACTTCATGCTATTAGTAGTGCAAGAAGCAATTCTGTAAGTGTAAATCATTTTTTGTTTTGCATACGAAAAAATATAGCGATAAAACCAATTTTAATTATTATTATTCTATCAACAAAATGCAAGTCAAATAAAATCTTTTTTTAATTTTTAATTGATTTTATGATTAATTTTTGTACATCTATTTTGTTGTTGAAAAACATTTTATTTTTATTGTTTAAAAAATGACATTAGTTCCTAGTGTAATTGAAAAAACAAAAGCTTGAGAAAGAGCTTATGATATTTATTCAAGATTGCTTGAAGATAGAATTATTTTTGTTGGAGATACTGTTGATTCTGCATTGGTAAATACAGTTGTTGCTCAACTATTATTTTTGGAGAAAAAAGATCCTGACAAAGATATTGTAATGTACATAAATACTCCTGGTTGAGAAGTTTATAGCTGAATGGCTATTTATGATACAATGCAATATATCAAATGTGATGTAGTAACAATTGCTACATGATTAGCGGCATCAATGTGATCAATATTCTTAGCATGATGAACAAAATGAAAAAGATATGCTCTTCCACACAGTAAAATAATGATTCATCAACCATTAGTTAGTGGTGGTGGAATTACTTGACAAGCAACAGATATTCAAATTGAAGCTATGGAAATGATGAAAATAAAAAAAATGTTTATTGAACTTATGGCAAAAAACACAGGACAAGATGTGAAAAAAGTTGAACAAGATATGGAAAGAAATAATTGGATGACACCACAAGATGCTTTGAAATACGGTTTGATCGATAAAATTATTGAGTAAATAAATTATGTCATTCTGAAGGAATGAAATTATTTTAAGATTCTTCGGCTGAAGCCTCAGAATGACTTTGATATCGTTTTCCTTTATTTTATAAAGAAAATTTTTCAATGTGCTGAGATACTAATTGTCAAACACATGACTGTGATTGCAGTCATTGAAATCACAAATGTACTTGTCATGTGCATGAAGAAAATTTGTATAACTGATACAATGATTGAGATATAGTTTGAGAAGCTGATTTTCAAATTGTAGATAAGTACGAATTGGAAGATATGAAGAGTAATTGAGAAATTTGATGAAATTTGTGAGATGATTTAGTTAATATGTGATTCATTGATAAGAATAACCCATTGTATGATGAAATGAAAAATGAATTAAGAGAGTGAATGTTTTATGAAGAATAATTAAAAATTAATAATTATGAATAATATGTCATTCTGAACGAAGTGAAGAATCTTTCTTTAAGAAAAAGATTCTTCGGTCGCTTCGCTCTCTCAGAATGACACTGTGATTAACATATATGTTAATAAAGATATGAAATACGAAATTTTGTGTGAAGATAGTACATTAGGTCTAATTGATAGACTTTTAAAAGTGAGAGGCATCAGCGATGATGTCGATCTTTTTTTGAATCCAAAATGTAAAGACTACCGAAATAATCCATTCAAATTGAACGATATGGAGAAAGCAGTTGATAGAATAATTGAATGACTAAAAAAATGAGATAAAATAATGATTTTTGGTGATTATGACTGCGATTGAGTGACTTCAAGTTTCATTTTGTATGAGTTTATCACCAAATATCTGCATTACAAAAATATCAGTATTATGTATCCAGATAGAATTGAAGATGGTTATGGCTTGAAAAATAAACACATTGATATAATGAAAGAAAAGTGAGTGAATCTTGTAATTACCGTTGATAATGGAATTACTAGTATTGATGAAGTGGAATATGGAAAAGAGCAGTGAATTGATATAATAATTACTGATCATCATAAGAATTTAGAGACTTTGCCTGATGCTATTGCTGTAGTGAACCCTGTAGTCTCGCCTGAATATTGATGTAGCTATCTTGCTTGAGTATGAGTTGCTTTTAAACTCATCGCAGCACTATTGGAAAAAAGTAAATTTGATCAAGATAAAAAAAATGAAATATTCAACTATTTCTTGCCGATTGTGGCTATCTGAACGGTTGCTGATATAGTGCCACTTCTTTGAGAAAATAGGCTATTTGTAAAAAAGTGACTGTATCTCATAAATCATCATCGTGATAAAATTCCAAAATCTTTACAGTGATATCTTGAATATCTGAATTTGAGAGAAGTTGATGCATTTCATTTTTGATTCGTTATTTGACCAAGGATTAATGCGTGATGAAGAATCGATTCACCATATACTAGTCTGAAAACTTTGATGACTTGCTGAGATAAACAAAAGGAGTATTTAACAAAACTTGATGAAATCAATTCAGAAAGGAAAAAAATGCAAGAAGAGGCATTCAAAATAGCAGAAAAAAATATCGATTTAGAGCAAAAAATGTTGATTGCTGAACATGAAGATTTCCACGAATGAATCGTATGAATTGTATCGTGAAAAATTACGGAAAAATACAATAAACCAAGCGTGGTATTTAAACTTGATAAAGAAAAATGATTAGCAATTTGAAGTTTGAGGTGACCTGAGTATTTTAATGTTATAGAGATGCTACAGCAAAATGCAGATATTTTGGAAAGGTTTGGATGACATAAATGAGCTGGTTGATTGTCGGTTAAATTGGAAAAATTACCTGAATTAAAAGAAAGAATAAAACAATATTGTGCTGACAAAATCTCTGATGATGATCTGGAAAAGATTGTATATATTGATACAAAATTTTATGAGAATGAACGAGATAATGAGGTAATCGGTAAAATTGCAGATTTATGACCATTTTGAGAATGAAATCCAGAGCCACAATTTTTGTTTGAAAATATCAAAGTTGAAGACATACAAAAAGTCTGAAAGAATTGAAATGGTCATATGAAAATTCGTGGAGTACTATGAGATAAAAAAATTGACTTTTTGTTTCGATGAAAGTGAGATATGGTAGAAGATGTTGAAAATAAAAAGGAAATTAGTATTGTCTGAAAAATTAAAAAAGATGATTTCAATGGCTGATATTCCGTTGTCTGAGTTGAAATATTGTAACTATTTTGTCATTCTGAGCGAAGCGAAGAATCTTAAAAAATCCTCCGGCCTTCGGCCACCTCCTTTCAATAAAGGAGGACAAGATTCTTCGTCGCAAAGCTTCTCAGAATGACGCATTACTATTTATATTATCGATTTTATAAATGAACGAGCAAGAAAAAGAGCAAATTAAAAGTATTATAGCAAATTTTGTGGAAGCAAAATGATATTTCCCATATATGATAGATTTGGAACAACATCCAATGTTTTGACCAATTTTCAAATGATTGGATAAAGAAAAAAGAGAATGAGTAGAAAAAATTATTGATGAATGTATTGTAGAAAAAATTAATTCATACAAGACCAAGTGATGAGAGTTATTTAGAAGATATTTTGAAGTTAACGAAGATGATTTCTGGAAATTTAGAGATATGAATTGTGATGATAATTTCGCACAAACAAGAGAATTCCAAGAATTATGAAAAAAAGTAGAGGCTGAGATGTTTAGGTACGAATGAATTTTGACTGAGAGAATGCTTGATCAAGAAAAGTGACTTGATAAGGTCGTTTGATCATTCTACAACATCGTATATAGTTTCTTTCCAAGGTTTAATTTGATTAATAGTGATTAGAATTTAATTATTTAAAATAATTGAAAAAGAGTACAACTTAGTACTCTTTTTCCTTTTGAAATAAAAATAAATATTGTTGATTTACGAAAAATTTATTAATTAATATTATATACTATTTGCTTTATTTATTCAACTCATTTTAATATTAAATTTGCATTATCTCAATTGCCATCATTTTTTTTAAACTTTCATCATTCTTTATCAATAATATTAAAAATGTTGGATTTTTGTCGTTTATCATCCTTTTCGTCAAAACGACCATAAAAATATAAGTCCATTAATAAATAACGAATTGCTGTTGGAACAGCTTCCTTGTTAATTCATTTTCTTTCCAAATATTCTTTTAATTTGTCGCTATTACCATTGATATCCTTTCGTCGTAAATGTTTATCATCTGGTATAAACATTTTAAATTCTTCTCCATTGTCTTCAAGATCAAAACTAATCATCATTCATATTATTCATTCATTTTCTATGTTACTTTCTACTCTTAAATTTTTCTCTCTAATTTCATTAATGGTAACTATTTGCTCGTCTGTTAATTCCGATGATTTAATTATTTTATCTATAGATTTTTTTCGTCATTCAATTAATTGTTCTTTGTCTAATCATGGACCTTTTTTTAATTTTTTCAATTCTGATAATTGTTTTGGAGAGAGTTCGAAATCTTTTAGTGGCATTTTGTCTTTGTTAATTAAGTAAAAATATGTTATAATAGCACAACATTATTATAACTAAAAAAAATAATTTGTCAAATTTTTGGATATTTTTTTTTAGATCTTATGCTAATTTTAGAAATTCGCTTTTAAAAAAGCATAATTCTTTCAATTATTTTTCTTTGTAATGATATTTAAATATTGCTGGTTTAAATTTTGAACTCAATTTTCGAGTCTGTAATAGTGGTACAAATAAGCTCATTCAATATAATTACAATAAAATCTAATTTTGTGTTAATTATTATTGTTTTAATCTTGGTGGCCTATTTGGTAATGATTTTAGTAATAATCAACAATAATCAGAATCATCGTAACTATCGTACACCCCATGTCATCATCGTGAAAATCTAAATCAATTAACATATGTCCTTATAGTTCTATTTTGATTAAAAGCTGGATCTGATATTGCTGTTCTTACTCGGTAATCAAATTTATTGTCAATATTTAATAAATCCATCAAACATTTTGAAGCTTCGGTTGTTGTGTTTCATTTTAGTGCATTTTTATATTTTATTCATTTATCGATATCTACTCATACAGATTTTGCGAATTCTCTTATGTTTTCTAGTATATCGCAAATCTCATCAATTGAAAAACTATAGTTATTGTATTTTGTGTGTCTGAATTCTCTAGGATCCATTAATTCTGATGTCTGTTTGTAAAAGTCAAAATCTTTTCAATCTAATCATTTTACATTTGGTAATCTAATAGTTATTTTTTCAAATATCATTCAGTCAGATTCAATTGATTCTCAAGGTGTTACGCAAAAGTCTTTTAAATATTCTGTAACTGATTCTATATTTGTATTATAAATAGCCTCAATACCTCCTCAATATTCTAATTTTGATTTTATGTGTCATTTAGTCAGTTCATCTAAATTTCATTGAAGTTTTTTTATCTCTGATTTTGTTTTTCTTACTTTTCATCTCATAGATCATTCATGTCTAGCAGCTTTTACTGCAGCATCATATCATTCCAAATTCTTATATTCTTCCATTTCTAATTCAAAAAGATTTTTAATTTCATCTTTTTTTTTCTTAATTTCATCTTCAGGCAATCAACTATTATCAATTGCCTCAAGTTGTTCTTTAGCTTCAGTATATTTTCATTTAATCTCATTAATAAGTTTTTTGTGTGTCATTTTTTATTTTTTAATGATATAAAAATATTTATTTATCTACAAAATTATTATATTCAAAAAAATTTTTTTGTCAACTTTTTGACACTTTTTCTATAACTTTTTTTGTGCACGAAACGGAAAAAAAACAAAAATTAGCTAAAAAAGTATATTTTTTTTAGTTTTTTTTCTTTATAATGGTATTTATGTGTTGCTGGTTCAGTTTTTGAACTCAATTTTCTAATCTATAATAATGGTACAAATAAGCTCACTCTAAGATTATAAGTACGAAATCTAATATACAAAAGAAAATGCTTTTTTCTGAATTTACGAAAAATATTGCTAATAAAATTCAGATGAAAATTGTAACGAAAAGATGGACAATTCTTTCGTGTTTGAATCGTTCTAATGATTCTCTGATATATTTTTCATCTGTAATTTTCTTTGAATCAATATCCGAGATTAGTTGTTCTAATTTATCTGCAATTCATGGATTTTTTTTCATGCATGTGCTTTTTATTGTTTAAATGTCATTCTGAGGCTATAGCCGAAGAATCTTAATTAGATTCTTCACTTCGTTCAGAATGACGAAGAAACTATCCAACAAAATGTAAAAATACACCTTCATATTTTTGGACATCTTTGATATACAAGGTCTCTCACGTATCTAATGTAATATTTCAGCTATCTCATTTTTGTCATCCCGATTCTGCATAAAATGGTGTCTGATCAAAAATCAAGATTCTTTGTCCATTAACCTCAAAATCTTTGAGTAGTTTGCAATCTGCACTACTCTGCTCAGTGTATCAAATGAATTTCGTTTGAGGGATTCATTCAAGGTATTTTGACCAATCAATATCTTTTTGGAATTTTGCACAAGAACGAGATCTTTCTTTTTGATTTTCCAATTCTTTTTTAAATCATTCTTCATCGATTGAAATATTCTTTTCCAAACAGATTTCCTTTGTTAATTCAACTGGGAATCAGCATGTGTCGTACAAGAAAAACACATCCTTTCAATCTAAACTATTTCATGATAGATTCTTTAGTTTTTCATCCAATACTTTAAGTCCTCTGCTGATTGTGTTTTTGAATGTCAAAATTTCATCCATTAGTGATTTTACCACATCTTCTATTTTCAATGGACGAGTATTATTGCTTACAAATGTTACAATCTCTGTCAACATTGATTTTAAATCATCATTTGAGATATCTTTCAAAAGCATCAAGTTATAGTACATTCTCCTGATTATCATCCTGAGAACGTATCCAGCTCAGACATTTGATTGGATTACTCAATCGTTCAAAAGTAATCAAGCCGTTCTAATGTGATCGGTTATTATTCTAAATCTTCTCTCATTTCAAACATATTGTAATCATGTATGTCTTGATATAATGTCCAGAATAGGTTGAAAAACATCGGTTTCAAAAATAGTTGGTTTATTCTGCAAAACTCTACACATTCTCTCGAATCACATTCATGTATCCACATTTTGATGTGGTAATTTTGTTAGAGTTCAAGATTCATCGCGGTAAAATTGCATGAAAACATTATTCCAAATTTCCATCCAATTATCTTCATCGTCTTTTACATTTGATTCCAATGGCGGTAATCATTCTCATGTATAGTAAAATATCTCTGTATCTGGTCCACAAGGTCAGACAGGCCCTGGACTCCACCGATTGTCATCTGCTCAAAGATATGATATTTTGTCAGCTGGGATTCATGCTTGTTGCCGGTATTCTGCTGTTTCGCTGTCTCTTGGTGCATTTTTATCTCATTCAAATACTGTGACTGCTAATTTTTTTGGATCAAATCATAATTCGTTTACCAAAAAATCATAAGAATATTTTACGGCTTCTTTTTTGAAATAATCTCATAATGATCGGTTTCACATCATTTCAAAAAATGTCAGGTGTGATGCATCTCATACAGAATTAATATCATTTGTCCTTACACATTTTTGGATATTGAATAATCTTTTTCAGACTGGATGGGTCTTACCTGCTAAGTATGGGACAAGTTGCTGCATTCAAGCGACATTGAACATGGCTGTACTTTCCTTACTCGCGACAAGCGATACTTCTGGTAAGTATTTGTGGTCATTTTTTAATCGAAATTGTTCTCGTTTTTGTCTTAGTGTCTTTCAGTCCATGATATTTCAAAAAATTTTAAATAGTATTTACTTTTATATATAATGAATTAATTTTCAATAAAAAAAAATCCCTACTGACTCAGTAGGGATTTTTTGGTGCTGTCGTAATGATGTTTATTATGATTGCTACGATACTAATCCATGCAATAATTTTAAATGCACGTTTAGATTCGTTGTATGCCGTGATATTATATTTACTCACTTCATATTCATTTATGAAATATGTGAGTAACATAGTAATCATGAACATAAAGGCTACGATACCATTCCATTCATTGTCTAAATTAAAGTACTCATAGGCAAAGAATAGGAACATGATGAGAGCATACCAAGTAAAGACAAAGCCAATTTGAATGCGTTTTGTCCTGTTAGATTTTTATTTTTTATTGAGATGATAATCATCATAATAGTCTCAAGGATCACCATCGCAATAAAAGAGATAATACGTAGTGTTTCCATAATGTCTATTTTTGTTGGTTTGACTTTTTTTAATATAATTATCTAATTGTTATTTTCAATATTTTATAGAACAAAAAACGACTCATTTCTGAGTCGTTTCATATAATATTTATTTTATTCTGATACACTATTTACTGCCTTTAATGTATCATCTTTCTCTATACTCTTTATGTATTCATACAAATTAATCTTATTAACTCATTCACTTGTTAAGATATACATTTCAGGATTGTTTCAAGTACTATCTGGTATGCAAACATCTTTTACTTCTTCAGAAGTTAATGCAAACTTGAAGCTAAATAAATAAGTAAGATTGTATGTTGATGTGTTCGCATCGTTTGTCTTCAAAGGATTTGATTTATATACTGTAAATGTCTTGTTTATCCTGTCAAACAAATATACATATTTTGATGATTGAGATGTTATAACTTTTACATCGTTTGAATATTTATTTGTTATACTATCTCATCATAATAATTTTATTTCACGAACTTCCATTGTAGATCCTACAGATGTTGGCCTTCGGAATTGATATAGTTTTCAGCTGTTCCATATTAAGAAAGTGGAATCAATTGCCATTCAAACAAAATTTCATTCAAATTGAATATTACTATCATATCATTCAACAATTGTATAATTTTGTCATGGTTGATATACAGTTTCAGAACCTGCAATGTTTCTGTACCTAGTTAAAACAACTCAATTTAATGCGCTGTTTAGATTTGGTTGGAATACATAGAAGTTGTTTTTCATGTAAATTCATAATCCTCAAACAGTATCAGGGAATCAAACTCAATCTTGTGTAGTTACAGGTTCGATTCATGCTTTTGTTATATTGTATATGCGTCCATCAGATATATAGCAATATAATCAATCTCTTAATAAGTTTACAGAACATCACGCCATATTTGAATCTACTCAATACTCAACCAATGTTCATCTAGATCAATCATTTACAGATCATATCAACGCTCATTTTGTTCATCAAACATTGATTGTCTTTTGATAATCTATAAACAAAACATCTCACATTTTACCTTTCTCGGATGAATTAAATGAGATTTGTCTTGTTTTGATTCATGAAGCTGGATCATCAAGTTGAGATAAATTTTCAATTCTAATTATATTAAATCATTTATAATAATCATTTTCAACTATTCACTTTAAACTTTCAACATCTTCCAACCATCTTCAATTTTCTTCTAATAATGTTAATTTTTCTACAATTTCATTATATTTTATCGATTTTTCATCTGATGATGGATCCATTTGTTGAAAATTTCGTATATCTTTTTTGATATCATCAATTGTGATATCTAAAACAGCTCCAGAATCTGTTATGATTGTATTGTTATTCTTTGTATCTAATAGAGCAGATAACACTGAATATAAAAGGACTAATACGATAACTCATAATACACCAATTATTACATAGTATTTGTTTTCTGATAATCTTCTTAGCCACACCTTTCATCAATCAAGTTTTCATTTCATCCAATTTCATCATCTTAGTATTGGTGATGTAGAGTTAGTACTGGATATAATATTTCAATGTATATAATAATTTGAAATTAATCATATTTTTTCTTTTTCAACTCTTGATTGAAGTATCTTTTCAAAAACCTCTATAAATGATGTTTCTTCTTGTTCTATTACAGATTCTAGTTCTTTGATGTCTCATTGATCAAATGCATCTGTAACTTTAGTTCAAACGTACAAAATTTCATCTCCATTTTCAATATTTCATTCTATAAAATCAGAGAAAAGATCAATTTTAGTTTTTTTATTTACTCAATTGTGTAACTGATAATACATCTTTCAATCTCTAAATATCAAAATTGATGTATCTCAAATCATTGATGATATTATACTATCTCATGCAATTATTTGTATGTATCATTTAATTGGGAAGCGTTCTACATCTGTAACTTTATCAGCAAAAAGTTTCAATTTTACATTAAGATTTTGCAATCCACTTTCTAAATTATTCTTTAAATCTCATTCATCATAAACTTCAGTGTTTATTTTTTCCATCAAATCTGCAAGGAAATCTTGGATTAAGTCTTTTTGATACTCTAAGAATTTTTCAGATTCTAGTACCACATAAGTGTTTATTTGTACTCAGTTTGCCAATTTATCTTTAAACTGAAATTGCTGATTTGGATCTAAATAATTATATTTTTTTTCTCTGATTTGCATGGTGAATAATTAAGAATTAATAATTAAAAATTAATAATTTTAGAACCATTTTATATATAGAATAATTATATAAAATTATTCTTTTTTCAATACTAAATACTTAAAAACATATATTGGGGCAATCAAAGTACTTTTTATTTTTTTCCGATTTCTTTTTGGATCTGTAATAAATCTCCGTAATCGCTCTAGTTTTAATTTTCTAACTATTTTTGGAGCTCTTTTTTGCACTCACTGAATCGTTTCATTTCATCATGATGCTGCAATAAAATCAAACAATCATCAAACTGTAAATACTATGAATTTATTACTTTTTATTCTGCTCAAATTCTTTTGTACCCGTATTTCCTGTGTCGGCGTTCATCTTGCAATCAATAAAATATTTACAGAATTATCACCATTTTCGACTTTTTTCCAGTCAAATTCTGAAAATCAATCTTGTGAATATATTACATTAAATCATTTTAATTTAAATAATCTTTCACATTCTTTTACAATTTCCACTTTTGTTCAATATAAATATAATCTGATTCTCTGGCTTCAATATCTCTTTTTTATTTCATCCAAAAAATATGGGATAAAATCTGTTCAATTAAGATTTGGAAGATGCTTTGTAGGTAATTTAAATCAGAACCAATTTGCCATCATCCAGTATGTCTGCAATGCCATTCAGTCAGGGAACAAAAAATCACTATTCAAAAGATATTTCTTGTATTCTTTTTGCTCTGTAGTCTTTTTTCAATTATAAAACAATTTTTGTTGTTCTATAACAGCGAAATAAATGAAGTTTCAAACTACACATTTTTGATTTTCGTATATTTTCAATATATCATCAACAGCCTTGTTAGCTGGATATGGATATAATTTTTCTAAGATCTCTTTCAAAATAGTGTGTTAAATTATAAAACTTTATTTACTGGTTGTCCTCCTTTACTTAAAGGAGGTGGCCGCTCCCGTAGCACTACGGTGGAGGTCGGAGGATTTTTAGATTTGATTGTCGTAAAAATCCCCACCATCCCGATGAATCGGGATGGAGCCCCTTTCAGTAAAGAGGCACAATATTATAAATTAATAATTTCGATTCATGGATAATAGTATTTTAAAATATCTGAATAACTTCGACCAAAGTTTTTTGCTCGTCTTTCTGCTCATAATCAGCTTAATCATACTCAATGTCATGAAAAGCTCTTATCAGAACATATTCATACATCAAATCTTGTTTGTAAATATGGAGTATCTTTCCATCATCGTTTTTCGTATGCTGTATATGTAAATCATGCAGAACATGAAAAATATGGCAAAACTGGGACATATCAGTTGTATGTTATCAGTTTATTTTCAGTTTTTGATAATGCTGTGTACCATTTTTTCAATGTTTTTTCTAATCATGCTCATACATATTTTTGAAAAATATCTGGATCATCTACGGCATTATAGCTTGCTTGACTAGGAATACTTGGGTGTTGATTTTTTGGATCCATATAAAACAAAGCATAAGATTTTGAAACTAATGCCATAACATCATTTTTTGTTTGAGTTTCTGTATCATTTGTTTCCACAATTCATTTCATATAATCAGAGAATAGTAGGTCATTTATGACTGCATATTTATATGATTGATTTCATTTTTTGTCCATTATATAGTCTTTTTGGAAAATCAAATCTCAGTGGAAAGTGTTCCAAGAAATTCATGCATAAGATTTTCTATTATAATTTTCTATTGTAATAATATTATTGTTTGATGATATGGTAACTTTTTGTGTTGTGTAAGTGTTATCCTCAATTGTAATAGCTAGACTATTTCAAATTCAGTGAGATATTTCTCAATTATTTCAATTAATTGTGTTATTATCAAAATTAAATGTGCATCATCAATCGCATGAAATCTTGTATTCATCATAGTTTTGAGTTAGTTCATATAACAATACTTTAATATTTTTTTGCATGAGAGATTTAGCCATATCTTTATCTATTTTTCATAGTAATTTATCTGTAAAATTTGTTGCTGAAGTAATATTATTTTTTGAAATATAATCATTTTTTATTTTCTTTATCGCTGGTGCAAATTTTGTCTGTTGAGATTCAAAATATTCATATGTTAATTTTTGCGATGATTTGCTTGTAGCTGTTGTTTTTGCCACACTTGTTACTGTTGTGTTTGTAGCAAGAGCTTCTTGAGATGGTAATCAAAGGTTTTCAGACAATTTCCATTCTTCTCAATTAATTATTGATGTTATACTAGATCTGATATATGGTAATAATTTGTACAAATTTTTTCATGGACATGCTGTTGTTCAAGCATCTCTATGACCAGCAATCGTGAAATTTTTATTTACTTGGATATATGGACTTATTGAAGAATCCTTGAAATAATAAGTAGTTCAATTTGGATTAATTCAATATTTTTTTACTAAAGCTGCAGAAAGCCTAATTAATGAATCAATAGATTCTTTAGTTGGTTGGACTTCTTCAAAATTTCAAATCATAGCAATTCAAATACTTGGTGTGTTGTTTCGCTTTGCGTGTGCTCAAATTGTTCATTCTCCTCCTGCTCTACCCTCGTAAATATTTCCAAATGGATCGATGATGAAATTGTATCAAATATCTCATCGAGCATTGTTTAATGTGTGGTATTTGTAGACATATTTTATATAATCAATTGCATCTTGTTGTGTTTTGATAGTCGTGTTATCAGAAGCTGTATGATGAATTATTATTTTTGTCTTTTTGTTTCTATGATATTCCGTTCGTCGAATACTTTGTCAGTTGTATGTATTATTTGACCAATCAGTATACATATCGCCGTAAAAATTTTTATTCAAATATGCATTAGCTATATTTTTTTTCTCGTTTGCTTTGTCTGTTTCAGCTACTTTTTTTAGATATGCAGAGTAGTTCGTAGCTCTAAGCTCATCAAGTGCTTTTTGATTTGCTGCTCTACTTGCCAAAATTCATTGTCGTTTGCTATAACTTGTCAATCTGATTGTCTCATCTGCTCATCGTTCTTCACGAGAGATTATAGTGATTCAAGGTAAATCTCGATCATTTGCAAAAGTAGTTGTGATGAAAAGTAAGAATATTAATCATGCTAAGAATATTTTTGATAGCTTTTTCATTTGCAACAAAAAATGATGAATAAAAGTTCGCCCATTTTTATATTGAATGTTGTTTGTTTTTCAAGAAATGTTTTTTGCGATTTTTCATACATCTATATTATTTTTCCATTTTTTATCCATATTATAAGTGTTTCAACATTTCATTTACATATTGATATTATTTGTAGTTTGTTTATAATATTATACAATAAACACAACTAAAATAAAAAAACTATGAACAATAAGTTTAAATGTCCATTTTGTGGCGAGGTGGTTGAACTCGCCCAAAATGAGGAATTCAACCAACTCTCTTTTGAAGACGACCTGGAAAAGGTTGGGTGCCCTAATTGTCACTGTTTTACACAGGGGCGTGTGCTTTCTAATTTCACAATCACATGTAAAAATGTAATGATGAGAATTTCGAAGCTTGTAGCTCATGGCATGGTCGAAGATAAGCTTTTGTCCTATGCCAAAAGAGTAAAGGACCTTGGGAAGGTTATGGACGATTTTGATGGGATGCTTTCATTTTTCCCAAAGGAAGAAGAGCAAAATGATGAATAATTAAACAACGAAACAAACTTTACGGTTGATGACTATCAACCGTTTTTTTATTGTAAATTAAAATATGATATACATCAAAAATTTTTATATTGAATATGAATTTATAAAAATTATATAGATATTTGTTTAGTTCTTATATTTTGAAATGGAATTTACTCATTTACATTGACATAGCACGTTTTCATTTTTGGAAGCAATTTGAACTCCCAAAAAGCTCGTAGCAAAAGCTAAGGAACTTTGATTTACTGCACTTGGAATTACTGATTATTTTGCTATGTACTGAGCAATTCAGTTATATGAAGCAGCAAAAGAAAACGAGATTAAACCAATAATTTGATGTGAATTGTGATTTGTATTGGACATAAATTGATTCAATAAGATTGATGAAATTTGAAACATATGCTTACTGGCAAAAGATACCGAATGATATCAAAATTTGATGAAGATTGTATCAGTTGCAAACCAAGCATGAATAGCTGGAAAACCAAAAATTGATATTAATACAATTTGAAATTTCAACGAATGAATTATCGCGTTCATGTGATGAGAAGAATCTCGAATCTGAAAAATGATAAATAGATCTGAAACAGATGATAAAATCATGGAAATTGTCTGAATGATACAAGAAAAATTGTGAAAAGGAAATGTATATTTTGAAATAATTGCACAAAATGAAGCAGAAAATCAGACTTTGAAAAAAATTAATCAAAAAGTTTTGTCGTTAGCAAAAGATAATTGAATTTCTGTAATGACTTGAAATGTATATGATTATATAAATAAATGAGATAAGGCAGCTCGAGAAATGGCGTTAGCTATCAAAGATAATAAGAGGATTTTTGATCCAGATAGGAGAGATCCAAAATGAGAATTTCACTTGATGACTTGAGATGAAATAAAAGAAATTTTACTGTGAAATTGATATAGTGAATCAGAAGTTGATGAGTGGATAAATATGAACAATAAAATCGCTGATCAAATCGATATAAAAATAAACATGTGACAATGACTTTTCCCAAAATATCAACCATATGATGAGATAAAAGAAATTTATGAAAATATAAAGGATTCGTTAATCTCGGATTAATTTATATACATATTTAATATCATGGAAATGATATCTGATGAAAAAATATTTTTTATAGCTGACACTCATTTTGGAAGTGAAAAAATTTTTCATTATGAAAATCGTCCTTTTGACTCTGTGGAAGATATGAATAATGAAATTGTGAAAAATCGAAACAGCACAGTCTGAGAAAATGGCATTGTACGATTTTTGTGAGATTTTTGAGATGATTCGTTTTTCTCGAAACTAAACTGAAAAAAATATTTAGTGAAATGAAATCATGAGACAAAGGAAAATGAATATTATAGAAAATTGTGATTTATAGAAGTGTACGATATGCCTGTTATTTTCCAAAATTTCTGGATATTATCCCATGAGCCGCTTTATGTGAATGCTAATATGCCTTATGCAAATATTTTTGCTCATGTACATCTGGATCCGAAATACAAGACCGTATCTGAACAAAGTTTCTGTGTGAGTTGTGATAGGATAGGTTTTAAGCCAATTTCTTTTGCTGAAATAAAAGCCGAGATTCAAAAGCAGAAATAGTAAAATTTTGTGCTGAAAAAGTCTTCCAAAATTTGACAGGAAGGCTTTTTTTGATTATAATTTGATTGTTTATATTTTAAATACTACAAAATGACTATAAATAGAAAAGCTAATGAAGCATTATTAAATCAAGTAGAATGATTTTTTGAATATGCTGAAAAAAATTGAACGATTACTAAAAAACAAGAAAGAGAAATTTCAAAAATTTTATGACTAAATGAATCAGAAAAAAAATGACTAATTGAACGACTATCTAAAAAATTTTGAAAAGATATAGATATTTCTGATGTGTGAGAAATAAAAAAAGTTTTCATAAAAAAGCATATTGATTTTAATAAGATTTGGGTAGAATATACAAGATATTTAAAAGTAATACATCTGTTTGAGGATTGTAAGACACCTTTTGATGATGTTAATGACAAAATAATAAATTTAATTATGAATAATTATTCAGAAGATGTTTTAGAAAAAGTAAGAATTTTTATCTCTTCTAAAATATACAAAGAATCCTATATGGAATGAAAGATTAAAAGTGAAGATTTTCTTAGATACTATATAGAATATGTTGAAGATAAAGATGATCTGAAATTTTTACTTAATAATCTTTCGCTCGATGATTTAGCGGATCGTATACAAAAGCATGATTATTTACATTCATGGTTTGATATACATATATTTAAAGACAATATTTCTTTATTGAACAAATATTGATTTAATCATAAAAACTTAACTCTAGAAAAAAAATTGGATTGAAATTTACAAAAATATGTAAAATTGATTGTCGATTCGGATGTTGAATGATTTCGAAATAATTTTAATCAAGAAGAAGAAAACGATGAATTGAAAAATATTTTTTTGAAATTTAAAGATTTAACAAAAGATGAATTATTAGAATGTTGTATAAAATGTTGAATATATGAAATCGATAAAATATTTAACAAAAGGCCTGATATTCACTACGAGAACAATGCCTGATACACAAGCAAATTGGTTCATATGTTTTGATGAGATTGGGATAATAATAAGTTAATGCATAAATATTTTTGATGATGGGATTTTGATATTTTAGCTTATTTATGGACAATTTATTGGACGAAAAATTGGAAAAATAATATTGATTTGGCATATGAAAAAGGATTTATTAAAGATAAAAAAATTGCTAGCTACGAAAATAGATATTTATCAGATAATGATTATATTGCACACTTGAAAATGATTGATAATGAGATATTAGATTTGTTAATATGAAGATGAGTGAATGAGGAAGATTTTTACAAATTTTTATGGGTTACATATAGTATGAATTATGAAATATTAGAAACATTATCGGGAAGATATTCGAATATAACGATTAAAGAATTAAATTTACTCAGTGGAGTCCTTCACCTTAGAGAATCAACAAATTTATATTTTATATTTAATAAATATCCAGATATAAAAATAAATGAATTAGCTTTATTGGAGAATGAAAATACTCATATACTTAGCTATGCAAAAATAGAGAATTTGAATAAAATATTTGAAAAATACCCAAATATAAAAATAAATGAATTAGCTTTATTGGAGAATGAAAATACTCATATACTTAGCTATGCAAAAATAGAGAATTTGAATAAAATATTTGAAAAATACCCAGATATAAAAATAAATGAATTAGCTTTATTGGAGAATGAAAATACTCATATACTTAGCTATGCAAAAATAGAGAATTTGAATAAAATATTTGAAAAATACCCAAATATTCAAATAAATGATTTAGTTTTATTGGAGAATGTCCTCCAAAATAATGAAATGCTTTTTCTAGAATTTCTTAATTTTGGAACGAAAAACCCATCGTCAAAATCTTTGAATATTTTAAATTTATTTAATAATTACACAAAAAAACATGGTGAAATTTTTCAAAATATTGAAAATAAAGATGAAATAAATGATGATAATTGGATTGATATTACATGTCTTTATAGTGCAAATGAATATTTTGAAGATGATAAAACTATACCAGAAGAAATTAAAATAAGAATTAGAGAATTGTTGCAGAGTGATGAAAGTAAGGACTTTATTTACAGAAAACTATCCAAGCTTTTAAAAATTAGTTTATCTGATAATGAAGATTTAACTAATGAAGAAATAGCGTTATTAGCAGTATTAAATAAAAAATGATTATGGAGTATGTGACAAAGTGAAAGCTTAGCAAAATTTATTTATCAAATTAATAAGTTAGACAAAAACTATAAGTATAGCAAGGCATTTTCTGAAATTAAGTGGGATATTAAGAAATTTATCTATTCTCATAAAAATGATTCAAATGAATTAATAAATTCTTTTTATCAAATTTCTACTTCTTTATTTGAAAGATCACCAGCAATTTATCGTAATGTGATAAAATTATTAAATAAATTAGACTCAAAAGAGCAAGAAATATTTTATAAAGAAATATTCCCATTATATAATGTAGAATTGTTTTTATGAGAGAACCCATGACAATACAAATTATTATGAAAAATGGTTAATAATAATGTGGAATGACAATTAATACCTATGCATGATAGAATTAAAATGCTTATGAATAAATTGACGACCGATAAACAAATTGATGTAAATTCTTTGTTATTAGAGGAGAAAAATCTTTTGGTAGAAAATATAAAACAATTGTTTAAAGAAAAATTCTGAATTAAAAAAATTCCAACTGAATTTTCTAAAGAAAATATAGAATCCATTAGATGGCATTCAATATATTTATCAAATATGAATAATCGTGATGAAGAAAAATCTACAGTATTATGATATTTCTTGGCTCTAAAACTTAATTGAAAGCGAGCAGAATTTAGAGCCTGAAAAGATTTTGACCCAAGCGAGTATATGGATGATTCTAAAGTATACATAATAAAAGAATATTTATCTAAGAGATCTAAACGTATTAGTATAAACAAATTGCAAGATATTGAAGAATGAGATAGAGTAATTTTGCAAGAAAACGAATCGAATACAATAATATGAAATACTAATTGAATTACTGATAGATTACATACTATAGAAAGTAATATAAAAACTTTGCTTGATAATGATATTTATTCCGAAAGACAAAAAATAATAAAAAAGTATGTATCTAAAGACTTGGGAAAATTATTGGCAAAACAATTTCAAATATTGTCAGGTAAAAGTATACCATTAAGTGATGAAGAAAAGCAAATATTATCGGAGATATCTAGTGAATTGTGAGATGATCTTAATGATATTATAAATGTACAAAATTTACAAAATGAATGTAAACCTATATCTGCAATCATAAATTTCATAAATAAAATTTTGAATGAAAATTTACCAAAGGAGATACAAGATTTTGAAAATTTGTGTAAACCTTCTGCTGAACATTTAGAATTGTTAAGAAAAATCTGAATTAACTTAGAAGATAACTTAATCATTTCTTCAAATTCATATCTATCATATGTAGAATCATGAATAAAAAAATGAAAAGATAAATTAACTGCTGAGGAATATGATTCTCTTAACTGATATATTGTTATGGTACATAAAGAATTAGATGACCTATATGGTATAAAAGATAAATTAACGACTTTGTATGAAGATTTTAAGAACAAAATTATAGATAAATATTTTGATAATACTGAATTGAAATAAAGATTTGAATCTATGTCTCCGTACTTTTTTACAAAAGCTGATGTGGAAAAAGAAAATATTGTAAGTTTAATGACTAATGATTTAGATATTGTTATAAAGAATATTAGACAATGTCTATGATGCAAAGATAAATGATGTAATAATGATACTGATTTAAGCTTTGGTTGTGATGATAGATTCTTTATTACAACAAGTCATAGAGAGTGAGATACAAGTTTTGCTGATGAATTAGTAACATTATTGCCTAGAGAGCCAAAAGAAGAATGATTTACCTTTGTGATGGATAGAATTTATGGTAATAATTGAAGTGCAGATATTTTACTTAATAATATCAATGTAATTATTAAGAAAATAAATAAATTATCACCAAAATTAAGGAAACAATTATCTATTTTTATCCCTGATAATATTGGCCTTAATTTAAATGAAGAATGAATTGAAAAAATAAAGGAACAATATAATTGAATAATCATTGAAAAAAAAGATATTACTGTGTCAGTAGAGGAACAACCGATTACAGATAGCTATCATGAATTTGGTAGAATAGGTTGTAGGAGTACGTGAAACGCTACTATTCCATGACACTTAATAAAATTTGAATAAGCAATATTCAAAAATAATTTTGACAAAATGACAATCTATTTTTCAAAATTTCAATTGAAAAAATTTTTGTGATTAGTAAGTTCTTGGATGTTTGAATTTATACATATATAATATGAATATACAGGAATACTTAGCTAGTAAATTGAATGAAGAGCAATGCAAGGCAGCTTTGCACACAGAGACTTCGAGTCTAATTTTGGCTGGAGCTGGTAGTGGAAAGACTAGGACTTTGACTTACAAAATTGCTTATTTAATGTTTGGATTGGGAATTAAGCCAAGCAATATTTTGGCTGTAACTTTCACAAATAAAGCTGCAAATGAATTGAAAGAGAGATTGATTGAATTAGCAAAAGAATTTTCACAATTAGATCTTTGAGTACAAAAAGAAGTGAATAAAAGTGAAATAGAAGGGGATTCGATAGATGATTTTTTGGCCTTTGTAGAATCTACCGCTGAAAATAAGAGTAATATCTCTTATTGAGTAAATGATTTCAAATGGATTTGAACCTTTCATAGTATCTTTTTGAAAATATTGAAAGAAGATATTGAGTGATTAGAGATGAAATATGACAAAAATTTCTCAATAATTGATGCTGATGATAGTGCAAAAGTTGTAAAAGATTTATTGAAAAAGTACAATTTGGAAGATGTATTGAAACCAAATGAAGTAAAATGATTTATCAGTAATGAGAAAAATAATTGATTTGATGCAAAAATGTTTGAGACAAAAGTTGTGAGTCAGTATGATATGAATATGTGAAAGATTTACACAGAATATCAAAAAGAGTTAGAGAGGTCAAATATGCTTGATTTTGACGATTTACTACTACTCCCCTACTTACTTTTCAGAAAAAAACCTGAAATTTTGGAAAAATGGAAAAGAAAATTTTTGTATATTATGGTAGATGAGGCTCAGGATACAAACCGAATCCAATTTGAATTGATGAAGATGTTGAGCTGAGAAGATGGAAATATCACTATGATTTGAGATGATTATCAAAGTATTTATGGTCGAAGATGAGCTTTGATGGAGAATTTCTTGAATGTAAAAAAGTATTGGCCTGATATGCAGATGTTCAAATTACAGATAAATTATCGTTCTCGTCCTTATATTGTGGAGGCATGAAATGCTGTGATCAAAAAGAATTTGAAGCAATATGACAAGACTGTCCGTTCATTTAGAGAAGAAAATGGAAAAATCACAATTTTTGGAAATAATACTGAAATGGATGAGGCTGCAAATTTGATTGATTTGATTTCCAAAATGAAAAATAGTTGAAAAATCCAATCTCGATGAGATGTGGCGATATTGTATAGGACAAATGCTCAATCTTCTCCTTTTGAACAAGTTTTGGTCCAAGAGTGAATCCCTTACAAGATATGGTGAGCTTTTAAGTTCTTTGATAGAAAGGAAGTTAAAGATATTTTAGCCTACATGAAATATTTAGCTAATCCAAATGATTCAATTTCACTGAAAAGAATTATTAATTTGCCATGAAGGTCTATCTGAAAGACGACATTGGATAAACTAGAAGATTATGCAGCATTGAATTGATATAGCTTAAATGAGGTGATAGAAAATATTGATTCTGTACCAGAAAAAGTGACTCCACAAGCAAAAAATGGAATTATGGAATTCAAGCAAGTGATTCATGAAATTACTGATAATCGAGATCAGTACTCCCCTGCTGAGGCTATGGAAAAAATTGTAAAATGAATAAAATATAGAGCATATTTGGTCAAAGAGCATGGAAGCGAAGAAATTGCTGACGAAAAGTATGAAAACATTGGTCAATTGATAAATCTTGCTTCAAAATATGTAGAAAAATGACAGGATGCAGTTAGACAATTTATGGAAGAAATTACGCTTTTGACCGATGTAGCTACTGATGATGAATGAAATTTGGATGCAATAAAGTTGATGACTGCACATAGTAGTAAATGATTGGAATTCCCTGTAGTTTTCATCGCTTGATTAGAAGATAACGTATTTCCACTTACTAATGCTATGATGGAGCCAAATCTATTGGAAGAAGAAAGGAGATTGATGTATGTGGCTATTACGAGGGCAAAGGATCACTTATTCTTATCATACGCAAATAGTAGGATGACTTGGTGACAGACTAGAAGCAATCCTGAAAGTAGATTTATAGCTGAAATACCATTAGAATTAGTAAAAAGATATGATTTATGATCTGGTTCTGTCTGAGAATGAAATAAACAAGAAGAACATTATGATATTTCTGAATGACATGTAGTAAACCATAAACTATTTGGGAATTGATATGTATTGGAAGTTTGGAATAATCTTGCCATAGTGAAATTTTACAATCCGAAGTTCTGAGTTAGAAAGATTGAATTGAGATTTTTGACTAAAGTAGAATAATTTTATTATAACATATCTTCAATATTGCTTCAATCGTATTTATTTAGATATTCGTTTATACGTTTTTTAATTTCTTCAAATTTGTTATTTAACTCAACTTGTGCTTGTTTGATTTCATATATTTCATTATTAATTCTTATTAATTCATCGTCACTTTCTATGTTTGTTCTTTCTAATTCTAAATTTTTTATTTTTTCTTCGCTTTCATTTATTTGGCTTTTAATAGATTTTAATTCATTGGTTGTCTTTTCAAGATTTTCATCTAAATATTTTTCTATATCACAAGTCATTTTCATTAAATCTCATCATTCATGTTTCAAAATACCATTTTTTATAAATCATTCAATTCTTTCAACAATTTCTCTTTTTAATTCATCACTTATTCATAGGTCGAGATCCTTTATAAATCCTAATATTTTTTCAGAATTCTCAACAATTTCATTGTACTTTTCTTTGTATTCCTTCAAAGTATTTACTTGTGTCGTTTTTAGTGAGCTTAACCATTCTGTTAGCTCATGTTTTGATTTTCATTTTAACCTATCTCTGCTTATTTTTGATCAATAAGATTTTTTTTGCTTTTCAATCTCATTTGCTAATTTTACTTTTTCTTTTTTTAATTTGATTATTTTTTCATGTTCAATCTCAACATGATTCCATTCTTTTTTTATTTTCATTAATTTCAAATTTTTTAAAATTCATGGTTTTATATCTATATATTCACCAATAACTTCACACATCCTTCTATCTATTGATTCTAATTTTTCATCATTTTCTCATAAATTTTTTTCTAATTCAAGTTTTTTTAATTTATATTTTTTATACAATTCTTTCAACTTTTTGTATTCTGATTCTGCTACTTGATATTCTTCTTTTTCTTTAGCTTTCTCATAATTTTGAAAAAAACTTTCAGATAAATTTTTCTGTAATTCTACTATTTCATTTCCATCATATATTCAATTTTCTCTCAAATATTTTATTAATTCTTTTAAGTTTAATAATTTTTCATACCATGATATTATCAATCCTTCTCTTAATCATCTATGTGAATTAATATGTTCTTCTATTCAGTCTTCCTGATTTTCATCCACTTCGACATGATCTATGCTGCCTGACTTTTTTTGTTTCTTAATTATTGTTAATATTCTATCATAACTTCAATTATTTCTTGCAATATAATTTATTTTTTGTTCATTTTCACTATTTTCTATCAATTCATCAAATTCATCGGTAATTTGAATTTTTCAACGCATAATAAATTGTTTTCCATTAGCTGTCACATGAAACACAGGGAATCCTCATATATTTCTTATACTTCCTATACTATCGTACCATTTTCATTGTTGCATATTTCACCACATAACGCAGTATTTTCATTTTTTTTCTGCTATAAAACATGGTTTTCATCAGACTTCTTGAATTTTTTCTACATCATCAAACATTGCTCATTGCAGCTCATTTCACCACATTAGTCAAAATTTCTTGTTTTGTTTTATAGTAAAAGTAGGTTTTCATCAGATTTCTATAGCTTTTCAAATATCATTAGATCGGCTACATTGTTGCCTTTTTCACCAAACTATACAATATTTTCAATTCTTTTTTACTTCAATACATAATTTTCATCAGATTTCTTTTAGCTGACATATATCATCAAATCACTCTATTTGTACTTCGTCTCATCGTATTATATAATATTTTCAATCTTTTTCTGCATGAAAACTTAGTTTTCATCAGATTTCTTGTTTTGTCCATATTGAATCAAACCGATCACATTGTTGTTTATTTCATTTCATAATACAATATTTTCAATTTTCTTCGGCTAAATAAACTTGTTCTCATCAGATTTCCTGAAGATATGAAACATCATCATATCATTCTCATAGTTGTTTATTTCACCATATTAAAAAGCGTTTTCAATCCCTTTTTGCCTTAAATACCAATTTTCATCAGATTTTTCTGAGGTCTGATACATAATCATACCAATCGCTGTATTGCTCTGTTCATTGCATTATGCATCGTCTTCAATTTACATTTACACTAAAATATGGTTTTCATCAAATTTCCATAAGACATCAAATTTCATTAAATTCTTCAAATTGTAACTCATTTCAATGCATCACACATCAGATTCAATTTGCTTTTGCATTAAAATATGGTTTTCATCAAATATCTATAAGATATCATGTATCATCAAACCAGTCTCATAATTGTTCGTCTCACCATATTATTCAATATTTTCGTGATTGTTTTACTGTAAAACATGGCTTTCATCAGATTTCTTGTAGGTTGTTTATACCATCGAACCAGTCACAATGTTGTTCTCATCATCGCATTACGCAATATTTTCAATTTTTTTTTGCAACAAAACATGGTTTTCATCAAATATTCTTAGTACTTCATACTGATTCAAACCATTCTCACTGTTGTTTATTTCATCGCATAACACAATATTTTCAATCTTTTTTTGCTTCAATACACAGCTTTCATCAGATTTCTTCCGGATATCAAACTGAATTAAATTCTTCTCATAATATTTCATTTCAGCTTATTATGCGTCGGTTTCAATTTTCTCTTGCCTCAAAATATAGCTTTCATCAAATCTGTTTTAATGTATTTCGATTGATCTCATCGAACCAGTCACAATGTTGTTCTCATCATCGCATTACGCAATATTTTCAATTTTTTTTTGCAACAAAACATGGTTTTCATCAAATATTCTTAGTACTTCATACTGATTCAAACCATTCTCACTGTTGTTTATTTCATCGCATAACACAATATTTTCAATCTTTTTTTGCCTTAAAACATGGTTTTCATCAAACTGTTATTAGATCTCATATCACTTCAAATCAGTCGCATTGATACTCACCTCATCGAATAACAGTATATTGTCTATCTTTTTTTGCCTTAAATGCTATTTTTCATCAAATTTCTTCAGGATATGAAACCTCGTCAAACCATTCTCACTGTTGTTTATTTCATCGCACGACACAGTATTTTCTATTTTTTATCGCTGTAAAGACAGGTTTTCATCAAATCTCTTGTAAATTTTGTATACTATCATACAAATCTCACTGTTGCTCACTTCATCGCATTATGCAATATTTTCATTCTTTTTTAGCTATAAAAAATAGTTTTCATCAAGTTTCATGTATATTTGATACACTATCAAACCAATCTTGTGGCTCGTTATTTCATATTTTTATTCATTTTTTTCAATTATTTTCGACTATGTATATTGGATTTCCAGACAACTCGTGATAATACTCAATTTTTGTATATTTTTTTCAATATTTAACACTTTTAAAAGGTGTTAGAGTAGATGCTATCATCTCCATTGATCATTCTTCTTTATCATAGTATTCAAAAAATTTTTTTGAAATCTCATTTTCAATTTTTTTCTTTACATCTTCATCTATTCATGTTCAATCCTTGAGTAATTTGATTATTTCGTGCCTCACATGGTTAATCTTTAGTAAATTTTTAATTGTATTCTCTCTATATGCTCTAATTGTTTCTTTGTTTCAGCCTCACTGTTCGTTATCCTGACTATTTTTTCCATCATTTTCATCTTCTTTGGTACTTTCAGTATTTTGGCTAATAGTTTCTATATTGTCAGTATTCTTTCTTCAATATATTTCCTCCGTTTCTTTTATTTCATTTTCTCTTTCCTGTATTGTTTTTTCAATTTCTTTTATTTCATCATTAAGCTGCTTCATTTCAGTCTCAAGTCTTTTCATTTCAGTCCTTTGAATTTTTAATGTTGTTTCATCCTGTCATGACATTGAGAATCATTTTAATTTCTCAAAGATCTCAGCCTTTTTAGTAATTTTTGATTCGAGCTGACCTTTTAATGAATCTAAATCATTATATTTAGCATCAATTCAATCCAATTCTTCACAAATTTTTGTGTATAATTCACTACCCTTTTCTGCTTTTTCATTTTTTTCAAAATTTTCTAAAATTTCTTTTTTAGTTTTTGCTTTAAATTTTTCATCTACTAATTCATATTCACTAATGCGTACAATTAATTTATCTCTATTTGCTCTCATTTTTTTCCGAGTTTCATCGATCCTTTTTTTATACTCTCTTGGTGTCTCTGGCATACTGAATTTTTAGTTTCTAAAATACATTTCTAATTATATTCAAAAACTAAAAAAATTGCAAATTTTTGAGGACTTATTTCAATAAATTTTGCTTTATAATCTACTTTCTATATCTGATCAATCATATTTATGTAATTTTTCATTTATTGTTTTTTTGATTTCTTCATATTCGTTATTCAACCTAATTTGTTGTTGCATTACTTCATAAATTTGATCATTTATTTCTATTAATTCATCATCATTTAAAGTTTTCCTTTTTTCTTCCAATTCCGTAATTTTTTCTTCTGTTTCTTTGACTTGTCTTTTTAATTCTTTTAATTTTTTTATTATATTTTCTAGATTCTCATCTAAATATTTTTCTGTATCATTAACTATTTTCATTATTTCTCATCATTCCTGTTCTTCAATAATACTTGAAATGTGTTTTTCAATTTTTTGTATTATTTCATCTTTTAGCTCTTCGTTAATTCATAAATCGAGACTTTTTATATATCAAATTATTTTTTCAAAGTTTTCTACAATTTCTTTGTGCTTTTCTTTGTATTCTTTCAATGTTTTTGCTTGTGCTTCTCTTCAAATACTTAGTAATCTTTTTAATTCTTCTTCTGATTTTCATCTTAATTTTCTTCTATCAATTTTTTGTCAATATGATTGTGATTGTTCTTCTATTTGTTTTTTTAATCTGTACTTTTCATTTTTTAATTTTGCAATATTTTTCTTTTGAGCATCTAGCTTTTCTCGTTCTTTTCTTACTCTACTCAACATCAGTCTTTTTATTGATACTCCACATTCAATTTCTATTGCCTCATCTGCAATTTCCATCATTTGTTTTTCAATTGATTTTAGATATTCATTATTTGTACCTAATTTAGATTTCAATTCTTTACCTTTCACTTTGTGCCTTTTCTTTAATTCTTTTAATTTTTTGTACTTTTCGTCTGCGGCTTGAAAATCTCAATCTTTTTTTGCATTTTCATAGTTTTCGAAAAAGTTCTCAGTCAATCTTTCTGTTAATTCTGAAAATTCTGAATTTTCTAAAATATTATTTTCTTTAAAATATTTTATGAGTTCTTTTAGATTTAATAATTTTTCATATCGCTCTATAATTACTTTTTCTCTTTGTCATCTTTGTGTATCTATACTACACTCTTCTTGTCATGTTTCTCAATTCTCATTTATAGTATCCTGTTCTCAATCGTCTGACGATTCATCAATATGAAAAGTTATTATTTCATTTTTTCCTTGTTGTCTTGTTGATATTGTGACTGTTCATTCTGTTTTATCAACATTCAATATTTTAATCTCATCACATCGGTAAGTATATTGCTGCTTTCATATCATAAAGAATTGTCATCATTTCCGGTGTGCTATATAAAATATTTTTCATCATATTACATTCAAATCTGATATGCTATCGAATTTTTTTTCATTTAGATCAATATATTCCTCTTTTCATAACATTAAATATCTTTTATTCTTTTTTTTAACATAGTATATTGGCTCTCATCATATTTCTCCGTAAATGCCTATAGAATCGAATCATCAAGCATATACTTTATCTCATCGTATTATATGATATCCACAATTGTTTTTTACCCAAAATAATGGTTTTCATCAGATTTCTTTGACTTCTCACATTTTTTCGTATCTAATATTTCAACAGTATTTTCCTCATCGTGTTACGTTACAATATCACTCACTATCAGTATTAGCAATCATTGTTTTTCATCAGATTTCTTTTTGAAAATGAAGAACTCCTTCTGATTTGAATGCTGGTTTTCATCAGATTTCTTGAATATATTCAATGTTTCTATACCAACCACTGTATTCTTCATTTCATCGTATTACACAATAACGATAATCTTTTTGCACTATAAAACATGGTTTTCATCAAACTTCTTGAATATATTCAATGTTTCTATACCAACCACTGTATTCTTCATTTCATCGTATTATGCAATAAAAATCATTTCATCGTCGATCTTTTTTTCTTGCTAGAAAACATGGTTTTCATCAGATATCTTGTAAATCATATGTCTGATAATACAAATCTTTCTGTTGTTCTTCTCACCATATTATGCAATGTTTTCATTCTTTTATTGCTTCAAAACATGGTTTTCATCAGATCTCTTGCAGATTGTATATTCCATCAAACCAATCTCATTGTTGCTCTGTTCATCGCATAATACAATATTTTCAATCTTTATTTACTCAATAACATAACTTTCATCAGATTTCTTGAAGATAATCTTTATCTATGTATTTATTCCAATTGCTGTATTGTTCTTTTCAATGCATAACACAATATTTTCAGTGTTTTTTTATTATAAAACATGGTTTTCATCAGATTTCTTGGAGTCTATTTACAGTTTCAAACCGATCACTATATTGTTCAGTTCACCACATTACACAGCATTTTCAATTCTTTTCTGCTACAAAACATGGTTTTCATCAGATCTCTTGTAAATCATATGTGCTATCAAACCAATCTCATTGTCGTTCTGTTCATCGCATAATACAATATTTTCAATCTTTTTTTGCTTCAAATACTGGTTTTCATCAGATCTCTTGAATTTTTTCTACATCGTCAAACCATTCTCACTGTTGTTTATTTCATCGCATAACACAATATTTTCAATCCTTTCTTGCATTAAAACATGGTTTTCATCAGATTTCACACAATCAATAAATATATTCATATTCTCATCATAATTGTTCTTCTCACCATATTATACACCATTTTCAATCTTTTTTCGCTTTAAAAACTGGTTTTCATCAGATTTCTCGATAATACTTTTCTACTTCGTTTTTACTTTCATAAATATTTTTTCTTATTCAAATTGATTGTGCTGCTTTCATCCTGAGAGTTCACTGTTTTTCATCGTAATAATCAAAGAATTTTTTTGAAACTTCATCTTCAATTCTTTTCTTTATTTCATCATCCACTCATATTCAATCATTTAATAATTTTATAATTTCGTGTCTAGTGTGGTTTATTCAATTTAATTGATTTATTATGAATCATCTATAATCTCTTAATGATGCTGGTCTTGTTACACCCTCACTGAATTTCAGTTGAGTATTATCCATATTTTCTGTTATTGAGTCATCTGAATTTTGATCTCATGATTCTTTTTCAACCTTTTCTCAATATATTTCTTCTGTCTCTTTTATTTCACTTTCCCTTTCTTGGATTATTTTTTCAATTTCTTTTATTTCTTCATTGAGTTTTTTCATCTCTGTCTCTAGTTTTTTAATTTCAGTTCTCTGAAGATTTAGTGTCGTTTCATCTTTTCAAGTCATTGAAAATCATCTTAACTTTTCAACTATTTCTGTTTTTTCTTTATTTTTCGTTTCTAGAAGGTCTTTTAGTGACTCTAAACTTTGATATTTTATTTCTATTGTATCTAGTTCTTCTCATATTTTTGTATATAGATCACTACCCTTTTCTGCTTTTTCGTTTTTTTCAAAATTTGCTAAAATCTCTTGTCTAGTTTTGGCTTTGAATCTTTCGTCTACTAATTCATATTCTTGAAGATATTCGAAAAACTTATCTCTATTTTTTCTTCTCTTTTCTCGAGTCTCATCTACTCTTTTTTTGTACTCTCTTGGTGTTTCTGTCATTTTGTTTTTTTTAATTTTTAAAATAATTTTTATTCTTTCCCCTGATATTTCTCTAATTTTTCTTCCCATTCTGATTTGATTTTTTTATATTCATCTTTTAATTTGATGAGTTCTCAATTTAATTTTATTCCTTGTTGCTTAATTTCAAAAATTTCTTCAAAACTTTTTCATTCTAGTTCTTTTCATTCTAGTTCTGTTTGGATTTTCTGTATTTCTGCATTCTTTTCTTCTATTTCCCTTTCTAATTCTTCTATTTTTTCTTTATAGCTTTCCTCGTTTTCTTCTAATCGTCTTTCTGTTTCCTCTGCTACTTTTAATATATCATCTCCTTTTTTAAATTCTTCAATTTCTTTTCTCAGTTCTACTTTTAATTTTTCTATTACATCTTTTTTCTTTTCTTCACTTATTCAAAAATCTATTGTTTCTATTTGATTAAGTAAATCATTCATGTATTCTTCTTTTTCTCTTATTATTTTCATATATGTATCTTTATATCATTTTAATGTTTTTTCTATTTCCAATTGTTCTTTTGCTCATTTAATTTCTTTTAGTACTATTCATTTGATTTTGGGTCTTTCAGTTTTTTCTCAATATGTTTTTGTTTGTTCAGCTAATGCCAATTCTAACTCATTTTTTTCTTCTTTTATTTTTTCCAAATCTTTTAATATTTTCTTCTGTCTTTCTGATAAAACATTTCGTTCTGATTGTGCTTTTTTTATCTTTCGCTTATTTAACCATGATCCATTTTCTAGTTCCATAGCTGTATCTCCAATTTCTGATAATTTTTCATCTAATTCTACAATTTCTGGTAAATCTTTTTTTTTCAATAAATCCCATTCTGCTCATTTTTTTATTTTTTGCCTTTCAATTTTTTTCAGTTTTCTATATTCTTTATCTATGTTTTTGAATTCGTTTGTTGAAATTATTTTTTCAAATTCAGCATAAAAATCACTTAAAATTTCTAATTTCAGTGTTTTTTTTAACTTTACATCCATAGTTTCAATTCATGAGATTATTTTTAATAGCCTGTCTCTATTGAGTTTTTTTTGATACCGACCTAATATTATTTTTTCTCTTTCTTCTCTAAGTATTGGTAATAGCTCTTGTCTTTCATTTTCATTTTCAGTTTCAGCCTCATTTTCTGACTTATTTTCTGACTTATTTTCTTCTACGATTTGTATTGAACCTTTTTCCTCGTTTTCATTAGTATTTTCATGCTGATTTTCATTGTATTTAATGATAAATTTCTCTATATTACAAACTGATTCTCGATTGTTAAACCGATCTCAAAGTTGCTCATTTCATCGCATAATACAATATTTTCAATCTTTTTCTGCTATAAATGTTGGTCTTCATCAAATTTCTTGATTTTTGTATACTTTATCAAACCAATCTCCCTGTTGCTCTGATCCCCACATTATACACCATTTTCAATCCTTTTTTGCTTCAAAACATAGCTTTCATCAAATCTCTTGTAAATCATATGTGCTATCAAACCAATCTCCCTGTTGCTCTGATCCCCACATTATACACCATTTTCAATCCTTTTTTGCTTCAAAACATGGCTTTCATCAGATTTCTTTACAACAATTATAAATCGTATCAAACCATATTCATTGTTGTTCTTTTCACCACATTACACACCATTTTCCCTCTTTTCTTCATTGAAAGCATGGTTTTCATCAAATTTCTTGGATATCGCATAAATCATCAAATCTATTTCATAATTGTTCACATCATCGCATTACGCACCATTTTCAATCCTTTTTTGCTATAAAACATGGCTTTCATCAAATCTCTTGTAAATCATATGTGCTATCAAACCAATCTCCCTGTTGCTCTGATCCCCACATTATACACCTTTTTCAATCCTTTTCTGCTTCAAAACATGGCTTTCATCAGATTTCTTTACAACAATTATAAATCGTATCAAACCATATTCATTGTTGTTCTTTTCACCACATTACACACCATTTTCCCCCTTTTCTTCATTGAAAGCATGGTTTTCATCAAATTTCTTGGATATCGCATAAAACATCAAATCTATTTCATAATTGTTCACATCATCGCATTAAATATTTTTTTCAATTGTTGTATACTTCAAAACATGGTTTTCATCAAATCTCTTGCAGATTGTATATTCCATCAAATCTATTTCATAATTGTTCACTTCATCGTATTACATAATATTTGTGATTTTTCGTATTTTTTAATTGAAAACATGGTTTTCATCAAATTTCTAATTTCTTATAGTCATATATTTCATCCTTTCCTCGATATCTATCATAATCAACTCTAAAATATGGTTTTCATCAAATTCATTCAAAACCAGAAATCTCGTTATATTTATCGCTATATTGTTCTGATCACCACATCACACACCATTTTCAATCGCTTTTTGCTATAAATCCTGGTTTTCATCAAATGTCTTGCAATTTTTGGATACTATCAAACCAATCTCATTGTTGCTCATTTCATCGTATCACACATTCTTTTCAATCCTTTTTTCCTGAAAAACATGGCTTTTGTCAGATTCATTCAAAATATGAAATTTCGTTATATTTATCACTATATTGTTCGTTTCACCACATCACGCACCATTTTCCATCGCTTTTTGCTATAAATCCTGGTTTTCATCAAATGTCTTGCAATTTTTGGATACTATCAAACCAATCTCATTGTTGCTCATTTCATCGTATCACACATTCTTTTCAATCCTTTTTTCCTGAAAAACATGGCTTTCATCAGATCTCTTGTAAAGTAATATCATCAAAATTGTCTCATAATTGTTGTTTTCATCGTATTATATAATATTTTCAGTCTGCTTTTTTTCATTTAATTAATAGTTTTCATCATATTGATTTAGACTCTCGTTCATCACCATATCATATTTTCTCCAATATTCAAACTCTATCTTCCATATATCTTGCTGATTTCATTTTCAAACTTCATTCTTGTTTTGCTTCATATTCGTTAAATGTGCTTGATATCTCAGCTTTTATTCTATCTTTCATTTCGTCGTTTATTCAAATTCACTCATCCAGTAGGTCAATTATACTTTTTTTAATTTCATCAATTTTTCATCTTTCACTCAAAATTTTTTCTTTGTATTCAGCCAATGTCTCAGGATTTCCTTTTATTTCATTTGTTTCTTGCTGTCCTTCTGTTTGTTTATCTTCACTATCTTGTATAATTTCTTCTATGTCTCATTTTTCTCAGTAAGTCTCTTCAATTTCTTTTATTTCTTTTTCTCTGTTCGCTATTTCATCTTCCAAATTTTTTATTTCATCTTCAACATTTTCCGATTCTTCTTTTATATTGATTAGTTTTTGCATTTGTAATTTTAATGTAGTTTCATCAGCTCAATTAACATTTTGCTCAACCATCTGTTTTTTGAGATCTGAATATTTTTGTTTCATTAACTCTAATTTATTTTTTATTTCATCTAATTCTTGATATTTTGTTTCTATACTTCATAGTTCTTGTCATATTTTTAAATATAATTCAGTACTTTTTTCTGTTCTTTCATTTTCTTCAAAATTTGCTAAAATCTCTTTTCTAGTTTTAGTTTTGAATCTTTCATCTACTAAGTCATATTCTTGTAGAAATTCTAAAAATTTATCTCTATTTTTTCTTCTTTTCTCTCGAGTTTCGTCGATTCTTTTTTTATACTCTCTTGGTGTCTCTGGCATACTAAATTTTTTAGTTTTTAAAGTATACATAATTATATTCAAAAACTAAAAAAATTGCAAATTTTTGGGCTTAAAATTTAGTAAATTATTTTAAATCTTTTCAGTATTTGTCTAATCGCATACTTCATGACATATTTAATATTTTATAATTTCATGTTTCTGGGATATATTCAAGGCTTAGGTATATATCTGAAATTTTTTCTCATTTTCAGTTTACCAAAAAATATCATTTTGAACATCTAAATTTGTAATTATTGTTATCATCTGGTCATTTGATTGAATCGAAACATTCTGCTGTGAAATTTGGCTCATTTCATGTAGATTCCTGACCTGATATTCCAAATATCATTCATGTGTTAATTGATACAAAGCATCGTTTATTTTTAAATTTTAGAACAAAATTTCAATTTTTATCTGGTCAATGAATTTCATCAAACCCACAAAATGGATATTGGAAATTTGAGTTTATAAAATATTTTTTACTTCATTGTCTTGTTATAATATTTCAATATTTATCGGGTCAAATGAAATCATCATATTTTGCCGTTGTTCAATCTGGCTGTACATAATAACATATTCAATGTTGTACAATCACGTATCCGCAAACATTTCAATTTTTATCAATTAAAACATTCTTAACAAAATCTAGTTCATGCATACCTAAGTATAGATCCGGAAATGTGGTTTTTAAAAGGTCAGACTCTTTTAATTCCTCTCGTAATGCAACATCCTTTCATGCTAAAAAGTTTGTAATTCTTCAGTTATACATGTATTCGTATGTTCACATTAAGAACGAAAAAATACTATTAATTTGTTTTCCGAATTCTGAAGTCTCGCTCATTTTCTCTGTTACGTCAATATTCTTTCATAAAATATTTTTATAATATTTTACTAAAAATCAATAAAATCATACCGTTAAAGTCTTTTGATTTTCGTTTTCAAAATGTTTTATCGATTTACCGCATAAATCAATCATAAATTCATCATCACATAATTCATCTTTTCAATAGACTTTTGGTCTACATGCTTTTCAAGTTTCTGCAAATTCTATTGTATTTCATGTTTGAGTATCAAAGAAAACACATTTTTTTCATAAATCACAAACATAATATCTATCATTATATGGCATCAATCATACAAACTCTAGTCATGTAATATCGTTTAGTTTTTCATCAACTAATATTTTTTTACCATCATATGACATGATGTAGTTTCAGAACTTATCCGGTCATTTGATTGATCATTGAATATTAAAATTTACTTCTTGTTCTCTATTTTCTCTTCATTCTTTTGACTCATTCATATTCTTTTTAAAAAAAAGTTTCAAGATTGCTGAATTGAGTTGCTCTTTTAATTCATCTCTTGGTTCTTTTGTTTCGATTTCTCATTCTTTTGTTGTTTCGATCATTTTTTTTAGTTAATTGTAAAATATTTTTATTTTTTATGTATCATAAGTAATTTCGCCCGTTCATAATTATTACCGCTATATAAACAATGTCTTGAATTATAGTCAAATCTAAATCAAATCCATGCACGAGCAAGAGCTCAATTACTACATTTTTCAAAGTCATCTATTCGATAATCTCATTCTAATCAGATCAAATACATTAAGTGACCTATGTGTGTATTCTGATTATCTGTATCATTACCGATTAGTTTTGTTAATTTTTTTGCCATATCTCTCATACAGTCTCATGTCGGTATTATAAATCATTTTTTTTCTTGTTCTTTTATATATTCAGCTAATTTTTTATTTTTCCAATTATCTGGATTGTGTCAGATCATTCATTTTTCATGTAATTTTCATCATGAGAGGTATTCACTATCTGAATGTTTATTTAAGTCTTCTACAACTAATAATTTATAACTTTTATGTCATAATTTAAATTCTATAATTCTATTTCAATTGTCGATTTTTATCTTTACAAATATTTTATCTAATGCGTCAGTCATTTTTTTTTGATACTCGTTGTTTTTATCATTATTATAAGTTATTTTCTCTTTCCATCTCCTGCGAAACGGAAATAGTTCTGTCTCTCTGATATGATTTATTAAGCCATTTCAATCATATAATTGTAAGATGTCATTATCTCATTTTTTTACTTTATTTTTCATATATCTAGCACTTTTCACTTTCAGATTTCACTGTCTTTTATCGTAATATTTGAAAAATTTTTTATTTATCTCCTCTTGTATTTTTTCTTTTAACTCATCATCAATTCATGTTCAACTATCTAACAATCTTAAAATATTTTTCCTTGTTTTATCTTTGCTCCATAATTCTTTTATCACCTGCTCATGTACTTCTTTTAATGTCTCTGGTTGTGACAGATCTTGCTGATCAAAATTCTCTGCTTCATATTCATTTTCTAGATTTTCTTCAGTTATATTTTCTTCAATTTTTTTTCAATATGAATCTTCTATTTCTTTTATCTCTAGTTTTCTATCTTTGATTTTTTTCTCCAAGTCTTCTATTTCAGATTTTAAATTTTCTAGTTTTTCATCTAATTTTCTTACGCTTGCCCACTGTAAATTTAATGTCGTTTCATCTGCTCAGTCAAGCTTTAATCACTTAATTTCTTTTTCTATTTCATTTTTCTCTTTTTTCTTTGCTTTTAATTGTTCTTCTAAAGTATCAAATTCTTCATATTTTTTATCAATCTTTCATAGTTCTGTTACAATCATAGTATATTGCTCTGATTCAAGTTCTGCTTTTTGATTTTTCTCAAAATTTGCCAATATTTCTTGTTTGGTTCTTGTTTTGAATCCTTCATCTAGTAGTTCATATCACTCAATCTTCTTTATCAATTTTTCCTTATTATTCTCGTTTCTTTTCCATTTTTCGTCGATTCTCTTTTTGTACTCTCTTGGCGTCTCTGACATGGTCTAATTTTGATTATTTAAAATATTTACTTTATTCGTTACCTTGATATTGTAATATTTTTTCATCCCATTCTGATTTTATTTTTTCATATTCTTCTTTTAATTGAATGAGTTCATTATTTAGTGCAAATTCTTCTTCCCTAATTTTCATTAATTCAGCCACATTTGTTGATGATTCTAGTTGCTGTAATTCTTCCAACTTCTTTTCTTTTAATTTTATTTCATTATCCAACTTCTCTAATTTTGTCTTTGTCTTATCTCTATTTTCATTGATATACTTTCAGATCTCACGTGCTTTTTTTACTAATTCATCTCATTCATTTCGCATTTTTGTTTTTTGCTCTATTACTCATTTTAAGATGTTTATTACATTGTCTGCTGCCTTTTCGCTAATTCAAATATCGATTGCTTTTATTATTTCTATTAAGTTATCAAAATACTCCATTTTTTCTTTTATGATTTTCTTATATTTCTTTTCATATCACTTTAATGTCTTTTCATAATTTAATCATTCAAATTCTTCTCATTCATATTTTTCAATTTCAATACTTTTATCAATTAACTTTTTGTCTTTTTTAAATCAAAATTGTCTTTCAAAATTATATAATTCACAAAATAAATTATATCTTTTTTCTTTTAATTTCTTAGCCTTATCTAATATTTCATTCAATCTTTTTTCCGATACATCCCATTCTGCATTTGTTTTTTTTAGAGATCGTCTCTTTCGGAAAAAACCATTTTCTAATTCCATAGCAATTGATGTTATATCTCACAATTTTTCATATATTTCATTTACTTCTGGTGTCCAATGTTCACTTTCAAATTTGATTTCTTTCTCATTCTTTGCACACTTTAAATTAATTTTTTTTAATTTCTTATATTCTACATCAGCATCTTTGAACTCATCGTTTTCTTTTGCTTTTTCATAATTAATATAAAAATCGTTAAAAATTATTTCTCTAATTTCATTCTTTTTTCATTTATCTAATTCGTCTAAAGACTCTATTACTTTTAATAATTCATCTCTGTTCAATTTTCTTTGATACCGCTTCAAAATTAGATTTTCTCTTTTTTCTCTTGGTGTTTCAGAAGTCTCTGTATTTTCTATATTTATTTCTTTTAAATCATCATTATCCGAATCCTCAAATACTATTGATTTTATAGGTCAATATTCTATTTTTGTAATTAATTTTTTTCACTCGTATTCAGTTTCACTAGGTTTGTCTGAAAGTAGTGTACTTTCTTTATTTCATCGTACTACATGCCACTTTCCGTCATTTTTTGCTACAAAGTATGGTTTTCATCAAATCTCTTGTACTTTTTCTACAGTATCAAATAAATTTCATAATTGTTGATTTCATCGCATTATGTAATATTTTCAATCTTTTCTTGCTTTAAAATATGGTTTTCATCAAATCTCTTTTACTTCTTCTACAGCATCAAATAAGTTTCATAGTTGTTCGTTTCGTCGCATTATGCGGTATTTTCTATCTTTTACTGCTATAAAATATGGCTTTCATCAAATCTCTTGCAGATTGTATATTCCATCAAACCAATCTCATTGCGTCTCTTTTCACCATATTATACATCGTTTTCAATTTTTTCACACTCTAAAACATGGTTTTCATCAAATGTCTAATGAATATTGAACATCATCAAACCAATCACTATACTGTTCATTTCACCACATCATACATTCTTTTCAATCTTTCCTCCCTATAAATACTGGTTTTCATGAAATCTGTATTGATGTATCATAAATTGAATCAAATCGTTCTCATTGTTGATCCTTTCATCACATCATACAATATTTTCAATCCTTTTTCCCTGTAAATACTGGTTTTCATCATATTTCTTGCGGCTCTCAAACAGCATCAAACCAATCACTATATTGTTCATTTCACCACATCATACATTCTTTTCAATCCTTTTTTGCTATAAATACTGGTTTTCATCAAATCTCTTGCGGCCCCCAAACTCAGTAGTATCCTTCTCATAATTGTTCGTTTCATCGTATTATGTAATATTTTCAATGTTTTTCTGCTCTAAAACATGGCTTTCATCAAATCTCTATAATAGATTTATCATAAATTGAATCATATCGTTCTCATTGTTGGTCCTTTCACCACATCAAACATTCTTTTCAATCCTTTTTCCCTGTAAATACTGGTTTTCATCATATTTCTTGCGGCTCTCAAACAGCATCAAAACATTCTCATAGTTGCTCGTTTCACCATATCATACATTTTCTTCTTCGTCATATTATTGCATTAAAGCACAATTTTCATCATATTTCTTTTGGATCTCAAACTCAGTTGTATCCTTCTCATAATTGTTCATTTCATCGCATTATGTAATATTTTCAATCTTCTCTTCTTACTTCAAAACATGGTTTTCATCAGATCTCTTGGATATTTTCTACTTGATCAAACCAATCTCATTGCTGTTCTGTTCACCACATGATACAATATTTTCAATCTCTTTTTGCTCGAAAACATGGCTTTCATCAGATCTCTTGTAAATAATATATATTTTCATACCAATCTCAAAGTTGTTCTGTTCATCGAAAAGCGTATTCTTTTCAATCTTTTTTCGCTCGAAAATATGGTTTTCATCAAATCTCTATCGGTTCACTAATATCATAATCATACCGATCTCATAATTGTTCTAATCACCACATTATACACCATTTTCAATCTTTTTTCGCTCGAAAGCATGGTTTTCATCAGATCTCTATCGGTTTACGAATACCATCAATGCAATTTCACATTTTTTCTCTTCTTCATCGCACTGGAATATTTATTCAATCCCTTGCAGTGGTTGTAATAAAAAATTTTTCTTTTCATCGCACTACGAAGTATTTTCAATCATTTGATGCATAAAAAAATGGTTTTCATCAGACTTCTTTCGGTATTCAATATATTGAATCAAATCGTTCTCATTGTTGATTTTCTCACCATATTATACATTCTTTTCAATCCTTTTTTGCTTCATAACATGGCCTTCATCATATATCTAGTGAATATCGAACATCATCAAATCAATCACCATACTGTTCATTTCACCGGATAATATATCATTTTCAATCTTTTTTTACCCTAAAACATGGTTTTCATCAGATTTTTCTTATATCTCAAATTTCATCATATCAATCATCATCTATAAATTCTCAATTAACCATTAAATAATATTTTCAATCTTTTCTTAATTTATTTATATTATATTCTCAATATGATGCCCTCAATTCGTATTCAGAAATTCATTTAACAATAAAAATTTCTTCATTTCTACCTCCTAGAAACAATGGCTCTCAGCTAGCGTCTATCAAACATTTTACTTTAATAAAGTGACCTCAGCATTGTTGCTCTCATCGCATCACATATTCAAAATGGTCAAAAGTTGCTTTAAAGCATGGTTTTCATCAAATTTCTCTTATGGATGACTGATCTATACTATCAAACCAATCTCAGCATTGTTTATCTCACCAAATCAAACGATATTTTAGATTTTTCTTTAATATTACTAATGGTTTTCATCAGAGATCAATGTTGTGCACTATTTTTTCGTCAAAATTTAATTCTTCATCGATAATTTTATCCCTGACGTTTAAATGGTTTGCTGCTTTCATTCTTAAACTTCATTCCATTTCCTCTTTATATGTGTTGTATCTTATTGTGATTTCATCTTCAATTTCTTTTCTAATATTATCATCAACTCATATTCATTCTCATAATAATTTAATCATTTCATCCTTAGATTCATTCAACTTCTGTAAAATCGAAATTACATTTTGTCTATATTCTGACAATGTCTTTCATGTTGGTTTTTTCATTTTTTTACTTTTAATTTGCTTTTCTTTTGATTCTATGATATTATCTTCAGGTATGTCATTCTCATCTTCAAACTTTTTTCAATAAACCTCTTCAATTTCTTTTATTTCATTCTCTCTATCTTGTATTTCTTTTTTCAAATCGTCAATTTCTTTGCTCAATTTTTCAAATTCTGCTCTTGTTTTCTGCATATTCTTCATTTGTATACTAATTGTTGTTTTATCTTTTCAGTCAAATTTTTGCTCTCTAAGTATTTCTTCTAATTTTTGTCTTTCCTCTAGTTGTTTCTCTAAATTACTCTTTAAATTTTCAAGTGCTGTATATTTTTGGTCTATACTTTTCAGTTCTTCACATATTTTAGTATAAAATTCGCTGTCTTTTTCGCTTCTTTCATTTTTTTCAAAATTTACTAAAATTTCTTGTTTTGTTTTAGCTTTATAGTTTTCGTCCACTAATTCATATCATTCCAAACATTCAAGCAACTTATCTCTATTTATTCTCCTTTTTGCTCGCTGTTCATCGATTCTTTTTTTATATTCTCTTGGTGTCTCTTCCATGCTAAAAATTATACTTTTTAAAACATATTGTATTATATTCAAAAAACTAAAAAAAAGCAAATTTTTGAGCTCAAAATTTATCTATTTTTGCAAATTGTCAATATTAGTTTTTTCTATTTTTTAAATTTCTTCAGTTCATAACACTTCGTGCTTAACTCCACCTCTAATTCATGTGAAATTTGGCTTTCCGTCAACTTCTTTAATATCTGATATCTTATCATAAGCGTTTCAACAACGTTCTCTTCATCGATATATTTCATAAGATCATGATGAATTTACAATTTTATAAGTTGGCTTTCATCATATATCTATTGGATCATAAACTCATTTTAAATTGTCTTTAATTTCAGAAAATCATCGTACTAGCTCCTCCGTACCGCCATACCTTCTACCCCAAAACGCAGGCTTTCAACATACATCTTTAATTGATCATATTTCTTTATACCAATTTCAACATCTTGTACTCTGTTGATAAACTTCCCAAAAACTTGAGTTATCCTTAACGGCAAAAACTATTTTTCATCAAATTTCTTTTACTTCTCATATTCTATATACTTTATCGAATCATTTGAGTTTTTCTGTTCAATACATAAACCATATTTTTCAACCACTTTCGCACGTATAGAATGGTTTATCAGGTGATTTCCATTGTAGATTATCTATATTTCTATACACTGTATCTCATCGTGATAAATATAATTTTCAATCTCTCTCTGCTGTAAATACTGCTTCTCATCAAATTTCTTTGATTTCATGTATTTTTTCATATCATTCTCATGTTGACTTATTTCATCGATATACTTCCCAAAATCATGCAGAATTTTTTACTTGATATACTATTTTTCATCAAATCTCTTTAATCTCTTTTATTTTACAATTTTTATCAAATCACTTTCAGCATAAATTTTTTCAATGCATTAGCCACACTTCACCATCAACTATACACGTGAAAAATTTTGGTTCTCATCATTCTCGCTGTATATTGTTTACGTCTTCATATATTGTATCTCATCGTATCAGATATGATTTTCAATTTTTCTTTGCAAGAAATACTAATTCTCATCAAACATTTCTCACATTCCGTACTGTATCATATCACTCTCAGCATAAATTTTCTCAATTTAATATATAATGTTTTCAATTTTCATCTTCTGCCTCGTATACATTTTTTCATCATATTTTGCAAATCATATTGCTAGTTTTAATTGTAGTACCAATGATTTCGCTCATCTTTTCTTTTCATAAAACTCATACTCAATATATTGTTTCTAGTTCTTCCTTTTCTTCTGTCCTTATTTTTTCTGTATGTTTTAATTTGTTTTTTATGTATCTAGCACTTTTTACTTTTAGATTTCACTGCTTTTCATCATAATATTCAAAAAACCTTTTGAATATTTCTTCTTTTATTTTTTCTTTTAATTCATTATCTATTCATACTCATTTATCTAATATTTTTATTATCTCATTTCTCTTTCCATCTTTTTCCCATAATTCTTTTATTGTCTGTTCATGCACTTCTTTTAATGTCTCAGGTTTGTATCTAATATATCCATTATGACTTTTACTTTCTTTTCCTTTTTGATTTTCGACCTCATTATTTTCATCATTGTTATCTATTTTTTTTCAATATGAGTCTTCTATCACTTTTATCTCTTGTTCCATATTATTAATCTCTTTATCCAATCCTTCTATTTCTGATTTTATGCTCTCTAGTTTTTCATTTAACTTTCTTACGTTTGCCCACTGTAAATTTAATGTTGTTTCATCTGCTCAGTCAAGATTTAATCACTTAATTTCTTTTTCTATTTCATCTTTCTCTTTTTTCTTTGCTTTTAATTGTTCTTCTAAAGTATCCAATTCTTCATATTTTTTATCAATCTTTCATAGTTCTGTTACAATCATAGTATATTGCTCTGATTCAAGTTCTGCTTTTTGATTTTTCTCAAAATTTGCCAATATCTCTTTTTTGGTTTTTGTTTTGAATCTTTCGTCTAATAATTCATATCATTCAATCTTCTTTATCAGTTTTTCCTTATTTTTCTCGTTCTTTTTCCACTTTTCTTCGATCCTTTTTTTGTACTCTCTTGGCGTCTCTGGCATGTTAAATTTTTAGTTTATTTTAAATAACATATATTATTGTATTCAAAAGCTAAAAAAAATGCAAATTTTGGACGACTTTTTTACTTTTTGTATTGTATATTTAGATTATACTTCGTCCGTTTATTTTGAATAGTTTATTTTTATTTTGTTTTTTGTGCTCATAATTTTTATGTAGTTTATTATATTATTCAATATCTATTTTTTTTCCATTCGTCCCGTGTCTTAAATGATTTGTCTTTTGTCCAGTCTATAGTAATTCCATCATAGTCTCTTATTTTTCATTCAAATTCCGTTTTCAGTGCTTTACACTCATCTTCTATTTTTAATAGTTCTTTTCTCATTTGAAACTCTTCTTCTTTTATTTTTAATATCTCATCTGCTTTTGCAAATCTTCATCTTTCTACTATATCTATTATTTCTATTTCTTTCTTTTCTATATCTTTCTCTAATTCTTCAATTTTTTCCATAACTGCTCACCAATTTTCTTCGAGTCGTTTTTCTGTTTCTTCTGCTATTTTTGTTATTTCGTCTCATTCTTTCATTGACTCTATTTCTTTTGCTATTGATATTTTTAATAGCTCTACTACTTCTTTTTTCTTATTCTCACTTATACCTAAATCAATATTTTCGATTTCTGTCACAAATTTTTCCATGTACTCTTTTTTATCTTTAATTATCTGTGCATATTTATCCTTATATCATTTTAATGTACTTTCTTTTTTTACCTCGTCTATTAATTTATTATAATCTAATCCTTTTACCTTTATTTGTGGTCTATTGATTTTAGGTCAATAAATCCCTTCATGTTTTTTTAGTTCTGCTAATAATGCCTCTTTCTCTGCTTGTAACTTATAAATATCTCCATTTATCTTCTTCTGTTGCTTTTGAAGTTCATTTCGCTTCTCATCCATCTTTTTAAACTTTATTCTCTTTAATAATCATCCCTCGTCTAGGCTCATTGCATTCTTCGCTATTTCAAAAAATGCTGAATCTATTTCATTTAATTCTTGTTTCTTTGATTCTTTCAATTTTCATAATTCTTTGGTCTTTTTGTCTATCTCTCTTTTTGACATCTTTATCCCCATATATAAATTTTCAGCATCTTTAAATTCCGTATTCTCTTTTTCTTTTTCAAAATTTTCATAAAATTCACTTATGATTGCTGTCTTTATTTCCTTCTTCTTCGCATCTATAATGGTATTTCATTCTAATACATTCAATAACTCATCTCTATTGAGTTTTTTCTCATACCATTGCATGATTAAATTTTCTCTAATTTCTCTTGGTGTCTTTTCCATTTTTTTTAATTAAATATTAAATATTTATTTCTTCACATCATACTACTCTGTACTTAACTCAATTTTTTATTCAAACAAAGCTTGGTTTTCAATCAACATTCTTAACTTTTCCTTTTATTTGATCATAAATACGTCAGCATAATTTATCTCATCGATATACTCATTTATTGTCACCTATATAAACTGGTTTTCATCCAATATCAATTGGTTCAGAGCTAATTTCATAGTGTTTTTCACTAAATTGTGAATATCATCGCACTATATATCGTTCGTAATCATCTCTTTTCGCTGCAAAACATGGTTTTCATCAGATCTCTTTTGGTTCCCATATTTCTTGATATTGAAGTCAGCACCTTTTATCTCATCGATATACCTCTCGAAAGTATCAATATTTAATACAAAATAGGAGCTTTCATCAAATCTCTTTTACTCATCAAATTCCATCGATGCGACTAAACGATGTTCATCATTGTAGTTCCATTCATCGTATCACATAATAATCTCAATCTTGTATTGCTACAATTACTTGTTTTCATCAGATATGTTTTAACTTTTTTATTATTTTATATTCTTCCATTCATAATTCTAACCATTGCTCTCAATTCTTAATTACTTGCATTACTAACTGTCATCAAATATCTTCAACATCTACTATTTTATCATATCATCATCTTCAATATAAATATTTTCATCGTAATATATGAAATTTTCAATTTTCGTCTTTCACTTTATAGACTGGTTTTCATCATACTTTCGTAAGCATATCAATTTTTTTAACTTTTGCACCAATTTTATCACTTAGTTCTGATTCTCATACATGCCGTGTTCAGAATAAGTCTTCTAGCTCCCATATTTCATTAAGATTCTCTTCTTTCTCTATGCTTTCTGGCATTTCTTCATATTTCCTCTTCTTATTTCTTAATTTATTCTTTATATATTTTGCACTTTTCATTTTCAGACTTCATAGTCTTTCATCATAATACTCGAAAAATTTATCAGAAATTTCTTTTTTTACTCTTTCTTTTAATTCATCATCGATTCATGTTCAAGTATCCAGTATTTTTATAATATCTTTCCTTGTTTCATCTTTTGTCCATAATTCTTTTATTGTCTGTTCATGTATTTCTTTTAATGTTTCTGGCTCTCATAAATCTTGCTCTTTGAAATTTTCTGTCTCATTATTGCTTCATCCGTTTTCTTCAGGTATATTTTCACTTTCTGTTTTTTTTCAGTATGATTCCTCAATTACTTTTTTTTCTTGTTCTCTATTCTTGATCTCTTCTTCTAATTCTTCTATTTCTGATCGTAATTTCTCTAGTTTTTCATTTAGCTTCTTTACGTTTGCCCACTGTAAATTTAATGTTGTTTCATCTGCTCAGTCAAGATTTAATCACTTAATTTCTTTTTCTATTTCATCTTTCTCTTTTTTCTTTGCTTTTAATTGTTCTTCTAAAGTATCCAATTCTTCATATTTTTTATCAATCTTTCATAGTTCTGTTACAATCATAGTATATTGCTCTGATTCAAGTTCTGCTTTTTGATTTTTCTCAAAATTTGCCAATATCTCTTTTTTGGTTTGTTCTTTGAATCTTTCATCTAATACTTCGTATCATTCAATCTTTTTTATCAATTTATCCTTATTCCTCTCGTTCATTTTCCATTTTTCGTCGATTCTCTTTTTATACTCTCTTGGTGTCTCTGGCATAAATTTTTTTTAGTTTTTTAAATATATGTATTATTGTAATCAAAAACTAAAAAAAATGCAAATTTTAGTCGACTTTTTTTGTCCTTTTATTGTGTGTTTTTATATTAAATTTACATTTTGCTTTCAATGTCAGATCAATCATATTTATTTAGAAATTCATTTGTTATTTTTTTTATTTCTTTACATTCATTTTGTAGTTTAACTTGTTCTTGTTTTAGATCGTATATTTTATTATTTATGTTTAATAGTTCTTTATAGTCTACAGTCTCTCTTTCTCTTTCGAGTTGCTTAATTTCTTCTTCAATTCTTTCTATTTCTTCTTTATTTTCTTTTATTCTTTTAATATTGCTTTCTAAATTTTCTTTAATGTATTTTTCATAGTCATTTGCCATTTTCAACAAATCTCATCATTCTTGTATCTTTATACTATTTGTTATGAAATTTTCGATTCTCATCATTATTTCTGATTTTAATTCATCATCGATTCATAATTCAAGATTTTTTAAATATGATATTATTTTCTCTGAATTTTCTGTGATTTCATCATACTTTTCTTTGTATTCCTTCAAAGTATTTACTTGTGTCAATTTTCACAAATTTAGCCGTTTTTTTAATTCTTCTTTATTATTTCACTTTAAATTTTTTCTATTTATTGATTTTCAATATTTCTCTAATTGCTTTTCAATTTCTTTTCTTAATTCATATTCTTTTTTTTGTAATTGTGTGATTTTTTTCTCTTGTGTTTCAATATCATTCCGCTCTTTTGTTATTTTATTTAATTTTAATCTATTTAATCAAATTCATCATTCGATTTCTACTACTTTATCAGCAATTTCTATCAATTTCTTGTTTATGTTTTCTAAATTTTCGTTATTTTCTCATAAAACTATTTTTAATTCTTTTCACAATTCTTTATGTTTTTCTCTTAATCCTTTTATTTTTTTATACTCTTCATTGGCTGTTTGAAATTCCTTATTTTCTTTTGCTTTTTCATAATTTTCAAAAAAACTTTTAGTCAATTTTTTCTGTAATTCTACTACTTCATTTTCATCATATATTCAATTTTCTCTCAAATATTTTATTAGTTCTTTGAGATTTAATAATTTTTCATACCATGTTATTATTAAACTTTCTCTCTGTTTTCTGTGTGAGTTTAGTCATCCACTATCTCATTTCTTTTCTTTTATTTTTTCTTTTTCATGTTTTATATTTGTTTTCTCAATCATCGTTATCGTCTTTGTTATTCAACCGTTTTCTATTATGATACATATTTTTCACTTTTTAGTTTCTATTATCTTGTATGTACTTTTAAATTTATCTGTCATTTGTCTATTTCATCGCATTATATAGTATTGTCAGTCTTTCACTAAAAATGCTGGTTTTCATCAGACTTCTTTCAATATTTGTACATATTCAGACCAATCACACAATTTCGTATTTCATCGCATTACACATTGTTTTCATTTTTTTCTAACTTTAAAACATGGTTTTCATCAAATTTCTTGTAAGTTTTCTACATCATCAAACCAATTTCATAATTGTTCAGTTCATCGGATAATACAATATTTTCAATCTTTTTTTGCTTCAAAACATGGTTTTCATCAGATCTCTTTAGGGGATCGCACAGTATCAAACCATCATTGTAGTTTATTTCACCGCACCATACAGTATTTTCAATTTTTTTCTGCTCTAAAACATGGCTTTCATCAGATCTCTTTTAGATCTGTAACATCATAAAATGATTTTCATAGTTTTTTATTTCATCGCATTACAAATTCATTTCAATTTTTTCGTACTTTAAAACATGGTTTTCATCAGATCTCTTTTAGATCTCAAATATCATCAAATCTATCACTATATTGTTTATTTCACCACATAATGTACTTTTTTCAATCTTTTTGTACTCTAAAACATGGTCTTCATCAGATTTCTTGTGGTTCTCGAATATTATCACACCAATCACTACATTGCTCGTTTCACCACATTATACACCATTTTCAATCCTTTTTTGCTTCAAAACATGGTTTTCATCAAATCTCTATTGGCTCTCAAATATTATCACACCAATCACTACATTGCTCGTTTCACCACATTATACACCATTTTCAATCCTTTTTTGCTTCAAAACATGGTTTTCATCAAATCTCTATTGGCTCTCAAATAAAATCAAACCAATCACTGTATTTTTCATTTCACCGCATTACACACAGTTTTCAGTCTTTTTTTGCTTCAAAACATGGTTTTCATCAGATTTTTTTAGGGAATGAAACATCATCAGACCAATCACACAGTCTTTCGTTTCATCGTACAACACACCATTTTCAATCCTTTTTTGCTTCAAAACATGGCTTTCATCAAATCTCTTGTAAATCATATGTGCTATTAAACCAATCTCATTGTTGTTCGTCTCATCGCATAATACAATATTTTCAATCTTTTTTTGCTTTAAAACATGGCTTTCATCAAATTTCCTCTAATTCATTAGTATCATCAAACCAATCTCATTGTTGCTCATTTCATCGCATTATACACAGTTTTCAGTCTTTTTTTGCACTAAATGCTGGTTTTCATCAGATTTCTTTCAAATCATTTATAAAATTAAAATCATCTAATATTTGTTCATTTCATCGCATTATGTATTGTCTTCAATCTTTTTCTGCTTGGAAACATGGTTTTCATCAAATTTCTTGAAGGTCTTTAATATTATCAAATAAATTTCAAATTTTATCGTTTCATCGAATTATTCAATATTTTCAATCTTTTCATGTTTTAAATATAATTGCTATTTTTCATCCGATTTCTTTTGCTGTCCTATAATTTTCAATATCTAGGTATTCTTTTCAAAAAATTTTTATTTGCTTTTGTCATTCTATTTTTGCTGCTTTCATTTCTATTGTTCACTGTTTTTTCTCATAATATTCGAAAAATTCTTTAGAAATTTCTTCTTTTATTTTTTCTGTTATTTCATCACTGATTCATACTCATTCGTCTAATAGCTTTATTATTTCATGCCTTATATGATTAATTTTTATTAACTCTTTTATTGTCGATTTTCTATGCATTCTTAGCGATTTTAAATTTTTAGCTTCTTGTTTATTATCTATTTCGTTATTTTTTCTCCTTTCCTGTTTATTTATTGTCTCTTCTTCCGTGCTTTCTGTTTCTTCTTCTGCTCTTTCTATTTCTTCTTCATTTGCCTTTTTTCAATATATTTCTTCAATTTCTTTTATTTCATCTTCTCTTTCTTTTATTGCTTGTTCTATTCCTTTTATTTCTTCATTTATAGCATCTATTTCATCTTCTATTTTTTTCATTTCTGATCTTTGAATTTTCAATGTTGTCTCATCATGTCATGTCATTGAATATGTTCTTAATTTTTTAATATTTTCTATCTTTTTCTGGGTTATTTGTTCTTGCTTCTCTTTTAATTTTTCTAATTCTTTGTATTTTATTTCTATACTTGATAATTCTTCTCAAACTTTTATGTATAATTCACTACCTTTTTCTGCTTTTTCATTTTTTTCAAAATTTTCTAAAATCTCTTTTCTAGTTTTAGTTTTAAACATTTCATCTACCAATTCGTATTCTTGTAAACACTCTAAAAGTCTATCCCTATTTTTTCTTCTTTTTTCTCGTTGTTCATCTACTCTTTTTTTATACTCTCTTGGTGTTTCGGTCATTTTTTAGTTTTGTAATTTAAAGTTTTTTTGTCCAACAATTTTGCTTAATATGGATATATTTTTTATATTTAGTCAGACAATCTCAGAAATAAATTCGCGCTGTAGTAGTCGTAGCTGATTCGAGAGAAGTAGCAATCGTCATCGTCGCAATCCCATCCGACACGCGAATTCATTCTTCATTCTACATCCTTATCACTCAACCAATACACATAATCTAATCATGTAATAGCTTTTAGACAATCTCATGCAGCACATCTATATTTTTCAGTTTCCCAATATTTTAACTCTGCTTCATAATCTATATTTCCATCGTTTTCCCCTCACAATTCTGTCATATATTCATTCATTGCTTGTAATAATTTTGATACATCATTCATTGAGTATAATTTCTTTTTTAATTCAGATTTTGCTTCAAAATCTTTTTTGTCTATCAAATCATTTGAAACAAAATAATCAAATTTAAATCATTCAAAATTTCATACTGCTGGTAGAGAGAAATGTACCTCCTTTCATTTATATCACTCAACTTCAGCATTTTTTTCGATTTTTACATGGTTTTCTTTTAAATCTTTCAAGATTGCATTTGTATCTCCTTTTAACTTTTCTATTCTCTTTTTCTTTCTATCAAGTTTTTCATCTCGTGTTTCAACGTGTATCTGATCTGTCCAATCAATAACTGTCCCATCATATTTTTTCAGCTTTTCTTCTAATTCTGTTTTTAGTGCTTTATATTTATCCTGTAGATCTAATAGTTCCTTTCTCTTTATAAATTCATCCTCCCTAGATTGTAAAACATCATCTACACTCGTTCATTCTCATTCTTCTATTTCTTTTATTTCATCTTCTTTTTCTTTTATTTCTCTCTCTAATTCTTTTAGTTTCTTTGTATATATTTCTCGATTACCTTCGAATCGTTTTTCTGTTTCATCTGCTAATTTTGTTATATCATCTCATCATTTCATCGTTTCTATTTCATTTTCCATTGTTTTTTTCATTTTATCGATTATTTCTTTTTTCTTATCTTCACTTAGTCACAAGTCTATGCTATCGATTTCTGACATGAATTTTTGCAAATATTCTTCTTTTTCCTTTATTATTTGGAAATATTTTTCTTTGTATCATTTAAGTGTATGCTGTTTCTCTAATTCTTCATGTGCTTTGACAATATTAGCAATTCTTTTTCATTTTATTTTTGGCCTATCTGTTTTTGGTCAATACGTTTCTTCATCTTTTTTTAGCACTGCTGTTAGTTTTTCTTTATCCATATGCAACTTATATATATCTCAATTTATTCTTCTTTGTTGACTTTGAAGCTCGTCTCGCCTTTCATTTGCCCTTTTTAGCTTCAATTTTTTAAAAAGTGATCAATCTTCCAATGATAATGCTACTTCTGCTATTTCAAGCATTTGGTCATCCAAATCCTGTATTTTATTTTCATTAGATTTTTTCATTTCTATCATTTCTGCTTCTTTTTTTTCAATTTGTTTCTTTGTGGTTTTTTGTTTTCTATACAGTTCATCAGCGGCCTGAAACTCATTATTTTCTTTTGCCTTTTCATAGTTTTTATAAAAATTTTCTAGAATTTCACTTTTTATCTCATTCTTTTTCTCAGAATTTATTATTTCATTTCAATCTAAAACCTTCAATAGTTCATCTCTATTTAATTTCTTCTCATATCGTTGTAGTATTAAATTTTCTCTAATTTCTCTTGGTGTTTCTGGCATTTTTTTATTAATTAAATTTTAAATGTACTTAATTTAAATTTATTTTTCCCATCAAATAATTTTATATCAATCATCAATATTAGTGTACTGTTTCTTTTCTAAATCCTCATCAATCTCTGTTCATTTATAATATCATCTTGCAAGACTTCATGTATATTTATCATCTCATGTATATTTCTCATATCATATAATTATACTATAATATCAATCGCTATCTAATGCTAGGAAAATAGGTTTTCAATCTACTTCATGTATATCATAGATTTTTTTATATTTATCTTTGTTGTCTTTAAATGTTCAATAGCATTCTTTATTTCATCGAAATACTTTATAATATCAATCAACATCATTAACCTTTAGAACAATTTCTCATCAAATATACTTAAAATCTAATACTTCATTAAATCATTCTCAATATATTTCATTTCATCGTATAATATGATATTTTCAATTCTCGTCTTTCGCCCTATATAATGGCTTTCATCATGCTTTCATAATCATATCAATTTCTTTAACATTTCTACCGATTAAATCTCTGACTTCTGATTTTCTTATATACCATGTTCAGAATATATCAACTAATTTCTCAATTTTATTAAGATTTTGATCATTTTCTAATGTGTCTTTTGTTCAGCCAAATTTTTCATATTCTCTTATCTTATTTCTTAGCTTATTCTTTACAAATCTTGCACTTTTCATACTAAGACTTCACTGCTTTTTATCATAATATTCGAAGAATTTATCAGAAATTTCTTTTTTTACTTTTTCTTTTAGCTCATCATCAATTCATGTTCAATCATTTAATATCTTAATAATTTCTTTCCTTGTCTTATCTTTTTTCCATAATTCTTTAATTGTCTGCTCATGGACTTCTTTTAATGTTTCTAATTTTCATGAAACTTGTTCATCTTGATTTTCAGTTTCTTCATCATTTTCCTGGATATTTTCGGAGTTACTTTCAACTATTTCTCAATAAGATTCCTCAATCTCCAATATTTCCTGTTCTCTATCCTTTAAATCTTTCTCCAAAGCTTCAATTTCTGATCTTAAAGTCTCCAATCTCTCTTTTAATTTTCTTACATTTGCTATCTGTAGATTTAATGTCGTTTCGTCTGCTCAATCAAGCTTTGATCATTTGATTTCTTTTTCTATTTCATCTTTCTCCGTTTTTTTTGCTTCTAATTGTCATTTTAAGTCTTCTAATTCTTTATATTTTTTGTCTATCTTTCATAATTCTGCTACAATTGTGGTATATTGTTCTCATTCCAATTCCGCTTTTTGATTTTTCTCAAAATTTGCCAATATTCTCTTTTTGGTTTGTTCTTTGAATCATTTATCTAATAGTTCGTATCATTCGATCTTTTTTATCAATCTTTCCTTATTCTTCTCGTTTCTTTTCCATTTCTCGTCGATTCTCTTTTTATATTCTCTTGGTGTCTCTGACATAATATATTGTTAGTTTTTAAAACATATTTAATTGTATTCAAAAACTAAAAAAAATGCAAATTTTGCAACACTTTTTTGTCGAAAAATTTAGAAAACTGCTAGTTTTTTATTTTATATTAAATTCATACTTTACTGAAGGCTCTCATTCTCATTTAGATAACCAAACTTTTAATGTATTTTCATCTAATTTAACATCCAGAATCTCCTTATATGCATTTGACCAGTCATCTTTGTCTGCATCATATGCATCTCTACAAACAAACTTTCTATATTCTATAGTATCTCATACTTTAAAGCACAACACTGTACTATATTCTGGATCACTATGACTATCAGTATAATCATGATCCATTGAACAATCATATAAAGCCAATAATCACAGTCTATCTCAATATTCAATAGCAACATCATCTAAAAAATTAAAACTATATAGACGACCATATGTATAACTCTCAACATTTTTACGCCAAGTGTCACTAGCTCTACGTTCAAAATTAGCAAGTTCTGTGCTATATTTTCTTGTCGTTGCTTCTAACCTTTCTCTTTCTTCTCTCTCAATCTTTTCATTTCGAGTCTCAACATAAATTTGACCTGTCCAATCAATAACTGTTCAATCATATTTTTTCAATTTTTCTTCCAATTCTGTCTTTATTGAGTTATATTGATTTTTTAAGTTTAATAACTCTTTTTGTAACTTAAACCACTCATGTTTATTTTTATATATATCTTTACTATCATCTCATGTTCATTTTGACTTTAAGTCTTCTCTTTCTATTTCTTTTTCTTCTATTTTTCATTTCAAGTCTTTTATTTGTTCCATTACACTTTTCCAATTATCTTTTATCCATTTTTCTGTTTCGTCTGCTAATTTTGTTATTTCATCTCATTCCTTAAATGATTCTAATTCTTTTTCCAATACTGTTTTTAACATTTCCATTATCTCTTTTTTCTTTCATTCACTTATTCAAAAATCTACTGACTCTATTTGTTGCAAAAGGTCATTCATATATTTCTCTTTATCACTTACTAACTCCATATATATCTTTTTATATCATTTGAATGTAGATTCTGATTTTAATTTCTCCAATATTAATCAATCTTCCTTTAAAGCCTTTCTTTTTATTTTTGGCCTTTCTTTTTTTATTCCATAGTTTCTCTGTTGAATTAATAAATTTGATTCTATTTGCGCTTTCTCAATTTTTATTTTATTTATTCATTCTAATAATGATTCCTGTCTACTTTCTAATTCATTTCGTTCTTCTTTTGCCTTCTTTAATTTCCTTTTTTTTAACCATAAACCATCCTCCAGTTTCATTGCAAAATCTGCTATTTCACATAATTTTCCATCTAATGTTAATATCTCTGGTTCTGTGGCTTCTTTTTGAGATTCCAATTCTACTGATTTTTTTATTTTTTTCCTTTCAGTCTTTTTTATTTCTCTATAATCTTTATCTAATTCTTGAAATTCCTTAGTTGAAGTTACTTTTTCAAATTCAGTGTAAAAATCACTTAAAATCTCTGATTTTAGTTTCTTTTTTGTTTCTTCATCTATAGCGTCACTTAATAAAATTATTTTCAATAATCCATCTCTATTAAGCTTTGTTTGATATCGTTCTAATATTATCTTCTCTCTTTTTTCTCTTGGACTATTCTTTTGTCATTCTTTTTGGATAACTGTATCCTCATTATCTTCATCTTGCTGATATTTTTTTGTAATTTCATCTAATATTAAATCACTTTCATATTTTGCCCAATTTCACTGTTGTTCACCTCATTCCACAATACACCATTTTCAATCTTTTTTCGCTTTAAAAACTGGTTTTCATCAGATCTCTTTGATACTTGATATGTCATCATACTCATTTCATTGCTGTTCTTCTCACCACATTGCTACCTGTTTTCCATTGTCGAGATTAATTGTAATAAATGGCCTTCATCAAATCGATTTTTTAATTTCAAAGCTATATTTTCATTCGGTAAATCTCTCATTATAACCTAATTTGAGGTTCTCGTTTCACCATATTATGTCACTATATCAGTCATCTCTTAATCACTCAAAACATGGCTTTCATCAGATTTCTTGTAGATCGTCTATCTCTTTATATTCTTTTCATAATTGTTCTTCTCACCACATTGCTATCTGTTTCTTGCTATTGTTTAGTGTTATTACTATAAATGGCTTTCATCAAATCGATTTTTTAATTTCAAAGCAATATTTTCATTCAGTAAATCTCTTATTATAACCTAATTTGAGGTTCTCGTTTCACCATATGATATCATTATGTCAATCATCTCTTAATCAACGAAAATATGGTTTTCATCAGATCTCTTGTATGTTTTCTATTTTCTTATATTTTTTTCATAGCTGTTCTTCTCACCACATTGCCAGCTCTTTCTTGCTATCGTTTAGTGTTATTACTATAAACGGTCTTCATCAAATCGATTTTTTAGTTTCAAAGCTATATTTTCATTCGGTAAATCTCTCATTATAACCTAATTTGAGGTTCTTGTTTCACCATATTATATCATTATATCAATCATCTCTTAATCAACGAAAATATGGTTTTAATCAAATCTCTTGTAGATCGTTTATCCCTTTATATTCTTTTCATAGCTGTTCTTTTCACCACATTATACACCATTTTCAATCTTTTTTCGCTATCAAACATGGTTTTCATCAGATTTCTTCTGGTGAATGTATATAATCAAACCAATCTCACTGTTGCTCTGTTCATCGCATTACACAACTTTTTCAATCTTTTTTTGCTCTAAAACATGGTTTTCATCAAATCTCTTGTAATGAATCTAGATCATCAAACCAATCTCACTGTTGCTCTGTTCATCGCATTACACAACTTTTTCAATCTTTTTTACTTCCTCTAAATACTGGTTTTCATCAAATTTCTTGTAATGAATCTAGATCATCAAACCAATCTCACTGTTGCTCTGTTCATCGCATTACACAACTTTTTCAATCTTTTTTTGCTCTAAAACATGGTTTTCATCAGATTTCTTGTAATGAATCTAGATCATCAAACCAATCTCAGAGTGGCTCATTTCACCATATTATGCACTTTTTTCTATCTTTTTCTGCTCTAAAACATGGTTTTCATCAGATTTTTTTCAAATCATCTATAAAATTAAATCCTTCTCATTTTTGTTCATTTCATCGTATAATATCATAATCTAAATCATCTCTTAATCACTCAAAGTATGGTTTTCATCAAATCTCTTGTATATTTTCTATTTTGTTGTACTCTTTTCATAATTGTTCTTCTCACCACATTGCCACCTGTTGTCCATTATCGAGATTAATTGTAATAAGTGGTTTTCATCAAATCGATTTTTCAAATTTTAAACTTCATTTGTATCAAAAATTCTCGATATACACCATGTTCATTATATCATTTCATCGCACAATATCATAACCTCAATCATCTCTTAATCACTCAAAGTATGGTTTTCATCGGATCTCTTGTATGTTTTCTATTTTCTTATATTCTTTTCATAGCTGTTCTTCTCACCACATTACTACCTGTTTTCCATTGTCGAGATTAATTGTAATAAATGGCCTTCATCAAATCGATTTTTCAAATTTTAAACTTCATTCATATCAAAATTTCTCAATATACATCGTATTCATCACATTGTTTCATCGCACAATATCATGGTCTCAATCATCTCTTAGTCACTCAAAGTATGGTTTTCATCGGATCTCTTGTATGTTTTCTATTTTCTTATATTCTTTTCATAGCTGTTCTTCTCACCACATTGCTACCTGTTTTCCATTGTCGAGATTAATTGTAATAACTGGCCTTCATCAAATCGATTTTTCAAATTTTAAACTTCATTCATATCAAAATTTATCGATATAAACCATGTTCAATATATTGTTTCATCGTATAATATCATAACCTCAATCATCTCTTAGTCACTCAAAGTATGGCTTTCATCAAATCTCTTGTATGTTTTTTATTTTGTTGTATTCTTTTCATAGCTGTTCTTCTCACCGTATAACATAATGTCTTCAATTTTTTCTTGTTGCATAACATGGTTTTCATCAGATTATTCTAATTTTAGTATTTAAGTCTAAAATTACTTTTCTATCCTCCATATATCTCGCACTTTTCATCTTTAAACTTCATTCTATCTCATCATTATATTTTTCAAAGACATCTGATATTTTTCATTTTATCTTTTCTTTTAAAGTTTCGTCTATTCATGTTCATTCTTCCAATAATTTTATGATTTTTCATCTTATATTATCTGTTTTTCATTTTTCAAGCAAAACTATTTCTTTATATTCTTGTAATGTTCTAGGACTTTCTTTTTTTGTAGTTTCTTCTTGTGACTTTGAGATATCTTGTCCTTTTTCCTCTGTAATTGACGTTTCATCTGTACCTTCTTTTTCTCAATATGTTTCCTCTATCTCTTTTATCTCTTTTTCCCTTTCCTCTATTTTCTTTTCTAATTCTTTACACTCTACATCAATCGCCTCTATTTTTGAATTAATTGATTCAACTTTTTGCATTTGCATCATTAATGTAGTCTCATCTTCACAATCAATATTTATCGCCTTCAATTCATCTTTTAGAGTTTCGTGCTCGTTTCTTTTTGCTTCTAAATTTTCTTTTAATTCTTCTAATTCTTGATATTTCTGCTCTATATTTGCTAATTCTTCTCATATTTTTACATATAACTCTCATGCCTTTTCTGCTTTTTCGTTTTTTTCAAAACTTGCCAAAATTTCTTGCTTCGTCTCAGCTTTATATCTTTCATCTATTAATTCGTATTCATTAATACACTCTATTAATTCATCTCTATTTCTTCTCCTTTTTCTTCGTTGCTCATCTATTCTATTTTTATATTCTCTTGGTTTCTCTGGCATTTTTTATATTTTATTATATTGCTAAAATTTTATTATTCTGTAGCATTAATCATTAATAAGTTTAATCTATAACTATAACTACATTGTTTGATGGCTAAAGATTTATCAAAACATATTCATTCATTTGGCTGATCTTCATCTGAAAAAGCCCGATATGCTCAGTTAATACCCGTTAAATACATTAGCATAGCTATTTGAGATCTTGTATCTTCTAAACCAGCCATATCTCAAACTGCTTTTAGTAAGCCATTAATTTCATCTATTTTTGCAAGGTGTAATCACTCATTTTGTTTCTGTTTCACGTAATCTCTTAATGGTACATTTCCCCGTTTATCTAAATCTCATATCATTCATCTGCTATAAACTTGTCTTTTACTTTTTGAGAGTAATTTATCACTATCATCAACCATATATGAATAACCTTCATCAGTGGTTGAATGATTATCTAATATCGGATCTAAAATTTTATATTTTTTATTTCAAAATTTTATGGTTATCAGCCTACTTCATTCGCTATCTGTTTCAATTTTTACTATAAATTTTTCTGCTGCTTTGATAATTAATTCTTTTATTCCTTGCTTAAGATCTAATTTTTCTTTCCAAGCTTCATGATAGTCTTTTAATTCAATCTTAATTTTTTCTCTTTCTCTTTCTTCTCTTTCTAACTTTTCATCTCGAGTCTCGACATGTATTTGATCTGTCCAATCAATAATTGTACCATCATATTTTTTTAATTTTTCCTCAAGTTCTGTCTTTATTGATTTGTATTGATCTTTTAGGTCCAATAATTCATCTTTTAATTCAAACTTTCTTTCCTTATTTTTATAAATTTCCTTACTATCATCTCCTATTTGCTTTGACTTTAATTTAGATATTTCTGCTTCTTTTACCTCTATTTTTCATTTCAATTCATTTATTTGTTCCATTATACTTTTCCAATTCTCTTTTAACCATTTTTCTGTTTCGTTTGCTAATTTTGTTATTTCGTCTCATTCCTTAAATATTTCCAAATCTTTCTCTAACGCTGATTTTAATTTTTCTATTACATCTTTTTTCTTTTCTTCACTGATTCAAAAGTCTGTTGTTTCAATTTCCTTCAAAAGTTCATCAATATATTTCTCCTTATCCTTAATTAGTTCCATATATGCGTTTCTGTGTCATAATAATGTGGATTCTGCTTCTAATTTTTCTGTTGCAACGATATCTTTCCTTAGCTCTTTACGTTTTATTTCTGGTCTTTCAACCTTTTTTCAATATTTTTTCTCTTTTTCTGAATAGATTCATATTAATTCTGTTTCTTCTTTATGTATTCCCTTTACTTTTTCTAATATCTCATTTAGTCTACTTTCCAAAATATTCCATTCTTCTTTAGCTTTTTCTAATCTCTTTGATTTTATTATTTTCAATCGGGAATCGTCCTCTAATTTCATTGCAGAATTTGCGATTTCAAATAGTTTTTTATCTAATTCCTCTACTTCTGGTTTTGATATTCCTTTTTGTGCCTCTAATTCTGCTGATTTTTTTGTTTTTTTTCTTCCAGTTTTTTTTAACTCTCTATATTTTTTATCAAACTCTTGAAATTCTTTTGTTGATGTTACTTTTTCAAATTCAGTGTAAAAATCACTTAAAATCTCAGATTTTAGTTTCTTTTTTGTCTCTTCATCTATGGCATCACTTCATGAAATTATTTTCAATAATTCATCTCTATTTAGTTTTTTTTGATATCGGTCTAATATCACTTTTTCTCTTTCTTCTCTTGGAGCTTCTGTCTCGAATTTCTCTTCGAATTTTCTCCGTTCTTTTTTAGCAATTCAAAAGTCGTCAAGCCAATCTCATTGTTGTTCTTTTCACCACATTAGGCAGTATTTTCAATGTTTTTCTGCTCTAAAATATGGCTTTCATCAAATTTCTTTTAAGTTTCGTATAATATTAAACCAATCTCCCTGTTGCTCTGATCCCCACATTATACACCATTTTCAATCCTTTTGTGCTTTAAAACATGGCTTTCATCAAATTTCTATTGGCTCTCAAATAAAATCAAACCAATCACTACATTGCTCGTTTCACCACATTATACACCATTTTCAAGCTTTTATTGCTTCAAAACATGGTTTTCATCAGATCTCTTTAAATTTAGGTATATCATCATAGAAATCACTGCATTGTTCTACTCATTTCATTATGCACTTTTTTCAATTAACAACTTTTATTCTATATTCTGTATCTAATTCCAAAATTGCCTCTCTATAGTCCATATATTTTGCACTCTTCATTCTTAAACTTCATTCTACTTCAGCGCTATACTTCTCAAAGACATCTGATATTTTTCATTTTATCTTTTCTTTTAAAATTTCATCTATTCATATTCATTCTTCCAATAGTTTTAATATTTTTTGTTTTGTATCATCAATTCTTCATCTTTCATTTAAAATAGTTTCTTTATATTCTTGTAATGTTTTAGGACTTTCTTTTTTTTGTTTTTCAACTGTTTTCTTTTTAATTTCTTGATTTTCCTCCTCATCGATTGAAGTTTCATCTGAATCTTCTTTTTTTCAATACATTTCCTCAATCTCTTCTATTTCTCTTTCTCTATTTTGTATTTCATTTTCTAAATTTTCAATTTCTCATTCGATATTTTCTAATTTTGATTTTATTGATTTGATCTTTTGCATTTGCATCTTTAAAGTCGTTTTATCATCTCAGTCAATATTTTGCCCTTTCAACTCATTTTTTAGAGTTTCACGCTCGTTTCTTTTTGCTTCTAAATTTTCTTTTAATTCTTCTAATTCTTGATATTTCTGCTCTATATTTGCTAATTCTTCTCATATTTTTACATATAGCTCTCATGTCTTTTCTGCATTTTCGTTTTTTTCAAAACTTGCCAAAATCTCTTGCTTCGTCTCAGCCTTATATCTTTCATCTACTAATTCGTATTCATTAATACACTCTATTAATTCATCTCTATTTCTTCTCCTTTTTCTTCGTTGCTCATCTATTCTATTTTTATATTCTCTTGGTGTTTCGGTCATTTTTTTGTATAGTTTTAAAACTTATTTAAGTATAATCAGAATTGGAATTTTTTGCAAATTTTTTGCCACTTTTTTCAAAAAAAACCTCCATTTTCATGGAAGTTTTTTTAGCATATTACTTATTTATTTTTTTCTTTTCTTTCCTTTTGGCTCTTCAATTTGTTTGTCGCTTCAAAATATTTTCTGTTCCTGTGCCTCTAATTTTTTCTGTCATTCTATACGCTCTTTTTGTTTTTCTGCTGTAATCTTTGCAACTTGATCTATTGTCTTTCATATAGTTACGAATACATGCTCTAATGTTTCGACTTCTAATACAGGTCTTTCTGCTTCATTAGCTACATCTACTGATAATGTTCACAACATTTCAGCATTTTGTTTCAACATTTGGTTAGTTGCATCACTCATTGCTCTATGTGTGTCAGCTACCATTTGTGCATTCTCTGTCGCAACACTTAATGCTCATTGCATTCTTCGAATTGGTATTGAGGTCAAGACAGTCTCTTGCATTAACTCTTTCAACTGAATATCATTACACTTAATCATATGTATTTGTGCAGCTGTTTGTACTGCAAGCATTTGTGATTGATATAAATCATATAACTTTTTTTCCAATAAGTTAAGAGATTTAGTCATCTTTGCTAATGTCTGCTTTTCCATTTCATCCAACACTCAATCTGATTCTTCAAACTCTTTCTTTTTTTCTGCAATTTGTACTTTCATTTCTTCTACCTTTTCCGATCATGCTTTTCTTAATAATTGTAATTCATAAAATCTATCTTTGTTTATTTCTCGTAACTCTTCTAAAGATGCTATATCGTCAGTTAAAACATCCAAGTGATTTTTAATTATACCTTCAATCGATGTGATATTTTCTTCTAACGACATATTTCAATCTCTCCTTGTTAATACTTTTTCCTTAAATCTACGAACTAAAGCAGCAACTCTTCATCAACCTTGACTTTCTCATTGCTTTCTTAATGTAGATTTTAAATCCATTAAATCTTTTCAAATTACTTCAAATTGTTTTGACTTGCTAGTTCTGCTAATTTTTTCTACTACTTCTTTCAATCATTCTTGTTGTTGTGCTCAATATTCAATTATTGAAGTTGTGTCTTCAATATTTAATGATTCTTTAAATTGTAATTTTCTTTCTTCTTGTTCCGGTGTTAGTTCTGTCAGTGAATTAATTCATTCAATACCGAGAACAGCTGTTGTATCTTTTTGAGGATTTGCATTAGCACTATCAATTATTTCTTTTGATGTGCGTGGTCCATCATCATATACTTCCTCAACTTCAACATTCTCAATTACTGGGATTGTCTCTTCTTTTGTTGGTGTTTCTTTTGCCATTTTAATATTTGGTAATAAATAAATGTTTTCATCTTTTCCACTATTATATTTTATATATATCCTGTGTGAAAAATATTGAAAAGTTTGTGAAAAATTTTTTATCACATTGAAATTATAATCAGAAAAAAAAAATTGTCAAATTTTTGAGGACTTTTTTTGTTGTTAAGAAAAAATATTGATACATTTGATAAGTTTTTGGCTTTTCTTCGGGAAAATTTTTATTAATCGATTCACAAAATATCAAGTAAATCTGCAAGTGTATGAATTGTAATTAATTGTTTTTCGCTATTATAGTTAATTTTTTCTATATTTTTGTCCTTTTCTTTTTTCCTATCTAGTAGGATTCCATCCATTCATGCATTTTTTGCTCATAAAACATCGCTTTTCATACTATCTCAAATCATTACTAAGTCGTTCATTGTGAGTTCATTTATTCCATCAGTTTTTTTAATTTCATTATTTGCTTTTTTTAGTACTTTTTCAAATATTGCTTTATCTGGTTTTAATACTCATGCTTCTTCTCATTCTTCTTTTTCATATGAAAATACTTCATAGTCAAATATATTCTCAGGAATGAGCTTCCTATACGGTTTTACAAAATCTTCTGATAGATTTGAAATGAGCGCTAATTTATATCAACTTTCTTTTAGTTTTTTTAAGACAGTTAATGTTTCGTTGTAAATTTTTGTATTTCTTACTTCCTCGTCTGTGTGTTTTTGTAATGCACGGATAGCTCTTATTGGCATTTTGAAACCTTCTAAAGAATCATATACTGATTTTACATCTTCCTTTCTGTTTGTTTGAATTACTTCATAATATTTTTTAAATGGTTCAATTTTTATCTTTTTAAGTATATGTTTGATTTTTCAATGGGAATGTGGACGATAAATTAATGTACCATATAAATCGAAACAGATAATTTTTTTCTGTCTCAGTATTGGATTATCTTGTAATATTTCATTTATTACTTCAGAATTTTCTTCTTTAATATCAGATCTGGTTTTTGATACTTTTTTTTCTTGCTTCTTTAACCTGTTATTTCATCTTCTTGTTTCTTTCTTTTCTTTATTTCTTTTTTTCTTTCCTGGTTTCTCTTCATCATCCAGCCATTTTTCTTCTTTTATTTCGGCCGATTCTCTATTTCTTCACATTAAGTATATAATTTAGTAAAAGTATTTACATTATTATTTATGTGATATATAATGTCAATGGAAAAAATTTTAGAACAATTTTAGTCTAAAAAAAAATTGATATTTTGTATAAAATTTTTATATCTTTGATAGATATTTTATATTAAAAATTAAGTAATGGAACAAAACAAAAGACAAGTATGACAAGAATGAGAAGATTTAGTATTGGAGCATTATGAAGAAAATTGATATGAGATTTTGGATACAAATTATACAATTAGATGATGAGAAATTGATATAATTGCCCAAAAGAATTGAGAGATAGCTTTTATAGAAGTTAAAGTTATTGATTGAATGAATGATGTGATATGATACATTACTCCAAAAAAATTAATGCATTTAGAAAAGACTATCCAAGACTATATGTATAAAAAATGACTGAATTTTTGAATTAGAATCGATGTAGCTTTTGTAAAAGAGAATAAGATTCTAGAAGTATATGAAAATGTGACGAATAAGTAAAAATTAAGAATGAATAATGTCGATGCTTCTTACTTCTTCTATATTAATTTTCAAAAATTTTTATGTGAATTTTTTGAAGAAAAAACTTGAAACAATACACCATATCGTTAAAAGTAGTATAATATGTTTATTTTTTATTAAAATAATAATTTAATGAAGTTTATAAAATGATTTATAGTATTTTTGTGCTGAATATTGGTATGATGAATAATAATAAAATACACGCCAAGTAATATTGCAAATAAGATATCAAATATTGTAATAAAGAATAATTCATTGTGATATTATGAAAACAAATATTCTCGTTTTGAGCTGGTGGATGCAATTTTGCATGAAGATTATTATTATCCAGAAAATATCAATAGTTGACTCATGATTCAAGAAGCTGTAAAAGCTTATGTAGATGCTATCGATGATCCTTACACTGTATATATGGATTCAGAGGAAAATAGTGGATTTATGAATGAATTAGAATGAGAAGATCATTTCGAATGAATTTGAGCTGTTGTTAGCAAAAAAGATTATTATGTACTGATAGAAGAAGTAATCAAAAATGCACCTGCATATAAGGCGTGAATGAAGCCTTTAGATCGTGTAATAAAGATTGACGATGACTATATCCAAGATTGGACATTGGATGAAGCTGTAAATAAAATGAGGTGACCAGCAGGAACTTTGGTAACAATAACCGTGGAAAGAGATAACTGATGAGAGACAGAAATTTTGAAAATAGATGTGGTAAGAGATACTGTAGATATTCCATCTGTAACAAGTAAAATTTTAAAAGTCTGAGAGAAAAAAATATGATATATTGAAATATCTACAATATGAGAAGAGACAGAAAAATTATTTAAAAGAACTATTTCCGAACTAAAAAATGAATGAATTGAATGAATAATATTAGATTTGAGATGAAATTGATGATGATATTTAGATATTTGAGTGGAAATAGCATCACATTTTATACCTAAATGACAATTAATTGTCTCTGCAAAATATAGATGATATTCTAATACAAATTACTACTCAGAGTGATATTGAGAACTTGAATGAATGAAAACTATTGTTTTGATAGATTGACTTACTGCAAGTGCATGAGAAATTATAGCTTTAGCATTGCAGGAACAAGTTTGAGCGACACTACTTTGAACGACAACCTTTTGAAAATGATCAATACAGACCATCTATCCATTCCAAGATTGAGATAGTATAAAGTATACTGTTTGAGCCCGATATCCACCAAGTGATATCAGTGTAAATGAGATTTGAGCAGCTCCAGATATTGTGGTTGAATTTGATGCTGAAGCTTATATCAATGATGATATCGATAATCAGCTCGAAGAAGCAAAAAATTTATTTAATTAAATATTAAAGAATGATAAAAGTTACTGTACAATGAAATGATTGAACCATTTTGGGTTCTTTTGATGCTAAAAAATGAGAAACAATTATGGCTCTGGCACAAGCAAACAGCGTAGAAATTCCGTTCTCATGTGGAGCATGAGCTTGTGGGCTATGCTTATGCTACATAGTTCAATGATGAGAATATATAAATAAAGCCTACACTACTCCATCGTTTATGGAATTAGATGAAGATCAAGTTTTGACTTGTATCGCTGCTGTAAAGGATGAATGTTTTGATGAAGAAAATGCAAACGTTGAAATTATATTAAAGAGAGCTTATTAATTAAGAATGAAAATTTATTGGATTCCTAAATTATTAATTCTTCATTATTCATTATTAATTATTTAGTTCACTAAATTGGAAGTTTGGATTTTGAAAAAGAATTTATAGAAAAACTAATAAAAAAAGATCAAAATGCTTTCAATGAATTTTATTTGAAGACAATTGATCTGTTTTCTCGTTATTTGAATACAAATTATTTTTTGGATAGTACTGAAATCGAAGATATTTTGGCTGATTTTTATGTAAAGTGGCGAGATGTCTGTGACAAATATAAATTTGAGCAATCATTTTCTGCATATGTTCGGACAATTTTTAAGAACTTGCTTAAAGATAATTTTAAAAAGATTAAAGATATCCCTTTCACGAATATGACGTCATGAGATGACGATGAAAGCTTTGAAGATTCTTTAGAAGATGATTTGGATATTATCGATTTTCTTGAAGAAGAGTTTCAATTTAAACAAATTGAAGAAGCTATGCAAGAACTTGATTCTGATAGTAGAGAATTGATTTACATGAAATTCATAGAATCCAAGGATAACAACGAAATTTCTGAGATTTTGTGATTATCTGTTGATAATGTAAGGCAAAAGATTTTCAGAGCTTTGAAAAGATTAAAAGAAATTTTGAATCAATAGGAAAATAACCCGAATTATTCAATGATTTTCTATAAAACATCAAATACTACGAAAATAATTTATTTAAAAATGTCAATAACTATTCATTTGGTTGTTCCGATGCTAATTTGAGATATAGTAGTTAGTACCTAGTGATTCTATTAATATACAAAAACTCAATTAGGTACTAAAAAAACTAAAAAAAATATTGAAATTAGCAATAAATAACCTAGTATAAGGACTGTACATAAGTACTTATTTTATATATTAAATTGTACAATTATGACAAAAACTGCTCTTATCGCACAATTAGCTGAAGAATTAGGAGTTTCTAAGAAATTAGCAGCTGAATTGGTTAACACATTTATTGACACAGTAATAGCTGGTGTTAAAAAACAAGGTGAAGTTAGAATCCAAGGATTCGGAACTTTCAAATCTTCAAAGAGAAAAGCTAGAGAAGGAGTTAATCCTCAAAATCCATCTCAAAAAATCAAAATCCCTGCAATGAACGTTGTTACATTCAAAGCTGGATCTGATTTCAAAGCTGCTGTTAAATAATAGCAAACTTAACGAGAAAAATACGAAAAAACCCTCGAATGAGGGTTTTTTCAGTAGTTTCTATTTTCTATTACTTACCGGACTTAATTTTTGCTATTGCTTGTCTAATTTGTACTCTATCTTTCTCTTTTTCTTCTTCTGGTAATTTAGCATATTCTTGAGCTAATGTAGGATTTCCATATTCTTTGTCAAATACCCAAGAATTTCTTTCTAACCATTTTTCATGAACTATACTTGCCATTTCTTCAATCATTTCATCAGTAATTTCTTCTCATGAAATAACTTTGTCAAATACTAATTCAATTGCTACTTTTGCTGCTTCTAAATTTTCATACTTTCGGTTACTTGGCAATTCTGCAAAACTCGTATTAGCGATATCTACATCATCTGTACCATGTGCTTTTGTCCATTCTGCATCTTTTGATTTTTTCCATCTTGGTTCGTAAGTTCAGTCCTCTTTTAATCTAGATCTTCTCCACTCTTCATGTAAATCAGATCACATACTTTCGGCAAAATAAGTCTTTGCCATTTCCTCAGATGTAAAAGTAACTCCAATTCTTTCTCATAAAGAAGCTAAAACTTCTTGTCTCTGGTCTTTTTGCAAATCCAAACCATTAGGATTGTTTCTTAATGTCTCTAGCATTTTGATAATAGTGATAATATAAAGAAAATTTATTTACTTCTTTATGTTTTTATTTTTATATTATCATGCTATACATTGACATTGTGAAAAATATTACAAAATTTATGAAAAAGAAAAAATCCCTCAAATTGAGGAATTTTTTATGATTAAACATTATTTAATAATGATATTAATTTTTATTATTATCTTCAATATCAACAAATGCATTATTTATATAATGATATACCTGGTTTTTCTTATCTCAAAATGTAGTTAATAATTTTGTATCATGTAATAAAAAGTCGATAAGTTCATTTTTTAATTTTATGATTCATTTCGCATCAAGTGGTGAAAGTTTTATTACATCAATTATCTCTTTCTTTATTGTCTTTCTTACTTCATCCTCTGACATATTTCAAGTTAAGGCATTAGATAACTCTTTTCCAAGAGTATTAACAAATTTATTGGAATGATCTCAAAATGGATATATTTTATAGTATAATCAATTAATATCTATGCTATTGCTTTTATTTTTATCACAAGGTAATACAATATATCATGTATCTTCTTCTGTATGGTCAATAAAACGAGCATAAAAACCTGCAGCTGTTTCAGGATATGCTTCCATATGTTCTTTCATCCAATTTTTCACTGAATCTATATTTATTTCTCCTGAAAGATGAACGGTAACTTTTTCATCTTTTATCTTCACGTTCACCTTTAGTCTTTTTTCATCTTGTCACAATCAAATATTGGTGTCATTATTAGCTTCATCTCAAAATAATTTAAACATTTCTTCATCATAGCCTGGCAAAACATGATGAACTTCTTCGTTCTCATTTGGTTTTGGAACATCTATAGGAGTTTTTACTAACATATTCATTTTGCTATAATTAATATATAAAACATATTATGGTAATATTATATACAAATCTTTTTTATTTGTCAAATTTTTGAGGACTTTTTACATAAAATCTATTTCTTTTAGTTCATCTATAGTCTTTTTTTCTCGACTGGATGCCTGAACTTCGGCAATATGATATATTCATAATATAAACATAATTAATCTTGTCATTCATATTCATCATCAAATTGTATATGGTAATTCTTTTTTTAGTATACTTTGGTGATATGGTAATTTTAACCTTTCTAACTTTCATGACTTTTCTAATTGTTTTACTAATGAGTCTTTAGAGACACGAATTCAGATTGAACTAAGTTCAATTACTCTATCGTATTTTTCATCGTACATCAACCAGTCTCAATCTAAGCTCCAATCATCATAGTCTGGACTTCTTTTTCAATGTACTACTCCACTCTTTAATTTATCTCATATTCCAATTATAAATACTGCTTTGTACTCTTTCACTATCAAATATTCTCTTTCCTCTGGCGTCTTCTCTGTATATATATCTTCTAATTCTTGTGTGGTAATAAATGTAATTTCTTTTGGCAATTCTCTGTGTCATTCTGGATATTTTGTTGATAACTTGCTGCGTGTTCCAAGTAAACTCTTATAAATACTTTTTACTGTCTCTTTTAAATAATCTAATGTCCTATCATCTGCTGTGATTGACCTTTTCTCGATCATACTGCTCTACATACATGGAATGTAATGGATCTACAATTTCATCTTTCCTGATAGCTTTCATTTCTGTATATAGACCCTTTCATACTGGAAATCAGTATTTTCAAAAAGCCATTCTTTTCCATTTAGCTAGTGAATGTACAATTTCGAATTTCTCTCAAGATTTTTCAAATGATACTCATTTTTCTGTACCACTTAAATCATCTTGTAATCATGTATCAGTTCTTACGAACAATGGTGCTCAAACTTTGATTAAATCTAATTCTTTTTCAAAGATTCTTTCAAAAGTTTGTTTTGTTTCAGCAATAGCTGAAATCTTTTCTAAATAAGTCGTTTTTCTATCTTTTTTCATTTTAGTGGGATTAGTAATTAAATAATCTTTTTTACTATTGTAATTCTAAATAATAGCTTTGTGAAAAATATTGAAATTTTTGTGAAAAAACTGGGAGATTTTTCTCCCAGCCTTAATTTTAATTATTAAATTATCCTTTATCGCCTTCTTCATCTTCTTTCTCTCTCTCTTCTTTCTTTGTCTTCTCTCTCTCTTCTTTCTCTGTCTCTTCTGTTTTCTTCTTCAATTTGTTGCCTTCTAATAGTGATGCTTAAATGTTGTGGACCTGCAGTTACTCATCATAATTCACCATCTCAAATATGACCTCATCTCTTAGATAGCGACTCATAGATTTGTCACTTTACTTCTCTTAAGGGAGTTTTTAAGTGAGAATAATCTCTTTTGGTTGTTTCAGGTACAACCAGACCTTCTTTTCATTTTCCCATTTTGTATTTGGTATAATATAAATAACTTCTTTTGATTTTTGTTCTCTTTTTATTTTTGCACTTACAGTATAATGATTGTCATGTATGAAAAATATTGAAATTTTTGTGAAAAAGAAAAAATCCCTCAATTGAGGGATTTTATTAGTATCTATTAAGTATTAATCAAAATTTTCATATCTATAATCTCATGAACAATGATACTCTTTTCCATTAGCTTTTATTACACAATTAATAACTTTTCAAGCTTTTCATTGTTTTGTGAACCATGTTATTAAATCTTTTAGATAATTGTTCTTATCAGAGTTGTTTTGTCAATGGTATATATTATCTCAAATATCAAAGTAACAATTTGTACATATATCTTTTTTAATAAAATTTTTCAACATTTTTAACCTTAACTTTCATTTATCAGGGCCAGAACAAAAAAGTCTAGAAGGAAATTCAATTTTCACATGACGAAAACTGATGTTAAATTTATTAAATAAATATTTCAAATATTCTGTATCATTTGGACTAACGTCATCACCAATTTTTAGTGTTACATAATCTGTTAACGCCGCTTGATACTCGTCAATATAATCAACAAATGATTCAAGATATTCAACTTTTTTGTGTGTCAGTTCTTTTAAAGAATTGAATAGAATTGTATCTCATATTCTCATATTTCTAAAATCTCTTCACTCAAGTGGCATAATATACTCTTGTCATTCTTCATAATACAGGCTTGTACATGCTCCTTGCCTAAAACCATCCAGTATAATTCTATTAGATTCATTTATATCCATTTTCCTTTGTTCCATGCTTTTTCAAAGTGTTCAAAAAATCTCTTTTACTTTTGATTTTAATCAAAGTTTTTCTTGTTTTTCTGGTCATGTACGCAAAGTTTCCTTTGGCATTTTGTTTATAATTAAAATATAAAATTTGTTATATTAACAATTAAATTATATACATAAATTTTTATTTGTCAAATTTTTGAGGATCTTGTTCTCGTGGTACTATGTGCTTTTTAGACTTTTTCACAAAAAAACTCTGATTTTTATAAATTTTTTTATTGAATTTGCTCCCGAGTAAGTTGCTAATCAACAATCAGAATAAAATTCTTCGGTTAATCGTAATTTTTCAATTACATGGAATCTCATTCTTTATAGGATTGTTTACCAAATTTACGGCTGTAACAAAAGGCTCCTCGAATCGAGGAGCCCTTGATTGTTATATGATATTTAAAATTTATAAAGTACTCATGCTGTTGGGGTTAGTTTTCATTCTTGAGCTATAAGACTTAATTGTGCTCCAAATCATTTACCTAATATTACATTTGCTTGTATACGTCCATAGAATTTCTTGCTTAAATCACTTCTATAGAATCATTGGGCTGCAAGAGATAAACTTTCGTTTAATTGTTTTGTAACTCAAAGGCGAACTACATCAATATCTTCTCATTCTTGAAATGCGTGTCATGCTCGTGTATCAATAACCCATCATTTTCAAGCATCGTATGTACATCATACAATTGGAGTAAAACTGTCAGCTCCAGGTAATTTATCTATTCATGCATATTCTCATACTCACGTAATAGTAAAGTTTCAAAATTTCTTTTGCCAATATAAATCTACTAATGTTGCTTGTCCTGCTGGGTTATCCATACTTGTATCAAAGTCATCGGCTCTAATAATAGATACTCATAATCATGTTTGTGGATTTGATGCATCAATTGTTAACATAAGTGCAGGATTATCACTCAACACACTTCAAAGCAATGGCGTAACATCAGAACCTCATCGTACAGTTCAGTGAACTTCCAACATCTTTGTTTTTTCTTTTCATCATTGATCTCATGATTCTCATCATTCTGATTCTTCTCATTCTAAAGGATCAGGCTCTCGATTAGGTCAGCTTGTTGCTTCATCCCAAGTTGTCAATGTATCAGACTGTACTTGAGTTGGAGCCTGTAATGTAATTCAATTTTGATTTTCTTTCCTTTCTTGAGTTTTTACCTCTTGAGCAACTCAATCTACTACTTTACCGAATAAAAGTGTACCTAATAATGCTGCTCATGCTACTTTTCTTTTCCATCGTCATTTATCGACCATTTCGACTTGTGTTTGTAATTCTTTTCTTTCTGTCATTTTATATTTGGTAATAGTATAAATAGCTCATTAATTTTTTGTTTATTTATTTTATCACATATATTATATCATATTATATATAAATGTCAAATAAGTGTACTCAAATTGTGTAAAAAATATTTTACATATGTATAAATACCTTATGCATAACTAACAAAATATTGAAAAAACATGCATGTAATTTAATTTCAATTATTTATTTTAAAAAAGCTGAAGTATTACTCCAGCCTCTCATTTTGCGTTCTATGATACAATTAAACACTTTAAGCATCTTGAAGTATATCAAGAAGTTTAAAAAGACGTCGAAAAAGCCATATAAACCAAAATATACAACCAAATACGAAAGAGAGAATTCCAAAATAAACGTTGGTTACAAGTATTGCAAGCAAACACATCGAAAGAATCAAAGGAATAATTTGGACTTTTTTCTTATAAGCAACAGTTAAATCTTCGGTGGCATTATTAAAAAATTCTGGTTGATCAATAAAAGGTAGCGGTAAAATGTGTGTAAAAAGGTTATAAAAATTTCTGGGAACTTCGATAACAATCCAAAGACACAATCCAAATACGAAGTTTAAGACAGCCCAAATGATCCAAACATTTGAAGAGATAATTAAAGACCTTACAATAATCCAAAGCGAAATTAGAAATTTCGAATTAGTTTCTATCGGGATTACATTTTCCCGAACATCGTCTGGAATATTGTCCAATAATGCAAGACCTTTAATCCAATCAGGAATATTAGGATTCCACAGGGTGAGTATGCCTGCAAGCACACATAGTACAATGAAAAACAATAAAATTCTTTCCATTATACTTAACTCTCTTTTTTCAATTTGATTTTTCATTTTTGTTTTTCTTTCTGTTTTAAGTTAATAATTCAATTTTGATTTATGTAATTAGTGATTGATATTTACTTATTTAAACTAAAGTCTTACTCAATGATCTATCAAATATTTTACAATCTCTTTATATTCCACTCACTTAAATCAAGATATTGATTCAGCATTAATTTTCTCTCAATATCATAATTCTACTAATTTATGGACTAATTCTTTATTGGGTTTGAATAATGATAAATTTTTCGCAACATCATATATTTGTCCATGGCTTCACATTTTTATTAATTTAAATGCAATTTCAGGATTGATTAATCAGTGGTAATTTTTTTGAAACCTATCTAGAAAAGTTGTTCGATAATAATTATCACCTAATAAATCAAATTTTATTAGTTCCCACATAATTTTTTCAATATATTTTACATTAAACATAGGTTTTCAATCTAATGTGCATGTCACATTATAAAGAGATGAATTTTTATCGTAAGTTTTTTCATGTACAATAAAATTGTTTATATGACAAGCGATTCTTGATCATTTTCAATTATGAATACAACTTGAAATAAAATCTTCATAATCAGATTCGTCAAAATCAAATGTAGCAATTTTTGTAATTTTAGGTTCTTTTTCTCACTCCTCTATAACTCAATAATTTAGTACTGCCATATTTTCTAAAGCAGCATCCAAATTATGATGTATAAAATATTTAGCGATAGGTGGCTTTAATCATCTACAATATTCTAAATTATCTGCTAAAAGTTTATCTTCTCATGATTCTTTTAGCTCCCAAGCTTTATTATAATCAATTTCTTTTCATGAATCGATTAACTGTTTTATATAGTTCTCGTAAGCTTTATGTTTTTCCTCTCATAATTTATTGTACTTTGAAAGAATTGATAATAAATCTTTTTTCAATCTTTCAAGCTTTTTTTCTTGTGTCTCATTTTGAGATACATCAACATTTTCTTCCAAATTTTCATTCTTTTTTTTAAATAAGTTGAAATTCATTTTGGTAATTGGTAATAGTATAAAAATACATATATTAACTCTGCTAAAATTATATCATATTATTAATAAATGTCAAATGTATATAAACAGAATCTGTAAAATATTTTTTACATATATTAAAATTATTAGATTTTAATTAAAAAAGTCCTCAAAAATTTGCATAATAAAAATTTGTGATTATAATAGATTTGTGTTTTATTTTATAACAATAAAAATGCTTAACGACGTATTACAACAACACTGATTGACCAAAGTTGAATCAAAAATATATATTGCTGCTTTGGAATTATGAACATCTCCCGTGAGTAAAATAGCGCGTAAAGCCGGAGAATCAAGAGAATCAGTTTACTATGTGTTGGAAAATTTGGAGAAGAAATGATTTATAAAATCAATAGTAATGAACAAAGTAACTAATTATTATGCCATTTCTCCAGAAGAATTATTGGAAATTCAAAAATGAAAAATTGAAAAATTAGTCTGAATTATGCCAGAACTAATGGCATTGTGGAATTGAAGCGAAAGTAAACCAAAAGTTTCATTATTTGAATGAGCTGAATGATTGAAATTTTTATATCAGGATACTATCAGAAAGGAATGATCAGAAATAAAAGCATTTTTATGACATACAAATACAGATAAATATTTACAAAAATATTTAAATTCAGTTCACATAAAAGATAGAATCTCAAATAAAGTAAATGCAAAAATATTAATGCCTATTTGAATGAAAAAAGATAAATGATACGAACCAAATGATAATAAAAAATCAGAAAATCTTACTGAAATTAAATATATCGAAGATACTGATTTTATGATGTATAATGAAATCGATTTATACGATGAAAATAAAGTATGAATTATGCTGTATGGAACAAATGACATGTTTTGATTACTCATTGAGAGTAAATCAATATATGATATGCTAGTATCCTTATTTGATTTATTACGAAAAAATGTGACTAAGAAGTAGAGAAATACCATATATAGAAGAACGTCTCACAAGATGAAGAGAGAAAACCTCAAATGTTTTTTCTGAAAGTGAAGATTCGAGTCCTAATGAACATACAAATAATGTGTTAACTGGTAGAGAAAGAGACGAAGTTCTCTATAAATTGTTTAATAGATATACTCTTGATTCATCATTTTTGTATAAATGAAAGTGAGCAGAATTATATGAAAAAATTTCTAATGATAAATCATATCCTTTTATTGAAATTGAGAAAAAAATACTAAGTAAATTAAGATGGAATCCAAAATTTTGAGCAATATTAAAAAAAACAGAATGTATAACTGATGTATGAGCTTGAGATTGATGAAAAGCAGTTACATTATTATGAGGTACTAATTGGTGATAAACTTATATTCCTGAAGACTATAGTTATGATATGCTTGTAATTGCAGCAGAAAACGTAAAAAATTGAGCTTCTTGAATAGACTTATGAAGTTTGAATGTATTAACAAATGGAAAACATCTAACAGGTAAAGTAGGAAATAATATGTATTTGTTTCTTTGAGGAACAATTTGTAATATGCTTGACTATGAAATTATTAGTGAGTTAAAAAATATGGATAATAATGGTCTTGTTTCTTGAAATTATATTCTTTTATCTTTTTTTACAGCGCCAAATACACAAGAAGAAATAGATGATTTAATAAAGATCTACAATTCTGAAGCAAATAAACGTTTTCATGAAAATTGAATGGAGATGCTTTGATTATCAAAAGATTCTTTTGAATTTGATACTGTTTATGAAAAAGATGATCCAAACCAAACAGTTTGACCTTTCCCATGAAAAATTAAATGAATTATAAGGGCTAAAAAAGATAATATTATAATTAAAAGTAGCACTTGAAAAGTAATAGCGAGGGTAAATAAATGAGATGAGTTTACTTTACATTATTCAAGAAGATTTACACAAGAATGAATAGAAAAATTATTTAAAGAAAGCTGATGTAAAGAGATTTTCTCTGAAAATGAAAATTGAGATTGTATTGTTATGTTAAAAAAGAAACCATGAAGAATACAAAGTTTAAAAAATGCGTGTAAAAAGGTTTTAATATGAGCACTAATTACTTGATCATTATGAGGGCTAGTTGAAGGTGGAAAACGAAAACAGAAAAAGGAAGAAATAGGAAAAGCAAAGACTGAACGGGAAAGTAGACAAGATACACAAATAAATTGAGGTACTGAAAACACATTATATTATTATGAAACTAATGAATTGATAGAAGCATTACAATTAGATGATGTTAAGGATAAAGATGTTATTATCAAAATGTTTAGCAAATATGTTTCAAAAAATAAGACTGATTGAACAACAACATTTCAATTAATTCAATGATTTTGGAAAGAATATTGAGATATATTGATAGACAATTTTGGTGTTAGACATTCTCCATATGATTATATATCACAGGGTGTGATAGAAAATACAAAAAATCTTTGAGAAGAATTATCATACACTCCTCAATTTGTTTGAAAAGATAAAATAAGAAGTGCTCGCCATTATCTTGATTATTGAAGATCGGAATGTTTTAAGAGAGGTAGACCATTTGAATATTTTGATTGATCACAAAAATACTATGTTGTTAAAGTAAAAATTGGTATATGGTGAAATGAATCTCGAGTATATTTTGCATCAAAAGAAAGTGACGAATGATATCTTCAAAGTTTTTCAACTCAAACAGTAAATAATATAACTGATAAAAGTTGATTAGATAGTGAAATAGTTTCAAATACTGAGAAATTACAAGATAGCTACGAAATAACAATCCCAAATCAAGTCTTTACAGGTAACTCACTATGTATACAAAATCAAGATAAGAATAAAATAGTGAGAATGAGTACTCTAAATGAAGTATATATTAAACCACATGCAGTGTGCCTATGAAATTGAAAAATTTATTATATAATAAATGTTGAAACTGAATCTTGAGGAAAAATTTGATTAGCATCAGAAACTCTCGATTGAGAATACACAACAACAACATTTAATACAATATCTGAAGAATTTAGTACAGCACGGTCATTATTATAATCAAATATTTAGATAAAATTTGTATTTCTCTGAAAAATGAGTATAAAGAGTAGTATGTGCTGAGGTGGTGAAATTGGTAGACACGTACGTTTCAGGTGCGTATGTCGAAAGACATGGGGGTTCGAGTCCCCTCCTCAGCATTTTTTTAAAATTATTTGATTTTGTGGACAATAATAATATAAAGCAATATTGAAGAATTTATTTGCTAAAATTTCTCCATGAGCTTAACTTGATATATAATTATTTCTGTTATCTGTTGATGACTACTTTGATATTTCATATTTTATATGAGATACGAGCATAAAGATACAGTAAATCAACTTAGATCAAACCTAAAAGAAGCTAACAAAGAAATTCAGTACCTAAATTCTGAACTTGATGAATTTACTCAACAAAATACTTTATTAAAGCAAAAGACAACAGAATTATTGGATAGAAATGATGAACTTTCAGATGTTGTTGCTGAATTAAGTAAATATTACGTACATATCAAAAAAGCTAGCGAGAAGACAAGCGAATTAAATAAATTTTTGCAAGAACCTAGTGATGTTATTGAAGAAAAAATTAAAAAATTCTCTCAAAAAGATGAAGAAGATGTTTCAAATGATAAAATTTTCTTTTAATGAGCTATAATTCAAAGCATATAGAGATATTAGATCCAAAGACTTGATACAATTTAGTTGCGGATCAATATAAAAACTTCCACAATCACTTGGATAGTTTTTGTGATTTGGAAATACAAAGATATTTGCCTAGAAATTGTGATAATATAGATGTAATTGATTTGTGAGCTGGAGATTGAAGAGTTTTCAAATATTTTGAGAATATCAATTATAGGAAATATGTGGCATGTGATATAAGTGAAAAGCTGCTATCAAGGCATCCAAAAGTATGAATAAAAGTTGAAAAAGTAATTTGTGATCTAGAAAAACCATTACCATTTGAAGATGATAGTTTTGATATCGCTACAAGTTTTTTTGTACTTGAGCATATTGAAAATTTAAAGTGATTATTTGGTGAAGTATATAGAATTTTGAAAGAAGAATGAAGACGAATTATATGATATTTTTTACAAAGAAGAGAATTTGAACGAGAAGCATGACAAGGGAAAGAGCATAAGAAATTTAAGATACAACAATATCGCTATAGATTAGAAGAAATTCAAGAAGCAGCTGAATATAATTTTTTCAAATTCGACTATCAGGATGTGGTTGAAAATTGAGTTTTGATTGGATATATAATAATTTTAGATAAATAAAAATGTCATTCTGTATTTTGAAGATAAGATTCTTCACTACGCTCAGAATGACATTTTTTATTATTGTAAATAAATTTATTTTTTGTACTTACTTTTGTCGAAGGCTAAGATTCACAAGAAAACTGGATGTAATCGCCGTAATCATAATCAAAATTGTTCTTTATCTTTACCAAATTTTTCAGCAGTTTTGAAATATGACATGATTAATATTACTCAAAACATGATTGGACAAAGTAGAGATGCTGTCCATCGACCATTTCGTCATACCATTTTAAACCAAAGGTATTCTCTGTAAAAAGGAATTAATGAACCTCGTCCAGGAAGTCCTGCTTTTTTAAATATTCTCCATAGACAAACAATCCAATAAGCTAAGAGAAGCAAAAAAATAATTAACATAAGGATTCATCATGCTCTAAGAATAGAATATCACAATTCTAGGCTAGGATTATACCCTCCCATAGGATATCAAATAGGTGGTTCAGGAATTACATCCGCAAATACAGGCATTTGTTTTTTGTAAAAAAGTAAAAATGTTACATAATTTTAAGATATTGTATTCGATAGTAATTTCAAGTAAAAAAAATCCCCATCATTTTTTTGAAAGGGATTTATATAATGAATAATCAATTATTTGTGTTGATATTGAGCCTTTCCAAAAGCTAAGATTCAGTAGAAAATAGGCCACAAGAACCATAATCACAATCCGAATCGACCAGATTTTCAAAATCTCTTTGCTACGTCAAAATAAGTAATTATAAGTATTATAAGAAGCAATGGTGGACATAATAATGATAATGTTCGTCGTCATGATCTTCAAGCCATTTTAAACCACAATACTATATTGTAGATAGGGATTATAGATCCCCACCCTGATAATCAAGCTTTCTTGAACATTTTCCATAGACATACTATAGCATAAATAACAAAAATTCCCCCACAAATTCCATAACACCATGCTACTTTTGGATCTATCATATCAAAGTTTGGATTAATTCCTTCTAATCACGCTAAAAGATCAGTAGGTTCTGGTAGTGCATCTGCAAATACTGACATTTTGTTTTTTGTAAAAAAATAAAAATATTAAATATAGTTTATGATAACATAATTTTTTGTAAATGCAAGAGTAAAGATACGAAACTACTTTACTTATAAAAATAAAATAAAATAAAAAAGGACTAAAGATAGTCTGTAGTCCTTTTAATTGTCCTTACTGTATGCAAACTTGCAAAACAGGTTCTGGGACAAACTTTTCGATAGATTTTCCATACTTTACGAATTCGTACACCATTGATGAAGAAATAACATCGTCATCGCCTCTCAAATACACAGTTTCCAAATTTGGATTGATTTCGTGGTTAATCTTTGAGATATTTTCTTCATACATGTAGTCTGATGTATTTCTTAAACCACGAATCAGGTAGGTTACACCCAGTTCCTTACAAAAATCGGCAACAAGATGGTCGCAGATTACGACTTCACAGTTTGTGAGTCCATTCAATGAGATGGTCTGTTTAATGGCTTCTTGCATCTCGGCAATGGAGTATCTGCGTTTCTTGTCAGCATTATTTGCTATACAAAGATACACACTATCGAAGATAGAACAAGCCTTCTTCAAGATAGATAGGTGGCCGTTCGTAAACGGATCAAAACTCCCCGCAAATAAGGCGTTGCTTTCGTTGAATGTAATTAATTTGTGAACGAGATTATCAGCTGATTCGTGAAAATCGAACTCATTGTGAATAGTGAAATCTACCAAAGAACAGTCGATTCTCTGTGACTTCATCCTGGAGAGAATTTTTTCTCTCGAAGATTTATCACGTTTCATAGTTCGTTCCAATCGAACAAATTCAGGAGCATCGACGAAAACGACATAATCAAAGCCTTCACGGCCGTTTTGCAAAGCAATTGCTGATTCCATGATTACAATAGGTGAGATTTTTGTTTCTTTCCAAAGTTTGAAGTTTTCTCTCACTTTTGGATGAACAAGTGTCTCAACCTGCTGTTTCTTGGTATCATCGCTGAAAATAATTTCAGCTAGTGCCTTCTTGTTCAAAGTTCCATCGCTAGCGATAATACCACCGCCAACAATTTCATTTACTTGAGACAAAAACTTAGGATCGTCATAAAGACGTTTAGCCTCTTCATCACTATAGAACACTGGAATGCCATAGCATTCGCTGATATATTTGGCAGTTATGGTCTTACCACTGCCAATATATCCTGTTAACAATAAGGTAATCTGTTTCATTTTTATTTGAAATTTATTGTGTTTATTATATTTATTTTCTAGATTAGTCTTATAATGATTTTTTTATATTTGTCAACTATTTTTCACTTATATTTACTATAAAGACATCATGTAAACTGCCATATTTTTGTTTTTGTAAAAAGTACATTTTCTATTGATTTTTATATTTTTTTGTTTATACACAAATCTCGTGCGTGCGTATATTCTATAGCTATAGAAAATATAAAGTTATAAACTGACTTTTAATATTTAATTATAAGCTATGAATTACAAAATCGTAGAAATTGATGGAAATGATTGAGTATGAAAGACTACTCGTGTACAGGTCTTGCAAAGAATGTATCCAGAACTCGTGATAAAAGACAGATGACTGCTGAGTGAACTAACTTTGCACGATGAATACTTTTCATGAAACTATGACATCTGAAAGTTAGAATGATTTCGCAAAGACACACTGTACATACTACTAACAAATGATATTGGTAAATGCAAGAATAGATTAAAAGAACGTTGATCATCACTAAAAGAGAAGTACCATACAGATGGTGATTTAGCAAAGTATAATGAAAGGTTTGCTATACTATCTCAGAACAAAAACATTCATACAATAAATACAGATAATTTTGATAGAAGCATTGAAGAAATATGTACCTTGATTGATGGTACATTTTTTAATTTAGAAAATATGCACAAAATATATCTTTGATGAAATTTTTGTTTCCAATACAAAGATTTCTCAATAGAAAATGCTATGAAAGATTATAGAGCAAAAATTTTGGAGAATTTGGATTTATTTCTGTATAAAAAAGATGGTATACCTGCAATTTTAGATAAAAATACAATCTATAATTGACCTTTCTATTTCTATACAAATGAAATGACAGCTGATGATGTAGTATGAAATGAGATACAAACTACTGAAAGTTGTACCGATGCTTTTTTCATTTTGACTGGAAACCAATGTCCATGAACTATCACAGAGATTATTCATACTTCTATGCTTGGCAAGAATGTATATATTTACTATGTAACTGATAATGATAGTTACTGAACTCCAGAAAATGAGATAAATAGTCCATGCCGATATCCAATAATATTTTCAAAAAGATATAACAAAAACACTCATATAAAGCAATGTGATTCAATAGATGAATGTGTCAAAGAAATAAAAAATGTAATAAAATCTTTTTCTAATTAATTTTTATCTATAACATTATCTAAAAATGATTGAAATTATTGCATCCGTTTTGTGATTGATTCAAGGAGTACTCATAATGATGAACAAAAGGAGTAACCGAATATTTTATGTATTACAAATGGTATTTCTGGTTATTTTCTCATATTTCGCTAAACTATATTGAGATATGTGATTAGATCTATTGTATATTTGATTTGGAATAATTTGATATATTAGTCGATGAAAAAAAGAAAGTAAAATAGAAAAATTGTCAAATAAAAATCTATTATTAACTATTTGGTTGTGAATGATTGCTACATTTGTTGTTTATTTTATCCTAAAAGCATCAAATGATGTTTTACCAGTAATGGATTCCATCACAACTGTAATTAGTATAATCGCTACAGTTTTGATGGTAAAAAGAAAGTTAGAAGCTTGGATGTTCTGGCTAATTTGAGATATTTTGTATTGCATACAATATCTTATATTACCAGATATGGCTTTATATCTGTTTATACTAAATCTCATTTGGACTGCTTTGGCTATAGCTACTTACATACAGTGGTATAAAGAAATGAAGCAATATGATTGAAATGTAGCATTAGCTATTTAGATTTAATAATAAGTATTTTAAATAAAAAAGGAGCATTAAGCTCCTTTTTCTGTATTTTCATGCATTGAATTTCGTAAATCTACAAATGTATATGCACAAATTGTTGCTAGTTCTTCAGATAATCACTTCTCCATATATCGCTTCTTATGATCTTCAAAAATATCGTTATATTTAGCATCTCTAGCCATAGCAGCAGCAACTTGATCACAGACCATTTCAACTAAGTACTGTAATTTTGGCTCTTTGCAATTAAGGAATCATTCAATATGATGTGTGTTATTATGATTGTGAATTTGTCTCCATTCCTCATTTATCTCTTTTTCTTGTTGATGGTTTAGTAGATATGTGTATTTTTCTAAATTTTCTGGAATTTCTTTGTCTTTATCATGATTTTTTCATAATTTTTTTACTTTATCACAAAAAATATTCATAATTTGCATTACTTTATTTCTGTGATTTTTAGTAATTTCAAGGCATTTTCCTTTGTCATATTTTTCTGATTTATTGTATTTATATTTCATTTAAAGAATTTAAAAGTTAAATTCATTTTATATCTCATATATATTTATATTATAAAAAGTCAAGCTTTCTGTTTTTTATGTTTTATCAAAAATTCATTTGACAAACGGTTTCATATTTTTATATACATTTTAGTTTATCAAAAAATATTTAGACAAAATATGACTAGAATTGTATTTCATATAGATGTAAACTCTGCTTTCTTATCTTGGTCGGCGAAACAAGTTTTGGAGCAATGATACAAAGTCGATATCAGAGAAATAGTTTCTGTAGTCGGAGTACTAGAGACTAGAAAAGGTTTTGTGCTGGCCTCCTCTACTCCAGCTAAAAAGCTTGGAATCAAAACGACTATGAGAATTACTGATGCTAGGAAGATTTTTCCTTGAGTGAAAATAGCTCCTCCAGATTACAAATATTACAAAAAATGTTCAGATGAGATGATGAATATTTTAAAAAAGAAATTCAGATTATTTCAGCAATTTTCTATTGATGAATGTTTCGTAGAATACACTGAAGACATGCAAAAAGAATACTGAGATCCTGTAGATGTAGCAAATCAAATTAGAGAGTATATCAAGAAAAAGTGCTGATTCACAGTCAATGTCTGAGTGGGAAATAATAAATTCCTGGCAAAAATGGCTTCAGATTTCGAAAAGCCAAATAAAGTTCACACCTTATTTTCTAGTGAAATGGAAAAAAAATTATGGCCATTGCCTATTGGTGATTTGTTTGGTTGTGGAAGAGAGACAGAACCAAAACTCAGAAAACTTTGAATTAATACAATTTGAGATTTAGCGAAAAAAGATAGGGCATTCATCAAAGCTAGATTTGGACATTTTGGATGAATATTGCATGATTATGCTAACTGAATTGACAATTCCAAAGTAGAAAATAATTACGATGAGAGAAAATGTATCTGAGCCTCCTCCATCACCAAAATTGATACAAAAGATAGAGATTACATCCTATCATTTTATGAATGATTTGCTGATGAATTAGCACTATCTTTGAAAGACAGAGAGTTAGCAGGAGATACTATCACAGTACATGTGAGGTATACAAATTTCGCCACAAAATCTCATCAAAGCAAATTGCCAAATGCAATCAACACACCGGATGAAATTTATACTATTGCCGTAAAGTTATTTGATGAATTATGGGATCAAAAGGAGTTGAATTTGGTTGGGGTGAGTATTAGTGGATTGAGAAATGTGAAGTTTAAGCAAATGGGGTTGTTTTAATAATTGTTTTATCTGGGCAAATTAAACCTTTTTTCCATTTTTAATGTCCATCATGGTTGCTGTATAGTATTATTATTAATATAATTTTGGATTATAACACCTTGTTGTTTATATGAAT